>Ga0209257_1000035_pt1 | contig 631463 bp, 526 predicted proteins | sample AraplaCvi_mCL_r2_FD_184277 | JGI IMG/M metagenome (GOLD analysis project Ga0209257, IMG submission 184277) | Arabidopsis root microbial communities from North Carolina, USA - plate scrape MF_Cvi_mCL_r2 (SPAdes) (version 2) | ecosystem: Host-associated > Plants > Roots > Endosphere | place... | reverse complement strand
CTCCCTGGTGAAATTAGCGCTGTGGAACCACCCGATCCCATCCCGAACTCGGAAGTGAAACGCAGCTGCGCCGATGGTAGTGTGGCTCAAGCCATGCGAGAGTAGGTCATCGCCAGGGTTTACACCCAAAAACCCCGCTGCTCACGCAGCGGGGTTTTTTCTTTGCGCGCGTCGCAGAGAGAGCGTGCCGACCAACGGTCGGCACCTACCGGGGGCGTGATCGACTGGCGGTGCGTGGCTGCGGCGGTGGATGTGCCGACCAACGGTCGGCACCTACCGGGGGGCGTGATCGACTGGCGGTGCGTGGCTGCGGTGGTGGATGTGCCGACCAACGGTCGGCACCTACCGGGGGCGTGATCGACTGGCGATGCGTGGCTGCGGCGGTGGATGTGCCGACCAACGGTCGGCACCTACCGGGGGCCTGATCGACTGGCGGCGCGTGGCCGCGGTGGTGGATGTGCCGACCAACGGTCGGCACCTAGCGGGGGCGTGATCGACTGGCGGTGCGTGGCTGCGGTGGTGGATGTGCCGACCAACGGTCGGCACCTAGCGGGGGCGTGATCGACTGGCGGTGCGTGGCTGCGGCGGTGGATGTGCCGACCAACGGTCGGCACCTACCGGGGGGCGTGATCGACTGGCGGCGCGTGGCAGCGGGGGTGGATGTGCCGACCACGGTCGGCACCTACCGGGGGCGTGATCGACTGGCGGTGCGTGGCTGCGGCGGTGGATGTGCCGACCAACGGTCGGCACCTACCGGGGGGCGTCGGCTGTGCCTTGGTAGCGCACGACCGTTGGTCGTGCGACGGCGCACCGCGCCGTTGTGGCAGCGGCGCGAATTTGCTGGGCGCGCGGAACTTACGTTGCGAGGAATCCTGCGATCACCTCGGCCACGCGCTGCGGGTGTTCCATATGCAGGTGATGGGTACCGGGAAACACGTCCAGGCGCCCATCGCGCAGCAACCGGATGCGTTCGCTGCGCAGCGGCTCGGGGTAATAGCTCTGTGCCGGACTGGCGTAGATCACCTGGGTCGGGCATTCGATCGCGGCCAGCAGGTCGTCGATCTGCGCTTCACTGAGGCGCATCGCGGTGGGCAGCATCAGGCGCTGGTCGCTGCACCAGCTGTAACCGCCTTCCACCGGCATGACGCCGCGTTCGACCAGCAGCCGCGCGCACGGCTCGCTGAGCTGGTTGGCCATCATCCGCGCACGCACCGGCGCGGCCAGGTCGGAAAACACCCGCAGCTTCTTCGACGGCAACGCGCGCGCGGCCCGCACGTGTTCGCGCAGGCGCTGCGCGGTTTCATCCTCGGGCCCGCGCAGGCCGCCCAGTGCTTCGATTGCGATCAACCGGTCCACCCGCTCCGGCGCGGCTGCTGCGGTGAGGCTGGAGATGCCGGCGCCCATGGAATGGCCCAGCAGCGTGAAGCGGTCCCACCCCAGTGCATCGGCGACGTCGAGCACGTGGCAGATCGCGCCGGGGGTGTTGTACTGCGTCCCCGGCGGCAGGTGCGCACTGTGGCCGTGCCCGGGCAGGTCGATCGCTACCAGGTGCAGCGCAGGCAGCGCGGCGGCCAACGGAACGAAGCTGGCGGCGTTGTCGAGCCAGCCATGCAGGGCCAGCACCCGGTGGCCCGTGTCGTGGGGGGAGCGCAGGCCAGCCACGGCGCTGCCGGACACCTGCAGTGCGAAGGGTTCGAGGATCATGCCAGCGCGGCGATGCTCAGCCGCGACAGCGCCAGCGCATGCGCCGGTGCATCGTTGAGGCAGGGGATGTAGCGCATCTGCGCACCGCGCGCGGCGACGGTTTCGGTGAAGCCGAGCGCGACTTCTTCCAGCGTCTCCAGGCAGTCGGTGGCAAAGCCGGGACAGACCACGTCAATCTGTTTTACGCCCTGCTCGGCCATCACCCACAGGGTCGGCTCTGCGTACGGCTGCAGCCACTTTTCGCGGCCAAAGCGCGACTGGTAGGTCAGCTGCCACTGGTCGTCCGCCAGCCCAAGCGCCTGCGCGATCGCCTGCGCGCTGGCTTCGCAGCGCTGCGGGTAGGGATCGCCGGCATCGGCCAGGCGCTGGGGAATGCCGTGGAAGGAAAACACCAGCTTCTCGCCCCGGCCGTTGGCCTCCCACCACTGGCGGATGCTGCCGGCCACCGCGGCCACCCAGTCCGGGTCGACCGCATAGTCGCGCACCAGGGTGACGGTGACGCCGGGATGGCGTGGTTGCCAGTCGCGCACCTGGTCTTCGATCGAGGCGGTGGTGGTGGTCGAATACTGCGGATACAGCGGCAGCACCACGATCCGACGCATGCCTTCAGCCGCCAGCCGGTCGAGCTCGGTGATGAGGGCCGGAGCGCCGTAGCGCATGGCGTGGCGAACCTGCAGGTTCGGCATCAGCTGCTGCATGGCCTCGGCCAGCCGCCGCGAATACACCATCAGCGGTGAGCCGTCTTCAAGCCACACCTGCGCGTACTTGGCCGCCGAACGGCCACTGCGCAGGGGCAGGATCACCCCGTAGAGCAGCGGTTTCCACAACAGCGGCGGAATGGCGACCACGCGCCGATCGCTGAGGAATTCCGCAAGGTAGCGCCGCACTGCCGGAGCGGTGGGCGTCTCGGGTGTGCCTAGATTGACCGCCAGCACGGCGGTGTCGGGTGCGTCGAGCATGGGGCCATTCTCGCAGGTCTGCGCGACGGCTGGGATGGAAAGTAGCGATGGCGGCGATCATGGGGGTCGATAGAGCAGCGAGTACTCATTGCGGATTCATCGGAACCCCACTAATTTCAGGGGGAAAGCGTATCGATCACCGACCGATGCCCGCCGCTGCAGCCTTCGACTGCCCTGTCGACCCCCATTCTGGAGTACCCATGCGCCGATTGACCCTTGCACTGCTGATCACCACCAGTCTGATGTCGGCCCAGGCACTGGCCGGTCCGGAAGAGGACCAGCGTGCCCGCAATGCCATTCGGGTGCTGAGCGACATCCAGGCCATCCCCGAACAGGGCATTCCGGACAAACTGCTGGACGAGGCGCGGGCGGTGGTGGTCATTCCCGATACGATCAAAGCGGGTCTGGTCATCGGCGGACGCCGCGGCCATGGCCTGATGTCGGTCAAGAACCCGGACGGCACCTGGTCCAGCCCGGCCTTCATCAAGCTGACCGGTGGCAGCATCGGCTTCCAGGCGGGCGTGCAGTCGTCCGACGTGGTGCTGGTGTTCCGCAACGACCGCAGCCTGGACAACATCGTCAACGGCAAGGTTACGCTGGGCGCGGATGCCGGCGTTGCCGCCGGCCCGGTCGGACGCAATGCGGCGGCCGCCACCGACGGTCAGCTGAAGGCGGAAATCTGGTCGTGGTCGCGCGCCCGCGGGCTGTTTGCTGGTGTGGCCCTCGATGGCGCGGTGCTGCAGATCGATGACAAGGCCAACCTGGACGCCTACGGCAGCAACACGACCGCGCGCATGGTGTTCGAAGGCCGGACCACCGCGCAGCCGTCGATGGATGTGGTGGCGTTCCGCGACCGCCTGGAAGAGGCCACGTATTCGGCCCGGCAGAACCGCGGCACTGCCGGCAGCACGCCGGCACCGCGTGCGGCAGGGCCACAGCCGCAGCCGCAGGCGGCACCGGTGCCAGCTGAACAGGCAGGCACGGCGGCGACCACGGCGCCGTTGCAGGCCGTGCCGGCACAGCCGGCGCCGCAGCAGGGCTTCCAGCCGGTGGGCGAAGGTGAGGTTCGCACCGAATCGCTGGACGGCAACTGACTTTCGTCACGCGCGCCGCCTGCCCGGCGGTGCGCTATGCTCAACCCCTTGTTTCCAGGTAATGCGAGCAGCACATCATGGGCAGTATGAGCTTGTGGCATTGGGTGGTGGTACTGGTCATCGTTCTGCTGGTGTTCGGCACCAAGAAGTTGACCAGTGGCGCCAAGGACCTTGGCAGTGCCGTCAAGGAATTCAAGAAGGGCATGCGCGACGAGGACAAGCCGACCGCGCACCTGAGCGACGAGTCGCGTCCGCAGGACCCGTCGACGACGTCGCAGAACGAGCACGACCGCGACCGTCGCTGATCCGGGCGGCAGGCTGTGTTCGATATCGGTTTCAGTGAACTGCTGCTCATCGCGGTGGTTGCGTTGGTCGTGCTGGGTCCAGAGCGGCTGCCCAAGGCAGCCCGCTTCGCCGGGCTGTGGGTGCGCCGCGCACGCAACCAGTGGGATTCGGTGAAGCAGGAGCTCGAGCGTGAGCTGCACGCGGACGAGATCAAGCGGCAGTTCCGCGAGGCGCAGGATTCGGTACGCGATACCGAGGCGCAGCTGCGCGCCAGCGGCGAGGCGGTTCGCCGCGAGGCCGAACAGATGCGGCGGCAGGCGCAGTCGACCGGCGATGCGGTCGTCCCGGACGATGTGCCGGTGATGACCGGTCCAGCGCCGGGGTCGCCGGCCAGCGTGGCCCAGCATGTGGCCCCGCCCGAGCCGGAGGCTGTGGTGGACGCGCCACGTGATGCGATGGCACCGCCGGGCATCGACGGGCAGGCGCCGCGCGATCCCCAGCCGCCCACGCCGGAGGTGCCGCGATGAGTGGCAACGAGAACCCGGAGAGCGGGCTGATCGAACACCTGATCGAGCTGCGGGCGCGACTGATGCGGGCGCTGATCGGGCTGGGCGTGGTCCTGCTGGGGTTGATGCCGTTTTCGCGGCAGATCTACACGTGGCTGGCACAGCCGTTGATTTCGCAGCTGCCGAACGCGCAGTCGATGATTGCGATCAATCCGGCAGGCGCGTTCTTCGCGCCGCTGAAGCTGACGTTCTTCGTGGCGCTGTTCGTGGCGGTGCCGTGGTTGCTGTACCAGTTGTGGGCGTTCGTGGCGCCGGGGCTGTACGCGCGCGAGAAGCGGCTTGCGGTGCCGCTGCTGGTGACGTCGGTGCTGCTGTTCTACATCGGCTGCGCGTTCGCGTACTTCCTGGTGCTGCCGGCGGTGTTCCACTTCCTGACCACGTTCCGCCCGGAGGTGATTGCGATCACGCCGGATGCGAATGCGTACCTGGATTTCGTGTTGGCGATCTTCTTCGCATTCGGCAGCAGTTTCGAGCTGCCGGTGGCGATGGTGATCCTGACCCTGCTCGGCTGGATCACGCCGCAGCAGTTCAAGGAAGGCCGCGGTTACGCAATCGTGGGCATCTTCGTGCTGGCGGCGGTGCTGACGCCGCCGGACGTGGTGTCGCAGCTGATGCTGGCCATTCCGATGTGCCTGCTTTACGAGCTGGGTATCCACGCGTCGCGCTGGCTGGTGCCGGCCAAGAGCGACGAGCCGCAGGCTTCTTGAGGGCGCCAAGAGCGTAGCGCGCCGTTTCCCTCGCTATGCCGCGAAGATGTTGCCTGGGCCATTGGTCGGCGGCACCGGCGGCGGGGTGCTGCGGGTGCGGTGGGCGAACATCTGCTTCCAGGCGGCGTACACGGCGCCGACGTAGAGCGGCATGATCACCGTGGCCATGGCCAGCTGCATGACGAAGGCGGCCGCGCCCACGCCGCCGACCAGCATGGCCAGCTGCATCACCACGACCACCAGGAAGTAGATGCACATCGCCGCGATCAGGCCGAGCAGCATGAAGACCGCCATGGCGCCGAAGTTGCGGATGCAGCCCTGCAGGCTCATGCGCAGGGCGTGCATGCCGCTCTGATGGTCGAACACCACCAGCGCCGGCTGGGTGAACATGGCCATGCTCAGTGCCACGAAGGTGCCGAATGCCAATGCCAGCCACAGCAGGATGCGCATGACCGGCACGCCGGCCATCAGGGCCAGGGTCTGTTCGTTGCTCGGGGTGGCGCCGGACTGCTGCAGTTCCTGCATCTTGTGGAACATCTCGGCCGACGCGGCAAGGCCTTTGGGGCCCATCATCAGGTACAGCAGCGTGCCCAGCGCGATGATGGCGATCAGCTGGATCGCCAACGGCACCAGCAGGTGGCTGACCCGGCGGTCGCGGATCGGCTGCAGCAGGTGCGCGGGGGTGGCGCGGTGGCCCTGGTCGATTTCGCTGACCGCACACAGCATGCCGCCGAACACCAGCGGACCCACCGCGACCGAGACCAGCTGGCCGAGGACCCCGAGCCAGCTGGGCAGTGCCTGCGCCAGCACCAGGATCAGCGAACTGACCAGCATGCCGATCACGCCAAGCACGGCCAGCTGCAGCGGCGCGCGGCGATACAGGGAAAACGCGTCCAGCAGCCATTGGGCGCCCGCCGAGGCGGGCAGCTTGCGAATGTCGCTCATACCATTCCGGAACAGGGGAGGAAGGGCGCGCGCGCCCCGGATCGAATCGATTATCCCTGTTTTCCGCGCCGCTGACCTGAAGGAACGGGCGACATGCCCGCCCTGTCAGACGTTGCGGGCCTGGCGCACGAAGCGGCGCAGCAGCTGGCGGGCCAGCGGCGCGGCGCTGACCCCGCGCGCCAGGCTGCGTGCGCAGCCGCCGTGGCGACGGATGCAGTCGGCCCGCGCCCGCACGTAGCCGCGCATGTGGTGGGTGGCGAACTCGGGATGGAACTGCACGCCCCAGGCGTTCTGGCCCCAGCGGAAGGCATGGCAGTTGTCCTGCGCCGAGCGCGCCAGGATGGCCGCACCCTCGGGCGCGCGCAGCACCGTCTGCAGGTGGGTGGCGTGGGCCGGGAAGCGGTCGGGCAGGCCGGCGAACAGCGGGTCGTCCTGCGCCGGCGGCTCGAGTGCCAGTTCGATCGTGCCCGATTCGCGCCCGGCCGGGTTGTAGGCCACCTCGCCCCCCAGTGCGTGCGCCAGCAGCTGGTGGCCGTAGCAGATGCCGAACACCGGGCGGTTGTCGTGCGCGGCCGCGCGCAGCCACTGGGCGCTGCGCTCACTCCAGTCGGCGCGGTCGGTGACGTAGGCGGCCGAGCCACTGATGATCACCCCGGCAAAATCGCGATGGTCGGGCAGTTCACCGCCATGCTCCACGTCCACCACCACGGTCTCGTCGGCCTCCAGCCCGGCTGCGACCCGGATCCAGTGCGGAAAACGGCCGTAGCGGCGCAGCGATGCCACCGGTTGGCCGGTCTCAAGGATCAGGAAGGGCGGGCGGTTCATCTCGCGGCGGCAGTACGGTCAGGACTTCCTCGATTGTAGTCAGCCCTGCCGCCACCTTTTCAAGTGCCGCGCGACGCAGGGTTCGTACCCCTTCAGCACGCGCCGCCTGTCCGAAAGCGGCCAGATCCATCTCCGCGCGGATCAGCCTGCGCAGGCGCTGGCTCAATGGCAGCAGCTCATACAGGCCTACCCGGCCCAGGTAACCGGTGCGCCGGCAGTCGATGCAGCCGGCCGGTGCATATGGCGTGGGCGACTCTGGTAATGCTTCTTCGGCATCAGCCAGCACGGCCCATTGGGCCGCCGTCAGCGGTTTGGGCACCTTGCAGTGCGGGCACAGGGTGCGTACCAGGCGCTGCGCCAGCACGCCGTTGATGGTGCTGGCCAGCAGGTAGTGCGGAACGCCGAGGTCGAGCAGCCGGGTGATCGCCGAAGGCGCGTCGTTGGTGTGCAGGGTGGACAGCACCAGGTGGCCGGTCAATGCGGCCTGGACCGCCATCTGCGCGGTTTCCAGGTCGCGGATCTCGCCGATCATGATGATGTCCGGGTCCTGCCGCAGCAGGGTGCGCACGCCGGCGGCGAAGTCCAGGTCGATGTTGGTCTGCACCTGCATCTGGTTGAATTCCGGCGCGATCATTTCGATCGGGTCTTCCACCGTGCACACGTTCACGTCCGGGGTGGCCAGCCGCTTCAGGGTGGAATACAGGGTGGTGGTCTTGCCCGAGCCGGTCGGGCCGGTCACCAGCACGATGCCGTGCGGGCGCTCCACCAGCGCGGTCCAGCCGGCTGCTTCCTGCGGGCTGAAGCCAAGCTGGTCGATGCTCTTGAATGCTGCGTCCGGGTCGAAGATGCGCATCACGCACTTCTCGCCGAAGGCGGTGGGCATGGTCGACAGGCGCATTTCCACTTCGCGACCACCCGGGGACCGGGTCTTGATGCGCCCGTCCTGCGGGCGCCGCCGCTCGGCCAGGTCCATGCGGCCCAGCACCTTGATCCGGCTGACCACGGCGGTCATCACCGCCGGGGGAACCTCGAACACCTTGTGCAGCACCCCGTCGATGCGGAAGCGCATGCGTCCCATGTCGCGGCGCGGTTCCAGGTGGATGTCCGACGCGCGCTGTTCGAAGGCGTACTGCAGCAGCCAGTCCACGATGTGCACCACATGCTGGTCGTCGGCGTTGACGTCGCCGGCGCGGCCCAGTTCGACCAGCTGCTCGAAGCTGGGCAGGGTGCCGTTGGTCTCGGTGCGCGAATCGCTGCGCGCGCCGCGCACCGAACGGGTCACCCCGTAGAACTCCATGGTGTAACGGTGCAGGTCCAGCGGGTTGACCACCGCCAGTTCGATCCGGCGCCGGGTCAGGTGCTGCAGGTCGAGCAGCCATTCCTGGGCCAGGGGCTCGCTGGTGGCCACCAGCAGGCGTTCGCTGTCCACCGCCAGCGGCAGGAAGCGGTGGCGGCGGGCATAGGCATGCGAGACCAGCGCGGTCACCGCCGACACGTCCACGCGGGTGGGGTCGATGCGCAGGTAGCGGGTGCCGGTGCGGTCGGCGAGCCATTGGGTCAGGCGTTCCAGGCCCAGTTCACCGCCGCTGGTGGCAGCCAGCTTCAGGTTGGCCAGCAGCACCAGCGGGTGCACTTCGCTGGCGTTGCGCGCACCCTGGCCGCTGAAACGGATGCGCTCGGCATCGACCGCTGCGACCAGGCCGTCGGCGACCAGGGCCGCGGCGACCTGTTCGAACACCAGTCGACCGGGCGGCAAGGGCTCCGGGGCGGGAGCGGGGACGAGCGTTGCCGGTGAACGGTGTTCCATGGCGCCAGAATCCTCGGAGCAGGGGCTGCACGGCGTGATGGCGGGTGCCTGGAATGCCGGCGCGCGGTCCGTCGCTATACTAACGCACCCCCTTTGCAGGCAAGAATCCGCCGCATGTCCGCGATCCAGACCGTTCCGATCACTTTCCAGGGCCTGATCCAGACCCTCAACCAGTATTGGGCGCAGCAGGGCTGCGTGCTGATCCAGCCGCTGGACCTGGAGGTCGGTGCCGGCACCTTCCACCCGGCCACCTTCCTGCGCTCGATCGGCCCGGAAAGCTGGAATGCCGCGTACGTGCAGCCGTCGCGCCGTCCCACCGACGGGCGCTATGGCGAGAACCCCAACCGCCTGCAGCGTTATTACCAGTACCAGGTGGCGATGAAGCCCAGCCCGGACAACATCCAGCAGCTGTACCTGGACTCGCTCAAGGCGCTGGGCATCGACCCGCTGGTGCACGACCTGCGCTTTGTCGAAGACAACTGGGAGTCGCCGACGCTGGGCGCCTGGGGCCTGGGGTGGGAAGTGTGGCTCAACGGCATGGAAGTGACCCAGTTCACCTACTTCCAGCAGGCCGGTGGCCTGGAGTGCAAGCCGGTGCTGGGCGAGATCACCTACGGGCTCGAGCGCCTGTGCATGTACCTGCAGAACTGCGACAACGTGTATGACCTGGTCTGGACGTATGGCCCGGACGGCACGCCGGTGACCTACGGCGATGTGTACCTGCAGAACGAAGTGGAACAGAGCACCTACAACTTCGAGTACGCCGACGTGGACGAGCTGTTCCATCGCTTCGACGCCTGCGAGAAGGAAGCGCAGAAGCTGGTCGAGGTGGGCCTGCCGCTGCCGGCGTACGAGCAGGTGTGCAAGGCCAGCCATTCGTTCAACCTGCTGGACGCGCGCCGTGCGATCAGCGTCACCGAGCGCCAGCGCTACATCCTGCGTGTGCGCGCGCTGGCCCAGGCGGTGGCGAAACTGTATGAGGCCAAGCGCATCGAAGCGGTGGCGGCCAAGGAGGTGCAGGCATGAGCACGATGCTGCCGCTGTTGATCGAGCTGGGGACCGAAGAACTGCCGGTGAAGGCGCTGCCGGGCCTGGCCCAGGCCTTCTTCGATGGCGTGGTGGACGGCCTGGCCAAGCGTGGCGTGGCCGTGGAGCGCGGCGATGCCACGCCGCTGTCGACCCCGCGCCGGCTGGCCGTGCTGCTGCCCGGCGTGGCCGTGGAACAGCCCGAGCAGAAGGGCGAAGTACTGGGGCCGTACCTGAACATCGCGCTGGACGCCGACGGCCAGCCGACCAAGGCGCTGCAGGGCTTTGCCGCCAAGGCGGGGATCGACTGGACCGCGCTCGAGCGCACCACTGACGCCAAGGGCGAACGTTTCGTGCACCGCTCGGTCACCCCGGGCGCGCGCACGGCGGCGCTGCTGCCGGAGATCCTGGCCGAGGCGCTGGCCGGCATGCCCATTCCCAAGCCGATGCGCTGGGGCAGCCACAGTTACGGGTTCGCGCGGCCGGTGCACTGGCTGGTGCTGCTGCACGGCAAGGACGTGGTGGAAGCGGAGGTGCTGGGCCTGAAGAGCGACCGCATGAGCCGCGGCCATCGCTTCATGCACGACAAGACCGTGTGGCTGTCCTCGCCGGAGGACTACGTCAGCTCGCTGCAGGCCGCCTATGTGCTGGTCGACCCCGAGGCGCGCCGGGCGCGCATCGTCGAGTCGGTCAATGCCGAAGCCGCTGCTGCCGGTGGCCAGGCGCGGATCACCGAGGACAACCTGGGCCAGGTGGTCAACCTGGTCGAATGGCCGGCGCCGGTGCTGTGCAGTTTCGAGCGCGAGTTCCTGGCGGTGCCGCAGGAAGCGCTGATCGAAACCATGGAGATCAACCAGAAGTTCTTCCCGGTGCTGGATGGCGGCGGCAAGCTGACCGAGAAGTTCATCGGTATCGCCAACATCGAATCCCGGGACGTGGCCGAAGTGGCCAAGGGCTACGAGCGGGTGATCCGCCCGCGCTTTGCCGATGCCAAGTTCTTCTTCGACGAGGACCTGAAGCAGGGCCTGGAATCGATGGGCGACGGGTTGAAGACGGTGACCTACCAGGCCAAGCTGGGCTCGGTGGCCGACAAGGTGCAGCGCGTGGTCGCGCTGGCCGGAACGATCGCAACGGAGGTCGGTGCCGATCCGGTACTGGCCAGACGTGCCGCCGTGCTGGCCAAGAACGACCTGCAGTCGCGCATGGTCAACGAGTTCCCGGAACTGCAGGGCATTGCCGGCCGTCATTACGCGGTGACCGGCGGCGAATCGCCCGAGGTCGCGCTGGCCATCGACGAGGCCTACCAGCCGCGCTTCGGCGGCGACGATATCGCGCTGTCGCCGCTGGGCAAGGTGCTGGCCATCGCCGAACGTCTCGACACGCTGGCCGGTGGCTTCGCCGCCGGACTGAAGCCGACCGGCAACAAGGACCCGTTCGCGCTGCGCCGCAATGCGCTGGGCCTGGCCCGTACGATCATCGAATCGGGCTTCGAGCTGGACCTGCGCGCGCTGCTGGACAGCGCCCTGGCCGGCCTGCCGCCCGCCGTGCAGCCCAGCGCGGAGCGCAAGACCGACGCCCTGCCGCAGGAGCTGTACGACTTCATTCTCGACCGTCTGCGCGGCTACTACGCCGACAAGGGCGTGCCGGCGTCGCATTTCAACGCCGTGCTCGAACTGAAGCCGACGTCGCTGTACGACGTCGACCGCCGCATCGACGCCATCGGCATCTTTGCGGCGCTGCCCGAGGCCGATGCACTGGCGGCCGCCAACAAGCGCATCCGCAACATCCTGCGCAAGGCCGACGTCGCGATCCCGGGCATGGTGGATCCGGCGCTGCTGGCCGAGCCGGCGGAAAGCGAACTGGCCGAGGCCGTGGAAGCGGCCATCGACGACAGCAGTGCCAGCCTGCACCAGAAGGACTACGTCAGCGTGCTGGCCCGTCTGGCCCGGCTGCGGCCGCAGGTGGATGCGTTCTTCGACGCGGTGATGGTCAACGCCGAAGATCCGGCGCTGCGCGGCAACCGCTTGGCCCTGCTCAAGCGTCTGGGCGACCGCCTCGGCAGCGTGGCGGCGATCGAGCATCTGTCCAGCTGACGCAGGCGTCCCGCGTTGGCGTCACCCTGAAAGCGCCCGGCTGGTCCGGGCGCTTTCTTTTTCCGCGCATTTGTTCGATTGCGACGAAAACTGCAATCAATCTGAATATTGATTGAGCGCTTCTTAGGAAAAATTGGAAAACGATAAATTCGTGCAATCGGTATTCCGGGACGCCGCGTGATCATCCGGCGCCGCGCTTCCACGCGGCACCGACACGTCGCGCGTCCTGCGCGGCTCGCCCCGCTTCGCACGGAAGTACCGCCGCATGCCCAAGCTGCCCCACGCCGTTCCCGCCGTCCCTACCTTCAACCGCTTCGCCACGCTGTCCGACGCCGACGCAGGGCAGGAGCAGGACGCGCACAGCACCCGTACCCCCACCCGCGTCGGCAATGCGACAGCGCCGAAGCGACCGACGATCTCCTCGCAGCCGGTACCGCTGAGCCCGCGCGAAGCCTGGGTCAAGGAGGCGATCCTCGCCACCGGCGCGCCGGAACGCCGCGCGCTGGTCCGCATGCTGGAAACGCACCTTGCCGCTGCCGACAGTGCGGAGGCACGGGACGCGGTCACCCGGCGCATGGAGCAGGCACTGGCCGCGCGCGGGCATGACGTGGCCGTCCTGCGCGATCTGGGGATCACCCTGCTGGATGGCGCGCTCGGTCGCGCGGCCTGGGGCACGCTCCTGGCCGAACTGCCCGGCTGGGCCGGCAATGCATTGACCGCCGGCCAGCTCGCCCGCGCGGCGATCAACGGCAGCTGGAGCAGCCTGGCGACGGTGCTGCCGTCATTGGCCGCGGCGTTGCCGTCGCTGCGCACGCACGACCAGTTCGACGCGCTGGTGCAGTCGCTGCCGGAGGCGATCCGGACCGGCCTGTGGAACCTGCATGAGCAGATCGGCCACGCCGATGCGCAGCTGCGCCCGAACCTGGGCGGTGGCCACCTGCTCCCGGCACTGGCCGTGGCTGCACTGCTGTGGCAGATGCAGCGGGCGCTGCCTTCGCCCTCCGGCCAGCTTAAGGGGATCGGCCGCTTCATCGCCGGACTGCCCACGCACTGGCAGCGCATCGCCGTGTTGAACGGGCTGGGCGGTGCGTTGTTGCAAGCCACCGACCGTGGCGCCGGTGACGTCCTGGCCGCGCCCAGGAAGAAGCTCACCAACGCGGAGAAGCAGGCGCGCATCCTGCACCAGAAGGCGGTGGACCGCCGCGAGGCGGTGGTACCGGACTGGCAGGGCACCCCGCCCGGCCTGGAGGCGGCGCGCGCACCCGGCGCGTCCTGCGCCGGCGGAGCGATCGCCACGCCAGTGCCCACGCACGGTGCCCAAGCGCCGTTCGATGCGGCACGCGCGTCGTCGTCGAGCGGGCGGCCCGGTTGGCTGGCCTGGCTGGGTGCCGGCATCGCCACGCTGGGCCAGGCGGCGCGCGGTGGGTTCCAGGCCGTGCCGCAGGCGCCGCCGCCGGTGGAAATGACCTTGATGGGCGCTTCGGCGGTGCCCGAGGTGCGGGTGACCACGCCGCTGGTAAGCAGTGAGCGGGCAGCGGGGACGGCGACCGCTGCGCGCGCGTTCCCGAACCTGCGGCGTGCGCCGCTGGCCGCCGCCGTGATCGGGGTGACCGGCGCGGCAGCCTGGAGTGCGAAAAAGCTTCTGTGGCCCGACGCGGTGCAGCCGGCCACCCCGGCCGAAACGGCCGCGCAGCTGGCCATGGAGGTGGTCGCGCTGCCGGACGGGCATTGGGGCACGGCGCTGGATCTGCTGCTGGGCGAACTGGAGCCCACGCAGCGCAGCGGCCGCACGCGGCGCGCGGCACCTGCCGCCTCGAGCAGCGCCGACGCGCAGGAGACCGTCCTGCAGCAGCACGGCGTATCCACCGCGCAGCTGGATGCACTGCGCGCCGACCCTGCCCTGATGCAGCAGCTGCAGTCGATGCGTCTGTGGTCCGTAGCGGTAGCGCGCGACATCGCCACGCAGCCTGGCTGGGAATGGGTGGCGCGCTTGTCGGCGTCGGAACAGGAGCTGCTGGTCGGCCACCGGCAGGCGCTGCGCAGGATCGCCCCCACCCTGGCCGCGGTGGACACCGCGGCCGATGCGGTGATGGACGAACTGCTGCAGAAAGCGGGCTGGCAGGGAAACTGGAAGGACATCGAAGTGCGCCTGCCGCACAAGGACGTGGCCGGGATGCAGGTGGACGATCGCCTGCCGCTGCTCGCGTACTGCCTGTCACGGCCGCGCGCCGGCGAAGCGTCGTTTTTGCGCGATGACCTGCCGGTTACCCCGCGTGAGTGGGCCCAGCTCAGCCAGGCGCTGGCCAGTGCCGACGCCAGCTGCCTGCGCGTGGACATCGCCGCCCGCGCCGAACAGGCGCGGCCGGCACTCAGTGCAGCCGTGCAGGCGCAGCTGGTGCTGGACGCGCTCAAGGCCAAGGCGCTGGGCCGGCTGGGCAGCGGCGACGCGCATCGGCGTGGTGCGGAGGTGGTGCTGGGCTTCCTGCAGGGCACCGGCGCGGTCGAGCGTGCCACGTTGACCTATGTCGACCGGCGGCCCGACGGCAGCCCGGTTACGGTGCCGCTGCCGAACTACCTGGTGCTGCGCAGCGCCGCCGAGGAGGAGGGGCTGCGCGGCCAGGTGGTGCTGTATCGCTCGGACCTGTCGCGTTTCCAGGCCTTCGGCGACGAAGACGCGTTCCGCGAGTTCCTGGATACCCAGCGCGCCCGCAGCGGCGCCTTCGCCGCCGACGGCGGGGTGCAGCGCAGCCTGGGCGAGGACATCGTGCAGGCCGCGCCGCCGGAGCAGCGTCGCGAACTGCTGAAACTGGTCGATGACTGGGAAAAGCGCCTGGCGCTTTACCAGAGCGGCCAGCGCGGGCCACAGGGGTGGAACCCGGCCGCCAGCTTCACCCTTGCCTTCACGCCGGTCGACCACGCCGACGGGGCGCGCCAGCAGTGGGCCGACACGCTGGTCAATCACGGGCAGGCGCTGGCGCAGCAGCAGCTGGGCCGCAACCTGCTGCGCTGGAGCCCGCTGGGCATTGCCAATGTGGCCGCGGACGCCGCCTACCAGCAGCGCCGCGACAGCGCCCTGCAGACCCTGGACACGCACGCGCAGGCCAGCGTCACCGACGCCATGGTGGGTGCGCTGCGGTTGGCCGGTTTCGACGGCTCGCTGGCGGGCTTCGATCCGAGCCGGGTCCGCCTGCAGCTGGGCGAGCAGCGCATGGACCTGACCCGCTGGGCGACCCGCGGCTGGCAGCAGCACGGGCTGCCCCGGCCGCCGGTACCGCTGAACGCCCCGGACTGGGCGCCCGACGCGGCCGGCATGCCCAATGCCCGGCTGCCGCAAGCGACCTGGCTGGACGATGCGACGCTGGACGCGATGCAACTGGTGGCGTGGCGCGGTGACGCGCAGGGCGGGGTGGACACCGAGCTCACCGCGCGGCTGGCCGACCCGGCGCTGCGCCGGGCGATCTGTGGCGAGCTGGAGAGCTTCGCCACCAGCAACCGGCTGGCCACGGCCTACATCGACCACCTGCGCGCGCTGCCGCGCACCGGAGAGGGCAGGGCGTTCGCCGCCGCGCTGGGCAACCAGATCCGCGCGCGCACCGCGTGGATGATCGAGGTGGCCCGACAGGACGGCCTGCTGGACGCCGCCACCCACGCCGCGCTGCAAACGGCGCACGCGCAGCTCGACCCGGTCGGCACGAGGACCTCGACCCTGGAGGTAGTGACGCTCAATGGCCACCCGCTGGTGGGGCTGTGGGCGATCCTGACGCCTGTCGGACGCCAGGTGTTCCTGCCCGATACCCCCCATGGCGACCAGGTGCTGGACCAGCGCGCCTTCGGCCTCTGGCTGCGCCGGCCCGAGGCAGAAGCCTACGTACGCGCCCGCGCCCAGTATCGCTACCACCCGGACCTGGCCGCAGCGTTCGAGCATACCGCCAGCTCGCGCGGCATCCCGTTCGGCTTCGCGGCCACGCGTGGGCCGCAGGCGGCGGCCACGCTGATCGCCGCGCGTATCGACGATGTGGACGAGCTGACGGTGAGCCCGCACGAGCAGCTGGTCGAAACGCTCAGGGTGATCGGCACGATCGGCGTGGGCGCGTTGTGTTCCCTCGCCAGTGGCGGCACCGGCACGCTGCTGTGCCTGGCCGGCACGCTGGGGGTGGTGGTCGACAGTGTCCATCGGGGCCTGGCTTACCTGGAGCGCGGCCTGGTCGATGACGGTATCCTCGAGATAGGCGGGGGGCTGGTCGACCTGCTCGACCCGGCCCAGATCACCGCGATCCCCGGGCTGCTGTACCAGCTCGGCAAGCGCAGCCTGGGCAGCATCGCCGAGGCGACCGCTGCGGTGCGCCAGCTGCGACTGCAGGCGCGCGGGTTCAGCGCCGACGGGCAGGTCAATCAGGGTTTCGCGGTGTCGGACACCGCGTTGGCGGCCGCAGCGCTGCCCATGCTGGAACAGCCAGTTGCCGCAGGCGGCCGGATCTACCGGCAGGGCCGGCGTGCGTACATCGAGCAGGGCGGCCACTATGTCGAAGCCGCGGCCTCCGACGGCAACGCGCTGCGCCTGCACATGCCCGACGCGCCCGAACAGGTGGGGCCGCCGGTGGAATTCAGGAACAACGCCTGGTACCGGCAGGAGCGCCCGCCGACGCGCCGCGGCACCACCACGCTGTCGCCGGTGGGCAGGCGCGAGTGGGTGAGCCGCCTGCCGGAAGCGGAAAACCTGCCGCCGGAGAAGCTGGATGAGCTGGAGGCGGTGTTTGGCGTGCGTTCGCGCGATGCCTCGCCCAGCGCCGACCTGCGCCACGTGGTGCAGGAGCTCACCATCGACCAGCGTGTGCAGCGCATTCTCGGCGACCCCGAGTCGCTGGGCATGCCCGGCGACGAGGCGATCATCGTGCGCGCCTGGGCCGACAGCCCTGCACTGGGCAACGGCAAAGGGGTGGAAACCTATGTCGACACCATCGGCGAGTGGACCCGTGGCGCACGCTTCGGCCGCGGCCCCGTGGGACTGATGGTGGAAGTGGCCGACACGCGCACCTTGCCCGGCATCGAGGCCCTGGTCGACGCTGCCGACGCAACCGCCCTGGCCACGCGCCTGAAACTGCCGGCGGACACCGGCCGCGACGCGCTGCTGCAGGCGGTGCGCAGCGAGCTGGGCCGGGTGATCAAGGCCGACCCGGCGCAGAGCCGCCTTACCTGGCAACGCTGGATCGCCGCCCAGCATCGCCTGCCAACGGCAGCGGACAACCTGGTCAAACATTTCCCCGATCTCACCAAGGCCGAGGCGGAAGAGATCATCACCCGCTCCAACGGCCTGCAGAAGCGCGAGGTGGAATCGTGGATCTTCTCCGCCGACATCCGCGCGATCGTGGCCGACACGCTCACCAGCCGGACGCAGCGGCAGCAACGCCAGGCGGTAGTGAACGACGCCTTCGGCACGCTGGCCGACGTGCAGCAGCTGGCCACCCACCTGCAGTCGGCACTGCCTGGCCGCACCGTCAAGGTGCGTGACGATGGCCAGGGCGGTTCCGTGCTGCTGGTCGGCTCGGCAACGCCGGGGGTTGCCGAAGCGCGGCTGGCCTTCAGTCCTGGCGCGGCTGGGGGACTGATCGTCTCGGATGCGCAGCGCAAGGTGCATGCGCACTGGCAGGACGCGTTGTTCGAACAGCTTGCCGCACCGGAACAGCGCCGGCTGGGCGACGCCACCACGCTGCGGCGCGAAGTGGTCGAGCAGATGAAGCAGATGCCGATCGCGCAGCGCTGCAGCCTGCGTGGACCGCTCAAGCCGGTGCCCGACAGCAGCCCCAACAGTGACGCACGGACCCACGAACGCACCCGCCGTTCGGCGGACTGCGATCCCCCGAACAGCATCTCGCTGGGTCCGGAGATGATTGCACTGCGCGACGACATGCAGCGCAGCCTGGGCGCGATGCGGCACGAACTGGACCGGACCTACACCAGCCTGCGCGCGGAAGAACGCGAACTGAAGGCGCTGACCAGCCGCATGATGCAGCTCAAGCTGGAGAAGGACTCCCTGCCGGCGGCCGACGCCGCACGCATGAAGGAGCTGCAGAAGAAGAACTTCCGCACCTTGAACGGCTACGACCTGATGAACGCGGCCCACTACCGTCTGGACGACATCGCGTACGACGGGGTGCCGCTGGGTCCATCACCGGACTTCCCGGACAGTGGTTTCGCGTTGAGTACCGTACCGCGCGCATGGATGCACCCGGAAAACTTCGTCAACCCGGTGCCGGTGCGCCGCGTGTTCCTGCCCGCGGCACAGGCGGAGGGCAAGCCGATGCAGAGTGACCTGTTCCGTGCCGACTATCCGCTGGGTGCGGACCTGATGCCCTCGGTCGGCAAGCTGGCCGAACCGGGGCAGGCGTCGAAGAAGATCACCCTGACCGAGCGCGACCTGCAGGTGACGGTACCGGGCGGGAAGCAGGCCCGGTCGCTGGCCGAGCTGACCGACGCGGAGTTCGATGCACTGGATGGCAAGGCCTTCTCCGACGCGATGCGGCAGTACGTTGGCGAGGGCAGCCTGCTGCCAAGCAATGCAAGGGCGCTGACCCCCGGCGACTACTACCTGTACCAGATCCGCTCATGCAGCGAGAGCAAGATCCTGAAAGGCTGGTTTGACGCATTGAAAAAGGCGGTGCCTGCCATCGCGGGCCTTCTCGATGGAAAGGACCCGATACCGAAGGTCACGGGAAAGGTCCGCATGCTGTCCGACAGCAACCCGTGTTCCTACAGCTGTGATCGCCGCCTGGCCGAATTGGAGGAGATGCTGCCCGAGGTCGAACTTATCGTGTTCTATCACTTCGGCACGCCGAACGAGGCAATGGAGTGGCGGGCGGAGCAGGCCGCACTGCGGGTGATGGAGAAGCACCGGGTAGCATGGGAGGGCGCAGGCCATTCCGAAAACGACATGCGGCAGATGGCCGCCGCCGAGTTGAAGAAACCCGATGTCCGCCAATGGGCCGAGGAACAGCTGCTTGCATCGCCACCGCCGCGGCCGGTGCCGCGGCTCTGGACCCGGACGGAGTACGAAGCCGAGGGATTCTGAGGCACGCCGCATGCGGATGCGGCACCATGTCACTGCGCGACGGCCGGGGTGCGAGCCCCGGCCGCCGCTGGACCACCGATTCCGGGAGTACGTTCAATGATCATCAACGGCGCCGGCCGTCCTGCCGTGCTTTCCAGCGCGCCCCGCCTCACCGCGGCGGACGCCTCCCTTCTCGGGGCCGACCGCGAGCAGGCCCTGGGCAGGCGCGAGCACGATTTCCTGCTGTTCGGCAGCCAGGCCACCGCGTTCGCCCGCGACCTGTACCGCAGCCGCATCGCCGACGATCTGCAGCGCTATCTTGAGCAGGGAATCCTGCAGGACAGTGATGCCGACGGGCCGGTCCAGCGGAATGCGGAAGCCGGGGACGACGACGTGGGCGACTGCAGTGGGGCGAACCTGACCCTGCGTGACGGGGTGTCGATCTTCGGCCGCTACAACAACCACGGCAACGGCGACTGCTACTACGCCTGCATGCAGGACGCGGACGCGCCGGTGTTCTTCAGCATCTGCATCGAATCGGGCATGGACAGCGGAGAGGCCTACGACATCTCCGTATCCCCGCCCATGGACTGGCCGGAATTTCTCGCTCACCTTCCATCTGCGTGAATATGGCGTGATGTCCCGGGCCGTAGGCAGGGCGCATACAGGCTTCGTTTTTGGCACGATCCCGCTATCCTGTGCCCATGCCGCCATTGAAATACCTCCTGCCCCTGCTGTTCCTGTCGCTGGCCATCGCCTCGACCGCGCACGCGCGCGGCACCATCGAGAAGGTGGACATCACCGGACTGGACAAGGGCGACGACGCCGAGATCATCGAGAACATCGAGGTGTCGCTGTCGCTGTACGACACCATCGGCCAGGTACAGGGCGAGGCGCGGCTGGAATACCTGCTGTCGCAGGCTGAACGCCAGACCCGCGGCGCGCTGGAGCCGTTCGGCTACTACAACCCGGTCATCACCGTGGAAAGCCCGCGCGAGGGCGACAACCTGCGCGTGGTGATCCACGTCGACCGTGGCCCCCCCACCCTGGTGCGGCGCGAGAACATCGACATCACCGGGCCGGCGCAGCTGGACCAGTACCTGCAGGAAGACATCGAGAACTTCCGCCCGCGCAAGGGCCAGCGGTTCGAGCACACCCTGTACGATGCCAGCCGCGTCACCATCACCCGGCGGCTGGCCGAGCGTGGCTATTTCGATGCCGACTTCACCCAGCGCAGGGTGGAGATCACGCGTGCCGAGAACGCCGCCGACATCGACCTCACCTGGGACAGCGGGCGCCGCTACAACATGGGCGACATCCGCTTCCACCAGGATTACTTCGTGGACCGCCTGTTCGACCCCCTGGTGTACTGGGAAACCGGCAGCTACTTCCACGAGGGCAAGCTGGACCGCCTGCGCGAGTCGTTGACCAAGCTCGATTACTTCAGCGTGATCGACATCCAGCCGCAGCCCGACCAGGCCGACGCAAACGGCAACGTGCCGGTGGATGTGAACCTGACCCGCGCCAAGCGCACCATCTACACGGCGGGTGTGAGCTACGGCAGCGAAAGCGGCGCCGGTATCCGCGGCGGCCTGGAGCGGCGCTTCCTCAACAGCCGCGGGCACAAGATGAACACCCAGCTGGACTACGCGCAGAAGCGCAAGAGCCTGGTCACCACCTACCGGATTCCGGCGTTCAAGTGGCTGGACGGGTGGTACGGGTTGACCGCCAGCGCCTATGACGAGCAGACCGACTACATCGACCTGCGCAACTTCAAGCTGATCGGCAGCCGCAGCGGCGAAATCAACGAACACTGGACCGCGATCGCCTCCATCAACGCGCTGCGCGAGCGCTGGCGCTACGCGTCGGGCACCGAGTTCACCGACGCGATCTACAACACCTCCACGCTGGTCTACCCGCAGCTGGTGGCCGACTACGTGAACGTGGACGACCGCCTGGCCCCGCGCAGCGGCATCAGCGGCAGCGCCACCCTGCGCGGCGGCGTCGAAGGCGCCGGCTCGGATACCAGTTTCGTGCAGGCCAGCATGATGCTGCGCTGGTTCATTCCGGTCGGTGAGGCCGATCGCCTGATCCTGCGCGGCGAAGGCGGCACCACCTGGACCAGCGACCTGGTGGCGATGCCGCCCAGCCTGCGCTTCTTCGCCGGTGGCGACCGCAGCATCCGCGGTTACGCGTTCCGCGAAGTCGGCCCGCGCACGCCGGCGCCGGACAAGTTCGCGCTGGGTGCGAAGAACCTGGTGACCGCTTCGGCCGAGTACGAGCATTACTTCAAGGGCGGTCCGTGGGGCGGGGCGGTGTTCGTCGACACCGGCAGCGCCTTCGACAACGACATCGACCTGCATACCGGCGTGGGCTTCGGCGTGCGCTGGAAATCGCCGGTGGGTCCGGTACGCGTGGACATCGCGCACGGCCTGAACAACCCGGACTCGAAGTTCCAGCTGTACCTGAGCATCGGAGCGGACCTGTGAGCACGCCGACGCCGACGCCCACCCCGCCGCCGCCGCGCGTGCGCTTCTACCGCAGGCGCCGGTTCTGGGCGTGGTCCGGCTTCACCGTGCTCGGGCTGGTGCTGCTGGCGCTGCTGCTGGTGTACTGGCTGCTGCAGACGGTGGCCGGGCGTGACGTGCTGCTGGCCCAGGTGGTGGCGCGCCTCCCGGCCGGCGCCACGCTCACCTGGAGCAAGGTCGACGGTCCGGTGGCGGGACCGCTGGTGCTGCACGACCTGGACTTCCGCTACGACGATATCCACTTCACCGCCGAACGCGCCTACCTGGACCCGGACATCCGTCCCCTGCTGGGCCGCAAGCTGCAGCTGGATGCGCTGCAGATCAAGAATGCCACCTTGAACCTGGCCAAGAGCGATGAGCCGTTCGACATGCCGTCGTGGCCCGGCTCGCTGCCGCAGGTCGAGATGCCGCTGGCGATCCAGGCCGACACCATCATCATCGACGGTTTCCGCATTACCCAGGCGCAGGAACCGCTGATCGACATCACCAAGCTGCGCGGCGGGCTGGAGATCGCCAACGGTGAATTCCGCGCGCGCCACCTGAAGGTCGACAGCGACCTGGGCGACTTCCGCATCGACGGTCATTACCTGCCCGGCAACGATTACACCACCGACATCATCGTCGGCGCGTCCCTGCCCGCACCGCGTGGGCGCACGCCGGCCCGGTTGGGGCTGGTCGCGCGTGGCGACCTGGCGCGCATGGAAATCGCCGTGGCCGGTCAGGCCCCGGCGCCGCTGCAGGCCAGCCTGGTGTTCGAAGGTCGCGACGCGCCGGTGTGGACCGCCAGCGCACGCAGCAAGGAACTCGACCTGGCGCTGCTGGTGCCGGGCATGGACCCGGCTACCGTTCCGCTGTCGCTGGACTTCAGCGCCAGCGGCAAGGGCGGGCAGGCCAACCTGCAGGGCCGCATCCAGCAGGGCGACCTGGCCGTGGAGCTGGCGCCGTCCAAGGTCGGCCTGGCCGACCAGGTGCTGACCGTATCGCCGCTGGTGGTGAAAGGCTGGGGGGGCCAGGCACGCCTGCAGGGCACCGCCGACTTCACCGACCGCGCGAACGCCAGCCTGCGCTTCTCCATCGTCGCCAACGACCTGACCTTCGTGCCCGAACCGGACACCACCACGCCCGGCGCGGCCAAGCCGGTGCCGGTGACGTTGAAGGAAGCGCGGATGGGCCTGGCCGGCACGCTCAAGGCGTGGGCAGCAGTGGGCAAGGCGTCGGTGGAGCGTGAGCAGCAGCGCGCCGACCTGCAGTTCGAGGTACGCGGCAGCGACACCGCCGCACAGATCAGGCAGCTGCAGGCCAAGACGCCCGGCGGCGCGCTGGACGTGACCGGCCAGGTCGCGTGGGCGCCGCAGCTCGATTGGGACGTGGCCGCCAAGCTGGCCGCGTTCGATCCCGGCTACTTCGTGCCCGGCTGGGACGGGCGCCTGTCCGGCGCCGTGGCCTCCAAGGGCCGCCAGCTGCCGCCGCCTGCGGGCAGCCCGGCTGGCACCGCCGGCAGCTATGAAGCCACCGTGGACGTGCCGGGCATCAACGGCATGCTGCGCAACCGCCGGGTGGACGCGCAGGGCCAGTTCGCCCTGCGCGGGCAGCAGGGCGAGGGCAACGTGCGCCTGGCCGTGGGCAACAGCCGCCTGACCGCGCGTGGCAGCGTGGGCGACCGCCTGGACGTGCAGGCGCAGCTCGACCCGGTGCAGCTGGATGACCTGATGCCGGGCAGCACCGGCACCCTGCGTGGCCAGGTGCAGGTGCGCGGGCCGCGTACCGCGCCGGACATTACCGCCGACCTGGTCGGTAGTGGCCTGCGCTATGCGGACTACAGTGCCGAAGCGCTGAGCCTCCGCGGCCGCCTGCCGTGGCAGGGCAGCAACGGTACGCTGGCGCTGCAGGGCACCAAGGTGCAGGCCGGCATGCTGCTGGACACGATCAGCGTGAACGCCAATGGCAGCATCTCCAACCTGCGGCTGGACGCCCAGGCCAACAACGAACTCGGCGCCGTGGCCCTGCAGGGCGGCGTGCGCCAGCAGGGCAGTGCCTGGCGTGGCGAGCTGGCCGCGCTGCGCATCGCACCGGTCAAGGGCGATGCCTGGGCGCTGCGCGCGCCGGCTGCCTTCGGTATCCAGGGCAGCAGCTTCACCTTGGGCGATACCTGCCTGGGTGCGGCCACCGGCGGTGCGCTGTGCGCCAGCGCCAACTGGCCGCGCGATGGCCTGAAGATCCGTGGCGACGCATTGCCGCTGGCGCTGGTGCAGCCCTGGCTGCCGCCGCAATCCGGACGGCGCCTGTACCTGCGGGGCGAACTCACCCTGGACGGGCAGATCCGGCCGCGCGGCAACGCCTGGGAAGGCAGCGCGAAAATCGCCTCGCTGGAAGGCGGCATCCGCCTGGGCGACAACGCGCGCGGTGAACTGGTGCGCTACGACCAGTTCTCGGCCACGCTGGAGATGACCCCGGCGCAGATCAACGCCAAGCTGGGCGTCGGCTTCCAGGGCAACGGCTTCGTCGACGCCAAGGTGCAGACCGGCTGGGACGCCAATGCACCGCTCAACGGCGAGCTGTACCTCAACATGTCGCGGCTGTACTGGCTGGAACTGTTCTCGCCGGACATCGTGCGCCCCACCGGCCTGATCGAAGGCCACGTCAGCCTGCGCGGCACGCGTGGCACGCCGCAGCTGGGCGGCGACGCCAAGCTGAGCAACTTCAAGGGCGAGTTCCCCGCGCTGGGGCTGACCTTCGACCAGGGTAGCGGCAGCTTCACCGCGCAGCCGGACGGCTCGGCCAAGATCACCGCGCAGGCCAATTCCGGCAAGGGCACGCTGTTCGTCGACGGCGGCCTGTCGTGGTTCGGCGACGCGCAGCCGCTGCAGCTGCACATCCACGGCGAAAACGTGTTGTTGTCGAACACGCCGGAACTGCGCATCGTGGCCAACCCGAACCTGGACTTCACCCTGGCGGCGGCCGCCATGCAGCTGCGCGGCACCGTGCACGTTCCTGAAGCCGACCTCGACCTGGAGCGCCTGGATCGAGGGACGTCGGTGTCCGAAGACGTAGTGGTGCTGGACCCGGCCGATCCGGAGGAAGGCCCCAGTTCGCCGCTGGACATGGACCTCACCGTGAGCCTGGGCGACAACGTGCGCATGGCCGGCTTCGGCCTGAAGGGTGGGCTGGGCGGCAAGATGCAGGTCTGGGCGCGGCCCGGGCGCGAGATGACCGCCAACGGCGCACTGGAAGTGAGCGGCCGTTACAAGGCCTATGGCCAGGACCTGACCATTACCCGCGGCAACCTCAACTGGAACTTCAACCCGGTGTCCGACCCGCGCATCGACATCCGCGCCGAACGGCGGGTGGGCGATGTCACCGCCGGCATCGACGTGACCGGTCGTGCGCAGTCGCCGCGGGTGGACGTGTGGTCCGACCCGGCGATGTCGCAGTCCGAAGCGCTGGCGTTCCTGGTGCTGGGGCGCAGCCTTACCGGCGCCAGCAGCGACCAGACGCAGCAGGTCAATGCCGCCTCGGCCGCCTTGTCGGCCGGCAGCGGCCTGCTTGCCTCGCAGCTGGGCGCCAAGCTGGGCCTGGACGACGCCGGGGTCAGCCAGTCGCGCGCGCTGGGCGGTTCGGTGATCGGCTTCGGCAAGTACATCTCGCCCAAGCTGTACGTGGGTTACGGCGTCTCACTGGTCGGCAGCGGCTCGGTGATCACCCTGAAGTACCTGCTGCGACGTGGTTTCGACATCGAAGTGGAATCGAGCACGGTGGAAAACCGCGGCTCCATCAACTGGCGAAGAGAAAAGTAGCGCCGGGCTCTGCCCGGCTGCCCATGCATCTGCCCGACCTATTTCCCCTTCGCCGCATTGACCGCATCGAACGCCCACACGATCACGGCCAGTGCGATCGAAATCTCGCCAAACACGATGACCAGGCCGGCGAGCTTCACCGCCGGCCACAAGGCAAGCAGCATCCAGCCGTTGAGCCTGAGCGTGTAGAACCCGCGTCGCCACCAGCGCACCAGTGCAATGACCAGCGCGGGCACCGCCACAAGGGTGCCGGCTACCCGCTGGTCGACGGCATGGATGAGCGCGAGCGCGATGACCGCCAGCAATGGAATGAACAGCAGACGGACATGCCTGCCGCGTTGCTGCGGCGCTTCAGCAGCCGACTGCCAGTCCAGCAGCCGCCGGAAGGGCAGGACCAGCATGCCCCCCACCAGCAGTGAAAGCGCGCCGTAAAGCGCAAGGTCGAGCCCATGGTTGGGGCCTGCCGGGGCCTGCGCGGGCCTGTCTGCGACGGCCAGGGTGCCGATCACCACCAGCCAGGCGAGCGCGCACAGCAGGCTGCGCAGTCCGACCACCTCCAGCTGGGCGCGGGTGATGCGACCGCGCCGGGTCAGGTCGAGCCAGAACGCGACCTGCGCCGGTTGCAGCGGCGGCGGGGCCTGCCCTGCGTCCTCGATGCCCAGCAGGGTCAGCATGCGGCCGATGACCGGGACCCGCCCCGGCACGGCGGCCGTCAGCACGGCACGCCAGCGCTGCCACGGCCGGGTCAACCAGGCCAGCTGCGCCCGTGCCTGGGCTTCATTGACGGGCGCATCCGGCCGATGCAGGAAGTACGCCAGCCAGGCACCGTTCGGTGGCTGCACGACCCAGTGCCGATGCAGGCGCCGACGACAGTCATGCAGGACGAACGGGTCCACGTTGCTTGCAATGTCGTCCCAATCGAAGCAGTCACCCAGCGCGTCGAAGTTCTCCATCCGGATGGGCGCATCCAGGTCCAGCAGGGCGTGCAGCACCGCATCCCCCACCCGCTGCTTGTCCTGCAGCGGCCAGAGTTCGGGGCGCTCGGCAAGCCAGCGTGCGAACGCCAACGGCGGGCCTTCTGCCGCGGCCGCGATGACGCGTTGGGCGAAAGCCGGGACGTCCAGCCGCGACGGCAGCGCCGCTTCGATGCTGCGCGCTTCCACCGGCATCGCGGACCCGGGACCGGGTTCCTGCTGCTCCACGGCGGTGCTGATGGCCCCCCGGCCGATGCTCTCCGCGTCCTCATCGCCGGCGGGTACCCCTTCCTTCACCCAGGCCAAGGCGGCCTGGTAGGCCTGATGCAGACGCTGGAAACCAGCAGGGTCCTCATCCGGCCGTGTGTGGCGCAGACCCGCCGCATAGGCGCGTTTGATCGCGCGTTCGTCGGCATCCGGTGCCAGGCCGAGCGCGGCATGGCCCCAGCTCACGCGTCACGTTCCAGTGCGTCCATCGCCTCGGACAGCTCGCTCCGGTGCCGTGCGATGCGCTGCAGGTCCTGGCTCTCCAGCACATGCCGGAACTGTTCGAGGCAGCGCTGGAGCCACTCGCGCTGGTCGATGAATTCCTCGTACAGGCGTTCGGCGCGGGCCAGCAGGGCCACGTTCTGCTGCACCTCGCGCGGATGGATCTTCAGTCCCTGCAGCGCCTGCAGCCGCGACTGGATCTCCTGCGGCGACAGCAGGCCGGGATTCTGTTCGAGAACGAGTTCATGCCGCGTCCCCGTGGCGTCCTCCACCACCTCCACCTGCAGCAGTCCGTTCACGTCGTAGGTAAAGCGCGTGGTCAGGCCTTTCCCGGCCGCCCTGCCGTGACCGAGCGCAATGCGCAGCTCGCCCAGTTTGATGTTCTTGTCCACGGTGGGGCTTTCGCCCTGGTAGACATCGATGACCACCTCGCGCTGGTCGTCGCGAAGCGGGAAGAACTGGTCTTCCCGGCTCACCGGCACCACGCTGTTGCGCTGGATGATGGGGTGGAAGTACCCCGCGCGCACGGAACCGTCCGGACCCTGGCGCGACACCTGGGTGCCGAGCGTGTACGGGCACACATCGGTCAGCACGATCTCTTCCAGGCTCTGGTCCCGGCTTTTCAGCCCGGCGGCCACCGTGGCGCCCAGCGCGATGGCCTGGTCTGGATGGATGTGGCGCAGCGGCAGGCGTCCGAACATGCGCGTGGCCAGCCGGCTGATCATCGGCATGCGAACCGCGCCGCCGACCAGAACGATGTCGTCCAGCGCCTCGGGCTTCAGCCGTGCGTCGCGGATGGCGCGTTCGATCGGCGCGCGCATGCGCTGCAGCAGGGGCTCGCACAGCTGTGCGTAGCGGGCCTCGTCCAGCTGCCAGGCGACGTCCCGACCGGCCAGCGTCATCTGTACCTGGCTGCTGCTCTGCTGGCTGAGATCGCGCTTGAACTGCTCCAGGCGACGCTGCAGCTGGGCCTGCTCGGCCGACGTCAGCGCGTTGCGGTCCAGCGCATGGTCGGCGTGGAATGCGTCCACCAGCACCTGCAGGAAGTCCTCGCCGCCCAGGAAATTGTCGCCGGCGCTGGCATGCACTTCGACCACGCCTTCGAACAACTCCAGAATCGACACGTCGAACGTGCCGCCGCCCAGGTCCAGGACCAGCACCCGGCCTTCCTGGTCGCGCTGCTGCAGGCCATAGGCCAGCGCGGCGGCGGTGGGTTCGTTGATCAGGCGTTCTACCCGGATGCCGGCCAGATCGCCCGCCGCCCGCGTGGCTTTGCGCTGGGCGTCGGAGAAGTAGGCCGGCACGCTGATCACCGCCTCTTCGATCTTCTGGCCAAGCGCGGCTTCGGCGTCGGCCAACAGCGAGCGCAGCACCAGTGCGGACAGCTCTTCAGCGCGGAACGTGCGCGCGCCCAGGCGCACCTCGCGGTCACTGCCCATCCAGCGTTTGAAGTGCGCTACGGTGTGCTGGGGATGGCTTACCAGCCGCTCCTGTGCCGGTTTGCCGACCAGCACGGTGTCGCCATCCAGGCTGATCACCGACGGGGTCAGCAGGTCGCCATGCGCGTTCCGGAACAGTTCCCCCCCGTCGGGTCGATGCACGCCGATCAATGAATGCGTCGTGCCCAGATCAATTCCTACGATCATCCCTGACAACTCCCCCTGAGAAGCGGCGATTCTAGCCAGCGTGCCCACCCCTGACCATCGGGCGTTGCCCCACCGGCGGGCAGTGGCTAAGGTGCTCCCTCGTTCCGCCGTACCGGATGCACCGATGCCCGCACGCACGCCCCTGACTGCCGCCCTGGCGCTTGGCCTCACCCTGGCCGCCGCTGCCCACGCCGACGAAGGCATGTGGATGCCCACCCAGCTGCCGGACCTGGCCAAGCCGCTGAAGGCCGCCGGCTTCAAGGGCGATCCGGCCGACCTGGCCAACGTCACCGCGCCGCCGCTGAGCGCAGTGGTGCGTGCCGGCGGTGGCACCGGTTCGTTCGTGTCCGGCGACGGCCTGCTGCTGACCAACCACCACGTGGCGATGGGGGTGATCCAGTACAACAGCACCGCCGGGCACAACCTGATCGACGCCGGCTTCATCGCCCAGGGGCGCAGTGATGAGCGCCCGTCTAACCCGGATTTCCGCGTGCTGGTCACCACCGGCTTCGACAAGGTCACCGACGAGGTGCTGCGCGATGCGCGCGGCAAGACCGGCCGCGCCTATTTCGACGCGGTGGACCGCGCCAGCAAGCGGCTGGTGGCCGAGTGCGAGCAGGAAGGCAACGTGCGCTGCAGCGTAGCCGACATGTACTACGGCACCGATTTCTACCGCATCCGCCAGCTCGAACTGAGCGACGTGCGGCTGGTGTACGCACCACCGCGCGCCATCGGCAACTATGGCGATGAGATCGACAACTTCATGTGGCCGCGCCACACCGGCGACTTCACCCTGCTGCGCGCCTACGTGGGCAAGGACGGCAAGCCCGCCGCGTACAGCCCGGACAACGTGCCTTACCACCCGCCGGCGCACCTGAAGATGTCGGTCGACGGGCCGAAGACCGGCGATTTCGCCATGCTGGCCGGCTACCCGGGCATCACCTACCGCCACCGCACGGCGGCCGAATTCGCCGGCCAGATCGATGCCGTGCTGCCGCGCCGGGTGGCGGTGTTCCAGCAGCTGATCGACACCATCGAAGCGTCCACCGCCCAGGACGCGCAGGCGCGCACCCGCTACGCCGCGCAGCTGCAGTCGCTGAAGAACAACCGCAAGCGCGCTGCCGGTGAGCTGGAGGGCCTGCTGCGCAGCGATGCCAAGACCCAGCGCGCCACCGACGAAGCGGCGATGTTGAAGGCCACCGACGCCGCGTATCAGGCCGACATCCAGGCGCTGCTCGGTTCCCTGTCGCAGGGCGCGGCGATGGGCGAGCGCGATTTCGTACTCGAACAGGCCGCCACCCAGAGCCAGCTGCTGCGTTCGGCATTGCTGCTGGAACGCCTGCGCATCGAATCGGACAAGCCGGACGCCGAGCGCGAGAGCGGTTACCAGCAGCGCGACCAGGCCCTGATCGAAGGCACCCTCAAGCAGGTCCAGCGCCGCTACGCGCCGGAGGTCGAAAAGGCACTGCTGACCCGCCTGCTGACCCGCTACCAGCAGCTGCCCGACGCGCAGCGCGTGCCGGAGTTCGATGCCGCCTTCGGCCGCACGCCGGCCACGCTGGCCAAGGCGCTGGACACCCTGTACGCCAGCACCCGCCTCGGCGAAGAAGCCGAACGTTTGAGCCGCTTCGCCGCCGCCAGGGAAGGCAGGCCGCTGGCGCATGACCCGCTGATCGACCTGGCCGGCCCGCTGGTGGCCGCGCAGCTGCGCCTGGAAGACCAGCGCAAGGAACGCGAAGGCGAACAGCTGCGTCTGCGCCCGGCCTACATGCAGGCGTTGTTCGCGTGGCGGGCGAAACAGGGCCGTGCGGTGTACCCGGACGCGAACCGCACCCTGCGCGTCAGCTATGGCAGGGTGGAAGCGCTGTCGCCGCGCGACGCGGTGCACTTTGACCCGGTCACCACCGTGGCCGGCATCGTCGAGAAGAACACCAACGCGTTCCCCTTCGATGCGCCCAAGCCGCTGCTGGCGGCGATCGCCAAGGGCGATTTCGGCAGCACCGCCGACCCGGTGCTGAAGACCCAGACGGTCAACTTCCTGACCAACCTGGACACCACCGGCGGCAACTCCGGCTCGCCGGTGCTCAATGCACGCGGCGAGCTGATCGGGCTGAACTTCGACAGCAACTGGGAATCGGTCAGCGCCAGCTGGTGGTTCGACCCGCGCTTCAAGCGCGCCGTGCACGTGGACATGCGTTACCTGCGCTGGCTGCTGGCCAAGGTCTACCCGGCGCCGGCGCTGTTGACCGAAATGGGCGTACCGGCCGAGTGACCGGCACGGGCCTGCCCCGGTAGCAGGGGGGTGATCCCGGTCCATTCCAGTTGCAGCGGTGCACGCCGCAGGTCCGGCTCGTTGCCCAGCGGGTTGCTCGGGTCCCAGACGTTCGGATTGGCGGTTTCCGGCGTGCATTCCGTCGGCGGCGTGGCGGCATTCCACGCCGCCAGGTGCAGGGTCACCCCGCCCAGATGACGGCGGGCCTCCGGCGGCACTTCCTGCGAGGCCACCACCACGACCTCGGTGGGCTGCAGGCCGAGGTCAAGCGACTGCGCCATCAGCCGGGCGGACACGTCGTGGACCGACTTTTCCCACCCTTCAAAGGGCTGGGGATGGGGCAGCTGGGCGAACTCGCGGCGCACCTGATTCAGCACACGGGCATGGATGGCGGCCTGTGGCCATCGGCCCGCGGTCAGGGGGATCCGGTCCAATGATTTGGCGGAATGGACTTCGTACAGATAGTGCACCGTTTGCACGGTGTGGCATTCGGCCGCGCTCAGTGGCCCCTGCTCGGCGCCAGCGCCCGGTTGGGTCAGGCACTGGAACACCCTGGCCATCGGCCATGGGTTCGTCCTGTCCAGTGGCGGGGGCGTGTGGGTGACGGGCGGTACGTTCCGCACCGATGTGAGCAGGTAGCGCAGCGCCTCGACCGCGCTGATGCGGTGCTCCAGCGGCAGCGACGATTCCAGGCGCCGGCTCAGCATCGGGCTGAGGACGTCAGGGGAAGTGGGAACGGGCACGGCAGCCTCCATCAGGTCAGGGAGGCCTCCACGCTGACCGTCGTGTTCCACCGCGGCAAGTGGCAACCACGACGCCCTGTTGTCGATTCCATCCCCGCCGCTGATGTTGCGCACGGGCGTACGACCGCTAGACTGCAGACTGGATGCCTGGGAAACGACGCACTACGTGACGGCAGTACAGGAACTGGACGGGCTGCACATCTGGGTGGTCGAAGACGACGCCGAGCTGCAGGCACTGCTGCTGGACGACCTGGCCTGGCGGGGGGCGACGGTGCGCGGGCTGGACAGCGCCGAGGCGCTGTACCGCGCGCTGCTGGCCGACCGCTGCGACATCGTGGTGCTGGACGTCGGGCTGCCCGGTGAAGATGGCTACGCCGTGGCCGCGCACCTGCGCGAGGCCCTGCAGGTCGGCATCGTCATGCTGACCGGGCGCGGCGACCCGCGCGACATGGCGATGGGCTTGACCCGGGGCGCCGACCTGTACCTGGTCAAGCCGCCGGACCTGGACGTGCTGGCGGCCGGCCTGCACAGCCTGCGCCGTCGCCTGTCGCCGGCGCCGCCTGTCGCGGCCGCCACCACCACGCCGCCGCCGCGCTGGCGACTGGCCGAGGATGGCTGGACCCTGCACGCCCCGACCGCAGCGACGCTGGCACTGACGGTGATGGAGCGCGGTGTGCTGCAGCTGCTGTTCGCGGCCAACGGCGACGCCGTCACCCGCGAGCAGATGATCGCCACCCTCACCGACACTCCGTGGGATTTCGATCCGCACCGCCTGGACGTGCTGGTCCATCGCCTGCGCGCGCGCGTGCGCGGCGCCACCGGAGTCGAGTTGCCGATCCGCGCGCTGCGCGGGCAGGGGTACCTGCTTACCGCCTGACCCGCTGCGGTCGGTGTGAGCCAGTGTGAGCCTGCGTGAGCCGCCGGCACTGACTTGCCTTCACGGCAACATCACAATCCGCCCCGCCCGGCATCGCCGGCGACGTCTGTCGCCTGCAGGCCTGGGATTCATCTGACAGGGGACGTCTGGACCGGTTGCGTTGGGTACGCATCGTGCGGCGTTCCCTGTGAACGCTGCAACGACCGGAACAGGGGAAAACGCATGTCCATCCAGAGCGATCGCGCAGGCATCTGCGCGGCGGCAACGCCGTTTGAGCGCACGCAGGCGCAGTCCCGGCGGTTGTCGCTGCGCCGCGCCCTGCTGGCCCTGGTGATGGTGCTGCCACTTCCCGCACTCGCCATCGACCTGCAGATCACCGACTTCTCCGACACCGGTTACGACCCGGTGCCCGCAGGCACTACGGTGATCTACAACGTCAAGGTCGAAAACGGCGCCAACGACACCGCCAGCGGCAGCGTGACCCTGTTCGACCTGCCCGCCGGCACCGCGCTGGGCGGCACCGCCCCGGCGGGCTGCAGCGCCTCGGCGGGCTCTGCCGGCACTACCCGCGTGGTGTGCACGAACCCGGCATTGAACGCCTCCACGGCGCCCTACGAATTCAAGCTGCCGGTCACCACCGTCGCCTCGCAGCCGGCGACGATCACCGTCCGCGCCGCGATCGGTTTCGCCAACGCGCTGCCGCCGGCGACCACGCCGATCAGCACGCTGCAGAACACCGACCCGTTCTTCGGCAGCGATACCAACGTTGCCAACAACCGCACCAGCCAGAACACCACCATCCAGGCGGCGGCCGATCTCGAGCTGGGCAAGAGCGCCACGCCCGACCCGGTCATCGGCGGCGGCGAGATCACCTACACCCTCACCGTGCGCAACAACGGCCCCAGCGTGACCACCGGCTTCCGGGTGGCCGATACGCTGCCGCCGAACGTCACCCTGGTCGGCGCGCCAACCGGTGCGGACTGGGCCTTCACCCAGCAGAACGGCACCTACAACGGCACCCTGGCGGTAGGCGCAAGCACCAGCTATTCGTTCCGCGGCAAGGTCAATGTCGGCACCGGCAACATCGTCAATTCGGCGGTGGTCAATGCCGGCAACGTGCCGGACCCGGTGCCGGACAACAATGCCGCGCAGGTGACCACGCAGGTCACCGCCGGTGCGGATCTGCTGGTGTCCAAGTCGGTGTCGCCCGCGCCGGCGGCCGCCGGTTCGGTGGTCACCTATACGCTGACCGCGCGCAACGATGGTCCCAGTGCCGCCACCACGGTGGTGCTGCGCGATGCGCTGCCCGAAGGCTTCGTCGTCAACGGCGTAGCCGGCCCTGGTGGCTGGTCGTGCAGCAACAACGCCGAGCGCACCGTCGTCACCTGTACCGCCGCAAGCTTCGCGCCGGGCGCGCAGGCGCAGATCGCGATCCAGGCGCAGGTGCCATCCACCGGTACCAACAGCAGCGGCACGGTCACCAACATCGCCCAGATCAGCGCCGCCACGCCGGATCCGGTGCTGACCAACAACGAAGGCAGCGTCGGCCTGACCGTCATCCCCGACGGCGCCGACCTGCGCATGACCAAGACCAAGACCCCGGCGCTGGTACCGGTGTGGAACAACACCGGGCTGCGCACCGACAGCGTGATGACCAGTACCCTGCGCGCGCAGAACCTGGGCCCGCGCGCGGTCACCGGCAACCTGCAGCTGGTCGACACGCTTGCCCCGGGCGAAGAATGGGTCGATGCCAGTGGGCAGCCCTACGCGCCCGGCGTGCCCGTGACCGTGGGCGGTTTCAGCTGCAGCGTGGACCGCGCCTGGAGTGGCGCCCCGGCGCAGGTCGTCACCTGCACCCAGACCGGCGGCTACCCGGTCGCGGTCAACAACAACTCTGCCGCGCTGACCCTGTACACGCTTGCGCGCCTGCAGGGCACGCTGACCAATAACGCCTGTACCGGCGGCAGCGGCGGTTCGGCCGAACCGACCACCGCCGGTGGCATCAACCTGGATCCAAACACCGGCAATGACTGCACCGGTGGGCAGAGCCGCGCCACCGACGCCCGCGCCGACCTGTCCATCACCAAGCGCACCAATGGCGCCGGCGATGCCGACAACGTGATCCGGGAAGCGGATGGCGGGGTCAGCTACACGCTGCAGGTCACCAACAACGGCGCCACCACCACCGGCGTGGTGGTCAACGACCCCATCCCGGGCTTTGTCACCGGCAGCACCACCGTCACCAAGAACACCGTGCCGGCCGGCTGGACCTGCGATGTGGTCGGCAGCGGCTACATCTGCCGCTCCGCCGGCACTGCGCTGGCGGCCGGCGCCACCGCCACCATCGTGTTCACCGTCAACCGTGGCCTGTTCGACAGCCAGAGCCAGGCCGCCGGTACCTGCGGTGGCGTGGCGATGCCGGCCGGCCGCTTCTGCAACACCGCCGGCGTCAGCATCGATCCGAGCGTGAGCGGTTCGATCGGCGAAGCCAACCCGGGCAACAACAGCGCCTCGGACTGGGTGCAGATCGATCCGGTGGCCAACGTGGCCACCACCGCCAAGGACATCACCTCCGGCAGCCCGGGCCGCGCCGGCGTCAATACCACCTACCGCATCACCTACCAGAACCGGGGCCCGTCCACGGCGCGCGGCGTGGTATTCCGCGATACCTTCACCCTGCCGGCCAATGACGCTGGTTTCGTGCTGGTTTCCGCGGTGCGTACCGGCAGCGGCAGCACCGCGTGCAGCGTGACCGCCAATGACGCAGCGATCAGCTCGGCGCCTGCCCCGGGCGGTACGTCGTGGTTCAACACCGGCGCCGCGCCGGCCACGCTCAGGCTGACCTGCGCGCCGCTGGACATGGCCAACAACTCCACCCAGACCATGACGGTGGTGATCCGCCCGAACGTCAACAGTGGCAACACCGGCCGCCGCTTCACCAACGAGGGTTCGTTCCATTTCGACCCGGACAACACCGGCAGCCCGGTCCCGGCCAGCGGCGTCGACGGCAGCGGACGCAGCTACAACTACAACAGCCGCACCGACGACGACCTGCGCGCCGCCGCGCTGGATTTCACCGCGGGCGAAGTGGACCTGATCGTCAACAAGATCGACCAGAACTTCGCCGGCGCGGTGGATCCGCTGGGCTTTGATTCGCGCGTGGGCCAGGAAGCCAACAACTACATCCTGTACCAGGTCAGCGTGCGCAACGACGGCCCGTCGCTGGCCACGCGCACGGTGATCGAAGACACCATCACCCCGGCCAGTGGCGCCAACGTGGCCTTCGTCGGCAGCCGCACCGGCACCGCCACCACGCCGCAGGGTGCGATGGAAGCACCGGGCGTGCGCTGTACCGTTGCCCCGGGCAGCAGCAATCCCACCACGGCGCCGCAGACCCTGTCGTGCAGCATGCCCAGCGTGGGCGTGTCCACCACCGAACAGGGCGCGATCGCCGCAAACCAGACCAGCTACCTGTACCTGGTGTACCAGTACCTCAGCGCGCCGCCGGCCACCGGCGCGACGCTGCTCAACGCGGTCACCGCACGCTCGGCCGAAACCGAGCGCGATACCAGCAACAACAGCGCGGTGCAGGAAACCAGCATCCGCACGCGCTCGGACCTGGCAATGACCAAGACCAGCGTGGTGCTGGCGCCCAATGCCAACCCGACCCAGCCGCTGCCCGCCGCTGCCACCACGATCAGCCTGCGCCAGCCGTTCTGGTACGTGCTGGACGTGGTCAACAACGGCCCCGGCCACAGCCTGTCGCGCGACCGCAGCGGCGACAATCCGCTGCGCGGCGATGGCGTGGTGGTGACCGATACGCTGCCGGCAGGCCTGGAGGTGATCGGCGGCGGCGAAGGCACCAGCTGGCAGAAGGCCGGCAACACCGCTGACGCCGGCGTGGTCAGCAACGGCACCGGCAGCTGCGTGGTGAACGGTCGCAACCTTACCTGCCGCATGGGTGACCTGGCGCTGGACGGCCGCGTCCGCGTGCTGGTCCCCGCGCGCTGGACCACGGTGCCGGCCAATGGCACCGGCCTCAACACCGCACGCGCCACCAGCGACCAGCTCGACCCGACCCCCGGCAATGACGAAGGCACCAGCACCCACACCGTGGTGCGGTCCTCGCTGGCCGGCGTGGTGTTCCAGGACCGCGAGCGCGGCGGCACCGACGGCGGCACGCCGCAGGCCGGCGAGCCGACCATTTCCGGCGTTGAAGTGCGCCTCACCGGCACCGACGCCTACGGCAACGCGGTGGCGCTCACCACCACCACCGACGCCAACGGCGCCTACCGCTTCGACAACCTTGCGCCGGCCGGTACCGACGGCTACACGCTGACCCAGGTGCAGCCGGCCGCGTACGTCAATGGGCCGGTGGCACCGCCCGTTGCGGGCGGCCTGGCGCCGTCGGCCGGTGGTACCTATGCCGTGGTCGATCCGGCGATCAGCGCCAACTCGCTCTACTCCGCCATCGCGCTGGGCGCAGGCGTGGACGCCGTGCGCTACAACTTCCCGGAAGTGCGCCGCCCGGCGTTGTCCGGCTTCGTCTACGTCGACAGCAACTACAGCAACACCCGCAACACCGGCGACGCCCCGATTGCCAATGCCACCGTCGAACTGCTCGACGCGGCCGGCACCGTGGTGGCCAGCGCCACCACCGCCGCCGACGGCAGCTACAGCTTCCCCGGCCTGAACCCGCTGCAGGTGTACACGTTGCGCGAAGTGCTGCCCACCGGCAGTTACCGCAACCGCCCGAGCGCGATCAATCCGGGCCTGGTGGGTACTGCGGCGTGCGCCGGCTGCACCGTGGCCACCGGCGCGGCCGGCGATGCGGCAACCACCGACCGGATCGGCAACATCGACCTCTCGCGCGGCGAAGACGCCACTGCGTTCAACTTCGGCGAAGACGCGGTCACCGCCATCTCCGGGAATGTGTACCTGGACCGCAACGGTAACGGCGACTTCGATGCCGGCGATGCCGGTACGCGCAATTCGCAGGCCAACGGCGGCCTGCAGGGCGTCACCGTCACCCTCATCGGCGCGGGCCCCGACGGCGTGTTCGGTACGGGCGATGACCTGCCACCGGTGGTGGTCCAGACCGACGCGCAGGGCCGCTACGATTTCGATGGCCTGGTGGTCGGGCAGAACTACCGCATCACTGAGACGCAGCCGCAGGGGTATGCGAACGCCGCCGAAAACGCGACCAACAGCATCACCCTCAACGCGCTGCCGTTGACCGGTTCCAGTGGCAACGATTTCGGCGAGGCGCTCGGTTCGCTCAGCGGCGAGGTCTACGAAGACTTCTCCAACGTGGCGGCCAACAACAACAACGGCCGCCGCGACGCTGGTGAAAGCGCCATCGCCAACGTCACCGTGACCCTGTCGGGCACGGACGTGCTTGGCAATCCGGTCGTGCTGACCACCACCACCGATGCCAACGGCGGCTACCGCTTCAGCGACCTGTTGCCGCCGCAGGGCGGCACCGGCTATATCCTGACCGAAACGCAGCCGGCCGGTTACCTGGACGGCAAGCATGCGGCCGGCAATGCGGCCACCCCCGGCAGCACGGCCGTGGCCAACGTCATTTCCGCGATCGCCATCAACGCCGGGCAGGACGCCAGCGGCTACCTGTTTGGCGAACTGGCCAATGCGCCGATCAGCGGCACGGTGTACCTGGACCGCAACGACGACGGCGACAACACCGCCGGCGACATCGGCGTGCCCGGCGTGCAGGTGACCATCGTCGGCAATGGCGCCGACGGCGTGTTCGGCACGCCCGACGACACCACCGTCACCCTGGTCACCAATGCCGATGGCCAGTACAGCTACCCTGGCGCGATCGCCGGCCAGGCCTACCGCATCACCGAAACCCAGCCGACCGGGCTGGGCGAAGGCCGCGAGCAGCCGGGCAATGTCATCCTGATCGCAAACCTGCCCGCCGCCGGCGCCAGCGGCAACGACTTCGGCGAGCTGGCCGCGTCGCTGTCCGGCACCGTGTTCCTGGACCGCAACAACAACGGCGTGCAGGACACCGGCGAGCCGGGCCTGCCGGGCGTGCAGCTGCAGCTGCCGGCCGGCACGGTCGACGCGCTGGGCAACGCCGTGCTCACCGTGGCGACCGATGCCGACGGTCGCTACCGCTTCGACCACCTGCTGGCGGGCACCTACAGCGTGACCGAGCAGGCCACGCAGCCGTCGTTCAATGGCGTCCCGACCCTCAACGGTCTCACCCGTGCAGGCAGCATCGACGGCGCGATCGTGGGCGTGTCCACGGCCGTGGCCAGCGTGCCAAGCGCGATCAACGCGATCACGCTGCCGGCCGGCAAGGCAGGGACCGCCTATGACTTCGGCGAGATCCTGCCGGTGTCCATCGCTGGCGCGGTGTTCTTCGATGTCGACAACGATGGCGTGCGTAACGGTGCCGCTGAAACCGGCATCGAAGCGGTGACCGTGCAGGTCACCGGTACCGACGACACCGGCGCCAGCGTCTCGGTCAGCGTGCAGACCGGTGCCGATGGCCGCTTCGTGTTCGAAGGCCTTCGCCCGGGCACCTACACGCTTGTTGAACCGCAGCAGCCGGCCGGCACCAGCAACGGCATCACCACCGCCGGCACCGTCGGCGGCACGCCGCGTGGCACCGCCACCCCGATCACCACCGTGCCCAGTGCGATCAGCACCATCGACCTGACCACCCCGGGCAGCGCCTCGGTGGACAACCTGTTCGGCGAGATTCCGCTCAACAGCGGCATCAGCGGCAAGGTCTGGACCGACCGCAACAATGACGGCGTGGTCGACCCGGGCGAAACCGGCCTGGCCAATGTGCGGGTCACCCTGACCGGCACCGACCTGGCCGGCAACCCGGTCAGCCGCGATACCGTGACCGACGCCGACGGCAGCTACAGCTTCGCCGAACTGCCGCCGGGCACCTACGTGGTGACTGAACCGGAACAGCCCACCGGCACCCGCGATGGCCGCACCGTGGCCGGCAGCACCGGTGGCAGCGTCACCACGCCGGGCACGGCGCCGTCGCAGATCACTGCGCTGGTGCTGGGCGTGAACCAGCAGTCGGTGAACAACAACTTTGGTGAGATTCCGACCGCCAGCATTGCCGGCCGCGTCTACAACGACAGTAACGACAACGGCAGCGTCGACAGCGGCGAAGGCGGCATTGCCGGGGTCAGCGTGGTGCTGACCGGCACCGATGACCTCGGCCAGCCGGTGTCGCTCACGTTGAACACCGACGCCGACGGCCGCTACCGCTTCGAGGGCCTGCGCCCGGGCACCTACACCGTGACCGAGCCGACCCAGCCGCCGCAGACGCTCAACGGCATCACCAGCGCCGGTACCGTCAACGCCGCCCTGGTCGGTGTGGCCAGCGACCGCGCCAGCGTGCCGTCGGCGATCAGCAAGATCGTGCTGCCACTGGGCGTGGACGCGCTGGAGTACAACTTCGGTGAGATCGGCGATTCGCCCGACCTGATGGTCAGCAAGGCGTCCACCAGCACGCGCTTCACGGTGAACAACCTGGCCGGTTACACCATCCAGGTGCGAAACGCCGGCCAGCAGCCGAGCCGTGGCGAGTACACGGTGCACGACCGCCTGCCGGCGGGCCTGAGCCTAGACAGCCTGCCGGTGGGGACCGGCTGGACCTGCACCGGCGAACCCGGCGCAACCCGCTTCAGCTGCACCAGCCAGCGCGTGCTGGCCGCCGGTGCGGTATCGCCGGACAGCATCGCCGTGGTGGTGCGCGTGGCCGCCGCAGCGGCCGAGGCCGGCACCGTCAACAATGCCGTGCTGGTGGAAGGCGGCGGCGAGAACCCGTTCCGCGCCCCGACCGCAACCGAACGCGCCGCGTTCGAGGGCGAAGTGGGCAACCTGCCGGCGTGCGTGGACACCATCATCCACAACGCCTGCCGCGTGCCCAACAGCGTGCAGCTGGCTGCATCGGTTGGCGGTACCGTCTGGTTCGACGTGGGCAGCGATGACCAGCTGCTGGATGGCGGCGACCGTCGTCTGTCGGCCTGGATCGTGGAGCTGGTGGACCCCGCCAACGGCCAGGTGGTGAAGACCACCGTGAGTGCGGCCGATGGCAGCTACCGCTTCGGCGACGTGGTGCCGGGCGTGAAGTGGAACATCCGCTTCCGCGACCCGCGCTCGACCGTGCTGTGGCCGTTCCCGGTCACCCGCGAAAGTGCCGGCGGCGTGCAGGAAGCCTGCGACGCCGACGCGGCGATCGCGCGCGGCGGGGTCAGCGCCTGCCGCACCACCGACAACGGCACCAGCCAGCTGGAAGTGGTGCTGCGCGCCGGCGACCACCTCGCGCAGCAGAGCCTGCCGGTAGACCCCTCGGGCGTGGTGTATGACGCCACCACCCGCGACCCGGTGCCCGGTTCGATCGTAACCCTGGCGCCGGTGGGGATGTGCAGCGGGTACGACCCGCGCACGGCCGTGCTCAATGCCGCCGGTGGCGGTTACCGCATCGACGGCAGCAGCATCGCGATGACGGTGGGCAGCGAAGGCTTCTACCAGTTCGCGTTTGGTCCGGCGGCGCCGGCCCGCTGCGAGTTCCAGTTGACGGTGACGCCGCCGGGTGGCTACACCTTCGTGTCGAGCATGATCCCGCCGCAGGCCAGCGCGTTGTCGCCGGCCGGCGGTGCCGGTGCCAACCATGTCGTGCAGGCCAACACCCAGGCGCCGACCGGCGCGGTGGGTACGGCGACCGAGTACTACCTGAACCTGTTCGCAGGTTCGGCCACGGCAGCGATCGTGCACAACCATCTGCCGCTGGATACGGCGGTGGCCACCGGCCTGGCGATCACCAAGACCGGCGACCGCCAGACCGCCGAAATCGGCGACACCGTGCAGTACGTCATCACCGTGCGCCAGACCGCCGGCAGTGCGCTGGCCGCGTTGAACGTGATCGACCGCCTGCCGCGTGGCTTCACCTACATCGACGGTACCGCGCGTGCCGACGGCCGTGCGGTGGCCGACCCGGCCGGCAAGCCCGGCCCGCTGCTGGGGTTTGCGCTGGGGCCGATTACTGTCGGTGGCCAGATCGTGCTGACCTACCGGGTCCGCGTGGGCGTGGGCGCGCAGCAGGGCGACGGCATCAACCGTGCGCAGGCCCATGGCTGTTCGATCAGCGGCGGTTGCATCGACCCGGTGGCGGTCACCCCGCTGCCCGGTTCGCTGGCCTCCAACCGTGCCGAATACCGCGTGCGCGTCACCGGTGGCGTGTTCACCGAACAGGCCTGTGTGCTCGGCAAGGTGTTCATGGACTGCAACAACAACCACCTGCAGGACCGCGAAGAGCTCGGCATTCCCGGCGTGCGCCTGTACTTCTCCGACGGCACCTGGGTGATCAGCGATTCTGAAGGCAAGTACAGCTTCTGCGGCCTGCCGCCGCAGAGCCACACGCTCAAGGTTGACGGCAGCACGCTGCCTGTCGGCGCGCGCCTGACCACCAGCAGCAACCGCAACCTGGGCGACGCCGACAGCCTGTTCCTCGACCTGAAGAACGGCGAGCTGCACCGCGCCGACTTCATCGAAGGCAGCTGTGCCAACCCGGTGCTGGAGCAGGTCAAGGCCCGCCGCCCCCAGGGTGAGGTGCAGGCCCCGGAAACCGAACCGGGCCAGGCGCCGCTGCGCTTCGAGAGCAAACCCGCACGGGCGCCGCAGCAGGCGACCGACACGGCCAACCAGAGACCGATCGTGCATCCCAGAGCCACACCGCCCGCCGCCGCCACGGAGGGCCAGCCATGAGCGGTGCTTCCGTAGTGCGCCAGCTGCCGCGCCTGAGCCTGCTGGCCTGTGCGCTGGCGACCCTGCCGGCGATGGCCCAGAGCGTGGGTACGCCGGGCCGCTTCACCCCGGTACTGGGCGATGCCAGCACGCTGTACCCACGCAGCCCGGCCAGCGTGGACGCCGCGCCGGTTGCGGTGCGCGCGGCGCCCGGCACGCTGGACCGCATCGTGGTCGAGCTGGACCGCGACGGCGTGCCGGCCGATGGCCAGAGCCCGGTGCACGTGCGCGTGCAGCTGCTGGACCCCAGCGGTCTGCCGCTGGCCGGCACCACCTACGCGACGATTGAAAACAGTGGTGGCCGGATCCGCCTGCCCGGCTCGCGCACCGATGAGCTCGGTCCGGGTGCGCTGGATGCCGACAAGGTCACCCCGGGCGTGCAGCTGCAGGTGGTCGACGGCGTCGCCGAGTTCGACCTGGTCGCGCCGCACGAGCCGCAGGATGTGCTGCTGCGGATCACCGCCGGGGCCGAAACCGCGCAGGGCAGCATCGGCTTCGTGCCGGAGATGCGCGAGATGATCGCCACCGGCCTCATCGAAGGCGTGGTCAACTTCCGTCGCCACGGCAATGGCAGCCTGGTTTCGCCGGTGGAGCACAACGACGCGTTCGACCGCGACATCCGTCGCTGGGAGCGCCAGTTCAACAACGGCAAGGCCAACGCCGCCGCACGCACCGCGTTCTTCGTCAAGGGCCGGATCAAGGGCGATGCGCTGCTGACTGCGGCTTACGATTCGGACAAGGACACCCGCGGCCGACTGCTGCGCGACATCCAGCCCGAGGAGTTCTACCCGGTCTACGGCGACGCGTCGCTGCGCGGCTTCGACGCGCGCTCGGCCGAGCGCCTGTACGTGCGCATCGACAACAAGCGCAGCTACCTGCTCTACGGCGACTTCCAGACCGGCGACGGGCTGGCCACGGCCACCGGGATCGGCGGCAGCGGTCCGATTCCGCAGCGCAGCCTGGGGACCTACAACCGCACCGCCACCGGGCTGGGCTGGCATTTCGAAAGCGAGCGCGTGCGCAGCAATGTGTTCGCCATCGAAGATTCCCTGCGCCAGGTGATCGAAGAGTTCCGCAGCCAGGGCAGTGGTCCCTACGCGCTGCGCAACAACGCGGTGCTGGAAGGCAGCGAGCGTGTCGAAGTCATCTCGCGCGACCGCAACCAGCCCACCCGCATCGTGTCGGTGCGGCCGCTGGCGCGGCTGGTGGACTACAGCTTCGAGCCGTTCTCCGGCCGCATCCTGCTCAACCAGTTCCTGCCGGCCTTCGACAGCGACCTCAACCCGGTCTCGCTGCGCATCACCTATGAACTGGACCAGGACACCGAGAAGTTCTGGGTGGTGGGAGCCGACGCGCAGGTGAAGCTCACCGACCGGCTGGAAGTCGGCGCGGCGGCGGTGGATGACCGCAACCCGTATGCGGAATTCCGCATGGGCAGCGCCAACGCCAGCTACCGGTTCGGCGACAACACCCTGCTGGTGGCCGAGTTCGCGCGCACCCAGAGCGAGGTCAATACCAACAGCATCAACCAGATCACCTCGCAGGGCCTGAAGGACGTCACCGGCGAGGTGGAAGGTGATGCCTGGCGCGTGGAGTTCGCGCACCAGACCGAAAAGCTGGAAGCGCGCCTGTTCGCCGCCCGTACCGACCCGGCGTTCAACAACCCGGCCGCGCCGCTGTACGGCGGTCGCGGTGAGTACAACGCGCGCGTGGCCTACCAGCTTGGGCCGCGGCTGGAGCTGTACGTGGAAGGGCTGCGCAGCGAAGACCGCAACCCGGACGGTGGCAAGCGCGATGCCGGCGGCGCCGGCGTGCGCATTGGCGCTACTGAACGGCTGACCGTGGACCTGGGCGTGCGCAGCATCCGCGAGACCATCGGCGTGACCTCGCCGTGGTCGTCCGGGGTACCGTTCGGCAATGCCGGCGGGCTGACCGGCGGCTTCGCCACCGGTGCCGGTGGCGGTGCGCTCGGCTACGGCCAGCAGGCGCTGGACCCGGCCACCGGGCTGATGGTGATCAACGGCAGCAGCACCGGCAGCCCGATCACCAGCGACCTGCCGGTGGGCACCGAGCTGGAATCGGACAGCGCCCGCTTCGGCGTGGGCTATCGCCTGAGCGACAAGCTCAGCAGTGGTGCCGAGATCGAGCACAGCGTGAGCGGGGAAGAACGTCGGCGCCTGGCCGCCGGGTTGGACTACCAGGTGTTCGAACGCAGCCGCCTGTACGGCCGCTACGAAAAGCAGACCGGCCTGACCAGCGCCTACGGCATCACCACCACCGACCGCGAGGCCGACGCGCTGGTGTTCGGTATCGACAGCAGCTACCTGCGCGATACCCAGACCTTCAGCGAGTACCGCCTGCGCGACGCGATCAGTGGCCGCGACGTACAGGCCGCCTCGGGTATCCGCAACAACTGGGACATCGCCGAGGGCCTGCGCCTGTCCAGCTCGGCCGAGCACGTGAAGGTGATCGACGGCAGCACCGGTGACAGCACCGGCCTGGCGCTGGCCCTGGACTACGGCGCCAACCCGTTGTGGCGCGGTGCGATACGGGCCGAACACCGCATCTCCGAAGACGTGCCGGACACCGACACCAATGAGGCGTTCAACACCACGCTGCTGCAGTTCATGCTGGCCCGCAAGCTCAGCCGTGACTGGACCCTGCTGGCCCGCAACTACCTGCTGAGCACGCGGTATGACGCACGCGGCGACGTGCTGCAGGACCGCTTCCAGCTGGGCGTGGCCTACCGCGATACCGACCGCAACCGGATCAACGCGCTGGCCCGTTACGAGTACAAGCTCGAGCGCGACGAGAGCGGGCTGACCCTGGTCGACGGCAGCACCGTGGATGGCAGCAGCCAGGACGTGCGCACCCGCGCGCACATTGTCTCTGCCCACGCCGATTGGCATCCATCGCGGCCGTGGTGGTTCACCGGGCGCGTGGCCGGGAAGTGGCAGCAGGATCAGTTCGCCTACGCCGACGGGGGTCGGGTCAACAGTGACTTCCGCGCCACGCTGCTGTCCGGTCGGGTGGTCTATGACATCACCGAGAACTGGGACATCGGCGTGCTCGGCTCCACGTTCCGCGGCCAGAGCGGCGCCAACCAGTACGCCTACGGCATGGAAGTCGGCCGCCTGCTGCGCCAGAACCTGTGGCTGTCGGCCGGCTACAACTGGACCGGCTTTGCCGGCGACCGCGACCTGAACGGCTATGAGTACACCCAGCAGGGCGTGTTCGTGCGCCTGCGCTTCAAGTTCGACGAAGACCTTTTCCGGCCGGACCCCGTCCGCTACCGCGACCCGGCACGCTGAGGATGCCCTGATGAACAATGCCACCCCGACCTTCCGTTTCGCGCGCCCGCTGCTGGGCGCGGCGCTCCTTGCCGCCCTTGCCGGTACCGCACATGCGCAGACGGCAAGGCTGCTGCCGCAGCAGCAGCGCATCACCGACGAGGCGATCCATGCCGACCATTCCACGTATGAGGCCACCCAGGGCCGCATCCAGGCGCTCAACGATGGCGGTCGCCCGATCCGCGACTACCACCTGTCCAAGGCGCAGTGCTGGCTGGACGTGTCCTTCCACGAATACAGCCGCAACGACCGCAGCGATTTCCCGCAGGCGGCGCTGGGTGAATCGGAGCGGCTGATCATCGGCATGGAACAGGGCGCCACCCCGCTGCCGACCGATACGCCGCTGGTCAACAACGCGAAGTACCTGCGCGATGACCTGTGGCAGCGCCTGCGCGTGCTGCATGGCACGCCGGGCTTTGCCTGCGCGGCACAGCAGGTGGCCTGCGGCGAGGTCGAGCTGGTGCACGCCGGCAACGAGTTCAACCAGCAGCAGTGGCGGCATTCCAAGCCGTACATCCAGATCGCCGAGGAGCTGGTGAACGACGCCGAAGCGCTGGCCCGCCAGTGCGAGGTGGCCCCGGCGGCCATCGTTGCACCGGGCCCGCTGGTGGCCAACGTGCTGTTCGAGTTCGACCGCGACGGCTACCGCGACATCCGCACCTACTCGCTGGAGAGCATCGACCGCGCGCTGGCCAGCATTGCCGCGGAGAAGCTGAAGCTGCAGGGCGTCACGCTGGTCGGGCATGCCGACCGCCTGCAGGGGCGCGGGTTCGACGCCAACCAGGCGCTGTCCGCGCGGCGCGCACGCACCGTGCGTGAGCTGCTGATCGGACGCGGGCTGGACCGGGCGACGATCCGTTACGAATACCGGGGTGACACGCAGCAGGTGCAGCAGTGCGACGGCGTGCGTCCGCGCGCGGCGCTGCTGGAATGCCTGCTGCCCAACCGGCGGGTGGAAGTGCGGTTCGACGTCGCCCGCTGACGTCGGATCAATCACACATCCCAGCGGATGGGCCGGCTGCCACTGAGGCACACCCACCCGGCCGCCATCGCCTCTTCCGGATTTCCCAGCACCGCATACACATGCGGTGCCTGGCGTCCGTTCTCGCCCCAGATTCCCGCCCAGGCGTTGCGACCCCCCTGGCGGGCACCCTGCAGCGCGCGGTCGGCCGCGCGCAGGCTGGCATCCAGGTCCGCAGGCACGTCGTTGAACAACGGCAGCGGTGCCATCCCCACGCTGGCGGTCAGGGTCAGGTGCTGGCCGGGTGCCAGGTCCACCACCAGTCGCTCCACTGCCAGCCGCAGGTGCCCGGCCAGGGCCTGTGCCGCCTCCGCGCCGGTGTCGTGGCGGGCCACCAGGAAGGCTGCGCCGCCCCAGCGTGAGAGCAGGTCGTGGCGGTCGCAGGCCGCGCGCAGGCATGCGCTCACGGCCCGCAGCACGCTGTCGCCGGCCGCTTGCCCATGGCGCTCGTTCAGCGCTTTGAAATCGTCCAGTTCGATCAACAGCACGGCGCTGCGCGTCGCGCCCTCGTGGCCGACGGCGCGTTCGTCGAGCCTGCGTTCGGCCTCGCGTCGGTTGATCAGGCCGGTGACGCCGTCGGTCTGGCTGAGCGCGGTGAGCTGGCGGCGCTGCCGGCGCAGCCGCAGTACCAGTACGGTCGCGATCACCGCGACGGCAAGGAAGGCGATCACTGCGGTGTTGCGCAGCACGCGCACGCGGCCCAGGTCCTGTTCCGCATTGACCTGGGCCGGGTCGATGCTGCGTTCGGCCGACGCCTGCAACCGCGCCAGCTGGTGGAGGGTCTCGCCCCTGCTGCGCGCCTGGTCCATCGCGCGGCCCTGGCGCAGGTACGCCAGCGCCCGCGCGCGATCACCCAGCAGGGTGTGGATGTCGCCGAGCAGGTCCAGCCCGTTGCGGACTTCCTCCACGAAGCGCCCACGCTCGGCCAGGCCCTGCGCCTGGGTGGCAAGCGGCAGCGCGGCAGCGGGCGCGCCCCGGTCCATCGAGAGCCGGGCCAGGCGCTGCAGGGTCACGACCTGGCCCTGCGGGTCCTGCATTGCCTGCCAGGCCAGCACGCCGCGCAGCCCTGCTTCGGCGGCGTCGTGCTTCCCCGCCACGCGCAGGATTTCGGCGCGGTGGCTGGCGATGCGATGCAGGAATACGTCCTGCCCGCTCAGCCGCGTCCCGATGCTTTCAGCGCGCCTGAACGCCGCAGACGCCTCCTCATACCGCTGCAGCATGAGCAGCGCATAGCCGTAGTTGTAATACAGGATCAGGTCGCACGGGTTGGGCGGCCGGTGCAGGTGGTCGCTGAGCTGCGTGGCTTTGTGCAGGTAGGCCAGGGCACCTTCGGCATCGCCCATCGCATCGCCACGGATCATCGCGATCTGCATCAGCGCACCGATCTGGCCCTGTACGTCGCGCTGCCGCACCGCGTCGTCCAGCAGGGTGCCGGTCAAGCCGAGCGCGCGTGCGTGGTCGCCGCGCCACAGCAGCAGGTGCGCGGCCATGGTCCGCGCGCGCTGGATATCCTCGGGGCTGGCGTCGGCGCGCGTCGCGGCCGCCAGCAGGCGGTCGGGCAGGTCGGCGGCCTGGTCCAGCTGCCCCAGTGCACGCAGCGCCACGCCCAGGCACCCGACCGCGCCTATTTCCATCGAGGTGGACAGCGCCGGCCCGGCCAGCAGGCTGCGCGCGAGCTGCAGCGAGGCCTGTGGTTCGCTGGTGAGCAGGGCGTGGCACTGTTCCACCTGGGCCCGCTGCGGCGCCGCGTCGAGTGGGCGCTGCGCCTGTGCGGGCAGCGCGGCCAGGAAGAGCACGACGGCAAGCGCAGGCAGTCCGCGCCGGACTAGCGACAACATAGGCATGGCGACAACGACTTCCCCGGTCGAGTGCAGACGATCTACAGCGCACTGCTAATATACCGATGTTGCCGCCGCGCGCCGGCGCCGCCTGCCCATTCCCCGCCGCATGCCCGAGCCGTCGCCTTCCGTCCGCGCCGCCGCTGCTGAACGCCCCCCCGGGCTGGGGCGGCGCACCGATGCCATGCTGGGCGGGCTGCTGCTGCTGGTAGGCCTGTACCACCCGCTGCTGGCGGCATGGATGGCGGTGCGGCTGGGTGGGGGCCTGGACATGATGGTCCCGGCCATGGCCGTCTGCCATCTGCTGCTGTGCCTGCTGTGCCAGATCGAACACCGTGCCGGCCGCAGCCTGCATGCGGCCGTGATCTTCCTCGTCGGTGAGCTGTTGCTGCTGGTGCTGGCGTACGGGTACTGGGGCCTGGCGGCGCAGCTGCGGGTCCAGCTGGTGCAGCTGCTGCCGGTGCTGCTGGTCGCGGCGGTGCTTGGCCGCCGGGCGCTGGCCTGGACCGCGGCCTGCCTGTGTGGGCTGATGGCGCTGGGTGGCTGGGTGGATGCGGCTGCGGCCCTGTTCCGGCCCGAGCGGGTGCTGCACGCGAGTACGGACCTGGCGGTGTCGGCATTCGGTACGGCCATGACCGCCTGGCTGCTCCACCACAGCGTCACCGGTCTGCGCGAAAGCCTGCAGGAGGCGCGCCAGCGCAGCCAGGAACTGGCCCGCAAGCGTGACGAGCTGCAGGTGGAGATGCAGGCGCGCGAACGCTCGCGCGACCAGCTCGTACACGCCATGAAGATGGACAATGTCGGCCGCCTGGCCAGCGGCATCGCGCACGACTTCAACCACCTGCTGGCCCTGATCCAGGGCTATGTGGCCAAGGCGCGGCGCAGCGAGGGCGAGACGCTGCAGGCTGCCCTGCAGGGCGCCGATTCGGCGACCCGGCGGGCCAGCGCGGTCAGCCGGCGCCTGCTGGATTTCAGCCGGCTCGAGCCCGGCCGACCGCAGCTGCTGGACGCGGCCGCCACCCTGGCCGCGGTGGCGCCCACCCTGCAGCAGGTGTTTGATGCCCGGGTGCAGTGTGAAGTGGAGACCGGCAACGTGCAGCGGCTGATCCACTTCGACCCGGCCCAGCTCGAATCGATCCTGCTCAGCCTCGCGGTCAACGCCAGCCACGCCATGCCCGACGGCGGTCGCTTCACCCTGCGCCTGCAGCCGCCCGACCCTGACGGGCGGCTGGTGCTGCAGCTGCAGGACACCGGCCACGGCATGAGCGAAACGGTGCGCGCGCGTTGCCTGGAACCCTTCTTCACCACCAAGCCGGTCGGGCAGGGCACCGGCCTGGGCCTGGCGGTGACCGCCAGCCTGGTCGAGGCGGCCGGCGGTGCGGTGCAGGTGCACAGCCGCCCGGGCGAGGGCACCCGGATCGACCTGCAGCTGCCCTCGCGGCCACTGGCGGCGTGAGCAGGGGCGTGCAGCGGCTACACTGCCGGTTGCGCTTGCGGAAACGTGCCCGTGGTTTCTAGCTGGATCCTGCTGCTGGTGTCGGTGGCCTATGCCGCGCTGCTGTTCGGCGTGGCCTGGTGGGGCGACCGACGGCCGATGTACCCCGACCGCCCGTGGCTGCGCCCGGTGGTCTACAGCCTGGCGCTGGCGGTGTACTGCTCGTCGTGGACCTTCTACGGCGCGGTGGGTACGGCGGTGCGCAATGGCATCGGCTATCTGCCCATCTACCTCGGTCCGTTGCTGCTGCTGCTGTTTGGCTGGCGCATCATCGAACGCCTGGCGCTGATCGCACGCAGCCAGAACGTGGTCTCCATCGCCGATTTCATCTCCTCGCGCTTCGGCCGCTCGCGGCGGCTGGCCGCGCTGGTGGCGGTGATCGCGCTGATCGGCATCATTCCGTACCTGGCGCTGCAGTACAAAGCCGTGGCGATGAGCCTGCAGGTGCTGACCGGCAACGTCGGCCCGACCGGCTATTTCAGCGACCCGGCGCTGTATGTGGCGCTGCTGATGGCCCTGTTCGCCACCCTGTTCGGCACCCGCCAGGTGGATGCTACCGAGCACCATCACGGCATGATGCTGGCCATCGCGCTGGAATCGATGATCAAGCTGATCGCGATGGTGGCGCTGGGCCTGTTCGCGTACCTGTGGCTGGCCGACCGGGGCGAAACCGTGGTGCGCAGCGCGCACACGCTGTTCACCGGCCTGCCGCCGGTGGGCTTCATTTCGCAGACCCTGCTCAGCTTCCTGGCGATCATCTGCCTGCCGCGCCAGTTCCACGTGGCAGTGGTGGAATGCGGCGACGTGCGCGACGTGCGCCGCGCACGCTGGATGTTCGGCGGCTACCTGGTGGTGATCTCGGCGATGGTGATTCCGATCGCCACCGCCGGCGTCACCCTGTTCGGCACCGGCGGCAGCGTGGCCGACGACAGCATGGTACTGGCCCTGCCGCTGGCCGAAGGGCGCAAGTTCCTGGCCCTGGTGGCCTACGTGGGTGGCTTCTCGGCCGCCACCGGCATGGTCATCGTGGCCTCCATCGCGCTGGCCACCATGGTCAGCAACGACCTGGTGATGCCGGTGCTGCTGCGCCGTAGTGGCGACCACGAAGAGGCGGCCGAGGTCGCGTCGCGGGTGCTGTGGATCCGCCGCCTGGCGATCCTGCTGCTGGCGATGGCGGCCTACAGCTACTACCGCGGCAGCAGCAACGACAGCACCCTGGCCTCGTACGGGCTGATGGCCTTCGCGGCGGTGGCGCAGTTCGCGCCCGGGTTGATCGGCGGCCTGTACTGGCGCGGTGCCAGCCGCCGCGGCGTGGAGGCCGGCATCCTGCTTGGCTTCGGCACCTGGATCTACACGCTGCTGCTGCCGGCGCTGACCCACGCCGGCTGGACCGACCCGCGCTGGCTGCGCGAGGGACCGTTCGGCATTGCCTGGCTGCAGCCGCAGGGCCTGTTCGGCATGGCCGGCTGGGACCCGCTTACCCATGGCACCTTCTGGTCGCTGCTGGTCAACGCCGCCGCGATGCTGCTGGTGTCGGTGCGCTGGCGCCCCGGCGTGGACGAGCGGCTACGTGCGGCGCCGTTCCTTGACCCGTATGCGCAGCGTCCGTCGGTGGCCGGCGCCTGGCCCGGGCATGTGCACGTAGGCGACCTGCTGGCGCTGGCCTCGCGCGTGGTCGGCGATCGCCACGCGCGCCGATCGTTCGTCGAACAGGCGCAGTCGCTCGGTCACGAGCTGCAGGCCTCGGCCGCCGCCGACCGCGCCTGGGTGCAGTTCACCGAGCGCCTGCTGGCCGCCTCGATCGGCGCGGCCTCGGCCCGCCTGCTGCTGACCAGCCTGCTGCGCGGTTCGGGCATGGACCTGGGTGAGGTGGTGGCGGTGCTGGACGAGGCCGGCCAGGAACTGCGCTTCAACCGCGAGATCCTGTCCACCACGCTGGAAAACATCAGCGCCGGGGTCAGCGTGGTCGACCCGGACATGCGCCTGACGGCCTGGAACCGGCGTTACCAGCAGATGTTCGGCTACCCCGACGGCATGCTGTATGTCGGCCGACCGGTAGCCGACCTGATCCGCTACAACGCCGAGCGTGGCGAGCTGGGCGAGGGCGACATCGACGTGCAGATCAACCGGCGCATTGGTTACATGCGCGCCGGATCGCCGCACATCTTCGAACGTACCCGCAGCGACGGCCGGGTCATCGAAATGCGCGGCCAGGCCTTGCCCGGCGGCGGTTATGTGACCAGTTACAACGACATCACCGACTACAAGCACGCCGAAAACGCGCTGCTGGAAGCCAACGAGACCCTGGAACAGCGCGTGGCCGAGCGCTCGCACGAAGCCGAAGTGGCGCAGCAGTCCAAGACCCGGTTCCTGGCCGCGATCAGCCATGACGTGCTGCAGCCGCTGAACGCAGCGCGCCTGTTCGCCTCGGCGCTGCGCGACAGCCACCACAACAACGACGAGCAGCGGCACCTGGCCGAGCGCGTGGATGCATCGCTGCGTGCCGCCGAAGAACTGCTGGACGGCCTGCTGGACGTGTCGCGGCTGGACGCCGGCGGCCTGCACCCGGTGATCGGCGACTTCGACGTGAGCCTGCTGATGCGTGAACTGGCCGCGCAGTATTCGCCGGTGGCCGCCGGGCGCGGCCTGCGCCTGGACCTGTTCGCGCGCCCGGCCTGGGTGCGCAGCGACCGGCGCATGCTGCGCCGGGTGCTGCAGAACTTCATGGCCAACGCGCTGCGCTATACCCGCCAGGGCCGCATCGTGCTGGCGGTGCGCCACCGCGGCGAGGAGATCGAACTGCAGGTGTGGGATACCGGCCCCGGCATCCCCGAGCACCACATGCAGCAGATCTTCAACGAATTCCACCGCTACCAGCAGCCGTTCGACTGGGGCGAACAGGGGCTGGGCCTGGGCCTGTCGATCTGCCAGCGCATCTCGCGCCTGCTTGACCATCGTCTCAATGCGCGCAGCCAGGTCGGCAGCGGCAGCATGTTCTCGATCCTGCTGCCCCGTGCGCAGGTGCCCGATCTGCCGGCCAGCGACGCGCAGGCCAGCGTGCCCGAACACAGCACCCGCACCGATTCGCTGGCCGGCATGCGCGTGCTGTGCGTGGACAACGACCAGGAAATCCTCGACGGCATGCGTGCGCTGCTGGGCCGCTGGCAGGTGCAGGTGATCACCGCCAGCACCGTGGACCAGGCCCTGGAGGAAGTGGGGGCGCAGCCGGACGTGATGCTGGTGGACTACCACCTGCACGACCGCCTGGATGGCCTGGATACGCTGGTGGCGCTGCGCGAGCGGGCCGGAAGCGACATTCCCGGTGCCCTGCTCACCGCCGATGGTCGTGACGAGCTCAAGCGCATGGCGCGCGAGCGCGGTTACCGCCTGCTGACCAAGCCAATCAAGCCGGCTTCGCTGCGCGCGTACCTGGCGGCGCATTCGACCTTGAAAGGGTGAATCCGACAGGCGCGGCCCTGCTGCGCCATCGCGCTGTCTATGCTGCGCGGCCCACTCCACCGCTGCGGAGCTGCCGTGCCCATTCCACCGTTGCGCGACCTTCTCGTCACACCGTTGCATTCCGGCGCGGCGATTCCGCTCGCGGGCACGCTGGGAGCCGTGGTCGGTGCAGGATTCGAGCTGGCGTTCCGCGGCTGCACCAATGCCGCCGGCCCGGCGTGGGGCGTTGCCGGGCTCGTGAAGCCCGCGTTGATTTCCGGTTGGATGGGGATCGGCTGCGCCAATGCGATGCGATGGTTGGACCCTGAGAAGCCGTCGCGACAGCTGCAGCCGCATGAGCGGGCGCTGGTCGACTACCCCGCGGTGCGCCAGCGCCTGCGTGATGCGGGAACCAGCGTGGAAGACCTGGACGCGTTGAAATCGCTCGCCCGCCAGCTGGAAACCGAGTTCGGTCGGATGATCACCCAGTTCAACGACTATTGCCGCAGCCGTGAGGTAACGCCGAATCCGCTGATGGCCGGCGTCATTCGTCATTTCTACCTTACCCACTGTGGCGAGCGCGGCGTGATGCTGCTGAGCAGGCTCAGCGCCACCGCGTGCTATCTGGTGGCGGCGCGTGCGGAGCACGGCCGCGCTATCGCGGACGCGCTGAACCAGCCGGGCGTCCGCGCCGGCACCGTGCTGCGCCGCCTGCGTTGCCCGTACCTGCGCGTGGATCTGGCCAATGCCGCGCTGCGCGATGCCTGCGCCTTCACCACCGAAGAGCACGACGGCGAAATGCACGTGCACCCTGCGGAAACCCGATTCGACATTGGACCGCTGGTGGAGGTGACCCACCGCAGGACAACCGGCCAGTCCTGCCTGTCGCGCGCGACCGCGCCGGCGACCCTGCCGCAGGCACCCGCCCTGCGCCGTCGTGGCAGCGTGGTGGTGACCCGTGGTCCACGGCTGCTCAAGCGCCTGGACGAACTCGCCCTGCCGGCCGACAGCCGCACCTGGCGGGAGCTGAACAGGATCGAGGCAGATCTCGCGGCACAGCGACCCTGCGGGCATCCCGTTTCCCACAAGGGCAAGGACTACATGTCGTGCGACATCCATCTGGACGGTCGCCTGGCACCGGGCCGCAACCGGTGGCGCCTGCTCTACTGGCGCGTCCCGGGAGGCTTCCGCCTGGAAGACATCGACGATACCCACGGGCCCCGCACGTAGCGCCGCCCGGCACCCCGTCAGCCCACGGCACCACTGAGGTGTTCGTACAGAATCGCGCTGCCAACCAGGATCAGGATCACGCCGCCGGCGATCTCCGCGCGCTTGCCGATCATGTCGCCCAGTACCCGCCCCAGCAGGATGCCGGTAGTGACCATCACCAGCGTGCACAGGCCGATCACCGCCGCCATCACGCCGATGTGCACGTCCAGGAAGGCAAGGCCCACGCCCACCGCCATCGCATCGATGCTGGTGGCAAACCCGGTCACGGCCAGGTGCCAGAACCCGTGGTGCCTGTCCGGGTCTTCGTCGGCGTCGTCCGTGTCCGGCTTCAGCCCGTTGATGATCATGTGCACGCCCAGCGCACCCAGCAGCACGAAGGCGATCCAGTGATCGAAGGCTTCCACGTAGGAGGAGGCGGCGCGGCCTAGCAGCCAGCCGATCACCGGGGTAAGGCCTTCGATCACACCGAAAATGAGGCCGGCGCGCAGGGCATCGGCAACGCGTGGCCTGCGCATGGCAGCGCCCTTGCCGATCGCCGCGGCGAAGGCGTCGGTGGACATGGCAAAGCCGATCAACAGCATCGAAATGGGGGACATCACGCGACAGTGCAGGTTGGGCCATGACGGACAACGGTCCGCGTTCGCGCCCAACCTGTCGTTGCGCACGCGGACCGCTGGTCTCGCCAACCATCACTGGCTGCCCGCACCACGGCGCACCGGCCGAGCATGTTGATGCGGGCGTTTCCTTCAGCAGGAAACAGGCTACTCCCCAAGGGGACGCGAAGCTTAGCACCGCGAATGCGGCTTATCCCCGGACCACGCGAATTGCGCAGGGAATGCTGGGATGTATAGCTTCGGCTATAAGCCGAAGCAGGTAGAGCGGACTGTCAGTCCGCTGCCTGTGTCCGCAGCCGACGGTAGAGCGGACTGTTAGTCCGCTGCCTGTGTCCGCAGCCGACTAACAGTCGGCTCTACCTCCACCAGAAGCAACCACGCAACCTGCGATCATTCCTCTTCCGGCGGCAACACCAGCGGCTCATCGTCCAGGGTCAGCTTGCCGGCCATCAGCACCGCCTGGGTACGGTTGGTCACGCCCAGCTTGCGCAGGATGGCGGTCACGTGCGCCTTGATCGTCGCCTCGGAGACATTCAGGTCGTAGGCGATCTGCTTGTTCAACCGCCCCGCGCCGAGCATCTGCAGCACACGGAACTGCTGCGGGGTGAGCTCACGCAAGCGCTGCCCCACTTCGCGCTCCTCACGCCCGGTCTGCGGCACGTTGTGCGCCTCGGGGGGCGCCCAGGTTTCACCGTCCAGGATCGCACCCAGCGCATGGCCGATCGTGTCCGAGTCGGCCGATTTGGGAATGAAACCGAACGCGCCGTGGTCCAGCGCCCGCCGCATCACGGTGGGCTCTTCGCGCGCGGATACCACCACCACCGGCAACTGCGGATGCAGCGCGCGCATGTGCACCAGCGCGTTGAAGCCCTGTGCGCCGGGCATGTTGAGGTCCATCAGCACCAGGTCGGCGTCGGCATGATCGTCGGCCAGCTGGTACAGCGCTTCCACGCTGTCGGCCTCATACAGCTGCACGCCCGGCATCACCCGCTGTACGGCGCCGCGCAGGGCTTCGCGGAACAGGGGGTGGTCATCGGCAATCAACAGGGTAGGCATGGGGCAGGTGGGGTCCAACTATTTGACCTTGCGTTCTTCAACCAGCGAGGCCACCACGGAAGGATCGGCCAGGGTCGAGGTGTCGCCCAGCTGGTCCGGGGCGTTCTCGGCGATCTTGCGCAGGATACGGCGCATGATCTTGCCCGAACGCGTCTTCGGCAGGCCGGGCGCCCACTGCAGGTGGTCGGGCGAGGCGATCGGCCCGATCTCCTTGCGCACCCACGCCACCAGTTCCTTGTGCAGCTCCTCGCTCGGTGTCTCGTCGGCCACCAGGGTCACGTAGGCGTAGATGCCCTGGCCCTTGATGTCGTGGGGGAAGCCAACCACCGCCGCTTCGGCCACCTTCGGGTGCGAGACCAGCGCGCTTTCCACTTCGGCGGTGCCGATGCGGTGGCCGGACACGTTGATCACATCGTCGACGCGGCCGGTGATCCAGTAATAGCCGTCCTCGTCGCGACGGCAGCCGTCACCGGTGAAGTAGCTGCCCGGATAGGTGCGGAAGTAGGTGTCGATGAAGCGCTGGTGGTCGCCGTAGACGGTACGCATCTGGCCCGGCCACGAATCGCGGATGATCAGGTTGCCTTCGGTGGCACCGTCCTTGATCTCGCCATCGGCGTTGACCAGGGCCGGCTGTACGCCGAAGAAGGGCAGGGTGGCCGAACCCGGCTTGAGGTCGGTGGCACCGGGCAGCGGCGAAATCAGGATGCCGCCGGTTTCGGTCTGCCACCAGGTGTCCACGATCGGGCATCGGCTGTCGCCGACCACCTCGTAGTACCAGCGCCAGGCTTCGGGATTGATCGGCTCGCCGACGCTGCCGAGCAGGCGCAGCGAGGCGCGCGAGGTCCGCTTGACCGGGGCATCGCCCTCGCGCATCAACGCGCGGATCGCGGTCGGCGCGGTGTAGAAGATGCTGACCTGGTGCTTGTCGATCACCTGCCAGAAGCGGGACGTGTCCGGGTAGTTCGGCACGCCTTCGAACATCAGCGAGGTGGCGCCGTTGGCCAGCGGCCCATACACGATGTAGCTGTGCCCGGTGACCCAGCCGACATCGGCGGTGCACCAGTAGATGTCGTCCTCGCGCAGGTCGAACACCGCTTCATGGGTGTAGGCCGCGTACAGCAGGTAGCCGCCGGTGGTGTGCAGCACGCCCTTGGGCTTGCCGGTGGACCCGGAGGTGTAGAGGATGAACAGCGGATCTTCGGCGTTCATCCGCTCCGGTTCGCACTGTGCCGGCTGCGGGTCCACCACGTCGTGGAACCAGCGGTCGCGCGGGGCCTGCATGTCCACCGCGCCGCCGGTGTGGCGCACCACCAGCACGGTTTCCACCGTGGTGGTGCCGGGCAGCTTCAGCGCGGCATCCACGTTGGCCTTCAGCGGAATCCTGCGGCCACCGCGCAGGCCTTCGTCGGCGGTGATGATCAGCTTGCTGCCGCAGTCGATCACGCGGTCGGCGATCGAGTTCGGCGCAAAGCCACCGAACACCACCGAGTGGATCGCACCGATACGTGCGCAGGCCAGCATGGCCACGGCGGCGTCGACGATCATCGGCAGGTAGATGGTGACCCGGTCGCCCTTCTTCACGCCCAGGTTGCGCAGCGCGTTGCCGAGGCGGCAGGTGCGCTCGTACAGCTCGCGGTAGGTCACACCCTGCGACGGCGCATCCGGGCTGTCCGGTTCGAACAGCAGGGCGACCTTGTCGCCGCGCTTGTCCAGCTGGCGGTCGAGGCAGTTCACGCTGGCGTTGAGCTCGCCGTCTTCGAACCACTTGATCCGGAAATCGTCGAGCTGGTAGCTGACGTTGCGGATCACGGTCGGCTTCTTGAACCAGTGCAGCCGCTCGGCCGCCTCGCCCCAGAACGCATCGGGAGTGTCCACCGATGCGCGGTAGAGCTGCTGGTAAGTGTTCTTGTCAATGCGCGCCTTCGCGGCAACGTCCGCCTTGACGGGGTAAAGATCGGCCATGGCACCCTCACTTGCACTAGGACTGGGTTGTGCGATCGCAGCATAACCCGCGATTGTTCCTGCCCAGTTTGCCGCATCCACTGGCTCAAGCGGTACGCAGATCCTTAGACCTTCGTATTAACAACGCAGAGCCACGCCCTGCGTGGCTGCACCTGTCGGACCGGCGCGTACCGACCAACGGTCGGTACCTACCCAGCTGCCTGCGGCATCTGCTGTCCGCCTTCGGCGTCCAGGTATCCGCCCCGGTGGGGCATAAGGCGTACCGACCAACGGTCGGTACCCACCCAGCTGCCTGCGGCATCTGCTGTCCGCCTTCGGCGTCCAGGTAGTCGCCCCTTGGGCGCCTACTACCAATTGCCAATAGCCCGGGTGCGTCAACCGGCCGCACGCTCGGCTCGACCGTGCACCCCACACGCGGCGATCACTTTGCCACCCGGGAGAGAGGGCAACATGAGTACCCGTATGTTGAAGACCATGCGCAAGCCGTTGGCGACCTGCCTGTTGGTCGCCCTGGTGGCGCCAGGCATGGCGTTTGCCGAAACCGCCAAAGAGAGGCAGCTGGAGGCGCGCGTTGCCGAGCTGGAGCGCCAGGTGCAGCTGCTGCTGTCCACCACCCAGCAGCAACAGACCCAGATCAGCCAGGCCCAGACCGACGTCACTGCGGTGAAGTCGGTGCAGGCCCAGCAGCCTGCGGTGGCGGCGGTGCCGGCCGGCAAGCAGCCGATCCAGGTCACCACCATCACCCCGGGCGCCGCGCCGGGTACCACGGTCAAGATCGGCGGTTTCATCAAGGCTGACTTCCTGGCCACCCAGACCGGCGACGGCCAGCTGGCCGACGATGCCACCGGCCGCGCGCTGTACCTGCCGGGCCAGACCCCGGTGGCCGGTGCCGGCGGCAGCGGCGAGCGTTCGGACGTGGACTTCAACGCCCACGCCAAGTTCTCGCGCTTCAACCTGGGCATCGACAACGTGTCGGACAAGGGCAACAAGGCCGGTGCGTTCTTCGAGATGGACTTCTTCGGCAACTCGCTGGGCAACCAGACCGCAACCAATACCTATGGCGTGACCCTGCGCCACGCGTACATGTACTGGAACAACTGGATGGCCGGCCAGACCTGGTCGAACTTCATGGACGCCGCCTCGCTGCCGGAAGCGGCCGACTTCGTCGGTCCTACCGACGGCGTGCTGTTCGTCCGCCAGACCCAGATCCGCTACACCAACGGGGGCTTCAGCGTCGCGCTGGAAAACCCGGAAACCACCGTGCTCACCGGTACCCGCAACCCGGTCACCGGCGCGTGGACCAACACGGCCAGCAACAGCGACCGCGGCTCGCTGCCCGACCTGACCCTGCGTTACGGCTGGAAGGGCGATTGGGGCACCTTCGGCGTCGGCGGTATCGTGCGCCAGCTGAAGGTCGACAACCAGGCCACCGGCGCCGACGCCGACAAGATCGGCGGCGGCCTGACCCTGGGCGGCAAATGGGTCATGGGCGGCAGCGACCAGCTGCACTACCAGATCAGCGGCGGCGAAGGCATCGCGCGTTACGTGGGCCTGGGCGTCACTGCCGATACGGCCTACGACGTGGCCCGCGACGAACTCAACCCCACCGGCGTGCTGGCCGGCTATGTCGGCTGGCGCCACGCCTTCACCCCGAAGCTGCGCACCAACCTGATCTACGCGCGCAGCGATTACGACAACGACAGCGTGCTGGGGCCACTGGTCACCAAGAGCGTGCAGAGCATCCGCGGCAACATCTTCTACACACCGATGCCCAAGGTCGATATCGGTGCGGAGTACATGTACGGCGTGCGCGAGATCGAAGATGGCCGCAAGGGCGACATCAACCGCGTGCAGTTCACCACGAAGTACAGTTTTTAAGCATGGGTGCCGACGCATTGTCGGCACCTGCCACCAATGATTGCTTCGGAGGGGAAGCGTCTTATGTCCACCACACCCGTACCTGCAAAAGCAGAACTTACCAAAGGCCACAAGAAGGTCATCTTCGCGTCCAGCCTGGGCACCGTGTTCGAATGGTATGACTTCTTCCTGTATGGCTCGCTGGCGGCGATCATCGCCAAGCAGTTCTTCAGCGGGGTCAACGAAACCACGGGCATGATCTTCGCCCTGCTGGCCTTCGCCGCCGGCTTCTTCGTGCGTCCGTTCGGCGCGGCGTTCTTCGGCAGCCTCGGCGACCGCATCGGTCGCAAGTACACCTTCCTGGTCACGATCCTGATCATGGGCATCTCGACCTTCCTGGTCGGCGTGCTGCCCAATTACGCCTCGATCGGCTTCGCCGCACCGGTGATCCTGATCGTCCTGCGCCTGGCCCAGGGCCTGGCGATGGGCGGCGAGTACGGTGGCGCAGCCACCTACGTGGCCGAGCATGCGCCGGCCGACAAACGCGGCCTGTACACCAGCTTCATCCAGTGCACCGCCACGCTCGGCCTGTTCCTGTCGCTGCTCATCATCCTGGCCTGCCGCTACACGCTGGGCAATGAAGCATTCGAAGCCTGGGGCTGGCGCATTCCGTTCCTGGTGTCGATCATCCTGCTCGGCATTTCGGTGTGGATCCGCCTGCAGCTGAGCGAGTCGCCGCTGTTCCAGCAGATGAAGGCCGAAGGCAAGGGCTCCAAGACCCCGTTCCGTGACAGCCTCAAGGGCGGCAACCTCAAGCTGATGCTGCTGGTGCTGCTGGGTGCCGCGGCCGGCCAGGCCGTGGTGTGGTACGGCGGCCAGTTCTACGCCCTGTTCTTCCTGAGCAGCATGCTCAAGGTCGACGCCACCACCTCCTACCTGCTGATCGCGGGTGCACTCGCCCTGGGCACGCCGTTCTTCATCTTCTTCGGCTGGCTGTCGGACCGGATCGGCCGCAAGAAGATCATCCTGGCCGGCTGCCTGCTGGCTGCGGTGACCTACATCCCGGTGTTCAAGGGCCTGACCCACTTCGCCAATCCGGCCATTGAAGAAGCCCGCAGCAACTCGCCGGCCCTGGTCATCGCCGACCCGAACACCTGCTCGTTCCAGTTCGATCCGGTCGGCCTGCGCAAGTTCACCAGCTCCTGCGACGTGGCCACCGCCGCGCTGACCAAGGCCGGTGTGCCGTACGACGTGCAGCCTGCCGCCGCCGGTTCGCTGGCGCTGGTGAGCGTGGGCAACAGCCAGGTGACCTCGTTCGAGGCCGCGGGCCTGACCAAGGATGAGCTGAAGGCCAAGGGCGATGCCTTCGGCGGCGAACTCAAGGCCGCGCTGACCGAGGCGGGCTATCCGGCCAAGGCCGACAACGCGCGCATCAACATTGCCGGCACCGTGCTCATGCTGTGGATCCTGGTGCTGTACGTGACCATGGTCTACGGCCCGATCGCCGCCTACCTGGTCGAACTGTTCCCGACCCGCATCCGCTACACCTCGATGTCGCTGCCGTACCACATCGGCAACGGCTGGTTCGGTGGCTTCCTGCCGGCGATCTCGTTCGCGCTGGTGGCCGGCACCGGCAACCTGTACTACGGCCTGTGGTACCCGATCATCATCGCGCTGATGACGGTCGTGGTCGGCGGCCTGTTCCTGCATGAAACCAAGGGTGTGGACATCACCAAGTAACGGGGTGATGGCGTGAACCAGAAGGGCCGTGGCATTGCCACGGCCCTTTTTCGTTTGGGTCCGCGAGGACACGCCATGCGTGTCCTCGCGGTGCCGGCCACAACCATTGCTATATTCCGGCCATGGACCACCCCAACACCGACACTGCCGCCCTCCCGGCCATTCTGCATGCCCTGCGCCACGCCTGGCAGGCCAACCGCCCGTCACTTGAACAGCGCCGCAGCGACCTGCAGCGCCTGCGCGCCGCACTCAAGACGCGCCTGCCGCAGATGGCCGAGGCCATCGCCGCCGATTTCGGCCACCGCTCCACCCATGAGTCGCTGATCGCTGACGGCATGACCGTGCTCAACGAGATCGACCACCTGCTGCGGCACCTGCGCGGCTGGATGCGCCCGCGCCGGGTGGGTGTGGGCTGGCGGTTCTGGCCGGCGCGGGCGCAGACGCGGCCGGTACCGCTGGGCGTGGTCGGGGTGATCTCGCCGTGGAACTACCCGGTGAACCTGGCGCTGATTCCATTGGCGACCGCGATTGCCGCCGGCAATCACGTCATCCTGAAACCCTCCGAGCACAGCCCGCGCACCAGCGCTTTCCTGCACGACCTCTTGGGCGACGTGTTCCCGGCCGAGCGCGTAGCGGTAGTGCAGGGCGACGCCGCGTTGGCGTCGGCCCTGGCCGGCTCGCCGCTGGACCACCTGGTGTTCACGGGCTCCACGACGGTGGGCCGCAAGGTCATGGCGGCCGCCGCGCAGCACCTGACCCCGCTCACCTTGGAGCTGGGCGGCAAGTCACCGGCCATCGTGTGCAGCGACTACCCGCTGGGCAAGGCCGCCGCGCGGCTGGCCACCGGCAAGTGGTTCAACGCCGGCCAGACCTGCATCGCGCCGGATTATGTGCTGGTCGACAGCCGCCGCCAGCGCGAGCTGGTGCAGCAGCTGCAGTCCCAGGTGCGTGCGCGCTATGGCGACTTCAGCACCCCCGACGACTACACGCGCATCATCAATGAAGCCCAGTACCAGCGCCTGCTCGGCTACCTGGCCCAGGCGCGCGAACGCGGCGTGCCGGTGATCGAACTGGCCACCATCGATCCCGAGCGCGCGCGCCGCGAGCGGCTGATCGTGCCCACCATCGTGCTCGACCCGCCGGCCGACCTGGACCTGATGCAGGAAGAGATCTTCGGCCCGATCCTGCCGGTGTGCGCTTACCCCGACCTGGAGGCTGCACTGGAATCAGTGCAGGGCCGCGACCGGCCGCTGGCGCTGTACGTCTTCAGCGAGCAGCGCGCGGTGGTGGAGCGGATCCTGGGCCAGGTCGTGGCCGGCGGTGTCACCGTCAACGACACCCTGCTGCACTTCGCCATCAACGGCCTGCCGTTCGGCGGCGTCGGCCCCAGCGGGATGGGCGCCTACCACGGGCGTGCCGGGTTCGATGCGATGAGCAAGCAGCTGCCGATCCTGTGGCAGTCGCGGTGGGCGGCGAGCGATATGCTCAAACCGCCGTATTCACGCATTGCCGGTCTGCTCAGGGTGATTCTGCGCTGATGGGGGTACCGACCAACGGTCGGTACCTACCGGAGGAGCAGCACCGTTCTGCATGCGCCGCAGCCGAGGCTCGTGCGTTCGCCCGGTAGGTACCGACCGTTGGTCGGTACGGAACCGCCGACCCGCTACAATGCGCCCATGAAAATCGCCTCCTGGAACGTCAACTCCCTCAATGTGCGCCTGCCGCACCTGGAACAGTGGCTCACCGCGTTCGCGCCGGACGTGGTCGGCATCCAGGAAACCAAGATGGAGGACCACAAGTTCCCCGACGCCGTCCTGGCCGGGCTGGGCTACCGCAGCGTGTTCGCCGGGCAGAAGACCTACAACGGCGTGGCGCTGCTCTCTCGCGAGCCGGCCCAGGACGTGCAGATCGGCATTCCCGGCTTCGAGGACGAACAGAAACGGGTCATTGCCGGCACCGTCAACGGCGTGCGCATCATCAACCTGTACGTGGTCAACGGCCAGGACGTGGGCACCGACAAGTACGACTACAAGCTGCGCTGGCTCGAGGCCGTGCATGCGTGGGTGGCGTCGGAACTGCAGCGGTACCCGGAACTGGTGGTGATGGGCGACTTCAACATCGCCCCCGACGCGCGCGACGTGCACGATCCCCTGGTCTGGAACGAGAACCACATCCTGACCTCCACCGCCGAGCGCGGCGCGCTCAACAAGCTGCTGCAGCTCGGCCTGCACGACGCCTTCCGCCTGCACAGCGAGGACGCGGGCGTGTTCAGCTGGTGGGATTACCGCGCCGCCGGTTTCCGCCGCGACCTGGGCCTGCGCATCGACCTGACCCTGGTCTCCGATGCGCTCAAGGCGCGTGCGCTGGCGTCGGGCATCGACCGCGAACCGCGCACCTGGGACCGGCCCAGCGACCACGCCCCGGCCTGGGTCCAGCTGGGATGAAACGAACAAGGCCCGGCGGGTGCCGGGCCTTGCTGGAAAGGCGTAACGACCAACGGTCGTTACCTACCCTGGTGACAGGTCATTACAAACCCTGTCAGGTCATCGAACGCTTCGGCGGGTGAAGAGATTCACGATCGCCAGCAGGATGACCGCGCCGATCAGCGAATACAGGAACGACATCACCGTGATGCCATCGTTGATGTTGCCGCCGAACAGGAACCCGGCGATCAGGGCGCCGACGATGCCGACCACGATGTTGAGGATGATGCCCTGCTGCGCGTCGCGGCGCATGATGATGCTGGCCAGCCAGCCCACGATACCGCCTACGATCAACCAGATGATGATGCCCATGATGTTGACTCTCTCTGTGCGGTTAAGACGGGGCCAGTTGACGGCAACTTCCGTGAAATCGCCGTGTACTGGCCTTGCCGCGGTGTTCGCGTGAGCCTGCCCGCCACGCGTGACGGCCCTTGGCGGTTCGGCCCGGTCACTGTCTGGCGGTTGCCGCACGTGCCCGGCACCCGCGGCGAGCCGCAGGCCCGTGTACTGCTGGCCGAACAGCTGGGCGGTCGCCCCGAGACCCTGCCACTGCAGCGCGATCGGCGCGGCCGCCCCGAGCTGCACGGCCCGCTGGCCCATATCGGGACCGGCTGGAGCCACAGCCACGGCCTGCTGCTGGTGGGATGGGGTGAGGGGGTGCGGCTGGGCGTGGACCTGGAACCGCTGCGCCCGCGTCCCCGCATGGCCGAGATCATCGAGCGCTTCTTCCACCCGGCCGAGGTCGCCTGGCTGCTCGGGCTGGACGACACCGCCCGCCAGCATTGGTTCTTCCGCGTGTGGTGTGCCAAGGAAGCAATCCTGAAGGCGCAGGGGCAGGGCATTTCGTTCGGCCTGCATCGCCTGCAGCTGGCCCCGGGCGACGATGGCGCCCTGCACCTGGCGTGGTCCGACCCCGAGCTCGGCCCGGCCGAACGCTGGCACCTGCACGAATGGCAGGCCGCTGCCGATTTCCGTGCCGCGCTGGCCTGGCACGCGCTCTGATCGCACCGGATTCGCGCAATGCCAGCGGCGCCACCCTGCAATAATGGGCGCATGACCGAACATACGCTTCCGCCGGCCGTCGCCGCCGCACTTGAAAAGGGCCTGGCCGCCATGGGCCTGGATGCCGCCCTCGCGCCGCCGCTGCTGGCCTACCTGACCCTGCTGCACCGCTGGAACGGCACCTACAACCTCACCGCGATCCGCGACCCGCTGGAGATGGTGACCCGCCACCTGCTTGATTCGCTGGCCATGCGGCCGTTCCTGGCGCAGGGCACCCTGGCCGACCTCGGCACCGGCCCCGGGCTGCCCGGCATCCCGCTGGCGATCGCCCGCCCGCAGCTGCAGGTGACCCTGGTGGAGAGCAATGGCAAGAAAGCCCGCTTCATGCGCGAAGCGGTACGCCAGCTGGGCCTGGCCAATGCACGGGTGGCCGAATCGCGGGCCGAGGCGCTGGCCGAACCGGGCGCCTACGACCACCTGACCGCACGGGCGATGGACACCCTGGCCGGCATCATCGCCGTCGGCGGCCACCTCCTCCGACCCGGCGGCAAGCTGCTGGCCATGAAGGGGGTGTACCCGCATGACGAGATCGCCCAGCTGCCGGCCGGTTGGCAGGTGGAACAGGTGCTGCCGCTGCAGGTCCCCGGCCTCACCGGCGAGCGTCACCTGGTCGTGGTGGCCGGCCCATGAGGGGACCCTGCGCGCATCTCACAGTGCATGACACGGCCGCTGACCGCATAATGCCCAGTCCCACTCCCTGCCGATGAGGCTCACCCGCATGGCTCGCATCATCGCCATCGCCAACCAGAAAGGTGGCGTCGGCAAGACCACGACTGCCGTCAATCTGGCCGCCGCCCTGGCTGCTGCGCCCAAGCGCGTGCTGCTGGTCGACCTCGATTCCCAGGGCAATGCGACCATGGGCAGCGGCGTGGACAAGCGCGAAGTGGCCGCGTCCACCTGCGACCTGCTGCTGGGCGAAAGCAGCGCGGCGGACATCCGGGTGACCACGCCGGAAGGTTTCGACCTGTTGCCGGGCAACATCGACCTGACCGCCGCCGAGATCCAGCTGATGGACCAGGGCGAGCGCGAACAGCGCCTCAAGCGCGCGCTGGCGCCGATCCAGGAGGAGTACGACTTCATCCTGATCGACTGCCCCCCGGCGCTGTCGCTGCTGACCCTCAACGCGCTGGCCGCCGCCGATTCGGTGATCGTGCCGATGCAGTGCGAGTACTACGCGCTGGAAGGGCTGAGCGCGCTTGTGGAAACCATCGACGCACTGCGCGCCAACCTCAATCCCAGCCTTGAGATCGAGGGCGTGCTGCGCACCATGTTCGACGTACGCAACAACCTGGCCAATGCGGTGTCGGCCGAACTGACCGAGCACTTCGGCGACCGCGTGTTCCGCACCATCGTGCCGCGCAACGTCCGCCTGGCCGAAGCGCCCAGCCACGGCCAGAGCATCGTCGGTTACGACCGCGCCTCGCGCGGCGGCGTCGCCTACCTCGGCCTGGCCGGCGAGATCATCCGCCGCCACCACCAACGCAACACGGCCGGCAAGGCCATGGAGACCGCCTGATGAGCACCAAGCCCGCCCCCGGCAAGAAACGCGGCCTCGGCCGTGGCCTCGATGCGCTGCTGGGGCCCAAGGGCGCGGTGACACAGGTGCAGGCCGCGGCCGTGGTCGAACCGCTGCCGGGTGAAGTACTGCGCAAGCTGCCGGTCCAGCACCTGCAGCCGGGCAGGTACCAGCCGCGCCGCGACATGGACGAGACCAAGCTCGCCGAGCTGGCCGAGTCGATCAAGGCGCAGGGCGTGATCCAGCCGATCCTCGTCCGCCAGCTGGGCCAGGACAGCTTCGAGATCGTGGCCGGCGAACGCCGCTGGCGCGCCTCGCAGCTGGCCGGGCTGGACGAAGTGCCGGTGGTGGTGCGCGAGCTGGAAGACCGCACCGTCATCGCGATGGCGCTGATCGAAAACATCCAGCGCGAAGACCTCAACCCGCTGGAAGAAGCCGAAGCGCTGCAGCGGCTGATCAGCGAATTCGCGCTGACCCATGCCGAAGCCGCGCAGGCCGTCGGCCGTTCGCGCGCGGCGGTGTCCAACCTGCTGCGCCTGCTGGAGCTGCCGGTGGCGATCCGCCTGCTGCTGGAAACCCGCCGGCTGGAAATGGGCCATGCCCGTGCGCTGCTGACCCTGGCCCCGGAACTGGCCAGCAAGCTGGCCCAGGAAGCGGCCGACCAAGGCTGGTCGGTGCGTGAAGTGGAACACCGCGCGCAGCAGTTCGCGGCCGGCAAGGTCCCCGCCAACCTGCGCCGCAAGCCCAGTGCCAGCGCCCCGCAGGCGGACATCGCCTCGCTGGAAACCGAGCTGTCCGAATCGCTGGGCGCGCGCGTGGCGATCAACCATGGCCGCGGTGGCAAGGGCAAACTGATCATCCACTACACCGACCTGGACACGCTCGACGGCGTGCTCGAAAAGCTGCGCGTCCGCAAGGGCTGAGGCCATGACCGTCCTTGTCACCGGCGCGGCAGGCTTCATCGGTGCCAACACCGTGCGTGCCCTGCTCGATGCCGGGCACCGCGTGGTCGGGCTGGACAACTACAACGACTACTACGACCCGCAGATCAAGCGCGACCGCGTGGCCGCGCTGTGCCCGGACGCCGACATCCGCGTGCTCGACCTCACCGACCGCGACGGCCTGGCCGCGTTGTTCGACCAGGTGCAGCCCACCCGGGTGGTGCATCTGGCCGCCCAGGCCGGCGTGCGCTACTCGCTGGAAAATCCATACGCCTACGTGGACAGCAACCTCACCGGGTTCGTCAACATGCTGGAGCTGTGCCGCCACCGCGGCGTGGCCCACCTGGTGTATGCCTCCAGCAGCTCGGTGTACGGCGATTCGGCCACCCCGCCGTTCTCCGAAGACCAGCGTATCGACCAGCCGCGTTCGCTGTACGCCGCCACCAAGGCCGCCAACGAGCTGATGGCCTACACCTACGCCCAGCTGTATGGCCTGCATGCCACCGGCCTGCGCTTCTTCACCGTATACGGCCCGTGGGGACGCCCGGACATGGCGCCGCTGCTGTTCTCGCGCGCGGTGCTGGCCGGGCGTCCAATCGAGGTGTTCAACGACGGAAAGATGCAGCGCGACTTCACACATGTTTCCGACATCGTCGCCGGTATCCTCGGCGCGCTGGCGCATCCGTCCGGCGAGGGCGTTCCGCATCGTGTCTTCAACCTGGGCAACCACACCCCGATCGAACTGGAACACTTCATCGGCGTCATCGAGGCGGCGGCCGGGCGACCGGCCCACAAGGTGTACAAGCCGATGCAGCCGGGCGACATGGTCCGCACCATGGCCGATACCCGGCGCGCGCGTGACGCATTCGGCTATGAGCCGGCCACGCCGATCGAGCGCGGCCTGCCCCCGGTGGTGGACTGGTGCCGCGATTATTTCGGGACCCGCGCCTGACGTACGCCGGCAGGTTCATCTTCGGATAACCTTGATCACGGAAAATGCGCGGTCGTTTTCACTCCTGGCCCCTCGCAGAGCCCGATCATGAGCCCACTCCAGTTGTCGGTCGTCGTTCCGGTATTCAATGAGCGCGACAACGTCCAGCCCCTGATCGAGGAGATCACCGCGGCGTTGCGCGGCCAGCTCGACTTCGAGATCGTCTACGTCGACGACCATTCGCGGGACGACACCCTGGCTGTGCTGGCCTCGCTGAAATCGAGCACCCCCGAACTGCGGGTGCTGCACCATGCCAGCCAGAGCGGGCAGAGCACGGCGGTGCGTAACGGTGTGAAACATGCGCGTGCGCCGTGGATCGCTACCCTCGACGGCGACGGCCAGAACGACCCGGCCGACATTCCGAAACTGCTGGCCGCGCGCAGCGCGGCGGCGGCCGAGGTCAAGCTGTTCGCCGGCTGGCGGGTCAACCGCCAGGACAGCGGCAGCAAGCGCTGGGCCAGCAAATGGGCCAACGCGATCCGGGCGCGCATGCTGCGCGACGACACCCCCGACACCGGCTGCGGCATCAAGTTGTTCGAACGCGCCGCGTTCCTGGACCTGCCGTACTTCGACCACATGCACCGGTACCTGCCCGCGTTGATGCAGCGGGCGGGCTGGAAGACGGTGAGCGTTCCGGTCAACCACCGGCACCGGACCGCCGGGGTGTCCAAGTACAACAACCTGGGCCGCGCCCTGGTGGGCATCCGCGACCTGCGCGGGGTGGCCTGGCTGATCACCCGCAGCAAGCGCACGGCCGTGGAGGAACGGTGATGGAACTGCACTGGCTGGACCAACCGCTGAGCTGGCTGTTCTGGACCGGGTTGCACGTGACCGGCTGGAAGCTGATCGGCTACACCGGCGCGCTGATGTTCGGCGGTCGCTGGCTGGTCCAGTTCGTGGCCTCGCGCCGTGCCGGCAAGCCGGTGATCCCGCGCCTGTTCTGGTACATGAGCGTGGTGGGCAGCCTGATGACGCTGAGCTACTTCCTGTTTTCGGCCAAGCAGGACTCGGTGGGCGTGCTGCAGAACCTGTTCCCGGCATTCACCGCGTTGTACAGCCTGAAGCTGGACATCCAGCACCGCGGGTGGAAGCGGGATAAAGCCGAACACTGAGGGCTGCGAACCTCGCGGGTATCGGCCCGTACCCGGTCGATACCCGGCGCCCGCCCGGTACGGCCCGTACCCGGCCGATACCCGGCGCCCGCCCGGTACGGCCCGTACCCGGCGGATACCGGTGCCTACCCGGTATGGCCCGTACCCGGCCGATACCCGGCGCCCGCCCGGTACGGCCCGTACCCGGCGGATACCCGGTGCCTACCCGGCGGATACCTTGCGCCCGGTAGCGCCGACTGTCAGTCGGCTGCTCTTCGCGGGAATCAAGAACAACATCAAGATCAAGAGCAGCCGACTGACAGTCGGCGCTACCCGCGCCTTCGGCGCTCGGGTCTCGGCCTGCGGCCGATCCCCGGTCCTGCCCGCTGTTGTTGTCTACCGACCAACGGTCGGTAGCTACCGCGCCTTCGGCGCTCGGGTCTCGGCCGTTGGCCGATCCCCGGTCCTGCCCGCTTCGCGGGCAGGACCTTTGATCCATGCGCGCGCTGGGGCGGGATGCCATGATCGGGGTTTGCCGTCACCCGGGAACCCCTGCTCGTGAATCCACCGCTCGTTGCTGCGTTGCTGCTCGCCCTGGCCCTCCCTGCCCACGCTGCGCTGGCAGCCCCGCCGCCGGCTGACGCCGCCGCGCCGGCCAGCCTGGCCACCGAATCGCCCGCCGATGCCGCGTTCCGTGCGATCTACGAGAAGGAATGGGCCTGGCGCCAGACCGGCGGCGGTGAAGCCAGCGAAGACAGCGACGCCCCGGCCACGGCCACCCGCATGCCCGACGTGGGTCCCGCAGCGCAGCAGGCGCGCCTGGTGGTGTGGGACGACGTGCTGGCCAAGCTCGACACGCTCGATGTCAAGGCGCTGTCGCCTGCCAACCAGGTCAACTACGCGATCTATCGCGACCAGGTGTTCAACCTCGCCGCCGACGTGCGTCTGCGCGGCTATGAGATGCCCTTCAATTCGGACTCGTCGTTCTGGTCCAACCTGTCGTTCATGGCGCGTCGCGAGATGAAGACCGCCCAGGATTACCGCAACTACATCGCGCGCCTCAACGATGTACCCCGCTACTTCGACCAGCAGACCGACAACATGCGCGCCGGCCTGAAGCGCGGCTTCAGCGTGCCGCGCGCGGTGCTCGACGGCCGTGAAGTCTCGATCGCCACCGTGGCCGAACTGAAGGACCCGACCCAGTCGCCGCTGTACGCGCCGTTCAACAAGCTGCCGGCCAGCATTCCCGCCGCCGAGCAGGCCGCGCTGCAGGCGCAGGCCCGCCAGGCGATCAGCGCCAGCGTCGTGCCGGCGTTCGTCAAGCTGCGCACCTTCTTCGTCGGCGAGTACGTGCCGCAGGCGCGCACTACCCTGGCGGCCGAAGCATTGCCGGACGGCAAGGCGTACTACCAGCAGCAGATCCACGAATACACCACGCTGGACCTCACCCCGCAGCAGATCCACGAGATCGGCCTGAAGGAAGTGGCGCGCATCCAGAAGGAAATGAACGAGGTCATCAAGGAGGTCAAGTTCAAGGGCAGCTTCGCCGACTTCCTGGCCTTCCTGCGCACCGACCCGCAGTTCTACGCCAAGACCCCGGATGAACTGCTGCACCGCGCGGCGTGGATCTCCAAGCGCGTGGATGGCGTGATCGGCAAGTACATGACCCTGCCGCGCGCGCGCTTCACCATCGTGCCGGTGCCGCCGGACATCGCCCCGTTCTGGACCGCCGGGCGTGGCGGCATGGGCACCTATTGGGTGAACACCTACAACCTGCCGGCGCGCCCGCTGTACAACCTGCCGGCCCTGACCCTGCACGAATCCGATCCCGGCCACGCGCTGCAGGGGGCGCTGGCCGCCGAACAGGGCGAACAGCCCGAGTTCCGCCGCAACGCCTACATTTCCGCCTACGGCGAAGGCTGGGGCCTGTACAGCGAGAAGCTCGGCGTGGAGATGGGCATCTACGAAACGCCGTACGAGGATTTCGGCCGCCTGACCTATGAAATGTGGCGTGCCGCGCGGCTGGTGATCGACACCGGCGTCCACCACAAGGGCTGGACCCGCGACCAGGCGCTGGCCTACCTGCGCGACCACACCGCGCTGAGCGAGCACGAAGTGACCACCGAGGTGGACCGCTACATTTCGTGGCCAGGCCAGGCACTGAGCTACAAGCTGGGCGAGATCGCCATCGTGCGCCTGCGCGGCGAGGCCGAGAAAGCCCTGGGCGACCGCTTTGACGTGAAGGGGTTCCACGACGCCGTGCTCAGCCAGGGCTCGGTGCCGCTGCCGGTGCTCGATGCGCAGATCCGCGCGTACATCGCGGCACGCAAAGCGCCCTGATGACGGCAATGGCCGTTGCCGATGTGCGCTGGCGCACGCATCGGCATACGGGCGTCCGCGCGCTGTTGAAACTGCTTAGTGCGTCGCATTGAAATAGAGCCGGATGATTAGGCTGGGCACGCGCGCCCTCGGGCGCGCGCTATTCCCCTAGGAGCCTGACCATGCTGGATGCCCTGTCCGCACTGAAACACCGCCTGTTCACCCCGGCCTCCGAGCGCGTACAGCGCCGTCACGAGGCCCCTGCGCTGCTCTCGCTGCGCAATCTTCCCGACAGCCCGCCCGCGCAGGCGCGCAATGCCTGCGTGTACGACGGCGTCGTCTGCCAGCGCCCGACAGCCGCCGACCCCCTGCAGCGCTTTTCGCTCGCGCCCGACCATGGCCAGGCGCTGGTCGCCCTGCAGCCACGGCATCGCAAGCTGCTGCATGGCGAATACCGGTTGCCGCTGAACTCGCCACACCGGGCCGCACTCGATGACTTCTTCTGCAAGCGTGCCGAGCTGCTGGACGAGGTGCTGGGTGTCCCGCACCGCTCCACCTGCGTGTCGGCATGGCCGGATCTCGCCGCGGCCAGCCGCCAGGAAGACGTGCTGCGGCAGCTGCTGGGCAACGCCAAAGGCCTGGTGGTGGGCGAGGTCCACGGGCATGCCAGCAGGCGGCTGCTCATCGGGCACATGGCCCTGCTGCGCAGGCTGGGCGTGGATACCCTGTATCTGGAACGCCTGCAGGGCGATATCCACCAGGCCGACCTCGACCAGCTGCATCGCGACGGCAGCTGCACCGGCGCACTCGCCCGCTTCCTGGCGGCACAGGACGAAGGCCACGGCACCGATGCGGTCAGCGACGCCACCTACCGCGGCGTGGTCGACGCGGCGTTCAAGGTGGGCATGCGCATCGTGGCGCTGGACCTGATGACCAGCCACCACCTGCACGGCGTGCAGGCAGCGGTGACCGACAGCACCGGCACCGCCTCGGATATCCGCATCAAGGTGTTCAACCACGTGGCCGCAACCCGCATCGCGCACGACCAGCAGCAACAGATCGGAATACCCGGCGCGCAACGCTGGATCGCGCTGGTCGGCTGCGCGCATGCCGGCACCTTCAACGGCATTGCCGGCATCGCCGAACGGCTGGGTGCCCCGAGCCTGCGGGTGGAAGACGCCAGTCCCAGCTGGAGCGACCGGATCCAGGCCGGTTGCGACCCGGGCCGGACCACCGAGCCCACCCCGCGGCGCAGCGGAGGCGGGCAGCAGTGTGACTACCTGCTCAAGGTGCCGGCTGGCGACGGTCGCGCGCGTCCCGACACGCCAGCGCCGTGCAGTGCCGCGCAGGCACAGCTTGAGCGCCAGCGCCAGCAGGCACTCGTGGCGACCGTCCCGCTGCCAGGCCACCGCTGCGCATGAACCGCGGGCGCTGCTGCGATTGTGTAACGGGCGCCGCCGTCGTTACCCTGCGCCGATGATGTCCCGCCTGCGCCATCGCCTGTCGCTCCCGCTCCGCCTGCTGATGCTGGCGGTGGTGCTGCTCGGCACGGCCGGTGGCGCGTTGGCGTCGGCGCTGGGTGACCTGCATGCGTTGTCGCATACCGACATCGTCGGCGTTGCGCATGCGACGTCGCACAGCGCGTCGGCCGAGCGCGCCGGGCTGCCGGCCGACGATGCGGACACCGCCGATGAAGACGGTAGCGAGCGCCTGCTGCATGCGCTGGTCCACTGCGGTCACTGCCATGGTCACGGCGGCGTACTGCCGCTGGCGGCGTCGGCCTGGTCGCTGCCGGCCGCACCGGCGCATGCCTTACCGGTGGGCCTGACCGCACAGCTGCTGGCCCAGCCGCCCGAGAGCCTGCTGCGCCCCCCGATAGCGGTGTGATGCCACGCGGCGCCTTGCCGCGGCTTCACCTCTGAACCGCTTTCTGGAGATTCCCATGTGGATGCGTCTGGCAGCCGTGGCTGCCATTGCGTTCGTGCCGTGCGCGTATGCGCAGGGCACCGCGCCTGTTACCCGTTCCGCCGAAGCAGCATTGCCCGTTGCAACGGCGGCGCCCTCCCCGTTGACCCTGGACGAGGCCATCGCCCGCGTCGCCCGTTACCACCCCGACCTGCGTTTGGCCGATGCCCAGCGCCCGGTCTGGGAAGCGCGCCGTGAGGCGGCCGCGTTCGGGCCGCCACTGACCGTCGGCGTTGAGCTGGAAAATGCGTTGGGCACCGGTGGCAGCCGTGGCTTCGACGCCGCCGAACTGACCGTCACCTTGGCCGGCGTGCTGGAGCGCGCCGGCAAGCTTGATGCGCGCCGGGTACTGGCCCAGGCCAATCTCGACGCGTTGGCGCCGCAGCGCGAGACCGCGCGGCTGGACCTGATGGCCGCCGTGGCCCAGCGCTATCTCGCCATTGCCGAAGCCCGCGCGCAGCTTGCCATTGCCGACACCGATATCGACCAGCGTCGCCGCGCGGTCGTCGCCGCCCGGATGCGCCTGCAGGCCGGCGCATCGCCCGAATCGGTGCTGATGACCGCGCAGGCGATGTTGGCGCAGGCCGAAGTGGACCGTGATCGCGCCATGCAGGCCGACCGCGCCGCGCGTCTCGCGCTGTCGGCGCTGTGGCGTGAGCGCGAGCCCGGATTCGACGTGGTCAGCGGCGACCCGCTGCAGCTGCCTGCCCTGCAACCCTTCGATATCCTCGCCGACGAACTGCAGCGCACCCCGGAACTGGCCGTGCTGGCCGGCGAACGCCGCGTGCGCGAAGCCCAGCTGCAGCTGGCAAGCACCCAGGCACGGCCGGATATCAGCTGGCAGGTCGGCGTGCGCAACAGCCGCGACAGCGGCGATACCGCGCTGGTCGGCGGCTTCAGCGTGCCACTGGGGAGCATGCGCCGCGCCGGTCCGGAGATCCGCGCAGCCGAAGCCGAGCTCGCCCTCAACGGGGTGGAACGCGATGCGCGCGCGCTGCAGCTGTACACCACGCTGGCCGAAGCCCACGGACGCTATGAAACCTCGCGGCTGGAAGTCACCCGCATGGCGAGCGATGTACTGCCGCAACTGCGGCGTGCCGAGAACGCCGCCGAAAAGGCCTGGCGTGCCGGTGCCATCAGCTACATGGAGTGGGCGCAGCTGCAGGCCATGCGCATCGAGGCGCGGCAGCGCCAGCTCGATGCCGCCATCGCCGCGCAGACCGCACTCATCGAACTGCAACGGCTGACCGGCCAGGGTCTGCTTGCCCACGCCAACACCGCTCCCGCTACCGCGACCGCGTCCACGGACGACCGCCGATGAACCTCTCCATCCCCCGCGCGGCGCGCATCGCCGCCCTCCTGTTGTGCCTGCTTGCACTGGCCGGCTGTGCCAAGGAAGCGCCCACGGCACCGGCCAGCCCGGACGACGGCCACGGCGAACCCGGCCACACCGAAGCGGGCGAGGACCACGACGACGCATCGGTCAGCACCACCATCCCCGCGGCGATGGCCGAACAGTCCGGCATCCGTGTTGCCCCGGTCGCCGCCGGCACCATCGCCGACGAACACGACGTGCAGGGCCTGCTGACCCCGGTGGACGGCCGCGTGGCCCAGGTGATGGCCCGGTTCCCCGGCCCGATCCGCTCGTTGCGCGCCAACGTGGGCGACACCATCAAGGCCGGCCAGGTACTGGCCAGCATCGAAAGCAACCTCAGCCTGACCACCTACACGGTCAGCGCTCCCATCAGCGGCGTGGTGCTGGCCCGCCAGGCGCAGGTGGGCGGCGTGGCAGGCGAGGGCACGCCGCTGTTCGAGATCGGTGACCTGTCTACGCTGTGGGTGGACCTGCACATCTTCGGCAACGACACCCAGCACATTACTGCCGGCCTACCGGTCACGGTGTCGCGGATGACCGACGGGGTCACCCAGGCCACCACGCTGGAACGCGTGCTGCCCGGCACCGCCACCGCCAGCCAGAGCACCGTGGCCCGCGCCACGCTGCGCAACGACGACGGCCTGTGGCGGCCGGGCGCGGCGGTGAAGGCGCGCATCGTGGTCGCGACACGGCCCGCCGCGCAGGTGGTGCCGCTCAGCGCGCTGCAGACGATGGAAGGCAAGGACGTGGTGTTCGTACGCACCGGCGATACCTACACCGCCCGTCCAGTGCGCCTCGGCGCGCGCGACGCCAACCAGGTGGAAGTGCTGGAGGGCCTCACCCTCGGCGATGAAGTCGTCACCGGGCAGAGCTACGTGGTGAAGGCCGACATCGGCAAGGCGGGAGCGTCGCATGAGCATTGAGCACGCAGTTATCCCCGGGCGTGGAGGGCATCGCCATGCTTGAGCGCATCATTGCCGCCTCCATCGCCCATCGCTGGCTGATGATGAGCCTGACCCTGGCGTTGATCGCCGTGGGCGCGTGGAGCTTCACCAAGCTGCCCATCGATGCCACCCCGGACATCACCAACGTCCAGGTGCAGATCAACACCGCCGCCCCGGGCTATTCACCGCTTGAAGCCGAACAGCGCATCACCTACCCGGTGGAAACGGTGATGGCCGGGTTGCCGCGGATGGAGCAGGCGCGCTCGCTGTCGCGCTATGGGCTGTCGCAGGTCACGGTGGTGTTCGAAGATGGCACCGACATCTACTTCGCGCGGCAACAGGTGGCCGAACGCCTGCAGCAGGTGAAATCGCAGATTCCGGCCGGGCTGGACCCGCAGCTGGGGCCGATCTCCACCGGGCTGGGCGAGATCTTCATGTACACCATCGACGCCGATCCGGCGGCGCGCAAACCCGATGGCAGCGCCTACACCGCCACCGACCTGCGCACCCTGCAGGACTGGGTGATCCGGCCACAGCTGCGCAACGTGCCGGGCGTGACCGAGGTCAACACCATTGGTGGCTTCCAGCGCCAGGTGCACATCACGCCCGATCCGGCCCGCCTGCGTGCGTTGGGGTTCACTCTGGAAGACGTGGTCCAGGCCGTGGAAAGCAACAACCAGAACATCGGTGCCGGCTACATCGAGCGCAACGGCCAGCAGTTCCTGGTGCGTATTCCCGGCCAGGTCGCCAACCTGGAGGAGATCGGCAACATCGTGCTGGCACGCCGCGAAGGCGTGCCGATCCACGTGCACGACGTCGCCGAGGTCGCCGAAGGCCCCGAGCTGCGCAGCGGCGCGGCCACCCAGAACGGCCATGAAGTGGTGATGGGCACGGTGGTGATGCTGATCGGTGCCAACAGCCGCGATGTGGCCCAGGCCGCCGCAGCGCGGCTGGAACAGGCGCAACGCAGCCTGCCGGCCGGCGTCACCGTCACCGCCAGCTACGACCGCACCACCCTGGTGGACCGCACCATCCAGACCGTGGCCAGGAACCTGGTGGAAGGCGCACTGCTGGTGATCGTGGTGCTGTTCCTGCTGCTCGGCAATTTCCGCGCCGCATTGATCACCGCCGCGGTGATTCCGCTGGCGATGCTGTTCACCCTCACCGGCATGGCGCGCGGGGGCGTATCAGCGAACCTGATGAGCCTGGGCGCGCTGGACTTCGGGCTGATCGTCGATGGCGCGGTGATCATCATCGAGAATTGCCTGCGCCGCTTCGGCGAACGCCAGCATGCCCTCGGCCGCGACATGACCCGTGAGGAGCGCTTTGCCGAAACCGCCAGCGCCACCGCCGAAGTGATCCGCCCCAGCCTGTTCGGGCTGGGCATCATCACTGCCGTATACCTGCCGATCTTCGCGTTGTCAGGCGTGGAAGGAAAAATGTTCCATCCCATGGCCATTACCGTGGTGCTCGCGTTGAGCGGCGCGATGGTGCTGGCGCTGACCTTCGTGCCGGCCGCCATCGCCTTGTTCCTGGGCGGCCGCGTGCAGGAGAAGGAAAACCGGGTGATGGCCTGGGTGCGCCGGCGTTACCAGCCGCTGCTGGCCTTCTCGCTGCGGCGCGGGCGCTGGATGGTCGGTGGCGCGCTGGTGCTGGTGGTGGGCTGCGGCCTGCTTGCCACCCGGCTGGGCAGCGAGTTCGTGCCCAACCTGTACGAAGGCGACGTGGCCATGCATGCCATGCGCATTCCCGGCACCAGCCTGACCCAGTCGGTCGAGATGCAGAAGCTGATCGAGAACCGGCTGGTCCAGTTCCCGGAAGTGAGCAAGGTGTTCTCCAAGATCGGCACCCCGGAAGTGGCCTCCGACCCGATGCCGCCCTCGGTGGCCGACACCTACATCATGATGAAACCGCGCAAGGACTGGCCGGACCCGCGCAAACCGCGCGCCGCGCTGCTGGCTGAACTGGAAGCGGCGGTGGAGCAGCTTCCCGGCAACAACTACGAGTTCACCCAGCCGATCCAGATGCGTACCAACGAGCTCATCTCCGGCGTGCGTGCTGACGTGGCGGTCATGCTGTTCGGCGACGATCTGGAGGCCCTGCTGATGGTGGGCAGGCGCATCGCCCGCGTGGCCGGCAGCGTGCCGGGCGCGGCGGATGTGCGCGTGGAGGAAACCAGCGGCCTGCCGCTGCTCACCGTCACTCCCAACCGCAGTGCGCTGGCCGGCTACGGGCTCAACCCGGGCCAGGTGCAGTCCACCGTGGCCACCGCCGTGGGCGGGCAGGTGGCCGGGCAGCTGTTCGAAGGCGACCGCCGCTTCGACATCGTGGTGCGCCTGCCCGAGACGCTGCGCCAGGACCCGGCCGCACTGGCCGACCTGCCGGTATCGCTGGCCCCGGCACTGGAAGGCGATGCCGACGAATCCAGCCAGGCCGGCGGCTGGACCAGCGGCACCGCACGCACCGTGCCGCTGCGCGAGCTGGCCACGCTGGCCAACAGCGAAGGGCCGAACCAGATCAACCGCGAGAACGGCAAGCGCCGCATCGTGGTCACCGCCAACGTGCGCGATCGCGACCTCGGCAGTTTCGTCAGTGACCTGCAGCAGGCGGTCAACCGTGATGTGCAGGTCCCCAGCGGCTACTGGATCGAATACGGCGGCAGCTTCGAGCAGCTGATCTCGGCCAGCCAGCGGTTGGCGGTCGTGGTGCCGGTCACCCTGATCCTGATCTTCGCGCTGTTGTTCTGGGCGTTCGGCTCGGTCAAGGACGCGGCCATCGTGTTTAGTGGTGTACCGCTGGCGCTCACCGGTGGCGTGCTTGCATTGGCCGCCCGTGGCATTCCGCTTTCCATCTCCGCAGGCGTCGGCTTCATCGCGCTTTCGGGCGTCGCGGTGCTCAACGGCCTGGTGATGATCAGCTTCGTGCGCAGCCTGCGCGAGGACGGCATGCCGCTGGCCGATGCGGTACGCGAAGGCGCGCTGGGCCGGCTGCGTCCGGTGCTGATGACCGCCCTGGTGGCCTCGCTCGGCTTCGTGCCGATGGCCTTCAACGTCGGCGCCGGCGCCGAAGTACAGCGCCCGCTGGCCACCGTGGTGATCGGCGGCATCGTGTCATCAACGCTGCTCACCCTGTTGGTGCTGCCGGTGCTGTACCGCTGGCTGCACCGCAGGCAGTAGCGCTACCCGGGTAGCGCCCGACCGTTGGTCGGGCGTTGCCCCTGCTCGATAAGCCGGACGGCCTTCGCTACACCATCCTCCGTCGCCATGGCCCGTCCCAATGCAGCTGCACGTGCCTGCGTGTCCGCATGCTCGGCAACGGCAATCGCCCGCCCCAATGTCCCGGTGTCCAGGCGTTTCGGCGACAGCGGCTCGGCGGCTACGCCGATCTCCCGCAATCGCGCCGCCCAGAAAAACTGATCTGCCGCAAACGGCATCACCAATGAAGGCACCCCCGCACGGCAGGCCGAATGCGTGGTGCCGCTGCCGCCGTGGTGGATCACCAGCGAACAGCGGGGGAACAGCGCTTCGTGCGGTGCAGGGCCGATGACAAACACATTCGTTGGCAGCGGACCGTCTGGAAGGCCTGCCCAGCCCGGGAACAGCAGCACGCGCCGCGGTGCCAGCGCCTGCAGCAGTGCCGGCAACACCGTGTTGCGATCAAATCCCGTCATGCTTCCAAAGCCGACGTATACGGGCGGCGGGCCTTCATCGAGAAAGGCCTGCAGTTCCGGTGTCGGCTGCCAAGGCGCATCGGGTGCACGCCATTGCCCGCACACATGGTGATTGGCCGGCCAGTCGGCAGGCGGCGGCATCAGGCTCGGCGAAATCCCGTACAGCATCGGAACGTCACGCCACAGGGTGCGTCGAGCCTTCATACCCATCGCCCGCCGCGCTTCGTTGATGGGGCGACGGAAGGTGCGCCACACGGCCTCGTTGACCAGCCCGTAGCTGAGTTTGTTGAGCACACCGGGGAAGCGCAGCCGTGGCAGGAAGGGCGAGGCGAACGCGCGCGTAGGCGTGAGTGGAATCATGCCGGTTCCGATCACCGGTAAGCCGTGGTGCTCGGCCACCGTCATGCCCACGAAGGCGGCAAGCCCGCCGGTCAGCACCGCATCGCACCCGGCCGCGGCGGCGTCGGCCTGTCGCATCCATGCCGGCACATGCCGCTGCGCCATCCGCGCCAGCCCGCGCGATGCCGCCGCCATGTCGTTGCCCCGCGACACCAGCGCCACCACCTCGTCGTGGATGTCGCCTTCGAGCGCCGCATGCGGAACGCCCAGCGCCTGCGCGCTGCCCAGCGTGCCACCCTCAGCCAGCACCATGACCTCATGCCCAGCCGCCTGCAGCCCATGGCACAACATCACCAGCGGCCGGGTGTCGCCTTCGGTTCCATAGGTCACCGCGAGAAGTCGCATGGACGCATCCGATGATCGAAAATTGAAGTATCTCCATGCGGTGTGCAGAACGGGTCTATCCCGTCGCTGCAATCCCCGAATCTGATAAGTAGGTCAAACCTGGCGGCGATGACCCGCAGCTAGTCTCGAGCACTGGCTGGAATTGCGCTCAAGGCAGCAGACGTTGTCCCTGAACAAAAAAGGCACCCCATCGCTGGGGTGCCTTGGAATTACGGTCTCGGTGAAAGTGAAACGCGTTGGCTTTCGCCTATCCCGCCGATGGCTGAGGAAAGAACGGACAAAGTCCGCCTTCGCAGCGCTACTATCCCGTCGCCGGGTCCCGATCAGCAGCACTTGGTGAAATCATGTCACGCGGGCGCGCCCCGGTACAGGGGCAAGAGCGCCACCGTTCAGGGTTCTGCTGTGGATAAGCCCTTGCCTTGCAGGGGCTGCGCGTGCATAATGCGCGGCTCGCTGTGTCCGGATTTGTCCGGATTGGTGGCCGGGAACACGTCATCCGGTCTGCCCTCGTCAGCGTAACCCTTTGATTCTCATGACGTGTGGCGGGAAACCGCCGAGGCCGCCGTCGCCCGGGCTATGGGCTGACACATACTTTCATCGAGGTGCGCAATGTCCCGCGTATGCCAAGTTTCCGGCAAGCGAGTGCAGACGGGTAACAACGTCTCGCACGCCAACAACAAGACCCGTCGTCGTTTCCTGCCCAACCTGCACGAGCGCCGCTTCTGGGTCGCCAGCGAAAACCGCTGGGTCAAGCTTCGTGTTTCCGCGCATGCACTGCGCACCATCGACAAGAACGGCATCGATTCCGTTCTGGCTGAGCTGCGTGCGCGCGGCGAAAAGGTCTGAGGAGTAGACGATCATGGCAGGCAAGCGCGATAAGGTCCGTATGATTTCGACCGCCGGTACCGGTCACTTCTACACGACCGACAAGAACAAGAAGAACACCCCCGGGAAGATGGAATTCTCGAAGTACGATCCGGTCGTGCGCAAGCACGTCCCGTACAAGGAAGGCAAGATCAAGTAATCCCTCACGGGGTTGCTCGATGGCCAACGAAGAACCCGCCTCACGGCGGGTTTTTTCGTTTCCGGGAGCGTGCACGCCGGCCATGGCAGAATGCCGGCACACCCCAAACGGGCGAACCGATGCTGTTCGAATGGCTGCTGGGTTCATGGCTGTTGCTGCTGGACTGGCTGATCCGGCTGGCCGCGCTGTTCTGGATTCCCAGCCGCACCACGCCCGGCGCGGCGCGCAGCTGGCTGCTGCTGGTCGGCTTCGTGCCGCTGCTGGGCCTGCCGCTGTACCTGCTGTTCGGCCACCCGTGGTTGTCGCGCCAGCGCGTGCAGCGCCAGGCCGAGGCCTCCCAGGTGATCCGCGAAGAACAGGCGCTGCAGCCACCGCTGCGCTGGAACCCGGTGCCCGATACCGCCACCGCCGAAATGGTGCCGCTGATCGAGCGCCAGGGCGACTTCATGCCCGTGCACGGCAACGCGGTGGAGCTGCTGACCGATTACGACGCCTCGCTGCAGGCGCTGATCGACGATATCGACCAGGCCCGCGACCGCGTGCACCTGCTGTACTACCTGATGTTCGACGACGCGGTGGGCGAAGCGGTCGTGCAGGCGCTGCAGCGCGCCGCCGCACGCGGCGTGCACTGCCGCCTGCTGCTGGACGCGGTGGGCGCCAAGCGCGGCCTGCGCCGCTACCGCCACCGCCTGCAGGCGCTGGGCGTGGACGTGCGCGCCATGCTGCCGGGCGGGCTGCGCTGGCGCCGCAGCGGGCGCATGGACCTGCGCAACCATCGCAAGATCGCCGTGATCGACAACCGGGTCGGCTACATCGGTTCGCAGAACCTGGCCCAGCCCGGCTTCGTGCCCGGCTATCCCAATCGCGAACTGGTGGCGCGGGTGCGCGGCCCGGCAGTCGCCCACCTGGAGGCGGTGTTCGCCAGCGACTGGTACATGGAAACCGGCCAGCGCCTGGAGGTGATGATGGTCGAGCCGGTCTGCGCCGACGACGTGCCCACCCAGCTGCTGCCCAGCGGCCCGGCCTACCCCTTCAGCAACGCGCGCGATGCGGTGAACGCGCTGATCCACCTCGCACGCCGCCGCATCGTGCTGGTCACCCCGTACTTCGTGCCCGACGAGGCCACGCTGAGTGCGCTGCGCATCGCCGCGCTGTCGGGGGTGCAGGTGCAGCTGATCCTGTCGGCCAGCAACAACCAGCACCTCACCGCTTGGGCGCAGGAGGCGTACTACGACGAACTGCTGCGCGCCGGCGTGCGCGTTGCGCTGTACGAACCGCACTTCCTGCATGCCAAGCACCTCACCGTGGACGAGGACATCGCGCTGGTCGGCTCGATCAACCTGGACATCCGCTCGTTCGCGCTCAACGCCGAGATCGGCATGCTCTGCTACGACCGGGGGCTGGTACGACAGCTGATCGGGATCGAAGAGGACTACCTGCGGCAGTCGCGCCAGCTCGACCTGAAGGCGTGGCGGCTGCGGCCCGCGTGGCGGCGCAGCCGCGAAGGCATCGCGCGGCTGGCCGACGCGCTGATGTAGCGCACGGGACGTTGCGGGCGCATGTCCTACAATGCGGCCATGACCGACTCCGAACCCATGCTCCAGGCCGACCTGGCCATCATCGGCGGCGGTGCGGCCGGTGCGCTGGTCGCGCTCAACGCGCTGCGCAGCGCCACCGCGCCCGTGCAGGTGGCCCTGTTCGAGCCCGCGTCCACGCTGGCCCAGGGCATCGCCTACGCCACGCCGTGGCCGGAGCACCTGCTCAACGTGCCGGCCGGCAAGATGAGCGGCCTGCCCGAACAGCCGGGTGATTTCGTCGACTACCTGCTGCAGGCCGATGCACTGCCAGGCCTCCCGCGCGACGTACTGACCGAGACGTTCGTTCCGCGCCGCCACTACGCCGCGTACCTGCAGCATCGGCTTGCAGAAGCGCAGGCGCAGAGCCCGGCGACGCTGCACGTGGTGCACGAACCGGTCATCGCGCTGCAGCCGGGCACGCCACGGAACGTGTTGCGACTGGCCGATGGCCAGCAATGGCAGTCACGCCAAGTGGTGCTGGCCTGCGGCAACAGCATGCGCCCGTTGCCCGCGCCCGGTGCCGAGGCCCTGCCGCCCGGCCGCGTGGTGGATGCGTGGGATTACGACGGCGTGCGCCTGTTGGCCGGCGATGGCGACGTGGCCATCATCGGCTCGGGCCTGAGCATGGCCGACAGCGTGGTGGCATTAGCCACGGCGGGTCATCGCGGCCGCATCCACGTGCTGTCGCGGCACGCACTGCTGCCGCTGCCACATGCGCACGGGGGTATCGCCAAGTTCGATCCGCAGCCGCTGCTGGCGATGCCATTGCGCGCCCGCCTGCGCGCGCTGCGCGGCCATGTGCGCGACGCGGCGGCGAAGGGTATTCCGTGGCAGGGCGTGATGGACCGCATCCGTCCACTGGGCCAGGCGCTGTGGCAGGGACTTGATGCAGCTGACCAGCGCCGTTTCCTGCGCCACGTGGTGCGCTACTGGGACGTGCACCGCCACCGCATTGCCGAAACGGTGCATGCGCAGCTGGCGGAACTGGAGGAATCGGGCCAGCTGCAGCGCCATCGCGCGCGGCTGGATGCACTGCTGGTGCTGGACAGCACCCTGCAGCTGCATGCACACGGCGCCGCGGGTGGCCTGCCGCCGTTGAATGTGGGTGCCGTAATCAACGCCACCGGTGTGGAAACCCGCGCGCTGGCCATGCGCAACCCGCTGTTGCAGCAGCTGCTGGCCGATGGCCATGCGCGCCCCGGCCCGCATGGGCTGGGGTTGGACAGTGACAGTGCGGGTTTCCTGCAGGACGGGCAGGGCAGGCCGCAGCCGGGCGTGCAGGTAGTCGGCAGCCTGCGTATCGGCACCTTGTGGGAAAGCCTGGCCATTCCGGAACTGCGTGTGCAGGCCCAGCAGGCGGCAACGGCCGCGGTGGTGCGTCACGACCAACGGTCGTGACCTACCGGGTGGCGGCTGAACCGGTTGGCTGACCTGCCCCTGCTTGGCGGCCGGCGGGGTAAAATGCGCGCATGGATGTCTCCCACCTGCTCGACGGGCTCAACCCCGCTCAGCGCGAAGCTGTGTCCGCCCCGCCCGGCCACCATCTGGTGCTCGCCGGTGCCGGTTCCGGCAAGACCCGCGTACTGATCCACCGCATCGCCTGGCTCAACGAAGTCTGCGGCGTGCCGATGCATGGCATTTTTGCGGTGACCTTCACCAACAAGGCCGCCGGCGAAATGCGCCACCGCATCGACGCGCAGCTGCCGCAGGGCAGCCGCGGCGCGTGGATCGGCACCTTCCACGGCCTGGCCCACCGCCTGCTGCGCCTGCATCACACCGAGGCCAAGCTGCCCGACAGCTTCCAGGTGCTGGATTCGGACGACCAGCTGCGGCTGGTCAAGCGCGTGGTGCAGCAGCTGGAAATCGATGACAGCAAGCATCCGCCCAAGCAGATCGCCTGGTGGATCAACGAACAGAAGGACGAAGGCCGCCGCCCGCAGCACATCCAGCCCGAGCCGAACGATGCCTGGCTGGAAACCATGCGCCAGGCCTACGCGGCCTACCAGGAGCGCTGCGACCGCGCCGGCCTGGTCGACTTTGCCGAGCTGCTGCTGCGCGCGCACGAACTGCTGCGCGACAACCCGGCGCTGCTGGCCCACTACCGCTCGCGCTTCCGCGAGATCCTGGTGGACGAGTTCCAGGACACCAACGCCATCCAGTACGCGTTCGTGCGCGTGCTGGCCGGCGACAGCGGCCACGTGTTCGTGGTCGGCGACGACGACCAGGCCATCTATGGCTGGCGCGGCGCCAAGGTCGAGAACGTACAGCGCTTCCTGAAGGATTTCCCCGGCGCACAGACCGTGCGCCTGGAGCAGAACTACCGCTCCAGCGCCAACATCCTGGGTGCGGCCAATGCGGTGATCGCGCACAACCCGGACCGGATCGGCAAGGAACTGTGGACCGACAGCGGCGACGGCGAGCCGATCGACCTGTACGCGGCCTACAACGAAATGGACGAGGCGCGTTACGTGGTGGAGCGTGCGCGCCAGTGGGTGCGCGACGGCGGCAGCTACGGCGATGCCGCGGTGCTCTACCGCAGCAACGCGCAATCGCGCGCGTTCGAAGAAGCGCTGCTCTCCGAGCAGGTGCCTTACCGCGTATACGGCGGCATGCGCTTCTTCGAACGTGCCGAAATCAAGGACGCGCTGGCCTACCTGCGGCTGATGACCAACCGCAACGATGACGCCGCCTTCGAGCGCGCGGTCAACACGCCTACCCGCGGCATCGGCGACCGCACCCTGGACGAAGTGCGCCGCCTGGCGCGCAGCCAGGCGATTTCGCTGTGGGAGGCCACCATGCTGACCACCCAGGGCAATGAACTGGCGGCACGCGCGCGCAACGCGCTGGCCGGCTTCCTCACCCTGGTCAACCAGCTGCAGCACGAAGCCGGCGAGATGACCCTGGCCGAACGCGTCGACCATGTGTTGATCCGCTCCGGCCTGCGCGAGCACTGGTCGAAGGAAAGCCGCAACGCGCTGGATTCCGAATCGCGCGCGGACAACCTGGACGAACTGGTGTCGGTGGCCTCGCGCTTCGTCCGGCGCGAGGACGATGTCGAGGAAGGCGCGGAGAACATGAACGAGCTGGTGGCGTTCCTGTCCTACGCGTCGCTGGAGGCTGGCGAAGGCCAGGCCCAGGCCGGCGAAGAAGGCGTGCAGCTGATGACGCTGCACTCGGCCAAGGGTCTTGAGTTCCCGCTGGTGTTCCTGGCCGGCATGGAAGACGGCCTGTTCCCGAGCGCGCGCTCGCTGGAGGAAAGCGGGCGGCTGGAGGAAGAGCGTCGGCTGGCCTACGTGGGCATCACCCGCGCGCGCCAGAAGCTGGTGCTCAGCTACGCCGAATCGCGCCGCATCCACGGCCAGGAAAACTACAACGTGCCCTCGCGCTTCCTGCGTGAGATCCCGCGTGAGCTGCTCAACGAAGTGCGTCCGAAGGTGCAGGTCTCGCGCGGCGCCTCGCTCGGTGCCAGCCGACCGGCCGGCCACGCCGCGCTGGACGCGCCACCGCTCAAGCTGGGCGCGATGGTCACCCACGCAAAATTCGGCGAAGGCATGGTCACCGACTACGAAGGCAGCGGCGCGCACGCGCGCGTGCAGGTCGAATTCGCCGAGGCCGGCAGCAAGTGGCTGGTGATGGCCTACGCCAACCTCACGGTGATCTGACCGGGCGAGTCACGGATGACCCGCCACGTGCTGGAAACGAAGGTAGTTCCGTACCTGTAGGCCCCTGCCACTGCGGTCCGGTACGTGAATGATGGAGGGTTATCGCAAGCGTGTAGGGAATTGCCCTATGCCGACCGGCACGCCATGGCCTCATACTTTCCCTCCGCCGGACGGCACCTCACCGAAACACCTACAAAGGAATGTACATCGTGCGAGCACTTGCGATCATCGCTGTCGTGTCCCTCATCAGTGGCTGTGGAACAGTCGCGAAGAAGGTCACCCCCGAACAGACAGCGGCATCCACCCGGTTCTACCCGGGCAAGAGCGCGGCAGAGCTGAAGTCGGCGGCAGAAAAGGCCCTGACCCTGCTCGCGCCCGACAGGATCAGGGTGGAGGTGATGGAGAATGAAGTCCGCGCCAGGCACTCCTACAGTTACATCGCCACCCAGATCGGCTACGTCGGGAGTACGACGTCGTTCTCAAAAGTGCAGGCGCAGGGGGCTACCTGGTACGACGTGACGTTCGACGAGGAAGCTGGCGGGACGCGCGCGCGTTTCACGTATCTCAACGCCGCACCTGCGGGGATGTTCCATCCAGGTCTCAAGTCGAATCTGCCGGTGACGGCCGATAACAACATTGAGGATTTCACGCTCTTCCATGACAGGATGGAGTACCTGGTGGGGCTTCGCCCGGCGTGGACGCCTTGTCCAAGCGCTCCGGTGGCTGAGCGCCAATTCATCGAACTCTGCGACCGGGCAGGGTTGCAGAACGCCGCACCCTGAACCCGATGCGGGAGGGGTAGGGACACGCATGGCGTGGTTCTACAATGACCCACCCACCTTTCCAGGCGTGTCCCATGTCCACCTCCCCTGTTGCCATCAACGTCAAACTCAACGCCCGCCTGCAGCCCGAACACCGCCTGCAGCTGTTCGAGGATCCGCTTGACGCCATGCTGGAGGGCGCCGGCATCGGGGAGATCATGGGGGGTGGCACCGCGCTGTCGGAGGAAGGCGAGGTCGAATACGGTGACCTGGAGATCCAGCTGCACGATGCCGCCGCCCTGCCCAACCTGATCGAAGCCCTCCAACAGCTTGGCGCCCCCAAGGGTTCGCTGATCCAGCGCGAAGGCGAGGCCGACCTTGCCTTCGGCACCACCGAAGGCCTGGCGTTGTACCTCAACGGCACCGACCTGCCCGATGAGGTCTACGAGCAGTGCGACTCGAACTACGTGTTCGACCAGATCGTCGAGCGCATCGACGGCCACGGCGAGATCTGCAGCTGGTGGCAGGGCCCGACTGAGACCGCGCTGTACCTGTATGGTGCCTCGTTCGACACCATGGCCGAGCGCATCGCCGACCTGCTGGCCAGCTACCCGCTGTGCCAGGGCGCACGCGTAGTCAAGATCGCCTGATCCCGGTAGCGCCGACCGTTGGTCGGCCACGCAGCCACCGGGCAATGGGACAACCGCTCCAGTTGCCGCGCATCCGACGGGAGAGCAGCCGACTGACAGTCGGCTCTACCGTCGCTCGAACGCGACTCATCCCCGTTTTCCCCCGCTTCGTCGCGTGCCGCTTGTCGGTCCCCGGTCGTGCGCCCAGAGTCTGGCGCTGTCTGCTGGGAGCGCGCACATGAACAAGGGAATCCCGTACCTGATGGCGGCACTGGTCGCGCTGACGCTGTCGGCGGGCTGGGCGGCACCGGTGCTTGCCCTGTTCGAACACGCTGCCGCCTGCCTGGACAGCGGCGGCAGCCTGGACCTGCTGCGGATGCGCTGCACGCCGCCCAGTGCCACGCGTGACCTGCTGCTGCAGGGCTGGGCCTTCTGGGTGACTGCCGCGGCGGTCGCGGCGGTGGCGCTGGCGCTGACCCGCACGCGTCCTCCGCGCCGACGTTCATCCCTTCCGCAGTGAGCTTTGCAACCAGTCCGAGCGGCGGGCGGGCCGAACACTGATAGTGTCCGTGCCCACTCCAGCAGTGGCACCGGCCTTGATCACCAGCGCGATCCAGCGGACCTCTTCGCTCCCTTCCCTTGCTGGCATTCCAGACCCGGCCCGCACGCCGCGCAGGTCGCTGCCGGCGTTGGTGGTGTCGCATCTGCACAACGCACCGGCCCGGGTGCCGCAGATGCTTGATCTGGCCGACTGTCCAGCCAGGCCCTGGCAGGGAGCGGGCAGCCAGCCGGCCATGATCGTCACCCGGGGCGACGAGCGCTGGCGGGTGAAGGCAACGGCCGACGCCTCCTGCAGCGCAATGGAAGTCACGCTGGGCAACCTGTTCCAGCTCACCGGGCTGGTCGCGCCCGACACCGGGCTGGTGGCGGCCGTTGAGGGCCTGCCGACCGGTACCCGGCATGTCGGCTCACGCTTCGAGGCGGACTTCCAGGACCTGGGCGATTTCCTGGTGAGTGACGCGGCCGCAGCGCTGGTCGCGGCAGCGGACCCTTCAGCGCGCAGCACGTACGAGGCGCTACGGGCCGACCATGCGCAGGCCGTATCCGACAACGCCGGGCTGCTGAACGACGCCGGGGTCGAGTGGTGGGCGCTGCGCGGCGAGGACGCGCAACAGCATGCCGCCAACGACCAGCGCCGGTTCAACGCGCTGGACGCGATGAACCGGCGGCTGCCGCGCCCCCTGCGCTGCGAACAGCTGCGTCATTTCATCGCTTCACGCTGGTTGTGCAACTGGGACCAGCTCAACTACCGGCTGGAGAACTTCGGCTACACGCTGCGCGAGGGAAAGCGGGTGGGCATGTCGCTGGATTTCGGCGCCTGCGGCCCCTTGGGATTCCGCGATCCGCAGAGCGGCGCGATGCTCGCCAAGCGGTACAGCGGTGGGGTGGCCATCGCCCAGCGGCCGCCGTCGCTGTTCCCGATTCCTTTGGCATATGTCGCCAACGTCGGTCAATTCGACGCGATGTCCGATGATCCAGGCGAGCTTCACGATGTCACCCCATGGCCCTATGGTTTCCAGTCCGACAGCGTCGTCGCGCTGTTCCGCCCCCCAGTCGCACCGCACCCGGAGGTGGCCGATACCCTCGCTGAAATGGCCTATCGTCTGGGACGGCTGCCGGTGTCGGCGATCAGCGCCGTGATCCAGCGCCATTGGCCAGTGCTGCCGGACGGGGCGGGGCAGCGGTGGCCGACGGCAGCGGACCTGAGCGGGCAGCTGCTTGCGCGGCGTGATGCGCTGCTGGCGCGGTTCGATCCGGCGCAGATCGCCGGATGGGTGCAGGCCGATCCCGATCGCGCGCTGAGGATCCAGCAGGAGGTCGCCAGCGCCACGCGCGCGGTACTCGGCAGTCCGCCGCACCGGCCCGATTGATCCGGCTCAAGGCATTGCCTCCACGCCGGGTGTGCAATGGTGTCCCCACTGCCTTCGCCAAGGAGCGTGCCATGTACAAGCGGATCCTGATTGCCACCGATGGCTCCGAGCTGTCCGAAAAGGGCCTGCTCAAGGGCCTGGAACTGGCCCGGGACCTCAACGCCGAGGTCGATATCGTCACCGTGTCCGAACCCTGGGCGGTCGGCATGTACGACGCCATGGGCTGGAGCGTGGGGTATACCAACAGCCCCGAATACAAGGCCGACCGCGAAGAAGCCGCGCAGAAGGTCCTGGCCCCGGCCAAGGCCGCCTGCGAGGCGCAGGGGCTGCGCGCGACCACCGTGCATGTGCTGGACCGCTACGCCGCCGACGGCATCATCGATACCGCCACCGAGCGCAGCAGCGACCTGATCGTGATGACCTCGCACGGCCGCCGCGGCGTCACCCGGGTGCTGCTGGGCAGCCAGACCGCCGAAGTGCTGGCACGCAGCAGCGTACCGGTGCTGGTCATCCGATAACGCGTGGCCCGGCCGCGCTACCGCGCCAGCGGGGCAGCGCCCCGCTCTACGGCCTCAGCTTCAGCGTCTGCGATTCGTCCAGGCTGCCATCGGGCTGCAGCACCACGTAGCGCTCGCCGCTGCGGTCGAACAGCACCGGGACCGGATCGCGGAACAACGGGCGGCGCACGAAGCGCAGCTGCCACCCGAAGTGCTCCAGGGTGTCCACCGCCTGGCGCTGCTCGGCGGTCAGCCCTTCGCGCAGGGCGGCGGGGTCGATGGGCTTGCGGCGTTCGGGCGTGGTCATCGGCTACGGCAGGGTCGTGCGTGGCTCACCAGCTGTAGAGCTTCCAGTACACCGGCGACACCCCGTCCTTGCTGCGGTCGCCCCCGGTCTGGCCACCCTCGTACATGTAATACGGGGCGCCACGCGACGGGGTCACCTTGACCATGCGCAGCTGGCCGGCCACCCGGTACTCCTCGATGGTGTCGCCGTTGTCCATGACGCGCTTGGCGATATCGGCGCCCGTGACATCGACCGGGGGCGCGCCGGCGCTGCCGCCAGTGGTCGCACAGCCAGCCAACACAAGCAGACCTGCCAGCATCAGAGTCTTCATGGACCAAGGTTCCTGGAGCGGGGGAGCCTGGATTATGCCCCATGCCCCGTGATGCCGGTGCCGTAATCGACCGCGGCGGGGCGCGTAGAATCGTCGCATGAGCCGATTAGTCCTGATTGACGGGTCCAGTTACCTGTATCGCGCGTTCCACGCGCTTCCGCCGCTGACCAACGCGGCCGGTGAACCCACCGGCGCGCTGTTCGGCGTGGTCAACATGCTGCGCGCCACGCTGAAGGAGCGCCCGGAGTACGTCGCCTTCGTGGTCGATGCGCCCGGCAAGACCTTCCGTGACGACCTGTACGCCGACTACAAGGCCAACCGCCCGCCGATGCCCGACGACCTGCGCCCGCAGATCGAGCCGATGTGCCGGATCGTCGAGGCGCTGGGCCTGACCATCCTGCGCGTCCCCGGCGTGGAAGCCGACGATGTGATCGGCACGCTGGCCCTGCAGGGCCACCGCGACGGCATGACGGTCACCATTTCCACCGGCGACAAGGACTTTGCCCAGCTGGTCCGGCCGGGGATCGAACTGGTCAACACCATGACCGGCAGCCGCATGGATTCGGATGCCACGGTGATGGACAAGTTCGGCGTGCGCGCCGACCAGATCGTCGACCTGCTGGCGCTGATGGGCGATGCCGTGGACAACGTCCCGGGCGTGGAGAAGTGCGGGCCCAAGACCGCCGCCAAATGGCTGGCCGAGTACCAGACCCTGGACGGGGTGATGGCGGCCGCCCCCGCCATGAAGGGCAAGATCGGCGAAAACCTGCGTGCGGCGCTGGAGCGCCTGCCGCTGAACCGGGAGCTGGTCACCATCCGCACCGACGTGGCGCTGGAGGCCTCCCCGCAGACCCTGGCCCTGCGCGACCCGGACGTGCCGGCGCTGGGCGAGCTCTACCTGCGCTACGGCTTCACCCAGGCGCTGAAGGAGCTGGGAGGACCGGTCCCGGCCCCGGCGACGGCCAGCGACGCGCCGGTCAGCCTGCGCGGCACTGCCGCCGGCTATGCGCGCGGCGCGGCCAGCGAGCCGGCCCCGGCCCTGGATGCGGCCCTGTCCGCGCCGGGCGACTACGAGACCGTGCTCACCATTGAACAGCTGCAGGCCTGGGTGGCCCGCGCCGAAGCGGCCGAGCTGGTGGCCTTCGATACCGAAACCGATGCGCTGGACGCGATGCGCGCCAACCTGGTCGGCATCAGCCTGGCCGTGGAGCCGGGCAGGGCGGCCTACATTCCGGTCGGGCATGACTACCCCGGCGCGCCCGCGCAGCTGCCCCGGCAGCAGGTACTCGATGCGCTGCGGCCGCTGCTCGAGAACCCGGAAAAGAAGAAGCTGGGACAGCATGGCAAGTACGACCTGCACGTACTGCGCCGCCATGGCGTAAATGTCCAGGGCTACCACGACGACACCATGCTCGAGAGCTTCGTGCTCAATTCCACCGCCACCCGCCACGACATGGATTCGCTGGCGTTGCGCTACCTGGGCTACACCACGATCAAGTTCGAGGACGTGGCCGGCAAGGGCGCCAAGCAGATCCCGTTCTCGCAGGTGGGGCTGGACGAAGCCAGCCGCTATGCCGCCGAGGACGCCGACATCACCCTGCGCCTGCACCGCGTGCTGCACCCACAGCTGGTGGAATCGGCCTCGCTGGACAACGTGTACCGCAGCATCGAAATGCCGCTGGTGCCGGTGCTGGCCCGGATCGAGGCCAATGGCGTCTACATCGACAGCGCCGAGCTGCGCCGGCAGAGCCAGGACCTGGGCGCGCGCATGCTGGCGGCCCAGCAGAAGGCCACCGAGCTGGCCGGGCGCACCTTCAGCCTGGACTCGCCCAAGCAGCTGCAGGCGGTGCTGTTCGACGAGTTGAAGCTGCCGGCGCTGGTGAAGACCCCCAAGGGTCAACCCAGCACCAATGAAGAGGCGCTGGAGGCGATTGCCGAGCAGCATGAGCTGCCGCGGGTGATCCTGGAGTACCGCGGCCTGGCCAAGCTGCGCAGCACCTACACCGACAAGCTGCCGGAGATGGTCAACCCGGACACCGGCCGGGTCCACACCAGCTACCACCAGTCCGGGGCGGCCACCGGCCGGCTGTCGTCGTCGGACCCGAACCTGCAGAACATCCCGATCCGCACCGAGGACGGCCGCCGCATCCGCCGTGCCTTCGTGGCGCCGCCCGGGCACAAGCTGCTGGCCTGCGACTACTCGCAGATCGAGCTGCGGATCATGGCCCACCTGTCCGGGGACCCGGGCCTGGTGCGCGCCTTCGAGCAGGGGGTGGACGTGCATCGCGCCACCGCCGCCGAGGTGTTCAGCCGCGCGCTGGACGAGGTCACCCCGAACGAGCGGCGTGCCGCCAAGGCGATCAACTTCGGCCTGATGTACGGCATGAGCGCGTTCGGGCTGGCGCGCAACCTGGGCATCGACCGCGGCCAGGCGCAGGACTACGTGGCGCTGTATTTCAGCCGCTACCCCGGCGTGCGCGACTTCATGGAAGGCATGCGCCAGCAGGCGCGCGAGCACGGCTACGTGGAGACCCTGGAGGGACGGCGGCTGTACCTGAACGACATTCACGCGCGCAACCAGGGCCTGCGCGCCGGTGCCGAGCGGGCGGCGATCAATGCGCCCATGCAGGGCACCGCCGCGGACATCATCAAGCGCGCCATGGTGAAGGTGGACGACTGGCTGCACGGGCAGGGCGGGCGGGCGCGGATGATTCTGCAGGTGCACGACGAACTGGTATTCGAAACCGAAAGCGAGTTTCTGGAGACCTTGCGTTCGCAGGTGGTGGAACTAATGTCGTCTTCGGCGCAATTGCGCGTTCCACTCGTGGTGGACGCAGGGGTCGGCGATAACTGGGATGAGGCGCATTGAGACCCGAATCACGTTATAAAAGCTGAATTGGCCGGCGTTGAGGTGAGAAACTGACTCTTGGATGAATGTTTCAAGATTCAACCGAGTATTAATTGGCCCCCTTCACGAATCATCAATGTTCAAGGTGCTTTTATAGACCTCGACAGGCGCAACGCCTGTTGTGGATCTCTCCCATCCCCTGGAGCAGATCTCGGAACGGGGGCTCCTCCCCAAGCGCCCGTTCCCCGGCCCCGCTGACCTCCCCCTGGTCGGCGGGGCTTTTTATTTTGGGCTCCCGCAGGGCGCCGCCCGGTAGCGCCGGCCGTTGGCCGGCCCAGGCGACGCCGATTGCCTCCTGCACGCCACGCGCCCATGCTGCCGGCAGTATCCAAGGAAAGCCCCGATGAGCGATCTGTTCGACCTGGCCATGCCCTGGTGGGAATTCATCCTGCGCGCGGTCGTGGTGTACGTGGTGGTACTGGGCATGGTGCGGCTGTCGGGCAAGCGCGCCCTGGGCCAGATCACCCCGTTCGACGTGCTGCTGATCGTGCTGCTGGGCAACGCGGTGCAGAACGCGCTGCTCGGCAAGGACACCTCGCTCGGCGGCGGCCTGCTGCTGGCGGCCACGCTGATCGCCCTCAACTACGCCGTGGGCTGGCTGAGCCAGCGCAGCCGCCGCGTTGAAGCGCTGGTGGAAGGCGAACCGGTGCTGATCGCCCGCGACGGCAAGCTGCTGGACTCGGTGCTGCGGCGTGAACTGGTCACCCGTGCCGACGTGGAAGCGGCCATGCGCCAGCAGGGCTGCGCGCACATCAGCGAGGTCTCCATGGCGCTGCTGGAAATCAACGGCCACATCACCATCGTGACGCAGAAGCGGTAGCGCCGGCCGTTGGCCGGCCCGGGCTGGCCCTCCGCGCCCGGATACCGTCGGCCGCCGACGATCGAAACCTGGAAGCGCAGCCGGTAGCCTGCTGCTGGAATCGCCGGTATCAGCGGCCGCCGTCCGGTCGGCCCGCGCAATGGAGATGCCTGCGATGCCCCTTGATGCCGTTACCGCTCCCCTCTCATCGAGCTCCACGACCCGGCGCTGGGTCTCCGTCTATCTGGAACGCCCGGGTGCTGTCCTGCACGGGAACGCTACGCCGCATATGGACGATACGCCTCCGACGTATGACCAGGTCTTCGGGCAGAGCGCGGGACTGCCCACTTACGCCCAGGCGGCGGGGCAGGACGCCGCCTGCAGACGACTGCCGTACTCGCGCGCCATTCCACAGAACGTCGCCAACGAGCCGGGCGCATCGTTCTCGCCGTCGTACGCGCATGCGTCCACCGTCCCCGACCACCCGCAGGCCCAGGCCCGGGAGCTGGACAAGCTGCTGAAACGCATCGCGCGCAATGAAATCAAGCTGGACAAGGCCCACGAGATCATGCTCGAGGATGCCGTGGACCGCTTCGTTCGCCACCAGGTGCTCCGCACCTTCTGCGGTGGCGGATTGTTCGATGACAGCGCCATCCAAGACAAATCCATGGCCGAACGCAATTACCTGCACTACGCGAAAAAGCTGCCGAAGTTGCGCGCCGAATACGCGGCCATGCTCCACCGCCCGTAGTGCCACGCCCGGCGTGGCAGCGCCCCTCGCAACCGGCCCGCGCTATGCGCCCGTCACCCAGTCGCGCGGCACCAGGTAATCGCCCAGCCGCGCTTCGGCGCTGCCGGGTTCGGGCGTGAAACCATACTCCCAGCGCACGCGCGGCGGCAGGCTCATCAGGATGCTTTCGCTGCGCCCGCCGCTCTGCAGGCCGAACAGCGTGCCGCGGTCGTAGACCAGGTTGAATTCCACATAGCGGCCCCGGCGGTACAGCTGGAACTCCCGCTCGCGCTCCCCGTACGCGGCATCTTTGCGACGCTCCACGATCGGCAGGTAGGCGTCCAGGAAGCCATCGCCCACCGCGCGCAGGTAGGCAAAATCACGCTCGAAGTCGCCGTGCAGATCATCGAAGAACAGCCCGCCCACGCCGCGCGTTTCATTGCGGTGGCGCAGGAAGAAGTACTCGTCGCACCAGCGTTTGTGCGCCGCATAGCGCGCTTCCCCGAACGGCGCGCACAGGTCGTGCGCGACCTGGTGCCAGTGCTGCACGTCCTCGTCGAAGGGATAGAACGGGGTCAGGTCGAACCCGCCGCCGAACCAGGATGCCACCTGCTCACCCTCCCGCTCGGCGCTGAAGTAGCGCACGTTGGCGTGGGTGGTGGGCAGGTAGGGATTGCGCGGGTGGAAGACCAGCGACACGCCGGTGGCGCGCCACGACGCGCCGGCCAGTTCCGGCCGGTTGGCCGACGCCGACGGCGGCAGGCGGGTGCCGCTTACGTCCGAGAAACCGATGCCGGCCTGCTCGAACACCGCGCCGTCGCGCAGGATGCGGGTGCGCCCGCCACCGCCCTCGGCACGCTGCCAGCGGTCTTCGGCAAAGCGCGCCTGACCATCGGCGGTTTCAATGGAGGTGCAGATGCGGTCCTGCAGGTCGGTGAGGTAGGCGCGGACGCGGTCGAAATCGTTCATGCCGGTAATGTACCGCACGGCCGCGCCGGGTCCGTGGTCAGCGCTTGAACCACCGCTGCACGTCGGGGCGCAGCACGCGCACCAGCAGCCAGCCGTGCAGGGCAGCGAACGACAACGCGGTCAGCGTGGTGATGCCGGTGTACAGCGCCCGGTTGATGCGCAGGTCGTGGCGGAGCTGGCTGGCATCCTCGGCGTCCACATGCTGCGGCAGGTGCACGATCAGGTAGCGGAAGATCTCATCGATGACCCAGGCCCCGACGAAGTTGAGCAGGGCGGTCAGCACCAGCAGCACGATGAAGGTCCACAGGGCCCAGCGCTGGCGGCGCAGGATGCCCCAGCAGGCCACGGCACCGGCCACGCACAGGGCGAACAGCGCCAGGTTCACCGCCACCGCGTGCCGGCCGAACCAGCGCAGCGACGGCGGCACCCAGGACAGGTCGGCGCCCTGCAGCAGGTCGTGCAGCCACGCCGAGTTGCCCAGCAGCACGGCCAGTACGGCGCAGCCGGCCCAGGACAGCGCGGAGACGATGCACACCACCAGGACCGATTTGGCCAGTGGCGCCAGGAAGCGCGGCGCAGCGTCGCCGGTCGGGACGGCGGCAGCGGCGGCGGTAGGCAGCAGCGGGGGAAGCGTCGACGACATCCGGTGTCCTGTAGCAGGTGGCGGTGGGGGATCAGCCGCGCGCGATCACGCGGGCGGCCGCCGGCAGGATATGGTCTTCGCTCAACGGTGCCAAGCAGCGGCCATGCGGTGGCTGCAACGGCACCCAGGCCAGTTCGGCGATCTCCGCCCGTGCCTGTGGGGTGCCCAGCACCCGTACCCACCAGGCCTCGGCGTGCACCCGGCAGCCGGTTTCATGCACCGCCCAGTCGCTGTAGGCGCCCAGCGGCACCGCCGTGGCGGGGTCCAGCTGCACGCCCAGTTCCTCGTCCAGCTCGCGCGCCAGCGCGGCCAGCGGTGCCTCGCCCGGCTCGGGCTTGCCGCCCGGCTGGATGAACACCGCCGAGCCGTGCTTGCGCACCACCAGCACGCGCCGGGCGGCATCGGTGATGACCGCGGCGACGATCCGTATCGTCGCCGCGTCGTGGCTCACTTCAGGTTCTCTTCGAACAGCTTGAGGATGCGCTTGTACTGGTCCAGCCAGGAATCGGCACGCACGTAGCCGTGGCGTTCCAGCGGGTAGGGCGCGATGCTCCAGTTGTCCTTGTGCAGCTCGATCAGCTTCTGGGTGAGGTTGACCGAGTCCTGGAAGAACACGTTGTCGTCCATCATCCCGTGCGCGATCAGCAGGTGGTCCTGCAGGCCCTCGGCGTATTCGATCGGCGAGGAGACGCGGTACGCCTCCGGGTCGATGTCCGGGGTGTTGAGGATGTTGGCGGTGTAGCCGTGGTTGTACTGGTGCCAGTCCACCACCGGGCGCAGCGCGGCGCCTGCCTTGAACGTGCCCGGCGAACGGAACAGCGCCATGAAGGTCATGAAGCCGCCGTAGGAGCCGCCATAGATGCCGGCGTGGTCGCGGTCACCCTGCTGGGTGGCCACCAGCCAGTCCAGGCCGTCCTTGTAGTCTTCCAGTTCCGGGTGGCCCATGTTGCGGTAGATCGCCGTGCGCCAGTCGCGGCCGTAGCCCTCGCTGCCGCGGTAATCCATGTCCAGCACCACGTAGCCCTGCTGCACCAGCAGGTTGTGGAACATCTGCTCGCGGAAGTAGGCCGGGTAGCGCTGGTGCACGTTCTGCAGGTAACCGGCGCCGTGCACGAACATGGCGATCGGGTACTTTTTACCCGGCTCCAGGTTCTCCGGGCCGTAGTACTTGGCCCAGACCACGCCGGCGCCATGCTTCGAAGGCACCTGCACCAGCCTGGGCTGGATCCACTGGCGGGCCTTGAAGGCCGCGCTGCGGGTGTCGGTCAGCACCTTGGCCTGGCCGCCCGCGGTGGGCACCACCGCCAGCTGCGCCGGCAGGTAGGCGCCGGAGTAGCGCACCAGCAGCTGCTGGCCGTCCGGGGACAGCGAGAAGTCTTCCACGCCGTTGAGCGAGGTCAGCTCACGCACCTGGCGCGAGGCGGTATCCACCGCGCACACTTCGTAGTCGCCCGGCGCCTGCTGGTTGCACAGCACGTAGAAGCCACGGCCGTCGGCGCTGGGCACCGGCATCGAGGTTTCCCACTTGCCGCTGGTGATCGCCTGCGGCTTGGCCGTGCCCTGCTGGGTGTACAGGTGCGAATAGCCCGATTCTTCCGACAGCAGCCACAGCGTGCGGTTGTCGTTGGACCAGCCGAAGTCGTTGAAGCTCCAGTTGATCCAGGCCGCGTCGGTGAGGCGGTGGCGGGTCTGCAGCCTGGCCTCGGCCGGGCTGACGCTGACGATCCAGCGGTCCTTGTTGTCATTGGCGCGCAGCAGGATCGCGGCCTGCTGGCCATCGGCGCTCCAGCGCACGCCGGGCGCGCCGGGGCCACCCAGCACCTGCACCGGGCGGCTGCCCTTCAGCGCGTCCTTGCCGGCAGCCTTGCGCAGCGCGGCCAGCGGGTCGGTGCCGATGCCCGGCAGGCTGTCCAGCGACAGCGGCTTGACCGTGCCGGTGACGGCGTCGACCAGCCACAGCGCGTTCGGTTCCGGGTCGTTGCGGCCCACCCGGGTGCGGGTGTCCTCGAACTCCTCATAGCCCGATTCGGTCACGTACTTGGGCATCTTGCCGCCGCGGCCTTCATCGAAGCTCTTCGGCTTGGTCACCACGATCAGGCTGCGGGTGTCGGGCGACAGCGCGCTGTCCACGATCTCCACCTCGGCGCCCAGGTACACCGGGCCGGGCGCGCGGGTGCTGTCGGCGCGGCGCCAGCTGGCTTCCTGCTCCTTGAGCGCGTCGCGCTGGGCGCGGTCGTTGCGCAGGGTGGCCAGGGTACGCATCTGCTGGTCGCGCAGCACGTCGGCCTTCGGGGCGTCGTCGGGGTTCTTTTCGGCCTTCAGGCTGGCCACCTGCTGCACGCCGCCGGCGGCGGTCCAGTGGAACCAGTTCTGGCCCGTGCGCCAGATCACCCCGCCGTCGCGGGCGAAGTTGACCGCGCTGGCCTTCTCGGTGCTGCGGGTGAGCTGGGTCAGCGCGCCGCTGCGCAGGTCGCGCAGGAACACGTCGCCGTTGCGCACGAACACCGCGCGCTGGCGGGCGCTGTCGTACACCGGGCTGTCCACGTCCAGGCTGCCGCGCTGGTCGTCGGCGACCTGGCTGGCGGCGCCGCCGGTGACCGGCTGGCGGAAGGTGTCGCGGACCGGGCTGCCGGTGCGCTTGAGCTGGTACTCCACCTGCTGGCTGTTCCACGACCACCAGGCGCTCTCGACCGGCGGACCGATCCAGTCCGGGTCGGCCATGGCCTGTTCGATGGTGATCGGCGTCGGTGCCGCGTGGGCCGCGCCGCCAAGGGCGGCAAGCAGCAGCAGGGACAAGGGCAGCGTTCTGGGCATTGCGGGCAGCACCGTAAAGGAAAACCCGCCAAGCGTAGCAGCCGCAACGCGCGCGGGAGGGGGCCACAGGTCATGGGCCATGCGCGCCATGATCGGCCCCCCCGGTAGCGCACGACCGTTGGTCGTGCGGCGGCGCACCGCGCCGGGCTCCTGGCGCCGGACACGCCGTATCGACCAACGGTCGATACCTACCGTGCCTCATGCCGTATCGACCAACGGTCGATACCTACCGTGGCTGCGACAAAGTGAAGCAGCGCGTCACCGGGTCGCATGCCCTCTTCACGGAAACCGGCCCAGACTGGTGCGGATTCCAGAGAATGCTGCGGAGGCGTCGCTTGGACGCGTTGTTGTTGTCGCGGATCCAGTTCGGGTTCGTCATCAGTTTCCATGTGCTGTTCCCGGCCTTCACCATCGGCACGGCCAGTTGGCTCGCCTTCGTCGAGGGCCAGTGGCTGCGCACCAAAAAGCCCATCTGGCGCGAGCTGTATTTCTTCTGGCAGAAGATCTTCGCGGTGTCCTTCGGCATGGGCGTGGTCAGCGGCATCGTCATGGCCTTCCAGTTCGGCACCAACTGGCCGCGCCTGAGCCAGGTGGCCGGCAGCGTGATCGGGCCGCTGCTCACCTATGAAGTGCTCACCGCGTTCTTCCTGGAAGCCAGCTTCCTGGGCGTGATGATGTTCGGCTGGGGCAAGGTCTCGCCGCGCCTGCATTTCCTCTCCACCTGCATGGTGGCGCTGGGCACGCTGGTGTCCACGTTCTGGATCCTCTCGTCCAACAGCTGGCTGCAGACTCCGGCCGGGCACGCCATCATCGATGGCATCGTGGTGCCGCAGGACTGGTGGCAGGTGGTGTTCAATCCCTCCTTCCCGTACCGGCTGGCGCACATGGCGCTGGGCTCGTTCATCACCACCTGTTTCGTGATCGGCGGGGTGGGGGCGTGGTACCTCCGCAAGGGCACCCACGTGGAGGCCGGACGCACCATGCTGCTGGCCGCGGTGGCGTTCGCCGCGCTCACGGTGCCGGTGCAGATCTTCGTCGGCGACATGCACGGCCTGAACACCCTCAAGCACCAGCCGATGAAGATCGCAGCGGTGGAAGCGCACTGGCATGCCGAAGGCGAGGGCGAAGGCGTGCCGCTGGTAGTGTTCGCGGTGCCCAACGAGAAGGCCGAGCGCAACGACTTCGAGATCGCGATCCCGCGCCTGGGCAGCCTGATCCTGACCCATTCCTTCGACGGCACCTTCGACCCGCTTACCTCGGTGCCGGCCAGCGAACGGCCGCCGGTGGTGCCGGTGTTCTACGCCTTCCGCATCATGGTCGGGCTGGGCACGCTGATGCTGCTGCTGGCCTGGGCCTCGGCCTTCCAGTGGTGGCGCGGTCGCCTGCTGGAATCGCGCTGGCTGGTGCGCGGCTGGAACTGGATGTTGCCCAGCGGCTTCATCGCGCTGGTGTCGGGCTGGTTCGTCACCGAAATGGGCCGCCAGCCGTGGGTGGTGTTCGGGGTGCTGCGCACCGCCGATGCGGTCGGTCCGCAGAGCGCGTGGATGACCGCGCTGTCGCTGGGCGTGTACGTCGTCGGCTATGCGTTCGTGTTCGGCTGGGGCATCTGGTACCTGGTGAAGATCATCCGCACCGGGCCGAAGCCGCACGACCAGCAGCCGCCGATCGAAGACGGCAGCCACACCCCGGCGCGCCCCCTGTCCGGTGCCGACGAACCGCTGGAGGAGCGCTGACATGGAGATGACGACCTGGCTGCCGGTGGCATGGTTCGCGGTGATCGGCTTTGGCGTGCTGATGTACGTGGTGCTGGACGGCTTCGTGCTGGGTATCGGCATCCTGGCGCCGATGGCCGAGGATGAAGAACAGCTCGACGTGATGATGAACACCGCCGCGCCGATCTGGGACGGCAATGAAACCTGGCTGGTGCTGGGTGGGGCAGGGCTGATGGCGGCCTTCCCCAAGGCCTATGCGGCGCTGCTGTCGGCACTGTACCTGCCAGTGCTGCTGCTGGTGGTGGCGCTGGTGTTCCGCGGGGTGGCGTTCGAATTCCGCTTCAAGGCGCACCGCTCGCGGCGGTTGTGGAGCGTGGCGTTCGGGCTGGGCTCGCTGCTGGCCGCGTTTGCCCAGGGCGTGATCCTCGGCGCGCTGGTGCAGGGCCTGCAGGTGGTGGACGGGCAGTACGTGGGCGGGGCGTTCGGCTGGTTCAGCCCGTTCTCGATGCTGACCGGGGCGGCGGTGGTGTTCGGCTATGCGCTGCTGGGCAGCACCTGGCTGATCCTGAAGACCGAGGGCCGCGAGCAGACCTTCGCGCGCACGCTGACCCGGCCGCTGGTGGTGGCGGTGATCGTGTTCATGGGCCTGGTCAGTGCCTGGCTGCCGTTCCTGGATTCCCGCTTGATGGCGCGCTGGTTCAGCGACGGCAACTTCTGGTGGCTGTCGCCGGTGCCGTTGCTGACCCTGGGCGTGGCGGTGGCGCTGTGGCGTAGTGCCATGCACCCGCGCCGCGACCTGCCGCCGTTCCTGCTGACCCTGGCGCTGTTCGTGCTTGGGTTCATCGGGCTGGTGCTGGGCATGTGGCCGTACCTGCTGCCGCCGAGCATGACCCTGTGGCAGGCGGCCGCCCCGGCCGCGTCGATGGGCTTCAGCCTGGTCGGCCTGGTGGTGCTGCTGCCGGTGATCCTGGGCTACACGGCGTGGTCGTACCGCGTATTCCGCGGCAAGGTCCGCGCGGACGCCGGATACCATTGACCGGGTCCGGGTGACGACCAACGGTCGTCACCTACCGGTGTGCGGTACATCCCGTGACGGGCGATACGCGGCACATCCCCGGACCGCGCGAAACGCGGCACATCCCCGGACCGGGCGATACGGGTATATCTTCGGCCCGCGCGATGCGGGGCACATCCCCGGACCGGGCGATGCGGGGCACATCCCCGGCCCGCGCGACGCGGGGCACATCTCCGGCCCGGGCGATGCGGGGCACATCTTCGGCCCGCGCGATGCGGGGCACATCCCCGGACCGGGCGATGCGGGGCACATCCCCGGCCCGCGCGACGCGGGGCACATCTCCGGACCGGGCGATACGGGTCATATCTTCGGCCCGGGCGATGCGGGGCACATCTTCGGCCCGCGCGATGCGGGGCACATCCCCGGACCGGGCGATGCGGGGCACATCCCAGGCCCGCGCGACGCGGGGCACATCTCCGGCCCGCGCGATGCGGGGCACATCCCCGGACCGGGCGATACGGGGCACATCCCCGGCCCGCGCGACGCGGGGCACATCTCCGGCCCGGGCGATGCGGGGCACATCTTCGGACCGGGCGATGCGGGGCACATCCCCGGACCGGGCGATACGGGGCACATCCCCGGCCCGCGCGATGCGGGGCACATCTTCGGCTCGGGCGATGCGGGGCACATCCCCGGACCGGGCGATACGGGGCATATCTTCGGCCCGGGCGAAACGCGGCACATCCCCGGCCCGCGCGATGCGGGGCACATCTTCGGTCTGGGCGATGCGCGGCACATCCTCCGGCAGGCGATGCGTGGTAGGTGACGACCGTTGGTCGTCACGCGCGTCACCCGTGCAGGCCTTCGATCTCCACCAGCAACTCGGCCCGGCACACCTCGGCGTGCAGTACCACGAAGGAAGGGCGGCCGGGCAGTGCGGCCATCCGCGCCGAGACTGCCGGCATGTCTTCGGCCCGGCGCACGTACACCTTCAACAGCGACCCCGCCCCCAGCGTCGCCGACAGGTCCGGCCGCTGCAGGCGCGCGGCATCCACCAGGCTCTGCAGGTTGGTCAGGGTCTCCTCCAGCTGCTCGGCCACCGATCCGGTGTGCTGCGAGACATGCCCGACGATGGCCGCGGTACCCGACTGCAGCAGCGGCAGGCCGGTCGCAGGCGGCGGCAGCAATGCCCGCGAGAAGCTCGGCGACTGCGGCCCGTACTGCCGCGGATACCGGAAGGCGCTGACCTGGCGCGGGTTTTCCAGCGGCAGGCCCGGCTCACGGGCGGCCAGCCAGTACACCTGCAACCGGCGCACGCCATCGAAACGGCCGATGCAGGTGGCCGCCGGCAGCGCCGCCTCATCCAGCTCGCGCAGCCCGCGGACCCGGCCCACGCAGAAGCGCCGGTAGCGTTCCTGGTCGCCGTCGCCCTCGGTCACCGCATCCAGGTAGTTCCAGGTGCGCAACAGGTGCGGGAAGCCACAGTCGGTCAGAAAACCGCTCATTCGAGCGTAGGCATCGGCCGCAGCGGTCTCGATGTCGTCGTCGATCTCGTCGATCTCGATCGCGCCGAACAGCAGCGTGTCGTTGGCCGACCAGCGTACCCCCTCCCGCACACCGCGCTGGACCGGGGCGGCGCCGTGCCAGATCTCGATCCGCGCAGGGCCCTGTTCAACCAGGGGCACCTGCACCCAGCGCGGGTCGGCGCAGGGCGCCGCATCGGCCTGGAATTCGAAAACCGCAAGCGTGCGCGGGTCGGCGAGGGCGGCATCGCGTTCAGTCGCCGGGGCATAAAACGCACGGAACAGCGCGGAGTCTGCCGAGGGCGAATGGACCTGCGCGGCCGCTACGCTGTGGTTCGTGCTACTCATTTCAGATTGTGAAAGCTGCCAGTACCGAAGGTGGCATGATAGCGTGCGCTCCTTTCGCGGCGTGCCCAGACACGCCGGACGATGTCGAAGACAGGCGCGGACCGGCTGGTATGGGGGAGCCGATCCGCGTTGCCGCCAAGGCTCGTGCTGTCCAGGTGCCCATCACTATGTTGGCGTGAATGATCGAGTTCTCAGTTGTGGATTGGTCGGCCTGGGCACCGGGACTGACCACGAAATCGGAGTGGCAGGCCTGGGCGCAGGCGCCGACCCTGCCCGCAGGCGACGACACGCCCGCGTTGCCGGAAGTGCCGGCGATGCAGCGCCGCCGCATCGAGCGCCTGGGCCGGATGGCCATCCAGGCGGCCTGCTGGTGCGAGCAGCCCGATGATGCCGGGCAGGTACCGCTGGTGTTCGCCTCGCGCCACGGCGATGTGGCGCGGTCGATGGAACTGCTGGACACCCTGCGCCAGGACACCGCGATGTCGCCCACCGCGTTCGGGCTGTCGGTGCACAACGCGGTGGCCGCGTTGTACTCGATCGCGCGCGGGCAGCGTGGCAACTACCTCGCGCTGGCCGGCGGGCGCGGAACCGTGGAAGCGGCCTGCGTGGAAGCCTTCGGCCTGCTCGCCGACGGCGCCCCGGAAGTGCGCGTGGTGACGTATGAGTCGCCCTTGCCCACGGTCTATGCCGGCTTCGCCGACGAGCCCGACCCGTTCTTCGCCTGGTGCTGGCGCCTGGCCCGGGCCGACGTGCCCGGTACCCGGCTGTCGCTGGGCTGGGGTGCCGGCGACCCGGACAGCGCGCCCGGTGCGCTGCCGCACAGCCTGGAGGCGCTGCGCTTCCTGCTGTCCGGCGAACGGGCCATGCAGTTCCGGGCGGACGGCCAGCAGTGGTCCTGGCAGCGCCGTGACTGAGCGCTGGCCCGCCCGCCTTGACCGCGCCTGGCGCGTGCTGGGCACCGGCATCAGCTTCGCCGCCTTCGGGATCGGCGGATTGTTGCTGGGCGGGCTGCTGTTTCCGCTGCTGCTGCTGGTCCCCGACGCTGCCCGGCGCCGGGTGATGGCGCGCCGGCTGGTCCAATTCAGTTTCGCCAGCCATGTCGCCCTCATGCGTCGGCTGGGGTTGATGACCTACGAGATTCGTGGCCGCGAGCGCCTGCAGCGCAACGGGCTGCTGATCCTGGCCAACCACCCCACCCTGATCGACGTGGTGCTGCTGGTGTCGCTGCTGCCCAACGCCGATTGCGTGGTCAAGCAGGCCGTCGCGCGCAACCCGTTCATGCGCGGCCCGGTCCGCGCGGCCGGCTATGTGGCCAACAGCGACGGCGCGGGACTGATCGACGACTGCATCGCCGCCGTCCATGCCGGGGGCAACCTGGTGATCTTCCCCGAGGGCACCCGGACCGAGCCGGGCCAGCCGCTGCGGCTGCAGCGGGGGGCGGCCAACATCGCGGTGCGGGGGCGGCTGGACATCACCCCGGTGCGGATCACCTGCACCCCGCTCACGTTGACCAAGGGCGAGAAATGGTATCGTGTGCCCTCACGTCGTTTTCACGTTCAGCTGGAAGTCGGGGAAGATCTCCCGATCGCCCCGTTCCTGACCGGGGCAGACGACACGCCGAGGGGGGATGCCTTGGCGGCCCGGCGCGTGACCGATCACCTTGCCCACTACTTTGACTTCGCTGGAGAACCAAGCCGTGCAGGCACTTGAGCACGAGATCAAGGAATTGATCATTTCATCGCTTTCATTGGAAGACATCACTCCAGACGACATCGACGCCGAAGCGCCCCTGTTCGTCGAGGGCCTGGGCCTGGACTCGATCGATGCGCTTGAACTTGGATTGGCCCTGCAGAAAAAGTACGGTGTCAGCCTGTCTGCGGATTCGGAAGAAACCCGTCGCCATTTTTCCAGCGTGCGTGCGTTGAGCGAGTTTGTCGCCGCACGCCAGCCGTCGTAACGGCGCCAGGATTTGCCATGACCAAGAACGAACTTTTCGATCGCATCGTCAAGATCCTCAAGGACAGCTTTGAGATCGAGCCGGTACGCATCACGCCGCAGGCCCGCCTGTACGACGACCTGGACATCGACAGCATCGATGCCGTGGACCTGATCGTGCAGCTCAAGCCGCTGCTCGGCCGCAACCTGCAGCCGGAAGCCTTCAAGTCGGTACGCACCGTGCAGGACATCGTCGATGTAGTGCATGGGCTGCTGCCCGGGCAAGCGGCCGCCTGACGGCCGCCGCTGAGCATCGACCATGGTCCGGGTGCGGGTCGCTGCGTTCGCGGTACTGTCGCTGGCGTACCCGCTGGTGGTGTACCTGTCCCTCGGCCGCTTCGAACCCCGCTGGATGGCCCTGCTGCTGTTCGCCCTGGCCGCGCTGCGCGCGCTGACCACCCGCCAGCCGGTGTGGTGGGCGGCTGCCGCCGGTGCCGGCCTGCTGGCCCTGTTGGCCACTGCGTTCAACCAGGCATTGCCGTTGAAGCTGTACCCGGCCCTGGTCAACGCGGTGATGCTGGTGATCTTCGCCACCAGCCTGCGCTTCCCGCCCAGCGCGGTGGAGCGGCTGGCGCGGCTGACCGAGCCGGACCTGCCCCCGTTCGCCGTGGTCTACACCCGTCGTGTCACCCAGGTGTGGTGCGGCTTCTTTGTCCTCAACGGGGCCCTGGCCCTGCTCACGGCGTTCTGGGCCTCCAACCAGGTCTGGGCGCTCTACAACGGATTGTTGGCGTACGTGATGATGGGTGTCCTGTTTGGCGGTGAATGGCTGGTGCGGCGGCGGGTGAAGGCGGCGCACGCACATGGGTGAGTGGATCGCGCTCGATCGGCTGGCGCAGCTGCCGCAGCCGCAACGTATCGTCGGCATCGATGCAGGCGGCCGCGCCGTGTCGCACCCGCAGTTCCGCGCCCAGGTACTGGGCTGGCAGCAGGCGTTCGCCGCCGCGCCCGGCCGCGACTGGGCGCTGTACTTCGACGATACCCTGGCCTTCGCCGCCGCGCTGTTCGGCGCCTGGCACGCCGGCAAGCGGGTGTTCCTGGGCGGCGACAACCTGCCGGCCACCCTGGAAGGGCTGGGCCCGCGCGTGGCCGGGTTTGCCGGCGACGTGCCGGCCCGGTATGCCCCCTTGCAGCCGGTCGACGCCACCGACCCGGACGCCGCGCTGGCGGCGCTGGACGAGGAGGCGCTGGAGCTGGTGGTGTTCACCTCCGGCAGCACCGGCGCGCCGAGTGCGATCAGCAAGTGCATGCGCCAGCTGACCCGCGAGGTCGACGCGCTGCAGGCCGCCTTCGGCGACCAGCTGGACGGCGCGCAGGTCCACGGCACCGTCTCCCACCAGCACATCTACGGCCTGCTGTTCCGCGTGCTGTGGCCGCTGGCCGCGGGCCGCGCCATCCAGCCGCGCCGCTTTTTCCACGAAGACCTGGTCAGCGCGCTGGCGCAACAGCCGTCGGTGCTGGTCGCCACGCCGGCCCATCTCAAGCGCCTGCCCGAACAGCTGGACTGGTCGTCGCTGAACGGCCAGCTGCGCGCGGTGTTTTCCTCCGGCGGCCCGCTGCCCGGCGAAGCCGCCCTGCAGGCACGCGCGCTGCTCGGCGTGGCGCCGACCGAAGTGTTCGGCAGCAGCGAGACCGGCGGCATCGCCTGGCGCCGCTGGAGCGCTGAACAGCCGCAGTGGCATCCGCTGCCCGGCGTGTCCTGGCGCATCGAGGGCGGGTGCCTGTCGGTATCGTCGCCCCACCTGGCCGATGCGGCCTGGTGGCAGACCCAGGACCGCGTGGAAGCCGACGCCGGGCGCAGTTTCCGCCTGCTCGGGCGCGCCGACCGCATCGTCAAGATCGAAGAGCGCCGGGTGTCGCTCGACGCACTGGAACAGCACCTGCGCGCACATCCGCAGGTGCAGGACGTGCGCGTGCTGGTGCTGCCGGGCGCGCGCGAACAGCTGGCTGCCGTGGTGGTCCCGCAGGCCGCCGGGGTCGCGCAGTGGACCGACGCGCAGCGCCGCCAGCAGGCGCAGGCGCTGGGCGCGCACCTGGCCCGGAGCCATGACGCGGTGACCCGCCCGCGCCGCTGGCGCTTCATCGACGAGCTGCCGTTCAACGCGCAGGGAAAGATCACCGCCGCGTCGCTCGAGGCGTTGTTCCGGCCGCTGCTGCCCGTGGCGCAGTGGCATCAGCGCGATGCCGACGCCGCGCTGCTGGTGCTGCCGCTGGACCCGGCGCTGGTGGCCTTCGACGGCCACTTCCCGCAGGCGAAGATCCTGCCGGGCGTGGTCCAGCTGGACTGGGCCATCCATTACGCGCGCGAGGCCTTCGCCATGCCGCCGCGGTTCGAGCGCATGGACGCGCTGAAGTTCCAGCACGTGGCACGGCCCGGCGACCGCCTGCAGCTCACGCTGGGCTGGGATGCGCTGAAGTCGGTGCTGAGCTTCCGCTACGTGTCCGACCACGGCGTGCATGCCAGCGGCCGGGTGGTGTTCGGCGATGCATGAGCCGCAGCGCGCCCCGGCGGTGTCCACGCTGGTGGTGATTCCGGTCTACGACCACGAGCACGCCATCGGTGCGGTGGTGCAGGGCGTGCTCGCCAGCGGGCTGCCGTGCCTGCTGGTCGACGACGGTTCGCACCCGGCCTGCGCCGCGGCGCTGCAGGCGCTGGCCAGCGCGCAGCCGGACCGGGTCGCCCTGCTGCGGCTGGAGGTGAACCAGGGCAAGGGCGGCGCCATGCTGGCCGGGTTCGCCGAAGCCGCACGCCGTGGCGCATCGCACGTGCTGCAGATCGATGCGGACGGCCAGCACGATCCGGGCGACATCCCGCGTTTCGTCGCGCTGGCCCTGCAGCACCCGCACGCGGTGATCTGCGGCATTCCGGCGTACGACGAGAGCGTGCCCAAGGCGCGTCTGTATGGCCGCTACGCCACCCACATCTGGGTCTGGATCAACACGCTGTCGCTGCGCATCCGCGATTCGATGTGCGGCTTCCGCCTGTACCCGCTGGCCCCGGTCACCCGGCTGGTGGGCGAGGAAACCATTGGCCGGCGCATGGATTTCGACAGCGAGATCCTGGTGCGGCTGTTCTGGCGCGACGTGCCGGTGATCAGCGTGCCCACCAAGGTGACCTATCCCAGCGACGGCGTGTCGCATTTCGATGTCTGGCGCGACAACGTGCGCATCAGCCGCATGCACACCCGGCTGTTCTTCGGCATGCTGCGGCGCGCGCCGCGGCTGCTGTGGCGCCGTTGCGCCGGAGCCCCGGCAGCATGACCGCGCCGGCACCGGCCACGGCCCCGCACTGGGCCGACCTTGGCGAATCCACCTCGGCAGCCGGGGTGCTGTTCCTGTGCTGGGTGCACCGCTGGTTCGGGCGCTGGCCGTTCCGCCTGTGCGTGTACCCGGTGGTGCTGTGCCACTGGCTGGGCAACCGCGTGGCGCGCCGCGCCTCGCTGCAGTACCTGCAGCGGCTGCAGGCGCACACCGGCGTGCTCGGCGCCACCCCGGGACGCTGGACCAGCCTGAAGCACTTCGCGCTGTTCGCCGATACGCTGCTGGACAAGCTGCTCGGGTTGGGCGGGCGCTATCCGCCCGAGCGCATCCACCTGCAGCGCGACCTGATGCTGGAGAAGATCGCGCGGCGCGAGGGTGGATTGATCCTGACCGCGCACATCGGCTGCCTGGAACTGTGCCAGGTGCTGGCCGAGCAGGTGCCCGGCTTCCACATCACCGTGCTGGTGCACACCGCCCACGCGCAGCGCTTCAACCGCCTGATGCAACGGCTCGACCCGCTCGCTTCGGTCGAGCTGATGCAGGTCACCGACATGGGGCCGGCCACCGCGGTGGAACTGCAGCGCCGTGTGCAGGCCGGCGGCTTCGTGGCCATCGTCGGCGACCGCGTGCCGCTGCGCGGCGGGCGCACCGTGCCGGCGCCGTTCCTGGGCCACACCGCGCAGTTCCCGATCGGCGCCTATGTCCTCGCCTCTGCGCTGGCCTGCCCGGTGTACACCATGGCCTGCCTGCACGAAGGCAACGGCTACCGCGTGCGCTTCGAGCACTTCAGCGACCGCATCACCCTGCCGCGTGGCTCGCGCGATGCCGCGCTGACCGCGCAGGCCGCACATTTCGCCCGGTGGCTGGAACGCCAGGTCACCGAAGCCCCCTTGGACTGGTTCAACTTCTTCCCCTTCTGGGATCAGGCATCTCATGGCACGTAATGCAGGCTCCACCCCGGCCCGGACCCTCCGCTTCGGCGATGCGCCGCTGACCATCGAAGACGTGGTCGCGCTGTCGCAGCGCCAGGCCGACGCCGTGGTCAGCGACGACCCGGCGTTCACCGCGCGCATCCAGCGCGGTGCCGACTTCCTCGACCGCCTGCTGCGCGAAGACGGCGTGATCTACGGCGTGACCACCGGCTATGGCGACTCGTGCACGGTCAACATTCCGCCGGCGCTGGTGGCCGAACTGCCGCACCACCTGTTCACCTACCACGGCTGCGGCCTGGGCCGTTTCCTGGACGAACAGGAAACCCGCGCGGTGATCGCCGCACGCCTGGCGTCGCTGGTGCGCGGCATGTCCGGGGTCAGCCACCCGCTGCTGCAGGGGCTGGCCACCCTGCTGCGCCATGACGTGCTGCCGCTGATTCCGGCCGAAGGCTCGGTCGGCGCCAGCGGTGACCTCACCCCGCTGTCCTACGTGGCCGCGGTGCTGTGCGGCGAGCGCGAGGTGGTGTACCGGGGCGCGCGCCGCGCGGCCGCCGAGGTGCTGGCCGAGATCGGCATGGCGCCGTTGCGGCTGCGCCCCAAGGAAGGCCTGGCGATCATGAACGGCACCGCGGTGATGACGGCGCTGGCCTGCCTGGCCTATGACCGCGCCGATTACCTGACAAAGCTCGCCACCCGCCTGACCGCATTCAACGTGCTGGCCAGCGACGGCAACGCGCACCACTTCGACGAGATGCTGTTCGCGGCCAAGCCGCACCCCGGCCAGATGCAGATCGCCGCGCGCCTGCGCCAGGACCTGCACAGCGACCGCCCGCCGCGCAACGAACAGCGCCTGCAGGACCGCTACTCGCTGCGCTGCGCCCCGCACGTGATCGGCGTGGTCCAGGACGCGCTGCCATTCCTGCGCCAGTTCATCGAAACCGAACTCAACAGCGCCAACGACAACCCGCTGATCGACGCCGACGGCGAACGCATCCTGCACGGCGGCCATTTCTACGGTGGCCATATCGCCTTCGCGATGGATGCGCTGAAGAACGCCATCGCCAACCTGGCCGACCTGCTCGACCGCCAGCTGGCGCTGGTGGTGGATGCGCGGTTCAACCATGGCCTGCCGGCCAACCTGTCGGCATCCACCGGTGAGCGCGCGGCGATCAACCACGGCCTGAAGGCGCTGCAGATCAGCGTCTCGGCGTGGACCGCCGAAGCGCTCAAGCAGACCATGCCGGCGTCGGTGTTCTCGCGCTCGACCGAGTGCCACAACCAGGACAAGGTCAGCATGGGCACCATCGCCGCGCGCGACTGCCTGCGTGTGATCGAGCTGACCGAACAGGTGGTGGCCGGCATGCTGATCGCGGCACGCCAGGGCGTGGCCCTGCGCGAGCGCGTCGGCATGAATGCCACCCTGCACGGCGACCTGGCCGCCATGTACCAGGACCTGTGCGGACGCATCGACCTGGTGGAGGAAGACCGCGCGCTGGACGGCGAGCTGCGCGGCCTGATCGACGATATCCGTGGCCAGCGCTGGAGCCTGTATGACCGCGCCTGACCTGAGCGTCGAGGTCGCACTGTCGCCGACCTTCCACGACTGCGACCCGATGCACGTAGTCTGGCACGGCAACTACTTCAAGTACTTTGAAGTGGCGCGCTGCGCGCTGCTGCAGCGGTATGACTACGACTACCCGCAGATGCGCGATTCCGGCTACATCTGGCCGGTGGTCGATGCACGCGTGAAGTACATCCGCCCGCTGCTGTACGGCCAGGCGCTGCGCGTGCGCGCCACCATCACCGAGTGGGAAAACCGCTTGAAGATCGCCTACGAGATTCTCGATGCCGACAGCGGCAAGGTGCTCACCCGCGCCCACACCATCCAGGTCGCGGTCGACGCGGCCACCAACGAAATGCTGTACCTCTGCCCTTCGGTGCTGTGGGAACGGCTGGGAGTAGCGGCACCATGACCCGTTTCCTGCGCACGCTGGGCGTGCTGATGCTGCTGGCCGTGGCCGGCTCCGCGCTTGCCGTACCGGCGGCGGACGTAGACCTGGTCAAGCAGCGCGTGGCCAAGGTCAACGTGCTGCGCGGCGAGTTCAGCCAGGACAAGCAGGTGGCCGGGTTCAAGAACCCGCTGCGCTCGCAGGGCCGCTTCGTGCTGGCCCAGGACCGTGGCGTGATCTGGACCACGCTCAAGCCGTTCCCTTCCGAAGTAGTGGTCACCCGTGACCGCATCCTCAGCCGCCAGCGCGACGGCAGCAGCCGGGTCGAGCTGGATGGCCGCCAGCAGCCGGCGATGCGCTCGGTCAATGCGATCATGTTCGCGCTGATGAGCGGCGACGCGCAGGCGCTGTCGGCGCAGTTCACGGTCAAGGTCGAGGCACTGCCCGACAACGGCTGGCGCATGCACCTCACCCCGCGTTCGCCGATGCTGGCCAAGGTCTTCAGTGCCCTCGAACTGAGCGGTGACCGCTACGTGCGCGAGGTGCAGATCACCGAAGCCAACCAGGACGTCACCCGCATCCACTTCGCCGCCCTGAGCGAAGCCCCGGCGCAGCTCAGCGCCGACGAGGGCCGCCGGTTTGAATGAGTCGTTGAATTCGGCCTGGCGCGAAAACGGCCGGCTGCAGCGCGCCTGGCGCTGGCTGGCGGTGGCCTGGCTGCTGGTGCTGGTCGGGCTGGGCCTGCAGCAGTGGCGGCTGTGGTCGACCGAAGCACGGATCGACACCGACATCCTGGCGCTGCTGCCGCAGGACGCGCACGATCGGCTGTTGTCCGATGTCACCCGGCGCATCGCCGACGCGAATTCGCGTCAGGTCGTGGTGCTGCTCGGCAGCACCGACGCGGCGCAGACCAAGGCCGCCGAAGCCGCCTTCCGCGCCACCATCACCCCACCACGCACCACCGTAGAACCGGGCTCTGGCGCGCTGCCCGCACGCCCCGACCGCCCGGCGGGGCAGAGCCCCGCGCTGCAGGAGAGCGGCTCCATCGAAGGCTGGTTCGACCAGGCGCGTGCCTTCTACGCCCCCTACCGCGATCGCCTCCTCACCGACCAGCAGCGCCAGCGCCTGCAGCAGGAGTCTCCCGACAGCCTCTCCGAATCCGCGCTCGCCGCGCTGTACGGCCCGATGGGCGCCCCGCGCCTCACCGACTGGCGCCAGGACCCGCTGTCACTGTGGCCGCAGTGGTGGCAGGAACGCGCCCTCGGCTCTGGCCTGCGCATGGGCGACGACGGCCTGCTGGAAGCCGACGGCAAGCACTGGTCGGTGATCCAGTACGAAACCACCGGCTCGGCGTTCCAGCTTGATGGCGAACGCCATATCGACCTGCTGCTCGATGCCGCCACCGCCGCCGCCGCGAAACATGCGACCGGGCTGGAAGTGCTGCGCGCCGGCGTCCCGCTGCATGCGGAAGCCGCCGCCGTGCAGGCCAACCGCGAAATCAACACCATCGGCTGGGGTTCGCTGGCCGCCGTGCTGCTGCTGGTCTGGCTGGCGTTCCGGTCGCTGCGGCCGATCCTGCTGGTCGGCGCCTCGCTGCTGATCGGCTGCGGCGTGGCGCTGGCGGTGACCGTACTGGTGTTTGGCAAGGTGCACGTGCTCACCCTGGTGTTCGGCGCGTCCCTGGTGGGTGTCGCCGAGGACTACGGCATCCACTGGTTCGCCTCGCGCCAGGCCGAACCGGCCGACCGGCGCTGGAAACTGCTGCGGCACCTGCTGCCCGGCTTGTGGCTGGCGTTGCTGACCAGCGCGCTGGCCTACCTCGCGCTCGGCCTGGCCCCGTTCCCCGGCCTGCGCCAGATGGCACTGTTCTCGGTGGTCGGCCTGGCCGCTGCGTTCCTGACCGTGATCTTCTGGTTCCCGTGGCTGGATGGCGGTGAGATCCGCAGCACCCGCTTCGCGCGCTGGCTGGGTGCCAGCCTGGAGCGCTGGCCGCGCCTGCAGGGCCGGCGCCCGGTTGGCCTGTTCCTGGGCGTGGTGGTGGTGCTCTCGGCGGCGGGCATGTGGCGGTTGCAGGCCGATGACAACCTGCGCAGCCTGCAGTCCTCGCCGATGTCGCTGATCAACCAGCAGATCCGCATCAGCCAGATGCTGGGCATGCCCAGCCCGGCGCAGTTCTACCTGGTGCAGGGCGACAACGCCGAGCAGGTGCTCGAACGCGAGGAAGCCTTGATCGCGCGCCTGCGCGTACTGTCCGCGAACAAGCAGATCGGCGGCTACCGCGCCATCAGCGACTGGTTGCCGTCGGTGCAGCGCCAACGCGCCGATGCCGCGCTGACCGCGCGCGTCGAACCGCAGGTGCTGGCCGCTGTCGGGGAGACGGTGGGCGAAGCGCTGCAGCGACCGGACTTCGCCGCGCAGGACCTGCAGGCCGAGGCGTTCCTCGCGTCCCCCGCGGCCATGCCGTTCCGCCACCTGTGGCTGGGTGAAGTGGGGCGGGGCATGGCCTCGGTGGTGATGGTCGATGACCTCTCGCGCGCCGATGCGCTGACCCTGCTGGAAGCGCAGGCCAAGGGTATCGACGGCGTGCGCTGGGTCGACCGCACCGCCGATTTCTCCGCGCTGCTCAAGCATTACCGCAAGCTGATGAGTGCCCTGCTGCTGGTCGGCATCGTGCTGGTGTTCGCGGTGCTGTACTGGCGCTACCGCGCGCAGGCCTGGCGGGTGTTCGCGCCCACGCTGGCGGCCGGGGCCCTCACCCTGGGCCTGCTTGGCCTGTTCGGCCAGCCGCTGCAGCTGTTCAACGTGCTGGCACTGATGCTGCTGCTGGGCATGGGCATCGACTACGGCATCTTCCTGATCGAGCACCGCGGCGATGCCAGCGCCTGGCTGGCAGTGTGCGTAGGCGCGGCCAGTACCTGGCTGTCGTTCGGCCTGCTCGGGCTGTCGGCCACCCCGGCCCTGCGCGCGTTCGGCCTCACCCTGCTGTTCGGTATCGGCCTGGTCTGGCTGATCTCGCCGCTGTTCCGACCCCCACCTCACGACGCACCGCACTGAGCGCAGGCGCCGTACCTTCATTACTGATCAAGGATGCATCGATGACTGCTGCACTGGAAACAACCGAAATCCTGGTGATCGGTGCCGGCCCGGCCGGCTCCGTGGCCGCGGCGATGCTGCGCAAGCAGGGTCGCCAGGTGCTGATGCTCGAGCGCCAGCAGTTCCCGCGCTTCTCCATCGGCGAGAGCCTCCTGCCGCAGAGCATGGAATACATCGAAGCGGCGGGCCTGCTCCAGGACGTGGTCCAGGCCGGTTTCCAGTACAAGAACGGCGCCGCCTTCGTGCGTGGCGAACGCACCACCGAGTTCGACTTCCGCGACAAGTTCTCGCCGGGCTGGGGCACCACCTACCAGGTGCAGCGCGCCGACTTCGACAACGTGCTGGCGCGCGGCGCCGAACGCATGGGGACCACCCTGCGCTTTGGCGATGAGGTGCTGTCGGTCGAGCCGGGCACCCCGGCGCGCGTGCAGGTGCGCCGCCCGGACGGCAGCGAGTACACCATTGAAGCCGGCTTCATCCTCGACGCCAGCGGTTTCGCGCGCCTGCTGCCGCGCCTGCTGAAGCTGGAATCGCCGTCGAACTTCCCGGTGCGCGGGGCGATCTTCTGCCACGTGCGCGACCACATCCCGGCCGACGCCGGGTTCGACCGCAACAAGATCCTGATCACCACCCATCCCGAACACGTGGACGTGTGGTACTGGACCATCCCGTTCTCCAACGGCTGCTGTTCGCTGGGCGTGGTCGCCGAACCCAGCTTCTTCGAGAAGTACCCAGGCACCGACCTGGAGAAGCTGCAGGCCATCGTCGGCGAGGACCCCAACCTGACCCGCCTGCTGGAGAACGCCGAATGGGCGGTGCTGCCGGTGCGCACCATCACCGGCTATTCGGCCAATGTCAGTTCGCTGTGGGGGGAGGGCTACGCGCTGCTGGGCAACGCCGGCGAGTTCCTCGACCCGGTGTTCTCCTCGGGCGTGACCATCGCCTTCAAGTCGGCGCAGCTGGCCAGCGACTGCCTGGCGCGGCGCCATGCCGGCGAGCAGGTCGACTGGGAGCGCGAGTTCGCCGTTCCGCTGCGCGCCGGCGTGAAGACCTTCCGACGCTTCGTCGAAGCCTGGTACGCCGGTGGCTTCCAGAAGATCATCTACCACCCCGAACAGCAGCCCGAGATCCGCCGCATGATTTCCTCGATCCTGGCTGGTTACGCCTGGGATACCGACAACCCGTACGTGGCCGACGCCAGCGGCCGACGCCTGCGGGTACTGGAGGAACTGTGCAGCGGCTGATGCTTGTCCTGCTGGTGAGCGTGCTGCTGGGCGCGTGCGCCAGCACCCGCATGCCCGCCCCCCTGGTGCAGCTGCCGACCCTGCAGCTGGCGCCCTCGGCGCTGGCCGAACCGCTGCAGCTGCAGCAGCGCCTGCAGTTCCGCTTCGGCAGCCACGAGCGCGAGCTGGATGCGCTGCTCGAAGCCGATGGCGAACAGGTGCGGCTGGCGGTGCAGGCCATGGGCCAGACCGGCGTGCGCATGGTCTGGGACGGGCGGACCCTGGAACAGACCCGCGCGCCCTGGCTGCCGCCCCAGGTGCGCGGCGAGCGCGTGCTGGACGACCTTCAGTTCGCGCTGTGGCCAGCCGATGCCATACAGGCGAAGCTTCCAGAGGGCTGGCGCCTGGTGGAGGCCGGCGGCGCCCGCCGCCTGGAGCAGGGCGGCAAGGCGTGGCTGGTGCTGGAACCGTTGGCTGACGGCCGCCTGCGCCTGCGCAACCTGGCCGAAGGCTACGAGCTGGTGATCGAATCGATGGACATGGGACAGGCACAACAGTGAGCAGTACTGCGGTATTCCTGAACGAGCTGGGCGTGGTCTGCGCACTGGGCAACGGCCGCGCGCAGGTGCGCGACGGCCTGTTCGCCGACCAGCCTGGTGGCCTGCGCGACAACGACACGATCCTCGCCGGGCGCACCCTGGCGCTGGGCGAGGTGGCCGACCCCCTGCCGGACCTGTCGGCGCTGCCGGTGGCCCTGCGCGGGCGCAACAACGCGCTGCTGGAAGCGGCGCTGCAGCAGATCCGCCCGGCAGTGGACGCCGCCGTGGTCCGCCACGGCGCCGAGCGCGTGGCGGTGATCATCGGCACCAGTACCTCCGGCATCGGGGAATCCGAGGGAGCGCTGCGCCTGCAGGCCGACGAAGGCCGCTGGCCGGACGACTTCGATTACGCCCAGCAGGAAATGGGGACCTCGGCGCGTTTCGTGCGCGAACGCATCGGCAGCCTGGGCCCGGCCTGGACCATCTCCACCGCGTGTTCGTCCAGTGCCAAGGCGCTGATGTCCGCCGCGCGCCTGCTGCGCAGCGGCGTCGTCGACGCAGTAGTCGCCGGCGGCGCCGATTCGTTGTGCCGCTTCACCGTGGCCGGTTTCAGCGCGCTCGAGTCGGTGTCGGCGGCGCGCTGCAATCCGTTCTCGCGGCACCGCAACGGCATCAACATCGGCGAGGGTGCGGCGCTGTTCCTGATGACCCGGGAGCCCGGGCCGGTACGCCTGTCCGGCTGGGGCGAGTCGTCCGACGCCCACCACATGTCCGCACCCGACCCGCAGGCGCGTGGCGCGATCGACGCCATGCAGCAGGCGCTGGCGCGCGCGGAGCTGGCACCCGCGCAGGTGGACTACGTGAACCTGCACGGCACCGCCACCGGCCACAACGACGCCATGGAAAGCCTGGCGGTGGCCAGCGTGCTGGGCACGCAGGTGCCGGCCAGCTCGACCAAGCCGCTGACCGGCCACACCCTCGGGGCATCCGGCGCGATCGAAGCCGCGCTGTGCTGGCTGACCCTGGTCGACAACCCCGACCAGCAGCTGCCCACGCACTGGTGGGACGGCCAGGCCGACGACGCCCTGCCGGCGCTGGCCCTGGTCGGCCCGCGGGCGCGCGCGCTGCGGCCGATGCAGCATGTGCTCAGCCACTCGTTCGCCTTCGGCGGCAGCAATGCCGTGCTGGCGCTGGCACGGGGATGAGCATGCCACTGCCCAGCGACATCGACGCCGTGCTGCCGCACCGCGACAGCATGCGGCTGATCGACCGGGTGCTCGACTGGCAGCCCGAATCCATCGTGGTGGAGGTGGATGTGCCTGAACAGGGCCTGTTCTCCGGCCCCGCCGGCGTGCCGGCCTGGGTCGGCGTGGAATACATGGCGCAGGCGATTGCCGCCTGGGCCGGGTGCCGCGCGCGTGCCGAAGGGCGGGAACCGTCGATCGGGTTCCTGCTTGGCACCCGGCGCTACACCGCCCACCAGCCGGCCTTCACCCCCGGGACCTGCCTGCGGGTGGAGGCACAGTGCGAGCTGATGGGCGAAAATGGACTGGGCATGTTCGCCTGCCGGATCCTGGCAGGCGATGTTGAATTGGCGGTCGCCAACGTATCGGTGTTCGAACCACGCGATGCGATGGCTTATCTGGAGAGTGGAGAGGCATGACAGGGAATCTCACCGTGCTGGTGACCGGCGCCAGCCGGGGCATCGGCCGCGCCGTGGCGCTGCGTATCGCGCGCGATGGCTTCGACGTAGTGGTGCATTGCCGCAGCAGGATCGACGAAGCGCAGCAGGTAGTCGCCGAGATCCAGGCACTGGGCCGCCAGGCCCGCGTGCTGGTGTTCGACGTGTCCGACCGTGAGGCCGCGCGTACCGCCCTGGACGCCGATGTCGAGGCGCACGGCGCCTATTACGGCGTGGTCTGCAACGCCGGCATCGCCCGTGACGGCGCCTTTCCGGCAATGCCCGCCGAGGACTGGGACGCGGTGGTGCACACCAACCTGGACAGCTTCTACAACGTACTGCACCCGCTGGTGATGCCGATGGTGCGGCGGCGCAAGCCGGGCCGCATCGTCACCCTGTCCTCGGTATCGGGGCTGGTCGGCAACCGTGGCCAGACCAACTACAGCGCGGCCAAGGCCGGCATCATCGGTGCCACCAAGGCGCTGGCGCTGGAACTGGCCAGCCGTGCGATCACCGTGAACTGCGTGGCGCCTGGGCTGATCGAAACCGAGATGGTCAACGACGAAATCCTCGATCATGCGCTGAAGCTGATTCCGGCCGGCCGCATGGGCCAGCCTGAGGAAGTCGCGCACGCGGTGTCGTTCCTGCTTTCCGAAGCGGCCGGGTACATCACCCGCCAGGTCATTTCGGTCAACGGAGGCATGGTCTGATGCGCGCGCCCGAACGTCGTGTAGTGGTGACCGGCGCGGCCGCCATCAGCCCGCTGGGCAATGACTGGCCCAGCATCCGCGCACGCCTGCATGCGCAGCAGAATGCGGTGCGCTACATCCCCGGCTGGGAAGTCTTCGACGGCCTCAACACGCGGCTGGCCGCGCCGGCCGAAGACTACGAACTGCCGTCCCACTACAACCGCAAGACCACCCGCAGCATGGGCAAGGTCGCGGTGATGTCGGTGCGCGCCACCGAACTGGCGCTGGACGCGGCGGGCCTGCTCGGCCACCCGGTGCTGCGCAGCGGCCGGGCTGGCGTGGCCTACGGATCGTCCTCGGGCAGCCATGAAGCCACCGCCGAGTTCGGCCGCATGCTGCACGACCACACCACCGAAGGCATCAGTGCCACCACCTACCTGAAGATGATGAGCCACACCTCGCCGGTGAACATCGGCGTGTTCTTCGGCCTGTCCGGTCGGGTATACACCACCTCCAGCGCCTGCACCTCGGGCAGCCAGGGCGTGGGCTCCGGTTACGAGGCGATCCGCAGCGGCAAGCAGACGGTGATGGTGACCGGCGGCGCCGAGCAGCTCGATGCCACCGCCGCGGCGGTGTTCGACACGCTGTTCGCCACCAGCGTGCGCAACGACGCACCGCAGACCACCCCCAGCCCGTTCGACGCCAACCGCGACGGCCTGGTGCTGGGCGAGGGTGCCGGTACGCTGATCCTGGAAGAACTGGAACACGCCCAGGCGCGCGGCGCCACCATCCTGGCCGAAGTGGTCGGCTACGGCACCAACAGCGATGGCCAGCACGTCACCCAGCCCACCGCCGAGACCATGGCCCAGGCCATGCGCCTGGCGCTGGAAGATGCCGGCCTGGAACCGGGCCAGATCGGTTACGTCAACGCGCACGGTACCGCCACCGAACATGGCGACATCGCCGAGACCCAGGCCACCGCGCAGGTGTTCGGCGCCGGCATGCCGATCAGCTCGCTGAAAAGCTATGTCGGCCACATGCTGGGCGCGTGCGGCGCATTCGAAGCGTGGGTGACCATCGAAATGATGCGCGAAGGCTGGTTCGCGCCTACCCTGAACCTGCACCAGGTCGACCCCCGCTGCGGCGAACTCGACTTCATCCGCGGCCAAGGCCGCCAGATGCAGCCCGACTACGTGATGAGCAACAACTTCGCCTTCGGCGGCATCAACACCTCGTTGATCTTCCGCCGCTGGCAGGATTGAGCCATACCGTCCGACACCCGGCCCCTCGCAGGGCCGGCTTCCCCCGTGCAACACCCCTGCTTACCAACAAGGAGAAAGTTGAATGCGTCGTTTTGCCCTGATTGCCGCTGCCGCACTGCTCGCCGTCGCCAGCACCGCCCACGCCCGTGAAACCCGTGTCGAGCAGTCGCTCCACGACCTGATCAATTCCCCGGAAGCCAAGGCGGCCGGCATCGACGGCAGCGTCCGCTTCTTCCTGGCCGGTGAAAAGGTCAACGTCCAGCAGCGGTTTAGCGAAGACGTCACCAACAAGAAGACCAACGCCGCCAACAAGAGCGATGCCGTGGCCTGCAACTGGGTCGCCCTGTCGGCGCTGAAGGCGCTGCAGGATGGCGCCAAGTCGCGCGGCGCCAACGCGGTGGTCGACATCGTCAGCTACTACAAGAAGAACGAGTTCAAGAGCACCACCAACTACGAATGCTACGCAGGCGCCATCCTCGCCGGCGTCGCCCTGAAGGGCACCTACGCCAAGGTGAAATAACGCGCAGCGTGATTTCACCGGTAGCAGTCGACCGTTGGTCGGCTGGCTTCCCGCCGTCGTTCCCCGGAACGACGGCCCCCGCTCTACCTGAACAACCCCACCACATTGATGAACCTGAATCTGCCTCGCGCCATGAAACCGGCGCCTTCCCCGGCAGATGGCTATCGGACACGCGTGGTTTCCGACACAATCGACGTATCTATTCCCAGGGCTGTCGCCCCGCGGGCAATGCAAGCCTACGTCTACAAAAGCCAACGCAAGCAGGACACCTACGTCTACCTCGCCGCCCGCGACGCCTTCGATGCCATCCCCGATGCATTGAAAGCCACCCTGGCGCCGTTCGCATTCGTGCTGGAAGTCGCCCTGACCCCCGACCGTCGCCTCGCCCTGGCCGACGTCGACCAGGTGCGCGCCAATCTCGCCGAACGCGGTTTCCACCTGCAGATGCCGCCCCCGCCGGTGGCGCCGGTGCGGGTACCGCGCCGCGATGACCCGCGATGACTGAGCTGCCGCGCACCCGCGCCGCCACCGGTGCCGTCGCCCTCGGCGGCCTGCTGTCGCTGGCCGTGGTGCTGGGCGGAGTGCCTGCGGCACTGGGCGTGGCGCTGGCGCAACCGGCCTTCGCGCTGGGCGTGTCGTGGTGGCGGCGCAGCCGCGCGGTACCCGCGCTGGCCCAGCTTGGCCGGCAGGACCTGCCCGCGCTGGCCGCGCTGTGGTCATTGGGCCCGGCCGCGTTCGCCCTGCTGGTGTCCTGGCCGTTGGGCGCGCTGCACGACAGCGGCAGCCTGGCCGCGGCACTCGGGCTGAGCGTGGCGGTGAGCGCCGGCCTGCTCGGGGTGTGGCGCACCTGGCCGCTGTGGAACGAGATCGAACGCGGCGACGGCAGTCTGGTGCGGCATTGGCGCAGCCTGGCCACGCGCGACCTCAGCGCATGGCGTGGCCTGATCGTCGCGGCGCTGGTGGTGGCGGTGTGCGCGCTGGTGGTGGTGCCGGCCTGGCCGGGGCTGCTCCCGGACAGCCTGCGCTGGCCGTTCGCCCTGCTGGTGCTGATCGGTTCGCCGCTGGCCCACCTCGCCCTGCAGCGCATCGCGCCCGCCGACCCGCTGCCCGCACGCAGCGTGCTGGCGCCGCCCAGCGCCCTGTTCGACGCCGCCACCCACCCCGACGATGTGGCGCAGCCGCTGGAGCCGCTCGGCCAGCACGAACGCCTGCCTGCCCTGTACGAGGCCGCCCGCAGTGGCCGGGTCGATCGGGCACTGCAGCTGCTGGCGGCCGGTGCCGATCCGCATGGCCTGCCCGATCCCGGTTGGCGCGACCAGCGCAGCCTGGTCGTGCTGGCGGCGGTGCTGCCGGACCTGCGCCTGCTGCGCGAACTCATCGCGCGCGGCGTGGGCGTGAATACCCCGCACCGCGGCATGACCCCGCTGCTGGCGGCCACCCGCGACAGCTGGCATGGCCGCCCGGAAGCGGTGATGACCCTGCTCGCCAACGGCGCCGACTCGCGTGCCGTCGACAGCGACGGCAATACGCCGCTGCACCACGCCGCCCGCAGTTCCGACCCGGGCGTGGCGGCATTGCTGCGCGACGCCGCCGCTGAAGTGGACGCCCTGAACCACGACGGCTGGTCGCCGCTGGCGGTGGCCTGCCAGGTCGGCAACTGGCGCCTGGCCCGGTTCCTGCTCGAGCGTGGCGCGCGCACCGAACCGGCCGAGGGCACCCCCGTGCTGCTGGCGGCGGCCGGCACCGAAGAAGACGATCCCGCCGGCGTGCAGCTGCTGCTCAAGCACAAGGCCCGCGCCGACGCGCGCGACCGCCAGCGGCGCAGCGCCCTGCACGAAGCCGCCCTGGCCGGGCACGTGGACATCATCGACGTGCTGCTGGCCGCCGGCGCCAACCTGGAAGCGCGCGACGCGCTGTCGCGCACGCCGTGGCTGGAAGCGGCCCGCGCCGGTCGCGCCGCCGTGGTCGAACACCTGTTGCCGCACAAGCCCGACCTGCATGCGGTGGACGTGGAAGGGCGCAATGCGGTGCTGCTGGCGTGCATGGCCGACAGCGTGTCGCCGCTGCTGGTGCGTCGCCTGCTCGACCTGGGCATTGCCGCCGACGTGCCCGACCCGCAGGGTCGCCGCGCCGTGGACATCGCCGCCGCCGCCGGGCGCTGGACCATCGTCTCGTTGCTGGACCGCAGTTACCCGCTGCCGGTCGCGGTGACCGACGGCCTGGCCGGTGCCGGCGATGCCGAGAGCGAACCGGGCACGCCCACCCTTCCGGACCGCCCGCCGCTGGACCTGCTGCGCGAAGCTTTGGGGTTTGGCAACGTCGATGGCCTGGCCACGCTGGCCCGCCTGTGCAGCCCGGACGAGCTTGGCGGGCTGCTGCACGACGCCGAACTCGCGCTGGACCCGCACGCGGTGGACTGGCTGCTCGCGCACGGCGCCGCGCCGGAAGTCCTGGATGCCTGCGGCGACACCCCGATGTTCGCGCTGCTGGCGCGCGGGATCGACGCCGTCCCGGCGTTGCAGGTGCTGCTGCGCCGTGGCGTGTCGCCCGCCGGTGCCGGTGGCCTGGCGCGCCTGCTGGCCGCCTGCGCGCAGCATGACCAGGCCGCGCGCGGGCTGGAACAGCTCGCGCTGGAACTGCTTGAGCGCGGCGCCGACCCGTTCGCCGCCTCGCCGGCGGGCGACCCGCCGCTGTCGCTCGCCGTGCGCCTGGGCTGGCTGCGCCTGCAGCAGGCCCTGCTCACCCTGGGCGTGGATCGCGAAGCCCGCGACAGCCACGGCATGACGGCGCTGCACCTGGCGACCGCACTGGCCCGCGAAGGCTCGCTGAAACTGCTGGTGCAGCAGGGTGCCTCGCCCGAAGCCCGTGCCGCCGACGGCCAGACCCCGCTGGGCGTGGCGCTGTCGATCGGCCGCCGCGACCTGGCCGACTGGCTGGACTGGCGGGTGTGGCCGTTGCCGCGGCGCGCGCTGCGTGCCTCCGACCTGCCGGCCGCGGCCATGGCCGGCGACGCCGACGCGGTGCGCCGTTTGAACGACCTGGGCTTTGCCATCGACGTGGTCGACGCGCAGGGCTGCACCGCCTTGCTGCGTGCCGCCGGTGGCGGTCACCTGGCCGTGGTCGACCTGCTGCTGGCCCGGGGTGCCAACCCGCAACATGCGGCCGCCAGCGGGGCCACGCCGTTGTCGGCGGCCGTCAGCATGCGCCAGATCGACATTGTCTCGGCCCTGCTCGATGCCGGCGCCGAACTGGAATACCGCCTGCCGGGCGGGGTAACCGTACTGATGCTGGCCTCGGCGCTGGGCCTGCCCGACATCGCCGCGCGCCTGCTTACCGCCGGCGCCAACGTCCACGCCGGTGATGCGCAGCAACTGGGGCCGCTGCACTGTGCCGCGCTGTACGGCTTCGGTGCGCGCGACCGTTCGCGCCTGCTGGCGCTGCTGGACACGCTGCTGCTGGCCGGCGCCGAGCCCGACCAGGCCGCGGCCGGGTCGGTCACCCCGCTGCTGCTGTTGCTGGGCGCGCGCGCCGAACCGGGTACCGCCTGCGACGAACAGGTGGTGCTGGCGGCGGTGGAGCGCCTGCTGGACGAAGACGTCTCGCTGGACGCGCGCGACCCGCGCGGCTTCGGCCCGCTGCACCTGGCGGCGCTGCACGGGCTGCCGCTGCTGGTACAGCGCCTGCTGCGTGCCGGCGCCGACCCCGACGTGCGCGATGCGCTCAACCGCAGCCCGCGCGAGATCGCGGTGATGCGCGGCTTCATCGACGTCGCCGGCGAGTTCGAGCCGCGCGTACCGGGCGTGTCGTCGATGGCAAGATTCCTGCGCGATAACGGGTAACCGCGGCGCGCTATCTCGACCGGCATAACCGACCGGCATAACCGACCGGCATATCCGACCGGCATAACCGACCGGCATAACCGACCGGCATATCCGACCGGCATAACCGACTGTCAGTCGGCTGCTCTCCGTTCCGACGCCATGCACCCTGACACGCGGCTTCGGACGGTTTTCAACCGCGGTCGGTGCGTCGCAGACGTTGGGTGCGTGTCTGCGGATTTTCCGGCCGCGCTGCGCGCGGTCGCCGACTGACAGTCGGCGCTACGAATTTCGAACGTTGGGGTAATTGGATAGGTCCGGCCGGGCCGTTCAATTGTCGCGTTGGTTGCCTGCCTTCTCATCGCGTTCCGCATCGGCTTCGAACAGGCGCATCAGGTCCGCTCTCGCGTCGCGCGAGGTCTGCATCACCGCGGCCTCGTCGTCGTAGACCAGGTACTGGTCGCGCAGCAGTTTTTCATCGTGCTCGCGGAAGCGCTCCACGTGGTTGCGCGCCGTCTCCGTGGAAAAGCCCAGCGCCGTCAGCACCCGCTCGCTCATGTCCAGGCTGGAGCCGAACACCTCACGGAACGGTTCGGCCGACATGTCCATCAACCGCCAGGCATGCTGACGGTTGCGCGCCCGGGCCAGCACCACCGCATTCGGATACATGCGCCGGATCAACCGCGTCGCGTGCATGTTCGCGTCCGGATCGTCCAGCGTGATCACGAACACCCGCACGTTCTCGCCGCCGGCCGCGCGCAACATCTCCGGGCGGGTCGGGTCGCCGTAGTACAGCTTGTTGCCGAAGCGGCGCAGGTCCGACACCGTGTCCGGGTTCGCTTCCAGTGCAATGAACGGAATCTTCTGCGCGGTCAGCAGGCGCGCCACCACCTGGCCGAAGCGGCCCATGCCGGCAATCATCACGCTGGGCTGCGTGCCGCCCGGGTCGATGGTGTCGGCTGCCGGCCTGTCGCCGGCCACCTCGTGTTCGCGACCCAGCAGGCGCAGCAGGGCGATCAGCAGCAGCGGCGTGAGCGCCATCGACAGGCCGACGATGGCCACCAGCCGGTCGTGGTTGGCGTTGCCCAGCAGGTTCGCGCGCTGCGCTTCGTTGAACACCACGAACGCGAACTCACCGCCCAGCCACAGCACGCTGCCCAGCAGCAGCGCGTGCCGCGTGCTCAGCCGGGCCAGCTTGCCGATGCCGAACAGCAGGCTGAACTTCACCACCAGCAGCACCGCCACGCCCATGGCGATCGCCCATGGCTCGGCGATGATCCGGTCCAGGTCGATGCCCATGCCCACGGCGATGAAGAACAGGCCCAGCAGCAGGCCCTTGAACGGTTCGATCTGGGATTCCAACTCATGCCGGAACTCCGAATCGGACAGCAATACCCCGGCCAGGAACGCGCCCAGGCTGGGGCTCAGGCCCACCTCCTGCATGAACCACGCCGTGCCCAGCACCACCAGCAGGGCCATTGCAGTGAATACTTCCGGGCTGCGCGTGCGCGCCACGGTGTTGAACAGCCAGCGCAGCACCGGGCGTCCGCACAGGATCACCACCGCCAGCGCCCCCAGCGCCACTGCCACGTCGTTCCACTGCAGGGTGTCGTTGCGGGCGCCGCCCAGCAACGGAATCGCCGCCAGCAGCGGAATCGCGATCAGGTCCTGGAACAGCAGGATGGCAAAGCCCAGCCGGCCGTAATCGGTGTTGAGTCCCTTGTGCTCGGACAGCAGCTGCAGGCCGACGGCGGTGGACGACAGCGCCAGCGCGATGCCCACGATCAGCGCCCCCTTCCAGTGGAAGTGGTCGAGCATGAGCAGGCTGCCCAGCACCAGTGCGCTCACCGCCACCTGCGCGGTACCGGCACCGAACACCGAGCGCCGCATCACCTTCAGCCGGGTGGGCGACAGCTCCAGGCCGATCACGAACAACAGCATCACCACGCCGATCTCGGCCGCGCCAAGGATCCGGTCGGCGTCCTGCACGAACCCCAGCCCGTCCGGACCCAGCACCACCCCCGCGGCCAGGTAGCCGAGCACGGCACCCAACCCGAGCTTCTTGAACACCGGCACCGCGATCACCGCGGCCAGCAGCAACACCAGGGCCAGGACCAGCGCACCGCTATGCATGGGGAAACCTGCGCATTGCATCACCGGCCCGTCGCCGGCGGCCCATTATGCGGCCCGCCGCGTCAACGACCTCCAACCGGGGACGAACGGTGGGCCCGCAAGGGGTTGACCCGGTCCGCGCGCGGGTCCAGACTGCCGCCCGCTGACCGCGCCGCCTCGGCGCGCCCAGCGAAACCCTTCCGGAGTCCACACCCATGTCCAGCGACAGTAGAAGTCGACCTTGCTCGACGCCAGCGATGGCCACCGCCTGACACGGGACGGTTCGCCAGGCGTTGGCGTCGCGCATACGCGATCCACAAGGCGAACCCGATGAACCAGAAAGACCTTTTGCGCCCGGCAGCCGATGCCGCCCTGGGCGCACCCCTGCAGGACTTCAACACCGCCGACGCGGTGGAGTACCTCAACACGCTCGAGCTCGCGCGCGCCGCCGCCACGCTGGCCGCGCTGCCGCTGCCGCGTGCGGTGAAAATGCTCGAACAGCCCGAGCTGACCCGCAGTGGCGACCTGGTGGCCGCGCTGCCGGAAACCAAGGCGGCCGCACTGCTTGGCCTGATGGCCGACGACCGCGCCACCGACATCGTCCATGAGCTGGACGAAGGCGAGCGCGCCCGGTTGATCCCGCTGCTCAGCGCCGAATCGCGCCAGGCCATCCAGCAGCTGCTCAGCTACCCCGCGCACACCGCCGGCGCGTTGATGACCACCGAGTTCGTCAGCGTGCCGGCCGACTGGACCGTGGGCCGCACCCTGCAGCACATCCGCGAGGTCGAACGCACCCGCGAAACCGTGTACGCCATCTACGTGCTGGACCCGCACAGCCAGGCCCTGCAGCAGGTGGTGACCATGCGCCGCCTGATCACCGGCCTGCCCGACGAGCCGATCCTGGAGGTCGCCCAGGTCAATCCGCCGGTCACCGTCGACGCCCTGCTCGACCAGGAAGAAGTGGCGCAGCTGATCCGCCGCCACGACCTGCTGGCCATTCCGGTGGTGGACGCGCGCCAGCAGGTGCTCGGCATCGTCACCGTGGATGACATCCTGGACGCGCTGATCGAAGAATCCACCGAAGACGCGCACAAGTTCGGCGGCATGGAAGCGCTGGAAAAGCCGTACATGCAGATCGGTTTCTTCGAGATGCTGCGCAAGCGCGCCGGCTGGCTCAGCGTGCTGTTCCTCGGCGAAATGCTCACTGCCAGCGCCATGCAGCATTACGAAGACGAACTGGCCCGCGCCGTGGTGCTGACCCTGTTCATCCCGCTGATCATGAGTTCCGGCGGCAATTCCGGTTCGCAGGCCACCTCGCTGTTGATCCGCAGCCTGGCCCTGCGCGAGCTGCGCCTGCGCGACTGGTGGCGCGTCGCGCTGCGCGAAGTGCCCACCGGCATCACCCTCGGCGCCATCCTCGGTGTGCTGGCCATCATCCGCATCGTGTCCTGGCAGCTGCTGGGCCTGCACGACTATGGCGAGCACTGGCAGCTGCTGGCGCTGACCATCGGTGCGGCGCTGGTGGGCATCGTCACCTTCGGCTCGTTGTCCGGGTCGATGCTGCCCTTCATCCTCAAGCGCCTTGGCTTCGACCCGGCCAGTGCCTCGGCGCCGTTCGTGGCCACCCTGGTGGACGTGACCGGGCTGGTGATCTATTTCAGCATCGCCGCGATGATCCTGCGCGGCACCCTGCTGTAACCCGACCCCGCCTGCGATCATCCCACCACTGCCCGCACCCGTGTACCGTGTCACTACGTGTCCCGGTACCTGTTCGACCCCATGAGCACCTACCACCTGCAATCCGTGTTCCGCCCGCAATCGGTGGCCGTCGTCGGCGGCAGTCCGCGCGAGCGTTCCGCCGGCCGCGCGGTGATGCGCAATCTGCGCGCGGCCGGCTTCCCCGGCAAGGTCGCGTGGATCAACCCCCGCTACAGCGAGATCGACGGCATCCGCACGGTGAAGCGGCTCAAGGACCTGGACTGGGTGCCGGAGCTGGTGGTCATCACGGCCCCGGCCAGCATCGTGCCGCAGGTGGTGGCCACCGCCGCCGAACGCGGCGTGGCCGCCGCCATCATCCTCACCGCCAACCTGGGCCACGGCCCGGGCTCGCTTACCGAGCAGGTTGAAGCCGCCGCGCGCCCGAAGGGCCTGCGCATCCTTGGCCCGCACTGCCTGGGCGTGATCGCCCCGCATGCGCGCCTCAACGCCAGCATCGCCGCGCATGTCCCGCAGGCCGGCGACCTCGCGCTGATTTCCGAATCCAGTGCGATTGCCGCAGCGCTGGTGGAGTGGGGCGTGGCCCGTTCGGTCGGCTTCTCCGCCGTGGTTTCGCTCGGCGACGCACTGGATGTCGACTTCGGCGACCTGCTGGACTACTTCGCCACCGATTACCGCACCCGCGCCATCCTGCTCTACGTCGAACACATCGGCGACGCGCGCAAGTTCATGTCCGCGGCCCGCGCCGCCGCCCGCGCCAAGCCGGTGGTGGTGGTCAAGTCCGGTCGCCACCTCCGTATCGAGCCCGATGGCGACACCCACGTGCAGGCGCTGGCCAGTTCCGATGCCGTGTACGGTGCCGCGTTCAACCGCGCCGGCCTGCTGCGCGTGAGCGCGCTGGACGAACTGTTCACCGCCGCCGAAACACTCGGGCGGCTGGGCACCTTCCCGGGCCGGCGCCTGGCCATCCTCAGCAACGGCGGCGGGGTAGGGCGGCTGGCGGTCGACCAGCTGCTGGCCCTGCGCGGCACCCTGGCCGAACTTTCGCCCGGCACCATTGCCGCGCTGGACGCCGTGCTGCCGGAAGGCTGGTCGCGCAGCAACCCGGTCGACATCGTCGTCGACGCCGATGGTGACCGCTACGCAGCCGCCATCGACGCACTCATGTCCGACACCGGCAATGACGCCGTGCTGGTGGTCAACGTCCCCACCGCGTTCACTTCCTCGGCCGATGCTGCGCAGGCGCTGACCCGCACGCTGGGCCTGCGCCCGCGCCACCACCGCGACAAACCGGTGTTCGCGGTCTGGCTGGGCAACGACGACCGCGCCACCGCCACCCTCAACGCCGCGCGCGTGCCGACCTATCCGACCGAGGCCGAAGCGGTACGCGGCTTCCAGCACCTGGTGCGCTACCGCGACGCGCAGGCCGCGCTGATGGAAACCCCGCCCAGCCTGCCGGAAGACTTCGTCGTGGACACGGCCGCGGCGCGCGCCATTGTCGAGGCCGCGCTCGCGGCGGGCCAGCAGTGGCTGGATCCGATCGCCGCCCACCAGCTGCTGTCGGCCTACGGCATTCCGTCGGCGCCGGTGATGCAGGCGCGCGACGCGCATGAGGCCATGGACCTGGCCCAGCCGCTGCTGGAACAGGGCGCCACCGTCGCGGTGAAGGTGTTTTCCGCCGACATCCCGCACAAGTCCGACGTGGACGGCGTGCGCCTGAACCTGGGCACCCTGCAGTCGGTGCAGGCTGCGGCCAGCTCCATCCTTGCGCGCGCCCATGAGCTGCGCCCGCACGCGCGCATCGATGGGGTTCTGGTGCAGCCCACCATCGTGCGGCCCAAGGCGCGCGAACTGATCGCCGGCATCGCCGACGACCCGACCTTCGGTCCGGTGGTGGTGTTCGGCCGCGGCGGCACCGCCGTCGAAGTGATCGACGACAAGGCATTGGCGCTGCCGCCGCTGGACCTGCGCCTGGCCCATGAGCTGATCGGTCACACCCGCGTCTCACGCATCCTCAAAGCCTACCGCGACGTGCCGGCCGCCGATGAGCGCGCCGTTGCACTGATCCTGGTCAAGCTGGCCCAGCTGGCTGCCGACATTCCCGAAGTACGGACGCTGGACATCAACCCGTTGCTGGCCGACCGCGATGGGGTCATCGCGCTGGATGCGCGCGTGGCGATCGCGCCCTCGCGCAAGCTGCACAAAGGCCGCGGTCATCCGCGTTTCGCCGTGTTCCCGTACCCGAAGGAGTGGGAGCGCACCCTGACCCTGTCCGATGGCGCGCCGGCATTCGTGCGCCCGGTGCGACCGGAGGACGACGCGTTGTTCCGCGCCTTCTTCGCCCGGGTGACCGACGACGACCTGCGCCTGCGCTTCTTCCAGTCGGTCAAGCATTTCAGCCACGAGTTCATCGCCCGCCTGACCCAGCTCGACTACGCCCGCTCCATTGCCCTGGTCGCGATCGACCCGCGCAGCGGCGACATGCTCGGCGCGGTGCGCCTGCATGCCGATGCCGATTACGATCGCGGCGAATACGGCATCCTGATCCGTTCCGATCTCAAGGGCCACGGCATCGGCTGGCGGCTGATGACCATCATGATCGAATACGCCCAGTGGCTCGGGCTGAACATCGTCGAAGGCCAGGTGCTGCGCGAGAACAGCACCATGCTGGCGATGTGCCAGAGCCTGGGCTTCAAGACCCGGCTGGACCCCGACGACCCCACCGTGATGGTGGTGACCCTGCCGGTGCAGAGCGTGCAGGTGCCCGAGCCGCCGGAGGGTCTGGCCCACTGAGCCTGGCAGGTTACTTCGGCTCGGTGGCGAGGGTCAGGAAGCGGGCGGCGTGCAGCAACGGCAGCTGCGCCATGCCATCGTTGCCGGGCGCGCAGTGATTGCTCAACAGCGTCTGGTAGGCCAGCGAGCCCACCCCGAACAGCGGCGCGCCCGGCGCGGGCAGGGCATCGACCAGTGCATAGCCGCGCTCCTCGGCATCCACGAACTGCGAACGGAAGGCCGACAACGTCTGCGCGCCAACCCTGCAGGGATTGGTGATGAACATCAGCTGCCGGCCCAATGCGGCGGCCCGGCCCTCGCTGGTCTGCAGCTCCGCGTCGGTCAGCGCATTTTTCAGGGGCTCGGCAATGGCGCCGAAGTACGCCATTTCCTGCCGTATCGACTCCAGCCGCAGCTGGCGCGCGGGCGCGGGCGGAGGTGCGACGGCCAACTCCCCACTGCCCGCACGTTGCACCGTGCCAGCAGAACCAGGAGAGGCAGGGGGGACAGGAACGCGCGCGTTGGCGGGCGGCGTGGCGGCGTTGTTGGCTGGAATGGAGTGCATGCAGGGTTCCTGGAGTGGACGGCGCATCAGCCTAGGCAGCGCAGCTTCAGCCGTTGGTACTGCATCACGCGGCAACGGCAAGTGCCTGTTTCCAAAGCCTGGCTGCAGCCGTTCCATGCAACACACCGGGCCGCAGACGACACGCCGGCGCGGTCGGGATCGCCGACAATACCGGCATGACCGAACGCATTCCCGTGCTCTTGCTACCCGGCCTGCTCAACGATGCCGAACTCTGGCGCGAGCAGATCGCCGCCCTGTCCGACATCGCCGACTGCCGCGTGGGGGACCAGACCCGGGGCGAGACCCTGCAGGCGGTGGTGGACGATGTGCTGGCGCAGGCGCCGGACCGGTTTGCGCTGGCCGGTTTCTCGCTCGGCGGCTTCGTCGCCCAGCAGATCCTGCGCGTGGCCCCCGAACGCGTGCTGCGGCTGGCGCTGATCGACACCTCCCTCCACGCCGACTCTCCGGAACGCGCCGCGCAGCGCCAGTCGCAGCGTGCCAGCGTGCGCCTGCCCGGCACCTTCCACGGTTTCGGCGACAAGCTCATGCGCAGCTACATCCATGCCTCGCGCCTGGACGACTACGTCCTGGTGCAGCGCGTACGCGACATGACCGCCCGGCTCGGTGCCGAGGTGTTCCTGCGGCAGAGCGCGCTGGACCGCATCGATGGCCATGACGTGCTGGCCGGCTACCGCGACCCGCTGCTGATCATCTGCGGTGCCAACGACCGCATCACCCCGCTGCCGATCAGCGAGGAGATGCACGCACTGGTGCCGGGCTCGACGCTGGTGGTCATTCCCGACTGCGGCCACCTCGCGCCGATGGAACAGCCCGAGGCTGTCAACGCCGCCATGCGGGAATGGCTGCAGCGCTGATCCAGCCAGGCAGGCGCATGCGCTGCAACGCCCCGCCCACATCACTGGGCGCGTGACGCCAGCGACCATCGAACAGCAGTCCGTGGTTACGCAGATGGTCGTCGCTATTGCCGATCAGAACATTCAGCAGCATGTGCCGGTAAAGAACGGGACCGGCGTCGGGCACGCCAATCTGCCGACACCCCTCCGGTGTTTGTCTGCGTGCACAGCGGCAGGAATGTTCAGGATCCGATACGGTATGCGGCGTTACGTATCGAATGCTGAACAAAACCCCCGTTAATCCCACGCTGGCGCAATACCTTCCGGATTGGCCAGCCGCTGCCCGCGATCCAGCGTGGCAATCTGCGCCATGTCCTCATCGCTCAACCGCAGGTCCGCAGCGAGCAGGTTGCTGGCCAGGTTCTCGCGCTTGGTCGAGGACGGAATCACCGCAAAGCCCTGCTGCAGGGCCCAGGCCAGTGCGACCTGCGCCGGGGTGGCGTCGTGGCGTTCGGCAATGGCCTGGATCACCGGATCCTTCAACACTTCGCCATAGGCCAGGCTCATGTAGGCCGTCACATGGATGCCCTGCTCGCGCAGGAACGCAATCAGCGCCCGGTTCTGCAGGTACGGATGCACCTCGATCTGGTTGGTCGCGATCGCATCGGCACCGAGGATCGCGATCGCCTGGCGGGTGAGGTCGATGGTGAAATTGGAAATGCCGATCTGCCGGGTCAGGCCTTCGGCCTTGGCCTGCGCCAGCGCGCCCAGGTAGTCGGCCATCGGCACCGCGTCGTTCGGCGACGGCCAATGAATCAGGGTCAGGTCGACATGGTCGGTACGCAGCTTGCGCAGGCTTTCGCGCAGGCTCTCACGCAGAGCATCGTGTTCGAAGCTGGCAATCCACACCTTGGTGGTGATGAACAGCTCATCGCGGGCAACGCCGGACTCGGCAATGGCCTGCCCGACCTCGGCCTCGTTGCCGTAGATCTGCGCGGTATCGATGGCGCGGTAACCCACGTCCAATGCGTTGCGGACCGAATCGATGACGGTCTGGCCCTTCAGGCGGAACGTGCCCAGGCCGAATGCGGGAATGCTCATGGAAACTCCTTCAATGGGGGAAACAACAAAGACTACGCCTGGCACAGCCAACCCGATGTAGAGCCGACCGTGGGTCGGCTGCTCTGACCTCAATGCGCGGCGACCACCACGCCGTCGGCGCGGTCTTCAACACCGTCGCGACGGTCCAGCCGACCGCTCAGCACAGTCAGCCCCAGCGCGCCCAGCACCACCAGCGCGCCCAGCCACGGCGTGTGCATCAGGCCCAGGTGGTCCACCACCAGGCCGCCCAGCGACGCGCCCATCGCGATGCCGACGTTGAATGCCGCGATGTTCAACCCGGACGCCACGTCCGCCGCCTGCGGTGCGAAGCGCTGCGCCTGCTTCACCACGTACACCTGCAGGCCCGGCACGTTGCCGAACGCCACCGCGCCCAGCGCCAGCACCGTCAGCAGCACCAGCCACGTGTTGTAGGCGGTGAAGGTCAGGGCGAACAGCACCAGCGCCAGCAACCCGAAGATCAGCTTCAACGCCGGAATCGGCCCACGGCGGTCGGCCAGGCGGCCGCCCCACAGGTTGCCGATCGCCACCGACACGCCGTACACCAGCAGGACGCCGCTGACCGCATTGGCCGAGAAGCCGGTGACGTCCTGCAGGATCGACGCCAGATAGGTGAACGACAGGAACGTGCCGCCATAGCCCAGCGCGGTGATCGCGTACACCAGCAGCAGGCGCGGCTGCGCCAGCACCGCCAGCTGCTGGCCGAACGTGGCCGGCTCGCTGCGCTGCAGGTTGCGCGGCACGAACAGCAGGCTGCCCAGCAGCGCCACTACGCCCAGCGCGGCCACCGCCAGGAAGGTCGCGCGCCAGCCCAGGTGCTGGCCGATGAAGGTGCCCAGCGGCACGCCGGTGACCAGTGCCACGGTCAGGCCGGTGAACATGATCGCAATCGCGCTGGCCGCCTTTTCCTTCGGCACCACCGAGGTGGCGATGATCGACCCGATCGAGAAGAACACCCCGTGCGCCAACCCGGTCAGCACCCGCGCCACGATCAGCGAGCCGTAGCTGGGCGCCATCCAGGCGATCACATTGCCCAGGGTGAACAGCACCATCAGGGCCACCAGCAGGGTCTTGCGCGGCACCCGGCCGGTCAGCGCGGTCAGCACCGGTGCGCCGACCGCCACGCCCAGGGCGTACAGCGAGACCAGCAGGCCGGCCGAGGGCAGGGAGACGCCGAGATCGGCGGCGATGGTCGGGATCAGCCCGACGATGACGAATTCAGTGGTGCCGATGGCGTACGCACCCAGCGTCAACGCCAACAAGGCCAAGGGAATGCCACGGGACATGAGGGTTACCGGTGGAAGGAGAGGCTGCGCAGTCTGCGCGCGGGACTCTTGCGGAAAAACCGGCCTTCACGCCAATGACTCTTGCTTCATGGTCAATAATGGACGCTGGCCCACCCGATTGCCTCGCCATGAAGACCACCCTGGATGAAATGCAGGCATTCATCGCCGTCATCGACAGCGGCTCGATCACCGCCGCCGCCGAGGCACTGGGGCAGACCACCTCCGGGGTCAGCCGCGCGCTGGGCCGGCTGGAGGAAAAGCTGGGCACCACCCTGCTGACCCGCACCACCCGCCGGCTGCAGCTCACCGAGGAAGGCGATGCGTTCCTGGCCCAGGCCCGCGCCATCGTGGCATCGGTAGAGTCCGCCGAGGAGCAGATGACGGCGCGGCGGCAGCGCCCGGCCGGCCGCCTGCGCGTAGATGCGGCCACCCCGTTCGTGCTCCACGTGATCGCGCCGGTGGTGGCCGGGTACCGGGCGCTGTACCCGGACGTGCAGCTGGAGCTCAACAGCAGCGAGCGCTACATCGACCTGCTGGAACGCCGCACCGATGTCGCCATCCGGATCGGCCCGCTGGCCGACTCCACCCTGCATGCGCGACCGCTCGCCCACAGCCGCCTGCGCGTACTGGCCAGCCCGGCGTATCTGGCCGCGCACGGCACGCCCACGACCGTGGAAGACCTGGACGCCCACGCGCTGCTCGGCTTCAACGAACCGGATTCGCTCAACCACTGGCCGCTGCCCGGGCGTACCGACGCGCTGCTGCACATCCGCCCGGCGGTGGCGGTTTCCAGCGGCGAAACCCTGCGCCGCTTGGCCCTGGAAGGCGCCGGCGTGGTCTGTCTGTCCGACTTCATGACCCACCGTGACCGCGACGCCGGCACGCTGGTGCAGCTCTTGCCGGCGTTGACCGTGGAAGTACGCCAGCCCATCCACGCCGTGTACTACCGCAACACTGCCGTCTCGGCGCGGATCAGCAGCTTCCTGGATTACCTCGCCGACGCGATGATCGGCCAGGCCTTCCTGCGGTAGCGCTGGCCGTTGGCCGGCCTACACAGGGGTTCCCCGTTCATGGGGCCGGCCAACGGCCGGCGCTACCGGATCGACGTTAAATATGTAACTATTGACGTTACATGAAATCCAGCAACCAGTTTTCCGACGCACTCCACATCATGGCCCACCTGGTCGGGCAGGCCGGCCAGCGCACCTCCGAGCAGCTCGCCGCCTGCCTGCCCACCCATCCGGTGGTGATCCGCCGGCTGCTGGCCGCCCTGCACAAGGGGGGCCTGGTGCATACCGCGCGCGGGCACGGTGGCGGCAGCCACCTGGCGCGCCACCCGGCGACGATCACCCTGCACGACGTGTATCTCGCCATCGGGTCGCCCGCCCTGCTGCACACCGGCGCGCGCGAAACCGGTCGCGGCTGCCCCGTGCAGCAGGTGGTCAATGCCGCGCTCGACGAGAGCTACCAGCAGGCCCAGGCGCTGCTCGAACAGCGGCTGCACGCCACCACCCTGGCCACGCTGGGCGAGGCCTTCGCCCAGCACCTGGCCCAGCACACTTCAGGAGTCCCGCATGACCGTTGATGCCGTAATCGTCGGAGGCAGTTTCGCTGGCCTCTCCGCCGCCACGATGCTGGCGCGTGGCCGCCGCAGCGTGCTGGTCATCGACAGCGGACTGCCGCGCAACCGGTACGCGGCGCATTCGCACGGCGTGCTGGGGCTGGACGGCATCAGCGGCAGCGACCTGCTGCGCCAGGCCAAGGCGCAGCTGCTGGAGTACCCCAGCGTGCGCTGGGCCACCGACACCGCGGTGGATGCCCAGGCAACGGTGGATGGCTTCGCCGTGACCACCGCCAGCGGCGAGACCTGGTCCGCGCGCAAGCTGCTGCTGGCCACCGGGATACGCGATGCACTGCCGGACCTGCCCGGGCTCGCCGAGCGCTGGGGCCAGAGCGTGCTGCACTGCCCGTACTGCCACGGTTACGAAATCGGCGGCGGCGCGATCGGTCTGCTGGGCGGCCACGCGATGTCCGCGTTCATGGCCGGCCTGCTGGCCGATTGGGGCCAGGTGACGCTGTTTGCGCATGGCATGACGCTGGAGCCCGACGAGATCGCCACCCTGCAACGGCGCGGTGTGCAGATCGAATCCGAAGCGGTGGTGGCGCTTGACGGTGAGGCACCGCAACTGAGCGGTGCACGCCTGGCCGACGGTCGCCATATCGACCTGCGCGCACTGTTCGTCACCGCACGCCAGGAGATGGGCTCACCCCTGGTCGAACAGCTGGGATGCGCCTTGGACGAAAGCCCGGTGGGCGTGCTGGTGCGCGTGGACGCGCAGAAGCAGACCACCGTGCCCGGCGTGTACGCCGCGGGCGATGCCACCGCCATGGGCAACATCACCCTGGCCAGCGCCGAAGGCGTGCGCGCTGGCGTCAGCATCCACCACGCGCTGGTAGCAGAAGACGCCTGACCCATCCGGAACCCCACCCACCGTAGAGCCGGGCTGTGCCCGGCTGTGGTGTCCGGCACTGCGCAGCCACGCAGGGCGCGGCGCTACAGGCCGGGCGATGTCACTCGGCGCTGGCGGCGTCCAGCTGCGCGATGTCCTTGGCCGACAGCGCCACCTGCGCTGCGGCCAACACATCCTGCAGCTGCGCCACACTGGTCGCGCTGACGATGGGGGCGGTGATCCCCGGCCGCGCGATCAACCACGCGATCGCAACCTGCGCGGCAGTGGCGTTGTGGCTGCCCGCCACGTCATCCAGTGCCTGCAGGATGCGCAGGCCACGCGGGTTGACGTACTTCGCCACCACGCTGCTGCCGCGCGAACGGCTCTTGGCCGCATCCTCCGCACTGCGGTACTTGCCGCTGAGGAAGCCACTGGCCAGCGAGTAGTAGCTGATCACGCCGAGCCCGTGCTCGCGCGCCACCGCCTCCAGCCCGCTCTCGTACCCTGCACGGTCGTACAGGTTGTACTCCGGCTGCAGCGTCTCGTAGCGGGGCAGTTTGTAATCAGCCGATACCTTCAGTGCATCGCGCAGGCGTTCGGCGCTGTAATTGGACGCACCAATCGCACGCACCTTGCCCTGTTCAATCAGCCGTCCGCACGCGGCCAGCGTGGTCTCCAGCGGCGTGGACTCGTCATCCTCATGGGCCTGGTACAGATCGATCACATCGGTCTGCAGGCGACGCAGCGAATCTTCCACCGCCGCACTGATGTTGTCGGCCGACAGCCCCGGGTGCTCGGCCCATTTGGCGACCTTGGTGGCCAGCACCACCTTGTCGCGCTTGCCACTGCGCTGGAACCAGCGGCCCAGGATCGCTTCCGATTCCCCGCCCTGGTTGCCCGGCACCCAGGCCGAATACACATCGGCGGTATCGACCAGGTTGTAGCCGGCATCGACAAACGCATCCAGCAGGGCGAACGAGGTCTTCTCGTCCGCGCCCCAGCCGAACACGTTGCCACCGAACGCGATGGGAAGCACGTTCAGGCCGGAACGGCCGAGTTCGCGCGGTGCAGTCATGGGCAATCCTCCAATCACAATCCAATGCCACAGCATAAGTGCCTGCCCATGACATCGCTGCGGCACCGACCACAAAACAGTGTTCTGCTTCGCTGCACTGCACTAACGCTTTGTGAACACCTTTGACATCGCGACTGCTAGTCTCGCCGCATACCGCCACCGTAGGTGATCCGATGAAAGCCCGTTCGCTCAGCTGTGCCTGCCTGTTCACCGTTTCCACGCTGCTGCTTGCCGCCCCTGCCATGGCGATCAAGCCGGCAGGACCCAATGCCCAGCCGGCCATCACTGCCGCGGTGCAGGCTGCCGTCGACGGCAAGGGCCGCACCCCGGACAACGTGAAGCGCGACGCCTACCGCCACCCGGCGCAGACGCTGTCGTTCTTCGGCGTGGAACCCGGCAAGACCGTGGTGGAAATCACCCCCGGCGGCGGCTGGTACTCGGAAATCCTCGCCCCGCTGCTGCGCGACAAGGGCACCTATGTCGCCGCGGTGGTCGACCCGATGGCGGTGGCTGAAGGCAAGGCGCGCGATTACCAGCAGCGCGGACGCGATGGGCTGGAGAAGAAGTTCGCCGCCGCCCCGGCGCTCTACGACAAGGCCAAGATCGTGGGCTACGACCCCAAGGCCCCGACCTTCGGCGCCGACAATTCCGCCGATGTGGTGCTCACCTTCCGCAATGTGCACAACTGGCGCAGTGCCAACCAGGCCGAAGGCATGTTCAAGGGCTTCTACAAGGTCCTCAAGCCCGGTGGCGTGCTCGGCGTGGTCGAACACCGTGCCAAGGCCGACGTGGCGGCCGATGACAAGAGCGGCTACGTTGGCCAGGCGCAGGTGATCGCGATGGCCGAAGCGGCCGGTTTCAAGCTGGCGGGCAGCAGCGAGATCAACGCCAACCCGCGTGACACCAAGGACTACCCGAACGGCGTGTGGACGCTGCCGCCGACCAACAATCACGACCCCGCCGATGCCGCCAAGTACAAGGACATTGGCGAAAGCGACCGCATGACCCTGCGCTTCGTGAAGTAATACCGCGTCCATGACGTAGTGCCGGGCTCTGCCCGGCAACGGTGACGCCGGCGCACGACCAACGGTCGTGCGCTACCGGCGGGGGGGTCGCGGGTCCGGTGGCGCGAGCCTGGTAGGTACCGACCGTTGGTCGGTACCAACGCAACCGACGCCACGGAATGGGACAATGCCACCTCGCCACCCACGTCCCGCCCATGCTCATCGCGTTCAACAAGCCCTTCAACGTCCTGTGCCAGTTCACCGACAGCAGCCAGCCGCCGCGCGCGACCCTGGCCGGGTTCGGCCTGCCGCCTGACGTGTACGCGGCCGGACGGCTGGACTACGACAGCGAAGGCCTGCTGCTGCTTACCGACGATGGCAGGCTGGCGCACCGGCTGACCGACCCGCGCCACAAGGAAGACAAGACCTACTGGGTGCAGGTGGAAGGCACGCCGACCGACGAGCAGGTACAGGCGTTGCGCAGGGGGGTGCAGTTGAACGACGGCCCCACCCTGCCCGCACGCGTGGAGTACCTGGAACCCCCAACGTTGTGGGAGCGTACGCCGCCGGTGCGCTTCCGCAAGACCGTGCCCGATGCATGGCTGGCGATCACCCTGCGCGAAGGGCGCAACCGCCAGGTGCGGCGGATGACGGCGGCAGTGGGTCTGCCTACGCTGCGGCTGGTCCGCGTGGCGATGGGCCCGCATACCCTGGAGCGGTTGCAGCCGGGCGAGTGGCGCCAGATCCCGTAGAGACACCCCATGGGCGTCTGCCCACACCGCCTGATCGCAGGCTCAGCCACGCATGGCGTGGCGCTACGGTCTGCGCGCCCAACGAAAAACCGCCGGGCTTGCCGGCGGTTTCGTTCCAACGAACACAAGATGGATCAGGCATCGCTGCCGATGTCGCTATGCTCATCCACCACCGTGCTGGTGCGGCGATTGCGCGCGCTGATGCGCTCGGCCTGCCCATTCACCACGCTGCCGTTGGCCAGCTTCTTCTTCTGCTGCTTGCGGTACAGCGCGTAGCCCAGCAGGCCCACGCCCACCGCCGCCACCGCGATGGTGGCCGCCGGATTGCGGCGCACGGCCTTGGCCGCCACCTTGCTGCCGGTCTTCACCGCACCGAGCGCCGCACCGGTCTTGATCCAGTCCGTCGCCTGCGGCCCCAGGTGGCGCAGGTTGCTGCCCGCATGCTTCAGGCCATCGCCCGCGCTGCTTGCCAGGTCCAGTGCACGCTCCAGGGCGCGGTCGGTAATCACGGTCAGTCTGCTCATTGGGGGATCCTTTGCCTCGGTTCGATGGTCAGTGTCGCGCGGGGGCCGTGTAGGGCGTGTTATCCAGCGGCCACGTGCAGCTCATGCACCTGACCCGTCTGCAGGATTGATTCAGGTACCGCGGGGTTTGGCGCGGTGCGTGGCGTTGGCCGTCCATGGATCGTCCGGCCATGGGTGCCTGGGGTAGCGTCCCTTCATTTCCTTTTTGACCTCTGCATAGGTGCTGGCCCAGAAGTTGCGCAGGTCCTGGGTGACCTGCAGCGGGCGGCCGCCGGGTGACAGCAGGTGCAGGGTGAGCGGTACCCGGCCATCGGCGATGCGCGGCGTATCGGCCAGCCCGAACAGTTCCTGCAGCTTCACCGCCAGCACCGGTGGCTGCGGCGTGCTGCCGTCGGCATCGATCGCATAGTGGATCGCCCGCTCCATGCCGGACGGCACCGCCATCCGCACCGGCGCATGACGGTCGATCAGCTGTCGCTGCGCCCATGGCAGCGGAGACTTCAGCGCCTCGCCAAGCGCCGACTCGTCCAGCGCATCCAACCGGGTCCTGCCGCTGAACGCCGGGGTCAGCCAGGTCGACAATGACGCCATCAGCGCCGCATCGGACACGTCCGGCAGTTCCAGCTCCGGCATCCACGCGCGCACGGCCAGTGCCCGCGCCTGCCACTGGCGCAGCCCGTCGGTCCACGGCAAGGCCTCCAGTCCCAGTTCGCGCACGGCCTCGGTCAGTGCCTGCGCGGCGTGTGCGGGATCTACCCGGCCGGCGGAGCGGCTGTCCAGCACGATGCGGTCAAACCGGCTCTCGCGGCGCGCCACCAGCGCGCGTTTGTCCGCATCCCAGCGCACCACGTCCTGCTGCTGGAAACGCTGCGGGAAATCGCGCCGCAGCCGGTCCTCGTCGACCGGCGCAGCGCGCAGCAGCAACGCGTCGCGCGCTTCGTAGCGCAGTTCAACCGCCACCAGCCACGGCTCGCCGCGCAGATCGCTGGGGTCGAACAACCGCGCGCTGCGGCCATTGGCCAGCAGGTAGCGCAGCGGATCGCTGGGATGGCGCGCGGCGATCCGGTCGGGGAAGGCATGTGCCAGCAGGTCGCCCAGCTGGTGCGCGTCCACCGACGACGGCGGCGTCGCGTCGCAGCGCAGGCGCCGCCGCCACTGCTTGCTGGCTGCATCGATGGCCGCCAGTGCCCCACGATTGGCATCGTGCGGGGCGCGGCCCTGCCGGAACGCCGCCAACGCACGCCAGCGCGCGGCCAGTGCATCGCCGCCGTGGCGCAGGGGGTCACGGGCCTCCACCAGGGCTGCCAGGTCGCAGGCCAACGCCTGCTCGGTGCCGCCCTGTGCGGCCAGCAGCATGGCCGCCAGGCGTGGATGCGTGCCCAGGGTGAGCATGCGTCGGCCCAGCGCAGTCAAGGCACCGCTGTCGCTCAGCGCGCCCAGCCGCTGCAGCAGCTCGCGCGCCGCGGCCAGCGCGCCCACCGGCGGCGCGTCCACGAAGCGCAGGTCGTCGCTGCCCCAGGCCGCCAGTTCCAGCGCCAGCGAGGCCAGCTCCACCTGCGCCATCTCCGGCCGGCGCTGCGCCTCCAGCCGCTGCGACTGCGGCCACAGCCGCCACGCCCAGCCGTCGGCCACGCGCCCGGCACGGCCGGCACGCTGGTCGGCCGAGGCCTGCGCGATGCTCACTACGTCCAGCCGCGCAAAGCCGCTGTTGGGGTCGTAACGCGGTTCGCGCGCCAGCCCCGCGTCGATCACCACGCGCACGCCGGGCAGGGTGACCGAGGACTCGGCCACGTTGGTGGCCAGCACCACCCGGCGCTTGCCCTGCGGGTCGGGCTGCAGCACGCGCGACTGCTGCTCCACCGGCAGTTCGCCGTGCAGCGGCAGCACCTGCACATCGGCCGGCAGCGCCTGTTCCAGTGCCGCCTGGGTGCGGTTGATTTCACGCTGGCCGGGCAGGAATACCAGGATATCGCCCGGGTGCTCGGCCAGGGCCTGCTCCACCGCGCGCCGCGCCTGCGCTTCCAGCGACTCCTCGCGGCGCGCCGGGAAGTGGCTGATGGTCACCGGGAAACCGCGGCCTTCGCTGCTCAGCCGTGGCGCGTCCAGGAACTGCGCCAGCCGCTCCCCGTCCAGCGTGGCCGACATCACCACGATACGCAGGTCCTCGCGCAGCTGCGCCTGCACGTCCAGCGCCAGCGCCAGGCCCAGGTCGGCGGACAGGTGGCGTTCGTGGAACTCGTCGAACAGCAGCGCGCCCACCCCTTCCAGCATCGGGTCGTCCTGCAGCATCCGGGTCAGGATGCCTTCGGTCACCACCTCCACCCGGGTCCGCGCGGATACCTTGTTTTCGAAACGGATCCGGTAGCCGACCGTGTCACCAACGTCCTCGCCCAGCTGCCGGGCCATGAACTGCGCGGCGCTGCGTGCGGCCACGCGACGCGGTTCCAGCATCAGGATCTTCCGGCCCTGCAGCCATGGCGCGTCCAGCAGCGCCAGCGGCACCTGGGTGGTCTTGCCGGCGCCGGGCGGTGCTTCCAGCACCAGCCGCGGATGCGTGGCCAGGTGTGCGGCGATCTGCGGCAGCAGTGGGGAAATGGGGAAACTCGGCGTGCTCATGCGGCAAGGATACGGGCCACGGCCAGCCGCAGCGAGCGGCCGCGCGCGGGCGGCACGTTACAATGGACGGGTTAACTGCCCTGTAGCTGCCCCATGCATCTGATCGATATCGGCGCCAACCTCACCCACGACTCCTTCGACCGCGACCGCGACGCCGTGCTCGCGCGCGCGCGCGACGCCGGCGTGGTGCAGATGGTGCTGACCGGCGCCAGCCGCGAGCATTCGCCGCTGGCACTGGAACTGGCGCGCCAGCATCCGGGCTTCCTGTACGCCACCGCCGGCGTGCATCCGCACCACGCGGTGGAATACACCGACGAATGCGACGCCGAAATGCGCGCGCTGCACGCCCACGCCGAAGTGGTGGCGGTGGGCGAGTGCGGGCTGGATTACTTCCGCGACTTCGCTCCGCGCCCGGCCCAGCACCGCGCCTTCGAGCGCCAGCTGCAGCTGGCCAGCGAGGTGCGCGCCGCCGATGGCCAGCGCAAGCCGCTGTTCCTGCACCAGCGCGACGCGCATGCCGATTTCATGGCGCAGATGAAGAACTTCGACGGCCGCATCGGCGCAGCGGTCGTGCATTGCTTTACCGGTGAGCGCCAGGAGTTGTTCGATTACCTGGACCAGGACTGGTACATCGGCATCACCGGCTGGCTGTGCGACGAGCGCCGTGGCGCCCACCTGCGCGAGCTGGTGAAGCACATTCCGGCCGAGCGGTTGATGATCGAAACCGACGCCCCCTACCTGCTGCCGCGCAGTTTGAAGCCGATGCCGAAGGATCGGCGCAATGAACCGATGTTCCTGGCCCATATCGTGGAAGAGCTGGCGCGGGATCGCGGCGAGGATGTGGAGCTGACGGCAGCGAACGCCACCGCAGCGACGCGCACGTTCTTCCGCCTGCCGCCGGCCTGATCGCGTAGGGGCACGCCATGCGTGTCCGGACCGCCGACCCGTCCGGGTTTCGACGGCGTTCCCAGCCACGCCGGGCGTGGCTCTACGACGCGTCCTGCAGCCCTTCGCGGTATGTGGCGAACGTCGGCGTCCACCCCAACGCATCGCGCGTGCCGCGGCTGTCGATGCGCTTGTTGCTGGCGTAGAACCGCCGCAGCGCCGGGCTTACCGACGGATCGTCCCACGCCACCGCCGGCGGCATCGCAAACCCGCCCAGCTTCGCCGCGAACGCCAGTACCTCCTGCGGCGGGGCCGGCTCATCATCGGCGGGCAGATACAACGCCTCGCCCCGATGACCCATCGCCGCGACAACCACCGCCGCCAGGTCCTCCACGTGCAGGCGGTTGAACACCAACCCCGGCCTCACCACATGCCGCGCCCGCCCTTCCGCCAGCTGGACCAGCGCATTGCGCCCAGGCCCATAGATCGCGGGCAGCCGGAACACGGCAGACGCCACGCCCTTGTCACGCGCGAACCCGCGCCACTGCGCCTCGGCCAGCAAGCGCCGCCGCGCCGTGTCATCCACCGCATCGGGCACCGATGTCTCGTCGATCCAGCCGCCATCGCGGTCGGCGTACACGGCGGTGGAAGAGAGATAGCCGACCCAGCGCAGGGCAGGGCTCTCGCGCAGCGCCGTGCCCAGCAGCCGCAGCGCCGGATCACCAGCATCATCGGGCGGGATCGTACACAGCACCGCCTCCGCGCCAACAATCGCGTCCCGCAACATGGTGCCTGGCTCTACTTGGCAAAGCCCCTCACCGCCCTGCGCCGCACCCGCCACCCACCGATGGCGGATCACCCCATCCTCCGGCGCTGCCGCAGGATCGCGAACCGTCCCGCTGCACGCTGCGCCGTGCGACTGCAGCAACCGGGCAACGTGCCGGCCGCTGTATCCCAATCCCAAGACGAGCACGCGTGCCGGCAGCGCGCCGGTCATCCCGCTCATCCCGCGCGCTGGCGCTGGCGCTGGTAAGCCTGCAGGTGCGCGTATGCCACCGCCAGCAGCGGCGCCGCCTGGCCCGCCGCGCGCGCCCTGGCCAGCATGTCGCCGACGATCTGCTCGGCCTCCACCTGCTGGCCGGCTTCCAGATCGCGGAGCATCGAGGCCTTCAGCGCCGAACCTTCCTGGGTGAGGGCGCCCACCGCAATCCCGCGTGCCTTTTCCGGAATCGGCTCACCCGCGGCCTCGGCCACCGCCAGGCATTCGTCGTACAGCCCGCGCACCACCGCTGCCCCCTCATCGGTGGCCACGATCGTGCCCACATCGGCGCGCATCAGGCAGGTCGCGGCGGCCAGTGCGGTCAGGAACGTGTACTTGATCCACTGCTCCTGCCCGATCGCATCGCTGGCCACATGGTCGACCCCGGCCTGAACGCACGCCGCCGCCAGTGCCAGCACCCGCGCGCTGTTGCCGGGCGTGTCGCGCTCGCCGAAGGTCAGCTTGGCGGCAGGCGCCAGGTGCAGTACCGCACCGTCATCGGCCTTGGTGGCACTGATGAAGCACAGCCCGCCCAGCACCGCATCGCGGCCGAAGCGCGCGTCCAGCGCCGCGTAATGGTGCAGGCCGTTGAGGATCGGCAGCACGGTCGTGCGCGACGACACCGCCGGCGCAATCGCCTCGATCGAGCTGTCCAGGTCGTACGCCTTGCAGCTGAGGATCACCAGGTCGAACGGCTGCTCCGCCGCCAGCGCCGGCAGCGCATCGGCGGTGACGTGGGCTGCCGGGAAGGTTGCATCGCCCAACGGGCTGCGGATGACCAGCCCATCGCGATCCAGCTGCGCGGCGCGGGCAGGGCGGACCAGGAAGGTGACGTCCACGCCCGCCTGGGCCAGGCGGCCGCCGAAGTAACCGCCGGTGCCACCGGCGCCGAGGATCAGAATGCGCATGCTCTTCTCCATCAATCTCGAGGGCCGGCCAACGGCCGGCGCTACCGGGGGCTTCAGCTCCGCATTCCAACGCCACGCTTGAGCAGCCACAGCGCCAGCGCGGTCAGTACCACCACGAAGCCGATCATCAGCGCATACGCTACCCACAGCGGCACGTCGCTGGTGCCCAGCAGGCCGTAGCGGAAGGCGTTGACCATGTAGAAGATCGGGTTCGCGTGGGTGGCCGCTTCGGCCCAGGTCGGCAGCAGCTTCACCGAATAGAACACACCGCCCAGGTAGGTCAGCGGGGTCAGGATGAAGGTCGGCACGATCGCCACGTCGTCGAACTTCTTGGCGTACACCGCATTGATGAAACCGGCCAGCGAGAAGATCGTCGCGCCCAGCAGCACCGTGGTCAGCGTCACCAGCGGGTGCGGAATGCGCACCGGGGTGAAGAACATCGCGATGATCAGCACGATGATGCCCACCATCAGCCCGCGCAGCACCGCACCGGCCACGTAGCCCCACAGGATCACCCAGTTCGGCATCGGGCTCACCAGCAGCTCTTCCACATGGCGGCCGAACTTCGCGCCGAAGAACGAGGAACTGATGTTGCCGTAGCTGTTCTGGATCACGCTCATCATCACCAGGCCGGGCACGATGAACTGCATGTAGCTGTAGCCGCCCATCTCGCCCACGCGCGAGCCGATCAGCCCGCCGAAGATCAGGAAGTACAGCGTCATCGTGATTGCCGGCGGCACCAGCGTCTGGCCCCAGATGCGCAGGATGCGCGCCACTTCGCGGCGCACGATGGTCATCAGCGCGATCCGGTTGCGTTGGCCGTCGGTGATGACCGGAGTCGGGGTGCTGCTCATGCCGCATTCTCCTGGTTGCCGGTGAGGCGCACGAACAGCTCCTCCAGGCGGTTGCTCTTGGTCCGCATCGAACGCACCCGGATCCCGGCCGCGTTCAGCGCCGCGAACACCCGGTTGAGGTCCATCGCGCGCGGCATGTCCACGTCCAGCGTGTGCCCGTCGATGGCGGTGATGGTGGTGCCTTCGATCACCGGCAGCTGCGCCGGCAGCTCACCGTCGATATCGAACAGGAAGCCCTCCACGTCCAGCTTGGCCAGCAGCTCGCGCATCGGCCCCTGGGTCACGATCTGGCCGTGGTTGATGATGGCCAGGTTCCGGCACAGGTGCTCGGCCTCTTCCAGGTAGTGCGTGGTCAGGATGATCGTGGTGCCGGCCGCGTTGATCTCCTTGAGCACCCGCCACATGTCGCGGCGGATCTCGATGTCCACGCCGGCGGTGGGCTCGTCCAGGATCAGCAGGCGCGGGCGGGTCATCATCGCCCGGGCGATCATCAGCCGGCGCTTCATGCCGCCGGACAGCGTGCGGCTCATCACCTGCGCCTTTTCCCACAGGTGGGCGCGCTTGAGCTCCACTTCGGCCATCTTTTCGGCCTCCTCGCGCGCCACGCCATAGAAGCCGGCGTAGTTCACCAGGATGTCGAAGGGCTTCTCGAACAGGTTGAAGTTGATCTCCTGGGGAACCAGGCCGATCAGGCGCATGGTGGCGCTGCGGCTGCGCACCAGGTCGCTGCCGAACACCTCCACCTGGCCCTCGCTCAGGTTCACCAGCGAGCTGATGATGCCGATCAGGGTGGACTTGCCGGCCCCATTGGGGCCCAGCAGCGCGAAGAAGTCGCCCGGGGCAACGTCCAGCGAAACCCCTTTCAGGGCCTGGGTGCCGTTGTCATAGGTCTTGCGGAGGTCGCGCACCCGCAGGGCGGGGGCGGTACTGGTCGCGGGAGTGTTCTGGGATGCCAAGCTCTTGCCTTCGCGCCCAAGGGTCGGCGCTGGATAGGGGCGGGGGAGCGGCTATTATAGAAGGCCCCGAGGGTTTGCCCCGGCTACACACTGTTTCCCAAATTCGTGCCTGTTCAATTCCCCCTCAAGCTGATCGACCGGCGCATGCTGGCCCCCACCGTCGGCCACTACCAGTTCCTGCGTGATGACGGCCAACCGCTGGATTTCCAGCCCGGACAGTTCATCCAGGTCCATTTCGAGTACGCCGACGGCACTGCCACCAAGCGCAGCTACTCCCTGGCCACGATCCACGACCACGCCATGGCCCCCGGCGAAGCCGTTGATATTGCAGTCAGTTTCGTGCCCGGCGGGGCCGCCACCGCCCTGTTCGAGGGTCTGGACATCGGCGGCCACGTGACCGCCAGCGGCCCGTTCGGCCGGTTCTGCCTGATGCCGGGCGACCACAACGCCCGCTACCTGCTCATCGCCACCGGCACCGGGGTCACCCCGTACCGCTCCATGCTGCCGCTGCTGGCCACCGCCATGGCCGGGCGCGGGGTGGACGTGGTGCTGCTGCAGGGCGCCCGGACCCCGGACGAGCTGCTCTACAGCGACGACTTCTACGCCTTCGCCGCGGCCCACCCGGGCTTCCGCTACGTGCCGTGCCTGTCCCGCGAGCTGCCCGCCAACCCGCACCCGGACGTCCGCCACGGCTACGTGCAGCAGCACCTGGCCGAATTCGCCCCGAACCCGGCTACCGACATCGCCTACCTGTGCGGCAACCCGGACATGGTCGACGCCACCTTCGAGGCGCTGAAGGAGGCCGGCCTGCCGACCCCCCAGGTGCGCCGCGAGAAGTACGTCAGCAGCAAATAGTGAAGGGCTTTGCCCGGTAACCGACCGACCCGAACTGTCCGGTTCCCACAAGCGCCGGAACTGTGAAGGCCATCTTTTGCCGCGATACTGGGCGCGTGTAAACTTTGCACTACGGATGTCCCGACCCGGTTAAGGGGGCATTGGCCGCCACGGAAGTGGTCCCACCAAGAGTGGTCAAGAGAGTCCGGCCCGCTTCACGCTTCAGCAGATGCCCGCCAAAAGCGGGCATTTTGCTTTTCACACTTTCAGCAGGAGACTCAGCAGGCTTGTTCTCTCAGCTGTTGCGAGGATCCCCTCAACATTGTCACGTCGATACGCGCTTTCCACGAAAAGCCTGACGTCTGCACCGCCCGTGACCTTTCGCTCAACGCGAAAGTACATCACGTAGTGGCCCGAGGGGTGACTCCTCCTCACCGCGAAATGGTTCCTGCGCCTGGTTGTATAGCAGCTGCGTTCATCGAGATGGAGGAGGGGCTCAGGCAGTGACTTGCCCAGTTCCCAACGGAATGGGCAGAACACACGCGGGTCACCAGGCCTCACATCCCATAGGTAAATATGATCAGCATTGAATCCTGCAAGCTTCGTGGCATCCGACAGCTGATTGCCCAGGCCCCCTTCGGTCACATCCAGCATGCCCGTCCGTCATGGCATGCTGAGACCCTTCACTCAAGGACGTGACCGAGCATGCAACGTGCGATCCGACCCCTCGCCACCGGCGCAGCCCTGCTGCTGCTGGCGGCCTGCCAGCCCACCCCGGAAGCGCCGCCCGAGGGCGCGCAGCGCCAGTACGGCCAGCTGACCTTCAAGCCCTGCACCCTCACCAGCGCCCAGGCCAGCAGCAACGTGGAAGCCGAATGCACCACGTTGCAGGTGCCGGAGAACCCGGACGAGCCCGGCGGACGCACGATCGGCCTGAACATCGCGCTGCTGGGTACCGTCAACGAGGGCGAAGGCAAGCGCGACCCGGTGTTCTTCCTGGCCGGCGGGCCGGGCCAGTCGGCCACGCAGGTGGCGGCCATCATCAACCAGTCGCTGCGCGACGTACGCAAGAAGCGCGACATCATCCTGGTGGACCAGCGTGGCACCGGAAAATCCAACCCGCTCAGCTGCGTGGATGCCGACGGCAAGGAGCTTTCGTTCGACGAGAACGCGGCGGCCACGCCCGAGGTGATCGCAGAGTTCGCCACCCGCTGCGCTGCTGCGCTGGCTGACCGTGCCGACACCCGCTTCTACACCACCACCCAGGCCATTGGTGACCTGGACGCGGTGCGTGCTGCGCTGGGCGTGGACAAGATCAACCTGGTCGGCGGTTCCTACGGTACCCGGGTGGCCCAGCAGTACGCTGCGCGCTTCCCGCAGCACACCCGTACGGTGGTGATCGACGGGGTGGCGCCGAACGACCTGGCGGTGGGCGGCGATTTCGCCAACACCTTCGAATCGGCGATCGAGCTGCAATCCGCCCAGTGCCGCAAGGACCCGGCCTGCGCCAAGCGCTTCCCGGTCGATACGCGCACCCAGCTGCGCAACGTCATGACCACCCTGGCCAAGGCCCCGGTGGAGGTGGAGTACCGTGACCCGGGCACCGCTGCGGTGCGCCGCGACCCGATCAGCGCCAACACGGTGACCAGCCTGGCCTTCATGTTCTCGTACATGCCGGAACTGTCCTCGCTGCTGCCGGTGGTGCTGGACGAAGCCGCGCAGGGCCGTTATGCGCCGCTGATGTCGCTCAACAGCCTGGCCACCCGCAACATGGCCGGGCAGATGAACCAGGGCATGCAGTGGTCGGTAATCTGCGCCGAAGACGCCGACCGCTACCAGGAAGCCCCGGCCGGCGACCGCCTGCTCGGCCCGGAAGTGGCACGCATGTTCTTCGCCGCGTGCCCGGTGTGGAACGTGGGCTCGCGCCCGAAGAACTTCACCGCGCCGTTGAGCACCAACGTGCCGGTGCTGCTGCTGTCGGGCGAGTTCGACCCGGTCACCCCGCCGCGCTACGCCGAACAGGTGCTCAAGCACCTGCCCAATGGCCGCCACATCGTGGCGAGGGGCCAAGGCCATGGCACCCTCGGCGCCGGCTGCATGCCGCGCCTGCTGGCGCAGTTCATGGACAGCACCGATGCCAAGGCGCTCGACGCCACCTGCCTGGATACCCTCGCCCCGGTGCCGGCCTTCACCTCGTTCAACGGATGGGCACCATGATCGTCGCCGAGAACCTGCATAAAGCGTTCAAGACCAAGGCCGGCCTGATCAAGGCGGTGGACAACGTCAGCTTCCAGGCTGACGACGGTCGCATCACCGGCCTGCTGGGCCCCAACGGTGCCGGCAAGACCACCACCATGCGGATGCTCTACACGCTGATGACGCCGGACCAGGGCCGGGTGCTGGTGGATGGCCTGGACGCCGCCACCCACGCGGTGGACGTGCGCCGCCGCCTGGCGGTGCTGCCCGACGCGCGTGGTGTGTACAAGCGGCTGACCGCGCGCGAAAACATCGCCTACTTCGGCGAACTGCACGGCATGAAGGCCGCGCAGATCCGCGAACGCACCAAGGTGCTGTCCAGGGCGCTGGACATGGACGACATCCTGGACCGCCAGACCGACGGTTTCTCGCAGGGCCAGCGCACCAAGACCGCCATCGCGCGGGCGCTGGTGCACGACCCGCGCAACGTGATCCTGGACGAGCCCACCAACGGCCTGGACGTGATGACCACCCGTGCGCTGCGCGGCTTCCTGCGCGAGCTGCGCAACGAGGGCCGCTGCGTGATCTTCTCCAGCCACATCATGCAGGAGGTGGCGGCGCTGTGCGACAGCATCGTGGTCATCGCCAAGGGCACGGTGATGGCGGCGGGAACGGCCGATGAGCTGCGTGCGCAGACCGGCGAAGCAAACCTGGAAGATGCCTTCGTGAAAGCGATCGGCGATGAAGAAGGACTGCACGCATGAGCGCGTTTGCCACGATGTTGACCGTGTTGCGCAAGGAACTGCGCGATCTCTCGCGTGACCGCCGTACCCTGGCGCTCACCCTGCTGCTCGGGCCGTTGCTGTACCCGATCCTGATCCTGGGCATGGGCAAGCTGTCCGAAAGCCGGTTCAAGACCCAGATCGACAAGCCGCTGGAGATCCCCACCATCGGCCGCGAGCACGCCCCCAACCTGGTGCGCTTCCTGGCCTCGCAGGGACTCAACGCGGTGGACCCGCCGAAGGACCTGACCGCGGAGATCCGTGACCAGAAGATCGACATCGCCCTGCGCATCAGCCCGGACTTTGGCAAGGACTGGGCCGAAGGGCGGCCCGCCCTGGTGGAGATCGTGCAGGACAGCACCCGCCGCGATGCCGACATTCCCACCGCACGCCTGAAGGCGGCACTGGGCGGTTACAGCCAGCAGGTCGGGTCACTGCGACTGCTGGCGCGCGGCATCGACGCGCAGGTGGCGCGCCCGCTGGACGTGGCCACCCAGGACCTGGCCACGGCCGAAGCCAAGCGCGGGGTGATGCTGTCGCTGCTGCTGCCGGTGCTGCTCACCATCACGTCCTTCCTGGGCGGTGCCTACCTGGTGATGGACACCACCGCTGGCGAACGTGAGCGGCAGTCGCTGGAGCCGTTGCTGGCCACCCCGGCCAGGCGCAGCGCCATTGTCAGCGGCAAGATCGCCGCTGCCTGCGTGGTGGGCGTGGTGTCGCTGCTGCTGACCCTGCTGGCGTTCAAGCTCAGTGCGCAGCTCTCCACCGGCGCAGCGGCGCGGCAGCTCAACATGGGGCTGTTGTCGATGCTGCAGATGCTGTTCGTGATGACGCCGATCCTGTTCATCGGCACCTCGCTGCTGACCTTCCTGTCAGCAGCGGCCAAAAGCATGAAGGAGGCGCAGAGCCACATGACCTGGCTGATGCTGCTGCCGATGCTGCCCGGGTACGCCCTGATGGTGTACCCGGTGAAGAGTGCGCTGTGGCAGCTGGCGGTGCCGTTCCTGGCCCAGAACCAGATGCTGCTGAAGATCATCCGCCACGAACCGATCAGCGCGCAGATGTGGGCGGTGTACCTGGGGGCGGGGTTCGGCCTGGCGGCACTGTTGTGGTTCGCGGCCGTACGCCGGTACCACCAGGAGCGGCTGGCGATTTCGGGCTGATGTTCCGGGGGGCGATGTACCGACCAACGGTCGGTACCTACCGCCGCAAACCGGTAGGTATCGACCGTTGGTCGATACGCACGCAAAAAAAAAACCCCCGGATCGCTCCGGGGGTTTTTTTCAACGCAAACCGATCAACCGCCCGGCGCGAACGCCAGCGTGCGGCGGGTGGTGGTCGGCGCCGCGACCGGCTCGAACTTCCACTTCTTCACCGCGCCCAGTGCTTCGCGGTCGAAGATGCGGGCCGGGGTAGCGCGCAGCACGCGCGCATTGGTGACCGAACCGTCGGTGCCCACGGTGATTTCCACCAGCACTTCGCCCGAGGTGCCGGCGCGCAGGGCGTCAGGAGGGTAGCGCGGGGCCGGGGTGCTGATCGGGCGCAGGGTGGCGGCGGCCGTCGCCGCAGCGGCCGGCTGGCGGGCAGCGGCGGCCTGGGCGGCGGCAGCGGCCTGCTGGCGCTGTTCGGCTTCGCGGCGCGCCGCGGCCTGGCGTTCGCCGTCCTGGCGCTCGCTTTCGCGGCGTGCGGCATCCTGCTGCGCGGCGATCTGCTTGGCCGCTTCGGCCTCGCTGGCCTGCTGCTGGCGCTGCTGGTCGGCCAGCTGCTTGGCCTTGTTCTCGGCGTCCTTCTTGACCTTGTCGGTCTCTTCCTGGGTCCGCGTCAGCGCGGTTTCCATGCCCTTGGTGATGCCGCTCTTCAGGCGCGGCAGGGCCGGTGCGGTGGGGTCCACCTTCTCGATCAGCGCCACCAGGCGCTGGCCTTCGGCGAAGTCCTCGCGGGCCAGGCTCTGTTCGGCGGCGATCAGGGTGTACGGCTGCAGGTCGGTCAGCGCGCTCTTGATCGAGGCGTCGTCAGGGGTCTTCTCGCGCAGCGCCAGGTAGTACTCCATGGCGTTGTCGCCAGCCGGGGCGTACATGCGGTTCTCGCGCAGCGCCTTGCTGGCCAGGTCACGCAGTTCTTCCGGACCCTTCGACTGGACCTCGGCCGAAACGGCCGGGGCCGGCGGCGTGGCAGCGGGCGCAGCAGCGGTTGGTGCGGCCGGCGTGGTCGTGGCCGGTGCGGATTCATCCTTGCCCGAGCAGGCGGCCAGAGCCACCACCAGGGTCAGCGGCACCAGCAGGCGCGCCTTGGCGTTCGTGTTGACGTGCGACATCCAACTCCCCTTTGAAGAACGACGATACGTAAGGCCTGATGCGGTCAGGCCGACCGAGGGCCCGGGACGATTCCCAGCGTCCGGGCCGTGCAGCAGGTGCTAAATCTAGCATCCCCGCGCGCCGCTGGGGGCGGCCGGTGGGGCAGGGGGGGCGCCAGCCGCGGCGCCGCCCCGCGGGCCGGTCAGTGGGCCAGGGCTTTGCTCGGGGTGTGGGACATCAGCTTGTCGGTGTAGGCGATGCCGATCGCCGACAGGATGAAGGCGCCATGGATGATGGTCTGCCACATCACGCCGGTGCCGGTCATGGTGGTGCACACCAGGGTGGCGTCCGGACCGTACTTGGCCACCATGTCCGCAGCAGCGGCGTAGTAGGCCTCGGTCCTGCACAGCGGCACGCCGTCCAGGTTGCCCGCGCCGATGAAGGTCTTGAGCAGGTGGATCGAGGAGATGCCGATGATCGACAGGGCCAGCTTCACCTTCAGTACGCTGGCATTGACGTGGCTCAGCCACTCCGGCTGGTCCGGGTGGTTTTCCAGGCGCAGGCGCGAAACGAAGGTTTCGTAGCCGCCCACGATGACCATCACCAGCAGGTTGGAGATCATCACCACGTCGATCAGGCCCAGCACCAGCAGCATGATTTCCTGCTCGCCCATGCTGTTGGCCTTGTGCAGCAGGTGCCACAGCTCCTTGCCGAACAGGAACACGTAGACGCACTGGGCCAGGATCAGGCCCAGGTACAGCGGCAGCTGCAGCCAGCGCGAGGCGAAGATCAGGGACGACAGGGGGCTGATGGGCTTTTCGGTCGAGCTCATGCTGGGATGCTGCGTTGCGGGGGACGCCGCAGAGTAGCGGGCCGGCATGACCCTGCCAAGCCAGCTGACGCACTAGACTCGGGATTCCTGAACCGCTGGGTCCTGTCATGATCGATCTGTATTACTGGCCTACCCCGAACGGCCACAAAGTCACCCTGTTGCTGGAAGAGCTGGGCCTGCCGTACACCACCAAACCGGTGAACATCGGCAGCGGCGACCAGTTCAAGCCTGAATTCCTCGCCATTTCCCCCAACAACAAGATGCCCGCGCTGGTCGACCACCAGCCCACCGACGGGGGCGCGCCGCAGAGCGTGTTCGAATCCGGCGCGATCCTGCTGTATCTGGCGGAGAAGACCGGGAAATTCCTGCCGGCCGACACCCGCGGCCGGGTCGCGGTGCTGGAATGGCTGTTCTGGCAGATGGCCGGCCTGGGCCCGATGAGCGGCCAGATGGGCCATTTCAATGTGTATGCGCCGGAGCAGATTCCGTACGCCATCGAGCGCTACGGCAATGAGGTGCGCCGCCTGCACGGGGTGATGGACAAGCGCCTGGTCAGCAGCGCCTATCTGGGCGGCGATGATTACAGCATTGCCGACATGGCCAGCTACCCGTGGATCGGCGCGTACGACAAGCTGCCGCCCGATTTCGCCGCGTTCCCCAACCTGAAGCGCTGGCATGACGCCATTGCCGCGCGCCCGGCGACCCAGCGCGCCTACGCCCTCAAGCACAAAGTGAACCCGGACGCCGGCAAGCCCCTGAGCGACGAAGAGCGCAAGCACCTGTTCGGCCAGCGTTGACGGTAGAGCCGACTGTCAGTCGGCTTCCCCGACGGTAGAGCCGACTGTCAGTCGGCTTCCCTCACGGTAGAGCCGACTGTCAGTCGGCTTCCCACCGAAGCACGTACAACGGCAGCGCCCGCGCCAACGGCAGCCGACTGACAGTCGGCTCTACCACGGGCCAGCCGCGCCATCCGCGGGTTTTGGTTACGATGGTCCGCTCCCCTCCGCTTCCAGCGGGGGGAGAACGCCCAGCCGCCGCCGGAAGATTCCATGCGCCACCTCGTAGCCTCGCTCGCCCTCATGCTCGCCTCGACCACCCTCGCCCACGCCGAAAAGCTCACCCTGGATGCCATCACCGGCCCGCTGCCGCTGTCCGGCCCGACCCTGATGAAGCCCAAGGTGGCGCCGGACGGCTCGCGCGTGAGCTTCCTGCGCGGCAAGGACGCCGACCGCAACCAGCTCGACCTGTGGGCCTATGACATCGCCAGCGGCCAGACCCGCCTGCTGGTGGATTCCAAGGTAGTGCTGCCGGGCGACGAAACCCTGAGCGATGCCGAAAAGGCGCGCCGTGAACGCCAGCGCATTGCCGCCATGACCGGCATCGTCGATTACCAGTGGTCGCCCGATGCCCACACCCTGCTGTTCCCGCTGGGCGGCGAACTGTACCTGTACGACCTGGGCAAGCAGGGCAAGGCCGCCGTGCGCCAGCTCACCCACGGCGAAGGCTTCGCCACCGACGCCAAGCTGTCGCCGAAGGGCGGGTTCGTCAGCTTCGTGCGCGAACGCAACCTGTGGGTGATCGACCTGGCCAGCGGCAAGCAGGTCCAGCTCACCCGCGACGGCAGCGACACCATCGGCAACGGCGTGGCCGAATTCGTCGCCGATGAGGAAATGGACCGCCACACCGGTTACTGGTGGGCGCCGGACGATTCGGCCATCGCCTTCGCCCGCATCGACGAGTCGCCGGTGCCGGTGCAGAAGCGCTATGAGATGTACGCCGACCGCACCGAGATGATCGAGCAGCGCTACCCGGCCGCCGGCGACCACAACGTCACCGTCAAGCTCGGGGTGATCGCGCCGCGTGCCGATGCCGCACCGCGCTGGGTCGATCTGGGCCGCAATCCGGACATCTACCTGGCCCGCGTGGACTGGCGCGACCCGCAGCAGCTGACCTTCCAGCGCCAGTCGCGCGACCAGAAAACCCTGGACCTCATCCAGGCCGACCTGCAGAGCGGCACACAGCGCACGCTGGTGACGGAAACCTCGCCGACCTGGGTGCCGCTGCACAACAGCCTGCATTTCCTCACCCAGGGCGGCTTCCTGTGGTCGTCCGAGCGCAGCGGCTTCCAGCACCTGTACCGCGTGTCCGATGACGGCAAGACCGTGACCGCGCTGACCAGCGGCAACTGGCCGGTGGACGAACTGCTGGCGGTGGACGAAGCCGCCGGCAAGGTCTACTTCCGTGCCGGTGTGGAGTCTTCGCGCGAAAGCCAGATCTACGCCGTGCCGCTGCAGGGCGGGCCGCTGCAGCGCCTGTCGCAGGCACCGGGCATGCACAGCGCCAGCTTCGCGAAGAACGCCAGCGTGTACGTGGACAGCTGGTCCAACACCACCACGCCGCCGCAGATCGCGCTGCATCGTGCCAATGGCGAAAAGATCGCCACGCTGGTGGAAAACAACCTGGACGATCCCAGCCACCCGTACGCGCGCTACCTGGATGCGCAGCGTCCGGTGGAGTTCGGCACCCTCACCGCGGCCGACGGCCGGACCGCGCTGAACTACAGCCTGATCAAGCCCGCCGGCTTCGACCCGTCCAAGCGCTACCCGGTAGCGGTGTACGTGTATGGCGGCCCGGCCAGCCAGACCGTCACCGACAGCTGGCCCGGCCGTGGCGACCACCTGTTCAACCAGTACCTGGCCCAGCAGGGCTATGTGGTGTTCTCGCTGGATAACCGCGGTACCCCGCGCCGCGGCCGCGATTTCGGCGGCGCGCTGTACGGCGTGCAGGGTACGGTGGAAGTGGCCGACCAGCTCAAGGGCGTGGCATGGCTCAAGCAGCAGCCGTGGGTGGACCCGGCGCGCATCGGCGTGCAGGGCTGGTCCAACGGGGGGTACATGACCCTGATGCTGCTGGCCAAGGCCTCGGACCAGTACGCCTGCGGCGTGGCCGGCGCGCCGGTGACCGACTGGGGCCTGTACGACACCCATTACACCGAGCGCTACATGGACCTGCCGGCGCGCAACGCCAAGGGCTATGAAGAAGCGCGGGTGCTGGCCCACATCGACGGCCTGCGCTCGCGCCTGCTGCTGATCCACGGCATGGCCGACGACAACGTGCTGTTCACCAATTCCACCGAATTGATGAGTGCGCTGCAGAAGCGCGGCCAGCCCTTCGAGCTGATGACCTATCCGGGCGCCAAGCATGGCCTGTCGGGCAGCAACGCACTGCACCGCTACCGCCTGGCCGAGGATTTCCTGGGCCGCTGCCTCAAGCCGTAACGCACGCCTCCGGGAGCCCCACCTGGCGCTGTCCGTGCCGGTGGGGCGCGGGCGGGGCCCCACCGGGCAGCGGCCATGACCTCCGGCCGATTGCCGCTGCCTCCCCGAGTGCGTAGGGTCGCAGGCACCCGCCCACTGGAGTCCTGCATGAAGCCGCTTGCCCTTGCCGTCGCGTTGGCCCTTTCCGTTCCCGCCGCGCTCAGTGCGCCGCCGGCCTTCGCTGCCGCTCCTGCTGCCACCAAGGCCCCGGCCAGTGCGGCCTGGGTGACCCGCAGCAACGAACTGGCGCAGATCCTGCTCGACGCGCAGGGCCCGTTCCAGCCGGAAGAGACCGGCTTCTTCGGCGTGCCCGGCTACGACGACAAGGTGGCCGATTTCGGGCCGGACAACGCCAAGCGCTATCGCGCCGCGATGGCCAAGGCGCGCGACCAGCTCAAGGCCAAGCTGGCCACCGAGCGCGACCCGAACGTGCGCCAGGACCTGGCGATCATGATCGCCGCCGCCGACGAGAACATCGAAGGCAGCGAACTCAACGAGAAGTACCTGCTGCCGTGGAGCGATACCCCGCAGACGGTGTTCAGCGGCATCAACCTGCTGCTGTCCAACCAGGTGCCGGCCGAGCGCCGCGCCAAGGCGCTGGACCGCCTGAAGGCCTATGCCGGCCTGGCCCCGGGCAGCACCGCCATCACCACGCTGTCGCGCCAGCGCTATGAAGAGCGCCTGGCCGACAAGACCCTGCTGCAGCCGACGAAGATCGAAGTCGAGCAGTCGCTGGCCAACGTCGATACCTACATCACCGGCATCGAAAAGCTGTTCGACAAGTACAAGGTCGCCGGCGCCGACGAGGCGCTGAAGACCATCGCCACCCAGCTGCGCGAGTACCGCGACTGGACGAAGAGCGAGGTGCTGCCCAAGGCACGTGCCGATGCGCGCCTGCCCGAGCCGCTGTACGCCTTCCAGCTCAAGCGCGTGGGCATCGACATCGACCCCAAGCTGCTGATGCAGCGGGCGCAGCTGGAATTCATGGAAACCCGTTCGGCGATGCGCCAGCTGGCGCCGCTGGTGGTGAAGGCCAAGGGCCTGAAGGTGGCCGACCCGACCGACCCGGTGGCGGTGATCCGCGCGCTGAAGGGCGACAAGATCGCCAACGACCAGCTGGAGCACCACTACCGCGGCGTGATCGATGCGATCGACCCGATCATCCGTGCCCAGAAGATCGTGGACGTGCCACAGCGCCCGATGCAGATGCGGCTGGGCTCGGCCGCCGAAAGCGCGGCCTCGCCGGCCCCGCACTTCCTGCCGGCGCCGCTGGTGGGCAACACCGGCCAGCAGGGCACCTTCGTGCTGCCGCTGGGCAACCCGGCCGCCGGCGACACGGCCGCGCAGTACGACGACTTCAATTTCGGCTCGGCCGCGTGGACGCTGAGCGCGCACGAAGGCCGCCCGGGCCATGAGCTGCAGTTCACCGCGATGGTGGAGCGCGGCGTGTCGCTGGCACGCACCATGTTCGCGTTCAACTCGGTCAACGTGGAAGGCTGGGCGCTGTATGCCGAAGCCGAAATGGTGCCGTACGAGCCGCTGGACGGGCAGTTGATCGCCCTGCAGTTCCGCCTGCTGCGCGCCGCGCGCGCGATGCTGGACCCGATGCTCAACCTGGGTCTGATCGACCGGGCCAAGGCCGAGCGCGTGCTGATCGACGAAGTGGGCCTGTCGCAGGCGATGGCCACCCAGGAACTGGACCGTTACATGGTGCGGTCGCCGGGTCAGGCGGGCAGCTACTTCTACGGCTACACCCGGATCCTGGAACTGCGCATGCAGACCGAGCTGGCCCTCGGCGAGAAGTTCGACCGCCTGGCGTTCAACAACTTCCTGCTCGACCAGGGCCTGCTGCCGCCGGACCAGCTGGCCAAGGCGGTCAACGAGGTCTTCATTCCGCGGTACACGGCAAAGTAATCACCTCCGCGTGGGCCGCGACCAACGGTCGTGGCCTACCGACCGTGGTCGTATGTACCCCCCGGCGAATCACATGTACGTTCCGGCGGAACATGGGCGCTTTGGTAGGTCACGACCGTTGGTCGTGACCCGCTTTCACCGGGTCGGCGTGATCGTCTGCACCGGCAACCGCTCCGCGGGCGGCGGGTTGGGAACCCAGATTGCCACTCCCGCCGCACGCCGCTGCGTGGTCGGGATGCCGATCCCCACGCCGCCGCCGCTGTGCGAGCCGTAACTGCCGCCGCCCACCGACAGGCCGCCACCGGAACTGCTCGAGGCCACGCCCATCAGGATCACGCCGTTGGCGCCCAGTGCGGCCGCTTCCTTCTTCAACCGCGCCACGGCTGCATCGGTCTGGCCCTGGGTGCCAAAGCCCACCGCGCTGGACGATTCGAGCTGGGCGATTTCAATCGAGCCCGGCGGCGGGGTCGAATAGATCTGCACCAGTGCCGGGTCGGTAGGCGGGCGGGTCTGGCCCAGCATCACCCGGGACGTGTTCGCGCAGCCGGTCATCACCAGCAGCACGCCGAGCAGCGGAAGGATTCGAATGTTCATGGGTCCACCCCTTGTACGGCCTGGTCGGCCTGCGCCTGGATCATCCGGGCTGGCCGCTGAATCGGTGCCAACCTGTTCCGGCGCACGGTAACACCGGGGGGGTGAGCCCGCCGCATCGCGTTCTTGCCACCACCATCACGCGCCGCAGGCGGCGCTGTCGCTACCCTGCGGCCAGCATTTTCAGGCAAGGGGAACGGGGCATGGGATTGATCAGTCTGCTATGGGGCGTGCTGGCACTGTTGTGGATGATCCTGGCGCTGATACCGCTGCTGGGCTGGGGCAACTGGTTCCTGATCCCGTTCGCTGCCGTTGGCGCGGTGATCGGCGCCCTGGGCATCCTGTTCACCCACCCCACCAAGCGCGGCCGCGCCTGGACCGGGCTGCTGCTCAACGCCGTGGTGGTCGTAGTGGGGATCGTGCGCCTGTCGCTGGGCGGTGGGGTCATCTGACGGGCCCGGTGCGACGCAGGGTCGCAGGGGCGGAGGCGCGGAAGCCAAGGGCGTAGAATGGCCGCCCGATGATCATTCGTCCCCGCCCCCACGGCTGGCAGCTGCTGTACATCCTGCGCGGCTCCATCGTGCCCGCCATCGCGCCCAAGGTGGCCGCCATCTTCGTGCTGGCCATTGCCGTGGCGGCCTTTACCGAACTGGCCCACCCGCCGGGCATCGAACGGGTGTCGGTCGCGCCGTTCACGCTGCTGGGCCTGGTGCTGTCGATCTTCCTGAGCTTCCGCAACAACGCCTGCTTCGACCGCTGGTGGGAAGGGCGCAAGCTCTGGGGCCAGCTCATCTATGAATCGCGCAGCCTGGCGCGGCTGTGCAGCACGCTGCTGGCCGTACAGCCGGCGCGCGCCGACCGCATCTGCCGCCTGGCCATCGCCTTCGCGCATGCACTGGCTGCGCGCCTGCGCGGGCAGGACGCCGCGCTGGCCGGACTGCCCTGGGTGCCCGAGACCGACCGCGCGCGCTACGCGCAACGCCAGAACGTGCCGGACCAGCTGCTGGCGATGATCGCGGTGGAAACCACCGCCGCGCTGCGCGCCGGCGAGATCGACAGCATCCTGTATGCCCAGTTCGAGACCCGCCTGCATGCGCTGTCCAGCATCCAGGCCGGCTGCGAACGCATCCTGCTGACCCCGCTGCCGTTTGCCTACACCCTGCTGCTGCACCGCTGCGCGTGGATGTTCTGCGTGCTGCTGCCGTTCGGCCTGGCCAGTGCGCTGGGCTGGGCCACGCCCGTGGTGTCGGCGGTGCTGGCCTATGCCTTCTTCGGCCTGGACCAGCTGGGCGAGGAAATGGAAGAACCGTTCGGGCTGGAGCCCAACGACCTGCCGCTGGATGCGATGGTGCGCACCATCGAAATCGACCTGCTCGACAGCCTGGGCGTGCGCCCGCTGCCGGAACCCCTGCAACCGCAGCGCTACCTGCTGCAGTAACCGAATACCGTCTGGAGCATCCCATGGCCCACCCCGACTACCGCCCCCGCCGCATGCGCCACGACGAGTTCTCGCGTCGCCTGATGCGCGAGAACACGCTGACCACCGACGACCTGATCTACCCGGTGTTCGTGCACGACCTGGCCGGGCGCGCGCCGGTCGCTTCGATGCCGGGCGTGGAGCGCCTGTCCATCGATGAACTGCTGAAAGTGGCCGAAGAAGCGCTGGAGCTGGGCATTCCGGTGATCGACCTGTTCCCGGTGATCGACCCGGCCGGCAAGAGCCTGGATGCGGCCGCAGCGTGGGACGAGGACGGCCTGGCGCAGCGGGCCATCCGCGCGCTGAAGTCGCGCTTCCCCGAGCTGGGGGTGATGACCGACGTGGCGCTGGATCCCTACACCACCCACGGCCAGGACGGGATCATCGACGAGAAGGGCTACGTGCTCAACGACATCACCGTGGCCGCGCTGGTCAAGCAGTCGCTCTCGCACGCCGAAGCCGGCGTGGACATCATTTCGCCGTCGGACATGATGGACGGCCGCATCGGCGCGATCCGCCGCGCGCTGGACGCCCAGAACCACGTCAACGTGCGCATCATGGCCTATTCGGCCAAGTACGCCTCGGCGTTCTACGGCCCGTTCCGCGACGCGGTAGGCAGCTCGGCCAGCCTCGGCAAGGCCGACAAGAAGACCTACCAGATGGACCCGGCCAACGGCGACGAGGCCATGCGCGAGATCGCGCTGGACCTGGAAGAGGGCGCGGACATGGTCATGGTCAAGCCGGGCATGCCCTATCTGGACCTGGTGCGGCGGGTGAAGCAGCAGTTCGGCGTGCCGACCTTCGCCTATCAGGTCAGTGGCGAGTACGCGATGATGAAGGCGGCCTTCGCCAATGGCTGGCTGGACGAACGCGCCTGCGTGCTGGAGTCGCTGATCGGCTTCAAGCGGGCCGGTGCCGATGGCGTGCTGACCTATTTCGCACCGCAGGTGGCGCGTTGGCTGCGCGAACGCTGACAATACGCGTCAACACGCAGACAGGACAAAGACGATGCAGACGATGGGATGGGTGCAGTGGCTGACCTGGGGCACCGGGGTCACCGTATTCGCGGTGGTGATCGGCCTGATCATCCGCAGCGCGGTGCGCGCCGCCCGGCGCGCGCCGGAACAGCCGTCGGCCGCCGCGCGTCTGGCCCGCGAAGCCAACCTGTCGCCTGCGGTGCAGGCCCAACTGGCCGCGCTGAACCAGCGCAAGGACAACGGCGAGATCAGCGAAGCCGAGTACGAACAGCAGCGCGCCGCGCTGCTGCGCGCGCACTGAAGGGAAAAGCGTACCGACCAACGGTCGGTACCTGCCATCCTTACCGGCAGCCAGCCACCGCGGGTGTGCGCAACCTGTACAGATCCAACCCGCCGGCCTTCGGCGACGTTGCCTGCCCTGCCACCACCAGCTCGCTGGGCTTGGACGCATCCACCACCGGCGCTCCGGTTTGTCCGTCGGCGGTATTGAAGCTCAACCCCAGCGGTTCGGCCGGCGTGCGGTAATCGCAGCCCACTACCCACACCTGCGAATGGCCGCCTGACACCCGGGTCAGTACCAGCGCCCCCTGATTGCCCAGCCAGTCGCCGCCCAGCTCATCCATGGCGCTGTTGAGCGGCGCCGGCAGAGGCGTAGCGGTAGCGAAGCCTCGTCCCTCTGCGGTCGACACGAACAGGTCGAACCCGCCCTGGGTACCCTTGCCATCGCGGGCGAACAACAGCACCTGCCCATCCGGCCGCAGCGCCGGGCGTCGCTCATCGGCCGCCGTGTTGACCGTCGCCGGCAGTGCCTGCACCGGACCGACGCTGCCATCCCCCTGGACCATCACCCGGTACAGGTCGTACCCACCGCGCCCGCCGTCCCGGTTGGAGGCAAAGTACAGCCAGGCACCGTCGTGGCTGAAGAACGGATCGACTTCATCGCTGGCGCCGTTGAGCGCCAGCGGTGCCGGATCCTGCCAGCGCCCATCGCGCAGCCGGGCCTGCCACAGGTCCCAACCGCCCGCACCGCCGGTCCGGTCGCTGGCCCACACGATCCGCTGGCCGTCCGGCGAAAGCGTGGCCTGGGCGTCATTGGCCTTGGTCGACACCACCCCCATGCCTTCGATGCCGAACTCGGAAAGCGCCATCGCGCCCGGTGCGGAGAGTAAACTCAGGCTCAGCGCGAGCAGAGACAAGGGAGTGCGCATAGTCGCTTCCATTGGGGTTTGCGTTTCTATCCAGGCCCGGAGTTTAAGACACCCATGACCGCCCGTTACGCCGTATTCGGCCAGCCCATCGCCCACTCGCAGTCGCCGCACATCCATGCCGCGTTCGCCCGCCAGGAGGGCATCGCGCTGGACTACCGCGCCATTGAAGCGGCGCCGGCCGATTTTCCGGCGGCGCTGGAGGCGTTCGCCGCCGACGGTGGCGTCGGCGCCAACGTCACCGCGCCGCTGAAGGAAATCGCCTTCGGCTTGTGCAGAACGTTCACCTCGCGCGCCAAGCTGGCCGGCTCCGTCAACACGCTGCTGCGCAAGGGCGACTACTGGCACGGCGACACCACCGACGGCGTGGGACTGGTGCGTGACCTTACCGACCGCCACGGCCTGGACCTGCGCGGCCGCCGCGTGCTGCTGCTCGGCGCGGGCGGCTCGGCGCGCAGCGTGGGCCCGGCGTTGCTGGATGCCGGCATCCGCGAACTGGTGGTGGTCAACCGTACCCCCGAGCGTGCCGACCAGCTGAGCGACGCGATCGGCGAGCCCGGCCGCGTGCTCACCCGCTACTGGGAAGACATGCACGAGCTGGGCGACTTCGAACTGATCGTCAACGCCACCTCGGCCGGCCGTGACCGCAGCGTGGAATTCGAACTGCCACTGTCGCTGGTCAACAGCATGACCACCGCCGTGGACCTGAACTACGGCGAGGCCGCCATCGCCTTCCTGGCCTGGGCCCGCGCCGCACAGTGCCGCAACATGGTCGACGGCCTGGGCATGCTGGTCGAGCAGGCTGCCACCAGCTTCCAGCAGTGGCATGAAGTGCGCCCGGACACCGATCCGGTCTACGCCGGGCTACGCGCGAAGAACGCGCTGGCGGGTGAAGAGTGAGCCCGGACCTGCTGCTCAGCCTGCTGGGCATGGCCGCGCTGCGCCTGCCGGTGCTGATCGCACTGGGCGTGTCGCTGGTGTGGGTGGTGGATGCCCCGCGCGGCACCATCCGCAGCGTGGCGCTGTGGTCGCTGGCGCTGTTGCTGCTGGCCAGCCTGGCGGGGCTGGCGCTCAACATCGTGCCGACCTGGCTGGTCCAGCGTGGCGAGTACGGCAACGTGCAGATGCTGTCGTGGCTGCTGCGCGGCGGCCACTTCCTCATCGGCCTGGTCGATGCGCTGGGCACGGTGCTGCTGGTCTGGGCGATGACCCGCGCGCTGCGCAACCGCACCGCCCCGGCGGCCTGACCAGGCGACCCCGGTCACGGAACTGAACCGGCGCGGCAAAATCCGCGCCGGCCGCAGGCCCCGGGCATGAGAAAATACCCGCCTGATCCAGGCAGGACCTCCCCGGCGTGACCGAAAAAGTTGAAGCCCCGCGCGCGCTGAACGACGAGCTCAAGACCGTCATCCGCGATGCCTACGCCAAGCTGCAGGCCAACACCCCCGGCTTCAGCACGCGGCGTTCGCAGAGCCAGATGATCGGCGTGGTCTCGCGTGCGCTGTCGCAGAGCGGCGGGGTAGGGGTGGTCGAGGCGCCCACCGGCGTGGGTAAGAGCCTGGGCTACCTCACCGCCGGCGTGCCGATTGCGCTGGCCACCAAGAAAAAGCTGGTGATCAGCACCGGCACGGTGGCGCTGCAGTCGCAGCTGGTCGAGCGCGACATCCCGAACTTCCTCAAGGCCACCGGCCTGGAGGCGACCGTGGCGCTGGCCAAGGGCCGCACCCGCTACCTGTGCACGCGCAATGCCGCCGAGGCGCATGGCGACGGCGCGCAGGAAGGCATGTTCGAGGACGAACAGCCGCTGTTCGACCGCCCGCTGGCGCCGATCGAGATGGACCTGGCGCAGAAGCTCAGCAAGGACTTCGTCGAAGGCCGCTGGAACGGCGACCTGGACAACGCGCCGGACACCATCAGCCCCTCGCTGCGCTCGCGCATCACCACCCCGGCCTCCGGCTGTGCCGGGCGCAAGTGCGCCTACTCCGCCCAGTGCGCCGTGCTGCGCGCGCGCAACACCGTGCGCGACGCCCAGATCGTGGTCACCAATCACGCGCTGCTGCTGTCGGCCCTGTCCATTGGTGAAAGCGACAACGGCCAGCCGCTGATCGCCCCGCCCTCGGACATGCTGCTGGTGCTCGACGAAGGCCACCACATCGGCAACGTGGCCATCGACCAGGGCGCGGCCAGCCTGGCCCTGGATGAGATGGCCAAGCGCACCGGCCGCCTGCAGATCCTGATCGCCGCCGCCTATCGCGCGGTGGACAAGGACAAGCTGGGCAACCTGCTGCCGAACGAAGCCATCGACGTAGCCGCGCGGGTCAGCAAGCAGCTGCGCGCGTTCCGCGACGTGATCGACCGCAGCTGGCAACCGGACCCGACCGCGCAGGAGCCGATGTGGCGCGCGCCGAACGGCCGCCTGCCGGACATCTGGATGGCCGACATCGAGGCCTTGGCCGATGACACCCGCGCGCTGTTCAACTGGGCCCACGCCGCACTGTCGCAGGTGGCCAAGGGCAAGCCCGAAGACGCCGCGCGCGAACGGTTGCAGCGCACGCTGGGCATGGCGCTGGAAATGATCGAACAGCAGCACAACCTGTGGACCGCCTGGCGCCGCGAAGACAAGGAAGGCCAGCCGCCGTTCGCGCGCTGGGTCACCCTGTCGCGCGATGGCGACCTGATCCTGCATGGCTCGCCGGTGTCGGCCGCCAACGTGCTGCGCAAGCTGCTGTGGGATGAAGTGGATTCGGTGGTGATGACCTCGGCCACGCTCACCGGCGGTGGCGATTTCCAGGCGCTGGCGATCGACAACGGCATTCCCAACGACGCCGAGATGGTCTCGCTGGCGTCCCCGTTCGACCTGCCCAACCAGGCCGAGCTGATCGTGCCCAACTTCCCGGTTACCCCGGACGACCGCGACCGGCATCCCAAGGAAGTGGCCAAGTATCTGGTCAAGGAACTGGACTGGAGCAAGGGCAGCATCGTGCTGTTCACCTCGCGCTGGAAGATGGAGAAGGTGGCCGAGCTGATGCCGGCCGCGCAGCGCAAGCAGGTGCTGGTGCAGGGCGAGACCGCCAAGCAGAAGATGATCGACGAGCACCTGCGGCGCACCTCGGCAGGCGAGGGCTCGGTGCTGTTCGGGCTGAACTCGTTCGGTGAAGGCCTGGACCTGCCCGGTGAAGCCTGCACCACGGTGGTGATCACCCAGGTACCGTTCGCGGTGCCGACCGATCCGCAGACCTCCACCTTGAGCGAATGGTTCGAAAGCCGTGGGTTGAACGCCTTCAACCTGATCGCCATCCCGCACGCGCTGCGCACGCTGACCCAGTTCGCTGGCCGCCTGATCCGCACCTCCACCGACACTGGCCGCGTCATCATCCTCGACTCGCGCCTGATCAGCCGCCGCTACGGCAAGCGCATCATTGATGCGTTGCCGCCCTTCAAGCGGGTCATCGGCTGACGAGGACGCTCTACGCGCGACGCATGGCAAAGCCCATGCCGAACAGCAGCGAGAAGATCGTCACCGCCTTCATATCCACCAGCCACCCTTCCCGGTGCGCACCGCATGATCCAGCGCGGCACTCGGCAGCGCATCGATCAGCGGTTGGCGCGGGGGGACGCGGCGGGGCATCGACCAACGATGGCGGGGTGGCCCCATGGCGTAGCGCCACGCCATGCGTGGCTGCGTATCAACAGGCCCCCAGTAGAGCCGGGCCCAGCCCGGCTGGCCAGCTACAGCTTGCCCAGATCCCGCACCGCACCCTTGTCCGCACTGGTCGCCAACAACGCATAGGCCTTGAGCGCCCCGGTCACCTTGCGCGGACGCGCCTCCCGTGGCCTCCACCCCAGCGCATCCTGCTCCGCACGCCGCGCCGCCAACGTAGCGACATCCACCAGCACATCGATCCGCCGCGCCGGAATGTCGATCCGGATCCGGTCCCCATCGCGCACCAATCCAATCGTGCCGCCGGCGGCCGCTTCCGGTGACGCATGCCCGATCGACAGCCCGGACGTACCACCCGAGAACCGCCCGTCGGTCAGCAGCGCACACTGTTTGCCCAGTCCCTTCGATTTCAGGTAACTGGTCGGGTACAGCATCTCCTGCATGCCCGGCCCGCCGCGTGGGCCTTCATAGCGGATCACCACCACGTCGCCGGCCCGCACCTCATCGGCCAGGATGCCCTGCACCGCCGCATCCTGGCTCTCGAACACCCGCGCGGTGCCCTCGAAAACATGGATGGACTCATCCACGCCGGCGGTCTTCACCACACAGCCATCCTCGGCCAGGTTGCCGCGCAGCACCGCCAGCCCACCTTCGGCCGAGTACGCGTTCGCTACATCGCGGATGCACCCTTCAGCCCGGTCCAGATCCAACGAGGGCCACCGCGTCGCCTGGCTGAAAGCTACCTGGGTGGGAATGCCGGCCGGGCCGGCACTGAAGAATTCATGCACGCCCGCATCATCCGTCACCGCCACATCCCAGCGCGCAATGGCATCGGCCAGGGTTCGGCTGTGCACGGTCGGCACATCGACATGCAGCAGCCCGCCGCGTGCCAGCGATCCCAGGATCGCGAACACGCCACCGGCGCGGTGCACATCCTCCATGTGGTACTTCGGCGTATTCGGCGCCACCTTGCACAGCTGCGGCACCCGTCGCGACAGTGCGTCGATGGCATGCAGGTCGAAGTCCACCTCCGCTTCCTGCGCGGCCGCCAGCAGGTGCAGGATGGTGTTGGTGGAACCGCCCATGGCGATATCCAGCGTCATCGCATTCTCGAATGCCGCACGCGTGGCGATCCCGCGCGGCAGCGCGCTGGCATCCTCGCCGCCGTACCAGCGGTGGCACAGCTCCACCACCAGACGACCGGCGCGGCGGAACAGCTGCTCGCGGTCGGCGTGCGTGGCCAGGGTCGACCCGTTGCCCGGCAGCGACAGCCCCAGCGCCTCGGTCAGGCAGTTCATCGAGTTGGCGGTGAACATGCCCGAGCACGAGCCGCAGGTCGGGCACGCACTGCGTTCGTATTCGGCGACCTTCTCATCGGACGCGCTGGCATCGGCGGCGATCACCATCGCATCCACCAGGTCCAGCTTGTGCTCGGCCAGCCGGGTCTTGCCCGCCTCCATCGGTCCACCGGAGACGAATACCACCGGGATGTTCAGCCGCAGCGCGGCCATCAGCATGCCGGGGGTGATCTTGTCGCAGTTGGAAATGCACACCAGCGCATCGGCGCAGTGCGCGTTGACCATGTACTCCACCGAGTCGGCGATGATCTCGCGGCTGGGCAGCGAATACAGCATGCCGTCGTGGCCCATGGCGATGCCGTCGTCCACCGCGATGGTGTTGAACTCCTTGGCCACCCCGCCGACCTGTTCGATCTCGCGCGCCACCAGTTGGCCCAGGTCCTTGAGGTGCACGTGGCCGGGCACGAACTGGGTAAATGAATTGGCGATGGCGATGATCGGCTTGTGGAAGTCCGCATCGGTCATGCCGGTGGCGCGCCACAAGGCGCGGGCGCCGGCCATGTTGCGGCCGGCGGTGGAGGTACGGGAGCGGTATTCAGGCATGGGGCTGGCAGGATCTGGCGGGCCGTGGGGGCGCGTTGCCACTCGATTCTGCCCAAAAATTCCGGTTGCTGTTGCAACCGTCGGGATCGACGTTCCTGAAACGCCGTTCATCTTTTTCACTTTGCCGGTTTTGGTTGTTGGCGGGGATCAGGCATGATTGAGGCGATAACCGTACACGGGGGGGCATGCCGCCATGAAACGTTCCAGGACCACCGCACTGCTGCTGATGAGCGCTGCGCCGCTGCTGTTTACTGCCTGCTCGAAGCAGGAAGGCGTACAGACGCAGGAGGGGCTGTACACCTCGGTGGAAGCCTGTACCGAAGCCACCGGCGACCCTTCCAGCTGCCGTACCGCCTTCGCCGAGGCGCAGAAGCAGTCCGCCGACGCGGCCCCGAAGTACGCCTCGCGTGCCGAATGCGAAGCCGACTACAACGCCGAGCAGTGCGTGGAACAGAAGACCTCTACCGGCCATTCGTTCATCGGTCCGATGATGATGGGCTTCTTCATGTCGCAGATGCTCGGCAACCGTGGCGCCGGTCTGGCGCAGGCCCCGGCGGCCAGCCCGGCCTACCAGGACAAGGCCAAGGGGTGGGCGCGCCCGGCCCCGGGCGGCAGCGGCGGCCTGAACACCGCCAGCGGCATCGGCGCCGGCAAGGCCGGCCTCGCCCCGGTCAATTCCACCCCGAACCGCGCCGTCACCGCCAGCCGCGGCGGCTTCGGCAACACCAGCAGCAGCCGCAGCAGCTACGGCGGCTGATCGAATGAAGCGTGTGCGTATCGACGAGCGCAGCCAATGGCGCGCTCGTGCGGCCGAGTCCGGCTTCCGCTTCCACACCATCGACGGCCTGCCGTACTGGGATGAAACCGCGTACTACGCGTTCACTCTGCGCCAGATCGAAAACGACATCGAAGATCCCAGCGCGCAGCTGCATGCGATGGCCATGGACCTGGTTGACGAGGTGGTGCGCAGCGAGCAGCTGATGGACCAGCTGGCCATTCCGCCGGCGTTCCGCGACTGGATCGCCGACAGCTGGCGCCGGCGCGAGCCGCACTTGTATGGGCGCCTGGATTTCGCCTATGACGGTACGGGTCCGGCCAAGCTTTACGAGCTCAATTACGACACCCCGACGTCGTTGTTCGAGGCGTCGTTCTTCCAATGGCAGTGGCTGGAAGACCAGCGCAACCAGAACCGCCTGCCGCCGCACGCCGACCAGTTCAACGCCATCCACGAGGCGCTGGTGGAGCGGTTCGCGGCGTTGAGCGCGCAATTGCCCCCGCCGCTGTACTTCAGCGCCGTGGGCGCCTCGGAAGAAGACCAGGGCACCGTGGACTATCTCCGCGACTGCGCGGCCCAGGCCGGGCTGCGGGGCGAGGCGATCGCGATCGAAGACATCGGTCTGTCCGAAGACGGGCGGTTCACCGCGCTGGACGATACGGTGATCGGCAGCCTGTTCAAGTTGTACCCGCTGGAAGACCTGATGACCGAATCGTTCGGGCAGGCGCTGCCCGGCTCGGGCGTGCAGCTGCTGGAACCGGCGTGGAAGGCCATCCTGAGCAACAAAGGCGTGCTGCCGCTGCTGTGGCAGCGCCACCGTGGGCACCCGAACCTGCTGGCGGCCGAGTTCGATGACGGCAGCGCGCTGCCGGCCGGTTGGGTGCGCAAGCCGCTGTTCTCGCGCGAAGGCGCCAACGTGGCCATGCACCTGGCCGATGGCAGCTGGCAGGAAAGCGAAGGCCCGTACACCGGTCCGGCGATCCGCCAGGCCGCGCACCCGCTCACCGCGTTCGATGGTGGCTACCCGCTGATCGGCAGCTGGGTGGTCGGCGACCAGGCCTGCGGCATGGGCATCCGCGAAGACAACAGCCGCATCACCCGCGACAGCGCCCGGTTCGTCCCGCACGCGATCATCGACGAAGCACCCACGCGCATCTACGTCTGATGGGTTACCGGCGTCACGACCAACGGTCGTGACCTACCGGCGAAGCGGCGACCGGACCGACGAAGCGGCGACCGCACCGGCGAAGCGGCGACCGCACCGACGATGCGGTGACCGGACCGACGAAGCGGTGACCGGATCGGCGGTGTGGCGACCGGACCGACGAAGCGGCGACCGGATTGGCGATGCGGTGACCGGACCGGCGATGCGGTGACCGGATCGGCGGTGTGGCGACCGGACCGGGGCTGCGGCCGCCATGACCGTCTGCCGGCCGGTAGGTATCGACCGTTGGTCGATACGTGCCTACAGCAACCCGTCACGCTTGACGGCGAGGTAACGCTCCACCAGCGCCCCGGGCAACGCGTCCGCCGTCACGTCCAGCACCATCACCCGATGGCTGCGCAGCGCGTCATGCGCGTCATTGCGCTGCTGCAGGTAGCGCGCAATGGCACCGGCCTGGGTGGCATCCTGCAGCGTTTCCACCTCCTGCTGCAATGCCACGTCCAGCTCCCGCTCGCGCAGGCTGGCCACGCACACCAGATGCTGGCGTTGCAGCAGGCGCACCGCCACCAGCAGGTCCTCGATATCCTCATCGCGTACGTTGGTGACCAGCATCACCAGCGAACGTCGGCGCTGGCGCAGGCTCAGCTCGGTGGCGGCGGCCAGGTAATCGGTAGCCACCGGTTGCGCCTGCAGGTCGTAGCTGGTGCGCAGCAGCGCATCGATGGTCCCCATGCCGCGCTGCGGCGCCACCCAGCGGCTCTCGCCACCGGTGGCGAACAGGCCGACGCCGTCGCCCTGGCGCAACGCCAGGTACGACACTACCAGCGCCGCATTGAGCACGTGGTCGAAGTGCGACAGCCCGCCTTCGCTGGCCATCATGCGCCGGCCGGTATCGATCATCAGCACCAGCTGCTGGTTCTTTTCATCCTGGTACTCACGCGAGATCAGCTTGCGCGCGCGCGAGGTGGCCTTCCAGTCGATCTGGCGCAGGCTGTCGCCGATACGGTATTCGCGCATCTGGTGGAAATCGGTGCCCTCGCCACGGCGGCGCTTGAGGTGAGCGCCGACCAGGCGCGAGGCCTGTTCGGCACTGAACAGCGCGAAGCGGGTGAGCGGCGCGAAGTTGGGGTACACCCGCACCGTCAACGCCGGCGGCAGCAGCCGTCGCTGCCGCCACAACCGCCACGGCGCGTGCACGCGCAGGTGCACGCCGTCGAATGCAAAGCGCCCGCGCGCGGTGGGTGTCAGCGTGTACTCGATGCTGCTGGCCACCAGCGGCTTGAGCGTCAACGCCCGCGGCAGGCCCTGCATCGCCCAGGCGCCCGGAACGAGGTCGAACACGTCCACGCGCTGGCGGCGGCTGGATTCCAGCCGCAGCGTCGTGCGCCGCTCCACGTTCAATGCCAGCGCTTCAGGCAGCTCGCGCTGCACGGTAGGCGAGGGCTGCGCGCGCAGCCGCAGCAGGTCCACCAGCGCCAGCAGTGCAATGGACGCCGCCGTGGCCTGCCAGGCCCACAGCGGCAGCAGGCCGAATGCCACCGGCAGGCCCAGCAGTCCCCAGCCGACCAGCAACGCCAGCAGCAGCGGGGCAGGCCTCACTTGCGCGGTGCCTCCACCTTGGCCAGCAATGCCGTCAATGCATCGTCGGCCGACTGGCCTTCGATCTGCAGTTCCGGGGCCAGCGCGATGCGGTGGCGCAATGCCGGGCGGGCGATCTCGCGCACGTCATCGGGCGTGACGAAGTCGCGCCCGGCCAGCACCGCCTGCGCGCGCGCGGCCCGCACCAGCGCGATGCTGCCGCGTGGCCCGGCGCCCAGCGCGATGCCGGGGAAATGACGTGTGGCGGCGACGATGCGTACCGCGTAGTCCACCACTTCCGGGTCCACCGTGATCGCGGCGGTGGCCTGCTGCAGCGCGATCACCTCGGCGGCGTTGAGTACGCGCGGCACCTGCGACAGGTCGAAATCGGACGCGCTGCGCCCGGTGGTGATCGCATCCACCATGCGCTTCTCGTCTTCCAGCGCCGGGTAATCGATGATCACCTTGAGCAGGAAGCGGTCCAGCTGCGCTTCGGGCAACGGGTAGGTGCCTTCCTGTTCCACCGGGTTCTGCGTGGCCAGGGCCAGGAACGGCGGGTTGAGCACGAAGGCCTTGCCCTCGATGGTGACCTGGCCTTCCTGCATCACTTCCAGCAGCGCCGATTGGGTCTTGGCCGGGGCGCGGTTGATTTCGTCGGCCAACAGCAGGTTGGTGAAGACCGGCCCCCTGCGGATCTTGAAGCTTTCCGACTTCGGGTCGTATACCGCATGGCCGCTGACGTCGCTGGGCATCAGGTCGGGGGTGAACTGCACGCGCCCGTAGTCCAGCTCCAGTGCCTGTGCCAATGCGCGCACCAGCAGGGTCTTGCCCAGCCCGGGAACGCCTTCGATCAGCACATGGCCACCGGCCAGCAGCGCGATCAGGATCTGGTCCAGCACCTCGGGCTGGCCGATGAAGGCGCGTCCCACTGCGTCGCGCACGGCATCGACGCGTTCGACCAGGCGCTGGCCGGTCAGCGCGGGCGGGGACAACGGCGGCGGAGCGGTGGGCTCGGTCATAGCAGGTTTCTCATCTGGATCAGCAGTCGGATGCGGTCACGCAGGGCCGCGACATCCTTCGATGCCGGCACCTGCAGGGCGGTCTGGACGCGCGAATGCGGCCAGTGCAGCAAGGTGGCGATGGCGTGCACCTGGGCGTCGCCGCTGAGTGCGGCGGCCGTGGGTGCACGACGCCGCAGGCGCGCCAGGAACGCGCGGCGCACGGCGTCGTACAGCAGGGGCGCTTTGCCGAAGCGCAGCAGGTGCTCGCCACTGGCGCGCACGTGTTCCAGCAGCGAGCGGCGCTCGACCGCCGGCGCCGACAGCAGGCTGCCCAGGCGCTGCGCGCGCAGCCACAGCCAGCCCAGCAGCGCCAGCAGCAGCGGCACCCAGACCGGCCAGCCCTGGTAGAAGATGCGCGACCACAGCGTGGGCGGGCGCGAGCCGTAGACCAGCCACACGGCGCCCTCGCCGTAGTTCGGGTCCAGCACGTAGCGGGCGAGGTCGCGGTGGGCGATGTCGTGCAGCCCATCGGCCAGGCTGCCCTCGGGGTCGCTGGCATCGAACGCGCGCGGGGTGCCTTTGAGGAACTCCATGTCCGCCAGCACATCCACGCTGCCGTCGCCCTTGCGCAGCCTCGCCCACACCAGGCCATCGTAATCGCCCCATTCGCGCGCCAGCACGACGCCCTCGGGCACGTCCACGCCGAAGCGGCGGCTGCGGCAGAACTCGACGTGGCCCGGGTCATCGACCACGTGGAAGCCCTTGCAGCCGCTGTCGTAGTACGCGCTGTCCACGCCCAGGGCGTCCAGCAGCGGGCCCTGCGGCGCGTCCTCGTCCTGCGACACCGGCGGGGTGCGCACCAGCAGGTGGCCACCCTGGCCCACCCACTCGAGCAGGGCCCGCGCGCTGGGCGCGGGTACGTCGGCGCTGTCCTGCAGCAGCACCACGGTGTCGCGTGGCGTGAGCTGCATGCGCGGCAGGTCGATGCGCGGGCTGGAATGCACGGTGATGCCATCGGCGCGCAGCGCCTGGCCCAGTACGTACAGCGGGTTGTAGCTGGCCTCGCCCTGCGCCGGGAGGTGTTCGGTGCGGGTGATTTTCTCGTGCGTGCGCAGGAACATGATCGACACGGGCACGCCGAGCAACAGGATCACGCCCAGCACCAGCAGCCAGCGCAGCCGGGCGTTCATGCGCGCCACCGGAACTGCGACTGCAACGTACTCGCCAGCGCCTCGAAGTCCGCCGGTTCGGGCAGTCGACCGGCGTAGGCCGCGTACTGCCAGACCTGCACCACGCGCGCGAACAGGCGGCGGTCGGCCTCCTCGGGCATGCGCCGCGACGCGCGCAGGCACTGCGCCTCGGTCGCGCCCGGGGGCAGCACCACCTCGGCGCGCTCGCTCATCGACTCCACGCTGGCGCGGTACAGCAGCGCCAGCGCCTGTCGCGGCCGACCCTCCTGCCACAGTGCACGCGCCCGCGCGGCCGGGTCCGGCGGGATCACCTCGGGCAGCGTGACGGTCTCTTCCAGCACCGTTCCGGGCGTCCCGCGCCTGCGGGTGCCGCCGCCACGCAGCCAGCGCAGCCACCACGGCGCGGTCACCGCCAACAGCAGCACCAACAGGCCGACCAGGCCCCACAGCAGCCACTCGGCGATCTGCGCCGGCAGCCGCGGCCCCTTCGCGAACGGGGTGGCGTCGTCATCCCTGGCGCGCTGCTTCCGCTTTTTTTCCGCCTCGTCCTGCGTACGCTCCCAACGACTCACCTGGCGCGTGGGCGTCACCAGCGGATCCTCATAGGCGCGCTGCACGGCCTGGCGGAAACCTGCGGTGTCCGGTGTCCCGCCAAAGATCACAGCGCCGGTGTTGGACGGATCGTCGGCCGGTACCGCGTCCTCGCCTTCGTCCTCGTCCTCGTCTGCGTCGCTGGTGTCTGCATCCGCGTCGTCCGGTGCCACGGACTGCGGCGCCGCGGCCGGTGCCTGCGCGTGCACGGTGCCCATCGGCCAGCACAGCACCAGCGCCATCACCAGCAGCGGTGCCGCCTGCTGCAGGCGGTCGCGCAGGCGACGGAAGGCGATCTCCACGTCCCAGGCTTCCATCTCGGTGCGGCGGTTGAGGTACAGCGCGAACCCGGCACCGGCATGGAACGGTCCGATCAGCGTCGCGGCCAGCCAGAACAGCGCATTGACGCCCAGCCGTGCCCACGCCGGCATGTCCTGGCGCACCATCTCCCACGCCGCGCGCCAGGAATCGGAGAGCAGTTCCAGCGGCACGAACAGGAAGACCGCGGCGATGCACCCGCTGACGATCACCAGTTCGAACATCAGGCACGTGAACGTCAGCAGCACTGCATGGCCGAACGTGCCACCGAGCACGGCGCGGCGGCGCACGCTGCGTTGCGCGGCATCGCTGCCCTCGAGCAGGTTCACCGGCAGCAGCAGCGAGCGGAAGGGACTGAAGCGGCGCCAGCCCAGGTAACCCCAGAAGCCGCTCCAGCCCCACTGACGCTGTGCGCGCAGGGTCTGCAGCGGGCGCGGTTCGTCGCCGAACACGCCGCGCGATATCACATACAGCGCGATCCGGTCGGTGACCGGCTTGAGCCACCACATCAGCAGCCAGGCCCAGCCGAACGCATCGGCCCACCACGCCGCCGCATTGATGACCACGAACAGCGGCAGCGACACGGCGATGACCGGCAGCCAGATGGCGCGCGCATGGCGGCGCACCAGGGCGGTACCCAGTTCCATGGCTTCCCATTCCGAGCGGGCGCGCAGGGTGACGTTGAGCTGGTCAATCCGCATGACCGCTCCCGCGCCCGCCGCGCCACAGCCACACGAATACCGTTGTCCACAGCACCGCAGCCACGCTGTATTTGCCCCAGGCCGGCACGGCGGCGATGGAGGACCAGAAGGCTTCAATGAAGGCGGCGATCAGCAGCATGGCGGCAATGCCCACGCAGAGCTTTGCGCCGATCACCCCGCCTTCGACCAGCGCATCGATGCGCCGCCGCCGGCCGGGCGCCAGCAGTTTCATCCCCAGTTGCAACCCGGCGCCACCGGCGATGACGATCGCGGTGAGCTCGAACGCGCCATGCCCGGCCACGAAGCGCCAGAACGGGTCGCCGTGGCCGATGTGCTGCAGGTGTCCGGCCGCCGCGCCGATGGTGAGCCCGTTGAACAACAGCACCAGCACGGTGCCCAGCCCGGCCAGCAGGCCGCTGGCGAAGGTGCGCAGGCCGATGCTGATGTTGTTCATGATGTAGTAGCCGAACATCATCCAGTCGGTGCCGCTGTCGCGTCCGAGGTGGGGCGCGGCCGGGTCGTACATGCGCTCCATCGACGCGATCTGCGCGTTGTCCATCAGCAGGTGGACCAGCTCCGGCCGCCACTGGATCAGCGCGAAGCTGCCCACCAGCGGAATGACGAAAAGGGCAGTCGCCACCCACATGCTGCGCGCCTGGCCACGCACCAGCGACGGAAAGTCGGCCAGCAGGAATTCCAGTGCGCGGCGCCAGCGCGGCGGCGCGGTGCGGTACAGCAGGCCATGGCCCTGCTGCATCAGCTGTTGCAGGTGCGCCACCAGCTGCGGGCTGTAGCCGCGCCTGCGCGCCAGCGCCAGCTGCTGGCACAGCCGCCGGTAGCGCTGCGGAAAATCCTCATCGTTGAGCGTGTCCGGGTCCGGGCGCTGCCGTGCCTGCCGCGCACGGTCGCCGCGCAGCGCGAACCAGCGCTCCAGTGCCTGCCATTCCGCCTGGTAGCGGGCGACGAACTGCTCCTGCCTCATCGACGTCCCAGCAGCCAGTTGGCCATGGCATACAAGCGCAGCACCCCGACCTGGCCGTGGCCGCCGCTGATCGGCGCGGCCACCGCGGCCAGCTCCTGCTGGCGCGGGCCGGACAGGCGCGGTGCGCGTTCGGCGAAGGCGATGATGGCCGCCTGTTCGGCTGGCTGCAGCGGCTGCGGCGGGGCCAGCACGGTGTCGATGGCCACGCTGGCCGCGTGCGGACGCGCCCGGTCGTGGACCACGACGGTGCCGGCCACCAGATCGCCCAGGCGGCGGCCGTTGCGGTCGAACAGGCTCGAGAGCAGGCCCAGCGCATAGGCGAACGGCAACATGTCCACGGTGCGCAGCAGGTTGCGGGTGATGGCCGCCATCCACCCGATCGGCGCGCCGTCCTGGGCCACCACGCGCAGGCCCAGCGCGCGCTTGCCCAAGGTGCGTCCCCAGCAGGCTTCCTGCACGATGGTGTAGGCCCACATCGACAGGAACATCAGACCCAGGTACAGGCCCTGGCCGAACTGGCCCAGCACGGCCAGAGGAATGCTGAGCAGCATCAGGGCCGCCACGCGGATGACCAAATCGATCACCCAGGCCAGTGCCCGTGGCACCGGCCCGGCGGCGGGCAGGTGCAGTGGCACGCCTTCGGGCGTGATCACTTCACGGTAGGTATCCAGCATGGGTGCGCTCATGCGCGCACGTCGCTCCGGACGGCTGCCAACGGCATGCGGTTCTCGACTGCTTCCTGGGTCGGGTGTCGACTGTACCGCGTGCCGATCACATTCCCAAATACTTGTCCTTCAACCGCACATAGTGGTCGGCCGAATAGTGCAGCGATTCGATCTCCTGTGCGCTCAGGCTGCGCACCGGTCGCGCGGGGTTGCCCACCCACAGTTCGCCCTCGCCGACCACCTTGCCCGGCCCGACTACCGCACCGGCCCCGACGAAGCTGTTCCGGCTGACGGTGGCGCCGTCCAGGATGCAGGCCCCCATGCCGATCAGGCTGTACTCGCCAATCGTGCAGGCATGGATGATGGTGCCGTGGCCCACGGTGACGCCTTCGCCGATCAGGGTCGGGTAGCCGCCCTTGTTGTAGGGGCTGTGGTGGCTGACATGGATGATGGTGCCGTCCTGGATGTTGCTCCGCGCACCGATCCGCACATGGTTGACGTCGCCACGGATCACCGTGCCGGGCCACACCGAGACGTCATCGCCCAGCACCACGTCACCGATGATGGTGCAGGCCGGGTCGATCCAGGCGCGCTCGCCAACGACGGGAAAGGTATCGAGGAAAGGACGAAGGGGGGACATGGTGGCGCTCCACAAGGCAGGCCACCATGATACCGCCGTGGTTACGCCACCCGGCTGCGCCGGGCGCGTTCCAGGTGCACCAGCAGCAGCGAGATCGCCGCCGGGGTCATGCCCGGAATGCGCTGGGCCTGGCCGATGGTCTGCGGGCGCACCCGCTCCAGCTTCTGCTGCACTTCGGCCGACAGCCCGCGCACGCTGGCGTAATCGAACGCGGCGTCGATGGCGGTGTTCTCGTGGCGCTGCTGGCGTTCGATCTCGTCGCGCTGGCGGTCCAGGTAACCGGCGTACTTCACCCCGATCTCGACCTGCTCGGCCACCTTCGCATCGGCCACGCCCGGGCCCAGCGAGGGCACCTGCATGAGCTTGGCGTAGTCCAGCTCCGGGCGCTTGATCAGGTCCAGCACGTTGGTTTCGCGGCTGACCGCCACGCCCAGCGTGGCGTCCACTTCGCGGCCCAACGCGTTGGCCGGGGTGGCCCACAGCGCACGCAGGCGCGCCGACTCCTGCGCCACCGCCTCCTGCTTGGCCTGGAACGCGGCCCAGCGGCGGTCGTCGACCACGCCCAGCGTGCGGCCGACGGCGGTCAGGCGCACGTCGGCATTGTCTTCGCGCAGCTGCAGCCGGTACTCGGCGCGGCTGGTGAACATGCGGTACGGCTCGGTGGTGCCATGGGTGATCAGGTCGTCCACCAGCACGCCCAGGTAGGCCTCGTCGCGGCGCGGGCACCAGCCCGCCTCGTCGCGCACGCGGCGGGCGGCGTTGAGGCCGGCCAGCAGGCCCTGCGCGGCCGCCTCTTCATAGCCGGTGGTGCCATTGATCTGCCCGGCGAAGAACAGACCCGATACGGCCTTGGTTTCCAACGTGTTGTTCAGGCCGCGCGGATCGAAGAAGTCGTATTCGATGGCGTAGCCCGGCCGGGTGATATGCGCGTTCTCGAAACCCCGGATGCTGCGCACCAGCGCCAGCTGCACATCGAACGGCAGCGAGGTGGAAATGCCGTTGGGGTAGATCTCCACCACGTCCAGCCCTTCGGGCTCGACGAAGATCTGGTGGCTGGCCTTCTCGGCGAAGCGCACGACCTTGTCTTCGATGGACGGGCAGTAACGCGGACCGATGCCTTCGATCTGGCCGCTGTACAGCGGCGAGCGGTGCAGGGCGCTGCGGATGATCTCGTGGGTGTGTTCGCTGGTGTGGGTGATCCAGCAGCTCACCTGCTGCGGGTGCTCGTCCACGCTGCCCAGGAAGGACATCACCGGGCGCGGGTCGTCGCCGGGCTGCTCCTCCATCACGCTGTAATCCAGCGAACGGCCGTCGATGCGCGGCGGGGTGCCGGTCTTGAGCCGGTCGATCGCGAACGGGCGTTCGCGCAGGCGCGCGGCCAGCGTGGTGGCCGGCGGGTCGCCCATGCGGCCGGCGGCGTACTGGGTCTGGCCGACGTGGATCTTGCCGGCCAGGAAAGTGCCGGCGGTAAGCACCACGGCCGGGGCGTTGAACTGCAGCCCGGTCTGGGTGATCACGCCACGCACGGCGTCACCTTCGATGACCAGATCATCCACGGCGGCCTGGAACACGGTCAGGTTCGGCTGCGCTTCGACCATGCCGCGGATCGCCATCCGGTACAGGTTGCGGTCGGCCTGGCAGCGGGTCGCGCGCACCGCCGGACCCTTGGAGGCATTGAGCGTGCGCCATTGGATGCCGGCGCGGTCGGCGGCATGCGCCATGGCACCGCCCAGCGCGTCGATCTCCTTGACCAGGTGGCCCTTGCCGATCCCGCCGATGGCCGGGTTGCAGCTCATCGCGCCAATGGTTTCCACGTTGTGGGTCAGCAGCAGGGTGCGCACCCCACTGCGGGCGGCCGCCAGCGCGGCTTCGGTACCGGCATGGCCGCCGCCGATCACGATGACGTCGTAGCCGTAGAAAGAATCGGTCATGGAGGGCTCTGGGCAGGGCCGCGGCGGCCCGGATCCGCCCTGGGGCAGGGCGCGGGGGATGATTTTAGCGCTGTTCGCCCCGATTCCCTGAATGGGGGCCTGCAAAAAAAGTGCAACGAACCCTCAAGTTGGCACGTTATCTGCAGATAACCCAATAGCACCCAGGATGGCAGGCGCCGTCAGGCGCTACGGATCGGAATTGGAACAGGGGCCGATCCATGTGCATCCCGGGGAAGCAGAGGGGCCGGCAGTCGGGGGACTGCCGGCCCTGTTTTTTTGGCCGCGCCTGTGCCCGCAAACAAAAGGCCCCGCCATTGGCGGGGCCTTCTGCTTCAGAGGTGCCGACATCCGACAGGGCCGGAACAGGGGGGATCCAGATGTTCCTGTCGGATATCGACGTAGAGCTCAATGTGACGCCCGTTGTCGTTTTTGTCACTTTTCGACCGAGGCCGTCACTGCCTGCGTAGATTGAACCGGCGAGCGGGTGAAAATCAAGCGGTCTCAATTCTCATTTGTGCGCTGGTTCAACTTATTCATGTTCCGCCAGGGCGAACCGGTGGTGCGCTGCGGGGGCGGACTGGGCCGGGACTGCGGCGCACTGGCCGGCCGGGGCGGGCGGGCCTGCTGCGGCGGGCGGTCCGCACGCGGCGGACGACCCAGCGAGTCCATGTTCCGCCACGGCGAGCCGCCGTTGTACGGCGGGCGCGGACGGTCCGGCGGACGCACCTGGCCACCGTTGCCATCGCCGGGGCGCGGCGGTGGGCGATGGTTGTGCGGCGGGCGGTGGTTCGGGTACGGGCGATAGTTGGGATACGGGCGATAGACCGGATAGCCGCCGTAACCGCCGTAACCGTAATAGCCGCCACCGTAATAGCCGCTGCCGTAGCCGTAGGGGTAGCCAGCCGGGTAGCGATACTCCACCGACGGCGCACCGTGGTAGTAGCCGCTGCCACCGCCACCACCGCCGACGTAGTCGTAAGTCGCGCAGCCAGACAGGGCCAACAGCAGCCCACTGGCGAAGATCAGGCGCGTTTTCATGGTCAGGGTCCCCCCAAGGGTAGGATGCCAGCTTCAGGCCGGCGCATTGAATCGGCCCTTAACTCCGCGCCATCCGGATGAACGGTTGCCGTCGTGTGCACTACGTTGCCGGCGGTACACATTGGAGGCTTACGTTAATCTTGTGTCATGACCGATTCATCCTTGCCCTGCGTCGATGACCTGCTGGCCGCGGCTGCGCGGATCGCGCCGCATGCAAGCGTGACCCCGGTGCTGCAGTCCGGCACCCTGGATGCAGTCAGCGGGGCTCGACTTGCCTTCAAGGCCGAGCACCTGCAGCGCGGGGGCGCCTTCAAGTTCCGCGGTGCCTGCAACGCGGTCTGGTCACTTCCCGAAGCGGTGGCCGCACGCGGTGTGGTCACCCATTCCTCCGGCAACCACGGCGCCGCGCTGGCGCTGGCCGCGCGTACCCGCGGCATTGCCTGCCATGTGGTGGTGCCCGATGGCGCGGTGGCGGCCAAGCTGGCCAACATCCAACGTCACGGGGCCACCCTGTGGCGCTGTGCGCCGACCATTGCCGCGCGTGAGGCGATGTGCGCCCAGGTCGAGGCGGACACCGGCGCTGCCCTGGTGCATCCGTATGCCGATGCGCGGGTCATCGCCGGCCAGGGTACCGCTGCGCTTGAGCTGATCGGCAGCCACGGCCGCTTCGACACCCTGGTGGTGCCGGTGGGCGGTGGCGGGCTGGCGGCCGGGACCCGGCTGGCCTTGCAGGCGGCCGCCCCGGACACCGCGCTGGTGCTGGCCGAACCGGCGGGCGCGGCCGATACCGCGCGTTCGCTGGCGGCCGGCGCGCTGCGCCTGGATTTCACCCCGGACACGATCTGCGACGGCCTGCGCGGCACACTGGGCGCGCCCAACTTCGCCCTGCTGCACGGCGCGGCCGAAGTGATCGTGGTGGATGATGCCGCCACCATGGCGGCCATGCGCCTGCTCTGGCAGGTGCTCAAGCAGGTGGTGGAGCCGTCCTCGGCCATCGCGCTGGCCGCGATCCTGGCGCAGCCGGCGCGGTTCGCCGGGCAGCGGGTCGGGGTACTGCTGTCGGGGGGCAACGTGGACCTGGACGCGCTGCCTTGGGCGGTGGCATGAGCGCGCGCCACCGGGTCGGGCTGGCGGGGTGGTTGTGGCGGCTGTGCCTGCTGCTGGCGGCGTGGTTGCTGTGCGTGACCGCGTGGATCGTCTGGGTTGGCGAACGTGACCAGGCGGCGCAGGCCGACGCGATCATCGTGCTCGGTGCGGCTGCCTACGACGCCAAGCCGTCGCCGGTGTTCGAAGAGCGCATCCGCCATGGCTTGGACCTGTACCACCGGGGCTACGCACCGCTGCTGATCTTCACCGGTGGCTATGGCGGCAGCGGCGCACGTTTCTCGGAATCCCAGGTGGCGCGCCGCTATGCGGTGAAGCAGGGCGTGCCGGAAAGCGCGATCCTGATCGAAACCGCCTCGCGCACCACGCGCCAGAACCTGGTGGAAGCGCGCCGGCTCATGGACCAGCGCAAGCTGCACCGGGTGATCATCGTCAGCGACCCGCTGCACATGGCGCGCGCGCTGCGCCTGTCGCGCGAACTGGGCATCGATGCGCTGGCATCGTCAACGCCGAGTACGCGCTTCCGCAGCTTCCACACCAGCTGGAAATTCCTGGCGCAGGAAATCTATTTCTTCCACCGGGACATGTTCCCGTCCGCGAACGGTTCCTGATCCGGCGCAGCCACGCAGGGCGTGGCCCTGCGCCATCGTAGCGACACGCCATGCGTGTTCCACGGAAACCCTGCCAGGACGTCAGCCCGTCAGGGGGTCCTGCGTCGGATCGGAATCGCCGACACTGGCACCGTGGCCACGTCGTGGCCGTGTTCGCGCACCGGCGCACCGGCCTCCGGTGCCCAGGCGTGCGCGTAGATCACTTCCCAGCTGCTGGGCAGGGTGCCGTCCTCGCGGCGCAACGGCTCATAGGCCGCGCGCGCGGCGGCAAACCGCCCACGCCCGGTGAGGGTGTGGCGGCGGTCCTGGCGTGCATTGGTGGCGCCGATCGCGCGCAGCTCGCGCATCAGCGCATCCATGTCGCGGTAGGTCAGGGTGAAGAGGTCGCGGTCCAGCACCGGATCGCGGAAGCCGGACATCATCAGCGCGTCGCCGAACTGGGCGATGGGCGGGAAGCGGCTCACGTGTGGGGTGTCGTCGGCACTGGCGAAGGCATCGCGCAGTTCGATCAGCGTCTCCGGCCCGAACGTGGAGCAGACCAGCAGCCCGCCCGGCCTGAGCGCGCGGCGGAAGCCGGCGAACACCGCCGGCAGGTCGTCCACCCATTGCAGGCACAGGTTGCTGTAGATCACGTCCACGCTCTGGTCCAGCAGCGGCAGCGCGCGCGCATCGCCACACACGCGCGCGAACGGCTTCCACCAGCCGGCCTGCTTCTTCGACTCCCGCAGCATCGGTTCGGCCATGTCCAGCGCAATCACCTGCGCCTTCGGCCAGCGCTTCTTCATCGCCGCGCTGGCATGCCCGGTGCCGCTGCCCACGTCCAGCACCACCTCCGGCTGCCGCGCCTCCAGGTAATCCAGCGATTCAAGCAGGCGCTTTTCCACCTCGCGCTGCAGGGCCGCGGCGGCGTCGTAACTGCGGGCGGCACGCGAGAACGCGCGACGGACATGCTGGGGATCGAAATCGGTGGTCATGCAGGGCTCACTACGTCCAACAAACGGTAGCGCACGACCGTGGGTCGTGCGGCGAAACTCAGAAGGTGCCCGGATAGGCCCCGCCATCGATCAGCAGGTTCTGCCCGGTGATGTAGCCGGCGTGCGCGCTGCACAGGAACGCGCAGGCCGCGCCGAACTCATCGGCCGTGCCGAAGCGACCGGCGGGAATATGCGTGCGTTTGCGTTCGGCGATCTGCCCGGCGTCCACGCCCTGCTGCTGGGCCATGTAGGCGAAATTGCCACGCAGGCGGTCGGTATCGAACTGTCCGGGCAGCAGGTTGTTGATGGTGACGTTGCTGGCCACGGTGCGGCGCGCGAGCCCGGCCACGAAGCCGGTCAGTCCCGAGCGCGCGCCATTGGACAGGCCGAGGATGTCGATGGGCGCCTTCACCGACGAGGAGGTGATGTTGACCACGCGGCCGAAGCCGCGCCCGATCATGCCGTCCACGGTGGCGCGGATCAGCGCGATCGGCGCCAGCATGTTCGCGTCCAGCGCGGCGATCCAGTCCTCGCGTTCGAACTGGCGGAAGTCGCCGGCCGGCGGGCCGCCCGCGTTGTTGACCAGGATGTCCACCTGCGGGCAGGCGGCCAGCGCGGCGGCGCGGCCGGCGTCGGTGGTGACGTCGGCCACCACGGTGACCACCTTGCCCGCGCCGGGCAGCGCCTGCAGGTCCCGCCCGGCCTGGGCCAGCGCCTGTTCGCCACGCGCGGCGATCACCACGTTCACGCCCTCGCGCGCCAGCGCGCGGGCGCATCCCAGCCCCAGCCCTTTGCTGGCAGCGCAGACAAGGGCCCAGCGGCCGGCGATTCCAAGGTCCATGGGGTCAGTTCCGTGAGATGCAGGCGTACATGATCGGCGAAGGACGGGCGTGACGGGTCAAGGCAGGGCGGCAACAAACTGTTGCAGCTGCGCCGCCACCTCGTCGGTATGGCCCAGGAACGGGGCGTGTCCGCCGTGGGCGACCACATGCACCATGGAACGGGGAGCCAGCGCGGCAGCGGCCTGCATGCCACGCGCCGACACCAGCCGGTCGCGCTGCCCGGCCAGCCACAGGCTGGGGATGGGCAGGTGCGGCAGGGCGCCGCGCAGGTCGGTGCTTTCCAGCAGGCCAAGGCCTTCCTGCAGCGCGCGCGCTGCCGGTTCGCCGCGTTCCACCAGCGTCGCGCGCAGGCTGCGCAGTTCCTGCCGCGCGTGCTCCGAGCCCATTGCATCCAGCGCCAGGAATCGCTCCAGGGTGCCCCGGTAGTCCTGCGCCAGGTCCTGGCCGAACTGCGCGAACACCGACGGCTCCACTGCGTGCGGCCAGTCCTCCCCGCGCACGAAGCGCGGCGTGGCCGCGATCATCGCCAGCCCGCGCACCTTGGGCAGCGTGGCGGCCGCATGCAGCGCGAACAGGCCGCCCAGCGACCAGCCGCACCAGACCGCGGGAGGGGTGGCAGCGGCAATCGCGTTGACCACGAACGGCAGGCGCAATGGCGTGGCATCGTCGCGGCTGTGGCCATGCCCCGGCAGGTCCACCAGGTGCAGCTCGACGTGCCCGGCCAGGCGGTCCACCAGCGGCGCGAACACGCCGCCATGCAGGGCCCAGCCGTGGATCAGGACCAGCGCCGGGCCGCGGCCGATCACCTCGATATGCATGCTCACCCGCAGCGCCCGGCAATCACGCGCTCAGCGCATCCAGGCTCTGCTGCCGCGCCACCTGGTCCCGCGCGTGCGCGATCGCGTCGGTCAGTGCGCGCACTTCGGGCACCGTATGCAGGGCCGACAGGGTCACGCGCAGGCGCGCCTTGCCTTCGGGTACGGTCGGTGGGCGGATCGCACTGACCAGGAAGCCGGCCGCTTCCAGGGCGGCCGACAGCGCCATCACGGTCGATTCGGTGCCGCACAACAGCGGCTGGATCGGCGTATCCGACGGCATCAGCTCCAGCCCATGCCCGCGCGCACCGGCACGGAACACCCCCACCAGTTCGGCCAGCTTTTCACGGCGCCAATCGTCGCGGCGGGCCAGCTTCACTGCCGCCAGGGCCGCGGCGGCCTGTGCCGGTGGCAGGGCCGTGGTGTAGATGTACGGGCGCGCGGTTTCAGCCAGGTGCTGGATCAGCGCTTCATCGCCAACCACCACCGCACCGGTGCCGCCCAGGGCCTTGCCCAGCGTGACCAGCTGCAGCGGCACATCGGCCACGCCCAGCCCGGCCTCGGCCACGCAGCCACGGCCATGCTCGCCAATCACCCCCACGCCATGCGCGTCGTCCACATACAGCAGCGCTTCCTGCATGCGCGCCACCAGCGACAGCGAGCGCAGCGGGGCAATGTCGCCGTCCATGCTGAAGACCCCGTCGGTGGCCAGCATCGCCGCGCCTTCGGCGGCATGCTTGAGCTGGCGCAGCGCGCCTTCGGTGTCCAGGTGCGGATAGCGGCGCAGGCGGCAGCCGGCCAGGCGGGTGGCATCGAGCAGGCTGGCGTGGTTGAGCCGGTCCTGCACGCACACATCGTCTTCTTCGCTGAGCAGCGCCTGCTGCACCGCCAGGTTGGCGGCAAAGCCGCTGCCGAACAGCAGCGCGCGCGGGTATCCCAGCCAATCGGCCACTTCCTGTTCGAGCGCGTCATGCAGCGCATGGTGGCCACAGATCAGGTGCGAGCCGGTGGCCCCGGCGCCTTCGCGTGCGGCGGCGTCCTGCAGGGCGCTGACCACACCGAACTGCTGGGACAGGCCCAGGTAGTCGTTGCTGCAGAAGCCAGTGAGCCACTGGCCGTTGAGTTCCAGACGCACGCCATCCCGGCGGGTCACGGTGCGGCGCACGCGGATCCGCCCTTGCGCGTCGCGGAGCTTGCGCTGGGAGTGGATGCGGTCGTGCAGGTCAGGACGGGCCATGGTCGTCAATGTCTCATGGGCGGACAGGGGAGGTAGCGTACCCGGTTGCCGGGCGCTGCGCTGTACCGCCCGGCGCAGCGCTCAGGCCGCTAGTCCGCCGGTAGGCGACCGTTGGTCGTCGCGGGTGATCGCGGCATGCACGGTGCCGGGATGGTCATGCCCGGGCGCGTCGACCTGCACCGCCATCGGGCGCAGGCCCAGGCGGCTGAACAGGGCCAGGTCGCGCTCGGTGTCCGGGTTGCCGGTAGTCAGCAGCTTCTCTCCGTAGAAGATGGAGTTGGCGCCGGCCAGGAAGCACAGCGCCTGCAGCTCATCGCTCATCGCCTCGCGTCCGGCCGACAGCCGCACCATCGCCTTGGGCATGCAGATGCGCGCCACCGCGATCATGCGCACGAACTCGAACGGGTCCAGCGTGGCGCTGCCGTGCAGGGGGGTGCCGGGCACCTGCACCAGCCGGTTGATCGGCACCGAATCGGGGTGCGCCGGCAGGTTGGCCAGCGCCCGCAGCAGTCCGGCGCGGTGGGCGCGCGTTTCGCCCATGCCGACGATGCCGCCGCAGCAGGTTTTCAGCCCCGCCTGGCGAACGTGTTCCAGCGTATCCAGGCGGTCCTGGTACTGGCGGGTGTGGATGATGGCGTCGTAGTAGTCCGGCGCGGTGTCCAGGTTGTGGTTGTAGTAATCCAGCCCGGCCTCGCGCAGCGCTGCGGCCTGCGCGCCGTCGAGCATGCCCAGGGTGGCGCAGGTTTCCAGGCCCAGTGCTTTCACCTCGCGGATCATGGCCGCCACCTTGGGAATGTCGCGGTCCTTGGGCGAGCGCCAGGCCGCGCCCATGCAGAACCGGGACGCGCCGGCCGCCTTGGCCTGGCGGGCCTTGGCGACCACCTCGTCGGTGCCCATCAGTTTCTGCGCGCTCACCCCGGTGTCATAGCGCTGCGCCTGGGGGCAGTACGCGCAGTCCTCCGGACAGCCCCCGGTCTTGACCGAGAGCAGCGTCGACACCTGCACCTCGCCCGGGGCGAAGTGTTCCCGGTGCACGGCCGCCGCCCGGTACAGCAGCTCGGGAAGCGGCAACTCGAACAGCGCCAGCAGTTCCTCGGCGTGCCAGTCGTGGCGGATGACAGTAGCCATGGGAGTGTCCTGACAGATTGCGTGACAAAGGGGCGGCAGTCTGGTCACGTTGGAACATGCTGTCAACGTACAATGGGACATCTTGGTTTACAGTGCTGCTGTTGCTAGTTCAGCTTCCTTGATCTAGCTAGTCTCACCTCGGCGGAGGGACGCCGGTTACAGAGACTGGGACGTGGTCGTGATTGGCCTAACCTAGTGAGCATCTTTGGGAAAAATGTCCTTTTAAACAATAACTTACGAATCCCGCTTGCAAGGTCCTGCGGCGCAGGCGAAACTCCCGACCAACGGCCGGCAAGTTCCGGAAGCCTCGTTCTACAAGCAAGCATCCATAGGAAGTGGATAGCACTCTGTAGCAATAGTCTGAACCCCGTTTCGTTCGAGTAGCTAAAATGGCGCTTTGGAGTAAAGCCCTATGATCCGTAAAAAGCACGGGATTGACGGCAACGAGGGAATGATTGTCTCGGATTGCCACGTTCAGCTTGAGCTTCCAATATTCCAAGCCCAAGCAGCGATCCGCCGACCTTCAGCGGAGGTGATTCCATTCCGGCAACGGCCCGACGCGGAGCAGCATCTGTCTGCGCGAGAGGATGCCCTTCGCCGGATACTTGACTTTGCGCGAACACTTCCCGGCAAATAGGCTCGCTTGCGCCAAGGTTGGCGCTTAGGGGGCGAAATGAACACCAAGGTCGGAGTGATCCCAGGTCTGCAACAAGTTGTTACTCGCGATGTAAGGCGAGTGACGTCTGCTTCAAAGGACGCTGGCGAGCACCTCGCTATGCGGCAGTCGAGGGAATTGGTCATCGCGCTTAGCGGTCCCATCGGCGCAGGCGTGCCCGAAGTCCAAGTCGCACTAAATGCAGTCCTGGCGCAGCGCGGATACGGATGTGTCCACGTCAAAGTAAGTTCTCTTTTTGAAGAACATGCTGATCGCTTGGGAACAACGACAAATGAATCCGCAGAAGCTGTGATCACGGGTTCTGATCCCTTCGTCAGAATTTCAAATTTTCAGACTCTCGGTAATGAGCTAAGGAAGCGGCTAGGCGACGATATGGGCGCCCAGCTTGCTATCAAACATATTTCGATACACCGCACGGTCGAGCACGCTGGTGTGCCTTTGGATCAAATTGAACCGACTAGGACGGTGTACATCATCGATCAACTGAAACATCCGCGTGAGGTGACTCTTCTACGAGCGATCTATGGCGAGATGTTCTTCATGGTAGGAGTACTTAGCTCGTACGAGCGCAGGAAAGCTTTCCTGTCCGAGCAGGGCATGACAAGACCTGAAGCCGAGAGATTGATTGACCGAGATCGCAAGGAGTCAGATGACAACGGTCAGCAGCTTGACAAAACCTTGCACCATGCTGACTTTTTTGTAAGCCACTCTCGACAGAATATTGCCGGGCTACGCGAGTCTCTCACTCGATTTGTTGAGCTGATCCATGGGCAGGCAGGCCACTCCCCAAATGCAGAAGAGCGCGGCATGTTTGCGGCCTACAATGCTGGTCTACGTTCAGCATGTCTTTCCCGCCAAGTTGGAGCATCCATTACAGACGCGTCAGGCAATGTTATCTCTACTGGCTGCAACGATGTGCCACGCGCCGGAGGTGGCCTCTACGAGCCAGGACCTGACGATCGACGATGCGCGGTGACTTTTGCTTATTGCCACAACGATAAGCACAAAAATATTCTCCGAGATCAAATAAACCGTGAGCTGGTCAATGTAGGAGTGTCAGGGGACATGGCTCAAAAAGCTGTCGAGGCCATTGCGAAGAACACCCGCGTCAAAGACCTGATCGAATTCTCCCGCGCAGTGCATGCGGAGATGGATGCAATTATAGGTGTGGCCAGGACAGGGGTCGCGGGAATTCAGGGTTCAACACTTTTTACGACTGTTTACCCCTGTCACAACTGCGCCAGGCATATTGTCGCCGCTGGCGTTTCTCGCGTTGTGTTCATCGAGCCGTATGAGAAGAGCCTGGCATCTCAATTGCATAATGACTCAATTTTCCAAGAGTCTGAGGCAGCCGTGGATGCGCCCAACATGCAGCTGGTTCAGTTCGTGCATTTCGAAGGTGTATCCCCGCATAAGTTCTCCCGACTCTTTCATGCTCAGCAGCCTCGCAAAGACAAATCAGGAAAAGCGATAGAGTCTAAGTTGGCTGGAGATAAGCGCTACTCGGAGTACTTGGACGACTACATAAAACTTGAGTTTCGAGTAGTTGAGCGTCTCGATCAGGTAGAGGGCGGAAGACCCAGTCCTCCCACTGCGGCATAACCATATCATCTTCTGAGGAGTATGCTGGATGCAGAAATTCGGAGGTGCATGGACCTCGGATAAGCTTTCTGCGTTGACTTACTACATTCAGGCCTATCTCAAGGCCCTGAAGGGGAAGTTTGAACTGCATTACGTAGATGCTTTTGCAGGCAGCGGGAGCTATTTACCGCGAAGAGGCTTAGCAGCGGAGGTTAGGCCTGGATCTGCGCAAATCGCACTTTTGCATGGTGGCTTCGATCAGTATCACTTCGTTGAGAAGAGTGGTGCCAACTGCAGATCACTTAAAGAGATTTCTTTAAGTCACCCTGATAAGAAGATTTCAATTTCTCAGGGCGATGCTAATCAAAAGGTTGTTGAAATCTGTCGTTCGATGAAGCCTCGAACTAGATCTGTCTTCTTTATAGATCCGTTCGGAATGCAGATCGAGTGGTCCACGCTTGAAGCTGTTGCACAAACTGGCGCGGCAGATGTTTGGCTGCTATTCCCGCTTTCTGGCGTTACTAGACAACTTACCAAGAACGCGAGCAAGCTTGACGCGGACAAGGTGAGGGCGTTGGATCGGACTTTAGGTACCTCTGAGTGGCGTGATGCCTTCTATGACGCTCCTCCCCTGGACTTGTTCGGACATCAGGCGCCCAACGAGAGAATTGCCGACTCAGAAGCAATTTTAAGGTGGACGACCCTGCGCCTCGGAGAAATCTTCCCTTGTGTCGTAGGTCCCAAAATTCTGCATCTTGGCCGACCAGGCAATTCTTCAGGTGGTCCTCCCCTATTTGCACTCTACTTCCTAGCCGCTACTAGGAATCCGACTGGGCAGCGCATCGCACGCAACATTGCTAAGGGGGTGCTAAAGAGACTCGAGCGCGAGTCTGCCCTTCCGAAGAGCCATCTCACAATTCAATGAATACCAAGTCTCGAATCGAGTGGACCGAGAGTACGTGGAATCCGGTGGTGGGCTGTACGAAAATTTCTCCCGGATGCAAGCACTGCTATGCCGAGACGATGGCTCGTCGACTTCAAGCAATGGGCGTGCCTGGTTACGAGGACGGATTCAAGTCGGTTCGCCTGCTGCCCGCCAGGCTGAATGAGCCGCGGTTGAGGAAAAAGCCAACTGTATACTTCGTCAATTCGATGAGCGATCTCTTCCATGACAAGGTTCCATTTAGTTTCATCGATCGTGTCGTCGAAGTCATGCGGGATTGCCCTTGGCACACTTTTCAGTTGCTGACGAAGCGCGGCGCACGAATGGCGGAATACTTTACAGCGAGGTCCGTCCCAAGCAACGTTTGGCTTGGGGTCTCGGTGGAGAATAGGCGTCATGGCATGGCGAGAATTTCCGAGCTGCAGATGATTCGTGCACGAACTCGTTTTCTCAGTATTGAGCCACTGCTTGAGGATTTAGGAGTTTTGGATCTGAATGGAATAGGGTGGGTTATCGTTGGTGGCGAGTCCGGTCATGGTGCGCGTCCGATGGAGAAGAAGTGGGTCGAGTCAATTCGAGTTCAATGTCGCAAACAGCGTGCGAAGTTCTTTTTTAAGCAATGGGGTGCGTTTGGCGAGGATGGCTTGAAGCGCACCAAGAAAGCGAATGGGCGGAAATTGGATGGAAGAACGTTTGATTCGACGCCGCGGCTCTTTCAGGAATCTCGTTAAACGTTGGAGTCAAGCCAGTTAGGGCGATAGCGGTGTGCCTAATTGCCGATGTGCTATGTCTACTCTATTCAGGTGTTGAAGGTGAGCATCTTGACCTAAGTTAGATCAGCTACAGAAAAATGCCAAGAGGCCAGACTGAGACTGAGACTGACACTGAGGAAGTGGATGTGGACTCAGTAGCGATTATTGGTTCGCGTATCTCATATGAGTGTGACTTTCCTACGCACGCAGGTGCTTTTTGGCGATAGTGTGCTTGGGTGAACAAGATCAAACTTCTGGAAGATGATAAATATTCTCTCAGGAGCATTTCGTTGGCTGGGCGATCAGCTGCTGCCCCTTGCCTGCTTGGTCTGCGCAAGCCCCGGGAACGACGGGCTGGATATATGTGCCGCCTGCTACGCCGAACTACCTTGGAACGACCATGCCTGCTCGCTGTGCGCACTTCCGTTGCCAGCGGACGAGCCAGCTGCAGCGTGTGGCGCGTGCCTGCGTGAACCGCCACGGCAGGTGGCGGCCGCAGCGACCTTTCTTTACGCGCCGCCGATTGACCGATTGCTGCTTAGGTTCAAGTTCCATCAGGACCTTGCTGCAGGGCGGCTGCTCTCACAGCTGATGCTCCAAGCCGTGCCCGGTTTCGCACAGCACCCGCTTCTGCCGATGCCCCTGCACGGACGCCGGCTGCGCGAGCGCGGTTACGACCAGGCCCGGGAACTGGCCCGTCCGCTGGCTAAGGAACTCGGGTTGCCGCTATGGACGGGTCTGTGCCGCAGCCGGGCCACCGTGGCGCAGTCCACGCTGGACGCCGAGGCACGCCGCCAGAACCTGCGGGGTGCCTTCGCGGTGCGGGCCACCCCGCCACCGCGGTTGACCCTGGTGGACGATGTGATGACGACCGGCGCAACGCTGGACGCAGCGGTGCGCGCGCTGCGCCGGTCGGGACTGCAGCAGGCCACGCTGTGGGTGTGTGCGCGGGCGCCGTGAATCGTCATCCGGCTTGCGTGCAGCGGGAACAGGCTGCGTCAGGTGTCCTACGCGATGTCTCCTGGCGCCAGGCTCGCCACGATGGGGTCGCGTTGCTCGGCAACACCTGCCTGGCGTGCAAGGGGGGCGGCGCGCCACAGGCTGTGCGAGCGCCATCCTTCGTTTGCCCCGACGCCAATGACGCGCGATGAGCTGATCATGCCTTCGTATAGATGGCCGTCAACCCGATCACGCCAATTGCCCACATCCGCCGTGCTGATCGAGAGCAGTCTACGAAGCATGAGGAGAAGGTAGAACGACCTGTTTGCGGGAAATGGCGCCTCACGCTCGGACCACCCCGCAACCCGGGGACGGACGGCGGTGACACCCAGCCCCTTGTTCCAGAGGCGGCCGTGGTGGGCCACCACATTGCGTACAACGCTGGTAACGTGAAGCCAGTTCTCGAAAATCGGCGGAGCCAACCCGACCTCGCGGGATATTGCCTTCTTTTCAGGACCCCGAAGTGCTTTGTAGAACCGCGAAAGGGAACCCATCGACATTACTTCGGTAGCCATCCAGATCGGAACATTCGGGAATGCAGGGCTGGTGTACTTGTCACTGTAGTGACGTATGAATGTTTCCCTGGAGCGCTCCACCTCCTTGCAGACCGCGTCAAGCCAATCGCGATGCTGAGACTCAGAGAACGCCATGTTGCATGGATCCAGGTGACCAAACGCGCCATGGGCGTGCGAGAAGTGATAGGTGAGCAGCGTCCGCGTGGCGACTTCAATGTGGCCAACGGCTTCCATGACCAGATCCCTCAGCAGGCGGTCGAATTCGTAGAGGCTTACTGCGTCCTCGAAGGTCGCTCCGCTCTCGACGTAGTCGCTGCCAGCCACCCGTTGCGGATATAGATACCCCATCAGCCTGTAGTAGCCCACGCGTTGCAGGTAGTGCTCCGCTTCTCCTGCGTTACCCACCGCCAGACCCCGTGCCTGGAGCTGAGCCAGTTGGCCAGGAATGGAAAGGGGTGGTTTGCAGTACCGGGTCATCCTGGGATACCAGAAAGCGGACAAAAAAAAACCCGCCAATTTGAGCGTGGCGCGAATCTCGCGTCAGAGGCGTGGCGGGTGTGTTGGGTGCAGTTTAGTGAAGGGGTATCCGAGCCGCAAGGAATGGTGTCGGCAACGGCTTGATGGGTGCGCCGGTTCGTTCACTTACGTGAACTCGGTGCGTGCCTCACCGGTTCGGCGTCGGTAAGCGGGCCTTGTCGAGAAGGGGCTCCGCGCCTAGCATCGCGCTTGACCTTCCTCACAGGAGCAGCGTCATGAGCCAGGCCTCGGATCTACGCGGTACCTCGCTGTTGTCGCTGGTGGGGCGCAGCTGGTGGGTACTTCTGTTGTATGGCCTGGTGGCCATCGGCTTCGGCCTGATCGCGGTGCTGCGGCCGTTGTCGGCCGCCGCCGGGCTGGCGTGGGCCATCGGCGTAATGGCGCTGGTCGAGGGCCTGATCAGCCTGTTCGCGGTGTTCGGTGGCAGCAGCGGTGCCCCACGTGGGTGGGCGCTGGTCTATGCGCTGGCCTCGATCGCCTTCGGCGCGCTGGCAGTGATCAACCCGCTGGCCACTGCCAAGGTGCTGGTGCTGTTGCTGTCGATCTGGCTGATCCTGGCCGGCGTCTACCGCATCGTGTTCGCGATCCGCGTGCGCAGGCAGATCGAAGGCGAATGGCTGCTCATCGTCAGCGGCCTGCTGGCCATCGTGCTGGGCGTGATGATGTTCGCCAACCCGCTGGGCGGGGTAGCGGTAACCACGCTGTGGATCGGGATCGGCAGCCTGCTCTACGGCATCCTGCAGATCGTGGTGGCGTTCCGGCTGCGAACGCTGCGCTGAAACCGCCTCCGGCGCCACGTCACCCGTGGCGCTGGAACCGTGCTTCGATCTCCTCCAGCGTCCTGCCCTTGGTTTCGGGCAGCCAGAACGCGGCGACCAGGAAGTACAGCAGGGTGCAGCCGGCCCAGAAGAAGAACATGCTGGCGTAGCCGTGGTGGCCCACCGTGGGCAGGAAGATCGCGGCGATCACGGTCGACACGAACTGGTTGATCAACAGCGCGATGCTCATCCCGTTGGAGCGGATGCGGGTGGGCATCAGCTCGGACAACGCCAACCACACGCACACTCCCGGGCCCACTGCGAAGAAGGCCACGAACAGCAGGATGCAGCCCGCCACCATCCAGCCATGGGTGGGGGAGGGCACCGGTCCGATCGCAGCGCGTTCTATCACCAGCGGCGCACTCGCGGCGTCGGCCGGGTCCGGGAACGGGTTGAGGTGGAGACGGCGGAAGAATGCACCGATGACACTGTCGGCAGACACCGCGTCTTCGCGGCGGATCTGCAGCGTGGTGTCGATCGGGTTGTCGCTGCGCAGCGCGCGCACGTTGCTGAAGCCGCCGTAGGCATAGGACACGGTCAGCTGCAGCGGCTGGTCGCCGGCACTGGCATCCAGGCGGCGCCACTGCGCCGCATCCATCGGCAGCGACAGGGTGTCACCGATCAACTGCTGTTGCAGCAGGGGGTGGACATCGCTGCGGCCGTGCTCGCTGCGCAGGAACAGCAGCGCGGCCCCGAGCAGGGCGATGGTGATGCCGCCGGTGCCCAGCATCAACAGGAATTTGCGCCCCTTGCGATCCACCAGCACCAGCGCCACCACGGTCATCAGCGCGTTGAGCAGTTTGATCGCGACATCGGCCCAGTTGGCCACCGCGCCCGGCAGGCCGGCCTGGTGCAGGATGTTTACCGCATACGCCAGCACCGAGTTGATGCCGGTGGCCTGGGTGAAGGCCAGCACCAGACAGGCCAGAACGAACGGCCAGACATAGCGGCGGCTGAGCAGCGGGTCGCGCGGGGCCGGGGTGCCATCGGCGGTGGGCGCGTCCGGGGCCTGCATGCGGGCAAGCGTGGGTTCCACTTCGGTCGCCGCCACGGTGCGCTGCAGCGCGCTGCGTGCCTGTGCGATGCGCCCGCGCCGCACCAGCCAGCGCGGCGATTCGCTGATCAGCAGCGCGCCGACGGTGAACACCAGGCCCGGCAGCAGGCAGCTCCAGAAAATCGTGCGCCACGCGTGGTCCTTCACTGCGAACAGCAGGCGCTGCTGTTCCTCGCCCGGCAGATGGGCCACCGCCGCCGCAGCGGTGTCCACGCTGTGCGCCTGGTACAACCCGATCACGGCGGCCAGCACCAGCCCGATGGTGAGCAGCAGCTGGAACATCGCCGCGCCGCGTCCACGGCGCTCCGGACTGAGCACCTCGGCCAGGTACAGCGGCACCACCACGCCGATCAGGCCGCCGCTGATGCCCTGCAGCAGCCGGCCCATCAACAGTGGCCCATAGCCTTCGGACAGTGCCATCACCGGAATGCTGGCGGTGAACAGCAGGCCGGCCAGCACCATCGCGCCGCGCCGGCCGATCAGGTCGGCAATGGCGCCGGCAAACAGCGAGGACAACACGCTGCCCAGCAGCACCGCCGCCACCACGAAGCCCAGCTGCTGGGTGGTGAGGTGCCAGCTGGCCGTGGCCGTGGCCTCCAGGTAGGGCAGGGCGCCGGCGATGATGCCGATGTCGATGCCGTAGAGCAGGCCGCCCATGCCACCGATGAACAACAGATAGCGCACGGGCCAGCGCGGTGCATTGGCGGCGGCGGGCATGGCGGCGGAAACGTCGTTCATGGTGCGGTCCTGTCTACGCGGGAACGCGCCGCACGCGGCGCGGAATCAGTCAGTCGAGCGCGATGTGTTCGCCTTCCACCACGACCTGCTGCACGCGCAGGTCGCGGTCTAGCACCACCAGGTCGGCCCAGGCGCCCGGCTGCAGGCGGCCACGGTCGTCGAGCCCCAGATAGTCGGCAGGGAAGCGTGAAACCCGGTCGGATGCGTCATCCAGTGCCAGTCCCAGCGCCACCAGGTTGCGCAGCGCCTGGTCCATGGTCAGCGCACTGCCGGCCAGCGAACCGCTTTCCAGGCGCACGCAGCCCAGGCACTTGTGCACCCGCTGCACACCCAGCGCGTACTCGCCGTCGGGCATGCCGGTGGCGGCGGTGGCGTCGGTCACGCAGTACAGGCGCGGAATCGCGCGCAGTGCGGTGCGGATCGCGCCGGGGTGCACGTGCTGCAGGTCGGGAATCAGCTCGGCGTATTCGGCATGCGCCAGCGCCGCCGTGGCGATGCCCGGGTGGTAATGGTCCACGCCGGTCATGCCGTTGAACAGGTGGGTGAAGCCGGCCGCACCGGCCTGCAGCGCGGCCACGCCGTCCTCATAGCTGCCGGCGCTGTGGCCGAGCTGCACGCGGATGCCGAGGGCGCCCAGGGCGGGAATCAGGGCCAGGTGCTGGCCGACCTCCGGCGCCAGGGTGAGCACCTTGATCGGCGCGATGGCATGCAGGCGCTGCACGTCCCGCAGCGTGGCTTCCACCACCAGCGGCGGCTGCGCACCCAGGCGCTCGGCGCTGATGAACGGACCCTCCAGGTGCACGCCCAGCACTCTGGCCGTGCCCGGCGCGCGCTGTGCGATCGCAGTGGACAGGCCCTGCAGCGCACGCACGATGTCGTCCGCCTCAGCGGTCATGGTGGTGCCCAGCAGCGCGGTGGTGCCATGCAGCGCGTGCGCGCGCGCCACGGTCGCGGCCGCGTCGCCGCCCTGCATGATGTCCACCCCGGCTCCGCCATGCACGTGCAGGTCGACGAAGCCCGGAAGGATCCACGGCACGTCGCTGTCGTCGCGCGGATCGGCGTGGTCCGCGCTTATCGAGGCGATCCGCTGGTGGAAGTGGATGTCGCCACGCACCCACCCGGACGGGGTCAGCACGCGGCCATGCAGGGTGGCGCTCGTGGTCACGGTGGGGACTCGGCAATGATCACTTCGATGCCGCGCTTCTGCAGCCCCTCCAGATACTCGGGGTCGATGCTGGCGTCGGTGATGATGGTGTGGACCTGGTCCAGGCGGGCGATGCGGTGCAGGCTGACGTGGCCGAACTTGGAGGCGTCGGTCAGCACCACCACGCGGCGTGCGCGCTCCACCATGCGGTGGTTGAGGCTGGCTTCGGCTTCATGGTGGGTGGTGAGCCCGAACTGCAGGTCCAGCCCGTCCACGCCCAGGAACAGCGTGTCGAAGCTGTAGGTGTTGAGGCTGGCCTCGGCCTGGCTGCCCTGCAGCGACAGCGACTGCTTGCGCAGCAGGCCACCGGTGAGCAGCAGCTCCACGCCCGGCGCATTGGCCAGTTCCCAGGCGATGTTCAGCCCGTTGGTCATCACCGTCACATCGCGGTGCTCGCGCAGGTGGCGGGCCAGGGTCATCGTGGTGGAGCCGGAATCGATGATGATGTTGTCGCCGGCCCGGACCAGCCGCGCGGCATGCGCGCCGATGCTGTCCTTCAGCGGCAGGTTCAGGGTGTCCTTCTGGTGGATGTCCTGTTCCAGCGGCGGCGTGCGCACCAGCGTGGCGCCGCCATGGGTGCGCGTGGCCAGGCCCTGCGCCTCGATGTGGGTGAGGTCGGCACGAATGGTCACCGCAGACACGCCAAAGCGTTCCACCAGTTCGCTGACCTGCACGTTGCCGTGGTCGACCAGCAACTGCAGGATCTGCTGGCGGCGTTGCCGTGTGTTTCGCATGGAGGCGATTCCGTTCGGAAGTAAAGCCGAAGCTTACCGTTCCGAAACCTCCGCAGCAGGAAAACTTTCGTTCGCGCGATCAAAGCGGTTGCGAGCGCAAGCGCGGGCGTACTCGGCCAGGCGCAGGGCCACCTTGTGCCGGATCAGGGCCAGCGGTTCGGCGGCCAGCTCGCCGGCCTGCACCGCGCGCAGCTGTTCGGGCAGGTACTGGCTGAGCAGCATCAACGGCGGCGGCTGCCGGGTGAGGTTGTCCACCAGCGTGGCCAGCGCGGCCTGCACCGGCGGCTCGCCCCAGTAATAGCGACTGCGGTCGCTGAGCGAATACGCACGCAGCAGGCGCTGCTGGTGCGGCGTCCCCTGGTAATAGCTGGCCCAGTTGCCTGGCTTTTCCAGCATGCAGCGCTCCAGCACCTCGATCAGCTGTGAGCACTGCGGCGCCGGCAGCAGTTCGCGCTCGATCATCGCCAGCGCGAACACCGCTTCGCGAAAGGCCAGGGTGGCGGCCGGGCCGACCTTGAGGATGGCGAAGTGGTCGCGCACCAGTGCGTGCAGCCCGGCTTCGGTCTGGTAATCGGTGGAATGCGCCTCGAAGACGATGCCGGGCTGGGTGTCCACGAACGCGGACAGCGCCTGCGCGGCGGCCGGGTCGTAGTAGTGCACGCTGCTGTGGTCGAAATCCACGCCGGGCTGCACCACCATGGCGATCACCCGTGACCACGCCGGCAGCAGGTCCGGGGCGGAGAACGCTTCACGGTGGATCGCCAGGGTCAGCGCCGCGGCGTCGGGCGTGGTCACCGCCAGCCCACCTTCCAGCGAGGCTTCGCCACCGGGTACCGGCACCTCGGTACCGATCACGTATACCGGCGTCGGCAGCCCATGCTCGGCGGCGGTGCGTTCGGCGATACGCGCCAGTTCGGCCGAGCGCTCGGCCACGATCGCATCCGGCAGCGGCGTAGGGTCGTCGGCGCAGGACATGCTGCAGTCCAGGTGGATCTTGTGGAACCCGGCGGCCACGTACGCGGCGATCAGGGTACGCGCATTGGCCATGGCGACCGCGGCCGGGCCCTTCTGCCAGGCATTGGGACCCAGGTGGTCGCCGCCCAGGATCAGCCGTTCGACCGGGAACGCCTGGCGGCGCGCAAGCTGCAGCACGTAATCGCGGTACTGCGGCGGGGTCATGCCGGTGTAGCCGCCGAACTGGTCGACCTGGTTGGAGGTGGCCTCGACCAGCAGCACGGTGTCGTACGTGCGCGCCACCTGCATCGCCGCCAGCAACACCTGCTCATTGCTGCAGCACACGCTGTACAGGCCTACGGGCTGGCCTTGGCGATGGGCGGCGATTACGGACTGAACGGCAGACATGGCAACACTCCAGGTGCAGCGGAACGAAAGGCGGGATCAGGGCGCGCGGTGCAGCTGGCGCGCCAGCAACGCCGCGCCGCGTGCGCCGCCGGCATCGCCGAACGCCGGCGGCAGGATCGGCGGCACGCGCACGCCATGGAACAGATACGGGGCAATCGCAGCGGGCAGGTCGCGGTACAGCTGCTCCAGCTTGGACAGCCCGCCCCCCAGCACGATCACGTGCGGGTCCAGGGCCAGGATCAGGCTGGCGAAGCTGTAGCCGAGCAGGTCGCGGTGGATGGCCAGCGCCCGCAGCGCGCTGGGGTCGCCGGCGTGCGCCTGCTCCACCACGGCGCTGCCGTCGCGGGCCTGGCCGCCGTGGCGTTCATGGATCATGGCCAGGCCACTGCCGGACACGTAGCGCTCCAGGCAACCCCGCAGGCCGCAGCCGCAGTCCAGTAGCGGCAGGTCGTGGCGCAGCTGCAGGGCGGCCGGCAGGCTCCAGTGGCCCCACTCGCCGGCAATGCCGTTGTTGCCGGCCACCAGCTGGCCATGCAGGCAGTAGCCGCCGCCGGCACCGGTGCCCAGGATCACCCCGAACATGCTGGGGTAGCCGGCGGCCGCACCGTCGTGCGCTTCGGACAGGGCGAAGCATTGCAGGTCGTTGCCGAGCGCGAGCGGGCGTTGCAGCCTGGCGTCCAGGTCCTGCCCCACCTGGCGCCCGCTGAGCGCGGGCACGTTGGCGCTGAGCTGGCGGCCGCTGTCGCGGTCGCGCACGCCGGGCAGGCCGATGCCCACGGCACTGGCGCGCGTGCCCAGCGCCGCATCGGCGGCGTCCACCAGCTGGCCGATGGCGTCGATGAAGGCCGCGTAATCCTGGCTGGGCGTGGCGACGCGCTGGCGGTGATGCACCGCCAGCGTCGCGTCGCAGGCCACCAGTTCGATCTTGGTGCCGCCGATGTCGATGCCGTACCAGCTCTGCATGGGCGTACCCGGCTCAGCCATGGTCGTGGATGGTCACACCCTGTACCACGCGGTTGACCGTGCCGTCGGGGAAGGGGTTGTCCGGGGTCAGGCCCAGTGCCGCCGATCGCTGCAGCGCGAAGCACTGCGCCACCAGCAGCCACAGCGGCGACAGCCACGCATCGGGCAGGTGGGGAATGCCCAGCACAAAGTCGCCTTCGGCACTGTCTGCGCCGGCCGGCCCCACCGACAGGATCCGGTTGGCGATGCCGTCGCGGCGCAGCTCGTCCAGCAGGTCCTGTTCGTAGCGGCGTGCCAGCGGCTGCGCGCTGCGCAGCATCACCACCAGGGTGGTGCCGTTGAGCGTGGACTTGGGCCCGTGGCGGAAACCGAGCGGCGTGTTGGCCAGGGCGAGCACGCGACCGGCGGTGAGCTCCAGCACCTTCAGCGCGGCTTCGCGTGCGGTGGCTTCCAGCGGCCCGCTGCCCAGGTAGATGACGCGGCTGATGTCGGCCTGCGCCAGTGCGGCGACCGGCGCATCCCACGCCTGCACTGCGCGCGTGCCGCTGTCGGCAAGGCGGCGCATGCGCTCGACACGCGCAGCCCAGGGCGCCTTCTCGAACACGCACAGGGCGGCCAGCAGCATGCAGCTCAGGCTGCTGGTCATGGCAAAGGCGCGGTCGCAGCTGGCCGGCGGCATCAGCAGCGACAGGGTGTCGCTGCGGCCCTGGCCACGCTGGGCCAACGCGCCCTCGGCATTGCAGGTGATGTCCAGGAAGCGCGCGTCGTCCACCTGCGCGCGTACCAGATCGACCGCCGCCACGCTTTCCGGACTGGAGCCGCTGCGCCCGAACGACACCAGCAGGGTCGGACGGTCGCGCTGCAGGTACAGCGCCGGGTGGGTCAGCAGGCTGGTGGTGTGGACCGCGCGTACGTCGGCCGGCCACTGCGCATTGATCTGGTCGGCGACCATCTCGGCAATGAACCCCGAGCTGCCGGCGCCGGTAAAGATGACCTTCTGGTTGGGCTGCGCCAGGGCAGTCCCGAGGAATGCGTCGATGCTGTCCTGCGCGCCCGCCAACTGGTCGGCCAACATGGCCCACAGGCGCGGTTGCTGCGCGATTTCTTCGGCGGTATGGGCACCACCGAGGCGCTGCCATTGAGGCAGATCAGGGAGCAGGCACGTTTCCATAAGCATTTCCTGTTGGGCCAGCTCACCTTCTGCGTTTTCTTTCGAAATGTCAATTATCGAAAGATAAAAACAAGTTTGCGCTGGCGCACTGTCGACTGTCATGCCCTGGCGGAACCGATTCGTCCTCCGCTATCTATCAGCTCCTAAAAGGGTAAAAGCCCCGCATTCAGTCGTCATTTAGAAAGTGGTGCCTCGCAACATCTTTCGTTTGCACGAAATTCCTAAGATTTTTTCTTTGCAATTCATTGACAAGTTTCGAATCGCTGCCCCATAGTCGGCCGCACTGGTTTCGGACACCCGTCGAATGCGGGCTTTGGGGGCAAAGTGGCAAGCCGTTGTCGTCGCACCACAGTGACCATGGCGTTGATCGCCTGCGCGACGGCGTGCACGCCCGCCATCGCTGCGCCGGTGGGCGACCTGCAGGCAGTGCGCGCACTACCCGCAGCCGACGGCACCGCCTGGACGCTGACCAGCAGCACCGGTGCCATCCTGCGCGTGGACCTGGTGCGCGACGATCTGCTGCGGGTGCAGGCCGGACGCAACGGCACCCTGGTGCCGGCCGGCGACAAGGCCGCGCCGATCGTGTTGCCGCAGCCCGCCATCGCGGTCCCGTTTACCCTGGAAGAAGACGCCAGCGAAGTGCGCATCCGCACCGACGCGCTGGTATTGCGCATCCACCGGCAACCGCTGCGCCTGGCCCTGGATCGGCGCGAGGCCGGCAACGACGTGCCGCTGTGGCACGAATTGCAGCCGCTGGACCTCGACAGCGCGCAGAGCGTGCAGGTCCTCAGCAGCAGCGCCGACGAACAGTTCGTCGGCGGCGGCCAGCAGAACGGCCGCTTCGCCTTCAAGGGCCGTGAACTGGAGGTGTCCTATTCCGGTGGCTGGGAAGAAGGCGACCGCCCCAACCCCGCGCCGATGCTGCTCAGCTCCCGTGGCTGGGGCATGCTGCGCAACACCTGGAGCGATGGCAGCTACGACCTGCGCCAGCCCGACCAGGCCACGCTGCTGCACCGCGAAGACCGCTTCGATGCCTATTACTTCGTCGGCGCCGGCCTGCCCGCGCTGCTGGACCGCTACACCGCACTGACAGGGCGCGCCGCTTTGCTGCCGCGCTGGGCGTTCTCGTACGGCGATGCCGACTGCTACAACGACGGCGACAACATCAAGAAGCCCGGCAGCGTGCCCGAAGGCTGGAGCGATGGCCCCGCCGGCACCACCCCGGACGTGGTCGACAGCGTGGCAAAGCAGTACCGCGACCACGACATGCCCGGCGGCTGGATCCTGCCCAACGACGGCTACGGCTGCGGCTACAAGGCCCTGCCGGAAACGGTGAAGGGCCTGGCTGGCTACGGCTTCAAGACCGGGCTGTGGACCGAGAATGGCGTGGACAAGATCGCCTGGGAAGTGGGCACCGCCGGCAGCCGCGTGCAGAAGCTGGACGTGGCGTGGACCGGCAAGGGCTACCAGTTCGCGATGGATGCCAACCAGTCCGCGTTCAACGGCATCCTGCACAACGCCGATTCGCGCCCGTTCCTGTGGACGGTGATGGGCTGGGCCGGCATCCAGCGCTATGCGGTCGCCTGGACCGGCGACCAGAGCAGCAGCTGGGACTACATCCGCTGGCACATTCCCACCCTGGTCGGATCGGGCCTTTCGGGCATGGCCTACGCCAGTGGCGATGTGGATGCGATCTTCGGCGGCAGCGCCGAAACGTTCACCCGCGACCTGCAGTGGAAGAGCTTCACCCCGGTGCTGATGGGCATGTCCGGCTGGTCGGGCAGTGCGCGCAAGCACCCGTGGTGGTTCGACGAGCCCTACCGCAGCGTCAACCGCGATTACCTCAAGCTGAAAATGCGCATGACCCCGTACATGTACGGGCTGGCACACGACGCGGCGACGACCGGCGCGCCGATCCTGCGCGCGCTGATGTGGGATTACCCGCAGGACCCGCACGCCTGGGACGAAACCTGGAAGTACCAGTTCCTGCTCGGACGCGACCTGCTGGTGGCGCCGGTGTACCGCAGCCAGGCCGCCAGCCGGGGCTGGCGCCGCGACATCCACCTGCCGCAGGGCCGCTGGATCGATTACTGGGATGGCCGCGCGCTGCAGGCCGGTGCGGAAGGCCGTCAGCTGGACCGCCCGGTCGATCTGGCAACAATCCCCGTATTCGTGCGCGCCGGTGCCATCGTGCCGATGTACCCGGAGATGCTGTACGACGGCCAGAAGCCGCTGGATGAGGTCACCTTCGATCTCTACCCGCAGGGCAGCTCGCAGTACACGCTGTACGAAGACGACGGCAATACGCGCCGCTACGAGAAGGGCGAATCCAGCCAGCAGCAGGTCACCATGCAGGCCCCGGCGCAGGGCAGTGGCCCGGTGCAGGTGAACATCAATGGCGTGCGCGGTCAGTACCAGGGGCAGCTGGCACAGCGCCGCTACGCGCTGCGCGTACTCAGCCGGCAGAAGCCGGGAGCGGTCAGTCTTGATGGCCGCGCGCTGCCGATGCTCACAGATGCCGCCGCGTGGCAGGCCGCACCGGAAGGCTGGTACTTCGATGCAGGCGAACGCCGTGGCACCGTGCATGTGCGGACCGTACCCACCGACATCCGCCAGCCAGTGGCCTTCCAGCTCGATATCGCGCAGGCACCGGCAGCGTCCGATGATGTGTTCCCCGCCGCACCGGTGCTGGGCCGCGCATTGCCGGCCGACAGCCTGCTGGTGGTCAACCGCCCGGCCGAAGAGCGCGGCTACGAACTGGAAAAGGCATTCGACGACGACCCGGCCACCTGGTTCCGCACCGTGCGCAACCAGGCCGTGCGCACCGGTGCCCACGAATGGGTGATCGGCTTCGGCGAGCGCCGCCTGATCGACGGCATCGCACTGGCACCGCGCAATGACCAGCACTGGAAGAGCGGGCAGATCCGCGACTACGAGATCTACCTGGCCGACACCAATGGCGAATGGGGCGAGCCGATCAAGCGCGGCCGCCTGGCGCTGAAGCAGGACCTGCAGCAGATCGACTTCCCCGCCCGTGCCGGCCGCCTGCTGCGCTTCCGCGTGCTCAGCGTGCAGAACCCGGACGGCGATGGGGCCGCTGGCAGCGACCCGATGGTCACTGCGGCGCAGGGCAACGTGGCCCGTGCGGTGGACGCCTTGCAGCCGCGCGACGTGGGCCCGGTCACCCTGTCCACGTTCCAGATCCTGGAACACCCGGTGGCCGAACGCCCCGCACAGCAGCGCTACCTGTCCGAACTGACCCTGCCGGCCTCGGCCAACGCACAGGTGCGCGCCGACCTCGCCTTCCAGGGCGGGCAACCCATGCGCATGAACGGCCTGCTGTTCCGCCGAGGCCTGGGCGTGGGGCCCGCCAGCCGCATCGACCTGCAGCTGCAGGGCCAGTGGCGCCTGCTGCGCGCGGACCTGGGCATCGACGATGCGTGCCGCAGCGCCGGCGGCATGCAGTTCCAGGTCTGGGGCGATGACCGCCTGCTCTACGACAGCGGCCTGGTGAAGGCACCGGGCGTGGTCAAGCCCGAACTGGATATCCGCGGCCTGCAGCGCCTGAGCCTGCGCACGCTGGGCGCACAAGGCACGCAGCCCGCACAGGTGTGTGGCAACTGGGCCAACGCCGCACTGATCGGACAGGAGGGCGATACCGCCAGCATCGTGTCGCCGTAACCCAGGGACGTACCGAAAAACAGAATTCCCCACCGTTTCCCGACTACGGCCCGCCGGCCGTGGTGCGGGTGACTGTTGCCCGAAAAAACCCACCCAGGCAGCCCCACGCTGCGGAATGCACAAGGAGCCAAAGATGTTGAACGAACGCCATCGCCATCGCCATCGCCGCATCCCCGCTACACCCTTGTCCGTCGCGCTGGGGCTTGCCCTGGCCGTCACCGGTCCGGTGTTTGCCCAGGACGACGACACGGCCGTTGATGCCAAGGCAAACGCCCACGCCACCGACCTGGCGCGCGTGCAGGTCACCGGCTCCAACATCCGCCGCAGCGATGTGGAAACCTCCTCGCCGGTGCAGGTGATCAGCAAGCAGGACATCGAGAACATGGGCGCGCGCACGCTGCTTCAGGTGCTCGACAACCTGCCCGCCGCACGCCCGGGCCAGCAGGATTCGCGCTCGCTGTTCACCGGTTCCGACGGCGCTTCGCAGGCGAACCTGCGCGGCCTTGGCGCGCAGGGCACGCTGGTGCTGCTCAACGGCCGGCGGCTGTCGTACTACGGTGCGCCGGCCGGCTTCCAGACCCAGTTCGTCAACATCGACGCCATTCCGGCCGCTGCCATCGAACGCATGGAAGTGCTGACCGACGGCGCCTCGGCCGTGTACGGCACCGACGCCGTGGCCGGCGTGATCAACGTGATCACCAAGCGCAGTTACCAAGGGGCGGAAATCAACATCACCGCCGACAAGTCCTCGCGCATCGATTCCTACGGCGAGCAGCAGGGCAGCATCACCGCCGGCTTCGGCGACCTGGACGAAGACCGCTACAACGTCTACGCCTCGGTGAACCTGTATCGCCGCAACGCGATTCCGATCAGCGACTTCTACGACAAGCGGCCCAGCCAGTACTACGTCAACAACCCCAATTACATCAGCAACTTCCGCCTGGGCGTCGGCAGCCGACCGGGTGAGTTCAACCCGGGCACCTACTTCGCGTTCGATCCGGTGACCAACGCGCGCCGCCAGGAAGCGGCGCCCGGCTGCACCACTCCCATCACCCAGGCCGCCGGCACGAGCTGCGCGTGGGAACAATGGATGAACCGCGAAGTCGACGCGGGTGCAAAGACCGAGCGCGCCACGGCGTACATCAGCTCGCACTTCCTGATCGGCGACAGCACCGAAGCCTTCGCCGAGGTCACCTACACCGACATCGACCTGACTGCCAACGGCGGTACGCCCTCTGCCTACAACACCACGACCGCCAATCCGTCCAGCTGGTACTCGCGCAACACCGGCAACGTGGTCAACCAGTTCCGCACGCCTTACCTGGGACCGAACAATGTCTACAACCTGGCCAGCCCGGAACTGAAGGCCCTCATGGGCGGCGTGGTGGGCCTGAACTACCTGATGCAGGATGTGGGCGATGGCCACTTCGGCCAGCGCAACACCGACCAGAGCTACCGGGTGCTGGCCGGCCTGCGCGGTGCCCTGGGCGACGACTGGAACTGGGAAACCGCATTCGCCACCGCCGGAAGCCACTCGGTCACCTACCAGACCGTCAACGTGAACCTGGACGGCTTCGAGCGCGCGTTTGGGCCCTACACCATCGACCCGGGCACCGGCCGGGTGATCATCTCCGACAATCCGGCCTACCAGTTCGGCGTCATCAGTGACGCCAACGCCAAGCTGATCCGCGAGGCATACCCCACCTTCGACATCCAGTCGTGGACGCGCCTGCATACGTTGGACGGCAAGATCGAAGGCCCGCTCTTCAGCATGCCGGCCGGCGACGTGCGCGCCGCGTTCGGCTTCAATGCCACCCGCGAAACCTTCTACACCCCGGGCAACGAAGACGCTGCCAACGGCCTGATCACCCAGCAGGGCGGCTCGTGGTTCGACGGCAAGCGCAACACCTACGCGCTGTTTGCCGAAGCCGTGGCCCCGCTCACCGACAAGCTGGAACTGGATGCCGCGCTGCGCGTGGACAAATACCCCAACTTCAGCGCCAACCTGGCCCCAAAGATCGGCCTGAAGTACCAGGTGCTGCCGCAGCTGCTGCTGCGCGGTACGTACTCCGAAGGCTTCCGCGCACCCAGCCTGGCCGAAGCGGGTACCGGCGGCGTGTTCGCCCAGCTCGGTGGCTTCGAGGATGACATCCGCTGCGATGAAACCAATGCCGTCGCCACCCTGCTGCGCCAGTCCAACCGCCCGGGCGACGTGGACCTGGGCAATTCGCTGCTCAACGCCGACTGCAGCCGTACCGTGGCGCGGATGACCCAGCCCAACCCGGACCTGAAGCCGGAGAAGGCCAAGATCTCCACGCTGGGCTTCGTGTATGAGCCGGCGAGCTGGATGTCGATCTCGGCCGATTACTGGTTCATCTACCGCCGCAACGAGATTGCCGCGCCGGACTACAGCAAGGAACAGGACATCCTGTCGATGACCCGCAACCCGATCAGCGACTCTGATCGGGCGGCCGAGGCTGCGTTGGCGCAGATGTGCGCCGACCCGGCCAGCGGCGTGAGCTGCCCGGGCGCGTTGCCCGGCTACAGCGTGGGCAACGTGGCCGCCGTGGTGGGCCAGTACAAGAACCAGGGCCGCACCCTGGTGGACGGTTTCGACATCGACGCGCGCGGTCGCTTCATGCTCGGTGAATGGGGCGCGCTGAACATCGGCGTGGCCGCCACCATCGCGCGCCGCAAGGAGGCCTACATCGACGACACCGATCGCTGGTACTACGGCAACACCATCGGCTACTACGGCAACCCGCGCATGCGTGCCACGTTCAACGCGGACTGGTCCTACAAGCAGGTCACCACCAGCTTCTTCGTCAACTATGTGGGCGGCACCAAGTGGGCGTGGGACCGCGTCGATGCCGAAGACAACAACCCGGACACCTGCACCGCCGGCTCGCTGCCGGTGAACCCGGCCCAGTGCGATGGCGTGCCGTCGTGGTGGACCGCCAACCTCAGCGTGGGCTGGCGCCCGGATGACCACTGGAGCCTGGGCTTCACGGTCAAGAACCTGTTCAACCGCCTGCCGTTCTACGACCCGAACAGTTTCCTGGGTGACTCCAGTGACTATGCCAGCATCTTCGGCCGCAGCTACAGTCTGCAGGTCGGCTATAAGTTCTGATTGTTCCAGCGCGCCGGTTGCGGCCGGCGCGCATTTTAAGGGAGTAACGTTCCATGAAGCGTAGGGAATTCATCGCCGCCGGTGCGGCCCTGGCCGCCACCAGCCTGTTGCCGGAGACCCCCGCCTGGGCACGCGGGCGCACGCTGCGCCTGGGCCTGATCGGCACCGGCATGCGCGGTCAGGTGCTGCTGAAGGAGCTGGTCCGCCGCGACGACGTTGACGTGGTCGCGCTGTGCGACATTGAACCGATCATGCTCAAGCGCGGCATGGACATGGTGGCCAAGGCCGGCAGGAAGGCGCCCACCGCCTACGGCCAGGACGGCGACCGCAACGCGTGGAAGCGCCTGCTCGAGCAGCGTGGCCTGGACGGCGTGATCATCGCCACCCCGTGGGAGTACCACGCGCCGATGGCCATTGCCGCCATGCAGGCGAAGGTGGCGGTCGGCTGCGAAGTCGTCGCAGGCATCACGTTGCAAGACCACTGGGACGTACTCAAGACCCAGCTTTCCACCGGCACCCCGTACATGCTGCTGGAGAACGTCTGCTACCGCCGCGACGTGATGGCGACCCTGCAGATGGTGCGCAACGGCCTGTTCGGTGAACTGGTGCACCTGCAGGCCGGCTACCAGCACGACCTGCGCGGAGTGAAGTTCAACTCCGGCGATCCCGCCCAGCCGTACGACAGCGGCGTGGAATTCGGCCCCAAGGCGTGGTCCGAAGCACGCTGGCGCACCCAGCATTCGGTGGACCGCAACGGCGAGCTGTACCCCAGCCACGGCATCGGCCCGTGCGCCATGTACACCGGCATCAACCGCGGCAACCGCTTCACCCACATCAATGCGTTCGCCAGCAAGGCGCGTGGCCTGCATGAGTACACCGTGGCCAAGAGTGGCGGCACCACCCACCCCAGCACCAAGGTGAACTTCAAACTGGGTGACATCGTCACCACCACGCTGGCCTGCGAGAACGGCGAAACCATCCTGCTGCAGCACGACACCTCGCTGCCGCGTCCGTACTCGATGGGCTTCCGCGTGCAGGGCACCAAGGGGTTGTGGATGGACGTGAACCAGTCCATCCACATCGAAGGCCGCAGCCCGCCGCACAAGTGGGAACCGTTCCAGGCCTACCAGGACCAGTACGAGCACCCGCTGTGGAAGCAGCACGCCGACACTGCTGCCAGCGCGGGCCACGGCGGCATGGACTGGTTCGTGATCCACGCCTTCGTCGAAGCCCTGAAGGCCAAGGCGCCGATGCCGATCGACATCTACGACGCCATCACCTGGAGCGCGATCACCCCGCTGTCGGAGCAGTCCATCGCCAACAGCTTCCAGACCCTGGAGTTCCCGGACTTCACCGCCGGCCTGTGGAAGCAGCGCAAGCCGATCTTCGCCTTCGACGGCACGTATTGACCCCAACGCGTGGAGCCGGGCTCTGCCCGGCTCTGCATTACCCGCATCACGCAGCGCGTGACCTAGCGCGTGGAACGGACCGGCGTCAGGCGCCCAAGGGGCGCCCGCAGATGCGGCACTTTGAAGATGCTGCCTGGGGCGGCGTCCTCCGCCTTGCGCATCATCTCGGGCCACCATTCAAGCAGGCGCGCAGCAGAATGGTAGAGATCAAGCGTGTTCCAGCCTTTGGAAAGCACGAAGACGATCAACCCCAGATGCTGGATGGCGTCGCGCTCTTTCGTGCGCCGATGGTGTTGATCGAGGGTGACGTGGACCTGGACGCCTTGTTCCACCGCGATGTGGAACAACGCGATATCCGACGTTCCAGCATCGACGAAGTCCCGCACATGAACCACCTCGTGGTCATGCTCGCGCGCGACAGGGTCTATCGATCTGGCCAGGCAAGAGGGGAGATTCTCGTCGATCTGTGCTTTCAAGACGCGATCTGCCGCTCGTAAGACACTGCCACATGCACGGCGGCCTCCGGAATCTCGTAGATCCGGGCGACATGTCGGGCGGTGCTGCCCCTTGGCCTGAGTGAATCCACGACCGCAGCGGTGGGCACCCCGAAGCGGGTCAGAATAGGTTGTCCGAACCTGCGGTCAGGATCCAGCACGACCTCGCGCGAGCCGTGCACCGGGAACCATCGCGCTGCCATGTCATCCATCCCGAGCTCGACACCTGAGCGGAGCGAGGGGGCAATGACGCGCTTCATTACGTCCTGGCGCCTGGCGACATCCACCAGCGAACTGCCCCCGCTCTCGCCCAGCAGTTCCATGAAGATGCGGCGACCATCGGTCTTGAAGCGGGTACTGGTAAAGGGGTACTGCACGCCCAGGCGTTCACGCAGTTCTTCAATCGTGTGGCGGATCACTTTCAACGGAACGCCGGTGGCGGCAAACGTCTGGATGAAGCGCGCTTCGATCAGGTCGCGGAATCCGAGGCCATCGATACCTATCTCTGCAAGCTGGGACGTCCACAGGGGTGCATGGGCGGGTTGGCCGTCATGGCGTGGGCCGTAGCCCTTCAGCCATCGTCGCAACTGCGCGGGCTTGCCCCCAATGAAGCGGGCGGCGTCTGCATACGAGTACAGGCCGATGCCAAAGCCAAGGGTTTCCAGTGATTGCGCGGCGATACCCACGGTAAAGATCCTTCCTGAAACAACCTACGTCCACCCGATCCTACGCCGGGACAGCGGGTAGCAAGTGCGACGCCCGGCTACCTTCGCATATGAAGACAGCGCCTATGACCGAAAACGGGTGCGCCGTCATGGAATGCGGGGGAAGATGGTGCGCCCGGAGGGATTCGAACCCCCGACCAATGGCTTCGGAAGCCACTACTCTATCCGGCTGAGCTACGGGCGCATCTTGAAGAACCGCCGCACCACCGGCGGGCCGGGGTGGGCATCGCAGCGCCATGAGGCGGTGCGGGACGGGCATTCTATCCGTAAACGCGGCGCAGGTCTGCCCCCTTGGACGAAACAGCGCTTCCGGCGCCCGGGCAGGGGCCTTGGCGGTATCCTTTGCGCATGGCTTACGAACGATTCGATACCCCCGCCAGCGCCTCGCCCTCGCGCTGGGGCCAGTACTGGAAACTGATGCGCGCCGATCGCCCGATCGGCACCCTGCTGCTGCTGTGGCCCACCTGGTGGGCGTTGTGGCTGGCCGCCGGCGGGCTGCCGCCGCTGTGGATCCTGTTCGTGTTCACCGCCGGGGTCTGGCTGACGCGTTCGGCCGGGTGCGTGATCAACGACTACGCCGACCGCTGGCTGGACCCGCACGTCAAGCGCACCAAGGACCGCCCGCTGGCCAGCGGGCGCGTGTCCGGGCGCGAGGCGCTGCTGCTGTTCGCCGGGCTGATGCTGGTCGCGTTCGCGCTGGTGCTCACGCTGAACCTGCTGACCATCGGCATGAGCTTCATCGGCATCTTCCTGGCCGCCAGCTACCCGTACCTGAAGCGCTACACCCACCTGCCGCAGGTGTACCTGGGCATGGCCTTCGGCTGGGGCATCCCGATGGCGTTCGCCGCCATCCAGGGCGAAGTGCCGGTGATCGGCTGGCTGCTGTATGGCGCCAACATCCTGTGGTCCACCGCGTACGACACCTGGTACGCCATGGTCGATCGCGATGACGACCTGAAGATGGGCTCGCATTCCACCGCCATCCTGTTCGGCGACCTGGACCTCATCATCCAGGGAATCCTGTACACGCTGTTCCTCGGCACGATGGCGCTGGTGGGCGTGCGCGGCGGGCTGGGTCTTTACTACTGGCTGGGCGTGGCGGTGGCTGCCGGGCTGATTGCCTGGGAATTCTGGATCGCGCGAAAGCGTGAGCGTGACCCCTGCTTCAAGGCGTTCCTGCACAACAACTGGGTGGGCGCGGCGTTGTTTGCGGGTATCGCGGCGGCACTGGCACTGGGGTGAGCTGCCGGGTCGCCCGACCAACGGTCGGGCGCTACCGGGCCATGACCCACGCGTGCCCGTCGGTCGGGGGACACCGGGCCATGACCCACGCGCGCCGTCGGTCGGGGGATACCGGGCCATGACCCACGCGCGCCGTCGGTCGGGGGATACCGGGCCATGACCCACGCGCGCCGTCGGTCGGGGGATACCGGGCCATGACCCTCGCGCGCCCGTCGGTCGGGGGCAGAGCGGGCCCGGGTAGGTCACGACCGTTGGTCGTGACCCGACCAATGGGTTACTGACATGGGCCATCCCTGCCGCGAAAATCAGGTCACTGAACCTGGGAGGGTAAGGCATGGCCACCAACACATCAGCGCCGGCACAGGACGGCTGGATGGCGCGCGCAGCGCTGCGGTCGGCGGCCTGGGCGGAGAAATGGTTCCCCGACGCGTATGTGTTCGCGGTGCTCGGCGTGGTCATCGTGGCACTGGCGGCAATGGGCTTCGGTGCCACCCCGCAGGTCACCGCCAAAGCCTTCGGCGACGGCTTCTGGAGCCTGATTCCCTTCACCATGCAGATGGCCTTCGTGGTCATCGGCGGCTATGCCGTGGCCACCGCGCCGGTGGTGGCGCGCTTTATCGAACTCCTCGCCCGGGTGCCACGCACCGGCCGGGGCGCGGTGGTGTACGTGGGCCTGGTGAGCATGCTGGCCTCGCTGCTCAGCTGGGGCTTTTCGCTGGTGTTCGGTGGCCTGCTGGTGCGCGCACTGGCGCGCCGCCAGGAACTGCAGATGGACTACCGCGCCGCCGGTGCATCGGCCTACCTTGGCCTGGGCGCGGTATGGGCGATGGGCCTGAGTTCCTCGGCCGCGCAGCTGCAGGCCAACCCGGCCAGCATGCCGCCCGGCCTGGTGGAGATCACCGGCGTGCTGCCCTTCACCGAAACCATTTTCCTGTGGCAGTCCATCGCGCTGACCGCCGCGCTCATCCTGGTTTCGCTGCTGATCGCCTGGCTGACCGCGCCGGGCCCGGCTACCGCACGCACCGCCCGCGATTTCGCCGGTGCCGCCCAGGCCGAACCGGAACCGCTGCCGCCGCGCACGCGCGCCGGCGAATGGCTGGAATACAGCCCGCTGCTGACCGTGCTGCTGTCGCTGCTGGCCTTCGGCTGGATGTTCAGCGAATTCGCCAGCAAGCCGGTGGTCACCGCCATCGCCAACCTCAATACCTACAATTTCCTGTTCATTTCGCTGGGCCTGCTGCTGCACTGGCGCCCGCGCAGCTTCCTCAATGCGGTGGCCAAGGCCGTGCCCAGCACCACTGGCGTGCTGATCCAGTTCCCGCTGTACGGCGGCATCGCCATGATCCTTACCCATGCCGTGGGCAGCGGTGGCGAAACCCTGGCGCATCGCCTGTCCACGGTGTTCGTGCACGTCGCCACCACCGACAGCTTCGCGCTGGTCATGGGCGTGTATTCGGCGGTGCTCGGGTTCTTCGTGCCCTCCGGCGGGGGCAAGTGGATCATCGAGGCGCCGTACGTGATGCAGGCGGCCAATGAACTGAAGGCGCACCTGGGCTGGGCAGTGCAGGTGTACAACGCCGCCGAGGCGCTGCCCAATCTGATCAACCCGTTCTGGATGCTGCCGCTGTTGGGCGTCCTGGGTCTTAAGGCACGCGATATTGTCGGTTTCACCTTCATCCAGCTGTTGGTGCACATCCCGTTGGTCTTGGGCCTGCTGTGGGTACTGGGCATGACCCTGACCTACGTACCGCCTGTAATGCCGTAACCGCGCGCCGCGAGGTCCTGCGGTTCATGCCGGTGGCCAGTCGTGCGCGCGCGAAAGCACGGCGTGCAATATGGCCTGTACCTGCGGTTCGTCCAGCTGACCGCGCAGCATCGGCTCCAGCCGGGTGCGCAGATGACCATGGAACAGGGCGCGCGGGCCGGCGTGCGCTTCGGCCACCACCACGTCGATCTGGGCGCCGATGAAAACACGGAGCGTGGGGTGGCGGGCCGCGCCGAACAGGCTGTCCAGCAGTGCAAGCCCGCGCGATGGGGAGTGCGCGCCGCATCCGCCAACCCGCGACTGCAGCGCCTGCTCAAAGGCCTCCAGCGCCTGCAACCGCAGCGGGCCCGCCGGAATCAGCAGTGTCTGGCCCAGCGCGTGCTGGTTCTGCTCGATCAGGTGCGGCGCTTCCCCGGTTGCGGCCAGGTACTGCCGCAGACGCGTGTACATCTGGTTGCACGCGTGTTCCGCTTCGGTCGGTGCCGGTGCGGCATCAAGCAGAAGTGCGTAGTCCAACGGTGCCTCGTGCACCGCCGGCGCGCGCTCGCGTGCCCAGTGCCGTACCCGCAGATCTTCGGGGTTGAGGCGGTGTTCTTCCAGCGCCATCCGGTTCACCGCATCGCGCAGCAGCGAATAGCGGTGCAGCGTCGCGCGGTAGCGCGCCGCCGTAGCCGCCTGGTCTCCGGTCAGCGCGCTCTCGGAGGCCATCGCCACCTGCAGGCGCTGGCCGAATGCCGTAACGCGCCGGTGCAGCAGGTCGCGCCTGCGCCGGTGCAGGTCGGTGTCGTTGCCGTGCGCGCCCAGGACCCAGCGCGGAGCAAGGTGGTCGCAGCAGGCGTGGAAGTCCTCCTCGGCACCCCCCGGCAGCAGGCCTTGCAGACGCCGGTGGTCGGTGGGCAGTGCCTCGCGGGTCACCTGCACGGGCGCCGGCAGCCACTCCTGCCCCGGCGCCTCGGTCATGCCGCTGGCATGGAAATCCACCACCAGCGCGGCGTGCTTGTCGGGGTGCGGTGCGTTGACCAGCCCCACGGCCCGCAGGCGTTCGGCAGCGGAAAGCGGGCGGTCCACATACAGCAGGCCCAGTTTCGCGTCCTGCGCGGCCGGCAGCTGGCCATGGGCGATGACCAGCTCTGCCTGCCCCGGTATCTGCCCGGAACCGCGCTCCAGCGGATGGCCGTTGCCGTCGTAACCGGCCACATGGATCTGCAGTCTCCCATCGCCGCTGAGCGCGTGCTGGTAGCCCTCCGCGTCCTTGGGGGTGTCTACCAGCAATGTGCCGCGCAGTCTGCGCTCGGCCACGCGGATCAGGCCATGGAAGTGCTGGCTGATGGCGGTGGCCACCCGGCCCTGGCGCGGATTGGCGCGGTCATCGGCGGCCTGTGGCGTACCCGGGCGCACAGGTTCGGGAAAAATCGGTGCGCCATCGCGCCAGGTGGGCACGACTACGCCATCAGCCACCGCATGCTCCGGCGGGTAGTAGTACAGCGGTGTGCCGGTATCCAGGTGGGCCGATGGCAGGACAATGGGCTGCGCGCAGACGGTGATCCAGGCAGACAGCGGCAGACAACGACGCAATCGGCGCAGCAAGGCCGGTGGACTCTCCCAGAAGTCGGCATCCACCAGCAGCAGGATGTCGCCCGCCGCCGGCTCGTCCGGCGCGGGCATCGGCGCCTTGCGTCCCCATCCGCGAAGTGCCCGCAGGGGGACTTCGTGCGGCGAAGCAGTATGGCCGTTGAGGAACTCGGTGAGCATGTCCCCTGGGCGCGGGCCCGGCCTGCGCTTGTGCTCGAGCGCGGCCGGCGACGGCCGCGTGACCGGCAGCAGCACCCGCACGCCCGCAAGGGCCGGGTCGGTACGCAGCGCCTGCAGCAGCCAGTCGCGTGTGCGCTGCAGGCCACTGCCGGCGGCAAGGCAGAGCTGGCCGCCGCCGCGTCTGCCTGCCGGGTCCCGCGTGCGCAACGCCTGCAGCGCGTGCTGCACGGCAAAGAACTGGCCCGGCCGCGCCAGGTACCGCTGCCCGCGCGCACCGGTGTGCAGGAAACCGCGCAGCAACTGCAGCAGTCGGGCCGGGGCCAGCACCCCGTACAGCAGTTCGGCATGTACCGCCCATGGGGGATCCAGCGCGACGTCGGCGAAGGGCACCGGCCGGTCGCGCAACTGGTCCTGGGTGGCGCGGTTCCAACCGTGTTCGCGCCAGCGCACCCAGCGGTGGGGCGGAGTGCCCACGCTGGCGTAGCAGCCCCCGCGCCGGTCCAGGCACAGCAGCACCTGCGCCTGCAGCGGTGGGTGATGGGCCAGGACGGCGGCCTGCCCCCGGTCCAGATGGGCTATGCCGGCGGCGCTGCGGCCCCACCGTCTTTCGCGATCGCGCTCCACACAGGCCAGCACCGCCAGGGGAATGCCATTGACGTACCCGACCAGTTCGCGGACATCGGGATCCAGCGCATCCGGGAAGGGCGTTGCGTCGGCCACATCCCAGTGGTTCCGGAGCACATGCGCCCAGTCGATCAACGGCACGTACACGGTCGTGCTGCGGCCGCCAGGCAGCGGTTGCACGGTACGTACGCCCTCCATCAACAGCCGGTGCACCGTGCTGCTTGAGGCCTGCCAGTCCAGGCTGTGGCAGCAGGTATCCACCACGGCAATGATGTCGTGAAAGGTGTGCGGCGACAGGGGCAGCTGCTCGCCGTGGTGCTGGAACCGGAAGCGACGCAGCCACGGCAGCAGCCGCTTCTCCAGCAGGGTGCTCTCCGGCACCCCACGCAGCGGGTCCAGCTCATGGGGCTGCAGGTAGTTCCAGCCCAGCCGTCGCAGCCAGCCCAGGGCGGAGTGGCGAACCCCGAACCTGCCCAGCGCCGCGCTCACGCGGGCGTCTCCGGCGACAGTGAGCGGGTGCGCGCGGGCGCGACGAAAAAGCGCGGGTGGGTCGTATCCATGCGGGCAGTGTGTTCGATCAACCCCCTCGCACACTGTGTGCATCATTCCGAATCATGCGTTGCGCGTGCGCGCCACACAACACGTTCTCAATCCGAATTCAAATTGGAATAGCGAGAGCCAATCGCTTCATCGAAAGGCGTCGTTTCAGGCCAGATTCGCGAACTCGCGCTCCAATGCATCCAACTCGGCGTTGAGCTCCCGCTGGATGGAAGCGAAGGCCGCTTCCAGGGCGGTGCGACGTGCGCGCAACGTGGCCAGGTCAGGCGGCATGCGTGCGGGTGCCGGACGTACGTAACGGGCAATGCTCAGGTTGCCCTGGTTGGCGGTGATTTCATCCAGTCCCGCCAGATGCGCCACGCCGGGCACGCTGCTGCGCTGCGTGCACAGCCGGTGCAGCGCCGCGGCCGTCTCCATGCCCAGGCGTGCACGCCGCTTGCCGGGGGTTGAAAGCGTGCGCGCGTCAACGAACAGCACCGACGCATCGCTGCGCGCCACACGGAACACCAGCAGGGCCGTGGCGACCGACGCGCCGCCGAACAACCGGTCCGGCAGCCCGATCACCGTCTCCACGCGATTGGCGTCCAGCCAGGCAGCGCGGATCCGGGCTTCTTCGCCGTCGCGGAACAGGACCCCGTGAGGCACCACGATGGCCGCCCGCCCCACCTGCGGATCCAGCGTGGCCAGCATGTGCTGGATCAGCGCGGCATGTGCCCATTGCCGGGGCGCAGTGCCATGCAGGAAGCGCAGGTACGGATCGCTGCGGGCCTGCGTGGCCACCCACTTCAGGTGCAGGGGCGGGCACGCCAGCGCCACGTGGAACCGTTGCAGTCGGCCTTCCTCCAGCAGCGGCTCCTGCAACGCGTCGCATGAACGCAGCTGCAGGTCGTCGCTGCCATGCAGCAACAGGCGCAGGCGCGCCAGCGCGCACAGTAAGGGGTCGGGTTCCTGCCCGGACATCGGGTGACGCATCTGCGTGCTGGCGCCTGCTCCATTGCTTTCCGCACGCATCCAGCGCCATGCGGCCAAGAGCACTGCGCCGTGGCGGCAGAACGGGTCGTACACGGCCTCATGCGGGGTGGGCCGGGTCAGCGCGGCCATCAACCATGCTGCTGCCGCAGGGACCGCGGCCGTTCCGGCGCCACCGCGACCGGCACCGGACCGCTCCAGCAGGCCTTCCACGGCATCGCTGATGCAGGCATTGCCCACCGCAGCCTGGGCGCGGAAATCCAGCGCGGGCAGCGTAAGGCGCTCCAGCAGCTGGACCAGCGCCTGGTCGCGCTGGGTGTCGTCGGCCGGCAGCGCGTCGTCCAGCTGCAACGCCGGGAAGAGGCCCCCCAGCTTGCGCGGGTTGGCCAGCGTGAACACCCGCAAGGCATCCATCACCCGGAATGCATTGCCCGGCACGTGGCGCTGCCTGAACAGCGTGTCGAACCGGGCATGCGCGGGAACGCAGAACGGAAGCGAGTGCAGGCGGTCGAATGGCCGCTGCGCCGACGTCGGCGTTCTGGCCTGGTGCGCATCGCTGGCGAGCTTCAACAGCAGCAGCGCCAGGGTCAGGTGCGTGTCCGCATCGGGATGGGCAACATCGCCCAGCGCATCGCGGGCGTGGACGAGAGCGGCTAGCGTCGCGGGGGTGTCGGGAAGGGCGCCGTATTTCATCAGGTCAACCCTTGGCTCACATACCGGGCGCTATGCAGGGCCTGCGCACGATGCGCGCGACCGAATCGATTACCAGCTGACCTCTCACGCCCGGACATTGAAGATCTCCACAATCGAATGTCTCCACTATATCGTCTTTTCCGATATTGCAAAGTTGGATATAGCTTATGGGGCTGCCCCTTCTGCAAGTGCAGCCATGCAAAAAACGATCCACCGCATCGAACACCTTGTCGTTACCGAACTTTTGCGCGAACTCCGCCTCAGCGCGGGACTCAAGCAGGCGGAGGTATCGGAGCGTTTAGGGGTCACCCAGTCGTACATCAGCGACGTGGAGCGCAACAGCCGCCGCGTGGACGTAGTCGAGCTGAGAGATCTCCTGCGCATCTATGGGGTGTCACTTTTGGACTATGTGAGCGAAATGGAGATCCGCTTGCGAAAAAAGCGTTCCGTCCAGCCAGCCAGGCGAACGCCACGCGTTCGGGCGAAAGTCACGGCCCGCGGCGAGTAAGAGGAGAGTCGACGCGGGATCCGGACAGCAGGAGCTCGGCATATCGGGCTACCTCGTCATGCCGCGCCGCCATCAGCTGCTCGCAGTGGCGTAGTTCAAGCTGTGCCGTCCTCGCGATGGTTACGATGCGCATCTGTCGCAGAAGCGAGGGCACTTGAACTGTCAGCGCCTCCACCGAGGCCTTGCGCACGCTCTGTTGCCGCGAGCCAGCCGACTGCCCCTGCAGATAATCCTGAGCGCGTCGCTGATTCAACTGCCAGGCAAGGAATGCTGGCATCACGCTGGACGGATCCTTCAGCCGAATCACGTACAGGTGTGGACTGCACACTGTCCTCTCCGCAGGCGAGCACAGCAGCGCCGCCATGGGATGACTGCCGCGCGCGGCAAGCAGCACGTCGCCGTCCTTGACCCAGTCCGGTGTCTTCCGGTGGCTCAAGTGTGTGCGCAATAGTTCATCCGCACCCTGCATGCCGGTTGCGGTGACATTCTTCAGTTGGATGACGCGTACCGGGCCATCTGCGGCTGGGGTGATCGCACCGCGGAACGGATGTCCCTGGCGGATGCTGGCGATGTCGCCAAGCCGCGCACTACCGTATGAAATGTTCATGGCGGCGACCATGCGGGGCGCGTAGTGGGCCGTCAATGTGCCGTTTCACACCATTCGGGATGATGCGAGTTGAGTGAGGAAAACTGTAACCGACTTAACTGTCTGGGATAGATTGCGCTGCGTCTTCCGGCCGAAGCCTGAGAAAACATCAATCGAATATTTGAGACTGCGCAAATGTGCGAATCCCCAAACGTGCCCAAACTCCCACATTCATGCGGATGACTGCGCGGGCCAGGGAGTGGCGACATGACGGGGTTCCAATTTGGAATAAGCGCCACTGGACGTGCTGCGCGCGATCTTTGACGAATTCGTACGAAAATGGCCACACGGATTTAACCCCCGCCTTCAGAGGATGGCCACGACCGCGGCATTCCGCACGCGGCTTCCGGAGATCCGAGATGGCACAGCAGCGCAATCAGAGTTCCCAGCAGGACCAGCGCGGTCAGCAGGAGGGGCGTGGCCGCGACCAGCAGCAGCAACAGCAGCAGGAACAGCAGCAGCGCAACCAGAACCAGCAGCAGGGCTGGCAGGACGAGGAAGAATGACGGCTGGCTGTTGCGCCGGTGACTGAAGGCCCCGCCTCGGCGGGGCCTTCTTCATGCGTCGGCAGGCGGTTCAGGGCTGGCCCGCCATCAACGCATCCTCGACCGCCGAGAACCGCTCCAGGTCGAACGTGTCCAGCCGCATGGCCTGCGTGGCCGTGGTGAACGCCAGCGTGGCCAGCACCCGCTCGGGATGCTGTGCCCACGGCGGCACGTAGCGCGGCGGTGCGATCAGGCCGGAGGCGCGGTAGGGGGCCAGGGTCACCAGGTCACCCAGGTCCACGCGCCCGCAGAACACCAGCCGCAGCGTGTCGGCGCGATTCTCGTGCAGGGCGCGTTTGATGAAGGCGGTAACCAGCAGCAGCCCCTCCAGGTACGCGCCGTCCTTGGTGAAGCACACCCGGCCACGCACGTCGCCGCCGCGGAAGATGCGCGCCGCGCTGCGATAACTGTCCTCTTCGGTCTGGCCGGCGTCCAGGAAGGCCTTGAAGATGTCGATGAAATCCGCACCCTCCAACGCCTCCTGCAGCCGCACCACGCGCAGGGCCAGGCGACGCAGGCGGTTGATGTCCATTGCGCCGGTGACGATTTCCGAGAACGTGGCCAGGCCTTCCTGCGTGCGGGTGGTGCGCGGCGCGCCGCTGCCCAGACAGCGCAGCCAGGGCTGGTGCTTGCCGTTGAGCAGGGTGCCGGCATGGATGAAGGCTTCGTGTTCCACCAGCTGGTCCAGGTCCAGCTGCGAGAACATGGCGTCTGCCCGCAGCCGGATCACCTTGCTGCCGGCGGCGGCCTTGGAGGCCAGCTGGGTGTCCAGCACCACCTTGACCGGGTCGTCGGTGAAGAACGGCTCGATACGCTCGCGCAGCATCACCGAGAAGTCGGGGGCGGGAATGGTGTAGGCGATGCGAGGCACGTACTGCGAACCGAGCAGCTGGTCGGTAATGAGCAGCATCTGTGCGGCCGACTGTGCCGTGGTGATGGTCTGCGAGCGATAGCGGGTGCTGGGGTGTCCGTAGAGCAGGGTGGAGCATTCGGTGAAGCGGGGGGTACCGATGCTGCCCAACATGCGCGCGGCCACCCGATAGCTCCACGCGGTACGGTACAGCCAGTCACCCACCGGGTGGCCACGATCCAGCTGCTGCAGGATGCCGTCCAGCGCGGCCAGGGTCGCGGTGTGGTCCTGCGCCTGGGCCGGCGGGGCAGGCAGCTCCGGCTTGCCGGCCCGCCAGCGCTCGAGGAAGCGGGTTTCGGTGTCGATCGGCCAGGCCAGGGCGGAGAGCACGCGGATCCTGCTGCCAAGCCGCGCAAGCTGGGCGTCGACCTCCAGCAATGGGCCCAGGGCGGGGTCGTCCCGGGTGGGGTCGAGGGCGCGTTCGGCAGTGAGCAGTTCCACGACGGGCAACCGGGATGGGCCTGTTGCTACTGTCCTGGCAGACGGCGCGTTGCGCAACGGTCCTTCTACGCGCTACGGCTCAGCAAATCTACTGCACCGCTGCCACCCGCCACCCCTGGTCGGCATCCTCGAGCTGTCCTTCCGCGACCCCGCCCAGCGTTGTCTCGATGCCACGCGCGTTGGGCAGCACCTTCTGCTCCGGGAACCAATGACGTGTTGCATCGACGACGATCAACAGGCCCTCGTCGTCCCCCAGGGCGGCGAAGTGTGGGGTAGGGGGGCTCAGCGGCTGCAGCCCGAACACGGCGTCCGCACGGGCGGCGAACGCGGCCACGTTGGCGGTGGGCAGGCCCACTTCGCTCACGCAGGTGAGCTCGCTGCCATGGAACGCGCCCTGGCGCCCGGACGTGGGCAGCCGTCGCCGTCCGATCAGCTCCAGGATCAGTCCGTCCGGACCGTCGAAGTAGATGGACTCGGATTGCCAGCGATCCCCGAACGTGAAGTGCGCCTGGCCTGCCGCATTGCGCTGCAGTGGAGAGCGCGCCAGCAGCCACGCCGTGGCCGCCTCGAACCGATCGGCCGGGACGTTGAAGGCCAGGTGCACACCGCCTACCGGGTCGTCGCCTGCGGCGCGCAGATGCAACGTGGTCCAGCCAATCTGCACGGCCTCTGCCTGCACCGGCAGCTGCATGACCTCGGCGAACCAGCTGGCGACAGCGGCAACATGGGAGACGGGAAGCCGGATAGCGTGAATGCGCATGGTGGTGGAATCCTTGGAACAGACGCACGTGTCAATTCGCTGACATCGCGCGGGAGCAGAATGAACGTTGCCGCACAGACAATGTGGCGCGCTTCCCCGTAAATACTGTGACTCTTATCACGCAAGTAGGGGTCGGCTACGGTATGTAATGGGTGTGTGAACGCCAAAACGCTGACGCGTCGCTATGCTACGCGCCCCGGCGCAGTCCAATCCGCGCCACGACACGATCAGGAGGATCCGTTGTCCCATCATCGTTCCATGACGCTGCTCGCGCTGTCGCTGAGCATTCTACTGGCCGCCTGCAAGCCTGACGCCGCCGCCATCGCGCCGGCGGATGCCGCAGCCCCCGCCGCCCCGACAGCTGCCGCTGCGGCCGCTCCCGCTCCCGCCACTGCCGCCGATGCTTCTGCCGGCTGCGCGCATGCCGATTTCGATGGCTTCCTGCCGCAGTTCGGCCGCGACATCGCGCTCCAGGAAAAGTCCGTGGCCGACCCGCTGATCAGTGAGCGCTACGACACCCGGGGCGACGAGCCTACGCTGGTGGCCGAAAAGGTGCCGCTTTCCGACGTGACCTGGCCGGTGATGCCCAATCCGTCCGGCTTGAAGGACGTCGGTCGTGAGATGCAGGTGAGCCGGCAGGACGACGGAAGCATGAAAGTGCTGATCCGCACCCCGGACACCAGCGACCAGCAGTCGTATTACTTCGCCCAGCGCCCGTGCTGGCAGCTGGTACGCATGGCGGACGAGTCGATCTGATGGCCCGCCTGTTCACAGCACCCGCAGTCGCGCTGCTGTTGGCCGCATGCAGTGCGCCCAGCGGACAGTCGGTTTCCACCGCCGCCCCGGATGGGGCCGCCGCGCCTGCGGCCGCCGCGGCGCAGACCCCTTCACCCACCCAGCAAGAAGAAGAGAACGGCATGCACAAGGAATGCGCAGGTGCGCGGCTGCACCTGACCACGTTGCCCGCCACGGACGGTACCGCCACCCGCACCCGCCTGGACATTGAAAAGGACGGCCAGCGCCGCACCCTTGATGCCCCGGTGGAGATGGAGGGCTACACCGCCGTTGGCCTGGCCTGTGTGGAAGACGCACAGGGCGCTTCGTATTTCGTGGTGCAGTACGGCGAGCTGCCGTACGGCTGCGCGTTCTGCGAATGGTTCTATCTCTACGACGCCAACGGCAGGCAGCTCACCCACAGCACCCCGCCGCTGCGCGGCGAAGCCGGGTCGCAGTCGCCCAACAACGACGAGTATTCGCAGCTGATCGCCAAGCTCGGCATCCAGCACCCGGAGGTGGACGACATCGAAGACTGAGAAGGATGTGGAAGGTGCCCGCCGTTGGTGGGTACGTGATTCACCTGGAGCAACACCCCTTAAGGAAAGTCCCTTTTTCATAGAATGGATAGCACTGACATGCCCAATGACATCTACACCAGCATGGTGCAGCCGCCTGGTGCGGCGTACCGTAGCAACCAGATCGAGCCGTGGAGCCATTACCGCGAGCCGATCGACGAAAGCCGCCCGCTGCATGGCCAATCGCGCCGTTGGGGCGATGCGTCGCCGGAAGTGCAGTCGCGCGTGATCGATTCGTTGATCGAATCCTCGCGCGAGGCCGGGCTTACCCCGCGCGAAACCGCGCATGTGCTGGCCATCGCACGCGTCGAGTCGGGCTTCAACCCGGACGCTGCCGCCGGCACCACCTCGGCCTCGGGCCTGGGCCAGTTCATCGACCGGACCGGCAAGCATTACGGCCTGACCAACGCCAACCGCTTCGACGTGGACGCGCAGTCCGACGCGCTGGTGGCGCACTTCGTCGACAACCGCAACCTGGCGCGCGACCGCGGCCAGGGCGAAGATTACATCTACAAGTACCACCACGATGGCCCGACCAAGGACTACGGCGGCCTGGGCCTGTCGCAGCGCAAGGTGGCGCCGCACCTGGATGAGTACGAACAGTTCGTCAACCAGCGCCTGGGCCAGACGCTCGACCAGGCGCCGGCACAGCAGCAGGCCACCGCGCCGGCCGTGGCCGCCAGCCAGGCGCGCTCCTACGAGCACACCATGCAGGTGATGCTGCCGCCACAGAATGGCGTCAAGCCGCACATCACCGGTCATTTCGGTGAGCACCGTGGCGAGAAGAGCCATGGCGGGAGCGACTTCAACTATGTCGGCGGCCAGGCCGGCCGCAACCTGCAGCACCCGACCATCCACGCGCCGATCGCCGGCACCGTGACCTCGGTGGGCGGCAGGTACGGCACGGTGATGATCCAGGATGCCGACGGCAACTCGCACCAGATCCTGCACATGCAGGACACCCAGGTGAAGGTGGGCCAGCACGTGGAGCCGGGCGATCCGATCGGCACCATGGGCGGCCGCGGTCCGCAGGGCGCCAACCAGTACGCCCAGCACGTGCACTACCAGATGAAGGACCCGTCCGGGAAGCTGATCAACCCGGAAGCGTACTGGAACAAGGGCGTGCAGCAGGACGCGGGCAAGCACGCGCACGACCATGACCACGCGCCGGCCGGCACCCTGCGCAAGGGCGACCGCAGCGATGAGGTGACCAGGCTGCAGGAGGAGCTGAACCGCCTGGGCGTGCGCGATGCCAGTGGCAACCGCCTCGCCGAGGATGGCAAGTTCGGCGACAACACCCGCGAAGCCGTGCAGGCCTTCCAGAAGAAGCAGGGCCTCAATGACGACGGCGTGGTGGGTCGCGAGACGTTCGGCAAGCTGGCGGCAGCGCAGGCGCAGGGCGCTGAAACGCGCACCGCCGGCCCGCAGCTGGGCGACAAGGGCCACCCCGACACCCCGCTGCACAACGCCATCCGTGCCCAGCTGCCGAGCATGATCTCCAACGAGGCGGCTGCGAACGTGACGCTGCAGGCCAAGCAGGCCGGCATCGATTCGCCGGAGAAGCTGCAGAGCGTGGCCGTGCAGGATGGCAAGGCGTTCGTGATGGGCACCACGCCGGGCTACCGTGCCGCCGTTGACCTGAGCCAGGCACCGCCGCTGGAACAGACCAGCGCGCAGCTGCTTGGCGGCAACGACGCCCAGCAGCAGCGCCAGGTGCAGGAAGAACAGCAGAAGGTGGCGATGGGGCGCTGAGCGTCTGACCGCGCCGCTGCATGACGTGTGTGTGGTACTGACGCCAGCCGGGGAAACCCGGCTGGCGTTTTCATGCGCACGCCGCTGCCTGCATTAAACTGTGTCGCATTGCTGGCATGGCCAGTGCGGTTGCAATGCCAAGGGTAAGCGTGGAACAGACAAGCAGCACTGCGGCCGATATCCAGCTGGTGGCCATCGATATGGACGGGACGCTGCTGGACCCCGCGCACCGCTTGACCGCGCGGGTCAAGCAGGCCATTGCCCGTGCGCGGGCACGCGGTGTCCGGATCGTGCTGACCAGTGGCCGGCCCGTGTCCGGCCTGGCGCCGTTCCTGGACGAGCTGGCGATCAACGGTGACGACGATTACTGCATTGCCTGCAACGGCGGCCTGGTCACGCGTGTCGGCAACGGCGAGGTGGTGGTGGAGTACCCGCTCAGCTTCGACGACTTCCTGTACTGCGAGCGTGTGGCGCGCGAGCTGGGGGTGCACTTCCAGGCCCTGGACGGGAAGCGGCTGTATACGCCCAACCAGGACATCAGCCACTACACGGTGGTGGACTCGCATCTGTCGCATGTGCCGCTTTCCTACCGCAGCGTGGCCGACATGGACCCCACGATGTCGTTCATCAAACTGATGATGGTGGACGAGCCCGGCAACCTCGATGCCGCCATCGCCCGCTTGCCGAAGGCGCTGACCGAACGCTTCGCGGTGCTCAAGAGCGCCGCGTTCTTCCTGGAGGTGTTCGACCACCGGGCCGGCAAAGGCCCGAGCCTGCAGAAGCTGGCCGGTCACCTGGGGATCGACCGCAGCCAGGTCATGGCCATCGGTGACCAGGAGAACGACCTGACCATGCTGCAGTTCGCTGGAACCAGCGTGGCGATGGGCAATGCGGTCGATGTGGTCAAGGCGACCGCATTGCACCAGACCACCACCAACGCCGAAGACGGTGTCGCCCTGGCCCTTGAGCGGTTCGTGCTGGGCGACTGAACCGTCGGCCTCCGGCTGAAATTGAAAGTACTTGCATGGCCCTCGCCCATGCATGGGCACACCCTGAGCCAGCCATGGCGGCGTGGATCGGGTGGAGCAGTACGTGTCTGCAATCGCAGGAAGTTGGATCGTCCATCGGGACGTGGGCGACAGTGAACTGGGCGCGACGGCCAGGCGCCTGACCCTCTCGCTTGCCCACCGTGGCGGGCATCGCCAGCCGCTGGCGCGATCAGGCGTTGGCCTTGCGCTGGCCGCGGTGTCGGGCTCGGATGTCGCGTCCAACATTGCCGAGAGCCCGGATGGCCGCTATGTGGTGGTCACCGGTGGCGCAGGCGGTGACCCCTTCAACCGGCTGGGCGCCGCGCCGGCGCATGCCATCGCGCGCCTGCTGGTCGGCACCGGCACCGTCGACGCGCTGCGCCGTACGCCGGAGGCCGTGAGCGTTGCCATCTGGGATCACTGCGAGCGCAGCTTGACGCTCTCCCGTGACCGCATCGGACACAGCGACCTCTACTACACCTGCACCGCGTTCGGTCTGGTGTTCTCTTCGGAACTGAAGACGCTCACCCATGAATGCATGGGCGGATGCGAGGTCGACCCGCAGGCGGTGTCGCAGCTGCTTCGCTACGGCTACATCCCGGCCCCTGCTACCGTCTACCGGGGCGTGTACAAGCTGCCGGCAGGCACGATGCGCGTGTTCCATGAAGCACAACTGCGCGCCGGACGGCGCAGCGACGCCGTCGCCGGACCGTTCACCCCGCACTGGAGCCTGAAGCACGAGGCGGAAACCCGCATGGCCGCGCGCGCGTCCAGCCCCCTCGACGCCTCGGTGGATGCGGTGATCACCGCGCTTGAGGATGCCATCGGTCGGTCGCGCAGCGCACGCACCGCGTGCCTGCTGTCGGGCGGCGTCGACTCCAGCCTGGTCACCGCACTGCTGCAGCGGCAGAGCGCGGCAGCCGTGGAAACCATCTCGGTGGGCTTCGATGCGCCGGGCCACGATGAGTCGGACTGGGCGGCGGAGGTGGCCACCCATCTGCGCACGCGCAACACGCGCTTGATGATGGACGATGCAGGTGCACTGCGGCTGGTGGAGCGCGCCGCGCGCGTGTATTGCGAACCCTACGCCGACTCGTCGGCGATTCCCACCCTGCTGGCGGCCGAAGCTGCGGGTGCGTCGTGCCGCACCATCCTGACCGGCGATGGGGGCGACGAACTGTTCTTTGGCCATGCCGCGTATGTGAAATCGCTGCGCAACCATGGCATGGCCCGCCGCGTTCCCGGCGCCGTGCGCCGCGTGCTGGGCGCCTGCGCGGCGCGCAACCCCGAGCGGGCGCGGCTGGGCGGCCTGGCGGCGTTGATCTCGGAGGCGGCGTCCGGGTCGCTGGCGGAAACCTACCTGGCGCGTGTCTCGCGCTGGCGCGATCCGTCGCGCGCGCTGCGGGCCGCCCACGAGCCGCCGCGGCAGTTCCTGGACCCGGCGCTGCACCCGGCCTGCGCACACCGCGCGGAGCTGCTGCTGTTCCTCGACCAGAGCAACGAGTTGAGCGAAGGGCTGATGACCAAGTCCGACCGTGCATTCGGGGCGCATGGCGTGCACGCGCGCAGCCCCTTCCTCGACCCGGAGGTACTCTCGCTGGCGTGGGGCATGCCGTTCGAGCACAAGCTGCTCCATGGCGAAACCAAGGCGGTGCTGAAGCGCGCACTGGAGCGCTTCCTGCCCGAGCACTACGTGCGGCGCCCGAAGAAGGGCTTCGGCGCACCGGTGGCGCGCTGGCTGAAAGGGCCGCTACGCGACTGGGCCGAGGACCTGCTCGACCCGGTCGCCCTGCGCGATCGCGGCATCCTGGACGAAACGGTGGTTGCCGGTATGTGGCGATCGTTCCTCGATGGCAACAGGAAGTACCACACCCACCTGTGGCCGGTACTGATGTTCCAGGCGTGGGATCGCGAATGGAACGGGCCCAATGCGGGGGCGCAGGCGTTCCATGCACGGATCAACGCAGCATGACGCGCGTGCATGCCGCGCCGCGCACGTGCTACCGGCGGGCGCGCGCCAGACGGCTGGTCTCGAGGGCCTGCCGGTGGCTCCGGCGAGGCTGCAGACGGGCCCCCGGTCTCAACGAAGGCTTCGTCATCAAGGACTGACCGCGTGCGGTTACGCCTGCTGGCCCGTACCTTGGGCGGCAACGTAGGCCTTCCACAACGCGGGCAGGTCATTGCCGGTGTGCTGCTTCCACAGCGCAGGCGTGTAGCGGCCCTGGCGCAGGGCGCCATCCAGTGCCTTGACCAGCCCCGGATGGGCCGCCTCACTCCACTTCAGGAACGCGCCGGTCACGCGGTAGCCGGTGTCCACGTCGTGCTCGGGCTTGATGTGCGTGGGCAGTGCCCAGCCGCCCGATGCGTTGTCCACGCCGTACACGTCGCGTGCATAGTCGGCGATGCCTTCCACCAGCCACGACGGCGCCTGTTCGCTGGCATAGCCCGGGTAGCCCTGCACGATATGCATCGCCTCATGGGTGACCAGGTCAGTGTCATTCGGGTGCTTCACCAGCCAGCGCGGATTGATGGTGATGGTGGCCGACTTCTCCTTCTCGCCCACGTAGGCAACACCGTCGTAGGACGGATCCATGACGATGCGCACGCGGTCCGGTGCGCCGGGGTGGAAGTCGGCGCGCTCGCGAGGGTAGGCAGAGAAGAACGTCGCGATGATGCGGTCGCGCACGTCGGCAACCGTACTGCCGCTCGGGTCCTGGTAGGTCAGGGTGACGCCCTGGCGGGTCTGCTGGATGTCGGCCGCATGCGCGGCAGGGACGGCGAGGGTGGCAGCAATGACGGGGGCGATCAGGCAAAGGCGCAGACGCATGCAGGGCACTCCGGAAGATGACGGGATGGCGCGGATCCACCACAGCGAAATCCTGCTGCAGTGCGGCACTGGAGGGTTGCCGGCCGGGGACATCGAAACCGACAAACACGCCGATCCTGCTACACGGCTCACCACCACCGCAAGTGCCATTTAGTTCGATCTAAGTGCGGGGAAATAGTTTCATTTCAAATTGTTGACAGGAAATTTAGATCGATCTAGAAAAGCGGGTCCCCACCCCCCACGGAACCTGCCCACACCCCAACCTTCCCGCGCCTGCCTGGCACAGGGAGACCTTGTACTGGAGAGCTGCAAGATGAAGCGCACGTTGCTGTCGTTGCTGGTGTCGTCCGTACTTATCCATCCCCTGGCCGCACAGGCCCAGGCGTCCCCCTCCGAAGACAGCGGCGCCGCGCCGGCCCCGCGCCAGCTCGATGCAGTGAACGTCACCGGTTCGCTGATTCCGCGCGCCCAGATCGAAGGGCCTTCGCCGGTGACCACCATCACTGCCGAGGACATCGAGGCGCAGGGGTTCACCACGGTGTTCGACGCGCTGCGATCGCTGCCCATGGCCAACGGCTCGGTGCAGGACTCACAGGGCACCGGGTTCTACACGCCGGGCGCCAAGACGGTCAGCCTGTTCGGGCTGGACCCGAGTTACACCCTGACCCTGCTCAACGGGCGTCCGCTCAACAGCTATCCGCTGGCCTACAACGGCAACACCAGCATCGTGGACATCGCCAACATTCCGCTGGGGATGGTCGAACGCATCGACGTGCTGACCGGTGGGCAGTCGTCGGTGTACGGATCATCGGCCGTGGCGGGCGTCATCAACATCGTGCTGAAGGACAAGGTGGAAGGCGCGCACTTCCGTTACCGCGCCGGGGGCTACAGTGATGGCGGCGGCTCAAGCCAGCGCTTCATCTTCAGCAACGGCCACTCGTTCGGCAAGCTGGACCTGAGCTACGGGCTGGAGTACACCAAGCAGAAGCCCATCTTCGCCTCCGACCGCAGCTACATCGACAGCGTCAACGACAGCCCGACCGGCCCGCAGGATCCCTCGCGCACCTTCCTGCGCATGCAGATGTCCCCCAACGGCTACATCGACCCGGGCCAGGCGACCTGTGCACCCCTGTCCTACCTGTTCGGTGGCAGTACCACCTACGCACACCGCAACGCCGCGGGCACCGGCTATTACTGCGGCAGCCCGGACAATGTCGGCACGGCAACGCTCTACAACACGAGCGAGGACGTGAACGCCACCACGTTCCTGCGCTACCACCTCAGCGAAACCACGGAGCTGTACTCGGACATCCTCTTCAGCTTCGGACGGCCCACCTATTCCGGCGGCAGCCCGTTCTGGAACAAGACCTTCTACAACCAGACCAGCGGCAACTACGAGCAGTGGCAGCGCATCTATGCACCCGAGGAAGTGGGCATGGACGCGAAGGACCAGCGTGTCTACACCCGCTCGCTGAACATCACCGCCGGCGCACGCGGCGGGCTGGGCGACACCGGGTTCGACTACGACGTGTACGTGAACCGTTCCAGCACCGACGTCACCCGCAAGTCCACCGACTTCCTGGCCGTGGGCGGCATCGATGACTACTACCTCGGTCCGCTGCTGGGCAGGGTAAACGGCTATGACGCTTACGCGCCGAACCTGGACGTGCTGTACCAGCCGCTGACGCGCGGTCAGTACGACCAGTTCAGCGGCACCAACCGTGCCGAATCCAACGCCTCGCGCACCGGCGTCACCGCACTGGTGACCAACACCTCGCTGTTCGGCCTGCCAGCCGGCGACGTGGGCTTTGCGATGATCCTGCAGGGCACCCGCGAGAAATTCTTCAACCAGTCGGCCGACCCCAACGCAGCCACGCTGTTCCGCGGGCAGACCGCAGGCACCTCGGCCGAAGGACAGCGTGATCTGTACGCGATAGGCGCGGAGCTGCAGGTGCCGATCTTCGACACCCTCAGCGCCAACCTGTCCGGGCGCTACGACAAATACTCCCTGCAGGGCGGGGGCGGAAACGGCAAGGCGACCTGGAAAGTGGGCCTGGAATACCGCCCCGTGGAGTCGCTGCTGCTGCGCGGCAGCTATGCCACGGCGTTCCGCTCGCCGGACATGTTCTACCTGTACTCGCGCGAGAGCAGCGGCTATACCACCAACGTGGACACCTTCCTGTGCCGGCAGGCCGGGTATACCTCCGAAAACTTCGACGAGTGCCCGCAGGCGTCGCTGTCGGTGCTCTCTTCCAGCACGGGCAACCGCGACCTGAAGGACATCACCGCCGAGACATTCACCTATGGCTTCGTGTGGTCGGCGCTGGACAACGCCCTGAACCTGTCGGTGGACTACAACTCGGTGAAGATCGAGAACGAGGTCAACATCCTCGGCACCGACAGCATCCTCACCACCGAGGCCAATTGTCGGCTGGGCACGTCGGAGAATGGCGATGTGGCGTTCGACATCAACTCGCCGACCTGCCGGCAGATCCTGGCCCAGGTGCAGCGACTGCCGGCAAATGATCCGCTGAACCCCAACGGCGTGTCCAAGGTGTTCTCCTATCCGATCAACCTGGCCAAGCAGCGCCAGACCGGTATCCAGGCGTCGGCGGATTACAAGTGGAGCGCCGGGCGCGCGGGCGACTTCGGGGTCAACGCCGGCTACTACCGCTCGCTGAAGCACGAGCTGCAGCAGCAGGAAGGCGACCCGGTCTACGACATGCTGTGCTGCGGGAACTCCAATGAGCTGCGCTACCGCGCGACCTTCGGGGCGAACTGGAACATCGGCGCGTTCAGCACCAATGTCTACGGCATCCGCAATGCACCGACCTGGAACGCCATCGGTGAGGAACGCAACATCGGCCCGTGGACGACCTGGAACGCTACGGTCAACTACCGGATCAACAAGGTGGCCAGCGTGCTGCTGACCGCCAACAACCTGACCAACGAGCGTCCACCAGTGGATCGCAGCAACGGCAACTGGCCGTATTACGACCAAGGGGTGTACAACGCCTTCGGGCGGTCGATGTTCGTCGAGTTGTCGCTGGACTTCCAGTAACAGAGCGCCGGGGTGGCCATTCGAGTGGTCACCCCGGTCGATGCTTCCGGTACCAGCTACCACGAGACACGGCTGGCGAAGCGGTTTTCATCCTGGCATTCGCGGCGACGGATCTGGTCGTTCAGTCACCCCACACCCCCACGATCCACCTGCCGGTAGCCAATCGCCTCGGCCAGGTGCGCTGTCGCAATCTGCCGCTGTGCGGCCAGGTCGGCTACCGTGCGGGCCACGCGCAGGATCCGGTGCATGGATCGTGCCGAGAGCTGCAGCTGTTCCACCGCGGTTTCCAGCAATTGCTGGTCGTCCGGGTCCAGGTGGCAATGCAGGTCGAGTTCGGTGGGCAACAGCTGCGCGTTGGGTTTTCCACTGCGCGCGAGCTGCACCTGGCGTGCGGCGACCACGCGTGAGCGGACGGCAAGGCTCTCCTCGCCCAACGGTGCGCCGCTGCGCAATTCGGCAGGCTCCAGGCGGGGAACCTGCACATGCAGGTCGATGCGGTCCAGTAGCGGGCCTGACACACGCCCGCGATAACGCTGGATGGCTTCACCGCTGCAGCGGCAGCGACCGCTGCGGTCGCCCGCCCAGCCGCAGGGGCAGGGGTTCATCGCGGCCACCAGCTGGAAGCGCGAAGGGAACGCGTCCGTACGCGCGGCACGCGCCACCATCACCGTGCCGGATTCCAGGGGTTCCCGCAGCACTTCCAGCGTGTGGCGACTCCACTCGGGAAGCTCGTCCAGGAACAGCACGCCGTTGTGTGCCAGCGAGATTTCACCCGGGCGCGGATGCGTGCCGCCACCGACCAGCGATACGGCGCTGGCCGTGTGGTGCGGGGCCCGATAAGGGCGATGCCGCCAACGGGCGGTGTCGATGCCGGTACCGGTGCAGGAGGCAATGGTCGCCGTCTCCAGCGCCTCGGCTTCGGTGGCGTCGGGCAGGATGCCGGGCAGGCGCGAGGCCAGCAGGGTCTTGCCGCAGCCGGGGGTGCCGAGCAGCAGCAGGTGGTGTCCGCCGGCAGCCGCTACTTCCAGTGCACGGCGCGCCTGCTGCTGGCCGCGCACGTCGCGCAGGTCGGGAACGGACAGCGGCGTCACCGGTGCAGGTACCGCATGGGGCAGGGAGCGGCTGGCCAGGGAGGCGCACACCTCCAGCAGGGTGCGGGCCACGCGCACATCGGCGTGCTGGGCAAGCGCCGCTTCTTCGCCGTTGCCGGCAGCCAGCACCAGCGTGCGGCCCTGCTGCGCCGCGGCGATCGCGGCCGGCAGCGCGCCATCCACCCCGCGCAGTTCGCCGGTCAGCGCCAGCTCGCCCAGGAATTCGTAGGTGCCCAGCAGCTGGCGGTCGATCTGGTCACTGGCGGCGAGGATGCCCAACGCGATGGCCAGGTCGAAGCGCCCGCCCTCCTTGGGCAGGTCGGCCGGGGCCAGGTTGATCAGGATGCGTTGCTGCGGGTACTCGAAACGCGCGCACAGCAGCGCGGCACGCACGCGGTCGCGCGATTCGCGCACGGCGGCTTCGGGCAGGCCGACCATGGTGGTATGCGGCAGGCCGCCGCTCAGCATCACTTCGATCCGCACCGCCGGTGCGGCAATGCCCACGCGCGCGCGGCTGTGCACCAGCGCAAGGCTCATGCAGGTTCCCGGGTTGGCTCTACGATCTGCGAGCTTGGCCGGAAACGGAGGGGGTGGCTGTCGGGTGGTGTCGCACTGCGGAATCAGGAGAAACCGCGGCGCATCGTGGGTCAGGGAGCGGGACGTTCCGGCGTGGCGCTGGCCGCTTCCAGTGCGGCCACGGTCTTTTCCAGCGCTTCGAGCTTCTCGCGGGTGCGCAGCAGCACCGCACGTTGCACGTCGAATTCCTCGCGGGTGACCAGGTCCAGTTTGCCCAGGCCGGCCTGCAGGGCGCTCTTGAAGGTGGCCTGCAGTTCCTCGCGCGACTGACGCAGGCCCGGCGGGACCATGTCGCTCAGGCGGCGTGCGAGGTCATCGAGCTGGTTGAGGTCAATCATGGGGATCTCTGCGCGTGGGGCTGGCCAGGCACTAGGATAGCGGTATCCTTGCGCCGCAGATGAAGGGAGCCAACAGATGAAGATGGTCATGGCGGTGGTCAAGCCGTTCAAACTCGACGATGTCCGCGAGGCGCTGGCCGAACGCGGCGTTACCGGGATTACGGTCACCGAGGTGAAGGGGTTCGGCCGGCAGAAGGGTCACACCGAGCTGTACCGGGGCGCCGAGTACGTGGTGGATTTCCTGCCCAAGGTGAAGATCGAGGTGGCGGTCACCGATGACCAGGTCGAGGAGGTGGTGGAAGCCATCGTCAAGGCCGCCGGGACCGGAAAGATCGGTGACGGCAAGGTGTTCGTCTACGACCTGGGCAGCGTGGTGCGCATCCGCACCGGTGAGCTGGACGCCGACGCGCTGTAAGGCGATGCCGGGCTCTGCCCGGCAGGCAGTCAGGCCTTGAACCAGCGGTAGAAGCGCTTCCAGGCCACGCGCACGCCGGCCACCCAGCGGGGGTCGGCCACCTGGGCTGCTTCGGAAGCGCTGGGGCGGGCGCCGGTCAGGCGCTGGCGCATCTTGAGCAGGTTCTTCATGTCGCTGCGGCGGAGCTGACGGGACACCGGATGCACCGGCAGCCAGCGCGGGCTGCGCCACGCCGAGGTGAAGTCCACCAGTACCGGCACCCCGCCGTTGACCATCACATTGGTGCCATGCAGGTCGTTGTGGGTGATGCCGGCGGCATGCAGGCGGCTGAGCGCCAGCTGCAGCTGCTCGAACACCTCGATGCCGACCGACTGCGCGGCGCTGAGGGTCTGGCCCGGAATGAACTCCATGCCGAGCGCGAGGCCGCCGATGGTGCCCAGCAGCGCCGGGGCATGCTTCCAGCCGGCCAGGCGCTGCAGGATGCGTGCCTCGCGTCGGACCAGCAGGCGGGCCACGGGCGAGAGAGGGGTGCCGCGGTAGCGGGTGTAGTCCTTGACCACCGCCGGCTGCCCGTTGAGGCAGGTGCGGTAGACGTCGGGTTCAAGCAGGCGTTCGCCGCGCTTGAGCAGCTCGGCAGGGGCGGTGTCGTCGACACACGAAGCAACAAGTGTATTCATGGCGTTCTGGGGCGACCCGGTGGTCGGCGCAAAGCGTCAGGCGTACCGGTGCTGCTGAATGGGAGTGAATGAAGATTTCGTTAATTTTAGTACTCCGCAGTACACGAAACCAGTGCTTGTCAGAAAAATGTAGTACCCGGTCGTGGAACAGTTCGTCGCGCAGAGCATGAATCCTGCCTGCTGCAATCATTTCGTTCTCAATGAATTCAACGGGTTAGGGTTCGAGGCCCGGGTGCATGAATGCGATGAGGGTTGACCGCGGCCCGGCACGTCCCGACCATTGGCGGGCTGTAGACGCCTGTGTGGCAGTTCCGCACCCGACGGCACGCCTCCGCCGCACATGTGCTCCCCGACGCGGGCCGGTTCCGGTCCTGCGTTCCCCTTTGCCCAGATGGGTTCCGGCGTTGGCCGGTGGAAGCTTGATGATCAAGATAATTGTGGTGGCCCTGTTCGTGGCCTGCGTGCTGTACATCCACTACCGCGGCAAGGTGCGGGCGCGCTGGTCGCGGCAGCTGCTCGACCATTCGAGCTTCATGGCCCCGATCAACGTGGTCATGTACCTGTTCTCCAAGGTGCCGACCACGCCATTCCTGGACCCCGGCAAGGATTTCCCGCAGCTGGAACCGCTGCGCGCGAACTGGACGACGATCCGCGACGAGGCGCTGGCGCTGCGTGATGCCGAGAAGATCGCCGCGTCCAGCTCCTACAACGATGCCGGGTTCAATTCGTTCTTCCGCCGTGGCTGGAAGCGCTTTTACCTGAAGTGGTATGGCCCGTCGCACCCGTCGGCGAAGCAGCTGTGCCCGAAGACGACGGCGTTGCTGGAGTCGATCCCGGATGTCCGCGCGGCGATGTTTGCCCAGCTGCCGCCGGGCAGCGAGCTGCGCCCGCACCGTGACCCGTTCGCCGGCTCGCTGCGCCTGCACCTGGGCCTGGCCACGCCGAACGACGACCGCTGCTACATCGAGGTGGACGGCATCCGCAAAAGCTGGCGCGATGGCGAATGGATGATGTTCGATGAAACCTACATCCACCACGCGCACAACGAGACCGACCAGGACCGGGTGATCCTGTTTTGCGATATTGCGCGGCCGCTGCGGTTCGGGCTGCCGGCGCTGTTCAATCGCGCGGTGGCCGCTACGCTGCTGGCCGGCGGTGCCTCGCCCAATTTTCCCGGCGATCCGACCGGTGGGGTGAACAAGGCGTTCGGTGGGTTGTACAAGGTGCGGCTGAAGGCCAAGGCGCTGCGCGCGAAGAGCGCGTTCGCCTACCACGCGATCAAGTGGGGGCTGGTGCTGCTGGTGATTGCGGGGATCTGGGCGCTGTAGTCCGGTTTCCGTGGGCCGGCCAACGGCCGGCGCTACCGGCCTGTTCCCGGTTGCAGACAAAAAAGCCCGCGCTGGCGACAGCGCGGGCTTTTTTAGTGGGTCGCGTGACGACCAACGGTCGTCACCTACCGCGGGGTAGGTACCGGCCATGGGTCGGCACGCGACCCCGGTAGGTACCGACCGTTGGTCGGCACGCGATCCCGGTAGGTACCGACCGTTGGTCGGTACGCGATCCCGGTAGGTACCGACCGTTGGTCGGTACGCGACCCCGGTAGGTACCGACCGTTGGTCGTTACGCGATCCTGGTAGGTACCGACCGTTGGTCGGTACGCGATCCTGGTAGGTACCGACCGTTGATCGGTACGCGATCCTGGCAGGTACCGACCGTGGGTCGGTACGCGATCCTGGTAGGTACCGACCGTTGGTCGGTACGCTCTCCGGTCAGCCCTTCAGCGCCGCCTGCACGAACGGCGGGGTGACCAGCACGCCGGTATGCAGCGCCGCGGTGTAGTACAGCGTCTCAAAGCCCTTCGAGGCCGAATCGGCCTGGCGGAAGTCGAAGCTGCTCTGGCCCTTGCGCGCCAGGGTCACGCTCCACCAGCCGGTCGGGTAGCACGGCTGCGGGAACGGCAGGGTCTTGAACGACTGGAAGCCGGCCTTGCCCATCTCGGTGCGCATTTCGTTGATCAGGTCCAGCTGCATCAGCGGCGATTCGGACTGCTGCACCAGGATGCCGTCTTCCTTCAACGCCTTGAAGCAGCTCTCGTAGAAGGCCTTGTTGAACAGGCCTTCGCCCGGGCCGACCGGGTCGGTGGAGTCCACGATCACCACGTCCACGCTGCCGGCCGGGCAGTTGGCCATGTAAGCCACGCCGTCGTCGAACATCAGCTCGGCGCGGGGGTCATCGTTGGAATCGCACAGTTCCGGGAAGTGCTTCTCGGCCATGCGGGTGACCTGCTCGTCGATGTCACACTGGGTCACGCTCTCCACGCCCGGGTGCTTGAGCACCTCGCGCAGGGTGCCGCAGTCGCCACCGCCGATGATCACCACGCGCTTGGGCGCGGCGTGCGTGAACAGCACCGGGTGGCTGATCATCTCGTGGTAGAAGAAGTTGTCCTTGCTGGTCAGCATGATGGCGCCATCGATGGTCATCAGGTTGCCCCAGTCGGTGGTCGCGAAGATCTCGATCTTCTGGAACGGCGACTGCACTTCATCGAGCTTGCCCTTCAGGCGGTAGCCGATGGCCGAGCCGGTGCGCTCGAAATGCTCGATATACCAGTTGGTGTTGTCAGTCATGGTGTAACGGTCCTGTTCGGAGAAGTTGGAGCCGGGTTGGCGGCACGATGGCCGCGTGGTCTAGCCACGTCCGGACGGGGTCCGCGCCCTGTTCAGGTTCAATCCCCCGGGTCGGGCGCGGGCGCGCATGATAACGGAGCTGTCGCCAGTTAGGCGTTATCATGCACCCCCTTTTTTACCAACCAGGCCCACTGAAATGACCGATTGGTCCCTCGACCAAGCCCGCAAGACCTACTCGATTCCGCACTGGGCGGATGGCTACTTCGACGTGGATCAGGCTGGACACATGGTGGTGAGACCGACTGGCCAGGACGGCCCGGTGGTGTCGTTGCCCAACATCGTGGACGCCGCGCGCGCGGCCGGGGCCAAGCTGCCGCTGCTGGTGCGCTTCCCGGACATCCTGGGCCAGCGCCTGGGCAAGCTGCAGGCCGCCTTCGGCAAGGCCCAGGCCGAGTGGGACTACCCCGGTGGCTATACCGCCGTGTACCCGATCAAGGTCAACCAGCACCGTGGCGTGGCCGGCACCCTGGCCAGCCACCACGGCGAGGGCTTCGGCCTGGAAGCGGGCAGCAAGCCGGAGCTGATGGCGGTGCTGGCCCTGTCGCGCCCGGGCGGGCTGATCGTCTGCAACGGCTACAAGGACCGCGAGTACATCCGCCTGGCCCTGATCGGCCGCAAGCTGGGCCTGCAGACCTTCATCGTCATTGAAAAGCCCTCCGAGCTGAAGCTGGTGCTGGAGGAAGCCAAGGCGCTGGACGTGAAGCCGGGGCTGGGCGTGCGCATGCGCCTGGCGTCGCTGGGCGCGGGCAAGTGGCAGAACAGCGGCGGCGACAAGGCCAAGTTCGGGCTGTCCCCGCGCCAGCTGCTGGACCTGTGGAAGTCGCTGCGCGACACCGAATACGCCGACTGCCTGAGCCTGCTGCATTTCCACATGGGCTCGCAGATCTCCAACGTGCGCGACATCGCCAACGGCATGCGCGAGGCCACCCGCTACTTCGTGGAACTCTCGCGCCTGGGCGCGAAGATCACCCACGTCGACGTGGGCGGCGGGCTGGGCGTGGATTACGAAGGGACCCGTTCGCGCAGCTTCTGCTCGATCAACTACGGGCTGGATTCGTACGCGGGCAACATCGTGCAGCCGCTGGCCAATGCCTGCGAAGAGCACGGCCTGACCCCGCCGCGGATCGTCACCGAGTGCGGCCGCGCGATGACCGCGCACCACGCGGTGCTGATCGCCAACGTCTCCGAAGTCGAAGAAGCGCAGGAAGGCCGCGTGCCCGACGCGCACGACGACGAGCCCGCGGCGATCCGCCACCTGCGCGAGATCCATGACGACCTGGACCAGCGCCCGGCGGTGGAGCTGTTCCAGGAAGCGCAGCACTTCCACGCAGAAGGCCTGTCCAGCTACGCGCTGGGCCAGATCGACCTGCCGCAGCGGGCGCGCATCGACGACCTGTTCTACGCCATCGCCCATGCCGTGCGTGCGCGCCTGAGCTACGACGAGAAGAGCCACCGCCCGGCGCTGGATGAGTTGAACGAGCGCCTGGTCGACAAGTACTTCGTCAACTTCAGCGTGTTCGAGTCGATTCCCGATGCGTGGGCAATCGACCAGGTGTTCCCGATCGTGCCGATCGAGCGCCTGGACGAGCAGCCGCAGCGACGCGGCATCATCGCCGACATGACCTGCGATTCGGACGGCATGGTCAAGACCTATGTCGAGAACGAGAGCCTGGATACGTCGCTGCCGCTGCATGCGGTGAAGCCGGGCGAAAGCTACCGCATCGGGTTCTTCATGGTGGGTGCGTACCAGGAAATCCTGGGCGACATCCACAACCTGTTCGGCGACACCGACGCAGTGGAAGTGCTGGCCAGCGCCGATGGCTATGCGATCACCCAGCAGCGTCGTGGCGACACCACCGATGTGATGCTGGACTACGTGGGCTACCGCCTGGCCGACCTGCGCGCGAGCTACGCCGAACGCGTGGCGGCGGCGAACCTGTCGCCGGAACGTGCGCAGGAACTGTCCGACGCGCTGGAAGCCGGGTTGACCGGCTATACCTACCTGTCCGACGAGCCGCTGGCCTGAAGGGCGTGACCGGCATGCACGGTGATTCCCCTCCGGGCGGGACCACCGTGCGCGCGCGCACCCCCTGCAGGCAGGTGGCGGCATGAGCAGCCGCGCTGTTTTCCATCTTTTCCTGCACGCGGCGGTGCCGGCGTTGCTGGCGTGGATGTTCTGGCGCAAGCGGTTCCTGTCCGCCTGGGCGCTGCTGCTGCTCGGGTGGATCATCGACCTGGACCACCTGCTGGCGGACCCGATCTACGCGCCGAACCGCTGCAGCATCGGCTTCCATCCGTTGCATACGGTGCCGGCGATCGCGGTGTATGCGGGGTTGTGCGTGCCGAAGAAAACCCGGTTGTTCGGGATCGGCCTGATGGTGCACATCGTGCTGGATGCCATCGATTGCTGGTGGATGCACGCGGGGCGGTAGAGCCGACTGTCAGTCGGCTGCCGCGCGAAGCGCGGGATCTGGCCGTTGGGCGTCTGTCGCCAAAGGCAGCCGACCAACAGTCGGCGCTACACGTGGGGCCGTCAACCCGCTGGCAACGTCAACATCGCCTGCAACCCCGGCGCGCCATTGCGCAACACCAATCCGCCACCGTAGCTTTCGGCGATATCGGCCACGATGGCCAGTCCCAGGCCGCTGCCGGGCGCGCGCTGGTCCAGCCGCACGCCGCGGCCGAGCACGCGTTCAAGATCGGCGTCCGGCAGGCCATTGCCATCGTCGCTGACCGCGATGTGCAGGCGGCTTCCCGCTTGGGTCACCTTGACCTCAACCCGCCGCGCGGCCCATTTGCCCGCATTGTCCAGCAGGTTGCCCAGCATCTCTTCCAGGTCCTCGCGCGCACCGGCAAACACCCCTGCCGCCTGCGCATCGCAGGCAAAGGCCACGTCGCGCTCGCCGTGCACGCGCTGCATCAACCCGCACAGTGCCGCCACCACCGGCGCCACCGGGGTGCGCTGCTGGTGGTCGGCGGCCACGCCCACGGCCAGGTAGCGGTCGATGCTGGCCTGCATGCGGGCGGTTTCGCCGCGCAGGGTGCGCCGCCAGTCGCGACCATCGCCGGCCGCCTCGGTGGTCAGCACGGTGAGCGGTGTCTTCAGTGCATGCGCCAGGTCCTCGGCGCTGCGCCGCGCCCGCAGCACCATGCGGCCGTGGTGGTCCAGCAGCGCGTTGAGCTCGCCGGCCAACGGCGCGACTTCCTTGACCAGCCCCTGCTGCGGAAACCGGACGTCCTCGCCGTTGCGCACCTGTTCGGCGATCCTGCCCAGTTCGGCCAGGGGGCGCAGGCCGTAATGCACCTGGGTGACCAGCACCGCGAACCACAGCGCGATCAGCACGATCAGCGCCAGCGCCGTGCGCTGGCGGAACGCGCTCACCTGCGCGTCAAGCTGGCTGCGGTCGGTGGCCACCACCACCCGCAGCGGAGTGGCCACGCGTGGCAGGCTGACCTGCTGGGCCAGCGCGCGCAGTGGCCGCTGCAGCGGGCCGCTGGTGTCGTACGCCTGCGCAGGGCCCGTACGCAGCGTGGGGGGCGTGGCCAGTGTTTCATCCCACAACGAACGCGACTGCCCCAGCGGGCGGCCCTGCACATCCTGCAGTTGCCAATACGCGCCGGAGAACACGCGGCGGTAGTGTTCGTCGCCCAGCTCGCCGCGCACCTGCACGGCGCCCTGGGCATCGGCCTCCACCAGCGCCAGCACCGCGATCAGGTCGTTGCCCAACTGCTGGTCCATGGCTGTGCGCGCCGAGCGCTCGTACATCGCACCCAGCCACCAGGTCGCCAGCGCCGATACCAGCACCATGCCAAGGCCACCGGCCAACAGCAGGCGGCTGCGCAGCGAGCGGGTCTTCATGGCTGCGCGGAGAGGCGGAAGCCCTGGCCGCGATGGGTGTGGATCAGCGTGCTGCCCAGCTTGCGGCGGATGCGGCCGATCAGCACGTCCAGGGTATTGGAATCGGGATCGAAACCGGCTTCATACACGTGCTCGCCCAGGCGCGAACGGCTGATCACCACGTCCGGGTGGTGCATGAAGTAGCTCAGGATGCGGTGCTCCTGCGGGCTCAACGGCAGCAGCGCGCCGTCCAGTTCGAAGCGGCCGGCGTTGACGTCCAGCCGCAATGGACCGCACTGCAGGCGCGGGCTGGCATGGCCGGCGCTGCGGCGGATCAAGGCGCGCAGGCGCAGCAGCAGTTCTTCGGGCTGGAACGGTTTGGTCAGGAAGTCATCGGCACCGGCATCGAAGCCGGCCAGCTTGTCGTGCCAGCGGGTGCGCGCGGTCAGCACCAGCACCGGGAAATCACGCCCGGCTTCGCGCCAGCGCTCGATCACGCTCAGGCCATCCAGGCCGGGCAGGCCCAGATCGACGATCGCCGCGGCAATGTCCTCCACCTGGCCCTGGTACTCCGCGTCGATGCCCTCGCTGCTGTGGACCACCACATAGCCGGCATCCTCGAGCAGCAGCTGCAGCTGGCTGGCAAGCACGGCATCGTCCTCGGCAAGCAGGAGTCGCATCAGTCCTCTTCCATCTTCAGCAGGCGGCCACTGGTCGCATCATAGTCCAGCTCCATCACCACGCCGTTGGCGCCCAGGATTTCGATCTCGTACCGGCCGTCGTCCAGCTCCACTTCCAGCAGCTGGCCGGGGTGGCGGCGCAACGCGTCGCGCACCACCGTCTCCAGGGGCACATAGCGGCCCTGCTGCACGGCCTGGCGCACGGCCTGCTGCTGGCGCGCGCCGCCATCGAGGACCCGCATCGGGTCCTGCGCGGTGGCGGTCAACAGCAGCGGAAGCAGCAACGACAGGGCGGTCATGGCAACCCGGACAGGAAAAAGGCTGCCTACGGTATACGCGCGGCGCTTAAACGTTTCCTGACAAGCGGACTCATGCTGCGCTTAAGCGCGCTTGCCAGACTGGCGGCGCCGGGATGGTCCGGTGCCTCTTTCAGGAACTCCCCCATGAACAAGCTGATCCTTGCCGCCGCCCTGGCGACCGCCTTCACCACCGCCCCGGCCTTCGCCGCCGATCTGTCCGCCGCCGACGTGCAGGCAAAGCTGCGCGCCGCCGGCTACACCCAGGTGCACGAACTGGAGCGCGATGACGGCGTGTGGGAAGCCGATGTCACCCGCGCCGATGGCAGCGCCGACGATGTGATCATCGACCCGGCTACCGGCGAAATCTTCGACCCGCGCGATGGCCGGGCCATGCTCGATGCCGGTCAGATCCTCGCCCTGGCCGGCAAGGCCGGACTGACCCGGATCGAGTCGATGGAGCGGGATGGCGCCACCTGGACGCTGGAGGCGCGCAATGCCCGCAACCAGCGCGTGGACGTGCGGATGAGCGGCCACGATGGGCGTGTGCTGAGCAGCCGCCGCGATGGCTGGTTCGACTGAGCCCCTTGGCAGGATTGCCGGTTACCAGCCCACCGGGCCGGGACCGGCATCCCAATAGCCGCGGCCGTACCCGTAGCCACCCCCATACGGTCCATAGAAGCCAGGGCCTTTGCCCTCGCTGATCTGGATGTTGAGGTTCATGTTGCGGGTCTTGCCTTCGTCGTTGGTGTAATTCTTGTTGAGGTTCAACTCGGCGGCATTGAAGTGGGTATTGCCGAATCCCTCGGCGTAGCCGATGCCGGTGGTGATGCTGCCATTGACCCGCAGCTTGTCGTCGGTCACGCCGGCAATGCGGTTGCCCGCGGCATCACGGGGCAGGGCGCGGCGGCCGCTCTTGTCGCCATAGAAGGTACCGGGCGGGTCGCCACGCAGGGTGGGGTCGTTCATGTACTGCAGCGGCTTCTGCGGCAACGACAGGTCCAGGTCGGTGGCCGACTGCGGGCCGGTGGCGCCAGCGGCGGATTGCGCCAGCACGACGCCGGGCGCCAGCAGGCACAGCAGCAGGGAAAGCGGGCGGATCATGGTGGGCTCCGGGGCAGGCAAGGCGGCCGACAGCGCTGACGCTAGCAGCCGTTGCTTGAATGATGCCTGTCGTGGCCACGCATGCAAGCGGAACCTCCGTGTCCCGCTGCGGTCGCCGCGATCAACCAAGCCGCTGGAAACCGAACAGCGCGGCCAGCGGGTGGCGCCGCCGCTCGATCTGCGCGCGCAGCAGCCCCGCCCCGACCATCGAATAGGTGATGCCATTGCCGCCATAGGCCATGGCGAACAGTATCCGGGAACCCCACTGCGGGTGCGGACCGAAGAACGGCAGGCCATCGGCGGTTTCGGCGAAAGTGCCGGCCCACGAGAACGCGGGGTACAGCGGCAGGTGCGGAAACTGTTTCGCCACCTGCCTGAGCAGCGTTCCGGTCTTGCCGGCCACGCGGCCGTCGCGGCGGGCCGGGACGTCCACCGCGTCATCCTCGCCGCCCACCAGCAGCCGATGGTCGCCGGTGGTGCGCATGTACAGGTACGGGCGCGCCGACTCCCAGACCATGGTGTCGTTGAGTGGTCCCAGCTCGGCCGTATCGATCGGGTCGGTGATGAACGCATAGCTGCTGCGGTTGCGCGCCACCTTCTGCTTCAACCAGTGTTGCCCGGCATAGCCGGTGGCAAGCACCACGTGGCGGCTGCGGATGCGCACGCCGTCGGTGGTGGTGGCGGTGACCCCGCGCGGGGTCGGCTCCAGCGTGTCCAGCACGGTACGGTCATGCACCGCACAGCCGGCCTTGGCCAACCGCATCAACAGACGGTAGGTAAGCTGATAGGGATCCACCCGCGCGGCCAGCGCGCTGAGGATGGCGCCGGGTGCCTGGACGCCGAACTCCGCCTGCACGGCCTCTGCCTCCAACCAGCGCACGTCGAAGCCATGCCGGTCGCGCAAGGCGTACTCCTCCTGCAGCACCGACCGGTGCCGACGCTTGCTGGCGTAGTACAGGCTCTGCATGGGCTGGCAGTCCACGCCGCGGAAGCCCGAGGCCACCTCGCGCAGTGCAGGAATCGCCTCGGCGCAGGCGCGGTAGGCCAGCACCGCATCGGCTTCACCGTAGCGCTTGGCCAGGTCGATCAGGTGGGTATCGATTTCATACTGCAGCAGCGCGGTGCTGGCCGCGGTGCTGCCCCAGCCGATGTCGCGCTGTTCGATCAGCACCACGTCATGGCCGTGCGCGCACAGTTCGTCGGCGATCAATGCGCCACTGATGCCGCCGCCGACCACCAGCACGTCGCAGTTGTGATCCTGGCGCAGCGGAGGGAAGGCGTGCATCAGCCCATTGCTGATGGCCCAGAACGGGTACCCGCTTTTAAGGTCCATGTGCGGTCAGGCAGTGGGTCGGCCGGTGTGCGGGGTCTGGATGAGCCGGGTCAGGTCGAAGCCCTGCAGGCGCGCCTGGGCCAGGTAATGTTCCTGCACGGTGGGGTCCAGCTCGGGCTGGCGCGCCAGCAGCCACAGGTAGTCGCGGTCGGGACTGCCTACCAGCGCCACGGTGTAATCCGGCGCCACCTGCATCACCCAGTAGTCACCCTTGGTGAAGGGAATCCAGCGCAGGCCCTTGGGCAGGAAGCTCACTTCCAGACGTGCCGGGTCGTTGTCGACCGCGCTGGCCTCGCCCTCGGCTTCTTCGATGCTGTCGCCCAGGCGGCAGCGGTTGAGTACGGTGACATGACCGTCCGGCTTGACCTCATAGTGCGCGCTGACATCGGTGCACGCGTCAGGTTCGTGCTTCATCGGCAGCCGGGCGATTTCGTACCACGTGCCGGCGTAGCGCGGCAGCTGCAGGTTGGTGACGGTCTTGAGCTCGGGGTGGGTGGTCATTGCTGGCATCGGTAGGGACATTGAAACCACGATGCAGGGGCTGCCGCCACGGCCGGGTGAAGCCGGGACGATGCGGGCGTGACAGCCCCGCGGCGGCGCTTACCCGATGTGAACACGTAGCGGTTTATAGTCCGCCAAGGCGCGGTGGTCCGCGTGTTGCCCTGGTACTGCTGGTTTGTCTTCCCGTCCTGGTTTTCCCCTGCTGCGGCCGCTGCTCGGCCTGTTGATGTGCGCCTGGCTGCTGGCCGCCCCTGCTGCGTTCGCGCAGGGCGCCGCTGACGGGCAGAACCAGCCGCTCGCCCAGTTGGCGCAGGCCGGCAAGGACCTGGCCGCGATCCAGCAGTCGCTGGACGATGCCGAAACCCGCGATACGCTCAAGACCCTCTCCGACCGGGCCCTGGGCGTTCAGCGCCGCGCCGATGACGCGCAGGCGGCCCTGCAGCCGCAGCTGGACCAGCTGGACATCCGCATCTCGCAGCTGGGGGCGGTTGCCGAAGGCACGGTGGAATCGCGTGACCTGGCCCAGCAGCGCAAGTCGCTGAACCAGGAACGGGCGGACATCGCCGCGGCCATCGCCCGGGCCCGCCTGCTGTCGGTGGATGCCAAGCAGCTGAGCGCCGATATCGAGAAGATGCGCGCCACCCAGCTCAGCGAGGAGCTGGTGCGCAAGGTCAACTCGCCGCTCTCGCCCTCGCTGTGGCGCCAGTTCGCGACCCACGTGCCGGCGGACCTGGACCGACTGGCGGCACTGTACCGGCAGGGCGAATCCACGGCGCGCAAGGCGATCGCGCAGCACGGCTGGGGCACGCCGCTGTTCGGTGCGGCGATGGCACTGTTGATGTTCTTCCCGCTGCGCCTGTGGCTGCGTGCGCTGGGACGGCGCTTTGCCGCCTCCGAGCGTGCCCCCGACGGCCGCCTGCGGCGCTCGGGGCTGGCGGTCTGGTTGCTGGCGGTGGGCACCCTGCTGCCCGGGTTTGCCGCGGCGATGCTGGTCGGCTCCCTGCAGGAAATCGGCGCCATCCCGCCGCGCCTTGAAGCGGTGGCGCTGAACTTCCAGGTGGCCACCTTCGTGGCGGCGTTCATGGCCGCGCTGAGTGCGGCCCTGCTGATGCCGAAGCGACCGTCCTGGCGCTTGATGAATCTCGATGACGAGATGGCCTGGCGCCTGCGCAAGTACGCCTGGTGCGCGGCCGGGCTGACCTGGGTGAGCATCCTGCTGGTGGCGCTGAACAAGCAGGCGCGCACCAGCCAGGTCACCACGGTGGCGGTGGACGGGCTGATCGCCATCACCTACATGGTGTTGATCATCGCCATCCTGGTATCGCTGGCGCGCATGCACCGCCGCCAGGCCGACGAGGTGCAGGCCAAACTGGACGCGCAGGGCGCCGACGCCGCGGCCAAGCCGAAGGTCGGCGCACGCCGCAGCGGCTGGATCGTGCTGGCCCGCGTGGTCGGCAACGTGGTGGTGTCGGCGGCGGTCATCGCCACGCTGCTGGGCTACCTGAACTTCGCGCTGTTCGTCGGCCAGCAGCTGATCTGGGGTGCGGTGGTGCTGCTGGCCGCCTCGCTGCTGCTGAAGTTCGCCGACGACCTGGCCATCTGGCTGCTGTCGCCGGGCGGACGGATCGGCCAGACCGTCGTGTTGACCACCGGCCTCAGCGCGTCGCGGCTGGAGCAGGGCGGGGTGCTGCTGTCGGCCGTGCTGCGCATCGGCGTGATCGTGCTGGCGGTGCTGGCGCTGACCGCGCCGTTCGGCAACACCAACGCGTTGTTTGGCGGGCTCGATACCCTGTCAAAGGGCATCACGCTGGGCAAGGTCACGCTGAAGCCGGGCGACGTGGTGTACGCCGTGCTTGCGTTCCTGCTGGTGTGGGCGGCGATGCAGGCGTTCCAGCGCTGGCTCACCGATACCTACCTGCCCAAGACCGAGCTCGACGCCGGGGCGCGCAACTCGATCAGTACCGTCACCCGCTACCTGGGCATCATCCTGGCGGTGCTGTGGGGGCTGACCGCGCTGGGCATCGGCCTGGAACGCCTGGCCCTGCTGGTCAGCGCGTTGTCGGTGGGTATCGGCTTCGGCCTGCAGGCGATCACCCAGAATTTCGTCTCCGGCCTGATCCTTCTGGCCGAGCGTCCGGTGAAGATTGGCGACTGGGTGAAGCTGGGCGACCAGGAAGGCGACATCAGGCGCATCAACGTGCGCTCCACCGAGATCCAGGTCGGCGACAAGTCCACGCTGATCGTGCCGAATTCGGAGCTGATCACCAAGACGATCCGCAACATGACCATGGGCAACGCGCAGGGCCGGATCCAGATCCAGTTCAGCGTGCCGCTGAGCACCGATGTCGCCGCGGTGCGGCAGATCCTGCTCGATGCCTACACCGCGCATGTCGGCGTGCTGGCCGACCCGGCGCCGTCGGTGTTCATCGATTCGATCGCCAACGGCCAGGTCGCGATCAACAGCTTCGCCTATACCTCCGGTCCGCGCGCGGTGTACGGCGTGCGCAGCGACCTGTACTTCACCATGCTGCAGAACTTCGCTGCGGCCGGTATCGCCTTGTCGGCGCCGACCGACATCCATCTGGTGCGCGACCCGGCGCCGGCCCGCGACGACCCCTGACCACGCGGTTTCATGGGTGCGCCGCAGGCACGCCGAGCGCGCGGTGGTCGGGGAGGGTCAGCACGGGAGGCTGCAGCAGCCCGGTATCCTCCCCGGGCTGTTCGTCAGACGCCTTGGGCCCCTGCTTGATCGGCTTGAGCGCCTTGCCCGGCGACACGTGGGGCGTGCGCGGCGCGCCGCCTACCTTGATCAGCATGCCGGCCGCGCCGCCACTTTCCCCCAGCTGCTCCTGCAGCGCCGGACCGTACAGGCTCAAGGTGGCCGGGTCGACCAGATGCAGGGTGCGGCTCCCACTGGCGACCGGCGGCGGCGCCACCATCGCACCGGGAATGCCATCGACGGTACGGACCTTGATCTCGTAGAGCGGGGAAGCCAGCGAGCTGCCCTCCTTGGCAATGGCCATGCCCTCGCGCATGGCCCAGCGCATGCCCGCCGGGCGGGCAGCGGAGGGCTGCCGGCCCATCACCGACCACAGGAAGCGAAGGTTGCCACGCGCGGTACGCTGCACCACGCTGACCCCTACCCGCAGCAGCGACAGGCTGCCGGCGGCCGGATTGAGCGCGTCCAGGGTGCCATGGCCAAGCACCCGCGACAGTTCCGCGAAGCGCGGCAGGGTCAGCTTCAATCCCGGCCGGGCCAGCACCTTGGCCATGCCGCCGACGACCGGCCCGACCACGATGATCGCTTCCAGGTACAGGCCGAACGCGGCCATCGCGAATTCATTGCGGTTCCGGGAGGCGATGCGGCGCAGGTTCTCCACGAACGGCACGAAGAAGTCCACCGTCTTCAGCCACAGCGGTGCGTCGTCCAGGTGCAGTTCGTAGCCGGTGGGCGCCCACCCCTCGCGTCGGAAACTGTCTGCATCCAGCCAGAAGAACCCGTGCTGGATCGGCTCGATCAGGGCGTGGAACGGTGAGCGGCGGGCGTGCGGGTCGCGCTGCGTGGCGTTCGGCGCCAGCAGCCGCTCCACGATCACCGCCGAGGACCGTCCCTCGGCCGGTGCCTTGTCGGTGGCATACGCGTCCCAGTCCACCGGCAACGGCGTGCCGCGGCGCACCTGCACGGTGGCCATGTTGCCGCTGCGCAGGCGCACCTTGCGGTTCTGCAGTTCGCCGCCCAGCGGCAGCGGCCCGTCAAGCGGCAGCGGCACGATCCGGCTCTGCAGCGGGAACAGCTGGAAGTGGCGCGGCTGGCCGGACAGGGTGAGGGTGTACACCACGCCGAAGCGGCCGCGGTAGGCATCGGTGTCGTTGCGCGTCTCCTGGCGCGCTTCCAGATCAGGTTCATGGGTGCGCAGGGTGAATACCTGCACCTGGCCCTGCATCAGCGCATGCCGCTCGTCCTCCGGGCGCTGGTACAGCGCTTCTTCGATCAACACGCCATACCCCTGCTGCGCCTTGCGGAAATAGGCGTCGAAGCGGCGCTGGTAACGCGCGTTGACGTCGGCCAGCAGGGGCAGCGCGGGGCGCATCCGGGCGTAGGCCTCCTGCAGTGCCGCCTCGTAACGCGGGTTGCCCTGCGCGCGGTTGAGCGGCGAATCCGGCACGAAGGTGCGGCATGGACGCCAGCGATCGGCGTCGGTACGCAGCGCGCCGGCCGCGGCGACTTCGAAGAACGGAAAGCTGCGCCCGAAGTGGTTGTCGTCGTGGCATAGCAGGAAGTCCGTCGAATTCCACGCCTGTTCGGCCAGCACTCCGGGAAAGCGCGGAAACACCCGGCGTATTTCCGCTTCCAGCAGCGGCATGCGATAGGGCAGCGGCGCCAGCACGTCGGCTACCGCGCGTTCGATGTCGGCCACCCGCTGGTCGTATGCGGCCAGCGCCGTTTCGATCCGTTCGGCGGGCCGCATCGGCGGGCTCGACGCGCGCTCCAGCTGGCGGAACACGTACCAGTCCTGGGTAGGCAGCCGACGTGCCTGCAGCGTCATCTGCTTGACCAGGTCGGGCACGCCCACGCCTTCGGCCAGGTCCGATGACAGACGCAGCAGTTCACTGAAGCGCATCTGCTGTGACAGGCCGCGCCGGATCCGTTCGGCCAGGTGCACGCCGCTGACGAACTGGATCGACGCGATGGTATTGGCGTACACCAGGTTGGGCGGGACATCGGGCGCCAGCAGCTCGGGCGCGTGATCCTGCAGGGCCAGGGTGGTGGCCATGCCGAGTGCCGAGGCCGGAATACGTCCCATGCTGCGCAGGTAGTCCTGGAAATCCAGCCGGATCTGCGCGAACGTGCGCCCCCAGTTGGATGATTTGTGCAGGCGGTACCCCAGCAGCACCCGGGCATCGCGGTCCGAGGCCGGGCCCAGGTCGAGCACGATGGCGACCCGGGTCAGGCTCGCCAGCAGCGTGGGCGAGGTGGGCGCGTGCACGCTGCCGGCGTACCACCCCAGTGCGTGCAGCAGGGCGGCCTGCAGCAACAGCGCGCGCGGGGTGCGCGCCATGGCGGCAACGAGGTGACTGGTGCGGTGCACCTGGTCCCAGCCCATGTCGCCGCGCTCGAGCAGGGGGCGCGCCAGGTACTCGAGCAGGGTCTGTTCGTCGGGGGCGCGCTGGGCCAGGAACGCGCTCGTGGCCGTACGGATCCGTGCAAGGTCGTCGACGTCCAGTGTGTCCCACGCGTGCAGCAGATCAGCACGCATGCCCAGGCGCAGTTCACCCAGCAGCCGTTCCACGCAGCGTGCGGCCCCATCGAAATGGGTTTCCTCCTCGGGTCCGCAGCCACCGTGTGCGGTCAGGATGTCCGAGACATTGACGCGGCCGTCCGAGCGCACCCGTCCGCCCAGCCGCGCCGCGGTGTCGCGCAACGTGGTGAGGAGCGGCGCCACGGACGGATCGTGCCACCACGCAGCGGTGGCATTGAGCGGATGCAGCACGCCGCTGGCATCCTGGGCGGCCACGGTGCCGTCGGCGTCGACGCTGATCCACAGCGGCGGCGGCCGCAGGTGCTGCAGCGACGCCTCCAGCCCAGGCAGTGCAAGCAGGTCGGCGAACGCCGACAACGCGGGCTGCAGCGTGGTGGCGGTGGTGGTACCCAGGGCCATGCGGTGGCCGCAAGTGGCTGCGTCCGGGTCCCGGCCCAGCAAGGAGCGCAATGCCTGCAGTTCATTGCTGGCCTGGTGCCAGCGCGAGGGCGCCGCGGTCTGCCGCAGCCAGTCGTCGTGTACCCGTGCGATGGCTTGCAGCAGATGGGCCTGGGTGCACAGCACGGGAGAGGCGCACGCCACGACCACCGGTCGCGGCAGCGCACCATGGAACTGCAGCGCATTGGCCAGTGGCACGCTGCTGCCGGGAGAGAACCGCCCGAGGCGGTCGGTCATGCGGTACAACGCGTCCAGGCGCCGGGCGAGGGACGCTTCCAGCGTGTCCGCCAGCCCGTCGACCACCACCACGCTCCGGCCGGAGCCGCGCACCCGCGCGGTAATGCCATCGGTGGCTACCCGCAGTGAATGGAACGAGACATTCAGGCGCCGCATCTCCATCCAGATCGTCGGCAGTTCAAACACCTGCCGCACCTGGCGTTGCGCGTCGCGCCAGGCGGTCTCCAACGGCGAGCCGTGCGCCGGGGTGAGACGCTGTTGGGCAAGCGCTGCGTCCCAGGTGTCCAGCCGGGCGTCGAAACGTTCCCACAGGTGCTGCAGCAGGCGTGCATGATCCCGGGTTGCCAGCTCCGAGGCCGCGGTATCCCAGAGGGCCTGCACCTGGTGCGGCCCGGTCGCCGGTGCTGGCGGCGGCGCCAGCTGTCGGTCGAGGATGGCCAGGCAGGTATCGAACGGCGCGTCGTCCATCGGTGCCGCAGGCAATGGCGCGGCATAGTACGCCAGCATTTCCGGCACCTGCAGCCGACCGTCGGAGCGCACCGGTGCGTGCAGCAGCGTAGCGATGCCACGCAGCAGGGTGTCGACGGCGCTCAATGCCGGCGGTGGGTGGCCGGCCTCGAACAGCGGCACGGTACGCGGGCCCTGCAACGCGCGCGCCAGCACCGGGCCGTGCGCCGGATACACCAGTCGCGCAGGGTCGGCATGCTGGTGCCAGCACAGTGCGATCACCTCGGCATGGGCCGACACCTGCAGCAGCAGGCTGCGCGCCAACGCCATGTTGTGGCCGAGGTGCGAGCGGGGATCGGGGCGCCAGCCCGGCCAATGCGGCGCCAGGCCCCGGATGGGCAGCGCTTTCACCTGCAGCACCTGCTGCCGCAGGCGGAGCAGGGTGGCGGTTTCGTTGGTGGCCGGCGTGGTGCCGTCCCCGGATCGGTGCAGCACCTGCTCCTGCGCCAGGATCAGCCGGTCGATGGCGTGGGGCGTCTGCGGCGTTGTCGGTATCGCATGACCGGCATAGAAGCCCAGCGCACAATCCAGGCGCGCGGTCATGGCATTGTCGAAACACCCGCCGGCGGCCCCCACGCGACGCAGCAGATCGTCCAGCAGCGCGGCGGTCGGGGCGGACCAGGCCCCCCCACTGTCCGTGGCTGGCAGCGGATGCAGTACCACCGGGGTACCGGAGACCACCCGCGCTGCGCTCACCGTGGCGTTGGCCACGCGCAGCGTCGACGGCGGCGTGCGTTCGGCATACAACCGTTCCAGGAAATCGTCCTGTCGGTACAGCCACGTCAGTTGCTGGCGGACCCGCTGCAGGGCGATCGCAAACGGCGAGCCCTCGGTGGGAGCGAATGGTGACGGTGGCACCGGCGCGCTGCCCACGGCCAATGCGTTGTCACGCAGCACCCAGAGCGCGTCGATCAGGGCAACGCGGTCCTGCGCGGCCGCTTCCTCGCGCGCCGGATCGCCCTCGGCTGCGCGGGGTGACCGGCGCCGGGAGGGATCGCCGGGTAACGTCTGCGCCGGCGGCTCCGGGCGCGGCGCGCTCGCGCCGCTGTTCCAGGCCGCACCGAGCCAGGCAGCCCCGGCGCCTGCGGCGGCCAGGCCGGCCACCGCAGCGACGACACGGCGCTGCGCTGAAGCGGGGCACGCCACGGGCACCGCTGCGGCCATCGCCACCAGCACGGTGGGATCGGGACGCGGCAACCGGGCGGACGCTGCCGTGGCGGCGCCCGCAACGGCCGGGGTGGCATGCGGCCCTGCCGCGCGCTGCGCAGGTACGGCGGGCGGCGCGAACAGGCGGTGCAGGGCTGAACCCACCCGGTCCACCCGATCCAGCGCCACCGGTAACCGTGCCAGCTGGCGACCTGCTGCAGTCGCGGGCGCCGGGTGCGACGGCTGGCGGAACCACAGCGCCCAGGTGGTGGCCAGCAGCAGCAGGCTCAACGGCGACGTCGGCAACTGCAAAGGCTGGCACAGCAGGGCGTGCGTGGCATCGGCCCGCTGCAGCACGCACTCCAGCTGCGGCGGCAGCAGCGCCAGCAACGGCTCCACCCAGGCGCCGCCGCGCAGCGATGGCAGCGGCAATTGGCACAGCCAGTACAGCCACGGCAGCAGCTGCGGCTCCTGCAGCAGCTGCGGCACCGCCGTGGCCAGTTGCGCGCCTGCCAGCAGCTGCGCACCGTGCTCGCCGAGGGTCGCATTGGCGATGGCGTAGAGCGCCATGCCGATACTCCGCTGGCCGTGCAGCTGTCCCAGCCCGGTGACCAGCGCCGCGGCGACGCGCGCCGCTTCGCGCCGCCACGCGCGCGCGGTCGAGGCGGCGCCGGCGTCCGCGTGGCGCAGCACCCGATCCAGCGTGGCCAGTCGCTCGGCGACCGGGGTGCTGCGGAGCACGCTGGCCAGGTGCGCGCCGAGCACGTCTGCCGCCGCGACCGACAGCTGTTCACACAGCTGTGCTTCTACCCGGGCCAGTTCCGACGGCAGCAACGGGCAGCGACGCAGGACGCGGTCCACGACCGGCTGCAACGGCCGCTGCTGCGCGCCGCCTGGCGGCCAGGGGGTGTTATGAACGCTGCCAGGCCGTACACGCGCGGACGCAGTGCCCGCGGCGCCAACGGCCGGCAACGGCGCGTGCGCCGTGCGGCCCGCCGGCGGCAGTGGGCCCAGCATGAAGTGCTCCCCGGATCGACATCGGCGGGCGCCGATTTTGCCGCTCAGCGGGCAGCGGATGTGTGCGAGGCATCGCAGAATCGGCGCGCGATACCGCGGCGCGCGGCAGGATCAGCCGCGATTGCCACGTCGTGACGGAATCAGCGCGAACGTGTCGACCGCCAGTTTCTCGGCATGGTTCAGCCACGCGCGGATTTCAAGATCATCCACTTCGTGATCCAGCCCGACCGGCACGCTGATGCGGCCTTCCGCATCGGGCTGCACCCACTGCTGGGCCACCACCACCTTGCGCTTGGACGAGACCGCCTCGATCCAGAAGCCACGATCGGGCGACTGCTTCGCCACCAGCTGCAGCATGTACTGGCCGGCGCGGGTGCGACGACCCTTCTGGGTGATCATGTGCGCCTGGCGGATGCTCGGGCGCGGGCCATTGAACGGATCCAGCGGCGCATCCACGGCAAAGCCCTGGCGAAGCTGGTCATCGCGGTACAGCTTGATGCCCTTGTCGCGGTTGACCAGCATCGCGCACCAGTCGCCATCGGCCGAGCCATCCTCGAAGGCGGTGCAGCGATCCACGTAAGCCAGGGTGTTGGCCGGGTCGGCCAGGTCGAACTGCTTCGACGTGTTTTCCAGATACACCGACTTCAGGTCCCACTGCTTGTCGTATTCCAGCAGCACCGGCGGCTGCACATGCTGCAGGCCGATCACCACCTGGTTGTCGTCGTCGATGCGCAGCTGGCGCGTCTTGTCGCCCAGCCACAGCGAGCGCGAGAACGCCAGGTAGCGCGGGAAGTCCCTGCCGTCGTCGCGGAACGCCGCCGCGCTGGCGCTCTTCGGGCGCTCGGGCTGCAGCAGCGAACGCCCGAAGCCGATCTCGCCGATTTCCGGCTCGATCAGGCTGAGCAGGGTCGCGCCCGAGTCGAGGGTCGAGCCGTTTTCGGCCGCAAGCTGGCGCGGGGCGATGTCCTTGCCCAGGAACAGCAGCAGGTTCTCGCGCTTCTGCCTGGCCAGGATGTGGCTCAGGTCATTGGGCATGGCCAGGTGGTCGGAGGCGATCACGATCAGCGTGTCGTCGCCGTACGGGCTGGCCTGGATGCGGTCCACCAGTTTGGAGATCAGGCCGTCGGTGCACTTGAGGGCATTGAGCAGTCCGATGTTGCCGTAATCGCTCTGGTAGCGGGTGCGCTTGCAGGCCACCGGCAGGTGCCCGGCCGGGTGATGGGTATCCATGGTGAGCGTGGTCAGCATGAACGGCTGGCCGGCCTTGGACAGCTGCATGAAGCGATCGTAGGCCTTGTCAAGCAGCACATCGTCGTGCACGCCCCAGGTGGAGAAATGCGAGCGGCCGATCTTCTGCTGCTTGAACCAGGCCAGGTCATCCACGGCATCGAACCCGTGCGTGGCCAGGAACTGACCCTTGCCGGCGAACAGTCCATTGGCCCCGCCCAGGTAATGGTTGGTATAGCCCTGCTGCTTGAGGTAATCGCCCAGGCATACCGCTTCGGGCAGGAAGCTGCCCATGCGGTCCATGCTGTTCTCATCGCCCTGCGCGGTGGTCAGGGGCACGCCGCACATCGACGACACCAGGCCGGCGATGGTCCAGCCACCGCCCTCGGCAGAAACCAGCCCGCGCACGTCCAGCGATTGTCCGGCAAGGCGATTCAGGTTCGGCATCAGCCCGGGGAAGGTGGACTCATCCAGATACGTGCGCTCCAGGCTTTCGCCGTAGATCCACACAATGTTGCGTGGCTTGCGCAGCGGCTGCTGCGGCACGCGGTACTCCGGGGCCACCATGCTGTAATCGACCGGTCGCATCTGCTGGTACAGCCGCTGTCCGTCGCGGTACAGCGGGCTGACGCCGATCGCCAGCACCCACACGGCGAGGAAGCCGGCGAACACGCCCCGACCGTGCGCGGTAAGGTGCCAGCGCTTGATGCGCGGGGTGAGCAGGGGCAGCAGCGACAGCAGCACCAATGCGATGAAGCCGGCGATGTAGCCCTTGAAGTCGGAGACGCCGGCGCCTTCCATGTCGGCGCCGAGGTGGTACACGGTGGCTGCATTCAGGCCATCGCCGGAGAGTTTGTTGATCAACCACCATGCACTGAGCGTCAACAGCAGCAGCGACATCAAGCCTGCCTTCCACCATGCCCAGCGACCTGAAGCAAGCAACAGCCAGGTGAGCAGCAACAGCGACAGCAGCAGGATCCAGAGCATGGGCATCATCGGCAGCGGAGACAGGTGGTGATGGACGCCGTGACGACGTATTCCCATCCGACCGGCTGTCCAACCACACCCGCATGACAAGCCGATGACTGGATCATGCCTGCACGAACCTGACTGAAATGTTTGTTGAACACGCGCTGCGCGCGCTTACACCGCCTTGCGTTCAAAAGGGTAAAACGCATGTGAAGAAGGCGCGCGGATGCGCGCCTTCGCCAGGTGCCCACCGTGGGTGGGCATGCATTTACCGATGGCCGCGTTCTTCCCTTGAACGTGCGCGCCGGTCGAACAACAACGCGCTGAGGATGATGCCCAGTCCAAGGAACACGCCGATCAACATCAAGGTGAATGCGATGGCGGGATACCCGAACAGGTGCCAACCGGTGTCGACCTTCATCATCATTGCCGCCGCCAGGATCAGCGCGGCGGTGACGATGCCGGCGGACACGCGGTTGGCGATCTTCTGGAGGTTCTCCATCAGCCGCGATTCCTCCAGCCCGGTGACCTTCATCTGCAGGCGGTTCTCTGCCAGCAGCGCGAGGATGTCGGACATCTTGCGCGGACCCTCGCGCAGCAGCTGCTGCATTTCCATCGCTTCACTGGCGAGATTGGCGGCCGACAGCGACTTCTTCAGGCGCGCGCGCATGACGTGCTGCAGCTGGCGCTCGACGATGCGGCGCGTATCCAGGTCGGGCGACAACAACCGGCACACCGCTTCCAGGTTCAGCAGCGCCTTGCCGAGCAGGCTGAGCTCGGGCGGGGTGCGCAGCCCGCTGGCGGTGGCGATGCGGACCAGGTCGAGCACCACGCGCCCTTCGGAGAACGTACCGCTGGCAGCGTAGCGGGCGATGACCTGGCCGGTTTCGCGCAGGTAGCGTTCCTCGTCGAAGGCTTCCAGGCGGGTGCTGATGCCGATGATTTCGTCGGCCACTTCTTCGCCGCGCCCATCCACGGCCGCGAACAGCAGTTTGAGCAGGCGCTCGCGCAGCCGCGGCGGCATGTGCGCGACCATGCCCAGGTCGAAAATCGCGAGCCGGCCTTCGGGCGTGACCCGCAGGTTGCCCGGATGCGGATCGGCATGGATCTCGCCGTGCACGAAGATCTGGTCGATGTAACCGCGGATCAATGCAGCGGCCAGTGGCGCCATCGGCTCCTCGGTGCGGCGTACGTCGGGAATCATGTCCACGCGGACACCCTGCGCCAGCTCCATGGTGAGCACCCGGTGGCTGCAGTAATCCCAGATCGGTTGTGGCACCCACAGCGGCTTGAACGGGCGCAGGTGCTGGCCGAAGCGCTGCAGGTTCTCGGCTTCGGCGTGGTAATCCAGCTCCTGCATCAGGGTCTTGGCGAACTCGTTGAGCCAGTCGCGCAGGCGCACCCGGCGGCCGACCTGGGTGAGGTGGTCGGCGGCCAGCGCGAAGCTGCGCAGCACCTCCAGGTCCGAACGCAGCTGCGCCGCCACCTCGGGCTTCTGTACCTTGACTGCCACGTCGCGGCCGTCGTGCAGCTGCGCGCGGTGTACCTGCGCGATGGACGCACAGCCCAGCGGCACCGGGTCGAAGCTGGCGAACAGCTTGGAGACCGGGGCGCCCAGCTCCTGCTCGATGATGCTGTAGATGCGCTCGACCGGGATCGGCGCCACCTTCTCCTGCATGCGCTCCAACGCGGTGGCAAATTCCACCGGCACCATGTCCGGACGCGTGGAGAGCATCTGGCCCAGCTTCACGAACGTGGGCCCCAGCGACTCCAGATCGGTGACGAACTGCTCCGGATTGCCTTCCGGCGGCAGGTCGTGGATGGCACGGGAATCCAGGTTCATTCCCGAGAACACCCCCGAATGCCGGTAGCGCAGCAGCAGGCGCAGGATCTGGCTGCGGCGGTTCATGCCCTTGACCAGCGACGGCGAGCCGGGGATGACAGGGGTGGTATTCAAGCAGGGCTCCGGGGCAGGACGGACCCGCAGTGTCGCCGCAGGGCGGTGGTGGGGCGGTGAATCCGGGCGATCTTCCACGAACGCGGCTGGATGGGTCAGAATCGGCGCCTCCCTTCGATTTCTGGATTGCCATGGCCGGTGCCAGCCTGTTTGCGTTGCTCGACGATATCGCCGCCCTGCTGGATGATGTCTCGATCCTGACCAAGGTCGCCGCCAAGAAGACCGCCGGCGTGCTCGGCGACGACCTGGCGCTGAACGCGCAGCAGGTCACCGGGGTCAACGCCAACCGGGAGTTGCCGGTGGTATGGGCCGTGGCCAAGGGGTCGCTGGTCAACAAGGCGATCCTGGTGCCGGCGGCGCTGGCGATCAGCGCGCTGGAAGCCTGGCTCAAGGGCAAGGGCTATCCGATCCCGATCGTGGTCCCGCTGATGATGATCGGTGGCGCCTTCCTCTGCTATGAGGGCGTGGAGAAACTGGCGCACCGGTTCCTGCACTCGCAGGAGGAAGACGAACAGCAGAAGGCTGCACGGCTGAAGGCGCTGGCCGACGAGAAGGTCGACATGGTGGCGTGGGAGAAGGACAAGGTGAAAGGGGCGATCCGCACCGACTTCATCCTGTCCGCCGAAATCATCGTGCTGTCGCTGGGCGTGGTGTCGGCCGCGCCGTTCCTCAACCAGGTCACCGCGCTGGTGGTGATTGCCCTGGGGATGACCGTGTTCGTGTACGGGCTGGTGGCCGGCATCGTGAAGCTGGATGACGTGGGCCTGTACCTGTCGAAGAAGGGCGGGGCGCTGGCCGCGTTCGGACGTGGTCTGGTGGCGTCGGCGCCGTGGCTGATGAAGTTCCTGTCGGTGGCCGGCACCCTGGCCATGTTCCTGGTCGGCGGTGGCATCCTGGTGCACAACGTGCCGGTGGTGCATCACTTCGTGCTGGGCATTGCCGGCAAGGTGGCGCCGTGGGGCTGGCTGGTGGAAGCGGGCGCGAACCTCATCGTCGGCGTGATCGCCGGTGCGGTGGTGCTGGCGGCGGTGACCGGGTTCCAGAAAATGCGCGGGAAGACCCCGGCGCATTGACCACACGACACACCGACGACGGAAACGGATAAACGGTAGCGCCGACTGTCAGTCGGCGAACGGGTCAGGCAGCCGACTGACAGTCGGCGCTACCCTTCGACCAGGGTCACCATGGACCGAAGATCACCAGCGCTTGCCGTTGTCCGGTTCACCCTGCTTGGACACGGTTCTTGCCTACGCGCTTGGCCGCATACAGTGCGGCATCGGCGCGCTTCAACAGAACCTCGGCGGTCTCCCCCGGCTGCCATTGGCTCAAGCCTGCGCTGAAATGCACCGGCACCCGCTTGCCATCCAGCTGCAGCGGGCGCTGCGCCAGCGACCGCTGCAGCCGTTGCAGGGTGGACATGCTGTCCGCGCCCGGGGTTTCCGGCATCAGCAGCACGAACTCGTCGCCGCCGATGCGGGCAATGGTGTCGCTGCTGCGCAGCAGCAGCTGGCACACCGTGACCAGGTGGCGCAGGATCGCGTCGCCGCCCGGGTGTCCATGCGCCTCGTTGGTCTGGTGGAAATCATCCAGGTCCAGCAGCGCCAGCGCCAGCGGATGACCCTGCCGGTCGGCGCGGGCCAGCTCGCGCTCCAGCAGTTCGTCGAAGCCGCGTCGGTTCAGGGCACCGGTCAACGGATCGATGCGCACCAGCCCGGACACGTCGCGCAGTTCCTGCTCCAGCTCGGCAATGCGCGCTTCGGCCTGTTCCACCTCGCGGCGCGCGTTGCCCAGGTGGTCGCGGGCCTGCAGCGCCTGTTCCTGCACGCGCGTGGTGTCGACCAGGACGTCCTGCAGCAGCTGGTTGAGGTCGGCGATGCTGCGTGCCTCTTTCAGTGCCAGGGCGTAGCTGCTGATGCGGTCGTGGTATTCGCCGGTGCTGACCGCCATGCCATCGAGGTGTTCGATGAAGCCGCCCATCAGGCTCTTCATCGCCGCCTTCGATTCGACGATGCCCTGCTTGAGCAGGCCCTGCTTGTAGATCACCTCGCGCAGGTTGGCCCGCGCCTGCTCCACCGAGTCGCGGTCCAGCGGGCCGCCGATCAGCTCGCGTACCGCATGCAGCTGCCCGTGCAGCCAGCTGCTGTCGTCGAGCAGCTCGCCGATGTTGTCCAGCAGCAGGTCGAACAGGCTCAGCAGCAGCTCCTGCTGCTCCTGCCAGCCATCGCTGCGCACGCCGATCTGGTGGGTCAACTCGCGCAGGCGCAGTTCCAGCGGCTGCAGCGGCTGACCGGGGTGCCACTGGCGCAGCTCGGCGGCCAGCTGCACCGGTTCGTCCTTCAGCTCGGGCATGTTCTGCAGCAGGCTGGCCACGGTCACGCCCAGGGTCACGCGCAGCAGCTCGCGCAGGCGCAGGCTGTCGGGCTGCCCGTCCGGGCTGTCCTGTTCGATGGTACGGATGTACTTGTCGATCAGCTGGCGCATGGCGCGGCCGTAGCTGACCCAGTCGGCGCTGCGCTGTGCCGACTGCAGGCGCAGGCCCATGTCGCCCAGCTCACCCGGCAGGGTGGACATGCCGTGGGCGAACGCGGCCAGCAGCGGCTCGGGCTGTTCGGCGCCGGCAAACAGGCGCTGCAGCATGGCACTGCTGCCCCCTTTGGGTCCCGGCGTTTCCGCTCCCGCGGCGACCGCACTGTCCTTGGCCTGTCGGCGCAACAGCAGCCGCCCCACGGCAGTGCCGGGGCCGGGGCTGGGAAGAGCGTCCTGCGGGTCCTTCATGCGGCGGGTCCTGGTGGGTCACCGGCTATGGGCGCCGGACGGGGGAAGCGTTGGAACAGTATCGGCGCCGGTGTCGCAGGCTTGAACCCGGTGCTGTGCCACGATGGTAGGCAATCGGACGGCAGGAGTATGCGATGAAGGTGATGCTGGTGGGCGCGACCGGGCTGGTCGGCGCGCATGTGCTGCAGCAGCTGCTCGACGATCCCCGCTGCGACGGGGTGGTGGCACCGACCCGGCGACCGCTGGACGTGGCCGACCCGGCCCTGCACAACCCGGTGGTGGACTTCGACCGGTTGCCGCTGGAGGCGGACTGGTGGGCGGTGGACGCGGTGATCTGCGCCTTGGGCAGCACGATCCGGCAGGCCGGCAGCCGCGAGGTGTTTTCCTGGATCGACCACGACTATCCGCTGCAGGTGGCCGCGCAGGCGCAGGCACGCGGGGCGCATGCGTTCGTGCTGAACTCGGCCAAGGGCGCCGATGCCGGGTCGCGGATCTTCTACAGCCAGGTCAAGGGCCGCCTGGAACAGGACCTGCGGGCGCTGGGGTATCCCTCGCTGACCCTGGTGCGACCCGGGCTGATCGGCGGCGAGCGCAGCGAGCGACGCACCGGTGAGCACCTGGCCAGCCTGGTACTGGGCGCGTTGGGGCCGGTGCTGCCGCGCGCGTGGCGGATCAATCCCGCCGAGCGCATCGCCGCTGCGATGGTCGAGGCCGCGCTGGCGCCTCGCCCGGGCGTGCACATCATCGACTCGGCCAAGCTGGCGTAGCGCCACGCAGGGCGTGGCGCTGCCGCACAAGAAAAAGGCCGCGCACAGGGCGCGGCCTTTTCATGTGCCGGCGGGTGGGCCGGCGCCACGGCGTCCGGTCAGCTGGCCAGGGCCAGGTCGTCCAGCATCGCGCGCAGGAAGCGCGCCGCTTCACCGCCGGTGGCAGCGCGGTGGTCGAACGTGACCGACAGCGGGATCACCTTGTGCGCTTCCACGCCGCCCATCACCGGGGTCATCTGGTGGCGGGCGCGCCCGGCACCGACGATGGCCACGCACGGCGGCACCACGACCGGGGTCGCGTAGCGGCCGGCGAACATGCCGAAGTTGGACAGCGAGATGGTGTAACCACTCAGCTCGGAGGCGGCGATGGAACGCGCTTCCACCTGCTCACGCAGGCGGTTCACGCCCTCGCGGATGCCGCGCGCGTCCAGCACGTCGGCATTGCGCAGGGCGGGCACGAACAGGCCATCGTCGGTGTCCACCGCGATGCCCACGTCCACGTGCGCGTGCAGGGTGCGGGTCAGCGCGTCGCCATCGAACCAGGCGTTGAGCGCCGGCACCTTCTGGCAGCCGACGACGATTGCACGCACCAGGCGGGCGGTGACGTCGTTGCCCGGCACCCAGGCGTGGATGTCGGCGTCGTCGTTCAGCGTGGTCGGCACGACCTTGCTGTGCGCGTCGGCCATCACCCGCGCCATGTTGCGGCGCACGCCCTTCAGCGGTTCCGGCTGGCCCTTGGCCACCACGCCCGGCGGCTGGGTGCGCATCGGCTTGCCGGCGGCCGACAGCGGCGCGCGGGCCTCGGCAGCGCGCGCCACCGGTGCGGCAGCGGCCACCGGCGCAGCGGCTGCGGCAGGCGCAGCGGCCGGTGCTGCCGGCGCGGCACCGACCTTGGCGCTGCCATCAGCGGCGGCCTGCTTGACGTCGGCCATGGTCACCGCGCCATCGGCACCGGTGGCGCGGACACGGCTCAGATCCACGCCCAACTTGCGCGCGGTGGCACGCACGGCCGGCACGGCCTTGACCCCGCCGACCGCCACCGCCTGTTCGGCGTGCACGGCATTGGAGCTCTGCATCGCGCCGACCACGGTGCCGGCGTCATCGCGCTCGGCGCCGGGCTTGGCAATCTCGCCACCGTCATCGGACGCCACCACCTTGTCCGGCTGGGCCGGGGCGGGCTGGCCGGTGCTCGGCGTGGCCGCCGGGGCAGCGTGGCCATGGCTGTGGCCGGTGTCCTGGCCATCGGCGCGCTGCGGCAGGTTCGGGTCCAGTTCAAACTGGGCCAGCACGCTGCCGGTGGGAATGATGTCGCCCGCGCCGCCGGCCAGCTTCAGTACCTTGCCGGAGAACGGCGAGGGCACTTCCACCACGGCCTTGGCGGTCTCCATCGAGACCAGCGGCTCGTCCAGCGTGATCACGTCGCCTTCCTTGACGAACCACTCGACGATGGTGGCGTCGGGCAGGCCTTCGCCAAGGTCGGGCAGGTGGAAATTCTTGTTCTCACTCATGTGCAGTTCTCTTCCAGCAGTTCGAGATCGCGGGCCGGCAGCCAGCCCGTCGCGCCGTTCGCGCGTTCGGACCACCACCAGCCACCGTGTTCATGATGCAGCTTGACCATTTCACCGCTGTCCACGTCCAGTTCGCGGGCGTCATAGTCGCGCAGGGCCTCTGCGCGACCATCGTCCAGCACCTGCAACCACGCCACCGGTGCCCAGCCGGCACGCCCGTCATCGGTGCGTACCCAGGCAAACGCCGGCCATTCCTCGTCACGAACACCCAGTTCGACGATCTGGCCGGTGCGGAACCGGAGCGGGTTGGGGTACTGGCTGCGGTACGGGCCCAGGAGTCTGGCCCGCATGTCAGCCCGCCGCCACCGCGCGTTTGGCCGCGCTCACGATCCGGTCCACGCTGGGCAGGTACTTCATTTCCAGGCGGAACAGCGGAATGTGGGTGTCGTAGCCGGTGACACGCTCGACCGGTGCCAGCAGGTCGTACAGCGATTCCTCGGCCAGGCGCGCGGCGATCTCGGCGCCGAAGCCCGCGGTCTTGGGGGCCTCCTGCACGATCACGCAGCGGCCGGTCTTGGCCACCGATTCGGCGATGGTGGCGAAGTCCAGCGGGCGCAGCGTGGCCACGTCGATCACTTCGGCACTGATGCCTTCACCGGCCAGCTTGTCGGCCGCTTCCAGCGCTTCCTTCACCTGCGCACCCCAGGTCACCAGGGTCACGTCGGTGCCGTCGCGCAGCACGAAGCACACGTCAAGAGGCAGCGCTTCGCCATCGTTGGCCACCACTTCCTTGTACTGGCGGTAGATGCGCTTGGGTTCCATGTAGATCACCGGATCCGGTTCGCGGATCGCGGCCAGCAGCAGGCCGTAGGCGCGCTGCGGCGAAGACGGCAGCACCACGCGCAGGCCCGGCACGTTGGTGAAGATCGCCTCGTTGGCTTCGCTGTGGTGTTCCGGCGCACGGATGCCGCCGCCCCACGGCACGCGCAGCACCATCGGGCAGTGCAGGCGACCGCGGGTGCGATAACGCAGGCGCGCGGCGTGGCAGACGATGTGGTCCACCATCGGGTACATGAAGCCGTCGAACTGGGCTTCGGCCACCGGCTTCATGCCCTGCGCGGCCAGGCCGATGGTCAGGCCGGCGATGGTGGTTTCATCCAGCGGGGTGTCGAGGATGCGGTCGGCGCCGAAGCGCTGCTGCAGGCCGGCGGTGGCGCGGAACACGCCGCCGTTGACGCCGACGTCCTCGCCGAGGACCAGCACCGACTTGTCGTGTTCCAGCTCCCACGCCAGCGCCTGGGTGATGGCTTCGATGAGGGTGATGGGCGTGGTGGTCATGCTCTCTTCTCCGCGCGCGATGGCGGCGCTGTCGGCGGCGTTGGTCTGCGCGCTGGAGGCGCCGTTCTTGATCTCATCCATGGCGCTGCTCCAGAGCAATCGCCTGCGCGCGCTGGGCCAGCAGGTCCTGCGGCGGATCGGCGTACAGGAAGTCGAACATCGCTTCCACCGGCTGCACGGGGGTGTTGAGGTACAGGTTCACCTCTTCATCCACGCGCTTGCCGCACTCCACGGTCCAGGCCTGTTCCTCTTCCTCGCTCCACACGCCGGCGTTGACCAGGTACTTGCGCAGGCGCAGCATCGGCTCGCGCTGCCAGGCATCCTTGACCTCGGCATCGTCGCGGTAGCGGCGCGCGTCATCGGCGGTGGTGTGGTCGGACAGGCGGTAGGTCATCAGTTCCAGCACGGTGCCACCGTCGCCGGCCAGCGCGCGCTCGCGCGCCTGCAGCATGGCGGCCATCACCGCGATCAGGTCGTTGCCGTCCACCTGCAGGCAGTGCAGGCCACCGGCCAGGCCCTTCTGCGCCAGCGTTTCGGCACCGGTCTGGGCCGAACGCGGAACCGAGATGGCCCAGCCGTTGTTGACGATGCACAGGATGAGCGGGAGCTTGTAGGCACCGGCCGAGTTCAGTGCAGCGTAGAAGTCGGTCTTGGAGCTGCCGCCGTCGCCGCACACGGCTACGGCAATCTGCTTCTCGTTGTTGAGCTTGAACTTCAACGCGGCGCCGGCGGCGTGCAGGCACTGGGTGGAAATCGGCACGCAGAACGGGAAGTCCTTGGCCGCGTTGCCGCCGTAGTCGTTGCCACGCTCGTCGCCGCCCCAGTACATCAGGACGTCGCGCGGGCGCACGCCACGCATGAACATCGCGCCGTACTCGCGGTAGGACGGGGCAAACACGTCGTCCTTCTGCATGGAAGCGCCGATGCCGACATGCGCGGCTTCGTGGCCCAGGCAGGCGGCGTAGGTGCCCAGCTTGCCGGTGCGTTGCAGCGCGATCGACTTGCCGTCGAATACGCGCACGAACAGCATCTGCTTGAACATCGGCAGCAGCGCGCGCGGATCGCGCAGGGCTTCGGGCAGGTCATCGCGGACGAGCGTGCCGTCCGTGTCCAGGTACTGGAGATATTCGATCTTGAACTCAGCGGCAACCGTCATTGCGTACTGCACCTTCGACAGGAAGTTACAAATGATATGAATTGCCATGTTAAGGAAGGCGTATGAAAAAGCCGTCCTGCGGCGCAGCAAGAACTGGCCGGCGGGCGTCCCGGTATACCCCACCAGATGCCCGCAAGGCCAATAACATCAACGTATTCAGTTGCATCAACGGTGCATGAGCGCCGTCCTGCGAGGGCTCGGGCACAGGCCTGCGGGTCGCCACTCCCGCGCTGAACACGGGTCTGCCCCGTGCTCCACACCCTGGCGTAGGATGGATCCTGCGCAGGGCCCCAGCCACTGCGCTACGCTTTCACCCCCTCAAGCGGTCCCCGCCATGTCTGTCGACAAGAACCAACGCGATCTGGAAGCCGGCATCCACACCGACCTGGAAGGCCGCCTCACCTATGGCGGCTACCTGCGGCTGGACCAGCTGCTGTCGGCGCAGCAGCCGCTGTCCAACCCGCCGCACCACGATGAGATGCTCTTCATCATCCAGCACCAGACCTCGGAGCTGTGGCTGAAGCTGCTGGGGCATGAGCTGCGTGCGGCGATCGGCTTCCTGCAGCGCGACCAGGTCTGGCAGTGCCAGAAGGTGCTGGCGCGCAGCAAGCTGGTGCTGCGCCAGTTGACCGAACAGTGGTCGGTGCTGGAAACGCTGACCCCGTCCGAGTACATGGGCTTTCGCGACGTGCTGGGCCCGTCGTCGGGCTTCCAGTCGCTGCAGTACCGCTACATCGAGTTCCTGCTGGGCAACAAGAACGCGCAGATGCTGCAGGTGTTCTCGCACGACCCGGACGGCCAGGCGCAGCTGCAGCAGGTGCTGGACGCGCCCAGCCTGTACGAGGAATTCCTGCGCTACCTGGCCCGCTTCGGCCACGCCATCCCGGCCGGGTACCTGGACCGCGACTGGCGGCAGCCGCACGTGGCCGACGATGCGCTGCACCCGGTGTTCGAGCGCATCTACCAGAACACCGACCGCTACTGGCGCGAATACGCGTTGTGCGAGGACCTGGTGGACCTGGAGACGGCCTTCCAGCTGTGGCGGTTCCGCCATATGCGCACGGTGATGCGGGTGATCGGGTTCAAGCGCGGCACCGGCGGCTCCAGCGGGGTGGGATTCCTGCGCCAGGCGCTGGAGCTGACCTTCTTCCCGGAACTGTTCCAGGTGCGCACCACGATCCGCAATGACGACCCGATGCCGCCGGACGCCTGAGCGGACCCCGGTCCTCGATAAGCCTATTCATGTTTGCCGGCCGCGATCCCCTTACGGTGCGGCAGGCCCCGCCGTTGCTGCGCTGGCGGTCCGGTTCCGGTAGTTGCAGGTGCAAGTTCAGCGACCGTGCCGCCAGCTGCACACATCGGTGTGTATTTGACGTGAACGCCGTTGTTCTGGGATTCTCCTGCGTTGTCTCGCACATCGGACGTGCATGTCTTCCACCGAACCCAGGAATCCCGCATGAGCGTAGACGCCGCCGCGACATCCGTTCCCGAACCGGCGCTGCCGGAGTTCAAGACCACCCTCGGCCATCCACGCCCGTTGTGGATGCTGTTCATGACCGAGTTCTGGGAGCGCTTCGCGTTCTACGGAATCCGTTGGGCGCTGGTGCTGTACATCGTGGCCCAGTTCTTCGACGGCGACTCCGCCGGCCAGGCCGCCGCCAGCCGTACCTACGGCGCCTACCTGGCCCTGGTGTATGCCGCGGCCATCTTCGGTGGCTACGTCGCCGACCGGGTGCTGGGGTACCAGCGCTCGATCCTGACCGGCGCGGTGATCATGGCCGCCGGCCTGTTCATGGTGGCCATGCCCAACAAGGAAGTGTTCGAGTTCGGCCTGGCCACGATCATCATCGGCAACGGCCTGTTCAAGCCGAACATCTCCACCATGGTCGGCAAGCTGTATGGCCTGAAGGATGAGCGCCGCGATTCGGGCTTCACCATCTTCTACATGGGCATCAACGTCGGCGCGATGATCGCCCCGGTGCTGACCCAGTTCCTGGCCGAGAAGGTCTTCGGTACCGAAGCGATGCCGTCCTACAAGATGGTGTTCATCGCCTCGGGCATCGGCATGCTGCTCAGCCTGGTGTGGTTCTACGTCGGCCGCGCCGGCCTGAAGGGGATCGGTGCGCCGCCGGTCGGTGCCGAAGGCATGGGCCGCGTGGTGATGGTGTTCATCGGTTCGCTGGTCGCCATTCCGGTGGCCTACTTCCTGCTGTCCACCGGCGCCACCGCGCTTGCTTGGATCCTGGGCGTGCTGTTCGTGGCGCTGGGCGTGCTGCTGCTGGTGGAAGGCATCCGTGAGGGCAAGGTGCAGCGCGACCGTGTGATCGCCATGCTGATCATCTTCGCCTTCAACGTGATGTTCTGGATGTTCTTCGAACAGGCGGGCAGCTCCTTCACCTTCCTGGCCGACAACATCGTCAACCGCAATCTGGGCGGCTGGACCTTCCCGACCGCGTGGTTCCAGTCGGTCAATTCGGTGGCGATCATCACCCTGGCGCCGGTGATTGCCTGGATCTGGATCAAGCTGGGCCGCGCCAATCCGTCCATCCCGCGCAAGTTCGGCCTGGGCCTGCTGTTCAACGGCGCGGCCTTCGCGCTGCTGATGCTGGCGCTGTCGAGCATGGTGGTGGACGGCAAGATCCCGTTCTGGACGCTGTTCATGGTCTACGTCATCCAGTCGGTCGGTGAGCTGTGCCTGTCGCCGATCGGCCTGTCGATGGTGACCAAGCTGGCCCCGGTACGCCTGGTCGGCTTCGGCATGGGCGGCTGGTTCCTGTCCACCGGCATCGGCAACAACCTGTCGGGTATCTTCGCTGGTGCGGTCAGCGGCGAAGGCGGCATGACCGTCGAGTCCGCACTCACCGGCTACACCTTCGGCTTCTGGGCGTTGATGGGTTCGGGCGTGCTGTTGTTCCTGATCGCCCCGCTGATCAACAAGCTGATGCACGGCGTCAAGTGAGGTCTGCAATGCGCACGCACGCGTGGGGGTTGCCGTTGATCATGGCCGGCCTGCTGGCTGCCTGTTCGCCGTCGGCGCCCACCGCCGCGCCTGCGCAGCCACTGGACACCACTGAACAGTCGCCACCGGCAGCCGATCCCAGCCGGCCGGTGGCGTCGGGCAACACCCCGGCCGCGGCGGATGTCGCCGCGGTCGCCGGGCTCAACGCACAGTTCGACCCGGCCCGCGACCCGGTCGCGGACCTGGCCACGGCCAAGGTCGAGGCCCAGCGGGGCGGCAAGCGCATCGTGCTGGACGTGGGCGGCGAGTGGTGCTCGTGGTGCCACCTGCTGGATGCCTTCGTCGAAGGCGACGCGGAGATCCGCAGCTTCCGCGATGCCAACTATGTGTGGATGAAGGTCAACTACAGCGAAGACAACGAGAACGCGGCGTTCCTGTCGCAGTTCCCGGCGATCAAGGGCTACCCGCACCTGTTCGTGCTCGACGCGGAGGGCACGCTGCTGCACTCGCAGTTCACCGGCGAGCTGGAAGCTGAAAAGGGCCAGCCGAAGGGCTACAACCGCGACCGCTTCTTCGCCTTCATGAAGGAATGGGCGCCACCGAAGGCGCCTTGACCGGATGGAAAAATGCCGCCGCCTCCGCGGCATTTTTTTTGGGGGGATGCCACTCCGACCCACCCAGCCGCAGACCCCACCGGTAGAGCGGACTGTCAGTCCGCTGCTCCTGGCGCGCGGGTGAATCAACGGCAGCGGACCAACGGTCCGCTCTACAGTTGCCCGGTCTCCTGCCGCTATTTCCAAGGACCTCATGGATCGACGCGCATGCAGCCTGGAACTTCCGATAGCACCGTGGACGCACCGACCGGCGTGAGCCTGCCGCCAGCGGAGGTGCTGCTGGACGATGCGTCGGCCCATGCCGGCGAATCCGACATCCCGGACCTTGCCACCACCCTGTACCGCCTGCCGCTGGTGTCGGTGCCGGACAACGTGCTGTTGAGCGCCGCCGTACAGAAGCTGGTCGAGCAGAAAGCCCAGCTGGACCAGCTGGTGCGCACCCCGGCGCTGGCCGGCCTGTTGCCAGCGGAGTGGCAGGGCAGCGGTTCGCGCGGCGTCGACCTGCAGGCCTTCGTGTTGTCGGTACTGCCCTACCTGCACAACGCGACCAAGGCAGAAACCGCGCCCGCGCGCCTGCCGCTCAAGCATGTGCTGGGCGACAGCGGTCGCTGGGACCACCGGGATGTGGCCGAGCCCAGGTCGCTGGCGTTCTTCCTGGCCAGCGACGACCGGGCCAGTGCCGGGGTGAAAGACCCGGCAGAAGCCTATCTGGTCGCGCCGCTGGGCCTGGCCTGGGCCCACGAGGGACGCACCCGCCCGGGCTTCCTGCGCCACATGGGCTACCCCAGCATGGCGGCCCGGGTCCATGTGCTGCCGTACCCGGAGCCGGGTCAACTGGCGTTGTACGGCGTGGTCGCCAACGGCGTGCCGCAGACCTGGTGCGTGCTGGACCGGCGCAAGCTGCGCCCGCTGCTGGCGCCGTGGCTGAGCGTCCCGCTGCTGACCGCCTATGGCGTGGCCGCGCCCAGCGCGTGGCCCGCGTCCTACCCGGCGATCGACGAGGTGGCGCGCGCGCTGGCCGTGGCGCGCACCGGCAGGGGACCGGTGGAAGTGGACCTGGTCAAGGTGGCTGCCAAGGTCGCCGAGGATGCGTCAGGGGAAACCTGGATGCCGGTGAGCCTGCTCCAGGTCGGTACCTGGGCACCGCGCTGGCGCTATTTCCTGGCCACCTTCATTGCGCTGCCGGCGGCGCTGCTGGTGATCGCCGCCCTGGCCCTGCCCGGCGCGCTGGAAGCGGCGGCGGTGGCCGCGTCGCTGGGCCTTGCCGCCGGCGCCATTGGCGCGCTGGCCGCGCCGTGGGTGCATGCGCGGCGCAAGCACCTGAGTTGAGAGCGTGACGACCAACGGTCGTCACCTACCGGTCAGCGATCAAACGTCCCGGGGGGGTACCGACCGTTGCCCGGCAAATCCCGGCGGGTACCGACCGATGGTCGGCATACCCCGGCGGGTACGGACCGATGGTCGGCAAATCCCGGCGGGTACCGACCGATGGTCGGAAAATCCCGGCGGGTACCGACCGATGGTCGGCATATCCCGGCGGGTACCGACCGATGGTCGGCAAATCCCGGCGGGTACCGACCGATGGTCGGCAAATCCCGGCGGGTACCGACCGATGGTCGGCATACCCCGGCGGGTACCGACCGATGGTCGGCAAATCCCGGCGGGTACCGACCGATGGTCGGCAAATCCCGGCGGGTACCGATCGATGGTCGGCATACCCCGGCGGGCACCGACCGATGGTCGGCATATCCCGGTAGGTACCGACCGTTGGTCGGTACGTGCTTCGGTCAACCTTCATCCATCCGCTGCAGCCCATCCCCGGCCAGGCGCAGGATCAGCGTCTCCAGCATCTGCTCTTCTTCCTCGCTCAGCACCGACATCAGCTTGCGGGTGATCTCGATCACCAGCGGGGCGATGGTCTCGTACACCTCGAAGCCGGCCGCCGACAGCGCCAGCACCGAACGGCGGCGGTCGTCCCCGTGGGTTTCACGCTTGATGAAGCCGCGCTCAAGCAGTCTGGCCACGGCGCGGCTCACCGCCACCTTGTCCATCGCCGTGCGGTCGGACACCTCGCTGGCCGACGACCCCGGGTACAGCGCCAGGATCGTGATCACCCGCCACTCGGGAATGGCCAGGCCGTACCGGTCCCCATACAGCTTGGCGATGTTGCCACTGACCCGGTTGGACAGGACGCTCAGCCGATAGGGCAGGAACTGCTCCAGGTCGAGCAGGGCGTGCGTGGCGCGGATGCTGTTGCTGCTGGGGTCGGCTGGGCTCATGCTGCGGTGCACCTTGCTGGTGGTTTCATGTGAAACTATAACCTTGTTTCCGGACTCCGCATTCTCGCGGGTCTGCCTTCCGCCCGCACCTGGTTTTTTTCCGGGGGTGGGCCGCTTTGGAGCCAGTGTCATGAGCAGCCAGCCCGCTACCGCCTCGCACGCCCCCAACCCCGGCATGCAGGTCACCACCTTCGAGAACCCGATGGGCATCGACGGGTTCGAGTTCGTCGAATTTGCCGCGCCCGCCGGTCGTGGTGCCGAACTGCACGACTACTTCCGCAAGATGGGCTTCACCGCCGTGCTGCGTCATAAGCAGCGCGCCATCACCGTATACCGCCAGGGCGATGTCAACTTCCTGGTCAACGAAGAACCCGATTCGTTCGCGTCGGATTTCGCCGAGAAGCACGGCCCGTGCGCCTGCGGGTTTGCCATCCGCTTCCAGAAGCCGGGCGACGAGGTGCTGCGCATGGCACTGGGCAATGGCGCCGAAGTGGTCGACTTCAAGCCGGACACCCGCGCCGTGCCGGCGCCGGTGATCAAGGGCATCGGCGACTGCATGCTGTACCTGGTGGACCGTTACGGTGCCGCCGGCAGCATGTTCGACACCGATTACGCGCCGATCGACGGCGCCGACCAGCGTCCGACCGGGTTCGGCCTGACCTTCATCGACCACCTGACCCACAACCTGTATTTCGGCAACATGCAGCAGTGGTCGGACTACTACGAGCGCCTGTTCAACTTCCGCGAGATCCGCTATTTCGACATCAAGGGCCTGAAGACCGGCCTGGTGTCCAAGGCGATGACCGCGCCGGACGGCATCGTGCGCATTCCGCTCAATGAGTCGTCCGATCCGAAGAGCCAGATCAACGAGTACCTGGACGCCTACAAGGGCGAGGGCATCCAGCACATCGCCTGCTTCACCGAGAACATCTACGAGACGGTCGAAGCGATGCGCGCGCAGGGCGTGGAGTTCCTGGACACGCCCGACACCTATTTCGACGTGATCGACATGCGCGTACCGGGCCATGGCGAAGACGTGCCGCGGCTGGCGAAGAACAAGATCCTGATCGACGCCGATCCGGAAACCAAACAGCGCAAGCTGCTGCAGATCTTCACCACCAACTGCATCGGCCCGATCTTCTTCGAGATCATCCAGCGCAAGGGCAATGAAGGGTTTGGCGAAGGCAACTTCACCGCGCTGTTCGAAAGCATCGAGCGCGACCAGATCAAGCGCGGCGTGCTGTAATCCACGAAAACGGACCTCCGACATGCCCACCTCCCTCGAATCGCGCGGCTACCAGACCGGTTTCGGCAACGAATTCGCCAGTGAAGCGGTTCCCGGCGCGCTGCCGGTAGGCCGCAACTCGCCGCAGCGGGTGGCGCATGGCCTGTACGCCGAACAGCTGTCGGGCACGGCGTTCACCGCGCCGCGCGGCAGCAACCGGCGCAGCTGGGTGTACCGGATCCGCCCGGCGGTCACGCATGGGGAGTTCCAGCCCTATGCGCAGCCGCGCCTGCACAGCGATTTCGCGCAGGGGGCGGTATCGCCCAACCAGCTGCGCTGGGATCCGCTGCCGCTGCCCACCGCGCCGACCGACTTCGTCGACGGCCTGTACACCATGGGCGGGAATGGCTCGCCCGACGCGCATGGTGGCGTCGGCATCCACCTGTATGCCGCCACTGCGGACATGCAGGGGCGCTACTTCTACGACGCCGATGGCGAACTGCTGATCGTGCCGGAACGGGGACGCCTGCGATTGCTGACCGAGCTGGGCGTGATCGAGATCGAACCGCAGCAGATCGCCGTGATCCCTCGCGGGGTGCGCTTCCGCGTGGAACTGCCGGATGGGCAGGCGCGCGGTTACGTCTGCGAAAACTTCGGTGCGCTGCTGAAACTGCCGGACCTCGGCCCGATCGGGTCGAACGGACTGGCCAACCCGCGCGATTTCGAAACGCCGCACGCGGCGTACGAAGACGTCGAGGGCGCCTTCGAGTTGATCGCCAAGTTCCAGGGCCAGCTGTGGCGTGCGGACATCGATCACTCACCGCTGGATGTGGTGGCCTGGCACGGCAACTACGCGCCGTACCGCTATGACCTGCGCCGCTTCAACACCATCGGCTCGATCAGCCACGACCACCCGGACCCGTCGATCTTCCTGGTGCTGCATTCGCCCAGCGATACCCCGGGCACCAGCAACATGGACTTCGCGATCTTCCCGCCGCGCTGGCTGGTGGCCCAGGACACCTTCCGTCCGCCGTGGTTCCACCGCAACATCGCCAGCGAGTTCATGGGGCTGATCCATGGCGCCTATGACGCCAAGGCCGAAGGTTTCGTGCCCGGTGGCGCCTCCCTGCATAACAGCATGAGCGGCCACGGCCCGGATGCTGCCACGTTCGAGAAAGCGTCCACTGCCGACCTGAGCCGGCCCGACGTGATCAAGGACACCATGGCCTTCATGTTCGAAACGCGTGGCGTGATTCGCCCCACCGCGCAGGCCATGGACGCGGCGCACCGCCAGCGTGGCTATCAGCATTGCTGGCAGGGGTTGAAGAAGAACTTCCAGGCGTAACCACGCACGCGACGGCGGCGATCAGCCGGCGACCGCGCCGGGCTGCTCCAGCTGTGCCAGATGTGCCTCCGGCAGCACCTCGAACAGGCGCTGGCGTACGCGCTCGCAATAGCCTGCGGAGGTCAGCCCGGGCAGCGCGTCGAGGGCACTGCCCAGCGCGGCCACCACCTGCTCGTCGCTGCGCGCCTGCTGCAGGGTGTGCAACAACGCGGCGGCCTGCGGGTGCCGCTGAAGTTCGAGAATGCCCAGCAGGTAGATGCGCGCGGCCACCAGCGAGCGGCGGCGCTCGGTGACGGGCGCAGCACTGGCCGGGGCCGGGCCCGTAGCGGTCGGTGCAACCGGCGCCGGCGCTGGCGTGGGCTCGGCCGGCGCGGTGGACACCAGATAGCCTGCCTGGATCAGCTGGATCACCATGGCCGATGCTTCCGGGCCGATCATCGCGGTGAGCTGGGACAGGTCGCGCTGCCCATCGCACAGGATCAGCAGGCGCCGCTGGCGCATGTCCAGGGGCGCGCGGTGGGCCTGCAGGGCATCACGGGCGAGGTCGGTCTTGCGCGGTTGCATGGGCGTGGGTCGAAGCGGTGCAGGCCGAGCCTGAACGCCACAGGTGTAACGGTGATGACAAGCACGATATGTATGCACGCGCTGCACGTCCCCCACGCTAGCCTGCGAGCCACTGACAGGAGGGCGTGCAGATGAAGCAGCTGGCAAGCGTGTTGGCATTCGGTATCGCAATTGCGTTGGCGGGCTGCGACCGCCATCCAGAGCCTCCGTCGTCCGACGCCGATGCAGCGGTGGTGGAGCCGGCCGCAGACGCGACGGCACCTGCGGCACCCGCCACCACGGCCACTGCACCCGCCGCAGATGCTGCGGCGCAGGGTCCTGCGCGCCTGGATGGGTATGGCCCCCTGACCCTGGGCGCGACCCTCGATGAGGTCCGCACGGCCTGGAAGGAGCCCCTGCAGGGCGATGTCCCCGATGACTATTGCCACGCACTGCGCCCCCAGGGCAGCCAGGCCGATGACGTGATCCTGATGATCGAGGGCAAGCGGCTGGTGCGTTACGACGTGCGCAACGACCGCATCGTGGCGCCGGGCGGCGGCAAGGTCGGCATGTCGCTGGGCCAGCTGCAGACGCTGTATCCCGATCGCGGCGACCTGACCCCGCACAAGTACGACGAGAAGGGCCACAACCTGCGCGTGCGCCCGGCCGCCGAGGGCGGGGCGATCGTCAACTTCGAGATCAACGGCGACGGCACCGTCACCGCCTGGCGGGTCGGCAAGACCCCGCAGGTGGATTACGTGGAAGGCTGCTCCTGAGCCACGGCACGGGGCCGGGTTGTACGCCGCGCCATGACTGGCCCTAGAATCGGGCCACGCCACCTGGGGATGCACTGATGATCGCTGCCACTGCCTGGTTCCTGTTGGGCCTGCTGCTGCTTGCACTCGGGGGCGACTCCATCGTCAAGGCCGCCTCCGGGCTGGCCCAACGCTTCGGTGCTTCTCCGTTCGTGGCGGGGTTGCTGCTGGTGACCTTCGGTACCTCCCTGCCCGAGCTGGTGGTCAACGCCCGCGCGTTCGTGGTTGGCGCCGAGGAGCTGGCGCTGGGCAACGCGGTGGGCAGCAACATCGTCAATGTGGGCCTGACCCTGGCGCTGGCGGCACTCGCCGCGCCGCTGCTGGTGCGGGCACGCCTGCTCTCGCCGTTGCTGGTGCTGCTGGCGGTGGCCAGCCTGGCGGTGATCGTCTTCGGGTTGGACGGGGTGATCGCGCGCTGGGAAGGCGGCCTGCTGCTGCTGGGCTTCGTTGGGCTGCTGGCCTGCGTGCTGCGGTACGGTCGGCGCGAATCCGAGCCGGTACGCGACGCGATTGCCAGCTATGCGATGACCCGCACCGGCTTGTTCCTCAATGTGCTGCGGGTGGTGTTCGCCGCGGTGTGCCTCTACTACGGCGCGCGCTGGGTCGTGGGTGCCGCGCCGGTGATGGGCGCCAGCCTGGGCTGGTCGCCGCTGCTGGTGGGCCTGTTGCCGGTGGCGATCGGTACCGCGCTGCCGGAAGTCGCTGCCGCGATCATCGCCGCGCGCCGTGGCCAGGGGGACATGGTGCTGGGCCACGTGATCGGCTCCAGCCTGTTCAACCTGCTGGTCGTGGTCGGCGGCATGGCCGCGCTGCGCCCGCTGGCGCTGCCCGAATCGTTCGTGAAGCTGGAGTTGCCGGCAGCGATCGCCTTCGTGCTGGTGCTGTACCCGATGCTCAAGGGCGACCTGACCATCAGTCGGCGCGAGGGCGGCATCCTGCTGGTGGCGTTCGTCGCGTGGATCGCGCTGGAGCTTGCGCTGATCGGGTAGGGACACGCCGCGCGTGTCCGTCCATCACCGCGCGGACACGCATGGGGTGTCCCTACGTCTCCGGGGGCGCGACAGGATCCGTGCGCGTGGCGCCGCGTTCGTCGTCATCGCGCCCTTCTGGCACGTCGCGCGGCAACGGCGGCGGCAACTGCTCCCCCTTCGCGGTCTCATGCCCCGGCAGGCTCGGTCGCTTTTCCATCATCAGCGACAGTGCGGCCTTGGCCATCATGTGCGCGCTGATCGGTGCGGTGATGAACAGGAACACGGTGATCAGCAGCTCGCGTGGCTGCGGGTCCTCGCCCAGGAAGATGTGGTACAGCACCGAGCCGAGCAGCACGCAGCCCACCCCCAGCGTGCTGGCCTTGGTCGGCGCATGCAGGCGCTTGAAGAACGTGTCCAGCTTCACCAGGCCCAGTGCGCCGACCAGGATGAAGAAGCAGCCAAACAACAGCAGCAGCGACAGCGCGACCTGGATGAAGGTGATCATTCGACGATGTCCCGGCGCAGCACGAACTTGCTCAGCACCACGGTACTGCCGAAGCCGAGCATGGCGATCACCAGTGCGGCCTCGAAGTACACCGCTGAATTCAGGTACATGCCGAACAGCATCAGTTCGGCGATGGCCGTCACCGACAGCGTGTCCAGTGCCAGGATCCGGTCGGGCACGGTCGGCCCGCGCAGCAGCCGCCAGGTGGCCAGCAGCATGGCCAGCCCGACGACGTGCATGCACACCACGATGGTGGTCTGGATGAAGGTGAAACCGGTCATGGGAAGATCTCCATCAGCGGGGCTTCGTAACGCGACTTGATCTGCTGGATGAGCGCATCCGGGTCGTCCAGGTGCAGTACGTGCACCAGCAGGTAGCGACGATCATCGGAGAGCGCGGCCGAGACCGTGCCCGGGGTCAGCGTGATCATGCTGGTGAGCGCGGCGATGCCATGGATGTTGGCGATGTCCAGCGGCAGCCAGATGAAACCGGGATGGATGCGGCGCTCGGGACCCAGCACCTGGATCGCCACGCGGATGTTGGAGACCAGGATGTCCCACAAGGTCACGCAGATCAGCTTCGGCACCGGCCGCAGCGAGCCGATCCGGGCGAACTCGCGGTCCAGCCGCGCCGCGAACAACGGCACTGCCACGCCGAGCACCATGCCGAGCAGGATCTGGCCGACGGTGAAGCTGTCGGACATCAGCACCCAGAACGCCACCACCGTCACGCTCAGCGAGGGCGACGGAACCAGGCGGCGGTACAGCGATCGGCGGACGTTCATGGCTGGCGGATCTCCGGCGGGGTGCCGCGCTCGGCGTCGACATACTGCGCCGGGTGCAGCAGCTGTTCGGCCATGGCGTCGGTGTACTGCATCAGCGGGTTGGCGAACACGCTCATGCCGATGCCATAACAGAGCAGCAGCGCGGCGGCGAACAGCTCCACCGTGCGGGTAGGGGCTTTGCGCGGAGGCGGCGTGCCTTCCTCGACCGCCGGGACGCGCCAGAACAGCCGGATCCCGCCGCGGGTGATGCCCACGATGACCATCAGGCTGCTGCCCAGCACCGCGGCCCACACCACGCCGGTGTAGGGTGCGGGCATCCCCGCCAGCAGTGCCGCCTTGGCCAGGAAGCCGGACAGCGGTGGCAGGCCGGCGACGGATACCGCGCCGACCAGGAACAGCACCGCCGGGGTTTCCTTGCCCGGCATCGGCGCGATGATCTCCTTGCGGTCGCTGGCACCGCCGCGACGGCGGCGGATCAGGTCGGCGATGAGGAACAGCGCGGCGGCCACGAAGGTGCTGTGCGGCAGGTAGTAGAGGCCGGCCGACAGCACCTCGGGGGTACGGATGGAGAACGCGATGAACAACGTGGCCGCCGACACCACCACCAGGTAGGAGATCAGCACGCGCAGCCGCGCCGCGGCGAGCACGCCCAGCCCGCCCAGCAGCAGGGTGGCCACGCCCGCCCACAGCAGCCACTGGCTGCCATAGCCGGCCATCGACCCCGCGTCGTCGCCGAACCACAGCGTGCTCACCCGCAGCATCGCGTACAGGCCGACCTTGGTCATGATCGCAAACAGCGCGGCCACCGCCGCTGGCGCGCGTGCGTAGGCTTCGGGCAGCCACAGGTACAGCGGCATCAACGCGGCCTTGCTGCAGAACACCAGCAGCAGCAGGCCCAGCGTGGCCTTGACCAGGGTCAGGTGGGTGGGCGGTACCTCGGCGATGCGCTGCGACAACTCGGCCATGTTGAGCGATCCCAGCGACGCATACAGCAGGCCCAGCGCGATCAGGAACAGGGTCGAGGCAGTGACGTTGAACACCACGTAGTGCAGGCCGATGCGCATGCGCAGGCCACGCCCGCCACTGAGCAGCAGCCCGTACGACGCGATCAGCATCACCTCGAAGAAGACGAACAGGTTGAAGATGTCGCCGGTCAGGAACGCGCCATTGAGGCCGACCAGCTGGAACTGGAACAGCGCGTGGAAGTGCGGCGCGCGCCGGTCCCAGCCCGAGCAGGCGTGCAGCAGGCAGGGAATGGCCAGCAGCAGGGTGGTCAGCAGCATCCAGCTGGACAGGCGGTCGGCAACCAGCGCGATGCCCAGCCGTGACGGCCAGTCGCCCAGCAGGTACACCGCGATGGTGCCGTCGGCAGTCTGCGCGAACAGCAGCGCCACCGACGCGGCCAACGCGGCCAGCGTGGTCCAGGCCACGGTGCGCTGCACCTTCGGCCCATAGCGGCGGTGTTCGACGAACAGCGAACAGGCGGCGCCGAACAGCGGAACCAGGATCGGCAGGATCACCGCATGGTTCATGCGCCACCCTCCCGTCCGGGCGCGGTGTCGGGCTTCTCGGCCGCTTCATCTTCGTGCGCGTCGACGTGGTCGCTGTGGTTGTCGCTGCGGCTGCGCATGGCCAGCACGATGCTCACCGCGGTCATCGCGAATGCGATGACGATGGCGGTCAGCACCAGCGCCTGGGGCAGCGGGTCGGTGTAGTTGCCCAGGTTGCTGTCCAGGCCTTCCTTCAGCACCGGCGCCTTGCCGGTGACCAGGCGACCGCCGGAGAAGATCAGCAGGTTGGTGGCATAGGAGAGGAAGGTCATGCCGAGGATGACGTCGAAACTCCGCGCGCGCAGCAGCAGGTAGATGCCGATCGCACCGAGCACGCCGATCGCACTTGCCAGGGCCAGTTCCATCAGTGCATCTCCCCGGTACGTGCCGAACGGCGGTTGGGATCGATCTCACCCTTGCGGGCAGTGCGGGTGCGCGAAGGCTTCACCGTGGCCATCATCGACAGCATCAGCATCGCCCCGCCGAACACCACCAGGTACACGCCGGTGTCGAAGCCGATCGCACTGGCCAGCGGTACCGTACCGATCAGCGGCAGCTCCAGGTCGAGGTGGCCGCTGGTCAGGAACGGCACGCCGAACAGCATCGAGGCGCTGCCGCTGACAATGGCGATCAGCAGGCCTGCGCCGATGCAGCGGATGTAATCAAAGCCGAAGCGCGATTCCACCGACGCGGTGCCCTGGATGACGTACTGGATCAGCAGCGGCACCGCCAGCACCAGCCCGGCGATGAAGCCGCCACCCGGCGCGTTGTGGCCGCGCAGGAACAGGAAGATCGACACCGTGAGGGTCAGCGGGAACATGATCTGGGCAAGGTCGGCCGGCACCGGCAGCTTGACCGGCGGCCCGGGCATGACCTGCTCCGGTGCCATCCGGGTGCGCCGCAGCATCGCGTGCACCACCAGCGCGGCGATGCCGAACACGGTGATCTCGCCAAAGGTATCGAAGCCACGGAAGTCCACCAGGATCACGTTGACCACGTTCTCGCCGTAGGCTTCGGGCAGCGCGCGCGCGACCAGTTCGCCGGCCATGGTGTTGGGGGGCAGGGTCATCGCGCTGTAGGCCATTGCCGCCAGGCCGCCGCCACCGATCACCGCGATCAGCGCGTCGCGCCGTTTGCGCCAGCGCGACTTCTCCGGCGGCGACTGCGCCGGCAGGTAGTTCATGCCCAGCAGCATCAGGACCAGGGTGACCATCTCCACCAGCAGCTGGGTCAGCGCCAGGTCCGGCGCGGACAGGAACACGAAGGTGAGCGACACCATCAGGCCCACGCCACCGACCACCAGCACCGCCAGCAGGCGCTGCCGGTACACGAACAGCGCGCCCAGCGCGCAGGTCATCATCACCAGCCACAAGGCCCAGCCCAGCAGCGGAATCGGTTGCGGCGAGGGCCAGTTGGGCGACGCCGGGTTGGCCACGAACGGCGCGGCCGCCACCACGATGGCCACCACCACCAGCGCCATCAGCATGCGCTGCAGGCTGCCGTTGGCCAGGCCCTGGGTCAGCCGGTGGGCGAAGCCGAACACCAGGTCCAGCTGCTTGTGGAACAGGTTGCGGCCGGTACTCCGGGTGACCACCGCATACAGATCGATCAGTCTGCGCAGCCCGAAGTACAGCACGATGCCGCCCAGCACGCCGGCGATGCTCATCACCAGCGGCAGGTTGAAGCCGTGCCAGACCGACAGGCTGTAGGCCGGCATGGCCGGGCCCAGGATCGAGGACGCCGCCGCATGCAGCACCGGTGCGACGGTGATGGCCGGCGCCACGCCGACCGCCACGCACACCACCACCAGGATCTCCACCGGCACCTTCATGAAACGCGGCGGCTCATGCGGCACCCGGTCCAGGTCGAGCGGCCCCTTGCCAAAGAAGGTGTCGTGCACGAAGCGCAGGCTGTAGGCCACGCCGAACACGCCGGCCAACAGCGCCGCGATCGATACCGCGATGCGCATGGGTTCTGGACCCTGCGCGGTGATCGCCTCGGCAAACAGCATTTCCTTGGACAGGAAACCATTGAGCAGCGGAATACCGGCCATCGCCAGCGAGGCTATGATCGCCAACGCGCTGGTGAACGGCATCAGCCTGCGCAGGCCCCCCAGCTTGCGCATGTCGCGCGTGCCGGTTTCATGGTCGATGATGCCGGCGGCCATGAACAGCGAGGCCTTGAAGGTGGCGTGGTTGAGGATGTGGAACACGCCGGCCACCACCGCCATCGGCGTGGACAGCCCGAACAGCAGGGTGATCAGGCCCAGGTGCGAGATCGTCGAATAGGCCAGCAGGCCTTTCAGGTCGTGCTGGAAGATGGCGTTCCAGGCGCCGATCAGCAGGGTCAGCGCGCCGATGCCGCTGACCGTATAGAAGAACAGGTCGGTACCGGCCAGTGCCGGGTGCAGGCGTGCCAGCAGGAACACGCCGGCTTTGACCATGGTGGCCGAGTGCAGGTAGGCCGACACCGGGGTCGGCGCGGCCATGGCGTGCGGCAGCCAGAAGTGGAACGGGAACTGTGCGCTCTTGGTGAAAATGCCGGCCAGCACCAGGAACAGGGCCCAGGGGTACAGCGCACTGGCGCGGATCGCATCGCCGGCGGCCAGCACCGCGTCCAGTTCGAAGCTGCCCACGATGCGGCCGATCAGCAGCACGCCGCCTAGCAGGGCCAGGCCGCCGCCGCCGGTGACCACCAGCGCCATCCGCGCGCCCTCGCGCGCGTCCTGGCGATGCGACCAGAAGCCGATCAGCAGGAACGAGCTGATGCTGGTCATTTCCCAGAACACCATCAGCAACAACAGGTTGCCCGACAGCACCATGCCCAGCATGGCGCCCATGAACAGCAGCAGGTAGCAGTAGAAGCGATGGGCGTTGTCGCGGGGGCTCAGGTAGTAGTGGGCGTACATCACCACCAGCGCGCCGATCGCCAGCACCAGACCGGCGAACATCCAGGCCAGCCCGTCCAGCCGCAGCGAGAAGGCCAGCCCGATCTGCGGCAGCCAGTCCCCGAAACTGCGCACCACCCCGCCTTCGAGGATGGCGGGGGTGAGGGCGGCGAGCAACGCCAGCCCGCCCACCGGTGCGGCCGCGGCCAGCCAGGCAGCAGTGGCACGGGAGCTGCGGCGGAGCACAACCACCGCAACCGCCATCAGGAAGGGCAGCGCGAGCAGCAGGAGCAGGGTCGGATTCATGCAGGGAATGCGGGATTCACGAGCAGGCCTTTCAGTCTAACAGGCGGGGATTTGTCGCCGATATACCCGATTACGCCATCAACTGCATGCAACGTGCGTGATTCATCTTTTTGCGGCAGCGGACGCGCTCCATTCGGGCCCGTTCAAGGCCGTATGGAACTCATCCCGCCCCGTTCAGTCCGTCCATGTGGCTCCCGTTCAGCCCAGCAACCACGGGGGCTGCGCCGGGATGCAGGGAGTATCAAGGGTGAACGCCCCGACGCCCCCCGAGTGCCACCCACGGCGATGCTGGACCCGCTGCCGTGGAGCAGGGGTGAGCTTCATCTCGTTCAGGTTCGGCGGCCCGGAGGTAGTGCCACGCCCTGCGTGGCAAGCGCCGTCAATGCGTCAGTAACGCCATCCCATCTGCCGATAGCCCTTGGCCATCACCCAGGCCGGGCCGATCAACAGATAGGTCAGGTCGGTCAGGAAGCTGGGCTTTCGCCCTTCGACCTTGTGGCCGATGAACTGGGCGATCCAGGCGACCACGAACACGCCCAGTCCCAGCCAGCCCAGGTTGGCCAGGCCGATTTCCGCTTCCAGCAGGCGGCAGGTGCAGCCGCACACGAACAGCAGCGCCAGCATGCCCAGGCCGAGCCGGCGCGAAAGCTTGTTGTAGAAACACCACGCGGTGAACATCGCCAGCCCCGCCCACACCCCGTACTGGAACCAGGTGATCAGCGGCGGCACGCACCACAGCAGGGCAATCACCGACCACAGGATCGCCGGCACCGCCACCACGTGGATGCGCTGGTTGAGCGTGTTGCGGTGGTCGTCGGAATAGCTGGCGAAATAGCGATCGATGGGCCGCACAAGCTGGGTCGTGGTGGACATTGCGCCTCCGGAGTGACCACAGGATACTCCCGCCAGCGGTCGGGTGGAGCGGGGTGAGCGGCCGGGGCGGGCGGGCCGGGGCAGGCGCGGCGGGGCGGGTAGAGCGGACTGTTAGTCCGCTGCTCCGCCGCAGCCGACTGACAGTCGGCTCTACCCCGCAGCCGACTGACAGTCGGCTCTACCTCGCAGCCGCCTGACAGTCGGCTCTACCGTTGGAGTGCGGGCTGCCGCACTCCATGCCGCCGGATTCGACCGGCCGCATCAATCGACCGAAATACCCGCCAGCCGCTGCAGGGCCTCGGCATACTTGGCCCGGGTGCGTTCGATGACCTCGGCCGGAATGCGCGGGCCCGGGGCGGTCTTGCCCCAGTCCAGCGTCTCCAGGTAATCGCGGACGAACTGCTTGTCGTAGCTCGGCGGGCTGGTCCCCACTTCGTACTCGTCGGCCGGCCAATAGCGCGAGGAATCCGGGGTCAGCATCTCGTCCATGATGTACAGGCGACCATCGGCGTCGGTACCGAACTCAAACTTGGTATCGGCCAGGATGATGCCGTGCTCGCGGGCGTAATCGGCGGCGAACTTGTAGATGCGCAGGGTGGCGTCGCGCACGCGCTCGGCCAGGTCCGCGCCGACCGTCTTCACCATCGCATCGAAATCGATGTTCTCGTCATGGTCGCCGACGGCGGCCTTGGTCGACGGAGTGAAGATCGGCTCGGGCAGCTGTTCGGCTTGGCGCAGGCCGTCGGGCAGCTCGATGCCGCTGACCTTGCCGGTGCGCTGGTAGTCCTTCCAGCCGCTGCCGATCAGGTAGCCGCGGGCGATGGCTTCCACCGGTACCGGCTTGAGCTTGCGGGTCACCACCGCGCGCTTGGCATACAGCGCCGCGTCCACGCCCTCGGGCAGCACACTGGCCACGTCGATGCCGGTGAGGTGGTTGGGCATCAGGTGCGCGGTCTTGGCGAACCAGAAGTTCGAGACCTGGCAGAGCATTTCGCCCTTGCCGGGAATCGGATCGGGAAGCACCACGTCGAAGGCCGACAGACGGTCGGTGGCGACCATCAGCAGGTAGTCCCCCGGCGGCGTGCCGGCGGGCAGCCGTTCGCGCGGAATGTCGAAAACATCACGCACCTTGCCGCGATGGCGCAAGGGCAGGCCGGGGAGATCGGATTGCAACAACGTGGTCGGCACGGGCACTCCTGGGGCTTCGTCGAGACGGCTGTCCAGGGCACCCGGAGGGCCCGCAGGGACAGCGGGCGGCCTAGTGTAAAGCGGGTTGGGGCCGCTGTGACGTAAAATGAGGTTCCTTTGTTGCCCCGGCCGCCCCGACGACCATGCGCTGGTACGGAAAACTGCTTGGATTCATCGCCGGCGCCCTGCTTTTCAGGCCCAATCCGCTGTTTGGTGCCGTGGTCGGCCTGCTGATCGGTCATGCCTTCGATGCCGACTGGTTCCGGCTGAACAGGGAGAACCCGTACCGGGAGCTGGGGCTGACCTCCGAGGCCACCGATGCCGAGGTCGACCTGGCCTACCGGCGGCTGATGTCCCAGTACCACCCCGACAAGGTCGTCGGCGCCGCCCCCGAGCTGCGCCAGCAGGCCGAGCGCAAGTCGCGCCAGCTCAATGCCGCCTACGACCGTATCAAGACCCTGCGCAGGCGCTGAGCGCGCGCGGCCCCTCTCCACGTCCTGAAGGCCCCGGCCATGTCCAACTGCATCATCGCCCCCTCCATCCTGTCCGCCAACTTCGCCCGCCTCGGCGAGGAAGTGGACAACGTGCTCGCCGCCGGCGCCGACTGGGTGCACTTCGACGTGATGGACAACCATTACGTGCCGAACCTGACCATCGGCCCGATGGTCTGCCAGGCCCTGCGCAAGCACGGCGTGACTGCCCCCATCGACGTGCACCTGATGGTGGAGCCGGTGGACCGCATCATCCCGGACTTCGCCGAGGCGGGTGCCACCTACATCAGCTTCCACCCCGAGGCCAGCCGCCACGTCCACCGCACCATCCAGCTGATCCGCTCGCTGGGCTGCAAGCCGGGCCTGGTGCTCAACCCGGGCACCCCGGTGGACATCCTCGACTGGGTGTTGGATGACCTGGACCTGGTGCTGCTGATGTCGGTCAATCCCGGTTTCGGCGGCCAGGCCTTCATTCCCTCTGCGCTGGACAAGCTGCGCGTGGTCCGCCAGAAGATCGATGCCAGCGGTCGCGACGTGCGCCTGGAGATCGACGGCGGGGTCAAGGCCGACAACATCGGCGCGATTGCCGCGGCCGGCGCCGATGCCTTCGTGGCGGGCTCGGCGATCTTCAACGCGCCGATCAGCTACAAGGACGTGATCGACCAGATGCGCCACAACGTGGCCAAGGCGCGGGGCTGAGCATGGGTGCGCCGGCGCTGCAGATCCGCGAGGCCACCGCTGCCGATGCCGCGCTGATCCTGCGCTTCATCCGCGAGCTGGCGATCTACGAAAAGGCCGAATCGTCGGTGCAGACCGACGAGGCCGGCATCGTCGCCAGCCTGTTCGGCGCGGGTGCCAAGGCGCGCGCGCTGATCTGCGAAGCCGGTGGCGAGGCGATCGGCTACGCGGTGTATTTCTACAACTACTCCACCTGGCTGGGCCGCAACGGCATTTACCTCGAAGACCTGTACGTGAGCCCGGCCAGTCGCGGCAGTGGCGCCGGCAAGGCCCTGTTGCAGCACATCGCACGCCTGGCCGTGGCCGAGGGCTGCGGCCGCTTCGAATGGTCGGTGCTGGACTGGAATGAGCCGGCCATCAAGTTCTATGAAGCCGCCGGCGCCAAGCCGCAGAGCGAGTGGACGGTGTACCGCCTCGAAGGCGAAGCCCTGAAGGCGTTTGCCGGCGGAGATTGAACGCCTATATGGCGAAGGCCATCATCGGGGCTATCAATGTCTGAGCTGTAGCCGATAGGTACACATGCCTTGCCACGAAGATGTCCCCGTAACAGAATCGATCCATCCAGCCCTCCAAGTACGCCCCCCTACTGATCGCGGGACGGCCGAAACGGGGGCTTTTTTTTGATCACGTTCCGTGGAGGCAAAGGCGTGCCCACTGCAGTCCTCATCGACGGCGGCTACTTCATCAAGCGGTTTCGGCGGATCGAGCCGGAAAACGCATACAACGCGTCCCGGGCGGCAGATCAGGCGCATAGATGGGCACTGGCGCACCTTCGTTCACCCACGGGCGAAGCAAGGGATCTGTATCGGATCTTCTTCTACGACTGCCCTCCGCTTCTTAAGCGGATGCACAATCCGATATCAGGCGAGTGCGTTGATTACGCTCGTTCGCCAGAAGCGCGCTTTAGACGGGAGCTGCACGAGAAATTGCGTCAGATGCGCAAGGTTGCTCTGCGACTGGGCCACTTGACCGACTTCAATACGTGGTCTGCCCGTCCGGGCGTACTTGATGATCTGCTGAAGGGGCGTCGTCGCTTCGCCGATCTTGCGGCTGAAGATGTCCATCCAGTGATAAGGCAGAAGGGGGTCGACATGCGAATAGGCATCGACATCGCTTCCTTCGCCCTGAAGCGGCAGGTTCGGCAGATCGTTCTGATGGCCGGTGACGCTGATTTCGTACCCGCGGCGAAGTTGGCCAGGCGCGAAGGCGTCGACTTCGTGCTGGACCCCATGTGGTCCGCCATTCCGCAAGGCCTGGTCGAGCATATAGACGGGATGCGCTCGGTCTGCCCCCGGCCCCAAAAAAAAGACCGCACTCTTGCGAATGCGGCCCTGGGAATAGCGGGAGGCTGATCCTGCCTCCATCCATCGTCCCTGCTATGGACTTCCATTCTCCGGGCGATCAGTGACCGTTTGATGACGTTCACTGCGCCTGAGCCACCGGGCTGGTAGCCTGCGCCTCCCCCTCCCATGGAAGTGCGGTATGCGTGGTCCTCGCTGGCGTCTGATCCTCAATGGCAAGTCCACGGGCAACGTCGAGCTGCGCGAGGCGGTGCATGCGCTTCGCGAGCAGGGGGTGACGCTCGAGGCCCGGGTCACCTGGGAAGACGGCGACGCCGAGCGTTACGTGGCCGAAGCCATCGAGCACGGCGTGGACACCATCATCGCCGCCGGTGGCGACGGCACCCTGAGCGAAGTGGCGGAAACCCTGGCCCACCGCGACGAGGGGGCGGACGCGCTGCCGACGCTGGGGCTGGTGCCGCTGGGCACGGCCAATGACTTCGCTACCGCGGCGGGCATTCCCGACGAGCCGATCCAGGCGCTGCAGATGATCCTCGCCCAGCCGGCATGCCCGCTGGACCTGCTGCGGATCGACGCCGACGGTGACCTGTGGTGGTGCGCGAACGTGGCCAGCGGGGGCTTCGGCACCGAAGTGACGGTGGAGACCGACGAGGGCCTGAAGAAGGTGCTCGGCGGCCTGGCCTACCTGGTAACCGGCATCTCCCGCCTGGGCCGGATCGAGCCCATCCAGGCCCGGCTGCGCACCCCGGATTTCAGCTGGGAGGGCGGCTTCATCGCGCTGGGCATCGGCAACGGCCGCCAGGCCGGGGGAGGGCAGGTGCTGTGCCCCGAAGCGCTGGTCAACGACGGCCTGCTCGACCTCACCGTGATCCCCGAGCTGAGTGGCGAAGTCGCGTCGACGCTGGGCGCATTGATCCGTGGCGGCAAGCAGGGCGCGCTGGAGCAGGTGGCCGAGCGCACCCGCGCGCCGTGGGTGGAAATCGAGGCCGACGAGCCAATGACCCTCAACCTGGACGGCGAACCGGTGCGCGCGCGCCGCTTCCGCATCGACTGCGTGGCAGCACGCGTGCGCATGCACCTCCCGCTCGACAGCGCGCTCCTGAAGTAGGCTGTTGCCGCACCGCTCGCCGTAGAGCCGGGCCCTGCCGGGCTGCTCAGAGCAGCGGAATATCCTCTTCCCTGGTCGGGAAGCCAAACGCCTCCCGCTTCTTGCGAATGTGCTCAGCCATCGGCGGACGCGGGATGTTGCGCGCGATCAGCCATTGCTGACATTTCTTCTGCCACGGAAGCAGATCGGGTGTTGTGATTTCCCAGTAGATGTCTTCGACCATCTTCTGCCTGGCGGTGCCATCCGATCTACTGGCCGACTGCTTCGAAATCGTGGGGTCCGCGCCATGCTCAAGCAGCCAGTAGGCAGAATCGAATCCCCCTCGTCTTGTGTACCAGCTCAGAACCGTGTCATCGCCCATGCTCAGGCTGGATTCGTTGATGTTCGCGCCGTTCTCAATCAGCGTCTGGATGTTCTTCCACTGGTTCCCACTAAGGAATGCCTGAAGCAGGAGGGTCTCATTGTTGATGTTGCGTGTGTTCGGGTCGGCGCCATGTTTGAGCAGAAGCTCAAGGTAGCTTGGATCGTCCATTTTGGCTGCGTAGACCATCGCATTGTTGAAGTGAATCATCTCTCCATTCATGTGCTTGGACTCACGCACATTAGGATCCGCGCCCGCCTCAAGCAGCGCCCTCAGTCCCGCCAAGCTGCGGGCGCGTAGTGGCCACGCAATCAGTGGTATGCCATCGCGGCGTGCAAAGGAAGAGTCGGGATCTACGCCTTCATCTTTGATCAAGTGGCGGATGGTCTCCGCGTCCCCAGTCTCGGTTGCGACGGCAAGCTGCAACGCTTTGCCGTTGAAATAGTCGCCAGCGCCATGTGAACACGACGCCGCGCAGCCACTGACCATGAGCAAAGTAAGCAGCGCCATGGCGGCGAGTGCAATTTTCCTGAAAACGGTGGTTGCAGGGGGTGAAACCAGTCTCAATTCTCGTCCTCGAAAGGGGGCAGGATGGGCAAGTCTTTAGAGAAGAGGCACGTCTTCTTCTTTGGTTGGGAACCCAAACGCTTCACGTTTCTTCCGGAGGCCGTCCGGCATGGGCGGCCGTGGAATATTCCGAGCGACCAGCCACTGCTGGCATTTCTTCTGCCAGGGCAGGAGATCTGGCCTGGTCACACCCCAATAGATGTGCTCGGCCATGATCATTCGATTGGGCTTGCCCGACGTTTTAGGCGGGGTAAGCATGATCGTCGGATCCGCACCATGCTCCATCAACCAGTACGCATGTTCGAAGGCGCCGCGAGTGGTATACCAGCTCAACACCGTATCGGCGCTTCCCCGATTTGCCTCATTGATGTTCGCACCATTCTCGACCAGGAGTTTGACGTTCTTCCACTGGTTGCCAGAGATGAAGGCCTGGAACAACAAGGTCTCGTTGGCAGAGTTACGAGTGTTGGCATCCCCGCCATGCTTGAGGAGCAGCTCAAGGAAGCGTGGATCGTCCATCTTGGCGGCGTAGACCATCGCGTTGTTGAAGCGGAGTTCGCGACCCTCCACTTGCTTCACCTGACGCGCGTTCGGGTCGGCGCCGTTTTCCAGAAGTCCGCGCAGTCCCTCCAGGTTCCCTGCGCGCAGGGGCCATGCGACCAACGGAATACCGTCGCGCTTGGCGAAGATACTGTCGGGGTCGACGCCTTCATCTTTGATCAGTCGTCGAATGGTTTGCATATCGCCGGTTTCGGTCGCGATAGCCAACTCCAATGCCTTCCCATCGAAGTAGTCATCGGCGCCATGCGAAGAAGCTGCCGTGCAGCCGCTGAACACAAAAAGCATCAGCCATGCGGTTACCGCCAGCACGGCCTGCACTACATGAGTTGCTTCAACCTGTGGCAAGCCTTTCAACGCCGGTGCTCCGAGGATTCAGGATAGCTGCCTTGTCAGAGAAGGGGGACGTCCTCTTCTCTCGTGGGGAACCCAAAGGCTTCACGCTTCTTGCGGATGTGCTCAGGCATCGGTGGACGCGGGATGTTTCGTTCGACCAGCCATTCCTGGCACTTCTTCTGCCAAGCCAGAAGTTCGGGCGTGGTGACGCCCCAGTAAATCTCCTCAACCATCATCTGTCGCGATGGAAGGTTGGATCCAGCGGGCGGGCGCGACGGAATGGTCGGGTCTGCGCCATGCTCCAGCAGCCAATAGGCAGAATCAAATCCACCCCGGCTGGTGTACCAACTCAGAACCGTGTCATCTCCCTTGCTGAGGTTGGACTCGTTGATGTTCGCGCCATGCTCCAGCAACGTCTGGATGTTCTTCCATTGATTGCCGCTGAGGAACGCCTGCAACATCAGCGTTTCATTGGCAGAATTGCGCGTATTTGGATCTCCACCATGTTGCAGGAGCAACTCCAGAAATCGCGGGTCTTCAATTTTCGCGGCGTAGACCATCGCGTTGTTGAAGTGAATCTCCCTGCCGTTCATCTGTTTCACTTCGCGCGCATTCGGATCGGCCCCGTTGTCCAGCAGTGCGCGAAGACCTTGCAGATTGCCTGCGCGGAGCGGCCACGCCACGATGGGGATCCCATCGCGACGCCCGAACGTAGAGTCGGGATCGACCCCCGCATCCTTGATCAAGCGGCGGATGGCTTCCGCGTCACCAGTCTCGGTAGCGACGGCGAGCTGCAACGCCTTGCCGTCGAAATAGTCGCCAGCGCCATATGAAGAAGATGCCGCGCAGCCACTGACAAGAAGTATAGTCAGAAATGCGATGGCAGCGGATGCAATCTTCGCGGCATGGAGTGCTTCAGGAGCGGGAAGTATTCTCAACTCTGGGGCTCGGAGAGGTTAAGGAGGGGCGCATTCTTAAAGAAGCGGAACATCCTCTTCTCTCGTTGGGAAGCCAAAAGCTTCGCGCTTCTGTCTGATTCCGTCTGGCATTGGCGGACGCGGGATGTTGCGCTCGATCAGCCACTGCTGGCACTTCTTCTGCCACGGTAGAAGATCCGGAGTGGTGATGCCCCAGTAGATGTGTTCCGCAACGAACATGCGGTCCGGCTCGCCGATTGATGACTTGAGCATCACACTCGGGTCCGCGCCGTGCTCGAGAAGCCAGTAAACGTGCTCGAAGGCGCCACGTCCGCTGTACCAGCTGACAGGGGTATCGGAAGGGCCGAGGCTGGGCTCATTCACGTCCGCGCCGCCCTCGACCAACTGCTTAACGTTGCTCCACTGGTTGCCGCTGATGAATGCCTGGTAGAGCAATGTTTCGTTGTTGGAGTTGCGCGTGTTGGGGTCGCCACCATGCTGCAGGAGCAATGCGAGAAAGCGCGGGTCGTCCATCTTGGCGGCGTAGACCATGGCATTGTTGAAGTGGACCACCTCACCGTTCATCTGCTTCACCAGCCGCGCATTGGGGTCTGCGCCGTTTTCCAACATGGCGCGCAAGCCATCCAGGTTCTTGGCCCGCAAGGGCCACGCCAGCAGTGGAACGCCATCGCGGCTGGAAAACGACTTGTCGGGTTCAACACCGTCGTCCTTGATAAGCCGCCGAATGGCATCTACATCGCCGTCTTCGCTGGCGATCGCCAGCTTTAACTCGCTCCCTGAGAAATACTGGTCTGCACCATGTGCGGACGTCGCGGCGCACCCACTGAGCGCAAAAAGTGTGAGCCATGCCGCACTTAGAAGCGTTTTTGTCATCAAGTTGTGAAGGCCCGCGCGCATGATCATCCTGATGTTGAGCCCCTGAAGGGGTGACATTAGCAAAACGTTCTGTTATTCGATAACCAGCGCGGTTCGGGGGGAGCGCGCGCCTTCACTGTGCAATGGAGCTTGCCATGAGTGGTCCCGATACTGAAACGCGCGCCCGCGCCATCCAAGAACAGAGTCGTCTTGTCGAGCAGCTGCGTGAAAGCGGCAACGATAGCGAAGCGGATCGTCTGCAGGAAACCTACCATGCGAGCGAGATGGCGGGTCTTGCCGCCGATGTCTATCAATCAGCCAAGGGCGATGGCAAACCACCTGTCGGTTGGATCCGCGCCAGTGCTGATCCGGAGGCCCTTCGAGCCGCTGGCATCAATATGACGGATGAAGAAGTTCGCAATCATCTCAGTCCCACGCAGTCTGGGTTCCGCGCAGAGATTTACGTTCCTGACAAGGGCGTATTGGGTGAGGAGGCCAGGCCGGTCGTCGTATTCAAAGGCTCGACAGGCGAAATCATCGATCCTTCCGTTCCGAGTGGTCGGCGCGAATCTGGCGGCGAGGACTTCCTCAACAATGGCCAGCAGGGTATCGGCATGCGTAGCGATTACTACGATCGCGCGATGACGCTGGCGGTACGTCTGCAAGACCGGGTCGGTAACAACTTCGAAATCGCCGGCCACTCCCTCGGCGGCGGCATGGCCTCCGCCGCCTCCGCCGTCACCGGAGCCCGTGCCACTACCTTCAACGCGGCCGGCCTGCATCCCGACACGCCCGCGCGTTTTGCCAAAGAGAACGGTCTGCCGACCTTCAATCCGCAGCAGACGGTGCACACCTACCAGGCCGCTGGCGAGGTGTTGAATGATGTACAGAACGGCATGCAGAAGCTCAGCGACGAACAGCGCCGGGGCTACGGTGTGCTCGCCAATGAGATGGGAATGCTGCTGAAAGAGCCGGCCATGCAGAAGCTGGTCGGCGACAAGCTTCGCGAGATGATGCCGGCGGGGGCGCAGACCTCGGCCGCGCAGTTCGTCGAACAGCTGGCAACCAAGCCTGGGCAGGAGGCGCTGCGGAACATTCCCGTGGCGGCGGGCAAGCTTGAGTTGCTGCTTGACTCCAAGATGGTCGACAAAAGTGACAAGGACGCCAGCATCGTCGACCGCCCGAACGTGGCGGCACCCAGCCAGGTGGCCGAGCTTGCGGGCCCGCTGTCACACGCGCTGCATGCCACTGGCTACGGTATGCGTGGAGGCCGCATCATCGGCGAGCAGGTCGAGCGGGTGGGGGCAACCGGCGCGCAGGTGCTGGACAAGATAGGCGACGGTGCCGAGGTCGTGCTCAAGACCCAGGGCATGGCGATTGGCCAAGTGGTGAACTTCGGGTCTGCCACCCTGCAGGTCAGCACCAAAGCCAGCACCACTGTGATTGCGTCCGGACGCGAGCTGACCGGCGGCATCGAAGCCACCCTGCATCGGGCCGAATCGCAGGCGCGCTCGGGTGGCATGTCGGCACTGTCGTGGATAACCGACAAGGTCGGCCTGGACAGCGTGTCCGAGCGCCTGGTCAGGGAAGCCGAGCGCACCCGCAACGACGGCGAACACCGGGCACAAAGCGCCACCCGCCACGCGCAGTCCGACGCAGACGGCATCCGTGCGTTGGGCGACCGCAGCGCCGCCGCCATTGGCCACAATGGTCAGTGGGTGGCCGGCAAGCTACAGAACGGGTTCGCCACCGCCGGCGCCTATGTGGACAGCGGTTACGATCTGGCTGCGTCCCATGTGAAGGGCATCAGCGCGCACGCTCCGGCCGTCTTCGCTACGGTGGGCGGAGCAGGGGCCGGTCTCACCACGGCCGCGGCCACCCACGTGCCGGCGGGGCCGCCACCGCTGGCGCTGCACAACCTCTCAAACCTCGCCAAGTCTGCGCGGGTGATCGAGGGGCTCAGCCCTTCCTTCGGCGAGGCGGCAGCGCGCCACGGCATGGCCGATACCGTCATTCCCAGCCTGGATGCCGAGCTCATCAAACAGGAAGCGCAGGCTCGCGCGCTGCTGGAACAGCACGAACGCATCCAGCACCCGGCGGAGAAGCACGCCGCCGTCGCCCCCGAGCCCTCCACGCTGGTGGTCGGCATCAACGATCCGGGCCACAGGCAGTACCACATGTTCCAAGGCGCCCAAGCCGGGGTGCACGGCATCGATGCCGCCCACAACCGCGTGCCCGACCTGCAGAGTGACCAGCTGGCCGGTGCGCTGGCGGCGAAGGCCACGCAGGAGGGTCTGGAACGCATCGAGCGGGTCGTGCTCAGCGAGGACCGCACCCGCGTGTTCGCGGTAGATACCCAGGATCTCACCTCCGTGCACCGCCACCTGGCGCAGGTGGACGTGGTGGCCGGCCGGCAGCAGCCGCTCAGCGTGAGCACCGAGCAGGTGGCCGAGGTCAACCGCCAGCAGGAACGCGCCGCTGCTGCCCCGGCGCTGGTGGCTGACCTGGGCGCCGAACAGCAGCGCGAGCAGGAGCAGCAGGCGGCGCGCCGGATGGGATGAGGCGGGGCAGGTGGGGACCGGCGGCGGCCGCTGGAACGGCAGGAGCGGCGGGATTGGTTGGAACGGCGGGACCGACGGGAACGCCTGCACCGGCGGGAATGCCTGGAACGGCTGGAACGGCTGGAACGGCTGGAACGAGGGTAGTGCCGACTGTTAGTCGGCTGCTTGACCGGGCAGCCGACTAACAGTCGGCGCTACCTCCGCCACCTCCGCTACCTCCGGCCTGAGGCCTTTCTCCATCCGGCCGCGCCACGGCCCGGGTTCCATCCGGTGGCGCCAATGCGGTACAGTCGCCGGGTGTCCATTCTGACGACCCCGCATACCCTTTCTTCCGCTCGCCGTGGTTGGCGATGGTGGCCTGTTGCCGTCGTCCGTCCCGCCACCGCCGTTTCCCGGAAGGAAAGTCGTCTTGATCACGCTCGAGCAGTTCCAGCAGCAGGCCGCTGAAGGCCACACCCGCATCCCCGTCGTCCGTGAAGTGCTGTCCGACCTGGACACGCCGCTTTCGGTCTATCTGAAGCTCGCCGACGGCCCGCACACCTATCTGTTCGAATCGGTCGAAGGCGGCGAACGCTTCGGGCGCTATTCCATCATCGGCCTGCCGGCCCGCCGCGTGTACGCCTTCCACGGCCACACCCTGACCGTCAGCGAAGCGGGCCAGGTGGTCGAAACCCGTGAGGTGGCCGACCCGTTCACCGAAGTGGAGACGCTGCGCAGCGCCCATTCCGTGCCCAAGCTGGCCGGCCTGCCCGGCTTCACCGGCGGCCTGGTGGGCTGGTTCGGGTTCGAATGCATCGGCTACATCGAACCGCGCCTGGCTCCGCCACGCGGCCGCGATGAGCTCGGCACCCCGGACATCCTGCTGCTGCACTCCGAAGAGCTGGCGGTGTTCGACAACCTCAAGGGCCGCCTGTACCTGATCGTGCACGCCGACCCGGGCCAGCCCGGTGCATGGGACGAGGCGCAAACGCGGCTGGACGGCCTGGTGGCCAAGCTGCGCGCGCCCGGCGCGGGCTACCCGGTGCCGATCACCCGCGACGTGCTGGACGAAAACGACTTCGTGTCCGGCTTCACCCGCGAAGGGTTCATTGCCGCCGTGGACAAATCCAAGGAATACATCCGCGCCGGCGACATCTTCCAGGTGGTGCTCAGCCAGCGCCTGAGCGTGCCGTTCAAGGCGCGCCCGGTGGATGTTTACCGTGCACTGCGCGCGCTGAATCCGTCGCCGTACATGTACTTCCTCGACACCGGCGACGTGCAGGTGGTCGGCTCCTCGCCGGAAATCCTCGTGCGCCTGCAGGACGGGGAAGTGACCGTGCGCCCGATCGCCGGTACCCGCCCGCGCGGCGCCACGGTGGAAGAGGACAACGCACTGGAAGCCGAACTGCTGGCCGATCCGAAGGAGCGCGCCGAGCACCTGATGCTGATCGACCTGGGCCGCAACGACGCCGGCCGCGTTTCCAAGGCCGGCACGGTGGAAGTAGGCGAGCAGTTCGTGATCGAACGCTACAGCCACGTCATGCACATCGTCAGCGAAGTGACCGGGCAGCTGCAGCCGGGCCTGAGCTACGCCGATGTGCTGCGTGCCACGTTCCCGGCCGGCACGGTCAGTGGCGCACCGAAGATCCGCGCGCTGGAAGTGATCCGCGAGCTGGAGCCGATCAAGCGCAATGTCTACGCCGGCAGCATCGGTTACATCGGCTGGCACGGCGATGCCGACACCGCGATCGCCATCCGTACCGCGGTGATCAAGGACGGCCGCCTGCACGTGCAGGCCGGCGCCGGCATCGTCTACGACTCGGACCCGGGCAAGGAATGGGACGAGACCATGAACAAGGGCCGCGCATTGTTCCGCGCCGTCGCCCAGGCCGCCAAGGGCCTGTAATTCACCCGGTTGCCGGCCAACGGCCGGCGCTACCGATTCCGTATTGCATCCTTGATTCCAGGAATTTGCCATGTTGTTGATGCTCGACAACTACGACAGCTTCACCTACAACCTCGTGCAGTACCTGCAGACGCTGGGCGCCGAAGTAAAAGTGGTGCGCAACGACGCCCTGAGCGTTGAGGAGATCGCCGCGCTCGCGCCGGAGCGCATCGTGATCTCACCCGGCCCGTGTACGCCCAACGAAGCGGGCGTGTCGCTGGAGCTGATCCGACGGCTGGGTCCGACCACGCCCATCCTGGGCGTGTGCCTGGGCCACCAGGGCATCGGCCAGGTGTACGGCGGCGATGTCATCCGCGCCGGCACCATCATGCATGGCAAGACCTCGCCGATCCGGCATGAAGGCAAGGGCGTGTTTGCCGGCCTGCCGGACCGCTACCAGGCCACCCGCTACCACTCGCTGGTGGTCGACAAGACCACGCTGCCGGACTGCCTGGAAGTCACGGCCTGGACCGAGAACGAGGACGGGTCGATGGAAGAGATCATGGGCCTGCGCCACCGGGAGTACCCAGTGGAAGGCGTGCAGTTCCATCCCGAATCGATCCTTACCGAGCATGGCCACGCCCTGCTGAAGAACTTCCTGCAGCGCTGAGGCGCCGCATCCGTACTGCAAAGGAATCCACATGACCTTCTCCCCCCAGGAAGCCCTGCAACGCACCATCGAACACCGCGAGATCTTCTTCGACGAGATGGTCGACCTGATGCGCCAGGTGATGCGTGGTGAGGTGTCGCCGGTAATGACCGCCGCGATCCTCACCGGCCTGCGGGTCAAGAAGGAAACCGTGGGCGAGATCGCCGGTGCCGCCACGGTGATGCGTGAACTGGCGCTCGCCGTGCCGGTCGAAGACCGCACCCACCTGATCGACATCGTCGGTACCGGTGGCGACGGCTCGCATACCTTCAACATCTCCACCTGCGCGATGTTCGTGGTGGCGGCGGCGGGCGCGAAGGTCGCCAAGCATGGCAACCGCAGCGTCTCGTCCAAGTCAGGCAGTGCCGATGCGGTCGAAGCACTGGGCGCGATCATCGAGCTGCGTCCGGAGGAGGTGGCCCGCGCGATCAGTGAAACCGGCATCGGCTTCATGTTCGCCCCGATGCACCACCCCGCCATGAAGGTGGTGGCCCCGGTACGGCGCGAAATGGGCGTGCGCACCATCTTCAACATCCTCGGCCCGCTGACCAACCCGGTCGGTGCCACCAACGTGCTGATGGGCGTGTTCCATCCCGACCTGGTCGGCATCCAGGCACGCGTGCTGCGCGAGCTGGGCGCCGAGCGCGCCATGGTGGTCTGGGGCCGCGACAACATGGACGAGATCTCGCTGGGCGCCGGTACCCTGGTGGGCGAGCTGCGCGATGGCAAGGTGCGCGAGTACGAGATCCACCCCGAAGACTTCGGCATCGCCATGTCGGCCAGTCGCAACCTCAAGGTCAGCGGGCCGGAAGAATCGATCGCCATGCTGCGCGGGGTGCTCGACGACCAGCCCGGCCCGGCGCTGGACATCGTGGCGCTCAATGCTGGCGCGGCGCTGTACGTGGCCGGCGTGGCCAGCAGCATCGCCGACGGCCTGGCCCGTGCCCGTGCGGCCATCGCCGACGGCAGCGCACGCCAGCGCATGCAGGATTACGTGGATGCCACCCAGCGCATCCGCCACGCGGGCTGAGCCCGATTTCACGCTTTGCTGCCGGCTGGCCGATAATGGCCGGCCTGAAGGACCCCGAACGACATGAGCGACAAGAGCGACATCCTCGAGACCATCCTGGCCCGCAAGGCCGTTGAAGTGGCCGAGCGCCGTGCGCGGGTTCCGCTGGAAGCGCTGCAGGCGCGCCTGGCCGAGGCCCCGCCGGTGCGCGGCTTCGCCGAGGCGCTGCGCGCGGCGATCGCGGCCGGTGACCCGGCGGTGATCGCCGAGGTCAAGAAGGCCAGTCCCTCCAAGGGCGTGATCCGCCCGGACTTCCACCCGGCCGATATCGCGGTCAGCTATGAATTCGGCGGTGCCAGCTGCCTGTCGGTGCTGACGGATGTGGACTTCTTCCAGGGCGACGATGCCTACCTGCAGCAGGCGCGCGGGGCCTGCACGCTGCCGGTGCTGCGCAAGGACTTCGTGATCGACGCCTACCAGGTCTACGAAGCCCGCGTGCTGGGTGCCGACTGCATCCTGCTGATCGTGGCCGCGCTGGAAGACCGCCAGCTGGCCGAGCTGTCCGACCTGGCGATGCAGCTGGGCATGGACGTGCTGGTGGAGGTGCACGACATCGACGAGCTGGAGCGCGCCATCCAGGTGCCGGTTCCGCTGATCGGTATCAACAACCGCAACCTGCGCACCTTCGAGGTGTCGCTGCAGACCACCCTGGACATGCGCCAGGCCGTCCCGCGCGACCGTCTGCTGGTGACCGAAAGCGGCATCCTGGGCCCGGACGACGTGGCGCTGATGCGCGGCAACGGGATCAATGCGTTCCTGGTCGGCGAGGCCTTCATGCGGGTGGAAGAGCCCGGCGAGGGCCTGCGTCAGCTATTCTTCAGCGCATGACTGCGATCTACCCGACTCCGCGCGACGACGCGCCGCTGGTGGTCTTCGACTTCGACCACACCCTGTACGACGGTGACTCGGGCAGCCACCTGTTCGCTTCGCTGATCAAGCGCAATCCTTTGCGGCTGCTGGCCGCACTCCTGGTGACGCCGCTGGCCGGACCGCTGGTGGCGATGCTGCCGACCCGGCGTACCGGCATTTCGGTCTATGTCTGGATCGCCACGTTCGGCCTGCACCGGGCGCGCGAATTCAACCGGGTCATCGACGCCTACGTGCTCAAGCATGAGGCACAACTGCGCGCCAAACTGCTGCCGCAGGCATTGGAGGTGTTCGCCGCGCACCGCGCACAGGGCGACCGCGTGGTGGTGGCCACCGGCGCGCCGCCGGAGCTGGCGCGGGCAATCCTGGCCTTCGTCGCCCACCAGGGCGTGCCGGTGATCGGCAGCGAAGTCGGGCCACGCCTGGGCGCGGTCGGCGCCACCCGCCACTGCCATAACGAAGAGAAGATGCGCATGCTGCGCGAGCGCGGCTATGGCGACATCGACGTGGCCTATTCGGACAGCACCGCCGACCTGCCGCTGCTGCTGGCCGCGAAGGAGCCGGTAGTGGTGAACCCGAAGGTGTCCAAGGTCGCGTACTTCCAGCAGGTGCTGAAGCCCGGTACCCGGATCCTCAATTGGGGTTGCGTGGATCGCGGCGGCGACCGGTGAGGCGTATCGACCAACGGTCGATACCTACCGTTGGCGCGCATTGCCGGTATGCGCAGCGGGCGCCCCCGGCCTCACGCCGGTAGCGCCCTACCGTTGGTAGGGCGACGGCGCACAGCGCCGCGCGTTACCCCGCCAGCCAGCCGTGCACCGCGCCGCCGATCTGGTACAGGCTGATCGAAAGCACCAGCACGCCCACGGCCACCAGCACCCAGCGCTCCTTGACCCGCTTCACCAGCACCGCGGCCAGCGGCGCGGCCATCATGCCGCCGATCAGCAGGCCGGCCACGATGTTCAGGTATTGCAGCCCCATCGACAGCAGGAAGGTGATCGACACCGCCAGGGTCACCACGAACTCGGCGGCATTGACCGTGCCGATGGTGGTGCGCGCCTGCCCGCCACGGGCGAGCAGGGTGGAGGTGGCCACCGGGCCCCAGCCGCCGCCGCCGCTGGCGTCCAGCAGGCCGGCGAAGAAGCCCAGCACCGGGACCCGCTTCACTTCCTGGCGTGGCACCAGCCGCCCAGCCGCGCGCAGCAGGATGAAGATCGCCAGGACCAGCAGATAGGCGTAGATGAAGGGGCGGATGGCCTCGCCCGGCAATTGGGTCAACACGTAGGCGCCCACCACCCCGCCGACCGCGCCGGGCAGGGCCAGGCGCAGGAACAGGCGCTTGTCCACATTGCCGGCGACCAGGTGCGAAACGCCGGAGGCGCCTGTCGTGAACACCTCGGCGGTATGCACGCTTGCGCTCACCGCCGCGGGCGGAATGCCCATGCTGAGCATCACCGACGAGGACACCAGCCCGAACGCCATGCCCAGCGCGCCATCGACCAGCTGCGCGCCAAGCCCGATCAGGATGAACCAGTAGAATTCGCTGCCAGGAGTCATGCCATCACCCTAACGGCAATGCGTGAACGACGCTGTCATGGCCGTCGGTAGCGCCGGCCGTTGGCCGGCAGCCGGAATCACCGGGTGCCGTACAGGACCACCGTCTTGCCCCGGGCATGAAGCAGCCCGTCGCTCTGCAGCTTCTTCAGCACGCGGCCGGCCATCTCACGCGAGCAGCCGACCAGCCGCGCCAGCTCCTGGCGGGACACCCGCAGCTGGGTGCCCTGGGGGTGGCTCATGGCTTCCGGCTCGCGGGCCAGATCGTGCAGGGTCCGTACGATACGGTCGGTGACATCCAGGAACGCCAGCCGGCTGGCCTTGCGGCTTGTGTCCAGCAGGCGCTTGGACACCTGCTGCCCCAGCGCGTACAGCAGCCGGGGGGCATCGGTGGAGAGCGGCCCCAGGAACAGCTGGTGCAGGCGCTCGTAGCTGATCTCGGCCAGCTCGCAGGGGGTACGGGTGCGCAGGATCACCTCGCGGCGTTCGGTTTCCACGAACAGGCCCATCTCGCCCACGAACTCGCCCGAGCCGAAGTAGCCCAGGACCAGCTCACGGTCGTCATCTTCCTCGGCGATTATGGAGACCGAGCCGCTGATGACGTAATAAAGGGTGCCGGCAGGGTCGCCAGGGCGGAAAACATCGGTGCGGGCCGGGTAACGGCGTCTGTGGCTGTGGGCCAGAAAGCGGTCAATGGTGGCGATGTCCAGGGCCAATGGACTTGTGGCAAGGCGCACAGATGACACGTTGAGGCGCTCCCTTTGCTCATGAACAATTCACGGCTATGTGCCGCGAGCTTAACGATCAGGGTTGTGAAGGGCAAACCCCAACACAGCAACTTGTTTCAATGCAAGTTTCGCCCTCGATCAGTTTGCCCCATAATTGATCCTTTCCCACCACACACAGGATCGACCGCCGTGGTCAAGCCGTTGCCTCGCCTGAGGTTGCAGGGTTTCAACAACCTCACCAAGGCGCTGAGCTTCAACATCTATGACGTGTGTTACGCGCGCACCGAAGAGGAGCGCCAGCGTTACATTGAATACATCGATGAAGAGTACAACGCCGATAGGCTGACTCAAATCTTGACCGATGTCGCCGAGATCATCGGCGCCAACATCCTCAACGTCGCGCGCCAGGACTACGATCCGCAGGGCGCGTCGGTGACGATCCTGATCTCCGAAGAACCGGTGATCGACAAGAAGCTGGCGGGCAAGGAGCTGATCTCCGATGCCGTGGTAGCGCACATGGACAAGAGCCACATCACCGTCCATACCTACCCCGAGACCCACCCGCAGGAAGGCATCGCAACGTTCCGCGCGGACATCGATGTGGCTACCTGTGGCGTGATTTCGCCGCTGAAGGCGCTGAACTACCTGATCGAGAGCCTGGAATCGGACATCGTGATCATGGACTACCGCGTCCGTGGCTTCACCCGTGACGTGAAGGGCAAGAAGCACTACATCGATCACAAGATCAACTCGATCCAGAACTTCCTGGCCAAGAACATCAAGTCGCGTTACGAGATGTTCGACGTCAACGTCTACCAGGAAAACATCTTCCACACGAAGATGCACCTGAAGGACTTCGACCTGGACCAGTACCTGTTCGAGGAAAAGGCCAAGAACATTTCGTTCAAGGAACGGATGAAGATCGAAGCGCTGCTCAAGCGCGAGATCGAAGAGCTGTTCCACGGGCGCAATCTGTCCGAGTAAGACCCCGCGACACCGTTCGGGCCCCGGCCCGGATGGCGCCGCATCAGGCGGGACGTCCCGCCCTGTGGAACATCTGTTTTGCGCAGAATCAATGTTCCACGGCATGCTACCGACGACGGTCCGGTGTGAAGACACCGGGCCGTTTTGCTTTTGTTTAGGAGGCACCCATGCCCTGGATCTACCTGCTGCTGGCCGGCATCTTTGAAATCGGCTTTGCGATCGGAATGAAGTACTCGGACGGCTTCAGCAAGCCGTTGCCCACGCTTGCCACGGTGGGCGCGGCGCTGGTCAGCCTGTACCTGATGAGCCAGGCGATGAAGAGCATCCCGGTCGGCACCGCCTACGCGATCTGGACCGGCATTGGCGCCCTGGGCGTGGCCACGCTGGGCATCTTCCTGTTCGGCGACAGTGCCTCGGCGCCACGCCTGGCCTGCATCGGCCTGATCGTGGCCGGGGTGATCGGGCTGAAACTGGTTTCGGGGTGAGCCCGCCTTCGGCGCCGCCCTACCAACGGTAGGGCGCTACCACGTGCCTCCCGCCACGGTGGATCCATGGCCGCCGCGGATTCCCGGCGGCGCATCGCCGATCACCATGCATCCCGATCACGCCGGATCCCCGTCACGGTGGATCGCCGATCACGCCGGATTGCCGATCACCGCGGCCCCCGATCCCGCTGGATCGCCGATCACCGCGGCCCCGATCCCGCTGGATCGCCGATCACCGCGGCCCCGATCCCGCTGGATCGCCGATCACCGCGGCCCCGATCCCGCTGGATCGCCGATCACCGCGGCCCCCGATCCCGCCGGATTGCGGATCACCGCGGCCCCCGATCCCGCTGGATCGCCGATCACCGCGGCCCCGATCCCGCTGGATCGCCGATCAACGCGGACCCCGATCCCGCCGGAGCTGCGGTAGGTATCGACCGTTGGTCGATACGCGTTACAACCGGTACGCGATGGTCTTCATGGCCTTGGATGCCAGGGCCATCACCCCCGGGATCGGGAAGGGCAGCTTCCGCGCGCCGGCGTGTTCGGCATGGTCGGCGTGCCTGGCCTCGTCGATCTTCATCACCTTGAGGATCTCGCGGCTGCGCTGGTCGACCGGAGGCAGGGTGTCCAGATGTTCGTCCAGATGGGCTTCCACCTGCCGCTCGGTTTCCACCACGAAGCCCAGGTTCCAGCCATCCCCGCGCAGCCCGGCCAGGGTGCCGATGGTGTAGCTGCCGGCGTACCAGATCGGGTTGAACAGGCTGGGACGGCTGTCCAGCTCACGCAGGCGCCGGGCGCACCAGGCAAGGTGATCGGTTTCTTCCTGGGCCGCTTCCAGCAGGTGCGCGCGGGTTTCCGGCTCGCGCGCTACCGCGGCCTGGCCGAAATACAGGCCCTGCGCGCAGACCTCGCCCACATGGTTGATCCGCATCAGGCCTGCGGCATGGCGGCGGGCAGGCGCCGGCATCGGCGCGTCCGGCGTCGCTTCGGCCGGGTAGGGGCGGCTTGCCGGCGGGTTCCCGAACACCGTGTCCAGGGCACGCTGGGCCTCGGTCAGCAGGTGGTCGAGCGGGGTGATCTGGCGGAGCACGGTCATGCGGGAGGGCGTCGCAGCGGGGGAGGCTTGATTCTGGCCCCCGGGAGCGGCCCTGCCAACCCGCCGCCGGGGCGATTTGCATGTGCGCGGGATGGCCGGTACAATCCCGCCTCTTCACAACGCGTGGCAGAGTTCCGGCCGCTCCATGGCCGCAATGAGCCCGACCTACCTGAGTTCTTCCATGAGCACTTTCACTGCAAAGTCCGAGACCGTCCAGCGCGACTGGTATCTCGTCGACGCCTCCGGCAAGACGCTGGGCCGTCTGTCCACCGAGCTGGCCCGCCGTCTGCGCGGCAAGCACAAGCCGGTCTACACCCCCCACGTTGATACCGGTGATTACCTGGTTGTCATCAATGCAGAAAAGATTGCCGTCACCGGCAACAAGCTGCAGGACAAGCTGTACCACCGCTTCACTGGCTACATCGGCAACCTGAAGACCGAAACCCTGGCCCAGGCGCTTGAGCGCCACCCGGAACGCGTCATCGAAACCGCCGTCAAGGGCATGCTGCCGAAGGGCCCGCTGGGCCGCGCCATGTACCGCAAGCTCAAGGTGTACTCGGGTTCCGAGCACCCGCACGCCGCTCAGCAGCCCCAGGTTCTGGATATCTAATCATGGCTATCACTCAAAACTACGGCACCGGCCGCCGCAAGTCCTCCACCGCCCGCGTGTTCCTGCGCAAGGGCGCCGGCACCATCACCGTCAATGGCCGTCCGCTGGACGAGTTCTTTGGCCGTGAGACTGCACGCATGATCGTGCGTCAGCCGCTGGAACTGACCAAGAACACCGAATCGTTCGACATCGTGGTCACCGCCGCTGGCGGCGGCACCACCGGCCAGGCCGGTGCGATCCGCCTGGGCATCGCCCGCGCGCTGGTCGAGTACGACGAAACCCTGAAGTCCGAGCTGCGCAAGGCTGGCTTCATGACCCGTGACGCCCGTGAAGTCGAGCGTAAGAAGGTCGGCCTGCACAAGGCACGTCGCGCCACCCAGTTCTCCAAGCGCTGATCCATCGCGCCTGGCGTGGGATCCTTCGGGATCCCGCTGGGAGGAACGCAAAAGCCCGGCTTCGGCCGGGCTTTTGTCGTTCCAGGACCCGAAGCGCGGCTCAGACCGCGCCCGGTTCGCCCTTGGCCTTGCTGCGGGGCCAGTAGCCGCCGCCGCGCTTGGGTGCCGGTGCGCGCTTGCGTGGGCGGTCGTGCCCCGCTGCATTGCCGGGCATCCACGCTTCCTGCGCCGACCGGGGCATCGAGTCGACGCCGCTGCCGGCCACGCCCCGCGCCAACGGGGCCAGGTGGCGCAATGCCCGCGCGTACACGCCGCGCTTGAACATCACCACGTGTTCCACCGGGTACCAGAAGTCGACCCAGCGCCACTGGTCGAACTCGGGGCTGTCGGTATGGTCCAGTTTCACGTGCGATTCGTCGCCGGCCAGGCGCAGCAGGAACCACACCTGCTTCTGACCGATGCAGACCTGCTTCTCATTGCGGCGGACAGCCCGGGCCGGCAGGCGATAGCGCAGCCAGCCCGGCGTCGCGCCAAGCACTTCCACGTGCTCGGGCAACAGGCCGGTTTCTTCATGCAACTCGCGATACATGGCTTCGACAGGCGTCTCGTCGGTATTCATGCCGCCCTGCGGGAACTGCCAGCCATCCCGGCGCACGCGTCGTGCCCAGAACACCTGCCCGTCCTGCCGCATCAGCACAATGCCGACGTTCGGTCGATAGCCGTCCGGATCGATCACGATGCGGACTCCTAGAAAATCTACTGTCCGGGACTGTGACACGCCCGCTGCCCACTCACAAGCGCGGTGAAAAAGTGTTGACAGATTCCGTTTACATCCCCAGAATTGCCGGCTCACCAGGGCTATGTAGCTCAGCCGGTTAGAGCACAGCACTCATAATGCTGGGGTCGGTGGTTCGAGTCCACCCATAGCCACCAAGTTCGCTTGGTTTACTGGTGAAAAAGTGCAATAATCGCACGCCTGTTTTGCCCCGTCGCCAAGCGGTAAGGCACCTGACTCTGACTCAGGCATTCGGTGGTTCGAATCCATCCGGGGCAGCCATACACTGAAAAGACCGATCGAAAGATCGGTCTTTTTTTTTGCCTGAACGGGCGGCAGGCTGAACCGTATCGAGAATGATTCATTTACGAAATTGACAACCATTCTCGTTTCGATTGGAATAGTCAAAGGCCGATCCGGGCCTGTCTGACGAGTCCGCACGTGTACGTCTGCATCTGCAACGGGGTTACCGACCACCAGATCCGCGAAGCCGCCCAGAGCGGTGTCGCCAGCGTCTCCGAGCTGACCATGCGCACCGGCTGCGGTGCCACCTGCGGCTCCTGCCTGGACATGGCGGCCGACCTGCTGAGCCGGGCGCGCAACACCCATGACCTGCCGCTGCCCGTGCTGGGGTTGGTTGCCTGACGGCAACCGCCAGGGCTACCCGACCAACGGTCGGGTGCTACCGGATCGTTTCAGCACGCGGGAGGGCATTCCGCCGAAAAGCGCGACCGAGCATGATTCGCGTTCCCTCATTGTGTGCGGGGACGCGCTACAGTGCCCGCGTTTTCACGCTGCAGGAGCACGCTCATGAAAGGCGACGCCAAGGTCATCGAATTCCTCAACAAGGTCCTCTACAACGAGCTGACCGCGATCAACCAGTACTTCCTGCATGCCAAGATGCTGAAGAACTGGGGTCTGAAGGAACTGGCCGACCACGAATACAAGGAATCGATCGAGGAGATGAAGCACGCCGACGTGCTCTCCGACCGCATCCTGTTCCTTGAGGGACTGCCGAACTTCCAGGCGCTGGGCAAGCTGCGCATCGGCGAAAACCCCACCGAGATCCTGCAGTGCGACCTGGCGCTGGAGCGTGAGGGCACCGTGACCCTGCGCGATGCGGTGGCCTACGCCGATTCGGTGGGCGACTATGTCAGCCGCCAGCTGTTCGTGAAGATCCTCGACAACGAGGAAGAGCACATCGACTGGCTGGAAACCCAGTTGGAGCTGATCGAGCGTATCGGCGAGCCGAACTACCTGCTCACCAAGCTGGAAGAGTGACTCACCGCGTCGCGGTGGCGCGCACGCTGGCCTGGTAGCCGGCCAGCGCCAGCCGCGCACGCGCGTACTCGGCAATCAGCAGCGCCACGGCCACGGCCGGGCGCTCCAGCGTGCCGGCGCGGGCGTCGTGTTCGATCCGGCGCGCCGCGACCGACAACGCCATCGCCCCGACGTTCGCACTGGCTGATTTGAGGCTGTGCGCCAGCGCGCGCAGCTTTTCCAGGTCGCCGGCGACCGAGGCGTCCTGGAGCTGCCGGATCAACGGCGGGGTGTCTTCCAGGAAGACGGCGATGATGATGGCCGTCTCGGCACCGATCACGTCCTGCAGCTCGTCCAGCACCGCCGCATCCAGGATGACGGGCGCACCCTCGTCGCTGCCCTCGTCGGCCACCCGCGCGGGCAACGGCGGCGGCAGCGGAGTCAGGGCTGGCACCCCTGCCGGCGCAATGCGCAGGTCAGCGGCGTGGTCGTCCATCGTCAGCTGCCAGCGCAGCAGGCAGGCCTGCAGCGACTCGCGGTTGACCGGCTTGGAGAGGTAATCGTCCATGCCCGCCTGCAGGCAGCGCTCGCGGTCGCCGGCCATGGCGTTGGCGGTCATCGCCACGATCGGCAGGCGGCGGCGACCTTCGGCCGCTTCCTGCTCACGCCAGCGCCGGGTGGCGCCGTAGCCGTCGAGCACCGGCATCTGGCAATCCATCAGCACCAGGTCGAAGGCGTGGTCCTGCAGCAGCTGCAGGCCCTGTTCGCCATCGCCGGCGGTGGTGACGGTGCAGCCGAGCACCTGCAGCAGGCGCTGGGCGACCAGCAGGTTCACGCTGTTGTCTTCCACCAGCAGCACGCGCAGCCCCAGTTGCGGCGCATCCACCGGGCCGCTGTAGGGGTCCACGCTGGCCAGCAGGGGCGCCGGGCGGGCGCTCACCACTGCCGGGCGCAGCAGCGCGTGCAGCTCGGCGTCGCCGGCATCGCGCGGCAGGACCTGGGCGTGTTCGCGCAGCAGCGTGGGCAGCGGCTCGCTGCCCTGCAGCCACACCAGGCGCGGCGATGGCGTGCGGGCGTCCTGCTGCACCGCGCGGTGCAGCGCGGTGGCGCCGTGGCGCAGCGCGTGCGTGTCGGCGATCACCCAGGCCAGGTCCGGTTCGATGCCCGCACGTACCGGCGCGCGCAGCACGTCCAGTGCGGCCGAAGCGCTGTCCAGGGTATGCAGGCGGATGTCGTGGTGCTGCAGCACGCGCTGCAGGCGCTGCACCAGCAGCGGGTCTTCGCTGACCAGCAGCGCGCGCGTGGTGACCGGCGCGGCCGGCAGGTCGCCGGCTACCTTCAGCAGCGGGATCTCGAACCAGAACGTGGCGCCGTGGCGCGGGGTGGAACTGACGCCGATCTTGCCGTGCATCAGGTCGATGATGCGCTTGCAGATCGCCAGGCCCAGGCCGGTGCCGCCGTAGATGCGCGTGGTAGAGGCGTCGGCCTGGCTGAAGGACTGGAACAGCCGGGCCTGCAATGCACCATCGATACCGATGCCGGTGTCGATCACCTCGAAGCGCAGCTGGTGCTGGCCGGCGGTTTCGCCCTGGCGGGTCACGCGCAGGCGGATCTGGCCGCGCTCGGTGAACTTGATGGCGTTCACCATCAGGTTGCCCAGTACCTGGCGCAGCCGCACCGGGTCACCCCGCACCGACAGCCGCACCGCCGGGTCCAGTTCCAGCGAGACCGCAAGGCCTTTGGCCTCGGCGCTGCGCTGCATGAGCTGGACGATGCCTTCCAGCAGTTCGCGCAGGTTGAAGGTGGTGATCTCCAGGTCCAGGCCTTTGGCTTCCAGGCGGGAGTAATCCAGGATGTCGTCGACGATCCGCAGCAGCTGCTGCGAACTGACCGTGGCGGTCTGCAGCATCTGCCGCTGGTCGGTGCCCAGCTGGCCGCGCGCGATCAGGTCCAGCATGGGCAGGATGCCGTTGAGCGGGGTGCGGATCTCGTGGCTCATGGTGGCCAGGAACTCGCCCTTGGCCAGCGCCGCGGCTTCGGCGGCCTGCTTGGCCTGCAGCAGTTCCTGCTCCAGCAGGTCCTGCTGCTGCATGGCGCGCTGCAGGTGGTCGCGTTCACTGGCCACTGCCTCGTGCCGGCGTTGGCCGAGGGCCAGCTGCGCCTGCAGCTCGCGCCAGCGACTGACTGCTGCCAGGGCGGCGATCACGCCAACGGCGGCGGTGCCGGCGGCGATGATCGCCCAAGGGCCGTTGGCGCCGGCCGCTGCCATCCCGCTGGCGGTGGCGGCCAGGGCCGCGGCGATGGCGGCCAGCCACAGTGCGAAGGGAACCCGTCCTTGGGCCGCCATGGTCAGAGCACCGCGGTGTGGAAGTCGAAGTTCAGTTCGCTCCCGGCCGACTGCACCATGTTGCCCTGGATGTAATCGACCCCGCCCATCCACATGGCGGCGGCCGCCTGCGGGTCTTCGATCTGCTGCCCGATGATCATTGCCCCGGCCCGGTGCGCGGCATCGATCGCCGCGCGCAGCTCATCGCGGGTCTGCTGGTTGGCGTGGCTGCTGGAGAAGCGGGCGGCCATGCGCACGAAGGCCAGCGGCAACTGGCCCAGCAGCGCGTTGGCCTCGGCGCCCGGTTCGAACTGGCTCAGGCAGAAGCGCACCCCAGCCGCGCTCATCCGCGAGCAGAACTGCTGCAGGGTCACGGTGTGGATCAACGCATCGGGCAGGCGCACGTCGATGATCAGGGCGCTGCCAGGCAGTCCGCGCTGCTGCAGGGTTTCCAGCAACCAGTCGGCAAAGGCGTCGCGCGCCAGCGTGCGCAGCGACTGCGACACGAACAGGCTCAGCGGCTGGGTCGCGTGGCGGTACAGGTCGAGCAGGCCCAGCGCATGGTCCAGCACCTGCTGGTCCAGGTCGGCGATGCGCCCGGCCGCTTCGGCCGCCGGGATCACCTGGCCGGCGTTGAGCACGCTGCCATCGGCCTGGCGCAGGCGCAGCAGCACCTGGTACTGCGCGGTGTTGCCGCCGGCCACCGCCACGATCGGCTGGTACGCCGGTTCGAGCTGACCCTCGAGCATGGCCAGGTGTTCCTGCGCGGCAACGTCCTCGCGGCGCACGTGCGCGGCCACGCCGGATGGCAGCAGCCGCGCCTGCAGCGTGGTGCGCTCCACCGCTTCCAGCGCGGTGCCGGCATCGCCGAAGCCGCCGGACAGGCGCGCATGCCCAACCACGCCGCGCAGGTGCACCGATTCCTCGTCGCGGATCACGAACGAGCGCGCGGACAGCTCATCGCGCAGCCGGTGCGCCATCGCATCCAGCGTTTCCTCGTCCAGGCCCCGGGCCAGCACCAGGAAGCTGTTGTCGTTCAGGCGCGCCAGCAGGTGGGGATGTGCGTTGTCGGCCAGGCGTTGCGCAGCCTGCACCATCAGCCGCTCGAACGCGGCGTAGCCATAGCGTTCGCGCAGGCCCAGCGCGCTGGCCACCTCGATGAAGAACAGGCCGCCCTGGTCGCCATGGGCCAGCGCGGCGGACAGCTGCTGCATCACATGGTGCCGGGTCGGCAGGCCGGTCTCGGGGTTGTTCATGGCCGGCGCGCCGTGTGCGCCCGGCTGCATGGCCGCCTGCGCGCGGGCGCGACGGATGCGGTTGGATACCGCGGCGATCAGGTGGCGGGGCCGGATCGGCTTGCTCAGGAAGTCGTCGGCGCCGCTGTCGAGCACCTCGAACTGGCGCTCCGGGTCCGGGTCGCCGCTGAGGAACACGATCGGCAGCAGCTGCTGGCCCGGCTGCTGCCGGATCAGGGCGGTCAGGCGCATGCCGTCCAGGCCCGGCAGGTGCAGATCCATCAGGATCAGGTCCGGGCGCTGTTCGTTGATGACCTGCTGCACGCCTTCGGCGTCGCTGTGCACGATCGCTTCCATGCCCGCGCCATGCAGCACGCTCTGCGCGAACAGCGCCTGCGAGCGGTCGTCCTCCACGATCAGCACGCGGTAGGGCGCTTCACTGCCCAGCGGCAGCTGCTCGGCATCGTCCTGCCACTGCGCCGGCGGCAGCAGCGGCGGCACCGGTGCGGCGGACGCGGCCGTGCCCGGATTGAGCGGCACTACGTTGCTGGGCACGCGGACCGCCGCGGACGCCTCCGCGCTGGCCCACCGCTGCCAGTGGTCGGCGGGCGGAGTTTCGGCGCGGGTGGCGCGGGTGGATGCAACAGCGTTGTCTTGGACGGCCATCAGTACTCCCTGTCTGCGGCGCAATTATGCGGTATCGCGGGTGGCTGGATCGCGGCTGGCCGGTTGTCGCAGCAGCCAGCGCATGCCCTTCCACAGCGTGCGCCACACCAGCCAGACCACCAGCGCGCCGATCAGGCTGCAGGCGATGACCACCACCAGCGCGACCCACGGGTGCGCCAGCGCCAGCGCCAACCCGCCGACCACCACGGTGTCTTCCGCCGCCGACGCCACCCAGTTGCTGGCCGGCTCGGGCGAGGTGTTGAGCAGGGCGCGGGTGCCGGACTTGAGGCCATGGCTGGCCAGCGCCACGCCGGCCCCGGCCGCCAGCACCGAGGGGCTGAGCTCGCCGGTGGGCGACAGCGTCGCCGCGGCCAGGAACGCACCGGCGGGCACCCGGGCCAGGGTCTGCACCAGGTCCCAGGCCGAGTCCACTCCGGGAATCTTGTCGGCTACGAATTCGGTGATGGCCAGCGCCGCCGAGGTGCCCAGCACCCACCAGGATTCGGTGGCCTGCAGGGCCGGCGGCAGCTCCACCCAGCCGAGCAGGCCCGCCAGGCCGACCCCGAACACGGTCAGGTACACGCGGATGCCGGCCAGCCAGGCCAGCAGGATGCCGATCACGAACAGGTGGGCCTCGGTCATGCCAGGCGCTCCGGCGACAAAATGTGCACAGGCCCACACTATCGGGGATGACGTGGCTGAACGCCACTGTCCGGGCCGGGGCAGGGGCGAAAAATGTGCCACCGGTGACTTACACTAGGAAGTCGCTCATCCCGTCAGGGGTCGTGTCGGCATCGCCCAAGGCGCTGCCGCCGTATCAGACATGAACAATCCGACACCTTCCCGCATCCAGATCCGACGCCCGGGGGCGGCCGCAGCGCCTGATCGCCGCCGGCTGCTGATCGTGGCCGGCGTGTGGCTGGCCAGCCTGGTCCTGGCCGCGCTGCTCGGCGCCTGGCTGGGCAGCCCCGGCGGCGACGTCGGTCGCCAGCTGGACGCCGCGCAGGCACGCGCCGACACCCTGCAGAAGCAGGTGGTGGAGCTGCAGCAGCGGCAGGCCACCCTGCAGGCATCGGACCGCATCAGCCGCGCCGCCAACAACGAAGTCCAGGCCTCGCTGGGCGAACGCGATGAAGAAATCGCCGGCCTGCGGGCCGACGTGGCGTTCTACGAACGCCTGGTCGGTGCGACCAGCCAGCGCAAGGGTCTGAACACCCATTCGGTGGAATTTTCGCCTGAGGCGGGCGGCACCTGGCAGTACGCGGTGGTGCTGACCCAGAACCTGAACCGTGGCGCGATCAGCCAGGGCCAGATGCGCTTCACGGTCGAAGGCGTCAAGGACGGCAAGTTGACCTCGGTCAGCTGGGACGAGCTGCACCAGCGCACCAAGGTGCCGGGCCAGGATTACTCCTTCCGGTACTTCCAGCAGCTCACCGGCAGCATCATGCTGCCCACCGATTTCACCCCGCAGCGCGTGCGGGTCACGCTGGGAAGCGGCGCGGGGGGCGCCACCCAGGTCTTCGACTGGAAGCAGGCCGGTGCACCGGCTGCGGCAGCAACGGCAAAAGAAGGGGAGTAAACCGATGTTTGGCAGCAACAAATCCAACCGCGACGGGCATCTGGTCGTGGATGCGCTGATTGGCGCGCAGGTGGTGATCCGCGGGGACGTGGAATTCAGCGGTGGCCTGTACGTGGAAGGCACCATCCTGGGCAAGGTGATCGCGCAGGAAGGCGCCACCACCGCCACCCTGACCCTGGCCGAGCAGGGAAGCATCGAAGGCGAGATCCGGGCTCACGTGGTGGTGCTCAGTGGCCGCCTGGATGGCGATGTGCATGCCAGCGAGCGGGTCGAACTGACCCCCAGCGCGCGGGTCACCGGCAACATCCACTACCAGGTGGTGGAAATGAACGCCGGCGCCCAGCTCACCGGCCGCCTGATCCACGGTGGCGCGCAGATGGCGCTGCCACCGCCGGCGGACGACAGCGCGGCGAAGGAGGGCAAGGAAGGCAACGCCCGCAAGAAGCTCGCCGACGCCATGGCCTGAATGGCCGGCGCTTGAAAGCGTGCCCATGCACCCCCATGCTGGGGGCATGAGCACGCTTGTTTCCCTGCCCGGCGCCCCTGCCGCCGCGCCGAACTACCAGTCGCTGGACCGTCCGCTGAACTTCACCGAGGCCGCCGCGGCCAAGGTCAAGGAACTCATCCAGGACGAGGCCAGCGATTCGCTGGCCCTGCGTGTCTACATCCAGGGCGGTGGCTGTTCCGGTTTCCAGTACGGTTTCGAGTTCGACGAGAACCGCGCCGAGGACGACCTGGCCGTGGACACCAACGGGGTCACCCTGCTGGTCGATCCACTGAGCCTGCAGTACCTGATGGGCGCGGAAGTGGACTACACCGAGAGCCTGACCGGTGCGCAGTTCGTGATCCGCAATCCGAACGCGAAGACCACCTGCGGGTGCGGCAGCAGTTTCAGCATGTGACCCGCCGGGCGGTGCGTGGCCGTGCCGCTTGCTGTTCCGGTTGAATCGCGGCAGGCTTCAGGGATGTCCAACATCTCCCTGCCGCTTGCCGGTTTTGCATTCACCACCGATCCCCTTGAACGTGCCGATACGCTGCGCGACGACGCCGATGCGTTGCTGCGGCTGTGGCCGCAGGCGCATGTGCTTGTACTCGATCCTGATGGCCGCGCGCTGGCCGGCAGCGACGGCCAGCCGCTGGCACTGACCGGGGCAGAGGTTGGTGGCGGGCCGGGCACGGCCATCTTCCTTGGCCTGCGCGGTGAGCAGGCCTGGTTCTCGGTGGAATCGGCCGCCGTCGACGTCACTGCACCGCAGCGCGTGGACCTGCGCGAAGCGGCCACGACCTGGTCGGCCGCCGATGCCAGCGCGTTCTGCTATGCCCGCGGCATGGCCTATTGGCAATCGCGCACCCGCTTCTGCGGCGTCTGCGGCGGTGCCGTCGCCTTCACCCGGGGCGGCTTCATCGGCCGCTGTGCCAAATGCAACACCGAGCACTACCCCCGCGTCGACCCGGCGGTGATCGTGGCGGTGGAAAACAATGGCCGGTTGCTGCTCGGTCGCCAGGCCAACTGGGCGCCGCGCCGCTACTCGGTGCTGGCCGGGTTCGTCGAACCGGGTGAATCGCTGGAACAGACCGTGGTCCGTGAAGTGTTCGAGGAAAGCAAGGTGCGCGTGCGCCAGTGTCATTACCTCGGCACCCAGCCGTGGCCATTCCCCGGCGCGCTGATGCTGGGCTTCAGCGCCACCGCCGACGACGACGTGCCTGTCGTGGACGGCGAGCTGGAAGACGCGCGCTGGTTCAGTGCCGAGGAGGTGGGGGCGGCGCTGGCCCGCGACGTCGACGACGACGGGGTGGGCATCCGCCTGTCGCCGCCCATCTCCATTTCACGCAGCCTGATCGAGCACTGGTACCGCAACCAGGTGAGCTGATCCGGCACCCCGTTGCCGTTGCCTGAACACGAGGCGGCATACATTACCTGTAGCCCCGGGCAATAGCCGGGCCCCAAGGCATAGTAGCGCCCAGACACCGAACGGAGGCCGTCATGTTCACCACCCTGGTCGCAGTACTGGTCGCCTTGGCCCTGGGCCACGTCGCACCTGCCGCGGCCGTGGCGCTGCGGCGGTTCGGCAGTTACCGCCGCTGGCTGCAATGGCTGGACGCGCACGCCGGCGACACCGGCTTTTGGCGTGGCCGCCAGGGCTGGCTGCTGGCGGTTGTCCCGTTCGTGGTGCTGCTGGCCCTGCTGCAATGGGCGTTGCATGACCGGTTGTTCGGCCTGCCGTCGCTGCTGCTGGGCATCGCCACCCTGGTGATCTGCTGGGGCCCGCGCGACCTGGACCGCGACGTGGAAGCGGTGATCGACGCCGACGACGCACACGCGCGGCATGGTGCCATCGGCCAGCTCCAATCCGCTGGCGGCAGCCTGCACGAGGACGTGCCTTCGCTGGTGGAAGCCACCGTCCTCAACGCATTGCGGCGCTGGTTCGCCGTGCTGTTCTGGTTCCTGCTGCTGGGCCCGGTGGGCGCGCTGGCCTACCGCCTGCTCGCGCTGCTGGCGGTGGGGCCGATGCGCTCGCTGGCCGACGTGGAGACCGTGGTGGGCGCACGCCAGGTGCTGTCCTGGCTGGAATGGCCGGTCGCGCAGTTGATGTCACTGTCGATGGCGTTGGTCGGCAACTTCGATACCGCATTCAAGGCCTGGCGCGAAGCACACGGCAACCGCTGGGTGGCCTCAACCGGTTTTCTCGGTGCGGTGGCGCGGGCCAGCGTCAGCGCCGAACTGCGCGAAGATGCACACGACTACAGCGATGCGGGCATGGTGCCGGTGTGGCGCCGCCTGCCGGAGCTGCGCGATGCGATGAGCCTGGTCTGGCGCATGCTGCTGCTGTGGATGGCAGCGCTTGCGTTGCTGGTCATCGCCGGTTGGGTGACCTAGGGCGCCAACAGCGCGAACGGCATCCACGGCAGGTTGCGCAGCACGGCATAGCCGACCAGCAGTACCAACCAGAAGGTGGGATTGGCCAGCACCCGCATCAGCGGGTCCAGTGCGCGCATGTGCACGCCTGCGTTGTTGAGCAGCATCAACAGCAGGAAGGGCAGCGAGATCACCAGCAGTGGATTCATCGCCATCGCGCCGGACCAGTCGAAGTGGACCAGCGAATACAGGCAGCGGGTGCTGCCACAGCCGGGACAGTACAACCCGGTCAACGCATACAGCGGGCAACCCGGCAGCGGGCTGTTGCCGGCATACGGGCTGACATGGCGCAGGACTACGGTCGCGCCGACTGCCAGCCCGGCGGTGATGGCCAGGGGTGCCCAACGGGACAACGTGGAACGGGAAGGCATCTGCATGACGGCAGAACGGCCCGAGCCGGTCGCCCCGTGCGGGCGCCGGACCGGGCCGTTCCGGGCGCAATCAGGCGTCCACGCCGCTCATCGCGCCGCCAACGCCCATCACCACCACCAGGATGATGTAGAGCACGATGGCCACGACGCCGATGATGGCCGACCACATGGCCCACTTCTTCGCGTTGTTCGACGATTCCTGTGCGCCGGCGATGTCACCCGAGGCCAGCTTGCCATTGACCTGGGCGGCATACACGATCGAGACGATGCCGGCCGGCAGGCAGCAGAACAGGGTGGTCAGGATGGCCCAGACCAGGTGGTTGGGGACTTGCGGGGCAGTGGCGTTCATCAGTGAAGCTCCATTTTCTCGGGTGGGTTGAACGAAGGGTGTTTCACAGGTTGGAAAGAGCGCCCAGCGCGACCACGCCCAACGGCAGGCCGCAGAACAGCGTTGTCAGGATCGCCCGACGCGTGGCGGCGGTGGATGATGCCGGCACGTCTCCATTCCATTGGTTGTCTCCCGGCATCTCCCAATGCCGATTGACACCCCCTATGGGCGGTAATCTAACCGATGTTCCCGGCAATGTATGCGTTTACATGCCGGCCGCACGGCATTTCTTTCCGTGCGGCGGCGGACGGTAGTGGGCTGCCTCGCGGGCGTTGGCCACCCGTTCCATCGGCGTTTGCGGCTTTTCAGGCGTGATCGCCGCGCAGCGCCCGCACCTGTGCTTCAAGCCCGTCGGCAGTCGCGGCGGCGCCGTCGACCGGTGCGGCAGCGATCACCTCGATGTGCGCGCGCAGGCGGCGCGGCACCCGCATCCGGCCCAGGCGGGTGTCGCGACGGCTCCACATGCTGGCCCACATGCCGCGGAGTGCCATCGGCACCACCGGCACCGGCCGCCGCTCGAGGATCTTTTCCACGCCGGACTTGAAGGCGGCCATCTCGCCGTCGCGGGTGAGCGCGCCTTCGGGGAAGATGCAGACCAGTTCGCCCTCGGCCAGTGCGCGGTCGACCTCATCGAACGCGGCCTGCATCAGCGCCGGGTTCTCGCGCGCGCCGGCAATCGGAATGGCCTTGGCGGTGCGGAAGATCCAGCGCATCACCGGGATGTTGAAGATCTTGTAGTACATGACGAAGCGCACCGGGCGCGGGATCGTCGCCGAGAGGATCAGCGCGTCCATGTAGCTGACATGGTTGCAGACGATCAGCGCGGCGCCTTCATCCGGCACGTTGGCTTCAATGCCATGCGGGCGCAGGCGGTACAGGAAGCGCACCATCACCCAGCTGAGGAACCGCATCAGGAATTCGGGCACGATGGTGAAGATGTAGAGGGCCACCACCGCATTGGCGATGGCCAGCGCCAGGAACAGCTGTGGGATGGTCCAGTGCAGGAACTTCTGCGTGGCCAGTGCGATCATCGCCGCGGCGACGATGAAGCCGGAGTTCTGGATGTTGAGCGCGGCGAACACGCGCGACATCTCCGATTTGGGCGTGCGGCTCTGGATCAGCGCGAACAGCGGCACCACGAAGAAGCCGGTGAACAGGCCGATGCCCACCAGGTCGACGATGATGCGCACGCTGCCCGGCGCGGCCACGAAGGCGGCCACGCCCAGGCCGGCGGTGGTGGCGGTTCCGGCGCGCGCGAAGTACAGGTCCAGCATGAAGGCGGTCATGCCAAAGGCGCCCAGCGGCACCAGGCCGATTTCGACGGTACGCCCGGACAGCTTTTCGCACAGCAGCGAGCCCACGCCGGTGCCGACCGAGAACAGCGCCAGCGCGAAGATGTACAGGGTCGGTTCGCCGCCCAGGTTGACCACTGCGTAGGTCGGCAGCTGCGAGGTGAGCATGGTGCCGACGAACCAGAACCAGGACACGCCGAGGATCGCGTTGGCCACGGCCTTCTGCTTCTTGGCCAGGCGCAGCACCGCGAGCGATTCGGGAATGGGATTCCAGTTGATCTTCAGGTCCGGCGCGCCGGCGTCCACCCTGGGAATCATGCGCGCGGTGATGTTGCCGGCAATCGCCAGCGCGATCACCGCCGTTGCCGCCACGATCGGGCCGTAACTGCCGGCCAGGGTGAAGATGATCCCGCCGCTGATCATGCCGGTGAGGATGGACATCGAGGTGCCCATCTCGACCAGGCCGTTGCCACCGGTGAGCTCTTCGGGCCTGAGCACCGAGGGCAGCACCGAGTACTTCACCGGGCCGAACAGGGTGGACTGCAGGCCGGTGCAGAACAGGGCCACCAGCAGGACCGGCATGCTCTGGGTGAGGAAGCCGACTGCCGCCAGCGACATGATCGCGATCTCCATGGTGGTGGTGATCACGATCAGGCGCGATTTCTCCAGCTTCTCGGCGATCTGCCCGGCAAGTGCGGAGAACAGGAAGTAGGGCAGGATGAAGATCGCCGGCGCCAGCGTGGTGTACAGCGACTGCTCTTCCTGGCTGATGCCAAGGTAGAACAGCAGGCCGATGATGGCCTGGCGGTACACATTGTCGTTGAATGCACCCAGCGACTGGACGATGAAGAAGGGCAGGAAGCGGCGCTGCTTGAGCAGGGCGAACTGGCTGTGGCCGGACATGGGATCTCCTTGCGAGCCGGCAGCCTACCATGCAGCCGGGCAGAGCCCGGCGCTAGGTGTGATCGGCCCGACGCCCGCGCGGCGCTGGCCCGCTGACGTCATTGGCGGCCGCGCGCAGCTTCGGCAGCAGGCGCAGCATCAGGCCGATCTGGGTGCGGATCAGCTGCAGCTTGGGCGGCATGTCGTCGCTCAGCTGCTCCAGCTGTTCGGCCAGGGCGCGGTCGCCGTCGTTGCCGTCTTCGGCGACCGGCTCACGCCGCTCCAGCGCACCGGCAATCTGCTGCATGGCCTGCTGCACGCGTTCGCCGCTGGAACGCGCCAGCGGGTCCTGGGCGTAGCTGTCCAGCTGGGCGCGATGGGCGCCGAGCGCGGAAAGGTGACCCAGCAACGTGTTGGACAAGGCGAGGAAGCGGAACCCGGCGTCGAGGTTGCCACGGACGTGGCCGGGTTCACGCAGCATGTTGGACAGGGCGGTGGACAGCGCAACATCGGCGTTGTGCATGTCGCGGCGGGCGATGCGGTAGGCCAGGTCGTCCTGCATGCCGCTGCCGTACTGGCCAAGCACGGCCTGGAGGTAGCCGGCGCAGCGTTGCAGCACCCGGGCCATGACCAGGTCCAGGCGGCGGCCCTGCCAGTCGGGCAGGATCAGGAACGCGGCAGCGGCGGCGATGGCGCAGCCGAGCAGGGTATCGACCAGGCGCGGCCAGATCAGCAGGAAGCCGTCGCCGATCAGGTTGAAACAGGTCAGCGCCATGACGGTGATGGCGGCCGAGGCAACCAGGTAGCGGTCGCTGCGGGTGAAGAAGAACAACAGGGCCGAGAGCAGGGCGATCAGCAGTTCGATGCGCAGGTCCTGGAACAGCTGCAGCAGCGCCCAGGTGAGGATGAGCCCGATCAGGGTGCCGGCGATGCGCTGGGCGAGCCGCTGCCGGGTGGCGCCGAAGTTGGGGCGGCAGACGAATACGATGGTGAGCAGCACCCAGGAGCCGTTCTGGGTATTGAACAGGCGGATGGCGATGAAGCCGACGATCAGGGCAATGGCCATGCGCAGGCCGTGGCGGAACAGCACCGAGCCGGGGGTGAGCTGCTGGCGGATGCGTACGCCCATTTCGCGCAGGGTGTGCGGGTTGGTGTCGCGCAGGCGGGTGTCGACGTTGTCGAGGGTGGACTCGGACTGCGCGGCCTCGGACAAGCGACGTTCGATGCTCTGCAGGTTGTGGCCGAGCAGTTCCAGCGACGACAGCAGGCGTTGCCATTGCGGGTTGTGCTGGGCGCGCAGCCAGGCGAGCGAGTCGGTGAGGTCGGCGGTGGCCTGGCGGGTGCGCTGGCCGTAGTCGAATGGACGGCGCAGGCGGATGGCGGTGCCGAGGCTGGCGCAGGCCTCGCCCTGCAGCGACAGCAGGCGTTGGCAGCGGTACAGCACGTCGCTGTGGAAGAAGGCGTCGGCGAGGGCGCCGTAGGGGTAGTGGGAGGAGCTGGCCCGTTCGTGGAAGTCCTGCGCCATGTAGTACAGGCGCAGGTACAGGCCGGACTGCACGCCGGGGCGACCGGAGCGACCGAAGCGGGCGAGGATGGCGGTCTTGGCGGTATTGAGGGCGTCGACGACGCGGCGGTTCTGTTCGGCCAGGGCAAGCTGGCGTTTCTGTACGTCGGCGTCGCGGATCGGTTCGAACAGGTCGGCCTTGAGCTGGAGGTAGCGGCCGAGCTCGAGGTACAGGCGGGCCAGCCGTTCGCGCACGGGGCGGTTGGCGAACAGGGCCGTCCAGAGGATGGAGAGCAGGCCGTACCAGAGGGCGCCGGCCAGCAGGTGGCTGACGGCGCTGAAGGCCTGGGCGCGATCGGCGGCGCCGTGCTGCTCGAGGCCGATCATGGTGTAGATGGCCAGGGTGACGGTGGCCTGGGCGATGGAGGCATAGCGTTCGCCGAGCGCGCCCAGCAGGGTCAGGCCGAAGGTGGCCAGGGCCAGCGCGGCGATGAACACCCAGGGCCAGGCAAACAGATGGACCACGGCAGCGGCAGCGGCGATGAAGCAGAGCAGCGAGAGGGCGACGGATTTGGTCCGGCCCCACCAGTTGTCGTCGGTCTCGGCAATGGCGCTGGCGATGATGCCGAGGAACACGCCGGGCAGGGCGGGCAGCTGGTCGAGGTGCCAGCACACGCCCATGGCCACGGACAACGCAATGAATACCCGCAGCCCGTAGCTGGCCTTCTCATGCGCCCACAGGCGACTCAGGCGGGATTCTCGGGTGGACATGCGGACTCATGGGGCGATGACGCCTCATTATTGCGTCATCGCGGTGAAGCCTGCATGGCCGCCGTTACAGATCGAACCGCACGCTGACCGCGAACGTGCGCGGCAGGCCGATGCCGGCGTTGGACCAGTACTTCCGGTTGGTGAGGTTTTCGACGCTGGCACGCCAGGTGACCGGGTGGCCGTTGCCCTGCATGCGGTAGCCGACGCCGGCGTTGACCAGGGTGTAGTCGGGCAGCTTGAGGCTGTTGTCGGCGTCGTAGTACACGTCGCCGTAGTAGCGGGCCAGGGCGTACAGGCCCATGCCTTCCACCTGCGGCACGTTGTAGTCGGCGTGCACCACGCCGTTCCAGCGCGCTGCGCCGGTGGTGCGGTTGCCTTCCTGGGTACTGCTGTCGGGCGAGAGCTTGTCGTAGGTCGGGTCGAGCCAGGTCACACCGCCGCCGAGGGTGAAGGCATCCGTGAGGCGCACGTCGCCGCTGACTTCCACGCCTTCGTACAGGGTGATGCCGTCCTGCACCAGCAGTTTGCCGCCGCTGGTCAGGCGGTCGATGTTGGCACCGCGCTCCAGGCGGAACGCAGCCGCGTTGGCGTTCCAGCGTGGGTACTCGATCTTGGCGCCGATCTCGAACTGCTTGCTGATGGTTGGATCGAGCACGTCGCCGGCGTTGATGTAGTCGCTGCCCACCCGGCTGCCCGCTTCCAGCGATTCGACGTAGCTGGTGTAGAGCGTGACTGCATCGGCCGGCTTGAACATCACCGCGTAGGTCGGGGTGACCGGGTAGGTGTGGTAGGCACCCTGGGTCTCGAAGTCGTTGTAGCGCGCACCGGCCAGCACCGACCAGCCGTGGCCGACATCCACCGTATCGCTGACGAACACCGCCTGCTGTACGGTTTCGCTGCCGCGGGTGAGCGCCTGCGAACCGACGGCGTCATGGCGCAGGGTGGGGCGCTGGTAGAGGTTGCCACGGCCGATGGTGTTCCATTCGTATGGGCGGTCCCAGCCCAGCCCGGTCTGGTGCGAGACGCCGGCGACGACCTGGTGCGACAACAGCGGACCGGTCTGGAAGCGGCCCTGCACGATGGCCTGGGCCAGCTTCCACTCGCTCTTGCCGCCGAGCTCGTAGACGTTGACGTCGTAGTCGCCGTTGACGTCGTCGATGTAGGCGAAGATCTTGTTCACGTCGTTCCACGACGAGGTGTAGCCATAGCTCAGGCTGGCCTTCCAGTCGTCGTTGATCTGCCAGTTCAATGCGGTGGAGAGCAGGCTGGAGCGGGTGTCGTAGAAGGTGCCCGGAATGGCGTTGTTGACATCGCCGGCGATCGGGCGCGGCAGTTCGGTCAAGCCGATGAAGTAGTACTGCGGCGATTCCTCGCTGAGATCGCGCTCCTGGAATACGCCATCGAAGGTCCAGGTGAGCGCATCGCCCAGGCGTGCATCCAGCGACAGTGCGCCGACCTTGCGGTTCACTTCGCCACCATTGAAGGTCTCGCCCTTCTCCTGGTAGGCGTTGAAGCGGTAGCCGAACATGTCTTCGTTGCCGAAGCGGCCGCCGACATCGACCTGGCCACTGACGATGCCCTGTTCGCGCCAGCCGAGCTGCGCGGAGAAGGTGGGGGCATCGGTGGGCTTCTTCGTGACGTAGTTGATGATGCCGCCGGGCTGGCCGAAGCCGTACATGAAGCCGCCCGGGCCCTTGAGCAGTTCCACCTGTTCCATCACTTCCAGCGGCCACTCGGTGCCCCACGAGGACACCTGCAGGCCGTTGACGCGGTAGCTGTCGTAGCTGAGATCGATGCCGCGGTTGCGGATCGGCGAACTCCAGCCGCTGGCATAGGCACTGACCTGGGTGACCACCGAGGGGTCGGTCAGGAACGCTTCGCCCAGCGAGACCACCTGGCGCTTTTCGATGTCTTCGCGGCCGATCACCGAGATCGCGAACGGGGTATCGCGCACCGGCCGGTCGCCCAGGGCGCCGGTGTCGGTATGGGTGCGTTCGGCGGTGACCTTCACTGCGTCCAGCTCGGTGGCCGAGCGGGACTGGGCGTGAGCCGCGCAGGCCAGCGACAGCGACAGGGCGAGCAGGGCCGGGCGCAGGGCGTGGCGCGGAAGTACGGAAGCAGGCATCAAGTGGGGGTCCTCTGCGGACAGCAGCACACCGTCCGCGATCGGGTGATGGCGGAAGAAGAGGGCGTGGCTGAGTCGGGGCACTGTCCGCGAAAGCGGAGTCAGCGCGGTGCGCGAGGCGCGGCAGGACCGTGGCTGATGCGAATTGTTCTCTTTTGAGTGGTCCGCGTCAAATGACCGTCATGAACGCGGTAGCGCACGACCGTTGGTCGTGCGGCGCCGCGCAGCGGCGGGCGTTACGCGCGGGCTGCCCGCCTTGCCAGGGCCTTCTCGCGCCGGCGTGCGCGCCAGCCGCGCCAGTGCTGCTGCAGGCACGAGAAGATCACATACAGCGCCGGGGTGCTCAGCAGGGTCAGGCTCTGCGAGAACAGCAACCCGCCGATCATCGCGATGCCCAGCGGGCGACGCAGCTCGGACCCTTCACCCAGGCCGATGGCCAGCGGCACCGCCGCCAGGATCGCCACCATGGTGGTCATCATGATCGGGCGGAAGCGCACGATGCTGGCTTCGCGCACCGCTTCCAGCGGGGTCTTGCCGTGCTCACGCTGGGCCACCACGGCGAAGTCGATCATCATGATCGCGTTCTTCTTGACGATGCCGATCAACAGCACCAGCGCGATCATCGAGATCACCGACAGCTCGGTATTGGTCACGAACAGCGCCAGCAGCGCGCCCACGCCCGCCGCCGGCAGCGTGGACAGGATGGTCACCGGGTGCACCAGGCTTTCGTACAGCATGCCCAGCACCAGGTACACGGTGATGATGGCGGCCAGCACCAGGATCAGCATCGAATTGGGGTTGAGCTGCACGTTGAAGCCGCCGCCATCGCTGATGCGGATGTCGCCGGGCAGGCGCAGCCCGTCCACGGTGGCCTTGATGATCGCCTCGCCTTCGCCGGTGCTCACGCCCGGGGCCAGGTTGTAGCTCAGGTCCATCGTGGTGTACTGGTTCTGGTGGGTGATCTGCGGCGGCGCCAGCCCGGGGACCTGCCGGGCCACGGCGGTGATCGGGATCATCTCGCCGTTGCCGGCACGCACGTGGATTTCATCCAGCGCGCGCGGGGTGGCCGTCTGCTCCGGCAGCGCGTTGACCACCACGCTGTACTGGTTGATGTCCGAGTAGATCGTCGAGATCTGCCGCTGGCCGAACGCACCGTACAGCGCGCCATCGATCGCGCCGACCGACACGCCCAGGCGCGCGGCCTTGGCCCGGTCGATCTCGATGTTCTGGCGCAGCCCGGCCGTATCCACGTCGGTGCCGACGTCGCGCAGCATGGGGTTCTTCTTCAGTGCGGCCTGCACCTTGGGCAGCCATTCCTGCAGCTGGGCCAGGTCGTTGCCCTGCAGCGACACGCGGTACTGCGCGCCCTGGCTGTTGCCGCCGCCGCCATCGCTGGGAAGATCCTGGATCGCGCGCAGGCGCAGCTCCAGGTCGGGGTAGCGGTCGGCCTTGGCGCTCAGTCGGGCCAGGGCCTCGGCGGTGGTTTCGCGGCGACCTTCCTTGCGGGTCTTCAACTCGATGTTGAACTGCGCGCTGGACCCCTGGCGGCCGCTGCCCAGGCGCACGCCCACGGTCTTCACCGCCGGGTCGGCCATCAGCATGTCGGTGATGCGGCGCTGGCGGTTGACCATGTCTTCGAAGGACACCGTCGCGCTGGAGTTGGCGCGGCCCCAGATCAGGCCGGTGTCCTGCGGCGGGAACGAGCCCTTCTTGACCGCGCCGGCCAGCATCACCGTGGCCACGATCAGCAGGATCGGGGTCAGCGACAGCAGCAGCGCGTGGCGCAGCGAGAAGTCCAGGCAGACGGTGTACACGCGCAGCATGCGGTCGTGGGTGGCATCCAGGAAGCGGCCGATCCGCGAGGGCGTGTCCGGCTCCGTGTGGGCGCTGAGGAAGCGGCTGCACAGCGCCGGGGTGAGCGTGAGCGAGACGATCATCGAGACCACGATGGCGGCCACCAGGGTCACGGTGAACTCGCGGAAGAACGCACCGACCATGCCGCTGGCAAACAGCAGCGGAATGAACACCGCCACCAGCGAGGCGGTAATGGAGACGATGGTGAAGCCGATCTCGCGCGCGCCGGTCAGCGCCGCCTGCATGCGCGGCATGCCTTCGTCGAGGTGGCGCATGATGTTTTCGATCACCACGATCGCGTCATCGACCACGAAGCCGATCGCGATCACCAGCGCCAGCAGGCTCAGGTTGTTCAGGGTGAAGCCGAACACGTACATCACCAGTGCCGCACCGGCCAGCGACAGCGGCACGGTAACGGCCGCGATCAGGGTCGGTGCCAGCCGGCGCAGGAACAGCGCCATGGTCAGGATCACCATCGCCAGGCTGATCAGCAGGGTGATCTGCACTTCGTGCAGCGACGAGCGGATGGTCGGGGTGCGATCAAAATACGGGGTGAGCGTGGTGCCCGGCTGCAGGTAGTCGCGCAGCATCGGGATCTGCGCCTTGACCCGGTCCACCGTCTCCACGATGTTGGCCCCGGCGCGGGTGAACACGTACATCACCACCGCCGGTTTGTGGTCGAACCACGCGGCCTGGTAGGCATCCTGCTGGCCGTCGTAGACGTTGGCCACGTCCTTCAGGCGGATCACCCGGCCATCATCCTGGGTCTTGATCACCAGGTTGGCGAAGTCGGCCGCGCGCGCCACTGAATCGTTGGCGATGATCGCCGTGGTGGTGTTGCCATCGGTCAGGAAGCCGGTGGGCGAGGTCACATTGGCGGCGCGCACCGCATTGCGCAGGTCATCCGGGGTGAGGTTGAGCGCATTGAGCAGGCGCAGGTTGACGTCGACCCGCACCGCCGGGGTGGACGCGCCGGCGATGTCCACCGACGACACCCCGCTGATCTGGCGGATGCGCTGGGCCAGCAGCGAATCGGCCACGTTGTACAGCTCATCGGCCGACTGCGTCTGCGAGGTCAACGCGATGGCGATCACCGGATCGTCGTTCGGGTTGGCCTTCTGGAACATCGGCGAACCCAGCCCGGAGGGCAGGTCGGCCTGGGCCGAGTTGATCGCGGTCTGCACGTCCAGCGCAGCCGAATCGATGTCGACCCCGCTCTGGAAGATCATGAACACCAGAGAGCTGCCTTCGGAGCTGGACGAGCGCATCTGGTCCACGCCGGGCAGCTGGCCCAGGTGGCGCTCCAGCGGCGCGGTGACCGTGGAGGCCATGGTGGTGGCGTCCGCGCCGGACTGGCTGGCGTGCACGAAGATCACCGGGATCTGGATGTTCGGCAGCGCCGACACCCCCAGCTTCAGGTAGCACATCAACCCGACCACGAACAGGCCGATGGCCAGCAGCGCGGTGCCGATCGGGCGGCGGATGAACGGGCCGGAGATGTTCACGCGCGGTCCTGGGCGGTGGCGTTGCGCAGCGCGCGCTGTTCACGGCGCTGGCGCAGCCATTCGGAGTAGCGCTCCATGTACAGGTAGATCACCGGCGTGGTGTACAGCGTGACCAGCTGCGAGATCAGCAGGCCGCCGACGATGGCGATGCCCAGCGGGCGGCGCAGCTCCGAACCGATGCCGGTGCCCAGCGCCAGCGGCAACGCGCCCAGCATGGCCGCGGCGGTGGTCATCATGATCGGGCGGAAGCGCAGCAGGCAGGCGCGGCGGATCGCGTCGTGCGCGTTGGCACCGGCGCGGCGCGCCTCGATGGCGAAGTCCACCATCATGATGCCGTTTTTCTTGACGATGCCGATCAGCAGCACGATGCCGACAATGCCATCCACCGACAGGCTCAGCCCGCACACCATCAGCGCCAGCAGCGCGCCCACGCCGGCCGGCGGCAGGGTGGAGATGATCGTGATCGGGTGGATGTAGCTCTCGTACAGCACGCCCAGCACGATGTAGATCACCACCAGCGAGGCCAGCAGCAGCCACACCACGTCGGTCTGGCTGCCGGTGAACTCGGCGGCCTTGCCGATGAACTGCGCGTGCACCTGCGCCGGCATGTCCAGGCTGGCGCGCGTTTCCTCGATCGCCTTGACCGCGTCGGACAGCGAATAGCCCGGGGCGATGTTGAACGAGACCGTTACCGCCGGCAGCTGCTGCTGGTGGCTGACCACCAGCGGGGTGCTGGTGACCTTGCCTTCGGCCAGCGCGGCCAGCGGAATGATGTTGCCCGCACCGACCGGAATACCGGTGTTCTGCGCGCCGATGCCGGTGGCGGTGGACGAGTTGGACGAGGTGACCTGGCCGAAGTTGGTGGCATTGCTGCCGGTCAGCGCGCCGGCGCCGTTGGAGGCCACCGCCAACTGGTTCATCAGCGCGGTGCTGGTGCGGAACTCCGGCGCCACTTCCAGTACCACGCGGTACTGGTTGAGCTCGGTGAAGATGGTCGAGATCTGGCGCTGGCCGAAGGCGTCGTACAGCGTGTCATCGATGGTCTGCATCGGCACGCCCAGCACGCTGGCCTTGTCGCGGTCGATGTTCAGCTCCAGCGCACGGCCCTGGTTGGACAGGTTGTTGTCCACATCCGCCAGTTCCGGACGCTGGCGCAGCGCCTCGGTCAGGCGGGTGGCCTGCAGCGCGACCTGCGCGCTGTCCACGTCCGACAGCGAGTACTGGTACTCGGTGGCGGCCACGCGGGTGTCCAGGGTCACGTCCTGGACCGGCTTGAGGTACAGCGCAACGCCGGGGATGCCGGCCACGGCCTGCTGCAGGCGCGGCAGGATGTCTTCCAGCCCGTCGCGGTCGCCGCGCTCCTTCAGCACGATCGACAACTGGCCCTGGTTGAGCGTGGGGTTCATGCTGCCGGCGCCGATGAAGGCGGCCACGCCGGTCACTGCCGGGTCCCTGCGCAGCGCTTCGGCCACGGCCTGGGTGCGCTGCTCCATCTGCGGGAACGCGATGTTCTGGTCGGCCTGGACCACGCCGGTGATCAGCCCGGTGTCCTGCTCGGGCAGCAGGCCCTTGGGAATGACGATGTACAGCACCACGGTCAGCACCAGCGCGCCGGCGGCCACTGCCAGGGTCATGCGCTGGTGGTCCAGCACCCAGTCCAGGCTGCGTTCGTACAGGCCGACGGTACGGCTCCACACGGTCTGCTTGCCGGCCGCATGCGCACGCTCGTGCGCATCCTCGCCCTCGGGGAGCGCGTCGGGCTTGAGCAGGTAGGCGCACATCATCGGGGTGAGCGTCAGCGAGATCAGCATCGACAGCACCACCGCGATGCTCAACACCCACGCAAACTCATGGAACAGGCGCCCGGTGACGCCCGGCATCAGCAGCAGCGGCAGGAACACGGCCACCAGCGACACGGTCAGCGACAGCACGGTGAAGCCGATCTGGCGCGCACCGATCTCGGCCGCCTCCGGGCCGCTCTTGCCCTGTTCGATGTAGCGCACGATGTTTTCGATCATCACGATCGCATCGTCGACCACGAAGCCGGTCGCCACCACCAGCGCCATCAGCGACAGGTTGTCCAGCGACATGCCGGCAAAGGCCATCACCCCGAAGGTGCCCGCCAGCGACAGCGGCACCGCCACCGAGGGAATGATCGTGGCCCACAGGCGGCGCAGGAACACGAAGATCACCGCCACCACCAGGCCGATGGTCAGGATCAGGGTGAACTGCACTTCATGCACGGAGGCGCGGATGGTCTCGGTACGGTCGGAGAACACGTCCAGGTGCACGTCGGCCGGCAGCACGTTCTGCAGCTGCGGCATCAACGCGCGGATGCGCTCCACCGTCTGCACGATGTTGGCACCGGGCTGGCGGCGGATCTCCAGCAGTACGGCCGGCTTGCCGTCGGCCCAGGCCGCCAGCTGGTCGTTCTCCACGCCGTCGATCACCTCGGCCACGTCCGACAGCCGTACCGGCGCGCCGTTCTTGTAGCTGATGATGGTCTGGCGGTACTCCGCGGCACTGGTCAGCTGGTCATTGGTGCCGATGCTGTAGGACTGGGTCTTGCCGTTGAGCGAGCCTTTGGGGGCGTTGACGTTGGCCTGGGTCAGCGCGCTGCGCAGGTCTTCCAGGGTCAGGCCCATGTTGGACAGCTGCGCCGGGTTGACCTGGATGCGCACGGCCGGGCGCACGTTGCCGGCGATGGAGACCAGGCCCACGCCCTGTACCTGCGACAGGCGCTGGGCCAGGATCGAGTCGGCGTAGTTGTTCACATCGCGCAGCGGGCGCGTGTCGGAGGTGAGCTTGAGGGTGATGATCGCCGCGTCGGCCGGGTTCACCCGGTTGTAGACCGGCTGGTAGGGCAGCGATGAGGGCAGGGTTGCCTGGCGGATCGCCGCCTGCACGTCCTGTGCGGCGATGTCGATATCCCGGTCCATCGAGAACTGCAGGATGATGGTGGACAGGCCGGCCGACGAATCGGAGGTCATCAGCTCCAGCCCGGAGATCTGCCCGAACTGGCGCTCCAGCGGCGTGGTGACCAGCGAGGCCATGGTGGTGGCGTTCGCACCCGGGTACTGGGTGGTGACTACCAGGCTGGGCGCGTCGATTTCCGGCAGCGCCGACACCGGCAGCTGGCGGTAGCCGAGGATGCCGAGCAGCAGCAGGCCCGCCATCAGCAGCGAGGTGGCGATGGGGCGGCGGATGAAGATCGTCGAAAAGCCCACGGGCGGATCCTTGCTGTTACGTCAGACGGCAATGCAGGAAGCGAACGCCGGCCAATGGGCCGGCGTCGCGCAGGTGGGGCGCGCGCTCAGCGCGGGCCGCCGCCACGGCGGCCACCGCCACCACCCTGTTTCTGTGCAGCGGCCTTGAGCTCGGCCTCGGTCGGGGCGGCCGGGGTTTCCCCCGGTTTCAGCGCGGTGACCTTGCTGCCCGGCTTCAGCCGGAACTGGCCTTCGCTGACCACGCGCTCACCGCCCTTCAGGCCCTCGGTGATCTGCACCGCGCTGTCGCCCACTTCCACGCCGCTTTTCACGGTCTGCATGGCCACGGTGTTGTCCGGCTTGACGATATACACGTACTCGCCGTCGGGGCCGCGCATCACCGCCTGGGTGGGAATGACCACGCCGCCGGCGATGGTCCGCAACTGCATGCGCACGTTGACGAACTGGCCCGGCCACAGGGTGTTGTCGTTGTTGTCGAACAGGGCGCGGGCGCGGAAGGTGCCGCTGTCGCTGCTGATCTGGTTGTCCACCACGTCCAGCCTGCCGCCGTCGGTGAGCACGTGGGCGTCGTTGCGGTCCAGCGCGGCAATCGTCACCGGGCCGGCCTGCTGGGCCTGGCGCACGTCCGGCAGCTGGCGTTCGGGCAGGTTGAAGACCACGTGGATCGGATGGATCTGTGTCAGCGTGACCAGCGCGGTCCCGGCGCTGACCACGTTGCCGGCGTCCACCGCGCGGATGCCGGCAATGCCGGAAATCGGCGCGGTCACGCGGGTGTACTGCAGCTGCACCTGGGCCGCACGTATGCTGGCCTCGTTGGCCGCCACGGCGCTTTCGTACTGGGCCACCTGGTTGCGCTGGGTGTCCAGGTCGGTCCTGGCCACGTACTGCCGGTACTCGGGCGAATTGGAGCGCTGGTAGTTCGAGCGCGCCGTGGCCAGCAGGGCCTGGTTCTGTTTCTTGGCGGCCGCGGCTTCGTCGAAGCTGGCCTGCAGGGTGCGCGGGTCGATCTGCGCCAGCAGGTCGCCCTGCTTCACTTCCTGGCCTTCCTTGAAGTTCAGGCTGATCAGCTGGCCGCCCACCTGCGGGCTTACGGTCACGGTGTTCATCGCGCTCACCGTGCCCAGCGCGCTGGCGTACACCGGCACGTCCTGGCGCGCCGCATCGATCACGGTCACCGGCACCGGGCCGTTGTCGCGCTCGCCGTCCTTGCCGGCTTCGGCCTGCGGACCGGCCTTGGCGTCCCTGCCCTTGCCGCCGCCGAGCATGCGCATGCCCACCAGCCCCACCACCAGCACTGCAATCACCAGCAGCACGATCTTCCAGAAACGCGACATTCAAAAACTCCTGAGGCTGGCGATGGGCAGGGCCCGGTTGGCAGGGTCAAAGCATACCTGCCGCCCGTGGCCTTTCATGCATGACGGATGGGACGGGCGATCAGACCGGCAGTCGCCCACAAGGTTCAACCCATCCTCCGACGGGGCAGGGCCGACGATACGTCGGCTGCTCAAGCCCACAATGCCCCATGGGCCAGAAAGTTACAGCGAAAACCACCCTGATGCCCTACATTCAGGTTCAAGCCCCGTATGCCTGTGGAGTGTCGAATGCCCCGTCTGTCGCTGTTGTTGTCCGCCCTGCTGCTTGCCTCGCCCGCGCTGGCGGCCACCGTCCCGGCAGAACGCCCGGAAGTCACTGCCGCCGCCGCGCGCCTGCAGGCGCAGGTCGTGACCTGGCGCCGCGACTTCCACCAGCACCCGGAGCTGTCCAACCGTGAGGAGCGGACCTCGGCCAAGGTCGCCGAGCAGCTCCGTGCGATGGGGCTCAAGCCGAAGACCGGCATCGCCCACCATGGCGTGGTGGCCATCATCAAGGGCGGCAAGCCCGGGCCGCGCATCGCCCTGCGCGCGGACATGGACGCGCTGCCGGTAACCGAGCAGACCGGCCTGCCGTTCGCCTCCAAGGCCACCAGCACCTACCGCGGCGAGCCGGTGGGCGTGATGCACGCCTGCGGCCATGACGCCCACACCGCCACCCTGCTGGGCGTGGCCGATGCACTGGTGAAGATGAAGGCCAACCTGCCCGGCGAAGTGATGCTGATCTTCCAGCCCGCAGAGGAAGGCGCGCCGCCGCCGGAGGAAGGCGGTGCGGCGCTGATGCTCAAGGAAGGCCTGTTCGCCGACTTCAAGCCGGATGCCGTGTTCGGCCTGCACGTGTTCTCCAGCGTCCAGGCCGGGCAGATCGCGGTCCGCGGGGGGCCGCTGATGGCGGCTTCGGACCGTTTCGGGATCAAGGTGATCGGCCGCCAGACCCATGGTTCCGCGCCTTGGAACGGGGTCGACCCGATCGTGGCCACCGCCGACCTGGTGGGCACCGCGCAGACCATCGTCAGCCGCCGCTCCAACATCTCCAAGCAGCCAGCGGTGGTGTCCTTCGGCGCGATCAAGGGCGGCATCCGCTACAACATCATTCCCGACGAAGTGGAGATGGTGGGCACCATCCGCACCTTCGACGAAGGCATGCGCCAGCAGATCTTCGCCGACCTGCGCAACGTCGCCGAGCACACCGCTGCCGCGCACGGCGCCAAGGCGGAAACGGAAATCTTCGAAGCCGAGGGCAACCCGGCCACGGTCAACGACCCGGCCCTGACCGCGCGCATGCTGCCCAGCCTGCAGGCCGTGGTCGGCGAAGCCAACGTCTACGAACCGCCGCTGCAGATGGGCGCCGAAGACTTCTCGCTGTACGCCCAGCAGGTGCCGGCGATGTTCTTCTTCGTCGGCTCCACCAGCGAAGGGATCGACCCGGCCAAGGCGCCGGCCAACCACTCCCCGAAGTTCCTGCTGGATGAAAAGGCGCTGGATGTCGGCCTGCGCGCGCTGCTGCAGGTCAGCCTGGATTACCTCAACGCGCCGAAGGGCTGACGCGACACCGGCGCCACGGGCCGCACGACCAACGGTCGTGCGCTACCGGCGGGGTGCCACGGGCCGCACGACCAACGGTCGTGCGCTACCGGCGGGGTGCCACGGGCCGCACGACCAACGGTCGTGCGCTACCGGCGGGGGGTACGCGGGGGCGGGTGGCATCTCGATACCCGTGCGGCGACCGGACGCCAATCGCGCGCCCACGCCCCACCGGTAGGGCCCGACCGTTGGTCGGGCCGCGGCGCATCGCGCCGTGCCGTAGGGTCTACTGGCGCAGGTCGCGCACCGTCCGCGCCGGCGCTTCGATTCCTGCCGTGGCCCGCCACGGGTTGATGTCCAGCCCGCCACGGCGCGTATAACGCGCTTCCACTTCCAGCCATTCCGGCTGGCAGCGCAGGGTGATCTCGTTGAAGATACGCTCCACGCATTGTTCGTGGAACTCGGCATGCTCGCGGTAGCTCACCAGATACCGCAGCAGGCCTTCGCGGTCGATGCGCGGGCCGCGGTAACGCACGCTCACGCTGGCCCAGTCCGGCTGGCCGGTGACCGGGCAGTTGGACTTCAGCAGTGCCGAACTCAGCGTCTCGGTCACCACCTGCCCGGCAGTGGCCGACAGGTAGTCCGGTGCCGGCGGGCCGTAGCGTTCGATCACCACGTCCAGCCCGTCCACGGATTCGCCTTCGGCGTCGTCCACCAGCGGTGGCACTCCGAACACGACCGTGACCCCCGCACCAGCACACGCCGAAAGATCGCCGGCGATGCGCTGGCGTGCCTGTTCGTCATCGTCGAAGCGGGTGCTGTTGAGTGAGTTGAGGTAGAGCTTGAACGACTTGGATTCGATCAGGTTCGGCGAGGTGCACGGCACGCTAATGGTCGCCACGGCCACCTTCGGCTTGCCGCGTCGGTCCAGCCAGCTCAGCTCGTAGGCCTGCCAGCGGTCATGGCCGACGAAGGGCAGGTTGGCCTCGTCCACGCCGATCTCCTCGCGCGCGGCGCGGCGCGGGATGGGGAACAGCAGGGTGGGGTCGTACTGGGAGGGGTAAGCAACCTCGCGACCGAGGCTGGAGTCCTGGGGGGTATTCATGCGGGCATTTTAGCGCGTGGCGCAGTCCACCATCGCCCTGTTCAGAAACCCTCCCGAATCCTTCACGCCCGCGCCATGCCCTATTAACAACGCCTGTGACACCGTGCGATCCAGGTTGTCATATCCAGAAAGGGAGCGCGTGGATGAGTACCGATAAGAAAGCCGATTTCTCCGGTGTCAAAGCCAGCGTCGATACCACTGCACAACAGGTGGAAAAGGCCGATTTTTCCGGCGTGACCGCGTCCGTGGACAGCACCGCCGAGGTGGTGGGCGGTGGCAGCTACACCGTCAAGAGCGGCGACTCGCTGTCGAAAATCGCAAAGAACGAGCTGGGCGACGCCAACGCCTGGAAGAAGATCTTCGAGGCCAACCGAGATGTGCTGGACGACCCCGACAAGATTTTCCCCGGGCAGGTCCTGAAGTTGCCGCCCAAGGCCTGATCCCACCCGAACCGCACGTCAATCACTCCCACGGAGAAACTCCATGAAGCATACGTCCATCAGTACTGCCGTCCTTGCCGCCCTGCTCGCCACTGCTGCACTGGCCGGCTGCAAGAAGAATGATGACACCACCGACAACAACGCCCAACCGGCGGCGACCGCGCCGGCGCCGATGACCCCCGCCACCCCGGCCGAGCCGGCGCCGCAGCCGATGACGGCCGCGTCCCCGGTCAACGTGTCTGCCGTCACCGTCGGCAAGACCGCCGCCGCCGACAAGACCGTGGCGCCGGTCGCGCTGTTCGGTCCAAAGGACGTGATCATCATTTCGGTGCGCACCGATGGCAGCGCCACCAATGCCAACGTCGGCGCAAAGCTGACGTACCAGGATGGCCAGGTGGCCGGCGAGCAGACCGCGACGCTCAACACCACCGGTGCCGAGACCACCAACATCACGTTCAACAACCCCAATGGCTGGCCGACCGGCAAGTACCGTGCGGAAGTCATGGTAGATGGCAAGGCGGCTGGAACGCCGCAGGAGTTCGAGGTCAAGTAAGTCCCGCCGACTCTCTCCCGGCACGGACTCACATAGGCGCAGCCGCGAGGCTGCGTCTTTTTTGTTCCAGTACCGCTGCGTATGGCCCGGCTTTGCTCCCGGGGTCTGAAACCGCGACAATGCGGGGGTTACCCGGAGAGCACTGTCCCCCATGTCGAACACGCCCAAGATTCTGTACACGCTTACCGATGAAGCCCCGTTCCTGGCCACCCAGTCGCTGCTGCCGATCGTCGAGGCTTATACCGCCACCGCCGGCATCGCCGTCGAAACCCGTGACATCTCGCTGTCCGGGCGCATCCTGGCCCTGTTCCCCGATTTCCTGAAAGACGACCAGAAAGAGGCCGACCACCTGGCCGAACTGGGTCAGCTGGCGACCACCCCGGACGCCAACATCATCAAGCTGCCCAACATCAGCGCCTCGGTGCCGCAGCTCAAGGCGGCCATCAAGGAACTGCAGGACCAGGGCTATGCCCTGCCCAACTACCCGGACGTGCCCACTGACGACGTCTCGCGCGACATCAAGGCGCGCTACGACAAGGTCAAGGGCAGCGCGGTGAATCCGGTGCTGCGCGAAGGCAATTCGGACCGCCGCGCGCCGCTGTCGGTCAAGAACTACGCGCGCAAGCACCCGCACCGCATGGGCAAGTGGTCGAAGGAATCCAGGTCGCACGTGGCCCATATGGACGGCGGCGATTTCTACGGCAGCGAAAAGTCGGCCACGCTCGCCGCTGCGGGTAGCCTGAAGATCGAACTGCAGCAGGCGGACGGCAAGACCGTCGTGCTGAAGGAAAAGACCGCCGTCAAGGCCGGCGAGATCGTCGATGCCGCCGTGATGAGCCGCAATGCCCTGGCGTCGTTCGTGCAGGCGCAGATCGCCGATGCCAAGGCCAAGGGCGTGCTGTTCTCGCTGCACCTGAAGGCCACCATGATGAAGGTCTCCGACCCGATCATGTTCGGCGTGGTGGTGGAAGAGTTCTACAAGGACGTGCTGGCCAAGCATGCCGACGTGCTCAAGCAGGCCGGCTTCGATCCCAACAATGGCATCGGCGACCTGTACGCGCGCCTGCCGCAGCTGCCGGAAGCCACCCAGGAAGCCATCAAGGCCGACCTGGCTGCCGAATACGGCAAGCGCCCGGGCCTGGCCATGGTCAATTCCGACAAGGGCATCACCAACCTGCACGTGCCCAGCGACGTCATCGTCGACGCGTCGATGCCGGCGATGATCCGCGACTCCGGCGGCATGTGGAATGCCGACGGCAAGCTGCAGGACACCAAGGCCGTCATCCCCGATCGTTGCTATGCGGGTGTGTACCAGGCCGTCATTGATGACTGCATCGCCCACGGCGCGTTCGACCCGGCGACCATGGGCTCGGTGCCGAACGTCGGCCTGATGGCGCAGAAGGCCGAAGAGTACGGCTCGCACGACAAGACCTTCCAGATTCCGGCCGACGGCACCGTGCGCGTCACCGACGACGCCGGCAACGTGGTGTTCGAACATGCCGTGCAGACCGGCGACATCTGGCGCATGTGCCAGACCAAGGACGCTCCGATCCAGGACTGGGTCAAGCTGGCCGTCAACCGCGCCCGCCTGAGCAGCACCCCGGCCGTGTTCTGGCTGGATGCCTCGCGCGCGCACGACGCGCAGGTCATTGCCAAGGTCGAGACCTACCTCAAGGACCACGACACCGACGGCCTGGACATCCGCATCCTGGCCCCGGTGGAAGCGACCGCGTTCTCGCTGGACCGCATCCGCAAGGGTGAAGACACCATTTCGGTGACCGGCAACGTGCTGCGTGACTACCTCACCGACCTGTTCCCGATCATGGAACTCGGCACCAGCGCCAAGATGCTCTCCATCGTGCCGCTGATGGCCGGTGGCGGCCTGTTCGAGACCGGTGCCGGTGGTTCGGCCCCGAAGCACGTGCAGCAGTTCGTCGAAGAGGATTACCTGCGCTGGGATTCGCTGGGTGAATTCCTGGCCCTGGCCGCCTCGCTCGAACACCTGGGCAACCGCTACGACAACGCCGGTGCCACGGTGCTGGCCAAGACCCTGGACCAGGCCAACGGCCAGTTCCTCGACAACGACAAGTCGCCCTCGCGCAAGCTCGGTGGCATCGACAATCGCGGCAGCCACTTCTACATCGCGCTGTACTGGGCCCAGGCCCTGGCCGCGCAGGACGACGATGCCGCGCTGAAGGCCCGCTTCGCACCGCTGGCCAAGGCGCTGTCGGACAACGAAGCGGCCATCGTCGGTGAGCTGATCGCCGCGCAGGGCAAGCCGGTCGACATCGGCGGCTACTACCGCCCGGACGTGGCCAAGGCCAGCAAGGCGATGCGCCCGAGCAGCACCTTCAACGACGCACTGGCGGCGCTGTAAGCCTCAGCCGTAGCAACCGGGGAACCCGCGCCTGGCGCGGGTTCCTTTTTTTTGGCCGCAAATACGTGACGCGGGTCGGGCTGGTTCTGGCACTCTCTCGCCAGCCGCAACAGGGAAGGAAGGCATGAATCCTGCCTGCAACAAGGCGTCGCGCAACGGGAGGACCTGCCTGCTTCGCCAACGCGAAGTGAGCAATCCGTCACCGATCCGCACGAGATCCTTGGCATAGGCTATCGGCGAGCGTTCCGCAGTAGCTGAGATCTCTCACAAGCCAGGGGAAGGGCATGGCCAGGGTGCTGGTGGTCGGATCGGATGTCCAGGGAGAGCGGGCGTTGCTGCAGCGCCTGCGCATGGCCGCCTCATTGCCGGCCGAAACGGTACGCAGCTGCCGGGACCTCGACGAGTGCGACCTGCTGGTGATCAAGGATACGCCCGCCCTGCGCAATGCCGCGCTGCGCATGGTCCGCGAGCGCCCGCGCATCCAGTTCTGGGTGGAAGACCAGCAGGGCCGGTTGCGCCCGGGCCAGGGCGACAATCCCGGTGTACTGGACGACACCGCGATCGAACACGCATTGCGGCAGATGCCGGACACGGCCGCGCGCATCGACGAACCGTGCACCGCGCAGGGCGCCAAGGCGATCACCCGCGCGCTGCGTGAGCGACTGCCGGCGCGCGAAGGCCACGCCGTGCTGGTGCTGCAGGGCCAGCCGAAGCTGCTGCTGGATTTCGCCCAGGACCAGATGGTGGTGCCCGCGGGCGTGGCCGTGGCGTGCCTTGCCCAGGATCTTTCCGATGCCTTCGATGCGTTGTCGCTGCACGGGCTTTCCGAACGTCGCTACCAGCAACTGGGCGGCGCGCTGCCCCGCCAGCCGCTGCGCCCGTTGCTGTGGCAGTGGGGGCAGCGCCCGGCGCACTGGCGCGACCTGGATGCCCGCCTGCAACGCAACGCGCGGGTCAAACTGCTGCGGTGGCCGGACTTCCGCGTACTCGGGCACCAGCACGACAGTTTCCGGCTGTGTTCGCTGCTGCTCAAGCGCGCGTGCAGCGTGGACGAATGCGCCACGCTGCTGGACATGCCGGCCGACGCGGTGCGCAGCGTCGTGCACCCGGCCTACCTGTGCGGCTACGCCGCGATCGAAGACAGCGGGAGCGGCGCACCGCCGCTGCGTGCTGGCGGCAGCGGCGGCGGCACCCTGCTGGCCCGGATGTGGCGCAGCGTGCGCCAGCGTGGCGGGGGCTGAGCGTGCGCGAACACAAGATCGTGGTGCTGGGCAGCATGGGATGTGGCAAATCGACGCTGGTGCGCGCGATCGCGGCCGGTGCCGTGGTCGATACCGACGTGCCCAACAGCGACCGCCAGGGGGCTGACAAGGTATCGACCACCGTGGCCATGGACTACGCCGACATCGACCTGCCCAACGGTGACCGCCTGCGCCTGTATGGCACGCCGGGACAGCAGCGCTTCGATTTCATCTGGCCGATCCTGCTGCAGGGCGCCAGCGGCGTGGTGCTGCTGCTGGACGCCACCCGCAGTGCGGCCGTCGACGAACTGCGGACCTATCTGGAGGTACTGCGTGAACACGCCGCGCAGGTGCCGGCCGTGATCGGCATTTCGCGCATGGACCTCGCCCATGGGTTCGACCTGGAGTCGTGCGCGTCGCTGGCCGGCTGGGACGAGCGCGTGCTGCCGGTGCTGCCGGTGGACGCACGTGACCGCGATCAGGGCCTGCTGCTGATGGATGTGCTGATGAGCGAGATGGAAACCCGCGACCTGGTGATGAGCGATGGCTGACGGACACGATGCGCGCCAGCTGGCGCCTGCCGCCCGGGAGCGGGTGATGCAGCACCTGCAGACGTTCGCTGACACCCTCAACGGCGTGCGCAGCGTGGTGCTGGCCAGCGTGGACGGGTTTGCGCTGGTGCCTGCCGCCGGCACCCATGGCAATGGCGAGCGCCTCGCGGCGATGACCAGCGCGATGCTGGCGCTGGCCGCGGCGGTGGGCCGCGAGTTGTCGCTGGGCGAACTGGAAGTGCTGATGCTGGAAGCCGGGAAGGGCAAGGTACTGATGCTGGCACTGCCATGCGCGCCGGCGCCGCTGCTGCTGATGACCGCCTGCGATACCCGCTGCGTGACCGGCAAGGTGCTTTGGAGTGCGAAGGAATGTGGCCGCAACATCATGGCCGAACTCAGCGGACCACGAGCCGGTCCGTAGGGGAACCTGGGGCTCGACAACCAAATGGGGTGCAACATGGCAACTGGACTCAGCGATACGTTGAAAGCGTTGATGGAGATCGATGGCGCGCAGGCCGTGGCATTGGTGGACTATGAAAGCGGCATGCTGCTGGGCGAAGCCGGCTCGGGCATGGACATGGAAGTGGCGGCAGCAGGCAATACCGAGGTGATCCGCGCCAAGATGAAGACCGCCGCCTCGTTGAACCTCAACGACACCATCGAGGACATCCTGATCTCGCTGGGCAAGGCGTACCACATCATGCGCCCGGTCGCTGCAAAGAAAGGGCTCTTCCTGTACCTCGTGCTGGATCGCAACAAGTCCAACCTGGCGCTCGCCCGCCGCCGGGTGCAGGACGTGGAGGCGCAGCTGGCGCTGTAACCGCCCGGCGGCCGCCGGCCATCCTGCGGGATGGTCGGAGGCGGCGGATTCGCCTGGCCCAGGCTTGCCGGCCAAGGGTCGGCACTACTATGGTGGGGGCCGGTCCCTATGGGTCGTGCGGCATGGCGGTTGGCGATTCTCCCGATGACGATGCGCTGGCGGCGCGCCTGGCGACGCGGGTCCGCGATGGGTTCGAGGACTACCACGCGCGCTTTGCCGGGGTGACCCGACGGGCGCGGCTGCGCTTCGAGACCCGCGACTGGGCCGGCGCCCGACAGGATGCGGTGGAACGCATCGGGCTGTACGACCGCTGCATCGCGCAGGCCGTGGACGTGCTGCGGCGCGCGGCCGGTGAGGGCATCGGCCGGCGCAGCCTGTGGCTGAAGGTGCGCACGGCCTACGCCGCGCAGGTGGCCGGCCTGATCGACGCCGAGCTGTACAAAACGTTCTACAACACGTTGGCCCGGCGCCTGTTCGCCACCGAGGGCGTGGATGCGGAGGTGGAGTTCATGGCGCTGGACGTGGAGCCGTCCGACGCCATCACCCATCCCGTCGCGCGGCATGCCTACGCCTTGTCCGCCACGCGGCCAGCCGAAGCCTTCATGCGGGTGCTGGGGGATTATCGCTTCGGGGTGCCGTATGCCCATCAGCTGCGCTGTGCAGCGGCGATCGCGGTACGCCTGCAGGACGACCTGCAGCACTGGGGCGCCCAGCCGGTGCGCAGCATCGAGCTGCTGGACACGGTGTTCTACCGTGAACGCCGTGCCTATCTGGTAGGGCGGGTGTTTGGCGAACACCGCTTCTCACCGTGCGTGATCGCGCTGGTGAATGATGCCGATGGGCTGCGTGCCGAAGCCGTACTGACCCGGCGTCGCGACGTGGCACACCTGTTCGGCGTGTCACGCAGCTATTTCCAGGCCGACCTGGCCACGGTCGGCGATGCGGTGGTGTTCCTGCGCAGCCTGCTGCCCGCCAAGCCCATCGATGAGATCTACACCGTGCTGGGCCGCGCCAAGCAGGGCAAGACCGAGCGCTACCGGACCTTCTTCCGGCACTTCCAGGACCATCCCGACGAACAGCTGGTGCATGCCGATGGCACGCCCGGCATGGTCATGGCGGTATTCACCCTGCCCAGCTATCCGCTGGTGTTCAAGCTGATCCGCGACCGCTTTGCCTGGCCCAAGACCATGACCCGGCACCAGGTCGAAGAAAAGTACGCCCTGGTATTCAACCTGGACCGTGTCGGCCGCCTGCTCGATGCGCAGCCGTACCGTCACCTGCGTTTTCCGAAGGCGCGCTTCTCGGCGGCGCTGCGCGACGAGCTGCTCACCCAGTGCGCGGCCAGCGTGCGCGAAGAGGGCGACAGCCTGGTGATCGCGCTGTGCTATGTGCAGCGTCGTTTCCGCCCATTGAACCTGTATTTGCGCGAACAGACGGTGGAAGCGCGCCGCGCGGCGGCGCTGGACTATGCGCAGGCGATCACCGACATGGCGCGCAACAACATTTTTCCGGGCGACATGCTGCCGAAGAACTTCGGCGTCTCGCGGCACGGGCGCGCGGTGTTCTACGACTACGACGAGCTGTGCCTGGTAAGTGACTGCGTGTTCCGCACCTGGCCGACACCGCGCAATGCCGACGAAGCCCTGTCCGACGAGCCCTGGTTCCATGTCGGCCCACGCGATGTGTTCCCGGAACGCTTCGCACCGTTCATGGGGTTGCCCGCCCAGGAGCTCGCAGCGGTGCGCGAGCAGCAGGCACATCTGTTCGATCCCGCGTGGTGGCAGGCGCTGCAGGCACGGTTCGCGGCGGGCGACTACCCCGATACGCCACCCTATGCGCCGGTTCATCGGCTGGCGTGATGTGTCCATGCCCCAGCGCCGGGGTATCCTCGGCGTCATCGAGGCATGGCGTCTGGTGTCGCGACAGGTCGATTGGATTGGCAGGAGACCGGGTCTGCATGTCAGGCTCGCGTATCCGCTCACAAGGAGTCGTGCAATGCGTAGTTCCCTTTACCTCGCACTGGCGGTGGCGCTCGCTGGCAGCAGCGTCATCACCGCCCCGCAGGCTGCCGCACAGTCACGCAGCGAGGTCCGCAGGACCGCCGAAGGCAGCATGGTGCTGACCGGTCAGATCAACATCGGCCTGGCAGGACAGGTGGAGGGCTTCGTGCTGGACCAGCGCGAGAAGGTGCCGGTGGACATGGCCGACTTCGTCGACCGTGCGGTGCAGACGTGGCGCTTCGAGCCGATCGTGCGCGACGGCAAGCCCGTGCATGCCCGCACCCGGGTCTCGATCCGCCTGCTGGCCAGGCCGGAAACCGACGGCAAAAGCACGGTGACATTGGATGCGGCCAATTTCGGCGAGTACGACCCGACCAGCACCGGGCAGGTCACCAGCCTGAAGCTGACGCCGCCCCTGTTTCCCCAGGCCGCGATGGACATGGGCGGCAGCGGCGACGTGATGTTGCTGGTCCAGGTGAACCGGGACGGCACGGTCAAGGGCGTGATGGCCGAGCAGGTCAACCTTCGCGTGGTGGCCGACGAGCGCCGCATGCAGAAGCTGCGCGACACCTTCGCGCGGCAGAGCGTGAATACCGCGCGGCGCTGGACCTTCCGCGTGCCCAGCACCGGCGAGGAAGCGGGCAAGGCCTCCTGGACCGTCCGCGTCCCGGTGAGCTTCGACTACGGCGAGGTCACGCGGGCGTACGGAAAATGGACGGTCTATATACCGGGTCCGCGTGCCAAGGCGTCGTGGCGCAGCGGCGGAGGGCACGACGACAACCTGGCCGGCCTGCTGCCGGCAGGCGGCGTGTACATGGCCGACGCCCCCGGTGGCCCGCGCCTGCTGACCCCGCTGGGGGGCTGACCCGCGCGTGGCGCCGGGCGCTGCCCGGCTGCCCCATCAGCCCGCGCCGGGCCCGTCCGGCGCCGGGTACACGACGGTGCGATTGCGGCCCTGTTCCTTGGCCATGTACAGGGCCTTGTCGGCCAGCCGCAACGCCTGGTGCGGGTCGTGATGGTAAGACGGGTAATGGGCAACGCCCAGCGACACCGTGACCGTGCCCACGTCATCGAACACTTCTGCCGCCACCTGCATGCGCAGGCGCTCGGCGATGGCGGCACTGGCCTTCACATCGATGCCTGGCAGCAGGATCAGGAATTCCTCGCCGCCGTTGCGGCACAGCAGGTCGGTGTCACGCGAATCGTCGCGCATGATCTGCGCGATGCGCAGGATCACCGCGTCGCCTGCCGCATGCCCGAAGCGGTCGTTGATGCTCTTGAAGCGGTCGATGTCCAGCGCGACGATGCCGAACGGCTGTCCGCGCGCCTGCCAGTCTTCCAGCCCTTCCTGCAGCCCGCGCCGATTCTGCAGGCCGGTGAGCGGGTCGGTCATGCTGGCGCGGCTGAGCTTGCCGATCCGGTCCTGCAGCAGGTTGAAGCTGTACAGCAGCGCCTGCTTCAGGTGGGCCGCCTCGTAGTACCAGGCGCGGATCCCGCTGACATGACGGATGGCAATGCCGGTGTCGCGGTTCTGTACGTTGCGCGCCAGCTGCCACAGCGGCAGCGAGATGCGCCGCGCGAACCACCAGGTGACCAGCAGCGACAGCACGCCCAGCGGAATGGCATTCCAGATCACCGCCTGCATCAGTCGCGACAGCGGTGCCAGCGTGGCCGCGGTGGGACGCTGCGCCACCACGCCCCAGCCGACGCTGGGGACCGGGGCATAGCCGGCCAGCATCAGCACGCCATGGCTGTTGCGCACTTCCTGCGCCCCCGAATGACCCTGGCTGACCGCCTTCACCGCGGGATTGTCCGGCGCGAACTGGCCCACCCGGCCGGGTTCGATGTGGTACAGGATGCGGCCGTTGCGGTCGACCACGTACAGATACGAGCCGTCCCGGTAGTAGTGCTTGCCCAGCAGGCTCTGCAGGATGCTGCGCTGGCGCAGGTAGATGGTGCCGCTCACGTAGCCCTGGTAGTCGCCCCGGGCATTGAAGATCGGATGCGAGATGGCGACCAGCAGGCGGCCCGTGGCCGACTGGTAAGGATCGCTGATGTAGGGCTCGCGGCGCTTGAGCGCCTCGCTGTTGCCCTGGCTGTTGAGCACCACGCCCTGCAGGGCAAGGCTCAGCGGCGAGGTGGCCAGCACGGTGCCGGCCGGATCGACGATCAGCACGGAATTGAAGCTGTTGGTCTGCAGCTGCAGGCGCGCGGCCTCGGCCTCCAGTTCGGCGCGGCTGTGCGCCCGTTGGCCCAGGCCGGTGGCGGCGTAGGCCAGCTGCTGCTGGGCCGAGAGCACGAAGTTCTGCGTGCTTTCGGCCAGCTTGCTGGCATACACGCGGTTGGACTCCAGCGTGGTGCCGATCAGCTGCTCGCGTTGTACGCGGTAGCTGGCGTGCAGCGTGTTGGCCAGGGCGACGAGCGCGCTGAGCAGCGCCAGCGCCAGGATCAGCTTGCCCAGGTTCAGGCGGGACGAAAGCAGGGGCATGAACGAACAACCGGCAAGGTGCTGCGCCAACCGGTCCTACCGATGAGGCTGCAACGAAGGAGCGGTCAGAGGCGAACTGCATGGCGCCGGGCCGGTACGCCGTACAGCGCCCGTGCCATGGCCACCCTGCCCCCGGGCGAACGATGGATCTCGGCGCGGATTATCACGGATTCGCCGGCGCCGTGGGTAAAACACTGTGGGCCGTGGCGGCCCGGGGGCGGGCGCCCCGGCTCAGCGCTCCAGCCGCGTGCGCAGCACGCTGCGCACGCTGGCCGCGCGGTCCTCATCCAAGGTCCCCAGCACCCCGCGCGCGGCATCGGGGATGTGTGCGTTGGATTCCGCGCCGGCGGTGAATACATAGTGGTCGAACAGCGCCTGCCAATGCCTGCGCTGCGCAGGGGGCAGGCCGCGCAGCGCGAGCAGTGACAGCATCAAGGCATTCATCGGCGCGTCGGTCCAGGCCGGCACCGGCCGCCACCAGTAATTGACCAGCACGTTGAAGTCCTCCAGCCCCTCCATGTGGTGCCACCACAGGGAGGGAATGAACACCGCATCGCCCGGACCCAGTTCGGCTACCTGCGCGCTGGCCATGGCCCGCTCGAAGCGCGGGAAGCGCTCCAGGTCGGGCGCGGCAAAATCCACCAGGCTTACCGCCTGGCCGGCGGGGGTGAAGTCCAGCGGCCCCACGTACAGGTTGCCGACCTGGTCCGGTGGAAACAGGGTGACCCGGCGGCGGCCGGCCGCCACGCAGGCCAGGTTGTCCGGGACGTCGTGGTGGGCGGCGATGCGCGAGCGGTTGCCGATCCAGATGCTGGCCAACGGATCGTCCACGCCCAGCTGCAGCGGGTTGTCGCGGCGGAAACCGGGCAGGAAGCTGTCCAGCGTGGTCGAGGCCACGTAGATGGTGGGCGCGGCATCGGCGCTGCGGTACTTGAGCAGGGTGTCCAGCACGACCTTCAGGGGGATCTGCTCGCGGCGGAAGTTGAAACCGCTCATGTCCGCGTTGTAGAAGATCCGGCCCTGCGCGTCGGGAGGCGCGGTGGTCGCGGTGACCGGCAGGGTGCCGTGGTCGAACTGTTTGAGATGGGCCACGGCCGCGTCGGCCGAGACGCGCGCGGCGTTGACCAACGGCCAGTCGCCGACCAGCCCGCGGATCACCTTCGGGGTGGTCCAGCCGGGCAGGAGGTGCGGCAGCCGGCTGCGGTCGAGGTCGCGGACTTCGTCGATCGGGCCGGGCGTTGCAGGCATGGCAGGGTCGCTTGCAGGGCGGGGACGGTCTGGCGAGTGTAGACCCGCCAGACCGTCAACGGACTCAGAACTTGTAGCGCACGCCGAACATGTAGCGCGGGCCGGTCTGGGTGGCGTAACGCAGCATGTTGGTGTGGCGCGCGTAGGTACGCATGGTCTCGTCGGTCAGGTTGATCGCCTCCAGGCTCAGCGACAGCTGGTCGCTGACCGCATAGCTGATGTTGAGGTCGAGCTGGCCATAGTCGTCGGTGTAGTTGGGGTTCGGACCCTGGCCGCCGATGCCGTTGAGGAACTTGTCGCGCCAGTTGTAGGCCGCACGGATCTGCCACTGGTTCTTGTCGTAGAACGCCACCAGGTTGGCCGAATCGCTCAGCCCGATCATCGGGTACTGGTCGCCCAGGCTCAGGTTGTCGAAGGTCAGCCCGGACTTCACCTTGGTGTAGTTCGCCGCCAGGCCAAAGCCGGACTGCCCGAACAGGTGCTGCACCGCGACTTCCCAGCCATCGAGATGGTCCGAACGCTGGTTGGCCGGCAGGGTGATGTCGAATCCGGCGACCGGGTCGCCGGGCTGGCCGACGATGGTGCCGGTGAGCTGGCCGGCCGAGTTCGTGCCGGTGGCGGTCACGCCCGGCTGGCCGTTGAAGTTGGTGAAGATGTAGTCGCGGATGCACGGCATGTCCGACACGCCGCAGCCACCGGCGGCCAGTGCTGCGTTCCAGTACGCACCACCGACCGGCGTGTGCAGGTTGCCGGTGTTTTCGCGCACGATGGTGTCGCTGATGAAGTTCTTGATGTTCTTGCGGAAGAACCCGACCGAGGCGTAGCTTGCCTCGCCGTAGTACCACTCCAGCGACAGGTCGAAGTTGTCCGACAGCAGCGGCTCCAGCGCCGGGTTGCCGCGCGAGCCGCTGCCCCCCTGGGTACGCACGATGTCGGCGAGGGTCTGTCCACTCTGGATCTGGGTCCAGCCCGGGCGGCCCAGGCTGCGGCTGTAGCTGCCGCGCAGGGCCAGCGTATCGCTGATGTCGAGCTTCAGGTCGAGGTTGGGCAGCACGTAGTCGTACTTGCCGCTGTCGCTGATGAAGCCGCTTTCGCTGGCGTAATCGATGTTCAGCTCGTTGGCCGAGCTCCAGCTGATGCCGTTGGGCACGCGCACCATTGCGGTGGAATCCACGTCGGTCTGCTCGTAGCGCACGCCCACGGCCACGTTCAGCGGCATCGACCAGTCGAACGTGGTGCGGTACTGCAGGAACGCACTCTTGGACTTCTCGTTGGTGCGGATGTCTTCGGAGTACTCGGTGGGGGCCACGTAGCAGGTCGGGCAGGCCGGGTCGGACGCGGTGCCGACCTGCGCGGCGCGATTGATCAGCCGATCGAAGTCGAACACCAGGAACTGGCCGGTCAGGCGCGGATCGTCGTGCCCGGAGAAGGCATCGAAGTACCGGCCCATGTCGTCGGCGTACCAGATGCTGTCATCGTAGTCGGCCGGGGTGCCCAGGCCGCCCCAGGTATTGCGCTGCATGATCGCCGAGGCCGAACGGTTCTTCACGTCGGTGTAGCCGACGCCGAAGTCCAGCGCCGAGTAGTTCTCGAAGGTGAACGTGCCGCGGCCCTGGTACTGCTCCACCTCGGACTTGTTGTAGCTGTTCTGGAACACCGAGCCGGTGACCAGCGCGTCGGCCGCCTGCACGCCACCGGGCGGCAGCGCGATGTTGATGATCGGCAGCTCGCCGCTGTAGTCCACCGTGGTCGTGCCGCGCACGAAAGCGGCCACGCCGAGTACGCCGGCCGAACCGTACGGGCTGTCCGGCTGCGATTCGCCGGTGGAGTGGTGCGCATCGAAGGACAGGGTCAACGCATCATTGACTTCCCATTCCACGTTGAAGCCGAGTGAGTCCATGGTGTTTTTGGTGGCCAGCTGCGCGCCGCCCATCGACACGTCGGAGTTCACCATGTCTTCGCTGTAGATGATCGGCGCGGCGACCGGCCCATTGGTCCAGATGCTGTCGCCCGGACCGTAGTTGAACCACACCGACAGTTCGCTGCGCTGCTGCTGCACCTTGTTTTCCACGTAGGTGTAGTCCAGCGTGGTGGTGACGTTGTCCACCGGCTTCCACTGCAGGGTGGCTTGGCCATTGGTGCGCTGGCGCTGCACGCCGTTGACGTTGTAGGCGGTGTTCTGCGGGCGGCCATAGACATCATCCGGGCCGGGGCGGTTCTGGATGCGGTCGGCGTACCCCTGGCCGGGCTGGGGCAGTACGCGCCAGTCGGTGGTGTTGTCGCCTTCGAAGGTGGCCCAGCCCTCCGCGACGGTGGCCTGGTTGAAGCCCGAGTCACGCTCCTGGTAGCTGCCGCTGAGCATCAGGCCGACCCGCCCATCGGCGAAGGTGTCGCTGAAAATGCCTGACAGCTCCCCGGTGAAGTCCGAGCCCTGCAGGGTGCGCGGCAGGTTGTCGTTGGAGGTGTCGTTGACCGCCTTGACGCCCACGCTGACCACCGGTGCCGATTCCAGCGGGCGCAGGGTCTTGACGTTGATGGTGGCGCCGATGCCGCCGGTCGGGTTGTCGGCGCGGGTGGTCTTGAACACTTCCACCGCCGAGATCGACTCGGAGGCAATGTTGGCGAAGTCGAACGAGCGCGAGCTGGAGAGCCCGCCGCCGCCGTTGCCCAGGTTGGACGCCGGCATCTGGCGGCCGTTGAGCAGCACCAGGTTGAAGTCCGGGCCGATGCCGCGCACGGTTACCTTGGACCCCTCGCCACTGGAGGTGCGGTCGATCGACACGCCGCTGATGCGCTGCAGCGATTCGGCCAGGTTGGTGTCCGGGAACTTGCCGATGTCCTCGGCCACGATACCGTCGACCACGCCCTGGCTGTCGCGCTTGAGGTTCATGGACGAGGTAAGGCTGCCGCGGATACCGGTGACCTGCACCGTATCGAGGGTGGAAGGGTCCAGCCCCTGCGACGACGACGCGGCGCCGTCGCGGCTCGGATCCTGGGCCCACGCCGGCCCGGCCAATACGGCGAGCAGCGCGGAAGTGAGCATTGCCTTGCGGGGTACGGCCTTGTACGTCTTCATCAACACTCCCTCCCCAGGGAAATCGGTAATGGCAGTCCTACGGCGTCTGGAACGTTCGACAACGATGTGGGCGGATTGGGCCCACGCCTGACAGCGTTGTCAACAAACTGCCATGGGGCCGACCCGCTGGAGCTCCCAATGCACGCGCCGGGTGCGCGTGGTCAGCGATTGCAGATGGCAACCGAAAGCACTGCGTTGCAGGGCTTTCCAGCGTTTTTGCAGGGGGCGTGGCGGTCCCGGTCCGCTGCGTGCAGCATGTTGTGCAGTGCAGTACGGAACTGCGCGAAACGCAGTCAGGCGTCCGCGGCGGAGGCTGTCATGTGGTCTGACCGGTTGTCTGACAGCGCAGGACAAGAACGGCCCGCGCAGGGTGCATGTGTGGCCGCCGCATGGCTGCCGCATCCCTCACCGGGACAGGCAGCGGACACGTTCCGGTGAGGGCGGTCATGGGGCGGCGCGGTCGCGCCGCTCCGCCGTGCTCCTCACCGACGTCTTGGTGCGTGGGTGGATTCACGCACCAGCACGGCGTGCTCCACCGTCACCATCCGCCCCGCCTTCGAGGAGCGGATGCTGTCGATCAGCTGCTCGGTGGCCAGTCGTCCCATGGTGTCGGTGGGCTGGCGTACGGTGGTCAGGGCCGGGTAGATGTGCCCGGCGATAGGCGTGTCATCGAAGCCGCACACGGAAAGATCGCGCGGCACCCGCAGGCCGCGCTGGCCGGCCACGCGGAACACCGCGGCGGCCATGTCGTCGTTGGCCGCGAAGATCGCGGTCGGCGGCTCGGGCAGGTCCAGCAGCACGTTGGCCGCGTCGATGCCCGACTCGAACGAGAACTGGCCACTCGCCACCAGCGCCGGGTCATAGTCGATACCGGCCTCGCGCAGTGCCTGGCGGTACCCGGCCAGGCGCCACTGGCACGCGCCATGCGCGCGCGGGCCCTTGATGTGTCCGATGCGCCGGTGGCCCTGTGCCACCAGGTGCCCGATCAGCTCCACCACCGCCGTGGTCTCGTCCATGCGCACCCCGATACGGCCTTCAGGGTGGCGCGGGGCGATGCTCGAAAAGGGAATGCCGTTGTCTTCCAGGTACGCCAGCACCACGGCATCGTCGGTCAGCGGCGGAATCAATACCACGCCGTCGGGGCGCGAGTTCTCGAACAGCGCGGCCAGGTCGGGCAGGGTGCGCCGACCGATACCGACCGGCCCGAGGATCAGGTTGTAGTGGTGGGCATGACAGGCCTCCAGCATGCCGTTCTGGATTTCCATCAGGTAATTGCGCGACGGGTTGTTGTAGACCAGGGCCAGCGCGTACGAGCGCTGCCCGGCCAGGCTGCGCGCGGACAGGTTCGGCTTGTATCCCAGCCGGGTGACCGCGGCGAGCACGCGGTCGCGCGTCTCCGCCCGCACGTTGGGCTCATTGTTGAGCACGCGCGATACGGTCTTGATCGAAACGCCTGCAACGGCGGCCACATCCTCGATACGACTACGCATGGTGCGATGGATCCTCCTGGAGAGCCCGGCCGGCCGCTGCCGATGGTAATGCGCCTGTGTCGTTTCGGGATTACCGAAGCAGGCGGATGGTGCCATGTCGCGGGGCGTTCGTGCACGGCCTGGAATCCATGCGGCATTGCAACAGCCAGCGTGGGTTCCCGCCCTGGTCAAAACGAGCCCGCCCAACAACCACGGGGACGCCAGGAGATGCCGCCTCCCGAACGGTTGACAGCGCCACGCGCGGCTTATATGACAGCGCTGTCACCGACCGCGCTCAAGCAGCCCGCGCCCGGTCCATCATCCGCACATCCCGTTGGAGGTAGATGCACGTGAGCAGCGCCCGGAAGACCCTTCTTACCGCCTGTGTCCTGACGGCATTGGCCGCCCAGGCGCATGCCGCACCCGCCGCCGGGCGCCTGCAGGACTGGCCGCAGGTGACCAGTGCGATCGCCTCCGACCCGGCCATCGAAGCCCGCGTGCGCAGCATCCTGGCGCAGATGACCCTGGCGCAGAAGGTCGGGCAGATGACCCAGCCGGAGATCAAACAGATCACCCCGGAGCAGGTGCGTACCTACTACATCGGCTCGGTGCTCAATGGCGGTGGCTCGTGGCCGGGCATGGACAAGCACGCCAGCGTGGCCGACTGGGTGAAGCTGGCCGATGCCTACCACGCTGCGTCGCTGGCCACCGACGCGCGCACGCCGGTGCCGGTGATCTGGGGCACCGATGCCGTGCACGGCCACAGCAATGTGTTCGGCGCCACGCTGTTCCCGCACAACATCGGCCTGGGCGCCACCCGCGATGCCGGGTTGATCGAGCGCATCGGTGCCGCCACCGGCAGCGCCACCCGTGCCACCGGCATCGGCTGGGTGTTCGCGCCGACACTGGCGGTCGCGCATGACCCGCGCTGGGGCCGCACCTACGAAAGCTTCTCGTCCGACCCGTCCATCGTGCGCGAGTACGCCGCTGCCTACGTCAAGGGCGCGCAGGGCCGCTTCACCGGCGACGGCAACGTGGTGGCCACGGCCAAGCACTACATCGGCGATGGGGCCACCGACAACGGCCGCGACCAGGGCGAGGCCACGGTGGACAAGGCCACCATGATCAACGTGCACGGCCAGGGTTACTTCGGTGCGCTGGGCGAGGGCGTGCAGACGGTGATGGCCTCGTTCAACAGCTGGAACGACCGCGCCGGCGGCGTGGACTACGGCAAGATGCACGGCAGCCAGGCGCTGCTGACCGGCGCGCTGAAGGAAAAGATGGGCTTCGACGGCTTCATCGTCTCCGACTGGAACGGCATCGCCCAGGTGCCCGGCTGCCGCAACGACAGCTGCGCCCAGGCGATCAACGCCGGTATCGATATGGTGATGGTGCCCGACGACTGGAAGGCCTTCATCGCCAACACCATCGCCCAGGTGGAGAGCGGCGAGATTCCGATGGCGCGCATCGACGATGCGGTGACCCGCATCCTGCGCGTGAAGCTGCGTGCGGGCCTGTTCGAGCACAAGCCGTCCGACAGCCGCTACGCAGGTGACGCCAACGCCGTGCAGCACCGCGAACTGGCACGCGAAGCCGTGCGCGAATCGCTGGTGCTGCTGAAGAACCAGGACAAGGTGCTGCCGCTCAAGCGCGATGCGCGCGTGCTGGTGGTGGGCAAGAGTGCCGACAGCCTGTCCGACCAGGCCGGGGGTTGGTCGCTGACCTGGCAGGGCACCGAGAACACGAACGCCGATTTCCCCAATGCCGATTCGGTGCTTGGCGCGCTGCGCGCCGAACTGGGCACGCAGCAGGTGACCTACAGCGCCGATGCCAAGGGCATCGATGCGTCGGCGTTCGACGTGGTGGTCGCGGTGATCGGCGAAACGCCGTACGCCGAAACCAACGGCGACATCCTTGCCTCGGACACGGTCAGCCACAGCCGTGCGCAGCCGCAGGACCTGGCCGTGCTCAAGGCCGCCGCCGCCACCGGCAAGCCGCTGGTCACCGTGTACTTCTCCGGCCGCCCGATGTACACCAACGACCTGCTCAACCTGTCGCAGGCGTTCGTTGCCGCGTGGCTGCCGGGCACCGAAGGCAAGGGCATCACCGACGTGCTGGTGGCAGGCAAAGACGGCAGGCCCGTGCATGACTTCCACGGCCGGCTCAGTTTCCCGTGGCCGGGCGTGCCGTGCCCGGCACCGATCGACCGCCCGGACCCGAAGCGTCCGGACCTGTTCAAATTCGGCTATGGCCTGAGCTATGCCAAGCCCGCGCAGGTCGCGCGGCTGCCCGAAACCAACCCGGATCATTGCGGCGAAGTGACCACGCTGCCGATCTTCAACCGCGTGGACACGGCGCCGTTCTCGCTGCACATCGCCGCCGGCGGCGCCACCCAGCCGCTCGGCAATGATCTCAACGCCACCCTGCGCTGGCCGAAGGAGCGGCCGGTGGCCGAGGTGCGTACCGTGCAGATCAACACGCAGCAGGACGCCCGCGAAGTGACCTGGCTGGCCCCGGCGCAGCTGATCGCGCGCAGCACCTCGCGGCGCAACCTGGGCGCGCTGGCGCGCAGCAACGGCGCGTTGCAGTTCGACGTGATGGTGCAGCACCCGCCCGCCTCGCCGGTCACGGTGACCATGCAGTGCGGCACCGGCTGCGAGGGCGGGGTGGATATCGCCCCGGCGCTGGCAACGCTCACCCCGGGCCAGAAGCGCACGTTAACTCTTCCGCTGGCCTGCTTCGCCAGCAAGGGCGTGGACCTGGGCGCGGTGGAAGCCCCGTTCGTGGTGAGCGCGGACAAGCCGTTCGCCGCGGCCTTCACCCAGGTGCGGGTGGCGACGAAGGCGGACAAGGCCGAGGGGGTGGTGGAGTGCCGGTGAAGCGGTAGGTGATGCTTGGGCCGGCCAACGGCCGGCGCTACCACGCCAGGATGTGTCGGGTTTGCCGCGAAAATGGGAGTTGTTGCAGGGGATTCCCGCCGGCTGACGGGTAGCGTGTGAGCTACACGGGCGCGGGGGAATCGATGTGACGCTGATGCATGTTCTGGGTGGGCTGTCGCTGCTGATCCTGGTCGGGGTGGCGACCATGGTGCGGGCAGGGATCGGGTTCGAACACGGGGATGGGACGGCGGTGCAGGAGGGGGCCGCCGAGGTCGATGCAGTGGAGGTGGTGGTGGAGCCGCCACTGGAAGCGACGGCGACGGCCACGGGGCCGCTGCATTTCGGGCCGCTGCTGGATCGCATGCGGCCGTGAGGCGTGCCGGCCAACGGTCGGCACCTACCGTCAGCCAGCGCTGATCGGTTGGGGCCCCCAACCATGAAAAAGGCCCCGCAGTGCGGGGCCTTTTTCTGTTTCGATGTGGGCGCCGATCAGCGCTTCATCGAACCGAAGAACTCGTCGTTGGACTTGGTGTTCTTCATCTTGTCGAGCAGGAACTCCATCGCGGCGATTTCGTCCATCGGGTGCAGCAGCTTGCGCAGGATCCAGATCTTCTGCAGCAGCTCCGGTTCGATCAACAGGTCTTCGCGGCGGGTGCCCGAACGGTTGATGTCGATGGCCGGGTACACGCGCTTTTCGGCGATACGGCGGTTCAGGTGCACTTCGCTGTTGCCGGTGCCCTTGAACTCTTCGTAGATCACTTCGTCCATCTTGCTGCCGGTGTCGACCAGCGCGGTGGCGATGATGGTCAGGCTGCCGCCTTCTTCCACGTTGCGCGCGGCACCGAAGAAGCGCTTCGGACGGTGCAGGGCGTTGGCGTCCACACCACCGGTGAGCACCTTGCCGGAGCTGGGCACCACATTGTTGTAGGCGCGTGCCAGGCGGGTGATCGAGTCGAGCAGGATCACCACGTCCTTCTTGTGTTCCACCAGGCGCTTGGCGCGCTCGATAACCATTTCGGCAACCTGCACGTGGCGCGCGGCCGGTTCGTCGAAGGTGGAGCTGATGACTTCGCCGCGCACGGTGCGCTGCATTTCGGTCACTTCTTCCGGACGCTCGTCGATGAGCAGCACGATCATGTGCACGTCCGGGTGGTTGGTGGTGATCGCCGTCGCCACCTGCTGCATCAGCATGGTCTTACCGGCCTTGGGCGGGGAGACGATCAGCGCACGCTGACCCTTACCCTGCGGTGCCATCAGATCCATGATGCGGCCGGTGATGTCTTCGGACGAACCGTTGCCACGTTCCAGGGTGAAGCGCTTGCGCGGGAACAGGGGGGTGAGGTTCTCGAACAGCACCTTGTTCTTGGACGCTTCCAGCGGCTCACCGTTGATGGTGTCCACGATCGACAGCGCGAAGTAGCGCTCGCCGTCCTTCGGGAAGCGGATGCGGCCGGAGAGGTGGTCGCCGGTGCGCAGGTTGAAGCGGCGGATCTGGCTGGGCGAAATGTAGGTATCGTCCGGGCCGGCCAGGTAGCTGGCTTCAGCCGCGCGCAGGAAGCCGAAGCCGTCCGGCAGGATTTCCAGCACGCCGTCGGCGGCCACGCCATCGCCATGGCGGGTGAGCACCTTGAGCAGGGCGAAGATCACGTCCTGCTTGCGGGCGCGGGCCACGCCTTCGGAGATCTGCAGCTGCTCGGCGATTTCCAGCAGCTTCTGCGCCGGCATGCGCTTGAGGTCGCTCAGCGAATAGACCGGGAAGCCCTCGGGCACGTTGGCCTGCTGGCTGCGCACGAACGGCTGCTGTTCGCCGTTGTCCTGCGGCATGCCGTCGTCGCGGTAGCCACCGCCGCCGCCACCGCGGTTGCGGTCACGGTCACGGCGATTGCGGAAGCGGTCGCGGCGGTTGCCCTGGCCCTGGCCCTGGTTCTGGCCGCCCTGGTTCTGGCCCTGCTGGTACGGGTTCTGGCCGCCCTGGGGGTTGTTGTTGTTGTTGCGCTGGCCGCCGTCGCCGGCCTCCTGGCCGCCGCCCTGTGGGGCCGGGGCATCGCCGCCGGACGAGGCCGGGGCCTGGGGTGCCTGCTGCGGTGCTGCGGGTGCGGCAGCCGGCGCCGGCGCGACAGGCGCGGCAGCCAGGGGCAGGGCATTCTGTTCGGGGGACGGCCCGGAGTCGGCGCTGCTGGCAGCGGCCTTGGCGACGCGCGGCTTGCGCACGCGCTTCTCGGCGGGCGCGTCGGCGCTCCCGGGTTCGGTCGTAGTGATATCGGACAAGTGCTGAATTCCTCGCTGGAAGGTGCGAGCGCCCTGCAGGGGCGGCGAACGTTGGGAAGGGATTCTGGAAACGAACGTCATCCAGAAGATGCGGCGCGCGAATGCGGCCGGATGTGCCGACACTAACACCGGCTCGCGGCGGCGCGCAAGCCGGGTGGGGCAGGGTCATTCATGCGGGCGTGGGCCCGCGGGGCAGCCGGGGGCCGGCTGCCGGGTCGCTCAGGCCAGGGCCTTGTCGATCAGGCCAGCCAGCTGATGCTTGGCAACGGCGCCGACCTGCTCGCCGACCTTCTCGCCGCCCTTGAACACCACCAGGTACGGGATCGAACGAACGTGGTACTTCGAGGCCAGTGCACGGTTGTTGTCCACATTGACCTTCACGACCTTGGCGCGACCCTGGTAGGTATCGGCCAACTCGTCCAGGGCAGGGGCGATCATCTTGCAGGGGCCACACCATTCGGCCCAGAAGTCGACCAGGACCGGTTCCTTGGAGTTCAGTACGATGCTTTCGAAGTCGGTATCGCCGACATGTACAACCTTGTCGCTCATCTTGGTCTCTCGTGTTGGAGTGCACCCGGCAGGGCCGGAGGGGTTGAACCTGGACAGGGCTGGGGGCCTGGTCCGCGTCTGCTGCCTCGTGGCCGCGGCATGCGGCCAGCGGTGCGTCCGATGGATGCCTGGACGCTCACGGCCGGCAGTGTACCCCTATCGTCGCGGGCTGGCAGGCACAGGGTGGAAAGAATCGTCCTGTGACCGTCATCGCGCTTTGCCGGGGCTGGCAGGAACGATATGGGGCGGGCACCGGGCGGGTTCCAGCGTGCCGCGAGCCGGTGTTCAACTGCGGGTTGGGGCGGTGAAGGGGCAGCCACGCAGGGCGGGGCGCCACGTCTCACCAGGAGCTGCGACAGGTGCGGCGCGGCTTTGCGCTAAACTGGGGCATTGTGCGGCGCCCCGGGACCGGTTCGGTCCGGCCTCCGCGCTTCCCGGCGCAGGGCCCGCAGTGGCGACGGTGCCCCCCAAGATTGCAAGCCAGCCACCCGCGCTTCCGTCGGCTGGCCTTACCAAGACGGACTCATGAGCGACAAACCGCTGACCGATTTGACTTTCTCCTCCTTCGAGCTGCATCCGGCCCTGCAGGCGGGCCTTGAAGGCGCTGGTTTCACCCGCTGCACCCCGATCCAGGCATTGACCCTGCCGGTGGCATTGCCCGGCGGCGACGTGGCCGGGCAGGCCCAGACCGGTACCGGCAAGACGCTGGCGTTCCTGGTCGCGGTGGTGAACCGCCTGCTGACCCGTCCGGCGCTGGCCGACCGCAAACCGGAAGATCCGCGCGCGCTGATCCTGGCGCCGACCCGCGAACTGGCCATCCAGATCCACAAGGATGCGGTGAAGTTCGGCTCGGACCTTGGGCTGCGCTTCGCGCTGGTGTACGGCGGCGTGGATTACGACAAGCAGCGCGAGCTGCTGCAGCAGGGCGTGGATGTGATCATCGCCACGCCCGGCCGCCTGATCGATTACGTCAAGCAGCACAAGGTCGTTTCGCTGCATGCCTGCGAGATCTGCGTGCTCGACGAAGCCGACCGCATGTTCGACCTGGGCTTCATCAAGGACATCCGTTTCCTGCTGCGCCGCATGCCCGAGCGCACCACCCGGCAGACCCTGCTGTTCAGCGCCACGCTCAGCCACCGCGTGCTGGAGCTCGCGTATGAGCACATGAACGAGCCGCAGAAGCTGGTGGTGGAAAGCGAGTCGATTACCGCCGCACGGGTGCGCCAGCGCATCTACTTCCCCGCCGACGAAGAAAAGATCCCGCTGCTGCTGGGCCTGCTGTCGCGCAGCGAAGGCGCGCGCACCATGGTGTTCGTCAACACCAAGGTATTCGTCGAGCGCGTCGCGCGTTCGCTGGAGAAGGCCGGTTACCGCGTCGGCGTGCTGTCCGGCGACGTGCCGCAGAAGAAGCGCGAGAGCCTGCTCAACCGCTTCCAGAAGGGCCAGCTGGAGATCCTGGTGGCCACCGACGTGGCCGCGCGCGGCCTGCACATCGACGGCATCAAGTACGTTTACAACTACGACCTGCCGTTCGATGCCGAAGACTACGTGCACCGCATCGGCCGTACCGCCCGCCTGGGCGAGGAAGGCGATGCGATCAGCTTTGCCTGCGAGCGCTATGCGATGGGCCTGCCGGACATCGAAGCCTATATCGAACAGAAGATCCCGGTGGAGGCGGTCACCAGCGAACTGCTGACCGCGCTGCCGCGCCCCGAGCGCGCACCGGCCGCGCCGGGCGAAGAAGGCGATGAGAACGAAAGCGTCGGCCAGATCTTCCGCGAAGCGCGCGAAGCGCGTGCCGCTGAAGAAGAGCGCCGCGGTGGCGGTCGCTCCAGCGGGAGCCGTTCCGGTGGTGGCCGCGGCGAGCGCAGTGGCGAGCGCAGCGGCGAACGGCGTCCGCGCGGCCCGCGCAAGCCGCGCGTGGACGCTGCAACGCCGGCCGTTGTCGCCGACGGTGCCGCACCGGTGGTTGCGCCGGCCCAGCCGCCGCGTCCGCCGCGTGCCGAAAGCGCACCCGAGGGAGCGGTGGAAGGCGAGCGCGCACCGCGCAAGCGCCGTCGCCGTCGTCACGGGCGTCCGCTTGAAGGGGGTGCAGAGGGCGCCCCGCAGCAGGTGACGCCGGTGCAGGTCACCGCCAAGCCGATGCGCTCCCCGGCGCCGGCTGCCGACCCGGGCGCAGGTTTCCTCACCCGCATCGGCCGCAAGATCCGCCGGATGCTGTCGGGCTCGTAAGGCCTGCCACCCGATCAACGGTAGCGCCCGACCGTTGGTCGGGCGACACACCATCCCCACGTCGCCATCCTCCTCCTGCATAATCGGAGGAATGAGCGTCCTGCGTTTTGACAATGTCAGCAAACACTATGCGGGCGGCCACCAGGCACTGGTGGACGTCAGCTTCGATGTCGCACCGGGCGAAATGCTGTTCGTCACCGGGCACTCCGGCGCCGGCAAAAGCACCCTGCTGAAGTTGATCCACCTCGACGAACGGCCCAGCCGGGGCGCGGTGGTGTTCGACGAGCGCAACCTGCTGAAGGTGCGGGGGGGCGACATTCCGCACCACCGTCGCGCGGTCGGCGCGGTCTACCAGGACCACCGCCTGCTGATGGATCGCAGCATCGCCGAAAACGTCGCGCTGCCGCTGATCCTGCGCGGCACCCGGCGTGGCGAGATCGGCAAGCGGGTACGTTCGGTGCTGGAACGCATGGGTCTGGGGCACCGCGAAAAGGCCCTGCCTTCGCAGTTGTCGGCGGGTGAGCAGCAACGCGTCGGGATTGCCCGTGCGATCGTGGGCGAACCCAAGCTGCTGGTCGCCGACGAACCCACGGGCAACCTCGACCCGACCCTGGCCGCGGAGATCATGGCGCTGTTCGCCGAGCTGCCCGAGCGTGGCACCAGCGTGCTGGTGGTCAGCCATGACCTGGCGCTGCTGCGCGCCATGCGCAAGCGCGTGCTGATCCTGGACCACGGCAAACTGATCGACGACATCTCGCCGCAGGACCTGGCCGAATGAGTACCGCCACCAACAAGGAAACCGCGGCACCGTCGCGCCTGGGCGTGTGGCTGCACCACCACGGCCACAGCGTGGTGTTCAGCCTGGGCCGCGCCTGGCGCAAGCCGTGGGCCACCCTGCTGACCGTGATGGTCATGGCGCTTGCGCTGGCCCTGCCGCTGGGGCTGTCGATCGCGCTGGACAACCTCAAGCACTTCGCCGGCAGCGTGCAGCAGTCGCGCGACATCAACCTGTTCCTGAAGATCGATGTGGACGCCGCCGCGGCCGGGCAGGTTGCCGATACGCTGCGTGGCCGCGCCGACGTGGCCGGGGTGACCCTGCGTTCGCCGGACGAGGGCCTGGCCGAGCTGCGCGACAGCGCCGGCCTGGGCGAGGCGATCGACGCACTGCATGACAATCCGCTGCCTTCGCTGTTGATCATCACCCCGGCCAACGGCAGCGACGATGCCCGCCTGGCACAGTCGCTGGAAGGGTTGCCGCAGGCCGACCTGGTGCAGCACGACGCCCTGTGGCGCAAGCGCCTGGATGCCTGGCTGGGTTTCGGCACGCGCCTGGTGCAGGTGCTGTCGGTGCTGCTGGGCCTGGGCGCGGCGCTGGTGGTGGGCAACACGGTGCGGCTGGACATCCAGTCGCGCCGCGATGAAATCGGCGTGCTGCAACTGCTCGGCGCCAGCGATGGTTTCATCCGCCGCCCGTTCCTGTACCTGGGCGCGTGGTACGGCCTGGCCGCCGGCGCGCTGGCGCTGGCACTGGTCGGCGGTGCCGGGCTGGCCCTGCGCCCGCCGCTGGCGGCGTTGTCGCAAAGTTACGCCAGCCCGTTCGTGCTGCAGGGGCTGGACCTGCTGCATTCCTCGCTCGTGCTGGTCGGCACTGTCGTGCTGGGCTGGCTGGGCGCGTGGCTGGTAACGGGGCATTTCCTGCGCCAGACCCGTCCGACCGAAACCTGAAGGCCCCTCCTGCATGCGCCCGCAAGTATTGAAGCACCTGGTCGACGACGCGCCGCGCGTCATGGTGGTCGACGGTTCGAAACTGGTCCGCAAGCTCATCGCCGACGTGCTTCAGCGCGAACTGCCGGCGGTCGAGGTGGTTGGCTGCGCGAGCATCGAGGATGCACGCATGGCGCTGGAGGCCGGTCCGGTCAACCTGGTCACCACCTCGCTGACGCTCAGCGACGGCGACGGCCTGGCGCTGGCGCGGCTGGTCCGCGAAACCGCCGGGCAGGCCTATGTGCCGGTGATCGTGGTCTCCGGCGATGCGCAGCAGCATCTGGAACAGCGTCGTTTCACCGAGTACGTGACCGACTACTTCGACAAGGCGCTGGGGCATGAGGCGCTGGCGACCTTCATCCGCGGCTACGTGCAACCAGAAAGCATTCCCGGCGCCACCATCCTGTACGTGGAAGACAGCCGCGTAGTGGCCGAGGCCACCAAGCGCATGCTCGAACGGCAGAGCCTGAACGTGATGCACGTGATGACGGCCGAAGAAGCCTTCGCCCTGCTCACCGCCGAATCGCTGGGCCGCAGCAACCATCGCATCGACCTGGTGCTGACCGACGTGACGCTGAAGGGCGAACTCAGCGGCCTGGACGTGGTCGAGCGGGTACGCGTGGATTTCGGCTACGGCAAGCGCCGCCTGCCGGTGCTGGTGATGACCGGTGACGGCAACCCGCTCAACCAGTCCAGCCTGCTGCAGGCCGGCGCCAACGACCTGGTGCAGAAGCCGATCGAAGAACGGCTGCTGGTCACCAAGGTGCTGTTCCAGCTGCGCCTGGCCCGGCTCAACGACAGACCCGTCGTGCGATGAACGACGAGGCACACCCGGGCATCCAGCTGGAACCCAGCTGGAAGGCCCGTATCGGCGACTACCTGCTACGCCCGGAGATGCGTGCCCTGGCGGCATTCCTGCGCGAACGCAAGGCGGCCGGCGCGCACGTGTTCCCCCCCGGCCCGCAGATCTTCGCCGCCTTCAATGCCACCCCGTTCGACCAGGTCAAGGTGGTCATCCTGGGCCAGGATCCGTACCACGGCGCCGGCCAGGCCCACGGCCTGAGTTTCTCGGTGATGCCCGGCGTGCCGGTGCCCCCGTCGCTGCTGAACATCTACAAGGAACTGGAGGCCGACCTGGGCCTGCCGCGACCGGACCACGGGTGCCTGCTGCCGTGGGCGCAGCGCGGTGTGCTGCTGCTCAACGCGGTGCTGAGCGTGGAGGAAGGGCAGGCCGGGGCGCACCAGAAGCGCGGTTGGGAAGGCTTCACCGATCACGTGGTGGACACCCTCAACCGCGAGCGTGAGGGCCTGGTGTTCCTGCTCTGGGGCAGCTATGCACAGCAGAAGGGCAAGGTGATCGACACCCGGCGTCATCGCGTGCTCAAGGCACCGCACCCGTCGCCGCTCTCGGCGCATCGCGGGTTCCTGGGGTGCGGACACTTCTCCGCCACCAACGACTACCTGCAGCGGCATGGCCAGGGCGGCATCGACTGGTCGTTGCCGCCACGCGCGGCGCTGCACTTCCCCGGGTAACGACCCGCGGTCGTCAGCTACCCGCCCAGCATCAGGATGATGTCGTGGGCCACCTTGCGCTTGCGCGGCGGCAGGCGCCGTACCAGCGACAGGATGTTGCCCTCCAGGTCGTTCTGCACGTAATCGGCGTTGGGCTGCACGGTGCCGTGCAGCGTGTCGCCGTCTGGTTTGGCACACCCCCTCCCGGTCGCCAGCCATTCGAATCGCACGCGGGTGACCACGGCGACTTGTGCCAGATGCGACACGCTTGGGGTAGTGCCCTCCTTACGCTCCCATTGCGCGACCGCACTGCGTTTAACTCCGGTTTCCAGGGCCAGTTGCGTCTGAGAAAGCCCTGCCGTGGTCCTCGCTGCTCGAATTCGATCCGACATCGACAGCATTGGAATCTCCCTTGCCTGTCCATTTTCACGATGGGTAGTTATCGATACTGCCCGGGCAGTGATTCTTTTCCCCGGATGTACAGAATCACTACACGTACCTGCCGCCCAAGGGTTTCCCATCTGCTCCCCCGTGAACGTCAGCGCTGCTAACTGCCGTCTTCACCTCGCCTTGTTTGCGTCTATCCGATTGCCGACGTAATTAAAGCATTAACCGGCCAACGATGGCCGGCAATTCAAAAAACGCCGAAAAAGCAGGTCCCGCATGCTGCTCATGGTTGGTTCGCCGGCCGTGCTGGAGCAATGCGGCTTGGCGCAGGGGGACGGAAGATGGATAAAGTCTGCGATGTGAATGTCGCGTCAGGGCGATTCAGCTTGGTGAGAATATGGGTCCTGATTGTGATGGCGCTCTCATTAATGGGCGCAGTTTCCAATGTGAAGGCGCAGGATGCCTGCACCGCGAACGGCGCGTGCGTCTCCGCGGGGCCGCGGTTGGTGCAGGTGACCAGCGCCGAGAGTCCGGTGCTGAATCTGCTGTTTTCCACGCTGCTTCCGGGAACCAATATCAATCTCACGGCATTGGACTGGAACAGCCTGGCCGGGGCCGACGTAAATCTGAATGCGCTGCTGACCCGACTTAATGGCGGTGTTGTCGTAAGTGACCCCAGCCAGGTGCTGAATGCGAACATCACCTTGGGCCAGTTGCAGGCCGCGCTGGTCTCGGTACTGCAGGCGGACGGCCAGACGGCCGCAGCCAATGCGCTGAATCTGCTGACCCCCGCCATCAGCGGCCTGACCGGCACCATCCGCCTTGCCGATCTGCTCCAGGTGAGCCTGCCACCCGGCTCCCTGGCCAACGTCAACCTGGACGTGCTCGACCTGATCACCGGCGGCGTGCAGCTGTACAACTTCCGCAACGTGGTCACCACGCCCACCCCGGTCACCCTCACCACCGCGCAGCTCGCGCCGCTGGGCCTCGGTGGCCTGGCCAACGTGCGCGTCTGGGCGCAGGTGGTCGAACCGCCCACCTACAACTGCGGCCCGGTCGGTACCGGGTTCCACAGTGCCGCGATCCGACTGAAGTTCGACTTCGACATCGCCCAGGGCCTGACCATCGCACCGCTGGTGAACGCACTCAACGGGCTGAATATTGCCGGCCTGGTGTCGCTGTCCGGCACCACCATCACCGCCTCGCTGCTGCACCTGTCGGTGTACGCCGACATCGCCCGCGCCGAAGGCACGATCAACGCCGTCAACCTGGCCAGCAGTGCGGTCACCCTGCAGGCGCGTCCGGGCCTGGTGAACCTGTACATCGGCACCATCAGCGATGCCGTGTTCTTCAACCGCACCGCAGTGCTGACCCCCGCCAGCGTCACCCCGATCAACGCGACCACGCTCAACGTGACCGTCGCGGTAAGCCTGCTTTCCGCGCTGAAGGTGGCCGATGTCGACGTGCCGCTGACGGTGTCGCTGCGGGCGGTTGCCACGGGGACGCCGTCGACGCAGTCGGTCGTTTTCAACGGGCCCTACCCACAGACGCGCACGCTCTCGGCCGGCACCGTCAGTGCCACCGCCCTGGTCACCAGCCTGGTCAACAGCCTGGACATCAGCATCACCAGTGGCACACCGGTGGTGCGGCTGGTCAACAACCTCGTGCAGCTGCCGCTGCCGGTGAACAGCCTCGTCAATGCGGTGGTACAGACCCTGCTGCCGGTCCTGCGGCCGGTGGTCAACACGGTCGTAGCGCCGGTCCTGAGCGCGGTGCTCGGCGGTGTCGTGGACAACCTGCTGGGCCTGCTCGGCATCCGCATCGGCCAGGCCGTGTTCACCGTCGAAAGCATCTCGCAGAGCTGCGCGGCCACCGTCCAGCTGGTCAAGACGCTGGCGCCGACCACCGACCCGGGGCTGTTCAATCTGAGCGTGGCGCAAGGTGCCACGGTTCTGGCCAGCGTGGCCAACGTCGGCAACAACGGCGCCACCACTGCGGTGGTCACCACGCCCGGCACGGTCTACACCCTGGCTGAAACCGCCGGCACCGCCACGGTGCTTGCGCGTTACGCCAGTACCTGGGAGTGCAAGGACCAGGCAGGGACCACGCTGACCAGCGGTACCGGGCAGAACTTCAACTTCACCTCACCGGCGCTGTCGGCGCAGCCACTTAACGTGGTGTGCCGCATCACCAACCGCACGCGCCAGGCCGATCTGTCGATCACCAAGTCCGATGGCAGCGGTTCCTACACCCCCGGTGGAACCGCCAGCTACGTGATCACCGTCAGCAACGCCGGGCCCGATCCGGTCACGGCCGCACAGGTGACCGACACCTTGCCAGCGGGCGCCACGCTGAGCGCGCCATGGAGCTGTACCGCATCGGCGGGGAGCGTGTGCAGCGCGGCCAGTGGCGGTGCGGCGGGAACCAATGGGGTGAGCCTGGGTGTGGACCTGATCAACGGCGGGCAGGCAACGATCACCGTGCCGGTGATCTTCAGCGCCGACCCTGCCGCGTACTAGCCGTATCCACCCGGCGCGCCCGGTGGCGCGCCGACAGCAACGTCGCAACACGTGGTGCGCGGCCGAACGCCTGCGCGCTGCTTTCGAGGATTCCTGCATGTCGACCGCCAGCGCCCGACGCTTCCTTCCCCAGCTCGCTGCAAGCTGCCTGCGCGCCCGCGCGCTGCCGCTGGCCGGCCTCCTGCTGACGACCCTGGCCGCGGGTGGAGCGCAGGCGCAGGCCTACCGCAACCCGCTGGTGAACACCGCCACGGTCGCCGCACCGGTCGACATCTCCGATCCCACCCCGGGCAACAACACCAGCAGCGACAGCAACACGCTGGCCGCCAGCGCGCAGCTGAGCGTGTCCAAGACCATCACCACGCCCACGCCGGTCGCCGCCGGCGGCGCGGTGCAGTACCGCATCGAGCTGCGCAACCAGGGGCCGTCGCAGGCGGTGGGGGCCACGCTGGTCGACAGCGTCCCGGCGCAGCTGACCGCGGTGAGCTGGACCTGCGCGGTGGTCTCGCCCAGCACGCAGTGCGCGGCGTCATCGGGCACCGGCAGCGTCAACATCGGCGTCAACGTCGGCGTCGGTGAAGTCCTGGTGGTGCTGGTCAACGGCACCGCGCCGACCACCACGCCGGCCACCATCGCCGCCAACGTGGCCACCATCACCCCGCCGCTGGGCACCACCGACCCGACCCCGGGCGACAACACCGCCACCACCCCCACCATTCCCGTGCAGGCCGCAGCGCTGCTTGCCAACGACGACGACTTCCGTGCCGTGCCGCTGCCGCCCGGTGCCGGTGGCACCACCGCCAGCGTGCTGACCAACGACACCCTCAACGGGGTCCCGGTGGTCGCGGCCAACGTGGTGCTGTCGCTCACCAGTGCGCCGTCGGGGTACAGCATCGCCCCCGATGGCACCGTCAGCGTGCCGGCCACCGCCGCCGCCGGCCCGGTGACCTTGATCTACCAACTGTGCGAACAGGCATCACCGGCCAACTGCGATACCGCCAACGTGCTGCTGGTGGTCGGGCCCAATGCCGTGGACGACAGCTACGCCGTGCAGGCTGGTGCGCAGCTGGTCGCCAACGTGCGCGACAACGACAACTACGTGGTCGACTCCACCTTCACCCAGACCGGCACCGCGCCCACCCAGGGCACCCTGCAGCTGCTCGGCGATGGCAGCTTCACCTACACCGCCAATGCAGGCGCGACCGGCACCGACACCTTCAGCTACCAGTTGTGCCTGCCCGCGCCCAATGGCGCCGCGTGCGATACCGCCACGGTCACGCTGAACATCAACGCCAGCGTCATCGACGCGGTGGCCGATGACTTCACCGCAACCCCGGTGCCGGCACAGAGCGGCGGCACGCTGGCCACCAGCGTGCTGGCCAACGACACCTTCGACGGCAATCCGGTCGTGGCGGCCACTCTGACCACTACGCTGATCACCGCTCCGGCCGGCTACGTGATGGACGCCGGTGGCTTCATCACCGTGCCTGCAGGCACCGCCGCCGGCGCGGTGACCCTGGCCTACCGCATCTGCCTCACCAGCGCGCCCACGCTCTGCGATACCGCCAACGTGCAGCTGGTGGTCGGGCCCGATGCGGTGGACGATGCCGTGACCACACCCGGTGCAGGGCAGCCGGCGCTGGGTAACGTGGGTACCAACGACATCGCCGCGCCCGGCGCAGCGTTCTCGCTGGTGACCCCGGCCACCCAGGGCACGGCGGTCATCGGCGGCGATGGCGCCTTCACCTACACCCCCAACGCGGGCGCTGCCGGCACCGACACCTTCAGCTACCAGATCTGCCTGCCGGCGCCGAATGGCACTGTCTGCGATACCGCGATCGTTACCGTGACGCTCGGCGCGAACGCGCTGCTGGCCAACGACGACACCTTCGCCACCGCCGTCCCGGGCGCCGGCGGCACCACGCCCAGCGTGCTGGGCAATGACACCCTCAATGGCAGCGCCGTGGTGCCGGGGACGGTGACCGCGACCCTGCTCTCGACCACGCCGGGATACACCCTGGACCCGACCAGCGGCGCCATCGCCGTGGCCGCCAACATTCCGGCCGGCCTGGTCACGCTCAGCTACCGCCTGTGCGAAGTCGCGGTGCCGGCCAACTGCGACGACGCCGACGTCCAGCTGCTGGTGGCGCCCACTGCAGTGGCTGACACCTTCAACGTGCAGGCCGGGCAGTCGGTGAACGGTTCGATCGCGACCAATGACAACGCACCGACCGGTTCGGAGTACTTCGCCATTACCGCGCCCACGCTGGGCACCATCGATCTTGCCGGCAACGGCACGCTCACCTACACCGCCAACCCGGGGACCAGCGGTACCGACACCTTCGACTACCGGGTCTGCCTGCCAGCGCCGAACGGTGCCACCTGCGCGACGGCGACGGTGAGCGTGACCATTGCGGCCAATACGATCGATGCGGTCGACGATGTGTTCACCGCCCCGGTGATTTCGCCGGTCACCGGCGGAAGCACCGCCAGCGTGCTGGGCAACGACACCTTCAATGCCGCCCCGGTCACCGCCGCCCAGGTCACCCTGAGCCTGGTCAACGCGCCGCCACCGGGCTTCACCATCACCAGCGCCGGGGTCATCAACGTGCCGGCCGGCGCCGCCGCCGGTGCAGTCAGCCTCACCTACGAGCTGTGCGAAGCCGGCGCGGGCAGCAACTGCAATACCGCGCAGGTCGCCCTGCTGATCGCCCCCGCGGCTGCCGACGACACCTACACCACGCCGGCCGGGCAACCGCTGGTGGGCGACGTCAGCATCAACGACAACGCACCGGCCGGTGCGGGCTATACGCTGCTCACGCCGCCCGCCGCAGGCACCTTCACCCTGCAGCCCAACGGCAGCTTCACTTACACGCCGGCTGCCGCCGGCCCGCAGACCGCGCAATACCAGGTATGCCTGCCGGCGCCGGACGCCACCACCTGCGCCACCGGCACGGTGAACATCACCGTGGTCGCCAACACCCTCGACGCGCTGGACGACAACTTCCGCGCACCGGTGTTCGCGCCGGGCGTGGGCGGCACCACGCCCAGCGTGCTGGGCAACGACACCTTCAACGGCGCCGCCGCCAATCCGCTGCAGGTCACGGTGAACCTGGTGGGCGCACCGGCCGGCTTCAGCATCGATGGTGCCGGTGTCATCACCGTGGCCGGGTTCGCCCCGGCCGGTGCCACCACGCTCAGCTATGCCCTGTGCGAACTCGGCTCCACGACCAACTGCGACACGGCCGACGTACAGGTGCTGATCGCGCCGGATGCGGCCGATGACACGGCCACCGTCACCGGCACCCAGCCGGGCAGCTTCAACCTGGCCGCCAATGACAATGTGCCCGCCGGTGCCACCTTCACGGTGACCCAGCTGCCGACCAAGGGCGTTGCCGTGCTCGCGGCCGATGGCACCCTGCAGTACACCGCCGACGCCGGGCAGAGCGGCGCCGACACGCTCACCTACCAGGTGTGCCTGCCGGCACCGGATGGCGCCACCTGCGATACCGCACAGGTCGCGATCACCATCGCCGCAGGCGCCCTGGTCGCGGTCAACGACGACTACAGCGCCAGCCCGATCCCGCCCACGGGCGGCAGCACGCCCAGCGTGCTGCTCAACGACACCTTCAACGGCGTGGCCATCGTGCCGGGCACTACCCCGGTCACCGCCTCGCTCACCACGCTGGCTTCGGGCTACAGCATGGCCGCCAACGGCGTGATCTCCGTGGCCGCCGGCACGCTGCCCGGTTCCATCGCCCTGGACTACCAGGTCTGCGAAACCGCGCTCCCCAGCAACTGCGCCACGGCCACCGCCGTGGTGGTGATGAGCCCCGACGCAGTCAACGACGTGCTGCCGGCGGCCGCCGGCGCCACCACCGTGCTCAACGTGCTGGCCAACGACGTAGCGCCGCTCACGCCGGTGCTCAGCGTGACCACCGCCCCGACCGGCGGCAACGTGGTCGTCAACGGCGACGGTACGCTCAGCTATACGCCCACCGGTGCGTTTGTCGGCGCAGATACCTTCACCTACCAGCTGTGCCTGCCGGCCCCGCATGGCAGCGTGTGCGATACCGCCACGGTGGCGCTCACGGTGACGGCGACCACGGTCACCGCGACAAACGACGACTTCACCGCGTCGCCGATCCCGCCGGCGGCGGGCGGCAGCACCGCCAGCGTGCTGCTCAACGACACGTTCAATGGCGCGCCGATCGTGCCGGGCACCACCCCGGTGACCGCCACGCTGATCAGTCCGGTCACCGGCTACACGATGGCCACCAACGGCGTGGTCAGCGTGGCGCCAGGCACAACGCCTGCCGCGGTGACCCTGAGCTACCAGGTGTGCGAGACCGCCCTGCCGACCAACTGCGCAGCCGCCACCGCGCTCGTTGCGGTCAGCCCGGACGCGACCGATGACACGCTGCCGGCTACCGCCGGCACCCCCAACGTGCTCAACGTGCTTGCCAACGACAGCGCACCGCTGAACCCGGTGGTCACCATTGTCGGCGCGCCCGCGAACGGCACGGCCGTGGCCAACGGCGACGGCAGCATCACCTACACCCCGACCGGCGCCTACACCGGTCCTGACAGCTTCACCTACCGGGTGTGCCTCCCGGCGCCGGGCGCCGGGGTGTGTGACACCGCCACGGTGTCGCTGACCGTGAGCGCCACCACGCTCACCGCGACCAACGATGACTTCACCGCCACGCCCATCGCGCCGGCGACCGGTGGCAGCACCACCAGCGTGCTGCTGAACGACACCTTCAACGGTGCACCGATCATTCCCGGCACCACGGCGGTGACCGCCTCGCTGTCCTCGCCGGTCACCGGCTACAGCATGGCGGCCAATGGCGTGATCACCGTGGCCGCCGGTACCACGCCGGCGGCGGTAACGCTGAATTACCAGGTCTGCGAGAACGCGGTGCCGACCAACTGCGCCGGTGCCACGGCCGTGGTCGCGGTCAGCCCGGACGCGGTGGACGACGCGCTGCCGGCCACTGCCGGCGCAACCACCGTGCTCAACGTGCTGGCCAACGACACCGCCCCGCTCGCACCGACCGTCACTGTCGTTGCCGCGCCGACCAACGGCACGGCGCTCGTCAACGGCGACGGCACCGTCAGCTACACGCCCAAGGCCGGCTTCACCGGCGCGGACAGCTTCACCTACCAGGTCTGCCTGCCCGCGCCGGCAGCCGGTGTCTGCGACACGGCCACGGTCGCCGTGACCGTGGGGGTGACCTCGCTTACGGCTGCGGCCGATGACTTCACCGCCACGCCGATCGCCCCGGCTGCCGGTGGCAGCACTGCCAGCGTGCTGCTCAACGACACCTTCAATGGCGCGCCCATCGTGCCGGGCACCTCCCCGGTGACCGCCACCCTGCTGACCGTGGAAACCGGCTACAGCATGGCCGCCGACGGTGTGATCAGCGTGGCCCCGGGCACCACGCCTGCCGCGGTCACCCTGAACTACCAGGTCTGCGAGACCGCCGTCCCGACCAACTGCGCCGCCGCATCCGCCGTGGTGGCGGTCAGTCCGGACGCGGTGGACGACACCCTGCCGGCCACGGCGGGTACCGCCACCGTGCTCAATGTCGGCGCCAATGACACCCTGCCGGTCAACCCGTCGATCACGATCGCGGTTGCGCCCGCCAACGGCGTCGCCGTGGTCAATGGCGACGGCACCATCACCTATACGCCCACGGCCGGCTTCACCGGCGCGGACACCTTCTCCTACCAGGTGTGCCTGCCTGCGCCGGGTGCGTCCGTCTGCGATACCGCTGCAGTGGCGGTCACCGTCAGCCTGACCGGCCTTGCTGCGGTCAACGACGACTTCACCAACGCGCCCATCGCGCCGGCGACCGGCGGCAGTACCGCCAGCGTGCTGCTCAACGACACCTTCAACGGTGCGCCGATCGTGCCGGGTACCACCCCGGTGACCGCCACCCTGCTCACCGTCGAGCCCGGCTACAGCATGGCCGCCGACGGTGTCGTCACCGTTGCGGCCGGCACCACGCCCGCCGCGCTGACGCTGAACTACCAGGTGTGCGAGAACGCGGTGCCGACCAACTGCGCCGGCGCCACCGTCGTGGTCGCGGTCAGCCCGGATGCGGTGGCCGATACGCTGCCGGCCACCGCCGGTACCACCACCGTGCTCAATGTCCTGGCCAACGATGCGGCGCCGCTGAACCCGGTGGTCACCCTTCCGGTCGCACCGACCAACGGCAGCGCCGTGGTCAATGGCGACGGCACCATCAGCTACACCCCGACCGCGGGCTACACCGGCCCGGACAGCTTCACCTACCAGCTGTGCCTGCCCGCACCGGGCGGCAGTGTCTGCGATACCGCCACGGTGACCCTCACCGTCAGCGCCACCACGCTCACCGCGGTGGCCGATGACTTCACCGCGGCACCGATCGCACCGGTCACCGGCGGCAGCACCGCCAGCGTGCTGCTCAACGACACCTTCAACGGTGCGGCCATCGTGCCCGGGACCACGGCGGTGACCGCATCGCTGCTGACCACGGCGCCCGGCTACACCATGGCCGGAAACGGTGTGGTCACCGTTGCGGCCGGCACCACGCCCGCCGCGGTGACGCTCAACTACCAGGTGTGCGAGAACGCGTTCCCGACCAACTGCGCGGCCGCGACCGTGCTGGTGGCGGTGAGCCCGGATGCGGTGGCCGATGCCCTGCCGGCCACCGCCGGCACCACCACCGTGCTCAACGTCCTGGCCAACGATGCGGCGCCGCTGAACCCGGTGGTCACCCTTCCGGTCGCACCTAGCAACGGCACCGCCGTGGTCAACGGCGACGGCACCATCAGCTACACCCCGACCGCCGGCTACACCGGCCCGGACAGCTTCACCTACCAGCTGTGCCTGCCGGCACCGGGCGGCAGTGTGTGCGATACCGCCACGGTGACCCTCACCGTCAGCGCGACCACGCTCACTGCGGTGGCCGATGACTTCACCGCCGCACCGATCGCACCGGGGACCGGTGGCAGCACCGCCAGCGTGCTGCTCAACGACACCTTCAACGGTGCGGCCATCGTGCCCGGGACCACCCCGGTCGCGGCATCGCTGGTGACCCCGGTGACCGGGTACAGCATGGCCACCAACGGTGTGGTGAGCGTGGCCCCCGGCACCACGCCGGCGGCGGTGACGCTCAGCTACCAGGTGTGCGAAGTGGCCGTGCCGACCAACTGCGCGCAGTCCACCGCCGTGGTCGCGGTCAGCCCGGTCGTGGTTGATGACACGCTGACCGCAGCGGCGGGTACCACCACGGTGCTCAACGTCATCGCCAACGACACCCTGCCGGTCAATCCGACCCTCACCGTATCGGCCGGCCCGGCCAACGGCAGCGTCATCGTCAACGGCGACGGCACCATCAGCTACACGCCCAACCCCGGCTACACCGGCCCGGACAGCTTCACCTACCAGGCCTGCCTGCCCGCCCCGGGTGCCGGTGTGTGCGACACCGCGACGGTCTCGATCACCGTCGCCGTCACCACGGTCACCGCCGTGGCCGACGACTTCAGCAGCACCCCGATCGCACCGGCTGCCGGTGGCAGCACGCCCAGCGTGCTGCTCAACGACACCTTCAATGGCACCCCGATCGTGCCCGGCACGACCCCGGTGACCGCGTCGTTGCTGGGCCCGGTGCCGGGCTACAGCATGGCCGCCAACGGTGTCGTCACCGTTGCGGCCGGCACCACGCCCGCTGCAGTGACGCTGACCTACCAGGTCTGCGAGACCGCGGTGCCGACCAACTGCGCGCAGTCCACCGCGCTGGTGGCGGTCAGCCCGGCCGCTGCGGACGACACGCTGTCGGCCACGGCGGGCACCACCACGGTGCTTGCGGTGACCGCCAACGACACGCTGCCGCTCAACCCGACGATCACCATTCCGGTCGCGCCGGCCAACGGCACCGCCGTGGTCAATCCCGATGGCAGCATCAGCTACACGCCAACCGCAGGCTTCACCGGCGCGGACAGCTTCACCTACCAGGTGTGCCTGCCCGCACCGAATGGCAGCGTGTGCGATACCGCGTCGGTAAGCCTGACGGTGACGGCCAGCGCGCTGGTCGCGCAGGCCGATGACTTCAGCGGCGCGCCGGTTGCGCCGACCGGTGGCACCACCGCCAGCGTGCTGCTCAACGACACCTTCAACGGTGCCCCGATCGTTCCGGGGACCACGCCGGTGACCGCCTCGCTGGTCGGCGCGGTGCCGGGTTACAGCATGGCCGCCAACGGCGTGGTGACCGTGGCACCGGGCACGCTGCCGGCAGCGACCACGCTCACCTACCAGGTGTGCGAGAACGCACAGCCGGGCAACTGCGCCCAGGCCACCGCGCTGGTCGCGGTGCGCCCGGATGCGGCCGACGACGCGCTGTCCGCCGGGACCGGCACCACGGTACTGGCCGTGGCTGCCAACGACACCTTGCCGGTCGGCGCGGTGTTCACCGTGCCGGTGCCGCCGTCCAACGGCACCGCCGTGGTCAACGGCGACAACACCATCAGCTACACCCCCAACGCAGGCTTCACCGGTACCGACACCTTCACCTACCAGGTGTGCCTGCCCGCGCCCAACCTCAACGTGTGCGACACCGCCACGGTCAGCGTGACCGTCACGGCCTCGCTGCTGGACGCGGTGGACGACACCGCCAGCAACGTGCCGGCAACCGGTGCGCTCGGCGTGCTCAATGTGTTCGCCAACGACACCTTCAACGGCGCCGCGCTCGACCCGTCCACGGTGGTGCTGACCCCGAACAACACCACCGCGCTGACCATCCAGCCCAACGGCAGCCTGGACGTGGCGGCCGGTACCCCGGGTGTCACCTACACCACCACCTACCGGCTCTGCCTGGTGGCACAGCCGACGGTGTGCGACATCGGCACGGTGTCGGTCACCCTGGCCACCACGCCGGGCCTGCTCGACGCGGTGGACGACACGGTGGCCAATGTCCCGGCCGCCGGCGCCAACGGCGTGGCCAACGTGTTGACCAACGACACCTACAACAGTGCCGCGCTGGACCCGGCCACCGTGGTGCTGACCCCGGTGAACACCGCCGCCATCACCATCCAGCCCAACGGTAGTGTCAACGTCGCGGCGGGCACGCCCGGCACCACCTACACCACCACCTACCAGATCTGCCTGGTGGCCCAGCCGGCGGTGTGCGATATCGGCACGGTGTCGGTCACGCTGGCCAGTGCGGGTGTCCTGGTGGCCAACGACGACAGCGTGCCCGGCGTGCCCCCGGGCGGCGCCACCGGCGTGACCAACGTGCTGACCAACGACACGTTGAACGGCACGCCCGTGGACCCGACCACGGTGGTGCTGACCCCGACCAACACACCGACGCTGACCATCCAGCCCGACGGCAGCGTCGATGTCACTGCCGGTACGCCCGGGACGACCTACACCACCACCTACCAGATCTGCCTGGTGGCGCAGCCCACGATATGCGCGGTGGGTACGGTGTCGGTCACCCTGGCGGCTGCGCCGAACAGCGTCCCGGTGGCCAACAACGACCAGGCCAGCACGCCGCAGGAAATCCCGGTCGATGTGCCGGTGCTCGCCAACGACCTGGTCAACGGTGCACCGCTCGACCCGGGCACGGTGGTGGTGACCATCACCGCGGCACCGACCATGGGCACGGCGGTGGTGATGCCGGGCGGCAGCGTGCGCTACACCCCGATGACCGACTTCAGCGGTGCGGACAGCTTCACCTACACCGTCTGCAGCCAGGCCTCGCCGGCCAACTGCAGCAGCGCCACGGTCAACGTGCAGACCGAGGTCAACGACGTGGACGTGGTGGACGAGAACATCACCGTGCTCAGCGGCACCACCACCACCGTACCGCTGCTGGACAACCTCACCACCAGCGGCGCGCGGATCAACCCGGCGTCGATGCGGCTGGGTCGGGCAGCCGCCAATGGGCGTGCGACCTGCGGCAACGGTGAGTGCATCTACACCGCCTTCGTCGGTTACAGCGGCCTGGACAACTTCAGCTACAACATCTGCGATGCCTCGATGCCGACCCCGGTGTGCGTGGAAGGCTGGGTCAACGTGGTGGTCACCGCCGATGCGGTGGTGCTGCGCCTGACCAAGCAGGCCACCCAGCGCAGCGTGAAGGTGGGTGACGTGGTGCGCTATGTGGTCACCGTGGAGAACATGGGCGACTTCGACGCGCTGGGCGTCACCCTGTTCGACACCCTGCCCAGTGGCTTCACCTTCATCCCGGGCGGGTTCGAAGCGCAGGACATCGACAATTCCGCACGTGCCAGCGGCGTGGCACCGCTGCGCATCGACGGCCTGGACATCCGCGCCGGTGGATCGGCCACGCTGGTGTACTACCTGCGGGTGGGGGCGGGCGTGGGGCTGGGTGTGCATACCAACCGCATCACTGCCAATGACGTGCTGGGCACCACCATCAGCAACGTGGCCTCGGCCGACGTGGAGGTGATCGGCGACCCGCTGCTGGACGAAAGCCTGGTCATCGGCAGCGTGTTCAATGACCGCAATGGCAACGGCGTGCAGGATGCAGGCGAACGTGGCATCCCGGGTGTCCGCGTGGCATCGGTGGAAGGCCTGGTGATCGAAACCGATGCGTACGGTCGCTACCACCTGGTCGGCATCAACGGTGGCCAGGCGCGCGGACGCAACTTCATCCTCAAGGTCGATCCGACCACGTTGCCGGCCGACGCGCGCTTCACGACCCGCAATCCGCTGCTGCGCCGGATCACCCCGGGGTTGCCGGTGCGCTTCGACTTCGGCGTGGCATTGCCCGAAGGCAGGTTCAACGCCGGGCCACCGCAATCGGTGCTGGAGGTCGGGGAAGGGCTGTTCGTTCCCGGCCAGGCCACGCTGGGCGCCGCTGCCGAGACGGTGCTGGCGCATGCAGCACGCACGCTGGAGGCGCAGGGCGGGGGACAGGTCAACGTAGCCGCCGGGCAGGCCACGCCCGCACTGGCCGGGCAGCGGGCCGAGGTGCTGCGCAAGGCCCTGCTGCCACGGCTGCCTGCCGATGTTGCCGCCCGTGTGCAGGTCCAGGTGCAGCCCGCTGCGCCGGCCCGCCCCGCCGACCGTGCGGACCGCTGAGGAGATGACCATGAACCGCAAGACCTCACTCAGCTCCCTGATGCTCCTGTTGGCGGTGTGGTCGCCGATGACCCACGCGCAGGCGCCGCAACCGCTGCCCGACGTGCCCACCACCCTGTGCGGGGTGGACGGCTGCCGGCAGGGCAACGACCTGCTGCTGCAGGTGCGTCCGGCGGCGGATGCTCCCGCCGGTCCCGCGGAACCCGGCGCGGGGGTGCCGGCACCCAATGGTGCGTCGGCCACCGAGCTCCCCGATGGCGCCGTGGTCTGGGCCACCGAAGATCCGGCGCTGTCGGCGCCGGTGCTCAATGTGCAGACCGGCTCCATGGCCCCGTTCGAGAACGGCCGGCTGACCAAGCCGCTGCGCTTCCACGGCTACAACAACTACGCCTCGTTCATCGAGCGCCTGGAAGTGGTGATCTACCGCGGCAGCGACACCGATCTGGTCACGCCGCTGGCGCGCATCGAGATGCCGGTGGACTACGTCGGCAACATCGAGTGGGACGGGCAGCTGCCGGACAACCTCAACCTGCGCGTTGGCGACGACCTGCAGTACATCGCCCGGGCCTACGGCCGGGATGGTTCCTTCGATGAAACCAACGCGCAGCGCTTCCAGCTGGTACTGCCCACCGACTACGAACGCGGCACCCAGCTGGTGCGGGACAACGTGCAGCGCACCCTGGGTCGCGTGCTCGATGGCGACGATGCGCAGGCCCAGCAGCTGAGCAATGCCATCTACGGGCAGAACGCGCTGCGCCAGCAGAACATCCCGATCTACGGCTCGCGGGTGCGGATCTACGGGCGTGGGCTGAGCCCCAATGCACGGGTGATGATCAACGGGCAGAGCTTCCCGGTGGACCTGGAGCAGAAGTTCGCCGCCGAGTTCCTGGAGCCGATCGGCGAGCACCGCTACACCGTGCAGGTGGAGGCCATGGATGCGCCGACGCTGACCCGCACGCTCGACGTGGAAGTGACCGGCAGCTACCGCTTCCTGGTGGCGCTGGCCGACGTGACCTTGTCGCGCAATACCGCCAGCGGCAACCTGGATCCACTCGCCGCCGACCGCGACCAGGACGACAGCTTCCTCAGCGAAGGCCGGCTGGCGTTCTACCTGAAGAGCAAGCTGCGCGGGAAGTACCTGGTCACCGCGCAGGCCGACACCTACGACCGCGAGCTGAAGCGGCTGTTCGACGGCTTCCTGGATGCCGACGCCCGCGACGTGTTCCGCCGCCTGGATCCGGACCAGTACTACCCGGTATACGGTGACGACTCCACCACGTATCGCGACATCGACACGCAGGGCAAGCTGTACGTACGCGTGGACTGGGACCAGAACCAGGCGCTGTGGGGCAACTTCGCCACCGGCTTCACCGGCACCGAGTACGGCCAGTACGTGCGTTCGCTGTACGGCGCGGCGGTGAGCTGGCGCTCGCGCGCGACCACCCCGCTGGGCGACCCGCGTTCGCTGCTCAAGGCCTTCGGTTCCGAGGCGCAGTCCGCGCTTGGCCATACCGAGTTCCTTGGCACCGGCGGCAGCCTCTACTACCTGCGTCACACCGACCTGCTGCCCGGGTCGGAGCAGGTGGTGCTGGAGGTGCGCGACCGTACCACCGGCCGCACCGAAGTGCGCACCACCCTGCAGCGCGGCGTGGACTACGAGATCAATGAAATCCAGGGCCGCCTGTTCCTGACCCGCGCGCTGTCGCAGATCACGCGCGAGAACGTCCGCACGCTGACCCGCGATACGCCGCTGGATGGCTATGACCAGCTGCTGCTGGTGGACTACGAGTACATCCCGCTGGGCTTCAGCACCGACGACGTGAGCGCCGGCCTGCGCGGCAAGCAGTGGTTCGGCGACCACGTGGCGGTGGGCGGCACCTACGTCGACGAGAACCGCAGTGGTGACGACTACAGCCTGATGGGCGCCGACCTGACCCTGCAGGCCGGGCGGGGTACCTACCTGAAACTGGAGCAGACCCGCACCGAGGCCACTGCCGCGCCGATCTTCTACTCCGACAACGGCGGCCTGAGCTTCATCCAGCGCAACCCGGTCAGCGGCGACCGCAAGGGCGATGCCCGCGCGGTGGAAGCGCGGGCCAACCTGCGTGAGCTGGGCTGGACAAAACAGGATTGGAGCATGGGCGCCTGGTGGCGCGACGTGGACGCCGGCTTCTCGGTCTCGCGCATGGACAGTGGGCTGGCGCTGGAGGAATACGGTGCCGAGTTCCTGGGCTACTTCACCGACAACCTGAGCCTGTATGGCCGGCACAGCCGCGCCGAGCGCGGTGAGGTGGCGGTGGAGCAGTCGCAGCTCACGATGGATTGGCGGCTGGGCAACGACGGCCAGCTCGGCGCCGAGCTGCGCCGGGTGCGCGAAGAGAACGCCGGCACCGACGTGGACGGCACCCTGGCGGCGCTGAGTTACCGGCAGCGCTTCGGTGCCAAGTGGGAGCTGTACGGGGTAGGGCAGTTGACCGTGGATGACGACAGCGGCGCTTACGAAAAGAACGACCTGGCCACGCTGGGCGCGCGCTACCTGTTCGGCGACCGCTCCAGCCTGGGCGCGGAAGTGAGCAGCGGCAGCCGCGGCGATGGCGCCAAGCTCGAAGGCGAGTACTGGATGACCCCCGAGCACAGCTTCTATGGCAACTACAGCTACAGCACCGACCGCACCACCACCGACCCGCTCTACGACACCGGGCTGCAGTCGGGCTGGACGCTGGGCCAGCGTTGGCGGCTGAGCAACCAGGTCAACGTGTTCAACGAAAGCCAGTACCTGAAGGACCGTCGCGACGACAGCGCCGGCCTGGTGCATACCTTCGGCATGGACTTCTACCCCGCGCAGGGCTGGACGCTGGGCTTCAGCGTGATGGACGGCGAACTGGATGCGACGACCGGGCGTGTCGATCGCCGCGCCTACAGCGTCAGCGGTGGCCGCACCGATGCCGATACGCAGTGGACGAGCAAGCTCGAATACCGCCGCGACGAAGGCGCTGAAGATCGTCGGCAGTGGGTGACCACCAACCGGCTGCTGTACAAGGTCAACGAGGACTGGCGCATCGCACTGCGCGCCAACTACGCCGACACCGATGACAAGCGCAATCCGCTGGCTGATGCCAAGCTGGTGGAGTCCAACCTGGGCTTTGCCTGGCGTCCGCACGACAACACGCGCTGGGCGGCCTTCGGCAAGTACACGTACCTCTACGACGTGGCGTCGCTGGGCCAGGAAGGTGGCAACGTGTACGACCAGAAATCGCAGATCGTCTCGTTCGAAGGGGTGATGCAGATCAGCGACCGGTGGGAGCTGGCCGGGAAGCTGGCCGGGCGCTGGGGCGACTACCGCACCGGGCGCGGCGAGGGTGCGTGGCTGGACAGCCGGGTCAACTTCTCCGCGTTGCAGCTGCGCTACCGGTTGTTCGCGCAGTGGGAGGCGATGGGCGAGTACCGCTGGCTGGACGTGCGCGAGGGCGGCGACAGGAAGGGCTGGCTGGTGGGCGTGGACCGCCAGGTGGGGCAGAACTTCAAGATTGGTGCGGGGTACAACTTCACCGAGTTCAGTGATGACCTGACCGAGTTGCGGTATGAGGCTAAGGGGTTCTTCTTGAATCTGTCGGGGTATTACTAGGCTTCGGGAATGTCTGGCCCGCCACCTATGGGGCGTCCACGGCTTCGGAATTGTCTGGCTTGCCACCCATGGGGTGGCACTACCGGGCATTGCGGCTTCGGGGTCGGCTTCGGTGGCATTTTGGGGGCGGCGTAGAGCCAGGCCATGCCTGGCTGGTACCGTCCGGAGCCAGGTTTCTGGCTGCCGTTCATGTCACTCGGGCGCTTCGGCTGAATACCTGGCAACGTTTTCATCCTGAATGGGCTGATCTTTGTGGGATTGTCCTGCCCAAAACGACGTGACGGTGACGTTTTTCTCCTTATCGTATTGATTTATATTGGAATTGTGCTGACGGGCGGGCACTCGCAACTGTCACCATTTCGCGGTACGTTAGGGGCCTGATCTGCGTCAGCGTTTCACCTGCGGAACGCTGGAACTTTTTGAACTGTCAGCAGTCCAAATACAGGACTGATAAGATGACCTCTATGAGCCAGAATATGTCTACTGCCCTTGTGGCAAACAATCTTCCGATTCCCAGTGCGCTCGGTTCGCTGGACGCCTACATCGGCGCCGTGCACCAGATCCCGGTGTTGACGGTCGATGACGAGCAGGACCTGGCCCGCCGCTTCCGCGACGAGCAGGACCTGGACGCCGCGCGCGAGCTGGTCCATTCCCACCTGCGCTTCGTGGTGCACGTGGCCCGTGGCTACAACGGCTACGGCCTGCAGCTGGGCGACCTGATCCAGGAAGGCAACATCGGCCTGATGAAGGCCGTGAAGCGCTTCGACCCGGACATGGGCGTCCGCCTGGTGTCCTTCGCGGTGCACTGGATCCGTGCGGAAATGCACGAGTTCATCCTGAAGAACTGGCGCATCGTCAAGGTCGCCACGACCAAGGCGCAGCGCAAGCTGTTCTTCAACCTGCGCAAGTCCAAGACCCGCCTGGGCTGGTTGAACGCGGCGGAAGTCACCGCTGTCGCCAAGGACCTCAACGTGTCCGAACGCGAAGTGCTGGAAATGGAATCGCGCCTCTCGGGCCGCGACATCGGTTTCGATGCGCCCAGCGATGACGACAACGAACATGCGCCGCCGTCGCCGGCGGCGTTCCTGGTCGCCAACGACGAAGATCCGTCGATGGCCTATGAGCGTGCCGACAGCGAGGACAACCAGCTGCAGCTGCTGCGCGAAGGCCTGGCCGAACTCGACGCCCGCTCGCGCGACATCATCCGTCGTCGCTGGCTGGACGCCGACAGCAAGGTCACCCTGCAGGAGCTGGCCGATGAGTACGGCGTGTCCGCCGAACGCATCCGCCAGGTCGAAGCGAACGCGCTGAAGAAGATGAAGGCGCTGTTCACCGCGTAACGCGGCATTCAACGCATCAAACAAAAGCCCGGCATCGCCGGGCTTTTTTGTTGCGCCAAAGGCGTGCCCACCAACGGTGGGCACCTACCGGGGGTAGAGCCGACTGTCAGTCGGCTGCTCCTACGCCCGCTCGCGCGCGATAGCCCGCCAGCCAATGTCACCACGGTGGAACTCATGTTCCCACGTCACCTTCGCTACGCCCGCATACGCATGGGCCTGCGCATCAGCCACGCTGTCGCCCAGCGCCGCCACGCACAGCACGCGGCCGCCAGCGCTGAGCACCTGGCCCTGCGCGTCCAGCGTGGTGCCGGCGTGGAACACCTTGGCCGAAGACGGCACCTGGTCCAGCCCGTGGATCACATCACCGGTGATCGGCGTTTCCGGATACGGCGCCGCCGCCATCACCACGCCCAGCGACGGACGCGGGTCCCACCGCGCGTCCACGTCATGCAGGCGTGTATCGATGGCCGCTTCCACCAGTTCCACCAGATCCGACTGCAGGCGCAGCATCACCGGCTGGGTTTCCGGGTCGCCGAAGCGCACGTTGAATTCAATCACCTTCGGCGCGCCACTGGCATCGATCATCAGCCCGGCATAGAGGAAGCCGGTGAACGGGATGCCGTCGGCGATCATGCCCTGCACGGTGGGGTTCACCACCTCGCGCATCACCCGTGCATGCACTTCCTCGGTAACCACCGGCGCGGGCGAATACGCGCCCATGCCGCCGGTGTTCGGACCGGTATCGCCATCGCCCACGCGCTTGTGGTCCTGCGAGGTGGCCATCGGCAGCGCCGTGGTGCCATCGACCATCGAGATGAAGCTGGCTTCCTCGCCATCGAGGAATTCCTCGATCACCACGCGCGCGCCGGCATCGCCGAACGCATTGCCCGACAGCATGTCGCGCACCGCGTCTTCGGCCTCCTGCTGGGTCATCGCCACGATCACGCCCTTGCCCGCGGCCAGGCCATCGGCCTTGACCACGATCGGTGCGCCCTTGTCGCGGACGTAGGCCAGCGCAGCATCCACCTCGGTATGCACGGCATAGAACGCAGTGGGAATGTTGTGGCGGGCCAGGAAGTCCTTGGCGTAGGCCTTGCTGCCTTCCAGCTGCGCCGCCGCAGCGGTGGGGCCGAAGATGCGATGGCCCGCAGCGCGGAAGCGGTCGACCACGCCGGCTACCAGCGGTACTTCCGGGCCAACCACGGTCAGCTCGACACCTTCCGCCTGCACAAGTGCCAGCAGCCCGTCCAGGTCAGTGACCTTGACCGGCACGTTGCGGCAGCCAGCTTCGGTGGCGGTGCCCGCATTGCCCGGTGCAACCAGCACCTCGGTGACACGAGACGACTGGGCCAGCTTCCAGGCCAGGGCATGTTCACGGCCGCCGGAGCCGATGACAAGAATTTTCATTGAGGCATTTCCTGGGGAACAGTAAGAAAGTAGGGTGGAAGGCGGTCAGTCCGGCTTCACGGCGGAGACAAGACGCTTGGCTTCGGCGTGCAACTGCTGCAGGTCGGCCTCGGCCTCGCGTTCTGATGTGATCCTGTCCGCTCCGCGGCGCTCCGCATCGAAGGCTGCGTAGCGCTCCGCGATGATCAACTCCATATGCTGATTCGAGATGCGGCCCGGACCGTTGAGCACTGCGCGTTCGTTGAAGTCGAGGAAACGGTCGGTCTGCGTGATCCAGTCGTCCATCCGCGTTTCGATGCGGCGCTCGGCACGGTCACGTTGCCGACTCTTCAATCTCAGCGTCATCGTAGACTGACTGGATGTGCTGGGTGATGTTCTGGGGCGTGGTTTGGAACAACGCCGCCATTTCTGCCTGCGTCAGCCAGACCGTCCCTTCCGCGGCGCGCAGATGAACCTCCGTCCGACCGTCATCGGTGCGGTACAGAATCAGCTCGCCATGGTTGTCGGTCATGCGATCACCCTCCAGCTCCGGTCAGAACCTGTCAGCGGGCGCCGACGCCTGGTCGGCCCCCACCTTACGCCGAACAATCAATGGCGGAAGTGACGCACGCCGGTAAACACCATCGCCAGGCCGTGTTCGTCAGCCGCGGCAATCACTTCGGCGTCGCGCATCGAACCCCCCGGCTGGATCACCGCCTTGATGCCGGCGGCGGCGGCGGCGTCGATGCCGTCGCGGAACGGGAAGAACGCGTCGGACGCCATCACCGAACCTTCGACCACCAGGTTCGCGTCGGCGGCCTTGATGCCGGCGATGCGCGCCGAATACACGCGGCTCATCTGGCCGGCGCCGACGCCGATGGTGCGGTTGTCCCTGGCATAGACGATCGCGTTCGACTTCACGAACTTGGCCACGCTCCAGGCGAACAGCAGGTCGGTGAACTGCTTCTCGGTCGGGGCCAGCTTGCTGACCACGGTGAGTTCGTCACGGCGCATGCCACGGTTGTCCGCGCTCTGCACCAGCAGGCCCGAGCCAATGCGCTTGGTGTCGTAATGGTTGCGGCCTTCGCCGTGCGGAATGCGCAGCACGCGCACGTTCGCCTTCTTCTGCGCGTACTCCAGCGCAGCCGGTTCGTAATCCGGGGCGATCAACACCTCCACGAACTGGCGGTCCAGGATCACCTTGGCGGTGGCCGCGTCGAGCGGCTTGTTGAAGGCGATGATGCCGCCGAAGGCGCTGGTCGGGTCGGTGGCGTACGCCAATTCGTAGGCATCGCCGTTGCCGGCGCCCACGGCCACGCCGCACGGGTTGGCGTGCTTGACGATCACACAGGCCGGCGCGTCGAACTGGCGCACGCATTCCCATGCGGCATCGGCATCGGCCAGGTTGTTGTAGCTCAGTTCCTTGCCCTGCAGCTGCTGGAACGTAGCCAGCGTGCCGGCCACCGGCGACAGGTCGCGGTAGAACGCGCCGGCCTGGTGCGGGTTCTCGCCGTAGCGCAGGTCCATGACCTTCGCGAAGCTGGAATTCATCTGCGCCGGGAACTCGGCCCGCATCGGCACGGCCGCATCGGTGGCGGTTACCGCCGACAGGTAGTTGCTGATCGCCGCGTCGTACTGCGCCACGCGGTTGAACGCGGCCACCGACAGTGCAAAGCGCTTGGCCGCCGAGAGGCTGCCATCGTTGGCATCCAGCTCGGCCAGCAGTTCGGCGTACTGCGACGGATCGGTGGCGACTGCAACACGGGCGAAGTTCTTCGCCGCCGAACGCAGCATGGCCGGGCCGCCGATGTCGATGTTCTCCACCGCATCGGCCAGCGTGCAGTCCGCGTTGGCGGTGACGCGCTCGAACGGGTACAGATTCAGCACCAGCAGGTCGATCGCCGCGATGCCATGTTCGGCCATCACCGCCTCATCCAGGCCGGCGCGGCCGAGCAGGCCGCCGTGCACCACCGGGTGCAGGGTCTTGACCCGGCCGTCCATCATTTCCGGGAAGCCGGTGACGTCGGCCACGTCCTTGACCGGCAGGCCGGCGTCGCGGATTGCCTTGGCGGTACCGCCAGTGGAAAGCAGCTCGACGTTGCGCGCGGCGAGGGCGCGGGCCAGGTCGACCAAGCCGGTCTTGTCGGAAACGGAAAGCAGGGCCCGGCGCACGGGCAGCAGATCGGAACTCATGGGGGCAGGAGATCGAAGCGGAGCGGGCCCATATTGTAGGCCGTAGCGACCAGTGGTCGGTACCTGCCGGGGAAATGCCCGCCGCCTGGCCCGCTACGGCAGGTACCGACCGTTGGTCGGTACGCCCGTCAGGTCGTGATGCCGTATTCCTTCAGCTTCTTGCGCAGGGTGGCGCGGTGGATGCCCAGCATCGACGCCGCACGGCTCTGGTTGCCCTCGCAGTGGTTGAGCACTTCCACGAACAGCGGGATTTCCATCTCACGCAGCACGATCTCGTACACGTCATCCGCATCGCAGCCGTCCAGGTCCCGCAGGTAACGCCGGACCGACTGGGCCACGTGTTCGCGCAGCGGCGGCTTCGGCGCGCCACGACTATTGTCAGGACGAGAAAGGACAGCGTTCAAGAAGGATCCCGGTGCGAAGCCAGGGCGGACCACAACCCTGGCGGAAAATTTGGAGGGGGCCAGTCTAGCGCGTGCGTGGCCGCCCCGCCACGCTCGTCGGCAGGACGCCGGGTTACAGGAACTCGAAGGTGAATGCGACGGTGGACGCCGCCGGCTCGCGCACCCGGAACGCGATCTGCGCGCTCTGCCCGGGCTCCAGCAGGGACGCTGCGTCGGCGTTCGGCGCCAGGTAGTCCTGCGGGGTGAAGATGCTGCTGCCGATGACCCGGCCATCGGCATCGGACAACGACAGCCGCAGCGACGGCCACGCCTGTGCCCAGCGTGCATCGTTGCGGAAGCTGGCGTGCACCTGCAGCGCGCCGGGTTGCCCCACCACCGGGCGCACGTCCCGGCTGATCATGCTGAAAGCGGTCGGTTCCTGCCAGGCGGGCAGGCTGCAGCGCAGGATGCTGCACAGCCCGGCCACCCACGGCCGGCTGCCCGCGTCGGCGGCCAGGCGCGCCCGGTCGGCAACGGCGATCTGCAATGCCAACAGCGCCACCAGTCCGCCAACCAGCCCCCATTGCCAGCGTGGCGTCGGCGCGGCGGGCGCCGCCGCGCGCATGAAGCTGGGCGCCACCGGGGCAGGGGCGATGTCCTGTTCTGTCCGCTCGATGTCCTCAGCGATGACCTGGGTGTCGCCGGCGTTGTCGCTGTCGTGGTCAGGGTCGCGGTCCACGACGCCATCGGCTGCCGACGGTTCGGTGGTCGCTGTCGGCTGGGCGGTGGCTTGCGCCGGCTCGGGTGGAGGCTCGGACGCGGCACGCAGGAAGGTGGCCAGCGGGCGGCGCGGTGGCGGGGTGGGCTCGGTCATCGGGTCAGCGCCGGGCGAAGGTGGCCCATTCAAGCACGACGGATGCCGATGATGCGCATCCAGTCACCGTCCTGCGCGACCTCCAGCTGTTCGAACCAGGGCGTGTATCGCACCAGCAGTTCGTCTTCCTGCCCGTGCAGGATGCCCGACAATGCAATGCGTCCGCCCGGTGCCACGCGCGCGGCAAGCACGTCGGCCAATGCGTCCAGGGCCGAGGCCAGGATGTTGGCCACTACCACCGGATACGTGGCCTGCGGTTCGTCGCCCGGCAGGTACACCTGCACCTGGTCCTGCAGGCCGTTGCGCTCGGCGTTGTCGCCGGTGGCGATCACCGCCTGCGGGTCGTTGTCCACGCCGACCGCGTGCGCGGCGCCCAGCTTCAGCGCGGCCAGTGCCAGGATCCCCGAGCCGCAGCCGAAGTCCAGCACGGTCTGTCCGGCCAGCATGCCCTCGGCCGCCAGGCCATCCAGCCAGCGCAGGCACAGCGCCGTGGTCGGGTGGGTGCCCGAGCCGAAGGCCAGGCCCGGATCCAGCCGCACCACGGCGGCGTCGGCCGCCTGCGCGGCCTCCGGCAGCGCATGGTTCCACGGCACGATCCAGGTGCGCTGGCCAAAGGCCATCGGCTGGAACTGGTCCAGCCACGCGCGCTCCCAGTCCTCGTCCTGCACGGCGCGGAAGCTGGCCGTGCCCCATTCCAAACCCGGGTCGAAGGCCTCCAGCGCAGCCAGCAGGGCCAGCGCGTTGGTGTCGGACGGGAACAGGGCGCTCAGCACCAGGTCGTTCCACAGCGGGGTCTCGCCGACGCCCGGTTCCAGGATCGCGCGCTCGTTGCTGGTGTCGGCATCGGCATCGAGCAGGGTCACCGCCAGCGCGCCGACGTCGTCCAGCGCGTTCTCGTAGCGGGGCTGGGTCGCTTCAGTGCAGTGGAGGGTGAGTTCCAGGAACGGCATGGGGCAACTACCTGCGGAAAACCGTGAATGCTAGACCATTGCGCCGCAGCGCGGCAGCTTCAGTCTCAATGGCTGCTGCGAAACAACGGAACGGCCGATTCAGACAGCGGGAAGCGTCATTGCTAAACTTCGCCCCCAACGGACTTCCTTCCGCGTCGCTGCTACCTGCATGGCCGTCGTGCCCACCCTTAAAACCTGGCTGCTGGTGGTACCCGCCCTGGCATTGCTGGGGGTGGTGGGGTACCGCGCGGGCGGGCGTGCGCTTCACGTGGACCCGGCCGCCCCTGCAGCCGACGAGGTCCCTGCCGCGACCGGCGCAATGTTGCCGCTGCAGGCCCAGCAGCTGGCCCGGCAACTGCTGGCGCGTGAGCGCAGCACGGCGGTGCCCTCGGGATTGCCGCTGGACATCCGCGCCGATATCGAAGGCGATACGGATCTGTTCGCCTACGCACAGCGCCTGCGCCTGCAGGCGGCCGATGGCAACGCCGAAGCCGGCTGGATGGTCAGCCGCGTATACGATTACTGCGCCATCTATGCGATGGATCCCGGCGGCTACCAGCTCGACAACGCGCTGCTGACCGGCATGGGCATGAATGCTTCGGCGCCGATGGTGCAGGCGCGCGAGCGCGTGGCCCGCCGCTGCGCCGGTTTCGTGGCCAGCGACGGACTGGGGCGCAGCCTGATCCTTACCCAGCGCGTGCTGGCCGCGCGTGCCGGCAACCTGGCTGCCGAAGCGGCGTTGTTCGCCGACGGCCAGCCGTTGAAAGACAGCCCCGACTACCGCCGCGATCTGGTCGAGCGGGTCATGGATTCGCGTGATCCGGAGGCCTATATGGCCATTTCCACCGCCATGGGCCAGCGCGCCAGCGGCGACGCGGCGCTGCAGGGCCTGGTGGCGGGCGACCAGTTCAGTGAACTGGCGTGGCGCCTGGCGGCCTGCGAACTGGGCATGGCCTGCGGGCCGGACAGCGTGCTGATGAACAATTTCTGTGCGAACGGAGGGATCTGTTCGCAGGACGGTGGGCAGGACTTCTCCACATTCGTGTATGACGCCGCGGTATCGCGGCAAGGTGCGGGAAAAATGAAGACGTTGGTTGAACAGTTGATCAAGCGGGGGGCCCACGCATGAATTACCGTCGATTCCTGCATGGCGCCAAATTCTGGTTCTGGGTGGCGCTGTTCGTGGCCTATTCGGCCGGCGCAGTCGGCCTGGTGATGATCGACACCTACGATGACCGCTACCGGAAGCTGTCGAAGGTGACGCTTACCTCGGTGAAGGCGCAGGAGGATGTACGCCGTGCCGGTGCCAGCCAGGTCGCCGCGGTCTACCGCGCGCAGAGTGGCATGCCGTTCGCGTCCCTGCCGGCCGGCAGTACCTTCCAGGTGGTCTGGCCCGATGGCTCCACCGAAACCATGGTGATCGTCGATCCGACCTCGTCACTGGGCGTGGCACCGGTCAAGAACACCCAGGTCACGGCCGCCGACGTTGCCCGTTGATCCGCGGGCCCGGCGCAGGGACGCGGGCGATCGCGCAATTCGTGCTGAATGCGTCACGCTGATTCATAGCGCCTATAGAGCGCGCTATTGAGGTAGGCAGCATCGTTTGGACAGGAGCGCGTGGCTTCGATTTCATCGGGCACGCCTTTCCAACGAGTTGCCCATGCCCACTACCGCTGCCGCCCACCGGCACGCCACCGGTCAGCATCACACCCGCCTGCCGGTACTGCCTCCCACGCCGCAACCGCCGGACACCCGCAGCATCCGCCGGGTGGAAACCCCGATGCAGGCGCTGGCGGCGGTGCTGTCGGTAAGCAATGCTTCCCCGCCGCCGCTGCATCCGGCGCCGCTGCCGTCTTCATCCGCGCGCGCCGCGCAGCCGCTGAATTGTGTTCCGGTCCCGGCTGCGCCCGGGATGCCGGCCGCGCTGCACGGCATGGCGGGCCTGCTGCGCAGCCCGGTGACCGAACTGTTCACCGATGCACGCAATGCGTGGGAGCGGCACCAGGGCGTGCGCTGTGCGCCGCCCATCAGCCCGGGCCTGCGCGCGTTGCTGCAGGTGGGCGATGCGGTCACTGCCATCGTTGAAGCGGCGGGGATCGGCGCGCGTGGGCTGTACGCCATGCAGGGCGTTGCCGAGGTGCTGGACCTGAGCGCGGATGCGATGGAGCGCAGGCCGCTGGACCGCGCCGCACTGACCGACGCAGCGCTCACGGTGGCCGGCGCGCGTGGCGTGGTCGACACCGGCCCCGCACGGCTGGCGGCCGAACCGGCACCGGAGCCGGTGGCGCCGCGCCGCCCCATCCTCGTCCGCCAGACCAGCGCGGAACTGCACGAGGGCCGCCTCCTGATACCGTTTGAAGGCCGCGACCGCGCACTCGGCATCAGCGAGGGACGTCTGCAGGTGCTGGACGATGCGGGCTATGTCGATGTGCAGTTCGACCGCGGCGACTGGACCTGGAAACGGACCACGCCGCCGTCACCCGCCTCCAGCCGGGTCGCCCGCATGCACAGTTCGATTCCGCTGTTCGACGCCGTGGCGGCACGTGTGCGCGAGCAGGCGCCGCTGGATCACGCCACGCTGCGGCTGGACCTGCTGGGACCGGACGGCATCCTGTACTACGACGACCTCCGTGCGGGACGCGCCGGCAACGCCGTGTGCGTGGATGGTCGCTATTACGCCGCCACCCCCGGTGAGGCGCTGGGCCTGCGTATCGGCACGCTGGACCTGGTCAAGCGCGACGGGGTCTACCAGCTGCGCGAGAAGGCGCCGGTGCCGGTGCGAACGCTGCGTTGCCGACGCGCGCCAGGGCAGGGGTGCGCCGCGCTGGTGCCGGAGTTTTCGGCGGAACTGTCGCGCACGCTGCAGGCGCACTACACACGCGCGCTCGGCCCGCGGCAGGCGCGCATGCGCGGCCTGGAGCCGGACACAGGCCGTCCCGGCTGGTATATCAGTCGCAAGGGAGGACGCCTGCGCCACTATGTCCGCTTCAACGAGCATTACTTCCGGGTGCGCCTGCGCCAGGTCGACGAGCACAACAAGCGCATTTCGGTCTACCTGCCGCGCGGCATCGGCGCCGGGCGCCTGCATCATCGCGGCCAGCCGATGCACCACATCGCCGACATCCGCCAGGCGATTCCCGCGCAGGAAAACCGGTTCATGACCCAGGCCGAATTCAATGTGGAGTACCGCGGCATGCCCAGCCTGGACGCTGCGCAGGTGTATGAAAGCGCAGTGGCACAGAACCAGCGCCTGCGTTTGAGCCAGCTGCAGCGTGCTGCGATCCGCAGCTACCTGACCTGGCGCCGCCGCTCGATGGACGACTTCCTGCAGTACGGCACCCTGCAACCGGTGTTCCGCGATTCCGAGCAGACCGTGGCACGGATCAATCGCGGGCTGGCACGGATCCCGCCGCATGCGGGCCGCGTGTTCACGGCGATGGCGATGGACGCCGCGCAGCTGGCGGCATTGGAGGAAGGGCACGCCGTGTACAGCCGCACCTTCGTGGTGGCCAGTGGCGACCGCGGCCGCGCGGTCAACGCGGTCGCAGCGGCCGGCGACAGTCCGCGGGGCGTCGCCACCGTGGTCACCCTGCACATGCGCAGGCATGCCCACCCCACCGGGCTGCTGTCGCTGCAGGACGAAGCGCAGGTGATGATCGGCAACAACGTGGTGTTCAAGGTGACCGGCAAGGCGCCCGGCGAGCTGCACCTGGAGGAACTGGGTCCGGCGCGGCAGGCGATGGGCGTACTCGGTGCCCGGCCGTTGCTGGCGACGCCGCTGCGCGATTGACGCGGCGCGAAGCGCCGGCCAGCGGCCGGCGCTTCCCATCACCACGCCGATCAGGTCAGTGCGATCGACTTGTTCTTGCGTTCGGCGAGACGCTTTTCCAGGTAGTGGATGTTCTGCCCACCGGCCTGGAAGCCCTTGTCGCGCATGATGCGCTGCTGCAGTGCCACGTTGGTCTTGATGCCATCGACCACCATCTCGCTCAGCGCCACGCGCATGCGCGCGATCGCGGTTTCGCGATCCGGGCCGTGCACGATCAGCTTGCCGATCATCGAGTCGTAGTTCGACGGGACGCGGTAGCCGCTGTAGATGTGCGTATCCACGCGCACACCCGGACCCCCCGGCGGATGGAAGGCGGTAATCTGCCCCGGGCTTGGCACGAAGGTTTCCGCGTCTTCGGCGTTGATGCGGCATTCGATCGCGTGGCCGGTAAGCACCACATCGCTCTGCCTGATGCTCAGCTTGTGGCCGGCCGCGATCCGCAGCTGCTCCACCACCAGGTCGATACCGGTCACCATTTCGGTCACCGGATGCTCCACCTGGATGCGGGTGTTCATTTCGATGAAGTAGAAGCGGCCGTCTTCGTACAGGAACTCGAAGGTGCCGGCGCCGCGATAGCCGATGCGCACGCAGGCCTCGGTGCAGACCTTGCCGATCTGCTCGCGCTGCTCGGCGCTGATTCCCGGTGCCGGCGCTTCTTCCACCACCTTCTGGTGGCGGCGCTGCATCGAGCAGTCGCGTTCGCCCAGGTGGATGGCATTGCCCTGGCCGTCGGCGAGCACCTGGATTTCCACGTGGCGCGGATTCTCCAGGAACTTCTCCATGTACACCTCGCCATTGCCGAAAGCGGCCTTGGCCTCGCTCTTGGTGGTTTCGATGGAGGTCTTGAGCGACGCTTCGGCATGCACCACGCGCATGCCACGGCCACCGCCGCCGCCGGCCGCCTTGATGATGACCGGATAACCGATCTCGCGCGCGATCTTGGTGTTGGCCACGATGTCCTCGCCCAGCGGGCCGCCGGAACCGGGCACGCACGGCACGCCGGCGGCCTTCATCGCGCGGATGGCTTCCACCTTGTCACCCATCATGCGGATGGTGTCGGCCTTGGGACCGATGAAGATGAAGCCGGATTCCTCCACGCGTTCTGCGAAGTCGGCGTTCTCGGACAGGAAGCCATAGCCCGGGTGGATGGCCTGGGCGTCGGTGACTTCGGCCGCGGCGATCAGCGCCGGGATGTTGAGGTAGCTCTCCGGTGACGGACCCGGGCCGATGCAGACCGACTCGTCGGCCATCGCCACGTGCTTGAGGTTGCGGTCGACCGTGGAATGCACGGCCACCGTGCGGATGCCCAGGGTGTGGCACGCGCGCAGGATGCGCAGCGCGATCTCCCCTCGGTTGGCAATTACGACTTTGTCGAGCATGGACGGATCCTTAGCCGATCACGAACAGCGGCTGGTCGAATTCGACCGGCTGGCCGTTTTCACCCAGGATGGCCACGATGGTGCCGGAAGCATCGGCTTCGATCGGGTTGAACATCTTCATCGCCTCGATGATCGCCAGCGTTTCACCGGCCTTGACCTGCTGGCCCACCGACACGAAGGCCGGCTTGTCCGGCGCGGACGAGGTGTAGAAGGTGCCGACCATCGGCGAGCGCAGCACGTGGCCATCCGGCAGCGCCGGGCCCGACTTGGCGGTGCCGCCGGTGGACGCTTCGGTCGGCGACTGCATCGGCATGGCCGGTGCGGCGGCCTGGGTCGGCGCCGGGGCCATCATCATCTGCGGCTGGGCCTGGACCATGCCGTAGCCGGAGACCGGGGCGCGCGACAGACGCACGGATTCTTCGCCTTCCTTGATTTCGATTTCGGCGAGGTTCGACTCTTCCAGCAGGTCGATCAGTTTCTTGATTTTGCGGAGATCCATAGGGGCCTCTTTTTTTTGATGTCAGTGTGGTGGGAAGCGCGTTGCGCTCGGGTCAAGGGAGTTCAGGCGACGCCAGGCGGACCAGCGCGGCGTCCATGGCGTAGCGGTAGCTGTCGGCGCCAAAGCCGCAGATCACGCCGACCGCCTTGTCGCTGAAATAGCTGTGCTGGCGGAACGGTTCGCGGGCATGCGGGTTGGAGAGGTGGATTTCGATGAACGGCACGTCCACCGCCGCCAGCGCGTCGCGCAGCGCCACCGAGGTATGGGTGAACGCGGCCGGATTGATCAGGATGAAGGTGGTACCGTCAGTGCGGGCGGCCTGCACCCGGTCCACCATCACGTGTTCGGCGTTGGACTGCAGGCTTTCCACCGCGTGCCCGGCGGCCTGCGCCTGGACACGCAGGGCCTGGTCGATCTGTGCCAGCGTCGTGTGGCCGTAGACCCCGGGCTCGCGTGTACCGAGCAGGTTGAGATTGGGGCCATGCAGGACCAGCAGTTTCGCCATGGGGGCCACGTAACGGGAAAGGGCGGAGTCTGGCGGAACCGGTGGATCGTGTCCAGTTCGGCGAAGTTACGCGTGTTTCAAGCGTTCGTTTGAAATATCGTGGAGGCCTTGGGGCGGCAGGCTCACGCCCGGATGGTGCAACTGAACGGGTCGGAAGCGACCGCTGCGGTCGGGCGCGGGATCCACCGCTGCCGATGCTGGACGCTCACGTCCTGCGGGCGGCGTAGGCAGCCAGTTCCTCCGGACCGCCTTCCGGAAACGTTTCCTTCAGCAACGCGAGCAGGGCCGACACCCGGGCGGCAGATGGCCGAACGCTTCGTCAGCGATGGCATGCTGCCTGCAGCCGGCGATGGGGAGGACCCGCGCCTATACCGGCCCGCGCCTGCGTAACCTGAGCCTGGGTACCCACCTCCCGGATGGCAAAGGCGTGTAGAGACGACCGCCGGGTACCGACAGGGCCACGTCGGTTCCCCGCGCCGGCCGGGACAGGATCCGCAGGGTGGCCCCGATGCGCGCGGCACGTTCGTGCATGCCCTGCAGGCCCCAGTGGCCTTCCCGCGCGGCATCGTCGGCCATGCCACGGCCGTTGTCGCGCACGTGCAGGCGGAAGCGGCGGCCGAAGTTCAGCTCGACCTCGATGTCGGTCGCGTCCGAATGCGCCAGCGCGTTCCGGATCGCTTCGCGCCCGATGAGGAAGATCTCCTCAGCGGCGGGGTGCCGGAGATCCGGCGCCTCGCCTTTGACCGTCAAGCGCAGACGCATGCCCGCAGGGTTCGCGTCTTCGTTGTAGACAGCGGTCAGTGCTGCGGCGAGATCGCCGCCGTTCCCGGCGTCGCCGCGCAGCGATGACACGCGCTCGCGCCCTTCCCGCAGGTTGTCCTCGGCCGCCTGCATGGCCGACTCCAGGCGCGCCTGCGCTTCGCCGGGCAGGGTTGGCATGGCACTGATCGCGTGCAGGCGCAGCAACAGGCCCTGGCCACCCTGCAGCAGGGTGTCGTGCAGATCGCGGGCAATGCGTTCCCGTTCCTCGAGTCGCTCTTCGTACCGCGCCTTGACCAGGGCGGTGATGTGCCGGCCCCGCACGCGCGCGGCGGCAGCCACCAGGACCACCAGCAGGATCACCAGCAGGCCCCGGAACCAGAACGCCTGCGTGAGCAACGGCTCGATCCGGAACGCGCGCGTGGTCGGGGTGGTTCCCCATACCCCGTCTTCGCTGGCCGCCACCACCTCGAACGTGTAACTGCCCGGGCCAAGGTTGGTGTAGTAAGCCGTGGTGGTGCTGCCCGCATCGCGCCAGCCGGCATCCACCCCCGACAACCGGTACCGGTAGCGGTTGCGTTCCGGGCGGGCCAGCGATTGCGCGACGAAGTCGATCTGCAGCTGGGTGATACCCGCCGGGATCGCGGTGCCCTCGCGGAGCGGCATGCTCCCGTCGCCGTAGTGCACATCGCCGATACGGGCGCGGGGCGCGGTGCGGGAGCGGTGGAGGCGGGTCGTGTCCAGCCAGGCCAGGCCCTGGTTGGTCGCAAGCCACAGCACGCCATCCGCCGAGAGCTGCGCGGTGGGAATCGGACCACTCTGCAGTGCGATGCCGGGCATGCCATCAACGTCGTCGAACAGCCGCGGTGAAACCGGCGTGCCGGTGCGCGCGCTCGCGATCGCGGCCGCCAGATCCAGGCGCACCAGACCCCGCCCGCCGTTCAACCAGAGCTGCTGGTCCGGGTCGATGACGATCCCGGTGATACCTTCCAGCACGCCGGGGATGTCGGCGGTTACCGCGCGGAACGGCCCACCGTTGCTGCTGATGCTGAAGCCCGTTTCACCGGCAACCAGCAGCAGGTTCCGGCGGGAAAGCACGGCGGTGACCGGTCCTGTGTCCAGGCCGCGGGCAGAGCCGAGGCGGTGCACCCCGGTGCCGTCGCGCAGCACCAGCTCGCCGCTGGCATAGCCGAACAGCAGGCCATGCGCGCCGTCGGGTGCGATGACGGTGCAACCGGGCAGGGTGATCCGCGCGTCTTCCGTCCACGTGCCGCGCAGGTAATGCAGGACGCGGTTTTCGCCAACGCAGGCCCACGCCTCGTCGGCACCCGGGAAGTGCAGGGCCTGGGGTTGCAGTCCGCGTGCGGTACCGGGGAACTGCACTACCTCCAGCGCCGCGCCCCTGCGTCGGGCCAGGCTGGTCCATTCGAACTGCCACAGCGGGCGGGTATTCTTCAGTGCCGCGCGCTGCAATCCAGCCCGATCCAGGCCAAGACTGCGGCGGTCGAGGTCATACGGCACCATGTCTTCGCCATAGCCGAAGAGCGCGCCGTCCGCGTTCCTCGCCAAAATCCGGTAAGGGTCGTTGGGCCCTTCAGTGAGGGTGCGCACGCTCTGCGCCCGGAAACGATTGAGGCCGAGGTTGGTACCGACCCACAGATTGCCCTCGCGGTCCTCGAAGACCGGCACGGCCGAGGTGGAGGTCAGGCCTTGTGGAACATCGAAGCGCTCCATGCGTTCGGCGCGCTTGCCATCGAACACCACCCGCAGGATCCCGCCCCCGCCGCGCATGGGCGCCCACATGACACCGTCGGCGGTGAAATGCAGGCGGCTGGCCAGCACATCCGGAAGCAGGCGGGCCTGCCGTTCGGCGGCCGCGAGCAGGCCGTTGGCATCGGCGATGGGCGCGGCACCCCGGCGGCGGTCGGCCAGCCAGATCTCGCCCGAAGGGCTCTCGGCCAGCGTCGCCATCAAGGACACCTCGATGCCGGTGGAGACGAACGCAGCGCCGCCCTTGGGACGGAACCAGACATGCTGTCCGACCAGCGCCCAGAACCGGCCGTGCGAGTCGTTGAGCAGCCAGTGCGCGTGACGCTCGGGCAGCCCCATGGACGCCGGCGGTTTCTCCCAGCGCGTGCCCGTGAAGCGGCGCAGGCCCTGGTCAACGGCGGCCCAGAGCACGCCGCTGCTGTCGTAGGCGAACCCCGGCACCACGCCGGGCGGCACCCCGTCCTTGCGCTGGTAAGAGCGCAACGTGCCGTCGCTGTCCAGATGGCCGATGCCGGCGTGGTAATACCCCAGCCACAGGCCCCCGCGCCTGTCGCCCAGCAGGGTCACCAGGTTCAGCGAGGGCTGCGCACCACCGCCGCTCGCCTGCTGACGTACGAACCGATGCCCATCGAAGCTGTACAGCCCGGACCCTGTCGCCAGCCACAGCGTGCCGGTGGCATCCTGCTGGATGTCCCAGATATCCCCCGGGGCGCCCTGGCCGGCCCGCCACGCGGTGTGGTGATAGCCGGTGAACCCGGTGGCGGCCGGCGGATGCTGTTGCGCACGCCCCGGCGGAGCGAGGGCGGAAAGCACAACCAGCAGCAGCGCACGCAGGGCGTGGCCGCGGAACGAAGACAGCAGGGGCATGCGGTGGACGACGGGGCCGGGGCAGGGGGCGCGCCGGAGCTTATCACCCGGCGCTGGGGGGCACCGGCGTGTTGAACAGCTGCTGCTCCCACAGGTAGGCAATGCCGCTGCCGGCGGCATGCTGCTTGAACACCTCGGTCACTTCCGCCACGTGGTCCAGCCGCGCCCAGTCGCGCTGCCATTCGCCGGCCAGGGTCACGTTGGCGCCGGCGGCGATCATGCGCTGGATGGCGACCTGGTGCGCCTCTACCGACACTGCGCCGCAGGCATCGGTAATGACGGTGACGTCCCAGCCATCGCGCGTTGCGTCGGGCCGCTGCATGGCAGCCTGGTCGCAAGCCCTGGCTATGTCAGCGCAAACGGCGCCCCGCAGTCGCCTGATCAGCTGGTCGAGCATGAGGCCCTGATGCAGGGCACGGAAGCGTGGCAGTTCGTGGACGGCGACCGCGTGGTGACGGTGCATCCACGTGGCCGTTTCAAGGCCGACAACGGCACCGCGTTGCTTGCTGCCGCCACTGCGGGACTCGGTATCGCGTGGCTGCCCGATGGCATCCCCCGTGAGCACCTGGCTACGGGGGCGCTGGTCCGCGTCATGCAGCACCATCCGCCGCCGCCGGCCGGCATCTACGTCATCAGGCCCCCGGGCCAGCACCCGTCATTGAAGGTGCGGGCGCTGACGGAGATGCTGATCGCATGCTTTGCCGAGGCGCCGCTGCCCGCCGTGCACGGTCGCGAGGGCGCTGCTGACCTTCCTGGGCAGGAAAGCGGTGTCGGAATGGAAACAAAGTCGGGCGACAATGCGTGACAGGGCCGAACGCCCTTTGTCGTCGAATGAGGAAGCCACATGAAGCCCGTCATCTACCACAACCCCCGGTGCGGCACCTCGCGCAATACCCTGGCGCTGATCCGCCATGCGGGGCTCGAACCGACGGTGATCGAGTACCTTGTCGATCCGCCCAGCCGTGCGCGACTGGTCGAACTGATCGATGCCGCGGGAATGGACGTGCGCGGCGCTATTCGCAAGAAGGAGCCGCGCTATCGCGAACTGGGTCTTGACGATGCCTCGCTCGGCGACGATGCGCTGCTGGATGCGTTGCTGGCCAACCCCCTCCTGATCGAGCGGCCCTGGGTGCAGACCGATCTGGGCACGCGGCTGTGTCGGCCGTCGGAGGTCGTGCTGGAGATCCTTCCCGCAGTCACCGCGCCGTTTGCAAAGGAAGACGGCGAGGTGGTGATCGACCAGGACGGCCGGCGGGTTTCCTGAGCGCGCCCGCCTTGCGGCGGGCACGCTGTCGATCACTGGTGCTTACTTCGCGCCCAGTCGCTGCAGCAGCACGGCGGCCGTCTCTGCTGACGACGCGGGGTTCTGCCCGGTGACCAGCAGGCCATCAGTGACCACGTACGAGCTCCAATCCGGCCCCTTCGAGTAGTCGCCGCCAAGCGCCTTGAGCGTGTCTTCCACCAGGAACGGCACCACCTCGGTCAGGCCGACGCCGGCTTCTTCGCTGTTGGTGAAACCGGTCACCCGCTTGCCCTGCACCAGCGGCTCGCCCGTGGCCGCCTTGACGTGGCGGAGCACCCCCGGGGCATGGCAGACCAGCGCGACCGGCTTGTTGGCGGCGATGAAGGATTCGATCAACGCGATGGAACCGGGGTCTTCGGCCAGGTCCCAGAGCGGCCCGTGGCCCCCGGGATAGAACACGGTGTCGAAGTCGGCCTGCGCGACGCTGTCAAGGGGCACGGTAGCGGCCAGCTGCGCAGTGGCCGCCGCATCGGCCTGGAAGCGACGGGTGAGTTCGGTCTGGAACTCCGGCGCGTTGCTCTTCGGATCCAGCGGCGGCTGTCCGCCCTTGGGCGAGGCCAGGGTGATGGAGGCGCCGGCGTTCTGGAACGCGTAATAGGGCGCGGCCAGTTCTTCAAGCCAGAATCCTGTTTTGCGGCCGGTGTTGCCCAGCTCGTCGTGGGAAGTAAGAACAATCAATACGTTCATGGGGCGCGGATCCTCGGTGGTGGAAGAAGATATACAGTAGACCGGTCGTCTAGAAACCCGGCGTGAAAAAACGCCCGGTGGGCGTCGTCGACCCGTTGCCCGGTTCAGGCGACGGGATGGAGCATCTGTCGTGTTGCCTGGACGGCGTTGTCGAAGGGCTGGCGGCTGCGCACGATCTTGACCATCAGGCTGGCCCCCAGCCACAGCTCGTACAGACTCTGTGCCACGGCGTCCGGGGTGCCAGAGAAGGCCAGTGAGCCCTCCGCCGCACCCGCTTCCAGCACCTTCGCCAGCCGCGCGATGATGCCGGCGGTGCCCCGCTGCAACACGGCACGCATGCCCTGGGACAGGTCCGCGACTTCGGCGCCCAGCTTCACCGCCAGGCACTTGCCCTGGCAGTCATCGAACGACTGGTTTTCCATCCAGGCATTGAAGTAGGCGTCCAGTAGCTGTGCGCGGTTGATCCCCGCGTTGGCGAAGATGCGGTCCATATCGGCCAGGTATGCCGCGAAGTAGTCCTCCAGCAGCGCCTCACCGAACGCTTCCTTGGAGCTGAAGTAGTGGTAGAACGAGCCTTTCGGCACGCCTGCAGCACTCAACACTTCATTCAACCCGACCCCCGAGAATCCTTTGCCGCCCATGATGCGCCGGCCGCTGGACAGGATCCTGTCGCGGACATCACGGGCTTCCGGGGGAGGCAGTGGGCTCATGCAGCGCACTCTACACCCAGATTAGACCAGTCGTCTAGTGGCTGACTGCCCGCGCCCTAGCTGGCCTTGCGCCCTTCGCCGAGGGCGCGTTCCACATGCGCCAGCAGGTTGTCGATCTCGAACGGCTTGCCCACGAACGGGACCGTCCTGTGCGCGGCAGGTACGGCCTGGAGGTACACGGCGGACGCGAACAGAAATGGGGTTCCCAGGCGCGCCAGGCGGTCTGCGACGGGAAACACGGCGCCGTCGCGAAGCTCGACATCCAGTATCGCCGCGTCAAACGGCTGGTCTGCAATGGCAAACAAGGCATCGGTGACCGAATAGGCCGGAACCACGGTGTAACCAGCGCCGCTCAGGACTTCAATGAAAAGCCTCGACAGCTCGATTTCATCCTCTACCACCAGGATGACCTTGTTTGTACGGGATGACGCCAACCTGCCCATGAATCACGCGCGAACCGAAGATGGGCCCATGGTCTGCCTGCCAGTGTCAACGCGGCGGAAAGCCCCGTAGTCGCCATCTTCATCGCCGACGGTCGCCAGCTGCGGGCAATGCGGTTGAAACCGCAGTAGAAGTACGGTGTTGGCTGCTGCAGTCGATTGCTAGGCTCCAGCTTTCCGCGCTGGAGACCTGCCATGAGCCACCACGTCCTGCGTAATCCCCGTGGCGTCCTGCCGCTGACCGCACTGGTGATCGCGCTGGCCTGTGCTGGCTGCCGCCGGGACCCCGAGCCCACCCCCGCCGGCGCTGCACCGGCAGCCGCGCCTGCCGCCCCGGCGGCGGCGCCCCCGGCGGTGGCGGCTACCGAACCCGACCGCGCTGCCGCGCCGGGAAGCGTGCCGGTGACCGCAGACAACTTCGTGCGCGCCGAATCCGATCGCTACCTCGGCGCACTGGTGAAAGAACAGGGCCTGGGCAAGCTGTTCCACCATCGCGAACCGGCGTCGATCGACAACCAGACCGTGGTTCGATTGAATCGCGACACCTTGTACTCCAGTGCGGTGTTCGACCTCGATGCCGGCCCGGTCACCATCACCCTCCCCGATGCCGGGGACCGCTTCATGTCCATGCAGGTCATCGACGAGGACCAGTACACCACCCAGGTGGACTACACGCCCGGCGCCTACACGCTCAGTCGTGGCAAGGACGGTACCCGCTACGTGGTGGTCGCCCTTCGAACGCTGGTGGATCCTTCCAACCCGGAGGATGTGGCCAGGGTTCACGCGTTGCAGGACGCGATCAGGGTCCAGCAGGCCGCGCCGGGCAGCTTCGAGGTACCCAAGTGGGACACGGTGAGCCAGGACAAGGTGCGCGCGGCGCTGCTGACCCTGGCATCCACCCTGCCTGATACGCGGCACATGTTCGGCACGCGCGACACGGTCGACCCGGTGCGCCGCGTGATCGGGGCCGCATCGGCGTGGGGCGGAAATCCCGACAAGGATGCGATGTACCTCAACGTTGTTCCCGCAAGGAACGACGGCAGCACCGTGTACCGGCTGCACGTGGCCGACGTGCCCGTGGATGGATTCTGGTCGGTGAGCCTGTACAACGCGCAGGGCTACTACGAAAAGAATCCGCAGAATGCCTATACGTTGAACAACCTCACCGCGAAGAAGGGCGCCGACGGATCGATCGACATCCAGTTCGGAGGATGCGACGGCCAGGTGCCCAACTGCCTGCCAACCATGCCGGGCTGGAATTACATGGTGCGGCTGTACCGGCCGCGGGCAGAACTCCTGGACGGGCGCTGGACATTCCCGGAGGCCGTGCCGGTGCAGTGAGCGCGGAACGCGGCGCCTTGACCGCGCGACATCCACGCGCGGTCTGCGATGCTATGGGGCATGAACCCGACGCCTCCGCCCGACAACGATAGTGCACCTGCCACCCATGCAAGCCCGCGTTCGCCGGCATTCGCCCTGCGCCGGTGGCTGGCCTGGCTGCTGCTTCCACTGCTGCTGGGAATTGCGGCGCTGGCCCTGTGGAACGGCGAATGGCTGAAGGCGCCGCGCGCGATGTGGGAACTGTCGCGCATGCCAGCGCCGTCGTCGCTGCCCGTGCCGGTGGAAGGCGTAGCGGCGCGGCGGATTGCCGATACCTTCGGTGCGCCGCGCGGCCGCGACCGCACCCACGCCGGCGTGGATATCTTCGCCAAGCGCGGCACGCCGGTCCGCAGCGTCGGACCGGGGGTGGTCGTCGCGGTGCGCGACAGCGGGCTGGGCGGGCGCCAGGTCTGGGTGGTGGGTCCGGCGCGCGAACGCTACTACTACTCGCACCTGGACGACTGGCGCGAGGGTCTGAGCGAAGGCGAAGTGGTCAGTGAAGGCTCGGTGCTGGGCTATGTAGGCGACAGCGGCAACGCCGCCGGCACGCCACCGCACCTGCACTGGGGCATCTACGGCGCCGAGGGCGCTTACGATCCGCTGCCGCTGCTGAAGGCGCACCGCACGACCAACGGTCGTGCGCTACCCCGGTAGGTAACGACCGTTGGTCGTGCGCTACCCTGGTAGGTACCGACCGTTGGTCGTTACGCCTTCGACCGCCGGCCGGACACATGCGCATGCCCGCGCACGTGCCAGCGCCACGGAAACGCCACGGCGCGGCTGATGCCGATGCGGGGCCCGGCCACCGGATCGTCCGGTGGCGGCATGCCGTCGGACACGATGCGGATGCCGCGATCATTCTTCACCAGGTCGGCGCCATCCAGCGCTTTGGTGATGCCCATTGCCTGCGAGAGTCGCCCCGGCCCGCTGGCCAGCTCGCGATCGCGCCGGATGGCCGGGCGTGCTTCGCGGATCAGCGCCACGCCATGGACCGGCTCCAGCGCCCTCAACAGCACGCCCCAGCCCTGGCCGATCTCACCGCACACGGCATTGCTGCCCCAGTGCATGCCGTAGGTGAAGTACACATAGAGGTGGCCACACTCGCCAAACATGCTGGCGGTGCGTGCGGTCATGCCACGAAACGAGTGCGCCGCCGGGTCCTGGTCGCCGGCGTAGGCTTCCACTTCCACGATCCGGCCGGCGCGCCCATCGTCGCGGACCAGCAGCTTGTTCAGCAGCTCCGGTGCCACCTCGACCGGATGGCGACGGTAAAACGCGCGCGGCACGGTGCGCCAGCGCGAAGGCGGCAGCGGCGTGTGCGGGACGGCGGGGACGGACATGGCAGATTCCGGTGGGACTACCCGCACCATGCACCGACGGTCGTCATCGTGGCATCAAGCCGCGCGGCGCTGTCGCTCAGCGCAGCGACAACGGCTGCCGGGCCACGATCCGCACCAGTTTGTGGGGGTTGCGCTGGACCAGGATCTGGGTGATGCGCTCGCCATCGGTGTCGAAGGACATCGCCGACTCCAGGTGGTCGCCGAAGTAGCGCAGCAGCCCCATGCGGCCGTTGAAGAACGCCGGCACCATGCGCAGCTCGGCGCGGCGGCGCAGCGTGGGCGCGAACAGCAGCTGGGCGATGCGCGCACCGCCGAGCATCGGTTTGGGGAAACTGGTGACGATGCCGCCCCCGTCGCCGATCAGCTGCGCCGAACTGTCCATCAGCGCCACCATCGATTTCAGGTCGGCCTTGTCCAGTGCGTCGGCAAACGCCTGCAGCAGCTGCTGGTGGGTCCGGTGCGGCACGACCTGCAGCGGGCGCTCCTCGCGCAGACGGGCGCGGGCGCGGTGCACGATCTGGCGGCAGGCGGCCTCGCTCTTGTCGAGGATGCGGGCGATTTCCGGGTAGTCACGGTCGAACACATCGTGCAGCAGGAAGGCGGCGCGGGCTTCCGGCGCCAGCCGTTCCAGCACCGCCAGGAACGCCACCGACAGATCGCTGGCGGCTTCATGCAGGCGTTCGGGCGTGTCCGCATCCTCGGTCGGCACCGGCTCGGGCAGCCAGATGCCCACGTAGTGTTCGCGGCTGCGACGCGCCATGCGCAGTTCGTCGATGGCGATACGGGTAGTCGTGGCCACCAGCCAGGCCTCGGCATTCACGATCGCACTGCGGTCGGTGCCGTGCCAGCGCAGCCAGACTTCCTGCGCCACGTCTTCGGCTTCGGCCATCGAACCCAGCATGCGGTAGGCCACGCCCAGCACGCGCGGGCGCAACGGGGTGAACAGGTCGGGGAGTGTTTCCATCGCGGCATTCAACACGAGCGCACGCCGCAGGAACAGTGCCGGGAGAGCAGCACCGTGCCTGCGGCGTCCGACGCCCAACTCAATGCGGGGGCAGCACGGCAGGCTTGTCGGCGTCCTTGAGCAGGAACACCACGAAGCGCGCCGGTTCGGTACTGCTGGCATTGCGGCCGACGGTGTGGAGGTCGGCTGGGCCCTCATGGAAGGCCTCGCCGGGACCCAGGGTGACTTCGCGGCCGCCGGCCACGCCCATCACGATGTGACCCTGCAGCACGTACAGGAACCCGTGCGCGTCGTGGCGGTGCACCGGGTCGGCCCCGCCGGGCGGGTACTCCACGGTCAGGATCAGGGCTTCCTTGCCCGGATACTCGGGCAGGGGCGTGGTCATCACCGCAGTCACCACGGGTTCGGGGGCGGCGGGCGGGGAGGAGGGTGCCGCCAGGGCGGCAGGGCTGCTCGCAGCCAGCAGCAGGGAACAGATCAGGGTGCGCATGGGCGTCTCCTTCAGTCGAGGCCAGCCTTGTCCAGGCCCCAGGCCTTGTCGCGCGAGCCCGGCTCGCTGCGGAAGGCGATGTTGATGCGGTTCCAGGCATTGATGCCCATCACCGCGTGGGTCAGGTCGAGTACTTCCTGCTCGGAAAGCTGGCCGCGCACGCGCGCGTACAGCTCATCGGAAACCCCCTGCGCCGGCAGCTGGGTCAGTACTTCGGTCCACGCCAGCGCCGCCCGCTCGCGCGGACTGAACAGGGTGGACTCGCGCCACACCGCAACGTGGTGCAGCCGAAGCGGGCGTTCGCCGTGGATCGTGGCCTGCTTGATGTGCATGTCCACGCAGAAGCCGCAGCCATTGAGCTGCGAAGCACGGATCGCGAGCAGGTCCTGGATGGTTTCTTCGATCGTGGTGGCGTGCGCGGCCATGCTGTAGTCCAGCAGCTTCTTGAACAGCGCGGGGGCCTGCTTCTGGTAGTCGAGACGCTCGGTCATGGGAGTACTCCTGGGGAGAGGGGAACGGATTCGAGGCTGCAGGCTAGGCCCGCAGCCGTCATGCCGGTAGCCGGCGCAGCGGACGCACGGTGTTGAGCGCAATGCACCAATCCAGCCAGGGCGGGGCTGTCACAGCGCACCGCGCTGGTCCGTCTGACTGGCATGAGCGACCCGACTCCCCCCGATGCGGATGCCGCCCGTGCCTGCCTGCGCGCCCCTGCGCGCCCTCCTGGAGTGCCACCCGCATGTCCCTGACCGAACCGGGCACCGTAGACGAAGGTGCCGACCCCCTGACCACCGGGTTTTCCGCCAGTTACGCCGGGGTGATGGCCTTCATCGCAGTCGCCCATGAAGGCAGCTTCTCGCGCGCGGCCGACCGTCTCGGCATCGGCCGCTCGGCGGTGAGTCGCAGCGTGCAGAAACTGGAGGGGCAGCTTGGCGTGCGCCTGTTCCTGCGCACCACGCGGTCGACCTCGCTCACCCGCGAAGGCGAACTGTTCCATGACGGCTGCCGCCCCGGCGTGGACCGGATCCTGCAGGCGCTGGAAGAGATGCGCGACCTGCGCGACGGGCCGCCGCGCGGACACCTGCGGGTAAGCGCGAACCCGGGGTTTGGCCGCAAGGTGATCGCACCATTGCTGTCGCAGTTCCGTGCGCTGTTCCCGGAGGTCACCCTGGAGCTGCAACTGGAAGAGCGCGCGCTGGACCTGGCCGCCGACCGCATCGACGTCGCCTTCCGCGATGGCGTGCTGGAAGACAGCGAGGTGATTGCCAAGCACCTGATCCCGATGCAGCTGCTGGTCTGTGCGGCACCGGCCTACGTGCAGCAGCACGGCATCCCCGGCAGCGTCGCCGAGCTGGCCGCGCATACCTGCATCAGCCAGCGGCAGTCCAACGGCCGCCTGCAGCCGTGGGAGTTCCGCGTGGACGGCCAGCCGTTGCGCGTGGAACCGGCGTCGGCGCTGGTGTTCAACGATGCCGACCTTGCGTTGCAGGCGGTGCTGCAGGGCCAGGGCGTGGCGCAGCTGCCGAACTACCAGGTACGCGCGGCGCTGGACGCGGGCCTGGCGGTGAGCTGCCTGGACCGTTATGCCGCTGATGATCGCGGCCATTACCTGTGCTATCTGAGCCGCCGCCAACTGCCCAAGCGCATCCGGGCCTTCATCGACTTCATCACCGCCGAGGTGCGCGCGCTGGACCTGGACGTGGTGACCCACTGGGAGTCGGTGCAGCAGGGGACTGCCCCGGCACGCGACATCGATGCCGGTGCATGGCGATGAACGGCGATTGGTGCCCGGCAGGCAACAGCGCGCGTCCGTGCGCGGACCTACTGCGGCAGGCGCGGCCTGCCTAGCATCCTTCCATGCCCTGGCCATGGCCGGGCGTCCCTTTCCAGCAGTGGAGCATCCCCATGAAGTTCCTGGTCATCGGCGGCACCGGCCGCATCGGCAGCAAAGTGGTCGAGCGCCTGCGCGCGGCAGGGCATGAGATCGTCATCGCCGCGCCGTCCACCGGCATCGACATCATCAGTGGCGAGGGCCTGGACGCGGCCATGGCCGGCACCCAGGTGGTGATCGACCTGGCCAACGCGCCGTCGTTCGAGGACACGGCCGTGCTGGCGTTCTTCCAGACCGCCGGCCGCAACATCCTCGCCGCCGAAGCGAAGGCCGGCGTGCAGCACCACGTGGCGCTGTCGGTGGTGGGTACCGACAAGCTCGCCGCCAGCGGCTACTTCCGCGGCAAGATCGCGCAGGAGGCACTGATCCGAGAGTCCGGCATCGCCTACACCATCATCCACTCCACCCAGTTCTTCGAGTTCCTGCCGGGCATCATCCAGTCCGCCGGCGACGCGCTGCGGCTGCCCACGGCGCTGGTGCAGCCGATCGCCGCCGACGATGTCGCCGACGCAGTCGCGCGCGTGGCGCAGCAGCCGGCGGTGAACGGCGTGGTGGACATCGCCGGCCCCGAGCGCGCACCGATGGACGAACTGGCGCAGCGCTTCCTGGACCGCACACGCGACCCGCGCCGCGTGGTCGGCGATGCACAGGCGCCGTATTTCGGTGCGCAGCTGCAGCCCGACACACTGGTGCCGGCAGGCGGCGCGTGGCTGGGTCGGCAGGGCTTCGACGCCTGGCTGCAGCAGTCCGGGTTCGTCCAGGCGCACTGACCTTCCGTATCGCGTGGAGCTGCCATGTCCGACCTGAAGCCGCCATCGCCGGCCGTTCTCGACAAGTACCGGGGCGATGAGGTGCGTCCGCTCTACACCGGGCGGGTGCGGGTGAGGGGCGGCGAAACCGGGCACGGGCGTGCGTCGGGCGTGGTGACGTCCGACGATGGCGCGCTGCAGCTGGATCTTCGCCTGCCCCCGTCGCTGGGCGGGCCCGGTGGCGGCAGCAACCCCGAGCAGCTGCTGGCGGCCGGTTACGCGGCCTGTTTCCACGGCGCGATGAACCTGCTGGCCAGTCGCGCCGGGCTGGCCCTGGTGGATGCCTGCATCGAGGTGTCGGTGACGTTCTCGCGCGATCCGATCGACGGGCTGTACCTGCTGTCGGCGGAAGTGGAGGCCTACCTGCCGGGCCTGGAAAGCGGCGTCGCCGCCGAGCTGGTGCGCAATACAGAGCGCGTATGCCCGTACGCAAAGATGTTCCGCAACGGCATCACCCACGTGGTGAGCGTAGTGCCCACCGAAGCGCCATGAAGGGCGCACCCCCTCGCTGGAGAAACCCATCATGCACGCCGGACGCTCCTACTCCTACTCCTTCACCGAATTCCTGTTGTGGACGCGCCGTCCACTGTACGCGCTGATCCTGCTCGACGTGACCCTGGTGGCGCTGTACCAGCTGGGCGGCCTGCACTGGCTGGCGGTGCCGTGGAACGTGATCTTCATGCTTGGCACCAGCGTGGCGCTGATCGCCGGGTTCAAGAACACCCAGACCTACAACCGGTTGTGGGAAGCGCAGCAGGTCTGGGCATCGATCACGGCCGCCAGCCGGGCGTGGGGCACGCTGTGCCGCGACCATGTCGGCCATCCCGGGCACACCCGTCGGCTGGTGTACCGGCACCTGGGCTGGCTGACCGCGTTGCGCTACCAGATGCGCGAGAGCCGGCCCTGGGAGACGCAGCAGCAGCTGCCGAACGTGGAGTACCGGAAGCATTACCAGGTGCCGGAGAAAGTGCGCACGCTGGATGTCGAGCTGATCAAGTACGTCAGCCCCGAGGAACGCTCGCGCATCCTGGGGGTGTCCAGCAAGGCCACCGAAGTGCTGTCGCTGCAGGGCCAGGCACTGCGCGGACTGCTGGACGACGGCCTGGTTCCGCCGGCCAGCTTTGCCGAACTGCAGCGCGCGCTGCGCGACCTGCACGAGCAGCAGGCCCGCAGCGAACGGCTCAAGGACTATCCCTACCCGCGCCAGTACGCGGTGATCAACGTGATCTTCGTGCGCATCCTGTGCCTGCTGCTGCCGCTGGGCATGATCGACCTTCTGGCACCGATGAACGACACCGTGGGCGGCGCCATGGCCGGACACAGGGTGTGGTTGGCCATTCCGCTCAGTGTCCTGGTGTCGTGGATGTACGCCGCGCTGGACCAGGTCGGCGAGAGCAGCGCCAATCCGTTCGAGGGCGGCGCCAACGACATCCCGATCTCGCAGCTGTGCGGCACCATCGAACGCGACCTGCGCCAGCTGCTGGACGAACGCGATGTTCCCGGGCAGCAGGAACCAGCCAGTCCCATCGTGCTGTAACCCCAAGGAACAGGCATATGAAGATCGTCGTCATTGGCGGGCACGGGCTGATCGGCAGCCGGGTAGTGGAGGTGCTCGCAGCGCAGGGCCACGACGCGATCGCTGCGTCGCGGCGCAGCGGCGTGGACGTGCTGACCGGGCAGGGCCTGGCAGTGGTGCTGGCGGGCGCCCACGTGGTGGTGGACGCTTCCAATGCGCCCCGCTTCGAAGACCCCGTGGTGGGCGATTTCTTCCAGCGCGCCACCACCCGGCTGCTGGCTGCCTGCGAACGCGAAGGGGTGCAGCATCTGGTGGCGCTGTCCATCGTGGGCACGCCTTACCTGCAGGAAAGCCCCTACTTCCGCGCCAAGGCGGTGCAGGAAGGCTTGATCCGGCAGTCGGGGCTTCGCTCCACGCTGGTCCGTGCGACACAGTGCCATGAGTTCATGGCCCAGCTGGTGGCGCCGCAGGTCGTGCGCCAGGCGCTGCACCTGTCGCCGGCCAAGGTGCAGCCGGTGGCCGCCGACGACCTGGCGTCCCTGGTCGCGCAGGTGGCCACCGCGGCACCGGGCCGGCGCATGGTGGAAATCGCCGGCCCCGAATGCCACCGCCTGTTCGAGCTGGTGGAGTGGGTGATGTACTTCAACCAGGACGATCGCCCGGTCGTGGCCGATCCTGATGCCCGCTATTACGGTGCGCTGCTCAAGGACACCACGCTGACGCCGGAGCCGGGCGCGCTGCTGGGTTCCACCCGCTTCGCCGACTGGCTGGCCGCGCATGTGCGCGGGCTCCTGCCCGCGGTGAATCTGCCGCCCCCCTGAGCCGGTAGCGCCGGCCGTTGGCAGTCGCGACGCCGTCTTCCGGTCGCCGTGGGTATGCTCGGTGGATGAGCCGCAGAAAAAACACCCTTTCCACCACTGCCGCGCCGGGTGCGTTTGTCCGCGTCCGCGGCGCCCGCGAGCACAACCTCAGGAACGTCGACGTGGACATCCCGCGCGATGCGCTGGTGGTGTTCTGCGGCATTTCCGGTTCAGGGAAATCGTCGCTTGCCTTCGGCACCTTGTACGCCGAAGCGCAGCGCCGCTACCTGGAGTCCCTGTCGCCGTATGCGCGCCGCCTGATCGACCAGGTCGGCGTGCCGGACGTGGATGCCATCGAAGGCCTGCCGCCGGCGGTGGCCCTGCAGCAGCAGCGCGGCACTGCCAGCGTGCGGTCCAGCGTGGGCAGCGTGACCACGCTGTCCAGCCTGCTGCGCATGCTGTACTCGCGTGCCGGCACCTATCCGGCCAGGCAGCCGATGCTGTACGCCGAGGACTTCTCGCCGAATACCCCGCAGGGGGCCTGCCCGAACTGCCACGGCCTCGGCCATGTGTATGAAGTCACCGAGCAGTCGATGGTGCCCGATCCCTCGCTGAGCATCCGCGAACGCGCCATTGCCGCCTGGCCGCCGGCCTGGCATGGGCAGAACCAGCGCGACATCCTGGTGACGCTGGGCTATGACGTCGACATTCCCTGGCGCGACCTGCCGAAGAAGCAGCGCGACTGGATCCTGTTCACTGAAGAGCAGCCGGTGGTGCCGGTCTACCCCGGCTTCACTCCTGCCGAAACCCGCGCTGCAGTGCGCCGCAAGGAGGAGCCCGCGTACATGGGCACCTTCAGTGGTGCGCGCCGCTATGTGCTGCATACCTTCGCCACCACCCAGAGCGCGATGATGAAGAAGCGCGTGGCGCGCTACATGGTCGGCACGGTGTGCCCGGTCTGCGATGGCAAGCGACTGAAGCGGGCCTCGTTGTCGGTCACCTTCGCGGGCATGGACATCGGGACGCTCTCGCAGTTGTCGCTGGCGGCCATGGCCGACGTGCTGCGCCCGGCTGCCCAGGGCCGCTTCGACGCCCCCGCCCGTGGCGCCGCCCGCAGTCGTGCGGCGGGTCGCAAGGCCGAGCAGCAGCGCGTGGCCAAGGGTGGGCTGCTGCATGGTGGCAGCAGCGACGTACGCTGTACCCCGGACCTGTCCGAGGAAAAACGCATTGCCGCCCAACGCATCGCCCACGACCTGGTGGAGCGCATCGGCACGCTGGAAGCGCTGGGGCTGGGGTACCTGTCGATGGACCGCGCCACGCCCACGCTGTCGCCGGGAGAGCTGCAGCGGCTGCGCCTGGCCACGCAGATCCGTTCCAGCCTGTTCGGCGTGGTCTATGTGCTGGACGAACCCACCGCCGGGCTGCATCCGGCCGACGGTGAGGCGCTGTACCAGGCGCTGGACCAGCTCAAGGCCGGCGGCAACACGCTGTTCGTGGTGGAACACGACCTGGGCATGCTTCGCCGCGCCGACTGGCTGGTGGACGTGGGACCCGGTGCGGGCCAGCACGGCGGGCAGGTGCTGTACAGCGGCCCCCCGCAGGGGTTGCGCGGAATCGCCGCCTCGGCCACCGCGCCTTACCTGTTCGGCCACCACGATCGCGCCACGCGACGTCCGCGCACGCCCACGGGCTGGCTGGAACTGCGCGGCGTCCACCGCAACAACCTGCACGGGCTGGATGCGCGGTTCCCGCTGGGCGCGTTCTGCGCGGTGACCGGCGTCTCCGGGTCGGGCAAATCCAGCCTGGTCAGCCAGGCCCTGGTGGAACTGGTCGGCGAGCACCTTGGGCACGAACCGGAAGCGCCGGACAGCGACGATGAGCTGCCGCGGCCGAGCCGGATCGAACGCACGCGTGGCCGGCTGCACGCGGGGCACACCCGGATCACGCGCTTGGTCAACGTGGACCAGAAGCCGATCGGGCGCACACCGCGGTCGAACCTGGCCACCTACACCGGCTTGTTCGACCACGTGCGCAAACTGTTTGCGGGTACGCGCATGGCCAAGGCGCGTCGCTACAGCGCCAGCCGCTTTTCCTTCAACGTCGCCCAGGGACGCTGCGACACCTGTGAAGGCGAGGGCTTCGTACACGTGGAGTTGCTGTTCATGCCCAGCGTCTACGCGCCATGCCCGACCTGCCACGGCCAGCGCTACAACGCGAAGACGCTGGAGGTGGAATGGAGCGGCCGCAATATCGCGCAGGTCCTGGCCATGACGGTGGAGGAAGCGCTGGCGTTCTTCGCCGATGAAGCGGTGGTACAGCGCCCGCTGCAGCTGCTGCGCGACATCGGACTGGGCTACCTGCGGCTGGGGCAGCCGGCCACCGAGCTGTCGGGCGGCGAGGCGCAGCGCATCAAGCTGGCCACCGAACTGCAGCGCAGCCAGCACGGCACCACCCTGTACGTGCTGGATGAACCCACCACCGGCCTGCACCCGGCCGACGTGGACAAGCTGATGGCGCAGCTCCACGGGCTGGTCGATGCCGGGAACACGGTCGTGGTGGTCGAACACGACCTGCGCGTGGTGGCCGATGCGGACTGGGTGATCGACGTGGGCCCGGGCGCCGGCGAGCAGGGCGGGCAGATCGTGGCGGAAGGAACGCCAGAGCAGGTGAGCCGGTCGAAGGCCGGCAGGACAGCGGGCTACCTGCGGCGGTTCTTCGCCTGAGTGGGCATCCGTACCCACCAACGGTGGGCACCTACCGCGTAGTCGCCGGCGCCCCGACGGTAGGTACCGACCGTTGGTCGGTACTTCCCACCCACCGTTCGACCTCCCCGTCTGCGAAAGGCCCCAGCTTCTGCTTGACGATCTTCCCGTCCGCACCCACCAGCACCGTGTAGGGCAGCAGACCCTGGGCGTTGCCCAAGCGCACGCTGGCGTCATCCGGCGCAGGCTGCTCGATCACGACAGGGTAGGCCACCGGCACGCGGTCAAGAAAATCGCGTACGCCGTCCGGCGTATCGATGGCCAAGCCCACCACCTGTACGCCATCGGCAGGCTGTGCAGCGGCAAACGCGGCCAGCAGGGGCATCTCTTCCACGCACGGGCCGCACCAGCTGGCCCACACGTTGATCAGCAGGGGGCGGCCACCGAAGCGGGCGAAGTCCACGGGCGTGCCATCCACGTCCGGCAGGGTGATGGCCGGCATCGCATCGCCGGGCTGGGCCGGCGTGGCGGCCGGGCGGTCCACCGCGGGAAACCGCGTTTCCTGTGGCGTGCGTGCCACGTAGTACACGCCGGTGCCCAACCCCAGCACCGCGGCGAGCGCCGCCACCACCATCAACGAGGTGCGGGGCGGCGTCGTGCTCATCGCGCGGTACGCAGCAGCGCTTCCTCGACCAGCGCCTGGGTCAGTACCGTGGGCAGCACGGTAGGCGGTGCGCCCGGGCCGTACACCACGTACAGCGGCACGCCCACCGCCTTGTGCTCGTCCAGGAAGGCGGTGATGTCCTCATCGACATTGGTGTAATCGCCACGCATGTACACCGCGTTGGTACGACGCAGGGTTTCCTCGAAGGCATGGGTACCCAGCACCGCGCGCTCGTTGGCCTTGCAGGTGACGCACCAGTCGGCGGTCATGTTGACGAATACCACGCGGTTGTCCTGGCGCAGGCGGTCGAGCATCTGCGGTGAGTAGGCCACGACGTTGTCGGCGGTGGCCACGGCGGCCTTGCCCGGGGCGTCGATGCGGGTCACCGCCCACACCGGAACCAGCGCACCCATCAGCAGCACCAGCGCCAATACGGCGCTTACCCGGTGGCTGCGCCAGCGGCTGCGTTCGAACCACCACAGCGCCAGGCCCACCACCACCAGCCCGGCGAGCACCAGTGCCATCGCATCCACGCCGCGCTGCTTGCCCAGCACCCACAGCAGCCACAGGGCGGTGCCGTACATCGGGAACGCCAGCACCTGCTTCAGGGTTTCCATCCACGCACCCGGTCGCGGCAGGCGACGGGCCAGCGACGGCACGAAGCCGATCAGCAGGAACGGCAGCGCCAGGCCCAGGCCCAGCACCAGGAACACCAGCATTGCCGGCAGCGCGGGCGCGGTGAACGCATAGGCCAGCGGGGCACCCATGAACGGCGCTACGCACGGGCTGGCCACCACGCAGGCGAGCACGCCGGTGAAGAAGTCGCCGACCGGGCCACTGCGCGAGGCCAGCGACTGGCCGATGCCGCCCAGGCTGCCGCCCAGGGTGAACACGCCGGACAGGCTCAGGCCCACGGTGAACATCAGGTACACCAGCGCGGCAATGAACCAGGGGTGCTGCAGCTGGAATCCCCACCCGGCCGCCTGGCCCGCAGCCCGCAGGACCAGCACCAGTGCCCCGATCGCCGCGAACGCCACCAGCACGCCGGCGGTATACCAGAGCGCATGGCTGCGCGCGCGCTGCCGGCTTTCCCCGCTCTGCGCCACGCCCAGCACCTTCAGCGACAGGATCGGCAGCACGCACGGCATCAGATTGAGGACCAGCCCGCCGGCCAGGGCCAGCAGCAGCGCGGCGATCAGGGTGGTCGGGGCAGCGCCGCTGCTGCCCGGTGGACGGGTGCGCTGCGCGTTGTCGCCGCTGGCATCGGGCGCAGCGGCCTGGGCCGCGTCCAGGGCCGGCGCGTTCGGGCGGATCAGCATCGGCTGGGTGGCGATGCCCGAGGCGTCGCGCGCCTGCGCGCGCTTGTCGCGGGACACCAGCGGCGCGATCACGTCGCTGCGCCGGGCGGCATCGCCGGCGCTCGCGTTGACCTTGCCGGCCGGCAGCGCCAGCTTCACCCGACGCGTCATCGGCGGGTAACAGATGCCATCGGTCTGGCAGCCCTGGAAGGTGATCACCAGCGTGGCATCGGCAGCGTCGGCCACGCTGCGCCGCAACGGCAGCTTCACGTCGGTCTGGTCGAAGTACACCGACACATCGCCGAAGTGTTCGTCGCGGTGCGCCTTGGCCGTTGGCCAGCGCGGCGTATCGGCCTGGATGCCGGGCGCGCCTTCCAGCTTCAGCGAGGTGCGGTCGCGGTACAGGTAGTAGCCGCGCGCCGGACTGAAACGCAGCAGCAGCGTATTGCCGTCGTCGACAATCGCCTCGAAGCCGAACGCACGCTCGGAGGGCAGCGGCAGCGACGCCGTGCTGGCAGCGCCCGGCAGGCGCAGGCCGGTGCCCGGGTCGGCAGCCGACAGCGGGGACGTGAATGGCGAGCCTGCCGCGCCGCCGAAGGCGGGCGTGACCGCACTGTCGCCGCGCGCGCTGCCGCCGGGCAGTTTCACCTGCAGGCTGCGCTTCTGCGGGGGATAGCACACGCCTGCGTCGGCGCAGCCCTGGTAGCGCACTTCCAGGGTGACCGTACCGGCATCCTCGGCGGCCTTGCCGGGCAGTACCGCCACCAGGCGCTCGCGATAGGTTTCCACTTCGCCGAAGAAGTCGTCGTGGTGCTTTTCGCCTGCCGGCATCTGCAGGGCCTGCGCAGTGAACGCGGCATCGGCCTTGACCGTGGTGCGGTGGCGGTACAGGTAATAGCCTGGCGCGATCTTCCAGCTGATCTCGATGGCGCCCCGGTCGCGCGCCTGCGCGCTGAGTCCGAACGCCTCATCCACCGGCAGCAGATCTTTCTCGCTGACGGCCAGCGCCGGCAGGGACATCACGAACAGCGCGCACAGCGCGGCAAAACGACCAGACAGCGACATCAATCGGTTTCCTCTCGGGTCTGGGCCCGAATCCAATCCAGGTAGGCCGGCAGGCCAGCGCGGGTTTCGACCGCGATGCACTCGGGGAGTTCATACGGGTGCAGCACCTGCACGCGGGCGATGGCCGCATCCAGGCGGCTGCCGGTGGTCTTGATCACCAGCTGGACCTCGTGGTCCTCGGTGACCTCGCCCTGCCAGCGATAGGTCGAGTGCGCCCCGTCCAGCCGGGTCACGCACGCGGCCAGGCGTTCTTCCACCAGCGCCTGCGCCAGCCGCGCGGCAGTGGCCGCGTCGGGGCAGGTGGTGAACAGCATGAATACGGAATCGGGGGTCGACATGACCCCCGATTGTAATGCGGATGGAGCCGGTCCCAACGGGACCGGCTCCATCACCGACCCGTAGCCCCGGCCGCTGGCCGGACCTCGGGCATCGTCAGTCCGCCAGCTCGCAGGTCGCCGGCTTGGCCGACGTGAACAACGCCGGGGTAGCCCACTCCGGATGGTCGATGAACGGGTTGCGATTGCCCTGGAAGCTGAAGATCACCTCGTTGCGGGCCTTTTCGGCCGCGCTCGGCGGGTCGGCCAGGTGCCAGTCGATCAGCGTGGAGAGCAGGCCCATGTAGGCCGGCGAGGACGAGGTCTTGACGATCCGGCTGCGGTCGTCGGTCAACTCCAGGTCCGGTTCGGACTGCCCGGTGGCCGCATCCTTGCCGCCCTCATAACGGATCGCCATGTACATCACCGCACGCGCCATGTCGCCTTTGCGCTGGCGCCACACTTCGAAGGTGCCCGTATTGCCATCCGGGCTGCGCACCCAGTTGGAGTTGCCCGGGTACCCACCACTGCCACCGCCCTGGCCATTGTTGTTTTCGGTGGCGCGCTCGCCACAGCTGGCGTCGCAGTTGGCAAACGGCTTGTTGCCGCGATCGGCATTCCACTGCGTGTCGGACAGGTACAGCATGTGGGTGTCGGTGTAGGGCGCGTACGGCAGACCCTTGTCGCCGGTGGTACTGGCAAAACCCAGTGAATTCGGCCAGGTGTGCTCGCGGTTGTAGGTCAGGCCGCTGCCGGTGCCCGCGCGGTCGCTGACCTTGGCATAGCTGCGGTTGCGGTAGGCGTCCAAGATCCTGCCGCTGTTGTTGGGATCCTCGTCGGCAATCTCCAGGATGGTCCAGGTGCTGGTACCCGAGCCACTGTAGGGATACGCGGTGTGGCCCTTGATGGTGGCGTGCAGCGAGCAGCGCAGCTGGCTGGGGCTGGAGGTGTTCACTTTCGAGTAGTAGCTGCCCGGGCCCGGGTCGGGACCCGGATCGCCGCCACCGCCGGCGGCCACGTTGAACGCGATGCGCGTGTCGGCGGCCGGCCGGGCCCCCTGCGCGTCCTTGATCCGGGCCGCACGGATGTCGAACCGGCACGCTTCACCGGCCACCAGCGCGGTGTCGGTGGACAGGGTGAAGGTCGTGCCGCTGCCGGCATGGGTCAGCGGCACGCTGCCGGACTGGCCGCAGCTGAGCACGAAGGCACCGCTGCTGACGGTGACGTTCTCGCTGAAGGTCACCGCCAGATCAGCCGCGGCCGGGAACGTGGTGGCGCCCTGCTCCGGCGTGGTCGTGCGTACCGAAGGCGGGGTGTTCGGACCGGTGCCGCCACCGCCGTTGAAGGCCTGGCCGTTGTTGCAGGCACCGAAGGTCTGCGCGGCCGAAGCCGCCCAGGTGAAGTGGGCGTACTGGCTGCCGCTGCCGGTGAGCTGCAGCGAGGTGCCCGGCGCGGTGCTGTTGGTTTCACTGACCGGGATGTTCTGGCTGGTCAGTCCGGCGGCAGGGCCGGCGGCGGCGGTGACCGTGCCTTCGTAGCTGATGAACTGGACCACCTTGCCGCTGCCGTCGACCAGGGCGATGCCGTCGTTGGCGCCGTTCTGCAGGCCATTGGTGGGGTAAGTGACGGTGGCGATGCTGGCCTTGCCGCAGCTGGCGGCGGTGCCGGCGGGCACCGGGTTGCTGGCGTAGACCGTGGCGGCCGAGGGCGTGCTGCCGTTGTACAGGTACACGGTGTAGGCGGCGAGGTCTTCGCCGCCGGTGGCGACCACCTCGATCGCTTCGCCGACATCGCCGGCCGCGGTGCTGTCGTCGTAATGCAGTTCATTGATGAATACGTCGGCCTGGGCCGGGCTGGTCGCCAGCGCCAACAGGCACCCCAGGGACAGCGGTGTGAGCAACCTCATCTACGTCTCCTTGTGATTGGGTTTTGCCGAGTGAATCTAGCCAATCCATATGACACATCTATCGATATGCCCATCTGGAGACGCCACACTGGGACGTGCGTCAAGAATTTGGCGAATGCTGCCGAGGCGTCCGGCGCTGGGAGGGAAATTTGCATGCACCCCCTTGAAAGGGCAGGGCAGGCCTCCATCTCTGCCCTGTCCCGCATGGCGGGTTTTTTCGCGAGCGACGCTGGCAGTCACCCTGGGTGAGTGCTAACATCGCCGGACTTTTTCAGACCAATCAATAACTTAAGAGGTCCCACATGAACATCAAGCCGCTTCACGACCGCGTTGTGGTCAAGCCGATCGAAGCCGACGAAATTTCCGCCGGCGGCATCGTCATTCCGGACTCGGCCAAGGAAAAGTCGACCAAGGGTGAAGTCGTGGCCGTGGGCCCGGGCAAGCCGCTGGACAGCGGCAGCGTGCGCCAGCCGTCGCTGAAGGTGGGTGACAAGGTCATCTACGGCCAGTACGCCGGCAGCAGCTACAAGAGTGAAGGCGTGGAATACAAGGTGCTGCGCGAAGACGACATCCTCGCCATCGTTGGCTGAGACCGCGTCGCTCGTTCAGCCGGGCAGCGCCCGGCTCTGCACATCCCCTATTGATTCAGCCACGCCTGGCGTGGCTCTACAGAAAAGGTAATCGCAATGGCTGCCAAGGAAATTCGTTTCGGTGAAGACGCCCGTTCGCGCATGGTGCGCGGCGTCAACGTTCTCGCCAATGCCGTCAAGGCCACCCTGGGCCCGAAGGGCCGCAATGTCGTGCTCGAGAAGAGCTTCGGCGCCCCGACCATCACCAAGGACGGCGTGTCCGTCGCCAAGGAAATCGAACTGTCCGACAAGTTCGAGAACATGGGCGCGCAGATGGTGAAGGAAGTCGCCTCGCGTACGAATGATGACGCCGGTGACGGCACCACCACCGCCACCGTGCTGGCCCAGGCCCTGATCCGCGAAGGCGCCAAGGCCGTTGCCGCCGGCATGAACCCGATGGACCTCAAGCGCGGTATCGACAAGGCCGTGGTGGCCGCCGTCGCCGAGCTGAAGAACATCTCCAAGCCCACCGCTGACGACAAGGCCATTGCCCAGGTCGGCACGATCTCGGCCAACTCGGACGAGTCGATCGGCAACATCATCGCCGAAGCGATGAAGGAAGTCGGCAAGGAAGGCGTGATCACCGTTGAAGAAGGCTCGGGCCTGGAAAACGAGCTGGACGTGGTCAAGGGCATGCAGTTCGACCGCGGCTACCTGTCCCCGTACTTCATCAACAACCAGCAGTCGCAGACTGCCGACCTGGATGATCCGTACATCCTGCTGCACGACAAGAAGATCTCCAACGTGCGCGACCTGCTGCCGGTGCTGGAAGGCGTCGCCAAGGCTGGCAAGCCGCTGCTGATCGTGGCCGAGGAAGTCGAAGGCGAAGCGCTGGCCACCCTGGTGGTCAACACCATCCGTGGCATCGTCAAGGTCGTGGCCGTCAAGGCGCCGGGCTTCGGCGACCGTCGCAAGGCGATGCTGGAAGACATGGCCGTGCTGACCGGTGGCACCGTGATCTCCGAAGAGATCGGCCTGTCGCTGGAAAAGGCGACCATCAACGACCTGGGCCGCGCCAAGAAGGTGCAGGTTTCCAAGGAAAACACCACGATCATCGACGGCCTGGGCGACAAGGCTGCCGTGGAATCGCGCGTGGCCCGCATCAAGACCCAGATCGAAGACACCTCGTCGGACTATGACCGTGAAAAGCTGCAGGAACGCGTGGCCAAGCTGGCCGGCGGTGTTGCCGTGATCAAGGTCGGTGCGTCGACCGAAATCGAAATGAAGGAAAAGAAGGACCGCGTCGACGACGCCCTGCACGCGACCCGTGCAGCGGTCGAAGAAGGCGTGGTGCCGGGCGGCGGTGTGGCCCTGGTCCGTGCGGTCACCGCGCTGGCCGGCCTGAAGGGCGCCAACGAAGACCAGAACCACGGCATCCAGATCGCCCTGCGCGCGATGGAAGCCCCGCTGCGCGAAATCGTCGCCAACGCCGGCGAAGAGCCGTCGGTGATCGTGAACAAGGTCAAGGAAGGCACCGGCAGCTACGGTTACAACGCCGCCAATGGCGAGTTCGGCGACATGCTGGAGTTCGGCATCCTGGACCCGACCAAGGTGACCCGTTCGGCCCTGCAGAACGCCGCGTCCATTGCCGGCCTGATGATCACCACCGAAGCGATGGTGGCTGAAGCGCCGAAGAAGGATGAGCCGGCCATGGCCGGTGGCGGCATGGGCGGCATGGGTGGCATGGGCGGCATGGACTTCTAAGGTCCCCGCACACGCGACATCCTGTCGTGCTGTACATGAAGACCCCGCCGCAAGGCGGGGTTTTCGTTTGTCCGGTCGACGGCGCTACCGGACGAAGGTCTTGTTGCCGTATTCCCAGGTCCACGGTGCGCCGGTGTCGCCGAGCACGAAGCGCACCAGTGCCGGGAACGCCGCTTCGGCGCGCACGTCGTTGCCCAGGATCACCACGCAGCGCTGGCCGCGTTCCACGCAGACCAGGGTGTTGCCCACCGCGTCGTCGTGCCCGCCCTTGTAGAACGCGTGGCCCTGCGGCCCCTCGAACACCACCACCCCCAGGCCTGCGGCCAGGCCTGCACGACGCTGCAACGGCGGCAGTTCTTCCTGCAGGGTGGGGAACTGCGAGGCGGTGGTGATCGGCCACTGCGCGCGGACCAGGTCGCGCCGACTGCCGGCGGAGAGTCCTTCGCCGCGCACCAGTCCGGCGGCCAGCGTGGCGATGTCGGCAATGGTGGTATCCATGGAACCGGCGGCGCGTACCCGGCTGCGTTCGTCATGCGGTTCAGTGCTGCCGTCCATCGTCCAGCCATCGGCGAGGTTGCCGGCGAAGTCGGCGCGCCAGGTCATGCTGGTGCGGGTCATGCCGAGGCGGTCGAACACGCGCCGTTGCATTTCCCTGCCCACGTCCAGGCCGATTCCCTGTTCCAGCACGAACTGCAGCAGGATCAGCCCCTCGCCGGAATACGCGTAGCGCGTGCCCGGGTCGAAATGCAGCCGCAGTTTCCCTTCCGGCTCCAGGAAGGCGAAGTTGGAAAAGCCGCTGCGGTGGCTGAGCAGCATGCGCGGAGTCAGCTGGCGCCAGCGCGGGTCGTCCTTCAGGTCCGGCCATGGCGCGTAGCGCGCGTCGGGCGGATAGTCCGGCAGCGGTCGGTCGAGGGAGTCGGCGATGGGCTGGTCCAGGTCCATCACCCCCTCATCCACCAGCTGCAGCACCATGTAGGCGAAGGCGGCCTTGGTCAGCGACGCGGCGTACATGATGGTGTCTGGTTGCAGGGGATCGCCGCTGGCATTGCGCTTGCCCGCCGCGTGCACCTGTACCACCCTGCCGCCATCGACCACGGCGAGGGCCAGGCCCTGGGCATGGGTGGCCTGCATCAACCGCTGCATTTCCGCATCCACCGCTGCGGCAGTGGGCAAGGGGGGTGGGGCTGCCAGGCCCACGTGGGCGGGCAACAGCAGGGAAAGGATCAGGACGAACGGGCGCATGCTCGGCACTCCCCTGGGGATCATCGCGGATCGTAGCGCGCCGCCCGGCGGCGTTCCCAGTTGCGAATGAAACATTTTGCGTCGCACAAAAGCTGTGCTATCAATAGTCCCCAATGAACGCACGCCCCGCCAATTCCTACTTTTGGTATTACTTTCCGAAGCCACCGGCGGAGGAAGGCATGCGCTCACCCTGAAGAAACCTTCAGACGCATTCCCGAAAGCCGCCAGCGCACCTGGCGGCTTTTTTGTTGCCGCCGCGCTGGGGACCCCTACCTTCCAGGAGACACCCCCATGCCCCCGCACACCGACGACCTGCGCATCCGCAAGATCGAACCCTTGACCCCGCCGGCCCAGCTGCTGGCGATGCTGCCCTGCGATGACGAAGCGTCCGCCACGGTCAGTGCCTCGCGCGCCGCATTGCACGAGATCCTGCACGGTCGCGACGACCGCCTGGCGGTGGTGATCGGGCCGTGCTCGATCCACGACCCGGTGGCGGCCATCGAGTACGCCCAGCGCCTGAAGCCGCTGCGCGATGCCTACGCCGGCGAGCTGGAAGTCGTCATGCGCGTGTACTTCGAAAAGCCCCGCACCACCGTGGGCTGGAAAGGGTTGATCAACGATCCCGACCTGGATGGCAGCTTCCAGATCAACAAGGGCCTGCGCGTTGCGCGCGGTCTGCTGCGCGACATCAACAAGCTGGGCCTGCCGGCCGGCGTGGAGTTCCTGGACGTGATCTCGCCGCAGTACATCGCCGACCTGGTTGCCTGGGGCGCGATTGGCGCACGCACCACAGAAAGCCAGGTGCATCGCGAGCTGGCGTCGGGGCTGTCGTGCCCGGTGGGCTTCAAGAACGGCACCGACGGCAACATCAAGATCGCCGCCGATGCGGTGGGCGCCGCCTCCAATCCGCACCACTTCCTGTCGGTCACCAAGCAGGGCGACACCGCCATCGTCGCCACCGCCGGCAACCCGGACTGCCACGTGATCCTGCGCGGCGGCAAGGTGCCCAACTTCGATGCAGCCAGCGTGGATGCCGCCAGTCAGACGCTGGCCAAGGCGCAGCTGCCGGCGCGATTGATGATTGATGCCAGCCACGCCAACAGCAGCAAGAATCCCGAAAACCAGCCGAAAGTAATCGCCGATATCAATGCACAGCTGGTGGCAGGCGAAGAGCGCATCGTGGGCGTGATGGTGGAAAGCCACCTCGTCGCCGGTCGCCAGGACCTGGTGGAAGGCCAGTCGCTGGTCTACGGCCAGAGCATCACCGATGGCTGCATCGGCTGGGACAGTTCGCTGGAGGTGCTGGAGGCGCTGGCCCAGGCCGTGCGTGCGCGGCGCGCACGGCGATTGGCCGAGGCGGCTTGACCCCGGAGGCCGCCCGGCGTCCGCCGGCGCCACGAAAGGAAGGCGCTATCGGAAGTCTGCTTTTATTGAATAAAATCAATTGGATACTGCGCGGCCGGAAGCGGACACTGCAGGCCCCACTTGAGGGGGCCTACAGGTTGTATGTACGATGTATGCACAATCCAGCAACGTGCGAGTGCTTCCCATGGGAACCGCAAGCAAAGTCATCAATTTCCGCGCACCCGCCGATAAGCAGGCTCTGATCGATCGTGCAGTAGAGATCAGTGGTTTGAATCGCACCGAGTTCATCCTGGATGCCGCGTGCGACCGGGCGCGAGAGGTGCTGGCCGACCAGACGCAGTTCACGTTGAATGCCGAGCAGGTGCAGCGCTTCAACGCGCTGCTGGACGCACCGCTGGAGGACAACCTTGCCCTGCGCCGGTTGTTGAGCACGCCGGCGCCCTGGGAACGCTGAGCCCTTGTGGCTCTCCGCTCCAACACCGCTGCACGCGGATCATCTGTTGGATGACGTCCGCTGCAGCGCTCCCGCCCTGGCGAAATGGCTGCTTGAACGCGCACGCCAGAACCAGGCATCCGGCGCATCACGATGCTTCGTGGCCTGCGACGAGCAGCGTCGCGTTGTCGGTTACTACGCGCTCTCAGCCGGCTCCATAGCGCATGAAGCCGCGCCCGGACGAATGCGCCGCAACATGCCCGATCCTGTTCCGGTCATCGTGTTGGGGCGGTTGGCGGTACATGAGGACAGGGCGGGACAGGGCATTGGCCAGGGTTTGTTGAAGGATGCGGTGCTGCGTTCGCTGCAGGCGTGCGCTCAGGTCGGCGCACGCGCGTTGCTCTGCCATGCCACCGATGAGCCCGCCAAGGCGTTCTACCTCAAGCACGGTTTCATCGCTTCACCCATCCACCCGCTCACGCTGATGCTGCCCCTCAGCCACCAAGCGTAGGTGCCGACCGCTGGTCGGTGCGCTTCAATGCACCTCGTCGCGGTACACAAACTTCGGCATTTCCCACTTGAAGTGGATCGCCAGCAGGCGGAACGCAAAGCCGCCGCCCAGGCACCCCAGCGTGGCGGCGTTGAGCGACACCCCCAGTTCCAGCAGGCCCAGCCATGCCGCACCGGTCAGCAGGGTGATCACCGCATAGAGTTCCTTCTGGAAGATCAGCGGCACTTCGTTGCACAGCACATCGCGCAGCACCCCGCCGAAAGCGCCGGTCAGCATGCCGGCGATGAGCACGATGGGTGCGGCGTGGCCGCCATCGCGCGCCACCGCGCAGCCGATGAGCGTGAAGCAGATCAGCCCCAGGCCATCGAGCACCAGGAAGGTGCGGCGGAAGTGGTGCATCCAGCGTGCCACCCAGGTGGCGATCAGTGCCGCACAGATGGTGAAGCCCAGGTACTCGGGGTGCTTGACCCAGCCCAGCGGGTAGTGGCCCAGCACGATGTCGCGCAGCGAACCGCCGCCCAAGGCGGTGACGCAGGCGATGATGACCACGCCGAACAGGTCCATGCGCCGACGACCGGCAGACAGCGCACCGGTCATGGCTTCGGCGGAAATGGCGATGAGGTAGATGATGGACAGCAGCATGCAGCGGCTCCGGAGGGAAGGCAGGGACGGAAACGCGCACGCGCCAGCGCCGCAGCACTGTCGTGGGGGTGGGTTCCGTTGCCGCTCCCGCTGTCCTTTTGCCTGAGAGTTCAGTGGCCAGGCCACGTGCCCCTTCGGCGGGTCATTGAAGACCTCTCTCCAGATCGGCGTGTTGGATGCATGGTTGATGGCGTGTCGCGCCACCGGCCTGAGCGATTATGGGAGCCTGCGCCTTCGGCGGGCGCCAGCGCGGCGCCTCTCTCCTGCATCCGGGGCCGATTCTAGCAGCCAGCGTGCCCGTGCCGGTGGATAATCCCGGTATGCCCGCTGAACCCGCCCCCTGGTACGTGTACCTGCTCGAATGTCGCAACGGCAGCTATTACGCCGGCATCAGCAATGACGTGGAGGCGCGGTTCCAGGCCCACCTGAGCGGCAAGGGCGCGCGTTACACCCGCGCCAATCCGCCGCTGAAGCTGCTGGCGATGCGCGCCTACCCCGACCGGTCGGCGGCCTCCAGGGCGGAATGCGAGCTCAAGCGCCAGCCGCGCGCCCGCAAGCTGGCCTGGCTGCAGCGCCCGTAACGGCGGCGTTTTCGCCGCTTTCCCTGTGCCGGGACGGACGACGCGAAAGCCACTTCCACCGAACCGGGCGTAACGCTAAGCTTGGCCAGCCCCAACGGGCATACCAGGAGACAGGCACAAGGACATGCCCGCCAGGAGTGCGGGACCGCCGTGAACGCAGGACCCGCGCGACCACCGCGCCGCGGCCCGCGCTGCTATACCCCCTTACCTGATTCAGTGCGCTGCCGGTTCCGCCGGCGGCACGCGCGCAGCCGGCCGTCCTGCTGCCAATCCACCACCACAGGAAACCTGTCCCATGTCCTTGAGCATCCACGACATACATGCCCAGCTGGGCCAACGCCATGCCGGCAACGAGGGCGTGCGCGTCGAACTGATCGAAGGCCTGACCCCTGCGGTCCGGGTCGAGCTGCAGGAGTTCGGTGACCTGGACATCATCATCGCGGTCTCCGGTGAGCAGATCGTGGTGTCCACGATCCTGGTGCCCGCCAGCGAGGTGTCGGACGTGGCAGGCCTTGATGCCGCGTGCATGCGGCTGAACCCGATCAACCCGCTCTCGAACCTGGGCATCACCACCGACGCCGATGGCGTGGAGAACTACGTCGTCTTCGGCGAGCTGTCGACCCGCTCGGGCATCGACGCCATCGACGAAGAAATCCAGGCGCTTGCCGCCAACACGATCGACGCAGTCGAAGCACTGCGCCCCTACTTCGTCTGAGGCCTCATCGATGAGCATTTTTCTCAAGCTGGTCACGCTGTTCCGCGGCACCGCACACGAGGCAGGCGAGAAGATCGTCGATGCCAAGGCGCTGACCATCCTCGACCAGGAAATCCGCGATGCCGCGACCCAGCTGGACCGGTCCAAGGTCGACCTGGCCCGGCTGATGGGTCAGTCGAAGCTCAGCGAGAACGAGATCGCCGCGCGCGACCGCAAGATCGCCGAGTACAGCCGTTATATCGAAGGCGCGTTGGGCAAGGGCGACGAAGCCCTCGCGCTGCAGGTCGCGGAAAAAATGGCGCCGCTGGAGACCGAGCAGGCCAGTGCGCGCGACGCCAAGGCCCAGCTGGACCAGAGCATCGCCACACTGCGTTCAACGGTGTCCAGGACCGAATCGCGGCTGAAGCAGATGCGTGCGCAGGTCGACCAGGTCAAGGCTACCGATACCGTACAACGTGCCCAGGCCGCCATCGCGTCGCGCCACGCCGGGGCCAGCAGCAAAATGTCGACCGCGCTGGGCTCGCTGGAGCGGATCAAGGCACGCCAGGCCCAGCAGGGCGCCCAGATGCTCGCCGCTGAAGAACTGGAGGCCGAGACCGGCGATGGCGACCTCAACCGGAAGCTCGCGGCCGCCGGGCTGCTGGAAGATTCCTCCAGTGCCGCAGCGGTGCTGGCGCGCTTCAAGCAGCCCCGGCAGCTGCCGCAGCAGGCGTCGGGCCTGCTGCCCGGCACCGTGCCGTTAGCCGAGGGAGACGTGCTGGTCGGGGTGATCAGCCCGCGCGACGGCCAGCACTGACCCACGGGGGGCGGCATGTTCCTGATCCAGCGCCTGGCCAGTGCCTTCCGCCTGCATGTACGGCGGGTGAGCTGGCCGATACTGGCGGCGGTGCTGCTGGTCCACATGCTGGCCAGCTGGTGCCTGCTCGCGGCCAGCGGCGAGGAAAAACTCACCGCGTGGCATGCCTTCGTGTACTTCTACGTCACGACCGCCACCACCATCGGGTATGGCGACCTGTCCCCGGGCTCGACCCAGGGACGCCTGATCACCGCGTTGTTCGTGATGCCGGTGGCAGTGGCGACCTTTGCCGCGACGCTGGCCAAGCTGAGCGGCGCACTTCTGGCTTTCTGGAAGAGACATCACATGGGCAAGATGGCGTATGACATGGCCGGCCACACCGTGCTGGTCGGATGGCGGGGAGCAGAATCCACCCGCCTGGTCCACCTGCTGTTGAGCGACACCGCGACCGACGACGAGGGTATCGTCATCGTGGCGACCGGCCTGGAAGAGCATCCGCATCCCAACAACGGCCTGGTGCGCTTCGTCAACGTTCCCAGTTACGCCGATCCGGCGGTGTACGCGCGCGCCTCCATGACCACGGCCGGGCGGGTGCTGGTGTACTGCGCCAACGACGACCTGGCCATCTCGGCCACCCTGGCGGTGGGCGCGCTGGCGCTGGACTGCCCGGTCGTGGCGTATTTCGACGCGGTTGCGCCGTCGCGGCTGGTGCTCGCCCACTATCCGTCCATTGAAGTGACCCGCCCGCTGACGGCCGACATCATGGCGCGCGCTGCGCAGGATCCCGGCACGTCCGCGTTGACGATGGACATGCTGTGCGCGGGCGATACCGGCATGACCAACTTCAGCGTTGCGGTGCCGGCGGGACCCCTGCGCAGCTATGGCGGCCTGATCGACGCGTTCCGCCTTGAGCGCGCCAACCTGCTCGGCCATTGCGCGCGCGGCGGTGTCCCGACGTTGAATCCTCCCGAATCCACCGCGGTGGCGCCGGGCGATGTCCTGTATTACCTGCGCCAGCAACGGATCGAACCGGCCGCCGTGTTCGCCTCGTCCCTTGCATCGCCCGCTGCTGCCCTGGCCACTGCATGACATTCTTCAACCGCTTGTTCGGGAAGCCTGCCGCCATGCCGGTGGCGCCAACGCAGGCGCGCGGCGCCATGCGATTCCCGCTGCCACTCGGGCTGCGCATCGGCGCGCGCATCACCTTCGACCGCACCATGTACCAGGTGGCGCCAGCAGCGATGCTGGGCGAGCTGCCGGGTGGCTTCCAGGGCATCCCGTGCATCGGCCAGATCGACCTGGGCGACGGTACCGTGCAGCACCGCTGCTATGTCGACGACGATGCCTACCTGATGGTGCAGACCATCGGCGGGGATGTGGATGGGCTGATGGGTTTCAGCTTCGCCGAAACCGTGAACCCTCCCGACAAGCATGCCTTCCAGGACTTCATCCTGACCCACGCGCACCTCGGCGCGCCGGAGATCGACTACGGCGGCAAGCGCTGGCAGCGGCAGATCAATACCACTGCCAGTGGGCGCATCCCGGCCATGGTGTTCGACGAAACCCTGTACCGCTATGACCCGGCGCGCAAGGATGGCGAGCTCACCCACTACGCCATGATGTACCAGCGCGACGTGCCCGAACTGGACCGCAGCGAATTCCTGCTGGTCACCGCCGAAGACAGCGGGCCAACCGAGTTCTGCGTCACCTATGCGGTGGGCGTGGACCTGGGCGTGGAGGATTTCCAGATCACCTGATGCCTCGACCTGCAACGCTCCATTGCGCATCCCTGTCATTCCCACCTTGCAAGGACCACCCATGCAGTATGTCATCAACGGACATTCCTTCCTCGCGTTCTGCGCCTTTGCCGGCGTTGGCCTGCTGATCCTGCTGCTGGCGATCACGCTGGTGGCGCTGGTCACCCCGCACCGTGAAATCACCCTCATCCGCCAGGGCAACAAGGCGGCAGGCATCGGCATGGCCGGTGCACTGGTGGGTATCGCGCTGCCACTCAACGCCGTGATCAGCAATTCGGTGTCGCTGCTGGATGCGGCGATCTGGGGCGGTATCGCCGCAGTGATGCAGCTGGTGGCGTTCGGCATTTCGCGCGCCATCATCACCCGTCGCGGACCGGACCAGATCGATGCAGGCAATGAGGCAGCCGGCTGGTTCTCCGCAGGCGTGGCCATTGCCGTGGGCCTGGTCAATTCCGCCGCCATGGTTCCGTAAGGGAGACGCCCATGAAGAAGCGCTCTTCCAACCTGCGCCTGACCCTGATGGTGGCCGCCGCGCCCACGGTGTTGCTGCTCAGTGGCTGCGACAGCCCCGAGCCGCAGACGACCGGACAGGTGCTGTATACCGATTCGCAGTGCGACACCCAGACCGACGTACCGATCGATCAGTGTCATGCGGCCTACAGGAAGGCGCTGGCCGACCACGAGCGGGTTGCGCCGCGCTTCAGCGATCGCAACCAGTGCAATGAACAGTTCGGCGCGTGCACGGAGGCACGCAACGACCAGGGCCAGGCCAGCTGGGTGCCGCCGATGACCGGCTTCCTGGTGGGGTACATGGCCAGCAACCTGCTCAACGGCCGCCCCGGCACCGACTGCCAGCGCACCCCGGACGCCCAGGGCTGCAGCCGCGGCGGCGGCTCCGGTGGCTACCGCACCGTAGGCGGCAGCTCACCGCTGTATCGTGACTACCGTACCGGCGGATTCCGCCGCCCCAACGGCGATATCGCCAGCGAGCATGCGGGTCGTGTTTACGGAGACGCCGGCAATACCAGCGTGCCCGCGCGTGCGGTCAGCGTATCGCGCTCCGGCTTCGGGTCGGTGTCTGCAGCCCGCAGCAGCTTCAGCAGTTCGCGCAGCAGCTCCGGCAGCAGCCGCGGCTATGGCGGACGCAGTTTCGGCGGCTGAGCGCACGCACGGTGAAACGGATCCCGATCAACGAACGCCCGGACTGGCGCGAGCAGGCCGAAGGGCTGGGTTTCCACTTCCACACCATCGACGGTGAGCGCTATTGGGACGAAACCGCCTATTACGCGTTCACCCTGGAGCAGATCGAGCACGACATCGAAGCGCCCACCGAGGCGCTTCACGACATGGCGCTGGGCCTGGTGTCCGAGGTGGTGGAATCGGAGGCATTGCTGACGCGCCTGGGTATCGGGCCGCAGTACTGGGACTGGATTGCCGAGTCCTGGCGGCGACGCGACCCGCACCTGTACGCACGGATGGACCTCAGCTATGCCGGCACCGGCCCGGCCAAGCTGCTGGAGCTGCAGTACGACACGCCGACGTCGCTGTATGAAGGCGCGTACTTCCAGTGGTTGTGGCTGGAGGATCAGATCCGGGCCGGCCGCCTGCCGGTCGGCACCGATCAGTACAACAGCATCCAGGACATGTTGCTGGAGGCGCTTGCCACGCTGGCCCAGCAGCGCCTGATCGGGTCGACGATGCACTTCTCGGCCGTGCGCGAGTCCGAGGAAGATCGCGCCACCGTGCGTTACCTGCGCGACTGCGCGCACCAGGTCGGGATCACCACCCGGGAGGTGGTGATCGAAGACATCGGCCTGTCGCGCGAGGGCTGGTTTACCGACGAGCAGGACAACGTCATCCAGACGTTGTTCAAGCTGTACCCGCTCGAGTACATGATGGAAGAACGCTTCGGGCCGGAGCTGACCACGCGCCGCATGCAGCTCATCGAGCCTGCATGGAAGGCGGTGCTGAGCAACAAGGGCGTCCTGGCGCTGCTGTGGGAACGGCATGCCGGGCATCCGAACCTGTTGCCGGCCCACTTCGTGGCGCCGCGTGAAGCACCGGCTCCCGGCTGGGTACGCAAGCCGCTGCTGTCGCGCGAAGGCGCCAATATCCGCATCACAACGCCCGACGGGGACTGTATCGAAACCGACGGTCCGTACAACGACGATGCCGCCATCGTGCAGGCCTTCCATCCATTGCCCTGTTTCGACGGCAACTATCCGCTGGTGGGGTCCTGGGTGATTGCCGATACGCCCGCGGGCATCGGCATCCGTGAAGACGCCACGCTGATCACGCAGAACACCTCACGGTTCGTGCCACACGCTATCGTATGACGATACTGAAAGGGCAGGGCCACGACCGTGATCGACCGCGATAAGGCCGAAGCGATGATCGGCGCCACCGTGCTGGCCGGCATCACCTACCTGGATGCCGACGGCAACGCGCTGGAACACCGGCAGTTCGCCGGACGGGTGCTGCGCATCAACGACGACGAAGGGGTGGTGCTGGCCAGTGCGCTGGACGGCGAAGAACTGTTCCTGCCGCCCGCCCTGGATCACTACACGCCAGCGGCACCCGGCAACTACACCCTGCGTTCGCAGGCGTTGACCATCAGCGACCCGGACTACCTGTGCACCTGGGACGTTCACCTCGCTCCCGGCAACGATCCCTGATCGGGCCGCTTCGGTCGCCGATCCTCCCGGTCATCGCCGAAGATGATCCGCGCGCTGCGCTGGTAGCTCCAGTACGCCACCGCCCAGTTGAGCAGCACCACGATGCGGTTGCGGAAGCCGATCAGGAAGAAGACGTGCGCGGCCAGCCAGAACCACCAGGCCAGCACGCCGGACAACTGCAGCCGGCCCAGGTGCACGATGGCGGCCATGCGCCCGATCGTGGCCAGATTGCCGAAGTCCTGGTACTTGAACGGGCCTGGCGCGGGCGCGCCCTCCAACCGTGCGCGCAGGGTCGCGGCCACATGCTTGCCCATCTGCTTGGCGGCCGGGGCCACGCCAGGCACGGGCCTGCCGTCGGCCTGGTTGATCGCGGCAAGGTCGCCGGCCACGAAGATCTCGGAATGACCCTCCAGGGTCAGATCGGGCTGCACGGGCACGCGCCCGGCGCGGTCCAGGGGAACGTCCAGCGTACGCGCCAGCGGTGAGGCGGCTACGCCTGCGGCCCACACCACCGTACGCGCGGCAACAAACTGATCGCCCAGCTGGAAGCCCTCGCCGTTGATGTCGCTCACCGCCGTGCCGGTCAGCACCTCCACGCCCAGCTTCTCCAACTGCCGCCGCGCTTTCAGCGACAGCACCTCGGGGAAACTGGACAGCACCCGCGGCCCGGCTTCGACCAGCCGCACCTTGGCGCTGGCCGGGTCGATATGGCGGAACTCGTTGCGCAGCGTGTGCCGCGCGATCTCCGCCAGCGTACCGGCCAGCTCCACGCCGGTGGGACCGCCGCCCACCACCGCAAAGCTGAGCCAGGCGGCCTTGCGCGCCGGGTCCGGCTCGGCTTCGGCGCGCTCGAATGCCAGCAGCAGCTTGCGGCGCAGCGCGATGGCGTCATCCAGGGTTTTCAGGCCCGGTGCATCGGCCGCCCATTCGTCATGCCCGAAGTAGGCATGGGTGGCCCCGGTGCACAGCATCAACGTGTCGTACCCGAGCGTGCTGCCATCGGCCAGGGTGATCTGCCGGGCGTGCTTGTCGATCGTGGTGACCTCGCCCAGGCGGACTTCCACGTTGCGCTGCTGACCCAGGATGTGGCGCAGTGGTGCGGCGATATCGGGCGCGGACAGGCCAGCGGTGGCCACCTGGTACAGCAGGGGTTGGAACAGATGGTGGTTGCGACGGTCCACCAGCGTAATGCGGACGCGCGCGCTGGCCAGCGCGCGGGTGGCCCAGAGGCCGGCGAAGCCACCCCCGATGATGACCAGGTGGGGCAGGGGATCGCGGGTCATGCAAGGACTCCTTGGCAAGCGACACCGGACATCGTCGCACGTACGGGCGCGTGCGTACGTGCAGGCCCGCTGCAGTGTTCAGCAGCCGTCGCGCCTGCGACGCCGATCGGCGTATCGTAGCGGCGCACTTCAATGATCAGGAAACCAACATGCTGAAGATCTGGGGCCGGCAAAATTCCAGCAACGTGCGCAAGGTGCTGTGGTGCGCGCAGGAAATCGGCCTGGCGTACACCTCCATCGAAGTCGGTGGCCCGTTCGGCGGTACGCAGTCGCCCGAGTATGTGGCGATGAACCCCAATGGCCTGGTGCCGGTGATCGAAGACCAGGGACTGCCGCTATGGGAGTCCAATACCATCGTGCGGTACCTCTGCGCACGTTACGCGCTGGGCACGCTGTACCCGGAAGACGCGATGGCGCGCGCCCAGGCCGAGAAGTGGATGGACTGGAGCACCTCGCGGATGGCGCCGCTGTACAGCGAACTGATCTGGGGCATCATGCGCACCGCCCCGGCCAACCGCGACGAAGCGCGCATCAACGCTGCCGTGGTGCGAGCCGGTGAACTGCTGGCGATGGCCGATGCCACGCTGGCGCAGCAGCCCTGGTTGTCCGGCGGGCAGTTCGCGATGGGCGACATTCCGCTGGGCGCGCTGGTCTACGCGTGGTTCGAACTGCCGATCCAGCGTCCCTCGCTGCCGCACCTGGAAGCGTGGTACCAGCGCCTGCAGCAACGTCCTGCGTATGTCAAAGCGGTGATGACACCGCTGACCTGACCGGCCTTCCCGATCTCAATACAGGTCAGTGGGATCCACGTCCAATGACCAGCGCACCTTGCGCGCCTGCGGCAGCGCATGGACCTGCGGCATGATCTGGTCGAGCAGCGCATGCAGCGGACGCCGCGACGGTGCCGACAGCAGCAGCTGGGTGCGCTGGTACCCCGCGCGACGGGGCATCGGCGCCGGCATCGGGCCGAACCGCTCCACCGGCCAGTCGTGCGGAATCAGATCGCGCACGCCGCTGAGCATGGCGTTGGCATGGTCGACCTGCTGCGCTTCGGCGCGCAGCAGGGCCAGGTGCGCAAATGGCGGGAAGCCGGCCGCGTCGCGCTGCTGCAGCTCGGCGTCGGCGAAGGCGTGGTAACCGCCAGTGACCAGCGTTTCCAGCAGCGGGTGGCCGGGATGGTGGGTCTGCAGCCAGACCTCGCCGGCGTCGGTCGCGCGCCCGGCCCGGCCGGCGACCTGGATCAGCTGCTGTGCCAGCTTTTCGCTCGCGCGGAAGTCGGCCGAGAACAAGCCCTCGTCGATGCCCACCACCACCACCAGGGTCAGCTTGGGCAGGTCGTGGCCCTTGGCCAGGATCTGCGTGCCGACCAGGATGCCGGCGCGTTCGCCCAGCGTGGCCAGCTGGGTCTCCAGGGCATCGCGGCGATGGGTGGTACCCCGGTCGATACGGATCACCGGATAGTCGGCGAAGGCATCCACCAGATGCTCCTCCAGACGTTCGGTGCCGATGCCCTGCGGCTGCAGTGCCAGGCTGCCGCAGTCCGGGCACGCCAGTGGCGCCGGTTGCCGCGCACCGCAGTGATGGCATTGCAGGCGGCGCCCCCCGGCGTGGACCGTCATCGGCGCGTCACAGCGCCGGCACGGTGCGGTCCAGCCGCAGTCGTGGCACAGCAGCACCGGTGCATAACCGCGTCGGTTCTTGAACACCAGGACCTGATGTCCTGCCCGTAGATGCTGGCCGATGCCGTCCAGCACCTCGGGCGACAGGCCGTCCTTGAGCGGACGCTTGCGCACATCCAGCACCCGGACCGTGGGCGGGCGCGCATCGCCGGCGCGCTGCTTCAGGCGCAGATGGGCGTAGCGACCGGCATGCGCGTTGTGCAGCGATTCCAGCGATGGCGTGGCGCTGCCCAGCACCACGGGAATGGCCAGTGCCTTGGCCCGCACCAGTGCGAAGTCGCGGGCGTGGTAACGGATGCCGTCCTGCTGCTTGTAGCTGCCGTCATGTTCTTCATCGACCACGATCAGGCCGGCATTGGGCAGCGGCGTGAACACCGCCGAACGGGTGCCGACGATGACCTGGGCCTCGCCACGTGCGGCGGCCGCCCAGACCCGCGCGCGCTCGTTGTCGTTCAAGCCGGAGTGCAGCACATGCACCGCGATGCCCAGCCGGCTGCGGAAGCGCGCCAGCGTCTGCGGGGTGAGCCCGATCTCGGGCACCAGCACCAGCGCCTGGCGTCCGCGCGCCAGGCAGGCCACGATCGCCTGCAGGTAGACCTCGGTCTTGCCGCTGCCGGTGACGCCATCGAGCAGGAACGCACCGAAGCCCTCGGCGGCGGTGATCGCGGCAATTGCGCTGGCCTGTTCTGCATTCGGCACGGGGCCGGGCTGGAGGCTGGGCTGCGCGGGGCGGTGTGCGAGCGCGACGCGCTCGACCAGTCCGCGTTTGGCCAGCGCACGCGCGGCGCTGCGCCAGGCATCCAGCGCCTGGTCCAGTACGTCCTCGTCGACACTGCCGTCGGCCAGCAGCTCGGCCATGCGGCGCGGCCGGGTACCGGCGCGCAGTGCCGCCCGTTGTTCGTGTCCGGCCGGGGTCAACTGCCAGCCCCAGCGGTGGGTGTCAGGCACCGGTTCACCTTTGCGCAACGGCGCCGGCAGCGCCGTGCTGACCACCTCGCCCAGCGGCGCGTGGGTATAACGCGCCAACCACTGCAGCGACGACCAGAGCTCGCCGCCCAGCAGGGGGGCCGGGTCCAGCCACGCGAGCGCCGCGCGCAGGGCGCCGGCATCGGCGCCGGCACCCTCCACCGTGCCGATACCGGCAACCACCCCGACCAGTTCGCGCGTTCCGAACGGAACCCGCAGCCGGCGCCCGATCATGCCCGGGTGGGGGGGCTCGCCGGGCGGCGGGGCGTAATCGAACCACTGCGGCAGTGGCACGGGCAGGACAACCTGCAGGCAGGGAATGGGCTCGGGGCGGGGCATCGGACCAGTGTAGCGGTCGCGCACGGCCCTGTTCAGTCAGGCAACGCCGTGCACCGGGGTGGGGCTGTGCAACTTAACTACCGGCTAAATATCCGTGGCCATTAGAGATTCGGTCTTATCCACATCTTCTGTGGATAAGTCTGTGTGCGAGTGTCGAACTCCGAGCAGATTGTCAGGGAGTTCCGCAGCAGTGCACAGGTTGGTCAAAAAATAGCCACAGAGTAATGTTATTTAAAATCAACAAGATAGCTGTGAAACAAAGCTGACACATGGGTGACGCGGGCTTCACCCTCGGGTTTTGTGCCGAATTTGTTGGTGCTGTGCACAACCTGCGCCGCTGTCAAGCGGTCCAGCGCCGCGCTGTCTTCACGTGCGGCCTGCATCGGCATGCCTTGGCGCGGGCGCACTCGGTATCATTCCGGGCACTTTATGGAGTTGCTATGACGGTTGTGAACGCCCCTGTTTCTTCCAACGCAGCGGGTGCGCTTTCTGCGTTCCTGCGCGGTGTCGAACGCCGCGCGCTGGTGGTGGCCGAACTGCAGTGCGGCGATCCGACGCTGGCCGAACAGGCCCTGGTCGCGGTCATGCGCGCCTTCGCCGGGATTGCCAGCGATGTGCCGATGGCGCAGTGGCCGGACCGGTTCTGGATCCTGCTGGCCCACCGGCACCCGATCCGGCAGCCCCCCGCCGGCGGCCAGTGGGCGCCGGGGCTGGCGCATCTGCAGCAGCTGGCTCCGCCCGCGCGGCTGGCCCTGCTGCTGCGGGTCGGTGGCGGGCTGGACGAAGCCGCCGCGGCGCAGATCCTGGACATGCCGGTGGGCGAGTACCAACAGGCGCTGGCCGAAGCCTGCCCGCGCGATGCGAACGGCCACCCGGATGCAGCGGCCTGGCGCGCGCTGGCCGAACAGGTGCAGCAGCGCCTGCGCGAGCTGCCCGCCAGCCGCCTGCAGCAACTGCACCAGCCTGCCGCGGCGCCGTCGCCGGGCAAGGACGCGCCGGCCACGTCCTGGCGTGCCCCGGCGGCGACCGGCAGCGCCGGGCGCCGCCTGCCACCGCGCCGTGCCGGCAGGCAGCGGCCCCTGTGGCGGGGGCTGCTGATCCTGCTGGTCACCACCGGCGTGCTGCTGGGCGGTGCCGCCTGGTGGAAGCACCGGCCGGCCGCCGCGCCGCCCGAAGCCAGCGTGCCCGACGGCGCCGTGTCGATCGCCGATCCGGTGGTGGTGGAGGCCCTGCCGGCCGACGACCTGCCGGTGACCGCCCCGGCCGATCCGGCCCACGCCGCCAGCGACGCCGCGATGCTGGCCGATCCCGAGCTGATGCTGGCCCGCGATGCCGATCTGTATGCCTGGTTCGCCGCCGGCGGCCCGGTACCGGTGGATGAGTCGCAGCCACAGCCCAACCGCCCCGAACCCGCCACCGCCGGCCTGGAGACGGCTGCCGCCGATGAATAAGTCGTCCCTGCTGTTGGCGCTGTGCCTGTGCACTGGCGCCCATGCTGCACCGCTGCCGTTGCCGCAGCCTGCTGCGCCGGCCGTCCCCGTTCCCACCACCGCGCCGGCCATTCCGGCCACGCCAGCGGCGCTGGACCCGGCCCAGCTGCGGCAGCTGCGCGCCCGGTATGCGCACTGGCAGGCATTGCCCGAAGCCGAACGTGCCCGCATCCGTGACGCGGCACGCCGGGTGGCCGCATTGCCGGCCGCGCAGCAGCAGGCGCTGCGCGCACGTTTCGACGAGCAGGACCAGCGCTTCCGCGACGGTTGGTTGCTGGGTCCGCAGCTCGGCCAGCAGTTCCCCAAGCTGCAGGGTCTGTTCGGCTACCTGCCGGCCGCACAGCGCGAGTCGGCCCTGGTCGCACTGCGCCAGCTCAACGACGGCCAGCTGGCCCAGCTCACCCTGATCGCCCAGCGCACGCCCCCGCAGGAGCGTGACCAGGTGCGTGACCAGTTCCTCGGCCTGGCGCCGGCCGCGCGCGATGCGTGGCTGCGGGAAAATGTAGTGCGCTAGGCGTAAGATGGCCGCCCGCAACCCGGTGCCTGTGCCCTTCGCGCGCTGCCGTAGTCTGCGGTCTGTGATCCCATGTCTACCGCTATCTCCACGCCGCGCCTTTCCCGGGAAGTGCGCGCCACCGGTCTGCTTGCGCTGCCGCTGGTGCTCGGCCACATCTCCACCGGCCTGATTTCCTTCGTCGACAACGTCATTGCCGGTCACCACGGCACCCACACTCTCGCCGCCGTCACCATCGGCACGGCCCTGCTGTGGCTGCCGATGCTGATTCCGATCGGCACCCTGATCTCGCTCACCGCCTCGGTGTCCCAGCTGCACGGCGCCGGACGGGAGCGCGAGATCGGCCCGCTGTTCCGCCAGGCGCTATGGCTGGCGCTGGGCCTGGGCCTGATCATGTTCACCTTCCTCACGGTGGTGCCGCCGCTGCTGCCGGCGTTCGGCATCGCGCCGGACATCGTGCCCGGCGCGACCGCGTTCCTGCACGCCGTGCGCTGGGGTGGACCGGCGCTCACCCTGTATTTCTGCATGCGCTACCTCAGCGAAGGCATGCACTGGACGCTCCCGACCATGCTGCTCGGCTTCGGCGGCCTGCTGGTGCTGGCGCCGCTGGGCTACGTGCTGTGTTACGGCAAGCTGGGCTTCCCGGAAATGGGTGCCGAAGGCCTGGGCATCGCTTCGGCCACCATGATGTGGATCCAGGCGCTGTGCTTTGCGGGGTATCTGTGGAAGACCCGGCGCTTCGCCCACCTGGAACTGTTCTCGCACCTGGAGATGCCGCGCTGGGCGGCGATCTGGGATCTGCTGCGCACCGGCCTGCCGATCGGCATCACCGTGCTGATGGAGGGCGGGTTGTTCATCGTCACCGCGCTGTTGATCGGCCGGCTGGGGGCAACCGAGGCGGCCTCGCACCAGATCGCGATCAACGTGGCGCAGCTGTGCTTCATGATCCCGATGGGCGTGGCCGAAGCTACCACCGTGCGCGTCGGCCATGCGGTGGGCAGCGGCAACGGACCCGGCGTGCGCCGCGCGTCGATCGCCGGGCTGCTGATCATCCTGGGCACGCAGACGCTGTCGGCGCTGGTGCTGCTGTTCGGGCACGACGCCATCGTCGGCGTCTACACCGCCGACCTGGGCGTGGCCGCGCTGGCCTCCACCCTGCTGCTGTATGCCGCCGCGTTCCAGTTCCCCGACGGCATCCAGGTGCTTTCGGCCGGCGCCCTGCGCGGGCTGAAGGACACCCGCGTGCCCATGTTCATCGCCATGTTCTCTTACTGGGGGCTGGGCATGCCGCTCGGGGCCGGGCTGGGCCTGGGCCTGGGCATGGGGCCGCAGGGCATGTGGCTGGGCCTGATCCTGGGCCTCACCGCCGCGGCGATCCTGATGGCGTGGCGGCTGCGTGTCAGCAGCCGCCGTGTCGGAAACGGTCTGGCGGATGGCATCACCTAAACCCGGCCTGACGGCCCCCTTACTTGTGTCCGATGCCGCCCTGTGCGGCAGCGGCTATGCTGGTACCACGGCAAGAAGCCAATTGGAGTTTTCCCCATGAACCAACCCGTGCGTCGCAATCCCGTCGCCAGCTTCTTCATCGGGCTGTGGGATGTGATGAACTTTACCCGCAGGCTGATCCTCAACCTGCTGTTCTTCGGCCTGCTGTTCCTGATCCTGGTCCTGTTCGTGGTGGCCATGGGCAAGGGCGCCAGCAGCAACCGCGCGCTGCAGGACCGCACCTCGCTGGTGATCGCGCCGGAAGGTCGCCTGGTCGAGCAGTTCAGTGCGGACCCGGTCAGCCGGGCGCTTGCCAAGGCCATTGGCGACAACAGTGCCGAGGAAGTGCAGCTGCGCGACCTGATCCGTGCGCTGGATGCGGCACGCGAAGACAAGAAGATCGAACGGGTGGTGCTGCAGCTGGACAAGCTGCAGCCGAGCGGGTTTGCCTCGATGCGCGAAGTGGCCGCCTCGCTGCAGGCGGTGCGTGCCGCCGGCAAGCAGGTCGTGGCCTACAGCGACAACATGAGCCAGTGGCAGTACCTGCTGGCCGCGCAGGCCGATGAGATCTACCTCGACCCGATGGGCGGGGTGGTGCTGGAGGGCCTCGGCCGCTATCGCCAGTACTTCCGTACCGGCCTGCAGGACAAGCTGGGCGTGGACGTGCATCTGTTCAAGGTGGGCGAATACAAGTCCGCTGCCGAACCGTATGTGCTCGATGCCGCTTCGCCGCAGGCCAAGGAAGCCGACCTGTTCTGGATGAACGACGTGTGGCAGCGCTACCTGGCCGATATCGCCAAGGCACGCAAGCTGGACGCCGCGCAGCTGGCTGCCGGCATCGACACGATGCCCGAAGGCATCGCCGCCGCCGGCGGCGACCTGGCCAAGTTCGCGTTGCAGCAGAAGCTGGTGGATGGCCTGAAGACCCGCGAGGAAGTCGAGGACCTGCTGGCCGACCGTGGCGTGGCCGACGAAGACGCCGACGGCGGCTTCCGCAACATCGACCTGGACGGTTACCTGGCCCAGCTCGACCTGCGCCGCTCGCCGGTGGACTCGCGTCCGCAGGTGGCGGTGGTGGTGGCCTCGGGCGAGATCGCCGGCGGCGACCTCCCGGCGGGCCGGGTCGGTGGCGAATCGACCTCCGCCCTGCTGCGCGAAGCGCGCGACGACGACAACGTGAAGGCCGTGGTGCTGCGCGTGGACTCGCCGGGCGGCGAGGTGTTCGCGTCCGAACAGATCCGCCGTGAAGTGGTGGCGCTGAAGGCGGCGGGCAAGCCGGTGGTGGTGTCGATGGGCGACCTGGCCGCCTCGGGCGGTTACTGGATCAGCATGAATGCCGACCGCATCTATGCCGATCCGTCGACCATCACCGGGTCGATCGGCATCTTCGGCATGATCCCGAACCTGTCGCGTTCGCTCGACAAGATCGGCGTGCATACCGATGGCGTGGGCACCACCCGTTTCGCTGGTGCGTTCGACATCACCCGGCCGATGGATCCGGCGGTGGGCCAGGTGATCCAGTCGGTGATCAACAAGGGTTATGCCGATTTCACCGGCAAGGTGGCCGATGCGCGCAACAAGCCGGTCGAGGCGGTGGATGAAGTCGCCCGTGGCCGTGTGTGGAGTGGTGCGCAGGCCAAGGAGCGGGGTCTGGTCGACGCCTTTGGTGGCCTGAAGGACGCGGTCGCCGATGCGGCCAACCGCGCCAAGCTGGGCGGTCCGGACAAGGTGCGCGTGCGTTACATCGAAAAGGCCGCCACCCCGTTCGCACAGTTCCTCAGCGGCTTCGCCGGCACCCACGCCGGGGCCTGGATGCTGGGCGAAACGGGCATGGCGCGGATGATGCTGGCCCGGTCGATGCCGGAAGTGGACACCCAGCTGCGCTTCGTCGAAGACGCCGCCCGCGATCCCCGCGGCAGCGCCCCGGTGAAGGCATTGGCTTACTGCTTCTGCGGGTTCTGATGGCGGATCACGACCAACGGTCGTGATCTACCCGATGCGATTGTCCCGGTAGGTCACCACCGTGGGTGGTGACGCGCTTCAACAGGAAACCCGGCCAAGGCCGGGTTTTTTGTTGCTGGCGTCCTGGCGGCTAGAGAATTGCCTGCAGGCCCTTGTCCGCGATGACATTCAGAAGCTTGAGAGCGGGTCCGGTGGGGTGGGTCTCTCCCTGCTCCCATTTGCGAACGGTCGACGCTGACGTGTGCAGGTGTAATGCGAACACCGGTTGGCTGAACTTCAACACTGCCCGGAGCTGTCTGATGTCGGCAGCGCTGAAGTTTCGGACAGGCGGCGGGCAAAGCGCGTCGAATTCACGCATCGTCACTTTGTTGATTTCCCCCGCTTCAACGAGCGCGGCAAGGTCACTGCGCAGGGTCTCGACAATCTTGCTCACAACGTACCTCCAATAGAACGCCAGCCTGTAATAAAACCCGGCAAAAGCCGGGTTTGTAGCCAGTGCAGACCCCGTGTGGCTTGTCGAACTAGCGATCGGCTTCGACTTCGTCGGCGGCGCGGGTGTCGGGTGCCTTCTCCAGCGTGTCGCGCGCGGCCTTGGCCTTGTCCAGAGGCTGCTGCATGGCGTCACGCAGCGCCGTGGCCTGCGGTTCGGGTGGCGTGTCCGGTGCCGGCGGCACCGGGCGATTGCAGCCGCACACGGCGAGCACGGCCAGCAACGGCAGGGCGGAACGGATCAGCATGGCAACCTCGCGGGCAAGCCCAGGGAAACGCAGTGTCGCACCGCTTTGCCAGCCCGTGTGTGATGGGGTGCGCCGCACGGGCATGGGGGGTTATCCTCCCCGCAGCGTTGGATGCGGTGTCCGGCGCAGGACGTACAGGGCCGTGGCCCAGGGCAGGAGAAGCAGGTGAGCGCGCAGCGTTGGCGACTGGATGGACAAACCGCATTGATCACCGGGGCCAGTGCCGGGATCGGCCTGGCGATCGCCCGGGAACTGCTGGGGTTCGGGGCCGACCTGCTGATCGTCGGCCGCGATGCGGACGCATTGGAGATGGCGCGCGATGAGCTGGCCGACGCCTTTCCCGACCGGGAGATCCACGGCCTGTCCGCCGACGTGTCCGACGACGAAGACCGTCGCGAGATCCTGGACTGGGTGGAGGACCACAGCGATGGCCTGCACCTGCTGATCAACAACGCCGGCGGCAACATCACCAAGGCGGCCACCGAATACACCGAAGACGAATGGCGGGGGATCTTCGAGACCAACCTGTTCTCGGCCTTCGAGCTGTCACGTTACGCGCATCCCCTGCTGGCGCGCCATGCCGCGTCGGCCATCGTCAATGTCGGCAGCGTGTCCGGCCTCACCCACGTGCGCAGCGGCGCGGTGTACGGCATGACCAAGGCCGCCATGCACCAGATGACGCGCAATCTGGCCGTGGAGTGGGCTGAAGACGGCATCCGGGTGAACGCCGTGGCGCCCTGGTACATCCGCACCCGGCGCACCTCCGGCCCGCTAGCCGACCCGGACTATTACGACCAGGTGATCGACCGCACTCCGATGCGACGTATCGGAGAGCCCGAGGAAGTTGCAGCGGCCGTGGGCTTCCTGTGCCTGCCTGCGGCCAGTTACGTCACCGGCGAATGCATCGCGGTGGACGGCGGTTTCCTGCGTTACGGGTTTTAAAGCGGCACGGCACAGCTGCTCTCGGCCAGCACGGCCTGCAGGCGCTCGCGTTCGGCGGCGGCGGCGGCGGCGTTGCCCGGCGAGGCGAAGCGCTCGCGGCCGCGCGCGTCGCGGAAACGTTGCTGCCACGCATTGCAGCGCTGCGCTTCGTCGATCGGCGTGCAGGCGTCGCGCACCACTTCGCAGCTGGCGGCGTTGACCGGCGTGCGCCCGCCCAGGCCGGTGACCGCGAGCAGTTCGCAATGCGGTGGCGCGGGCTCGTGCTCATGCAGGTAGCGCCCGCCGTCCCGGCCCTGGCACTGGAAGATCTCCGGCAGTGGCGGCTTCGGCACGCCATCGACCGGAATATCGTCGCCCGGCTTGGGCAGGTTGGCGCTGTCCAGGATCGCAGTGCCGGTGGGCACCACGTAGGCTTCTGAAATGGCACGCTCGATGGGCCTGGCCTTACCCGGCACCTGCGGCGGCAGCGGCGTGGGTGGGTCGGGCAGCGTCGTTGGTGCCTGCTGCGGTACCGGCACTGGGGCCGGCGGCGGCGTGGGGCCGGTAGATACCGTTACCTCGGTGCGTGCGGGCGCGGCATTCATCCGCTGGATGACCTGGTGGCTGCCGCCCGGGCAGGGCGTGCCCTGGACGGTGACCTTGTCATTGGCATCGGTACAGCGGAACACGATGCCGTCATCGGCCATTGCCGACGACCACGCCACGCACAGCAACAGGAGCCACCCGGTTTTCATCTGCGCAGGATACAAGATTCGCACCGAGCGTCAGCGGCAGTCGCGGTCCAGCCGTGCATCCACCCCGCGCTGTTCGCGGCTGATCGCATCGCGTTCGCTCTGCAGCGCGCTGTTGTAGCGGCGCACCAGTTCCCAACGCCGGTCGCTCAGGATCGAACAGACTTCGCTGGCCGGCAGGGGGTGGCACGCATCGCGCACCAGCACGTTGCCGGCGGGCACCACCACGTCCTGGTAGGTGCCCGGATAGGCCGCACCTTCGCTGTGCCACTGCGTGCTGCCGCTGCCCACGCTGATGCTGCCGCCCCCGCGGGAGCCGCCGCCGGACACCGTCAGCGAGCCGCCGCTGGCGGTCACCGAACCGCTGCCCATCGGGGCGATCGGCGGCAATGGGCGGGGTCCAGGCCCCGGTCCAGGGCCCGGGCCAGGGCCGGGATGGATGCCGCCGGGCCGGCGTCCGGGAATCCAGGCGCTGGTCCACACCGGCACCCAGCGCGGATTGCCCTCGCTGGTTTCGCTGGTATAGCGGCTGCCGTCGTCGCGGATGCACTCGTACATCGGCTGCGGTGGCTGCACCTGCACGTAGCGCACCTCGCGCTCGGGTGCTGCCGGCGCCGGCGCGGCAGGGTCACGGTCGCTGCGCACCACGCGCGGCGCCGGATCGCGCGGCCGCTGCATTTCCCTCACTTCCTGGCGGCCGTCGCGGCAAGGCGCGTCCTGCAGCGATACCGCCCCGGTGCTGCCCACGCAGCGGTAGACACGCATGCTGCTGTCCTGCGCCGCCAGCGGGGCGCTGCACAGCAGCAACAGGTACAGCGGGAGGGCAGGATGTGGGCGCATGGCCGCAGTGTGCAGCCTGGGCTGTGCAGGCGCAAAGAACGCCCTGTGGCTCAGCTGCGCAGGACGTGGCCGGTGAGGGCGTCGCGGATCGGGGTGGGTTGTTCCAGCCCGCCGGTAGCGCCATCGACCCGCCCGTCCAGGTCGCGCAGCAGGTTCGGGTCCAGTTCGTCACGGCTGCGCGCCGGCGGCTGGCCGGCCAGGTTGGCGCTGGTGGACACCAGCGGCCCGCCCCAGGCCCGGCACAAGGCCGCCACCACGGGATGCGCGCTGATCCGCACGGCAATGCCGCTGTGTTCGCCGGTGATCCAGCGCGGCGCGCGCGGGCCGGCCGGCAGGATCCAGGTATGCGCGCCGGGCCAGCTGGCCAGCACCTCGGCGCGGCGCTCGGCCGGCAGTGCGTCAATGTCGACCCACCCGTCCAGCTGCGGCAGGTCGGCAGCGGCCAGGATCATGCCTTTCTCGACCGGGCGCTGCTTGAGCTGCAGCAGCTTCAGCACGGCATCCTGGTTACCCGGATCGCAGCCCAGCCCCCACACCGCTTCGGTCGGGTAGGCGATGACAGCGCCGGCGCGCAGGGCGGCGGGGGCGGTAGCTATGGTGAGTTCTTTCATGGCGGGGACCGTTCCGCTGTGTCGGGTTTACGCCCGACCAACGGTCGGGCGCTACCTGTCTCAGGCCTTCCTGGTGGCGGTCTTTTTGGTTGCTGCCTTCTTGGCAGCCGCCTTTTTTGCGGCGGCCTTCTTCGTTGTCGCCTTCTTGGCAGGCGCTTTCTTCGCGGCCGCCTTCTTCGGTGCCGCTTCCTTCTTTACGGCGGCCTTCTTGGCCACGACCTTCTTGGCGGCCTTCTTGCCGAAGCCCTTGCGCACCGGCTTGCCGGTTTCTTCCATGAGCTGCTGCACTTCGGCCAGGGTCAGCGACGCGGGTTCGCGATCCTTGGGAATCTTGCCGTTCATCTTGCCGTCGCTCAGGTACGGGCCGAAGCGGCCATTCAATACCTGGATCTCGCTGCCATCGAATTCCTTGATGATCCGGTTGCGGGCGATCTCTTCCTTCTCTTCGATCAGGAACACCGCGCGGGCCAGGTCGATGGTGTAGGGGTCGTCTTCCTTCTTCAACGAGGCATAGGTGCTGCCGCGCTTGGCGAAGGGACCGAACCGGCCGATGCCGACGCTGACGTCCTCGCCCTTGTCCTCGCCGAGTGCACGCGGCATCAGGAACAGCTCCAGCGCGTCCTCCAGGCTGATGGTGTGCATCGACTGGCCCGGGCGCAGCGACGCGAACTTCGGCTTCTCCTCGGCGTCTTCGGCGGTGCTGCCAATGGCCGCGTACGGTCCGAACCGGCCCAGGCGCACGCTCACCGGCTTGCCCGTCTTCGGGTCGGTTCCGAGCTCGCGCGCGCCGCTGGCCTCGGCCCGGTCGACCGATTCCTTCTTCTCTTCCACCAGCTTGTTGAAGGGGTCCCAGAACCGGGCCATCAACGGGATCCAGTCTTCTTCGCCGCGCGATACCGCGTCGAGCTCGTCTTCCAGCTTGGCGGTGAAGTCGTAGTCCACGTACTGGGTGAAGTGGCTGGACAGGAATTTGGAGACCGCACGGCCGACGTCGGAGGGCCGGAAGCTGCGGCCTTCCATTTCAACGTATTTGCGGAACAGCAGGGTCTGGATGATCGACGAATACGTCGAGGGACGGCCGATGCCATATTCTTCCAGCGCCTTGACCAGCGCCGCTTCGGTGAAGCGCGGCGGCGGCTGGGTGAAGTGCTGTTCGGCGAGGATGCGGTCCAGCGGCACGCGGTCGCCCGGCTTCATCGAAGGCAGCTTGCGGCCTTCGTCGTCGTCCTCGGCGCTCTTGTTGTCCTTGCCCTCTTCGTACACGGCCAGGAAGCCGGGCACCACCACGGTCGTGCCGCTGGCACGGAACACGTGCTCGCTGCCGGCGGAGAGGTCGACACTGACGGTGTTGAGCGTGGCCGGAATCATCTGGCTGGCCACGGCGCGCTTCCAGATCAGCTCGTACAGCTTGCGCTCGTCGTCGGTGAGGTAGCGCGAGACCTGCGCCGGGGTCCGCAGGGCCGAGGTCGGGCGCACCGCTTCGTGCGCTTCCTGAGCGTTCTTGGACTTGGTCTGGTAGGTATTGGGCTTGTCCGGGAGCGCGGCAATGCCGTAGTCGCGGGCGATCACGTCGCGGATCTCGGCCAGCGCGTCCTGCGACAGGCTGACCGAGTCGGTACGCATGTACGAGATCAGGCCCACGGTGCCTTCGTCGCCGATCGCCACGCCTTCATACAGCTTCTGCGCCACCTGCATGGTCTTGCGGGTGGTGAAGCCCAGCTTGCGCGAGGCTTCCTGCTGCAGCGTGGAGGTGGTGAACGGAGCCGCCGGACGCCGCTTGCGCTCCTTGCTGGCCACGTCGGTGACGTGCAGCGAGCCCTGTGCCGCCTGCTGGATGCGCAGGCGGGCGGCTTCGGCGGTGTCGCCATCGGTCACGGTGAACTGTTCGAACTTCTGCCCGTCCAGCTTGATCAGGCGCGCATTGAAGTGCTGCGAGGGATGCGCGCAGGCGGCATCGATGCTCCAGTACTCACGCGCGATGAAGGCTTCGATCTCTTCCTCGCGCTCGACGATCATGCGCAGCGCCGGGCTCTGCACGCGGCCGGCGGACAGGCCGCGCTGGACCTTGCGCCACAGCACCGGGGAGAGGTTGAAGCCGACCAGGTAATCCAGCGCGCGGCGCGCCTGCTGGGCATCGACCAGGTCGCTGGCGATGGCGCGCGGCTGGTTCATGGCTTCCTTGATCGCGCGCGGGGTGATCTCGGTGAAGACCACGCGCTGCATCGGCTTGTCCTTGACCAGCCCGCGTTCCTTCAGGATCTCGGCGATGTGCCAGCTGATCGCCTCACCCTCGCGGTCCGGGTCGGTGGCCAGGAAGATGTCGTCGGCGCTCTTGGCGGCCTTGGCGATGGCATCGACGTGCTTCTCGTTCTTGTCGATCAGGTCGTAGCGCATCGCGAAGTTGTTGTCGGGGTCGACCGCACCTTCCTTCGGAACCAGATCGCGCACATGCCCATACGAGGCCAGGACAGTGAAGTCCTTGCCGAGGTATTTGTTGATCGTCTTGGCCTTGGCGGGCGATTCGACGATGAGCAGGTGCTTGGGCATGTCGTTGATTTCTGTGGGCAGCAGCCCGGGGGAGGGCGCTAGGGTGGAGCAAAAGGCCGCATTAGTGAAGGGCAGCCGTCGATTTCCATAAACTGAACGCCCGGTTATGCGCCGGGCGTTCAGGTTCTGCGCCTGTTAGAGGAATCACGCCGGGGCCGCCCGTGTCAAGCGGCCGGGTGTGACGGCCGCTCAGGACATGGTGGAGGCAATGACCCCGAACATGGCGATCACCAGGCCGATGCTGGCCACGGTCAGGATCCCGCTGATGACCAGGATCACGATGGTCACCGTGCCCAGGCCGCGCTCCTGGAACTCGGCGTTTTCGGTGAACGCCCACTTGTCCACCACCAGGGTGTCGCACAGCATGTCGTGCAGGGCCTGCTTGCGCTCGGTGAACGCGGCCATGATGAAGCCGATCATCAGGGTCAGGCTGCTCAGGATGAAGCCGAAGTAGCGACCGACGCCGCGCAGGAAGGTGATCCGCTCGCCATCGCTGCGCACCACCTTGATGCCCACGGCCATCTTGCCCAGGGTGGCGCCACCCTTGGAGGCGTGGAAGCCGGCGTAATAGCCGATGCCGATGACGAAACCGCCCAGCATCGCCACCATGCTCAGCGCCACCGCCAGGCTTTCGTTGCCGCTGGCCGCGCCGATCAGGTTGAACACCAGGCTGACCGGGACGTTGATGATGGCCACCACGATCGAGTCGAGGAAGTAGGCGGCATAACGTTTCCAGAAGCCGGCGTAGACCACGTCGCCGCCGGTGACCACGGCCGAACCGTAGCTGCCGGTGGCACCCGGCGCCGTGTAGGGCGAATGGGTGCCGCCACCGGTGCCGGGCAACGGCGCGGTGCCATTGTCGATGGCGGTGTAATCACCGCGCAGGTCGAAGCCGCTGCCCAGGTTCTCGGTTGCGCTGGTGAGGTTCTGCAGCTGCAGTTCCTCCACCGCTTCAGACACCGGCTTCCACTGCGGATAGCCCTCGCGCCAGACCAGTGTGGTCAGGCTGATGTCCCCCCGCTGGAAGCGCTGGCGAAGTTCTTCCACCGGCAACGGACCCTGGCGCTGCTGGCCTTCGGCGTAATACCACTCAGTCATTGCGTACTTCCCCTTCTGGATTCATCCGTAAATGTGAAGCTGCGGCTCAGCCGCGGCACTGCGTCGGAACATATTTGCTGTCCAGATCGCTGCTGCAGGTCCATTCCTGGCGTTGCATGTCGTACTCGAACCACAGCATTTTGCCATCCAGCTCGCGCTTGCCCGGCACCGCGAACTCCATTTCAATGCCGCATTTGTCTTCGCCGAAGCGGCCGATGCGCACTGCAGCGACATAGTCGGCGGCGTACGCGCCGGGGCTCTGGAAGCCGTCGTCGCCGTTGACCGGGCAGCGGTTGGTTTCCAGCGCGTACACGCTCACCTGGTTCTTCAGCGGCGAGACGATGGCCACTGCATTGGCCACTTTGGCGCGATGCACGTAATCGTCGTAGGCCGGCAAAGCGATCGCCGCCAGGATGGCGACCACCACCAGGAAGGCAACGCCCACCACCAGGCCGATCACCAGGCAGCCGGAGGTCTTCTTCGGCGGCGGCGCGGCGCGTGGGTAGGACGGGGCCGTGGCGTAGCCGGGTGCAGGACCGGGGGTGACCGCGCGCGGGTCGGGGGTGTCGAACCCTGGAATGCGCGGCGGGCTGGGCACGGCAGGCGCCGGGGGCGGGCCCGCAGGCGGGGCTTCGGCGGCTGCATCCAGGCCGATTTCATCGGCCACGCTGCGCAGCGGCTGCCACTGTGGCAGCCCGTCGCGCCATACCAGCGTATCCAGCGCGATGCGGCTGGACTGGTACAGCGCGATCAATTCTTCAGACGTCAGCGGACCGCGCTGCTGACGATTTCCTTCTGCGTAGAACCACTGGCTCACTTTCCATTCCCCTGAATGCGCAAGGCACCCAGTGTACGGTCAGTGAAGGGGTTCCGGTTCGTCCACGAACATCTGGGTTTCCATCCAGGCGTAGGCGGCCTCGGCGCCGGGCTGGTTGAACAGCACCATCAGCACCACCCACTTCAGGTCGTCCAGGTCCAGTTCGTCCTGGTCCAGGGCCATCGCCCGGTCCAGCACCAGCTCACGCTGGTTGGCGTCCAGGATGCCGTGCTGTTCCAGGAACATCAGGAAACCGCGGCCTTCCACGTCGAGCTTGTCCAGCTCCGGACCATGGAAAATACGCACGGGGCCATCGACCCGGGCCACGCTCACGGCGGGGCGCTGCTCGGCGAGGGCGTCGAGCCAGTCAAAGGCCTTGTTGATTTCGGTGGGGCTGAAGCCGGCCTGTATCAGGCTGTTCTGGAGGGTATCGCGGTCGCGGACGAGGTCCGCGTCTTCGCTGAAGTAGTGTTCAAACAGGTACAGCAGGACATCCAGAATGCTCTCTTTCATTGCCCCTCGGCCTGCGTCGACGACGCTGTGGAGGTGAAGAAACTAGGGTTTTCGACAGTAGCGGCCATGCCTGGCAACCACCTTTCCATCCAGTTCCATGATCAGCAGCATGGCCGACAGCTGCGTCGCCGTCAATCCGCTGCGCTGGATCAGTGAATCCATACCCGTTGGGTTTTCATCCAGCACGTTCCACAAGCGCTGGTAGTCGGGAGGGAGGAGGGGAGGAGGGGTGGGCGCCGCTGGCCCTGCCTGTTCAGTGGGGACATCCAGGCGCGAACGCAAGGCCTGGCCCAGCCGGGCGGCCACCGCGCCCAGTCCGGCGACCACCTCGGCCGGGGCTTCCACCAGCTGGGCGCCGTCGCGGATCAGCCGGTGGCAGCCCCGCGCGCGGGGGTTGCGCACCGAACCCGGCAGGGCGAACACCTCACGCCCGGCCTCGGCCGCCAGGCGCGCGGTGATCAGCGCCCCCGAGCGGAGCGCCGCCTCGATCACCAGCGTACCCAGCGTGAGCCCGGCGACGATCCGGTTGCGGGCCGGGAACTGGCCCGGGCGCGCGGCCGTGCCGGGCGGGTATTCGCTCACGACCGCACCGCGGGCGGCAACCCGGGCCTGCAGATCGGCGTGCTGGGGCGGGTAGGCCAGGTCCAGTCCGGTGGCCACCACCGCCACGGTGCGTCCGCCAGCGGTATCCAGTGCCGCCTGGTGGGCCCGTGCATCCACCCCCGCGGCCAGCCCGCTGACCACGGCCAGGCCGCTGCGGGCCAGCGCGGCGGAGAATTCCGCTGCCAGTTCGGCACCGCTGGGCGAGGGTGTGCGGCTGCCGACCACGGCCACGCCGGGGTGCCACAGCGCGGCAGGGTCGCCGGCAATGAACAGGGCCAACGGCGCGGTGTCCAGCTCGCGCAGCAGGGACGGGTAGTCGGCATCGCCAACCGCGAGCAGGTGTCGACCGGGGTGTTCAAGCCAGGCCAGGCCGCGGGCAAACGCGCGCGGTTCGGGCAGGGCGAACAGGGCACGCTGCTCGGGTGTGCACCCGGCGGCGCGCCAGGCGGACGGGCCGGCACGCAGGGCGCAGGCGGGGTCGTTGAAGCGGGACAGCAGCAGGCGGCGCGGGGCGATGGCGCCCCCGGCCAGGACCAGGCGCAGCAGCGCCTCGGTGGAACAGTTCAGTTCGGCAGGCATCCGCTCAGGCTAGCCCGCATACGAAAACGGCGCCCTGGGGCGCCGTCGCGTTGTTACGTAGGGTTTTGCGGTTATTGCGCGTCGGGGTGCTTGGCCGAATAGCCCACCAGCACCGGCTTCACGCCCTGCATCACCAGCGCATAGCTGACCTTGTCGAAGGTGCGGAACACCATCGCATGCGCGGCGTACTCATCCGGCAGCGAGACGCGACCGGCACCCGGGGTAAGCGAGTCGTCCATCCGCGAGGAGTTCGGGTACTTCATGCGGTGGGCCACGTGGCGTCCCTGGCGCCACAGCGACACCACGGTGCCGTTGTCGATGCCATTGGCGCTGCCGGCCGAGATCGCGATGACGTCGCGCGGGCCGCCGGACAGGTACATGTCCGTCACCGCCAGCACGCGCATGTCCAGGCCTTCGGTCTGGGCGGCGGGTGCGTGCGGGAAGAACTGCAGGTCGTACGGGGTGGCCTCCACCGGCACCAGGCGGTCGCCGGCGCGCACTTCACGCCCGTCGACCCGGCCCTGCAGCGCCAGCGTGGTCACTTCGGACGTGCCGTCGGGCACCTTCACCACCGTGCCCACGTTCAGCTGGGCCAGCTCGTAGCCCAGCATCTCGTTGCGCTTGCTCGGCGCGGCCACGAAGTTCTTCCACAGGTTGCCGCTGCCCGGGGTGACGTCGCCATTGGCGGTCAGGTCCTCGGTCGGCTTGGGCAGCGAGTAGCGCACGGTCGGGCGGACCACGGCCCAGCGCTGGCCCACTTCAGCACCGTCCAGGCCACGCACGTAGGCGGTCTGCCCGGTGGTCGCGCGCAGGCGGTTGTCTTCCAGCGCCACCACGTAGGGCAGCGAGTCGATCTCGTCCACCACGCTGAGCTGCTTCAGGAACGGTTCGATCTGCCCCAGCGGCAATGCGTTGATGGGCTGTTCCTGGCGCGGGCCGGGCTGGGCCACGACACGGTCCAGGTAGGCCAGGCTCAGCACGTCGCCCGGGTAGATCAGGTGCGGGTTCTTGACCTGCGGGTTGGCCTGCCAGATTTCCGGCCACAGCCACGGCTTTTTAAGGAAGCGCGCGGAAATGTCCCACAAGGTATCGCCCTTCTGGACGACGTAGGTTTCCGGGTGCCCGCCATTCACTTCAACGGCGGTAGCATAGGTAGCGACGGTCAGCATCGCGACGGCGATGACCGTACGAGTTTTTTCAAACATAGGTGTGGTGCCTGATTCCCCAACAGGTTCGAGCACTATAGTCCAGAAACCGGGGCGCAAGGCAAGCGTTGGCGATAGAATTGCGACGTACGCCGCTTTAAGGGCGCCCCCAAACGGTATTTGCCATGGCCATCCTGCCCATTCTTGAGTTCCCGGACCCGCGCCTGCGCACCAAGGCGGTGCGGATCGACGCTGCCGAAGTGACCACCCCGTCCTTCCAGACCCTGCTCGACGACATGTTCCAGACCATGTACGACGCCCCCGGCATCGGACTGGCCGCGTCCCAGGTGGACGTGCACAAGCGTTTCATGGTGATCGACGTCAGCGAAGAGAAGAACACCCCGCTGGTGTTCATCAATCCGGAGATCGTCGCCAGTGAAGGTGGCCAGGTCTACCAGGAAGGGTGCCTGTCGGTGCCGGGCATCTTTGCCGACGTGACCCGTGCCGACACCATCACCGTGCGCTTCCTGGACCGCCAGGGCGCGGCCCAGGAACTGACCACCGACGGCCTGCTGGCCGTGTGCGTGCAGCACGAGATGGATCATCTGGATGGCAAGCTGTTCATCGATTATCTCTCCCCGCTCAAGCGCGAGATGGTCCGCAAGAAGCTCGCCAAGTCGCGCAAGCACGTTGCCTGACCTGGCCACGGACGTGGCCGCGCGGGATGCCCGCGCGCCGCGACCGGTTGTTTCGGCGCCGTGATCCGGCGCCGTTTTTCTATCTGCAAGTGGGAGCGCCATGAAAATTGTCTTTGCCGGAACGCCTGAGTTCGCCGTGTCATCGCTGCGCGCTGCCGCGCGCCACCACGAGGTGGTGGCGGTGTATACCCAGCCGGATCGCCCGGCGGGCCGCGGCCGCGGGGTGATGCCGTCACCGGTGAAGCTGGAGGCGATCGCCCGCGGCATTCCGGTGTTCCAGCCCGAGTCGCTGAAGACCGCCGAGGCCCAGCAGCAGCTGCGCGACCTGCAGCCGGACCTGATGGTGGTGGTGGCCTATGGGCTGATCCTGCCCAAGGCGGTGCTGGCCATTCCCACCCACGGCTGCTGGAACGTGCATGCCTCGCTGCTGCCGCGCTGGCGCGGTGCTGCGCCGATCCAGCGTGCGATCCAGGCCGGCGATGCCGAAACCGGTGTGTGCCTGATGCAGATGGACGCCGGCCTGGATACCGGTCCGGTGCTGCTGCGCCAGCACACGCCGATCCAGAGCGGCGAACTGGGCGGGTCGCTGCACGACCGCCTGGCCGAGCTGGGTGCGCAGGTGCTGTCCGACGGCCTGGGCCTGCTGCGCGCTGGCCTCAAGCCGATCGCGCAGCCGCAGCCGGAGCAGGGCGTGACCTACGCGCACAAGCTGGACAAGGCCGAAGCACGGCTGGACTGGTCCGGCGACGCCCAGGCGCTGGAGCGCACCGTGCGCGCCTTCAATCCGTGGCCGATTGCCGAAGCGCAGCTGGCCGGCGAGCGGGTACGCATCCATGGCGCGGTGGCCCTGGAGGACAACCAGGGCAGGGCCCCCGGCACCCTGCTGGCCGCCGGCCGCGAAGGCATCGACATCGCCTGCGGCCAGGGCGCGTTGCGCCTGCGGGTGCTGCAGCGCGAGGGCGGCAAGGCGATCACCGCGGCCGACTACCTCAATGCGCGTCGCGACCTGGTCGCAGGTGGCTGAGATGGCACAGCCCCGCGCAAGCCAGTCCTTGTCCGCGCTGGCCCCGGGCGTACCCACGCGCGTGCTTGCCGCGCGCGTGCTGGCCCAGGTGATCGGCCGTGGCCGTTCGCTCAAGGCCGAACTGAACACCGCACTGCCCAGCCTGGACGACAGCCGCGACCGCGCCCTGCTGGAAGCCCTGTGCTTTGCCGTGCTGCGCCGGCGCAACGCGTACGACGCGGCGCTGGCGCAGTGGATGGAGCGCCCGCTCGGCGCCCGCGACGAGGACCTGCGTGCCCTGCTGCTGGTGGGTTTCGCCCAGCTCGATGCGCTGGACCTGCCCGCGCATGCCGCGCTGTCGGCCACGGTCGAGGCCGCGCGCGCGCTGGGCCGGGAGCGCCAGGCCGGCATGGTCAACGCCCTGCTGCGCCGCGCCCAGCGCGAGGGCATTCCGGCAATGCCGGCACGCGACGCCTTCCCGAAGTGGCTGGCCGAGCAGATCGAGCAGGACTGGCCCGACCAGGCCGACGCCATCTTCAATGAAAGCCTGCAGCCGGCGCCGTTGTGGCTGCGGGTGAACCGCCAGCAGGGCAGCCGCGAGGCGATGCTGGAGCGCCTGCAGGCGGCCGCGATCGCAGCCGACACCACCGACCTGGGCGCCGACGCGATCCGACTGCCGGTGCCGGTGGCGGTGGCCTCGCTGCCCGGCTTCGCCGACGGCGCGCTGTCGGTGCAGGACCTGTCGGCGCAGCAGGTCGCCGATGCGCTGGCGCCGCGCCCGGGTGCACGCGTGCTGGATGCGTGTGCCGCGCCCGGCGGCAAGTCGGCGCACCTGCTGGAGCGCGACCCCGGCCTGCGCCTGCTGGCGCTGGACATCGACCCGCGCCGGCTCAAGCGCATCAGCGATACCTTCGCCCGCACCGGAGTGGGCGAACACGCCCAGGTGCGCGCGGCCGACGCCACCGACCCGGCCAGCTGGTGGGACGGCGAACCCTTCGATGTGATCCTGCTCGACGCGCCCTGTTCGGCCACCGGCATCATCCGCCGCCAGCCCGACGTGCTGCTGCATCGCCGCGCCACCGACATTCCGGCGCTGGTCGGGTTGCAGGCCCGCCTGCTGGATGCGTGTTTCGGCATGCTCGCCCCCGGCGGCACCCTGCTGTACGCGACATGCTCGATCCTGCGCGAAGAGAACCAGTTCCAGGTCGAGGCCTTCCTGCAGCGCACCCCGCGGGCGGGGTTCCTGCCACTGGGTGACGCCTACGGCCACGATTCCTGGGCCGGTCGCCAGCGCCTGCCGGGCGAACACGGGGCTGACGGCTTCTTCTACGCGCGTCTGCTGAAGAAGGGGTGATCCTGCCCGGTTAGAATCGCGCCATGCTGAAAACACGCGAATCCCGGGAATTCTGGTTGCTGGCCCTGATGGCGCTGCTGGTGCTGGGCGCCGGGCTGGGCATGCGCGACCCCTGGCCCTCCGACGAGCCGCGCTTCGCGCTGGTCGCCAAGCAGATGGTGCTGAGCGGGGACTGGCTGTTCCCGCACCGCGGTACCGAGCTTTACTCGGACAAGCCGCCCATGCTGATGTGGCTGCAGGCCACCCTGTACACGTTGCTGCGCGACTGGCGGGTGGCGTTCCTGCTGCCCACGCTGCTGGCCTCGCTGGGCACGCTGGCGTGCGTTTACGACCTTGGCCGGCGCTTGTGGACGCGCAAGGTGGGGCTGTATGCCGCCTGGGCGCTGCTGTTCGCGGTGCACTTCACCTTCCAGGCCAAGAAGGCGCAGATCGACCCGCTGGTGGTGTTCTTCATCACCCTGGCCAACTACGGGCTGCTGCGCCACCTGCTGTGCGGGCCGGCCTGGCGCTGGTGGTGGCTGGGCTGGTTCGCGGCCGGGCTGGGGGTGATCACCAAGGGCGTGGGCGTGCTGGCCTTGTTCATGCTGGTGCCGGCGCTGGTCGCGGTGGCGCTGGGCTGGCCGCGCGTGCGCCTGGACCTGCGCAACTGGCGGTTCTGGCTGGGCCCGCTGGCGTTCGCGCTGGCCGTGGCGCTGTGGCTGGTGCCGATGGTGCTGGCCGCCACCAGCAGCGGCTCGGCCGAGTACCGCGCCTACATGAACGACATCCTGTTCCGGCAGACCGCCAAGCGTTACGCGCAGTCCTGGGACCACCACCAGCCCTGGTGGTACTTCCTGGCCACCATGCCGTCGATGTGGATTCCCGCTTTCCTGCTGGTGCCCTGGGCGATTCCGGCGTGGTGGCGGCGCCTGCGGCGACGCGACCCCCGCTACCTGCTGCTGCTGGGCTGGTGGCTGCTGATCGTGCTGTTCTTCTCGATCCCGCACGGCAAGCGTGACGTCTACATCCTGCCGGCGCTGCCGATGTTCTGCCTGGCGCTGGCGCCGCTGCTGCCCGGGCTGCTGCGCCGGCGTGACGTGCAGTGGGTGCTGGGCGGGTTTGCCGCGTTGCTCACCCTGGCCCTGCTGGGCGTGGGCGTGGCCATGCTGGGGGGCGAACCGGGCTTCGAGCGCAGGTGGATCCTGGAGCGGGGCATCGACACGTCGGTGACCGCCGCGCTGGGATGGGTGGGCATCGCCCTGGGCAGCTGGGGCGTGGTCAGCCTGCTGTTCACCGGCCCACGCCGCTTCCACCTGGCGGTGATGTCGATCCTGGCGCTGGCCTGGGTGGCCTATGGCCTGGTGGGCTACCCGCTGTTCAATGATTCGAGTTCGGCACGGGGGCTGATGCACCAGGTAGGCGAGCGGATCGGCCCGGAAGGAGAACTGGCGCTGGTCGGCTGGAAGGAGCAGAACCTGCTGATGTCCGACCGCCCGGTGCGGACCTTTGGTTTCAAGCGGCGCTGGTATCTGCAGCTGCAGGACGGCGTGACCTGGCAGGCCGAGGCGCCTGAACGGCGCTGGCTGCTGGTGCAGCAGGCGGCGCTGCTGGCGTGCGTGGACCGCAGCCAGGCCGAGCGGGTGGGCGTGGCCAACCGGCGCGGCTGGTGGCTGGTGCCGGCGCGGGCCTTTGTTGGACCGTGCGAACCCAGTGCGGTGGACCTGGCCCGGATCCGCCGGGAGCAGGGCAAGGAAGACGGGGAGGAGTAGCCGCGCGCTCATGGATCATTCCCGACCGATCAGCCACAATGCCGACCGCTCTGCCCTACTCGCACCGAACGTGAACAACCCGCTTTCCCGTCCTGCCGGCGTCAACCCAATCCTGGCGTGGTTGTTCACCGGGGCGCTGGGGCTTTCGCCGGTGCTGCTGATGTCGACCATGGACGGGGGCAGCGCGGGCTATTACGGGCTGGTGCTGCTCAGCTTCATCGTGCTGGCCTGGGTACGCCGCCCGACGCAGGGCGCACGCTGGTGCGACAACCGCCGCGACTACCTGTGGATGGTGGCGGGCATGGCCGTGATGCTGCTGGGGGTGCTCACCAGCCTGGTGGTGCACGGCATCTGGAAGGGGTCGGAAGTCGAAAAAGCGGTGCGCTTCCTCAGCGTGGGCTTGATCCTGGCCGCCGCGCTGCGGATTCCGCGCCACACCCTGGCGCACGCCTCGCTCGGCCTGCTGGGAGGGATCTGGTACGCGGTGATCAACGTGGCCTGGCTGGTGCTGAGCACCGGCGAACGCCCGGCGACCCGGCAGTTCAACGCGGTCACCTACGGCGACCTGACCCTGCTGTTCTCGATGATCGCCTTCCTGCTGCTGGGCCTGCGCATCACCCGCTTCCGCCGCACCGAATTCGCGCTGAAGCTGGTCAGCGGCATCGCCGGGATCGGCGCGTTCCTGGCGACCCAGACCCGCGGCGGCCTGTTGGCCATTCCCTGTTTCCTGTTCATCGCCATGCTGGTCCAGGGTCGGCGCATGACCCGCCTGAAGCTGCTGGCGGCGGCGGTGCTGCTGGGCATGGCCGGGCTCATCGTGGCCAGCGACGCTTCGATGCGCGAGCGCATCCACCTGGGGGTCAGCGAATACGACCAGTGCCAGGTGGCCCACCTTTCCGACACCTCGGTGTGCATCCGCCTGCAGCTGTGGAGCGCGGCCGGGCACATGATCCGCAGCGAACCGGTGTTCGGCATCGGCGGCGGCGACCGCTTCCGCGAAGAACTGGCCAAGCTGGCCGAGTCCAAGCAGGTCACCCCCACGGTGGCACGCGACTTCGGTGAAACCCACAACGACCTGCTGTACTTCCTGGCCACCTACGGGGTGCTCGGTGGACTGGGGCTGGTGCTGCTGTACATCGCACCGGGCTGGCTGTTCGCGCGCCGCCTGCGGCTGGACATGACCGACCGGCCCACCCGCCTGTTCGCCGGTGCCGGCCTGATGATCTGCGTGGGCTTTGCGGTGTTCGGCATCACCGAGATGATGTTCCGCGACATGCGTACCGCCTCGTTCTACGCCACCTGGATCGCGTTCTTCCTGGCCCTGTCGGACCCCCTGCGCCTGCGCACCAGCACCGACCGGTAGAGCCGACGTGTAGAGCCGAATGTTAGTCGGCTGCCCCACCCAACACCGCAGCATAACTGGCTTCAGTCAACGCACTGAACGTCTCCAACCCGAACGCGTCCACCGCATGCGCGCGCGCGGCCTGGCCAACGGCCGGCAATGTCTGCCGCTGCTCATACAGCGCCTCCACCTGCGCGGCGATGGCTGCCACGTCGCGCACCGGCACGATCCAGCCGGTGCGTCCGTGTTCGATGTTCTCCGGCAACCCGGCGTAGTCGCTGACCATCACCGGCTTGCCCATCGCCATCATTTCCCGGCAGGCGAAGGAGATGGTTTCCACGTCGTAGGACAGCACGAAGCCGGCATCGCCACTGGCCACGAACGGACGGATATCGTCCAGCAGGCCGGCGAAGTGGACCTGCGCGGCCACCCCCAGCTGCTCCACTTCGGCCACCAGGCGCGGGTCCGGGTCGCGCCCGGCCACGGCCATGTGCACCTTGCCGTGCAGCGGTGCGGGCAGGCGGGCGATCGCGCGGGCCAGGTCGATCCAGCCCTTGTGGCCGTCGGTACCGGCGTTGCTCACCAGCACCAGCGCCTCGGGGTCGTGCGTCCAGCGCGCGCGCAGCGCCGCCCCCGCGGCGGCGTCGACCGGGGCGAAACGCTGCAGGTCCACGCCATTGCGCACCACGTCGATCGGGCAGCGCCGGTACGGGCTGTCCAGCAGCATCTGCCGGGTGTGTCCGGACACGGCAATGACCCGGTCGGTACCCCAGCGTGCACGCACGGCGTTGCCGAACGTGCGGGCCGATTTGCTGTTGTGCTTGGTGAACACCAGCTTGGGCCGGTGGCTCAGCCCGGCCACCGCCTCCATGGCCACGCGATGGTCGCGCGCGCCATTGGCGTGGACGATGTCGATGCCATGCTGCTGGATCAACCCGCGCAGGGTGCGCAGGTCGGCCCACTGCTGGCCCAGCGTGGCCAGGCCGCTGCTGAAGCCGATCTCCACCGGCGTGGCGATGCCTTCGGCGCGGACCACGCGGATCACCCGGCTGTTGCCCGGCGCCGCCATGAACAGCTGGTGCCGGGGCGACAGCGCACGCGCCAGCGAGGCCAGGTAGGTGGTGTGGCCGCCGCCATCGCCGGCGTGGAAATTGGTGTAGAGGATCTTCATGGGGGCCTTCGGCAATACGCCCCCAAAGTCTGACATACCCGTGTTCAGGGAGTGTCGCCACCGTCCCGTGGCGGGTCGCTGACCGGCTGTCCCTGCTGCAGCATCCACAACATGATGGTCTTCTGGCGCACGTAGTTGGCGCGCACGTAGGCATACACCAAGCCATGCCAGCCATCGCGGAAGCCGCCGCGCAGCAGCAGCCCCCGCCAGAAACGCCACGCCGGGGCCAGCACCAGCTTGGCCAGCGTGGCGCGCTTGCCGCGCGCGAACTCGTGCTCGGCCATCATCCGCGCATAGCGCTGGGTCTTGGCCAGCTGCTGCTCCAGCGAGCGGTACGGGTAGTGGATCAGGTCGCCGCGCAGGGTGCCCACGCTGCCATCCACGCTGGCCGCCTCATGGATCTCGCGCTTGCCGCGCCAGCCGCCGTGGCGGCGGTCGAACAGCCGCAGCACCCGGTCCGGGTAAGCGTTGCCATGGCGCAGGAACTTGCCGAAGTACTCGGAAAGGCGGGCGAAGCGGTAACCGTGGTGGCCGGTGAAACCCGCCGCCTGGGCGGCGAGGATCGCCATGCGCAGCTCATCGCTGACCCGCTCGTCGGCATCCAGGCACAGCACCCAGTCGTGCGCGGCCTGTGCCACGCAGAATGCCTTCTGGCTGCGGAAGCCGTCGAACGGACGTTGCAGCACCCGGGCCCCGGCGGCCGTGGCGATGGCGACGGTGGCATCGGTGGAATAGGAGTCCACGACGATGACCTCGTCGCAGAAGGCCAGCGACGCCAGGCAGTCGCCGATGCGGTCGGCTTCATTGAACGCGATAATGCAGCCCGTAATGCGAGGCCGTTCAACGGGAGCGGTCGTGGAGGACATGATGGCCGAGTACCTGCTGTTTGCGACGGAGCGCTATGCGCTGCCTATTCTCGCCCCGTTGGCCCAGGCGTTGCACGCCTCCGGTCAATCGGTGTCGGCGTGGTTCGCCGACGGGGCGGCCGGGGCCAGCCTGCCGGGCGTACCCAACGTGGGCCTGCAACAGGCGCTGGCGCTGCGGCCGCGCGCGGTGTTCAGCGCGGCCAACTGGGTGCCGCCGTTCATTGCCGGGGCCAAGGTGCAGGTGTTCCATGGCTTCAACGTGCAGAAGCGCGACAGCGCCCGCGGCCACTTCCGCGTGCGGGGGTTGTTCGACCTGTACTGCACGCAGGGCCCGGCCACCACCACCCCGTTCCGCGAACTGGCCGCGCGCGAAGGCCACTTCGCCGTGGCCGAAACCGGCTGGCCCAAGCTCGACCCGCTGTTCCTGGACGACGGCGGCGCCAGTGCGGCGCTGCGCGCGCCCGCGCAGGGGCGACCGGTGATCCTGTTCGGCTCCACCTTCACCGAGCGACTCAGCGCGGCCCCGCACCTCTACGAGCAGATCGCCGGGGACATCGCACGGGGCGGCCACTACTGGCTGCTGACCCTGCACCCCAAGTGCCCGCCGGCGTTGTTCGCGCGCTACCGCGCACTGGCCGGCGCCAACGCCGCCTTCATCGAACCGGAACAGGTGATGGCTGCGCAGCGCGCCGCCGATGTGCTGGTGTCGGACACCTCCTCGATCGTCTCCGAGTTCGTGGTGCAGCACAAACCGGTGGTGACCTTCCGCAACCGCGTCCCGCAGCCGCACATGATCGACTTCGACGATCCCGCCCAGCTGCCGGCGATGCTGGCACGCGCGCTGCACCCGGAGCCGGCGTTGATGGCAGAGATCCGTCGCTACGCCGACGACATCCACCCCTGGCGCGACGGCCGCTCCAGCGAGCGCGTGATCGCCGCCACCGAGGATTTCCTGGCAGGCGAGATGGGCACCCTGAAGCGCAAGCCGTTCGGCGCGTGGACACGCGGCCTGCAGATCCGCAGGGACCTGGGCTATTGGGGCCCATCAAAGCGATAACTGAAGCCGACGTTCTCCAAGCGCAGCATTGAGCTGTTCAAACACCCCGCGCGCCTCAGCCTCCGGCAGATACCGCAGGCACAGCGCGATGCTGCCGCTGGCCCCGGCCGTATCCAGCCATACGCTGGACGTGCCCAGCCAGCGGTCGAGCGGCGAGCGGCCCAGCCGCAGCGACTGCAGCTTGTCCAGTTCGGCAAACCGCCACCAGCGCTGCCACCAGCCACCGCGCACCGCCACGTAACGCGCGTCCAGGTGGTAGCCCATGCGCGCCATGGTGCGGTGCGCGCGCAGCGCCGACCACGGCAGCCACGCCAGCACCAGCGCGCCCCACGGCCCCACTTCCCACACCGCACCGGCGGCCAGCAGCGGCACGATCACCAGCGCCGGCAGGCACAGTCGCCACCAGCCGCGCTGCGGCACCGGCCGCCACTGCGCCGGCGGCCACTGCAGCTGTGGCAACAGGTGCCGCACCAGCGCATCGCACGCCTCCGGTGTGGCCAGCGGCGCCAGCTCGCGCAGGTCGCGGCGCTCGCCGTCGTTGGCAACGCCCGCGGCGATGTCGATGCGCAGGTGGCGGCGCCGGAACCAGCGCTGCAATGCCGTTTCCCGCAGCGTCCAGGCCTGGATGCGGCGGCGTGCCACGCTGGTGCGCATGCGCGTGAGCAGCCCACTGGCCACCGTCAGCCGGCGCTCGTGTTCGGTCAGGCGGAAGCCGTAATAACGCAGCAGCGCCATCACCACCGAGAACACCCGCAGCATCGCCCAGAACCCGGCCACCAGCACCACCGCGGCCACCGCCCAGACCCAGGTGGCCGGGTGCAGCGTATTTGCGTAGCCGAAGGCCTGGCGCCCGCCGTACTCGATGGCCTCGTCCACCGCGCCGCGCGGGAACAGCTGGTAGGACGCACCGAGGGCGGCCAGCACCACCACCCAGCCCCGGTTGGACAGCAGCCCGATCCGGACCACGTCGGCGGTGCCCAACTGCAGCAGTACCTCATCAGCCGGCGTGGCGACCGGCACTTCGCTGACCTGGCCGATGTCGCCCACGCCAGCGGCGACCGCCTGCTGCCCGCGCTGGCGCACCAGCTGTTCCAGTGCCAATGCCTGGTCGAGCCGCAGCACGCGCATTTCCGCTTCCGGGCGATTGCCACCGGCCGATTCCAGGCGCAGTTCGGCCACCCCGAACAGCCTGTGCAGCGGGTTCTGGTGCACCACCACGTTGTGGATGCGTGCGAAGGGAATCTCGCGCCGATTGCGTGAAACCACCCCGCTGCGCACGCTGATCGCGTCGCGGCCGATGCGGTAGTGGAAGGTGAGGTACTGCAATATCGAGACCGCCACCAGCACCACGATCACCACCAGCGCGGCCAGGTTCGACCACATCTGCTCGTCGTCGCTGTCGCCACGGCCGCCGAACACCAGCAGCGCCACCAGCGGCAGCAGGAACTGGCGCAGCTGCATCAGCAGCACGAACAGCCACGACCAGGGATGCAGGCGCTGGTCGGGGGCGCCGTCGTCAGCCAAGGGCGTGCTCACAGGGCGTCGTCGTCCTGGTCCAGCTGTCGCCCCAGCGTATCGCGCAGGCGCTCGGCATCGGCCTGGTCCAGCCCGGCCAGCGACACCGCACTGAAACGGCTGCCGGCGGTATGCACCACCAGGGTGGACAGCCGCGCGGTGCGTTCGATCGGGCCACGGCGCAGGTCCAGGTGCTGCACGCGCGACAGCGGCACCTGCGTTTCCAGCTGCCACATCAGGTCACGGCGCACGCCCAGCCCCTGCGCATCCAGCCGCCACCAGGTGCGGCGCTGCCGGCGGAAACCGAAGACGCCGCCGATCAGCGCGCCGGGAAGCAGCATGGCCGGTCCCGCGATCCAGCGCATCGGCAGGTCGAAGACCACCCACAGCGTGCCGAGCACGCCCCCGATGAAGATTGCACCGGTGATGGCACCGGCCACGCCGGCAATGGTGGCCGCGCGCAGCGGCAGCGGCTGCCACGTGCCCTGGTCGGGCAGGGGTGGCGGGGACGGCAGCGGGGCAGGGGACGGGTCGGACAAGGCAAGCGCTCGGCAGGAGGAAACATGCCGGGCGTCCACGTCAGGTCGGCTGCGCCCGTTGCGCAGACGGTAGCAGGTTGGCGCGGGCTATTGCGCGGCCTGGATCAGCGCATCCACGTCCAGCAGGTGGCCGGCGCGTTCGGCCTTGGTGCGCAGGTAGTGCTCGTTTTCGGCGGTGATGTCGCCGGTCACCGGCACACAGTCCACCACGTCGATCCCGGCATGGCGCAGGCGCTGGGCCTTGGTCGGGTTGTTGCTGAGCAGTTGTACGCGCTGTACGCCCAAGCCCTGCAGCATCGCCACCGCGCTGCCATAGCGGCGCTCGTCGGCGCCGAAGCCCAGCTGTGCATCCGCATCGATGGTGTCCAGCCCATCGTGCTGGTAGCCGTAGGCCCGCATCTTCGCCGCGATACCGGTGCCGCGGCCTTCCTGGTCCAGGTACAGCAGCACGCCGCCGCCCAGTTCCTTGAGCTTGCGCAGGCCGCGCCGCAGCTGGTCGCCGCAGTCGCATTTTAGCGAGCCGAACAGGTCGCCGGTGAGGCAGGAGGAGTGCACGCGTACCGGCACCACGCCGCCCAGGTCCGGGGTGCCCACGATGATCGCCACCTGGTCGCGCTGGGCCACGCCGCCGCGGAACACGGCAAATTCGGTCATGCCCACCTCGCGCAGCGGCACCGGCGAACGCGCCACCAGCTCGTACGCATGCGCGGCCTGTTCGGCGCCCTGCGCCAGGTCGCACAGCGCGACCTGCGCGCAGCTGTCGAACCGGGTATCGCCCGGTGCCAGCAGCACCCCGACCATGGCCGGCAGCAGCAGGCCCAGCCGCGCGATTTCCACCGCACCCTCATCCAGCGCCTGGCCGGCCGTCCAGCCGGCGGGCATCGGCTTGGCATCGCGCAGGTAGCTGAGCGAGGGCAGGGCGTCGAAATCGACCCCGGCCAGCGGCACGCGCGCACCATCTTCGGCGGCCACGCCCAGCACCCGCGCGCGGGTGGCGGTCAGGAACAGGTAGTGCTGCCCGGCGGCCACCTCGGCAAAGGCGCTGTAGCTGCTGCGGGTACTGCTGTCCAGGGCGATGAACGCCAGGCGCTGGCCATGGCTGTCGTCGATCACCACCGGGCGGCCGGCACGCAGTTCGGCCACCGCGCGCTCGCAGCGGATCGCGGCCGGATCGCCGAACGGGAAAGGAGCAGCTGGGGTCATGGCAGGGGCCGTGGGGGACATCGTGGTTTCACAGTGGGGTCGGAAGGCACCGATTCAATCGTGGCCGGCGCGACGCAGCGTCGCATCGATGCGACCGCGGCCGGTACGGCAACGCTTAGTGAGGATGTTCCTCGGTGGCGTAAGGGTCCACTTCATCGCTTTCGGGCGGGCGCAGCGTGTAGCGTTTGTAGGTCCACTGGTACTGCGCCGGGTCGCGGCGGGCGATCGCCTCGATCCCTGCGTTGAGTGCACTGGCGGCGGTGCGCGGGTCAGGATCGGCCACGGCGGCGTCGGCCGGCGTGATGTGCAGGGCGAACTGCATGCCCGGCCCGGTGCGTTCGCACCACCCGTACAGCACCGTGGCTCCGGTACGCTCGGCCAGCCGGTTGACCAGGGTCATGGTCAGCGCCTCCACCCCGAAGAACGGGGCGAACACACCATCGCCAGCCTTGGGCTGCTGGTCCGGCAGGATGCCGGTGGCGCCGCCGTCCTTGAGTACCTTGAACAGCTGGCGCACCGCCGGCCCTTCGGCGCGGACCTGCTGCACGTTGTTGCCGCCGCGGACCAGCTGCAGGAATTCGTCGCCCACCGCTTCATCGGGCGCCTTGTAGACGATGGCGATGGGGCCGCGCGAGGCCAGCCACTGGTTGAGCAGCTCCCAGTTGCCGTAGTGCGGGGCGGCCACGATCACGCCCTTGCCGCTGGCCAGCGCCGCGTCGTACAGCGCCTCGCCATGGCGTTCGGTCAGCAGGGCCAGGTTCTGCTCGCGCGGACGGGTCCACAGGCGCAGGGTTTCCACCGCCTGCAGCGCGGTCGAGCGCAGTACCGCCTTGTGCAGGGCCGATCGCGCCTCGGCCGACAGCTCAGGGTAGGCCAGCTCCAGGTTGCGGCGGGTCACCCGGCTCTCGCGGGCGTTCAGGGTGATCCACAGCCAAGCCAGCGCGTGGGCGAAGCCGCGCAGCCAGGACCAGGGCAGGCGGGTGAACAGGGCAGCGGCGCGATAGGCCAGGCGGGCAGTGGTTTGCGGTTTCATCGGGGCAAAGTCTAGCCGGTGCGTGCGCCCAACCCCTAAGGTAGGGCGCCATGTTTACCGGAAATGCCCGCCATGCTTGTCCTCATCCAGCGCGTTACCCAGGCCAGCGTCACCGTCGACGGGGCCGTGGTTGGCCAGATCGGCCCGGGCCTGCTGGCCCTGGTGGGCATGGAGCCGGGCGATACCGAGGCCCAGATCACCCGGATGGCCGATCGTCTGCTGGGTTACCGTGTGTTTGCAGATGAGACCGGAAAAATGAACCGATCCCTGGGGGAGACAGGGGGCGGGCTTCTGCTGGTGAGCCAGTTCACGTTGGCGGCCGATACGGCCAGTGGCATGCGACCGGGCTTCAGCACCGCCGCACCGCCGGCCGAGGCTGAACGTGGATTCAACAGATTGGTGGAGATCTGTCGTCAAAAGCACGTTTCGGGGGTGGAAACCGGGCAGTTCGGCGCCCATATGGTTGTCAGCCTGATCAACGATGGTCCGGTGACCTTCCTGCTCAGACCCTGACCCCGGGACCACCGCCCGGGCCCGAGGGGCGCTGGGCTGGTATAATGCTAGGTTCTATTCCCTATCCCTGCCGGTGGCGCGAGCACTACATGGCCAACGAACGTCCTGCCCAGCAAAACGACATCAAGCTTCTGATCAGCAAGGGCCTGGAACAGGGCTACCTGACCTACGCCGAAGTCAATGACCACCTGCCCGACGACATTGTCGACCCGGAGCAGATCGAAGACATCATCGGCATGATCAACGGCATGGGCATCGATGTCCATGAAGTGGCGCCCGATGCCGAAACCCTGCTGCTCAACGACGGCAACACCGGTAACCGCGAAGTCGATGACACCGCGGCCGAAGAAGCTGCCGCCGCGCTGAGCGCACTCGACACCGAAGGTGGCCGCACCACCGACCCGGTGCGCATGTACATGCGCGAAATGGGTACCGTCGAGCTGCTGACCCGCGAAGGCGAAATCGCCATCGCCAAGCGTATCGAAGAAGGCCTGGGCCAGGTCCAGGCCGCGCTCGGCACCTTCCCGGTGTCGGTGGAATCGCTGCTGTCCGATTACGAAGCGCACAAGGAAGGCAAGAAGCGCCTGGCCGAAGTGATCGTCGGATTCAACGATTTGGTGGAAGAAGTCCCGGCCCCGGTCGTGGCCGAAGACACCAGCGACGACGCCGACGCGGAAGCCGATGAAGACGAAGACGACGGCGACGACGTCGAGGAAGAAGCCGGCCCGACCGGTCCGGATCCGGAAGAAGTCGCCCGTCGCATGGCCGACCTGGCTGCGGCCTACGCCGCCTTCAAGAAGGCAGCGGCGAAGCCCGACCGCAAGCCGCTGGCCAAGCTGCGCGACGACATGGCCGCGATCTTCGTCACCCTGAAGCTGCCGTTGCCGCTGACCGACGTGCTGGTCAAGCAGCTGCGCGACGTCATGGCCGACATCAAGGGCCACGAGCGCCGCGTGCTGAACCTGGCCACCGTGACCGCCCGCATGCCGCGCAAGGACTTCATCCGTTCCTGGGAAGGCAACCAGACCAACCTGGAATGGGTGGAAGACGCACTCAAGCGCAAGCAGAAGTGGTCCTCGGCCCTGCGTGACGTGAAGGACCAGATCATTGCCGAACAGCAGTCCACCATCGACATCGAGAAGAGCACCTCGCTGGAGCTGGAAGAGCTGAAGGAAATCAGCCGGGCCATGGCCTACGGCGAAGCCAAGGCGCGCAAGGCCAAGAAGGAAATGGTCGAGGCCAACCTGCGCCTGGTGATCTCCATCGCCAAGAAGTACACCAACCGTGGCCTGCAGTTCCTCGACCTGATCCAGGAAGGCAACATCGGCCTGATGAAGGCCGTGGACAAGTTCGAGTACCGCCGCGGTTACAAGTTCTCCACGTATGCGACCTGGTGGATCCGCCAGGCCATCACCCGTTCGATCGCCGACCAGGCGCGCACCATCCGTATTCCGGTGCACATGATCGAAACGATCAACAAGTTGAACCGCATTTCCCGCCAGATGCTCCAGCAGTACGGCCGCGAGGCCACGCCGGAGGAGCTGGCCAAGGAAATGGACATGCCGGAAGACAAGATCCGCAAGGTGATGAAGATCGCCAAGGAGCCGATCTCGATGGAAACCCCGATCGGCGACGACGAGGATTCCCATCTGGGCGACTTCATCGAGGACACCAACGTGGAGTCCCCGATCGAGAACACCACCAACATCAACCTGTCGGAAACCGTGCGTGACGTGCTGGCTGGCCTCACCCCGAGGGAAGCCAAGGTGCTGCGCATGCGCTTCGGCATCGACATGAACACCGACCACACCCTCGAGGAAGTGGGCAAGCAGTTCGACGTCACCCGCGAGCGCATCCGCCAGATCGAAGCCAAGGCGCTGCGCAAGCTGCGTCACCCGAGCCGATCGGAGCAGCTGCGCAGCTTCCTGGATATCGATTGATTTCCAGGTTGTCGCGTAAATGAAAAACCCCGCTTCGGCGGGGTTTTTTCTTTTTGGTTGTCAGACTGACGGAAATGTCCGGACGGGTAGGGTCGGTTCCCAAACGACCGCCGAGCCCGCCCATGGGCACGGCAAAGCTGACCCTGACCGAAGACCGCTTGTGCCCAGGCCGGCGCTTTGCCGGGCCTATCGGGCCGTTGGCGCCATGTCGCATTGGCGACATCAAGCGGGCCACGGGCCCGAACGATCGCAAAAGCGCTGGAGTGGGGCGTAGCCCGTCCTGCTTCCGCCCGTCCCCAGTAGCAAGCCCTACTTCGCCTCCACTACACTGTGCAACCGCACAGGGCCTATAGCTCAACGGTTAGAGCAGAGGACTCATAATCCTTTGGTTCCAGGTTCGAATCCTGGTGGGCCCACCACATCCGAGCGCTGATAGCGATGTTGACCAGGTATTGGCCGGGTAAGCTGCCGCAATGATCAGACCCCTCACCGTAGTTGAGATCCAGGGCCGAAGTGAGCAGGGCATGACGCGCCCATTTCACTGCCGCTGCGATGACGGCAACCTTTACTTCGTCAAAGGGCGCGCGGCAAGCCAGCGCAGCCTGATCTGCGAATGGCTTGGCGGCAATCTCGCTAAGGCTTTCGGTCTGCCGATTCCGGAATTCACGATCGCACAGGCAGCCCCCGAGCTTCTGGAACTGCACCCGGAAGGCCGAGACCTGGGGTCTATGCCTCTGTTTGCCTCGCGGAAGGTAGAACACGTGCAGGAGTTCAGCATTTCCCACTTGCAGCAGGTGGATGACTGTCTGCAGCGCGATGTGCTGGCTTTCGACTGGTGGATCAACAATGGGGATCGCACCCTTACGGCCTACAGCGGGAACCCCAATCTGCTGTGGAGTACCGAGGCGCGCAAGCTCGTCGTCATTGATCAGAACTTAGCCTTTGATCCGGACTTTGACCCTGCTACGTTCAGTGTGACCCACGTCTTTGCAGGCCAGATAGACCTTTTGAATCAAGATCTTATAGAACCTCAGCGTCTACGCGAATTGTGCGGTCGGGCGCTGGCGGTTTGGGCCGATGCCTGCAAGAATGTCCCTCAAGAGTGGCAGTTCGTGGATGAAGAGCAGACCGTACCCACCAACTTCGATCCAGATGCTGTTCTTGCCCTGTTGAATAGATACTCCCATGAGGACTTCTGGAGGATGACTCCATGGCTCCGACCCTGACGAATCCTGTTCCCTGCCAGTACGCAATCATTCGCTTTCTGCCTTACGCGGAAACGGGCGAGTTTGCCAATGTCGGCGTGGTGCTGGCCTGTCCGGCAACGGGCTACTTTGACTTCCGCCTGGTTCCCACCCGAAAAACCGGTCGCATCCGCGGCTTCTTTGAGCAGTTGGATCTGAAGATCTATCGCGACGCTCTGACCTACATGGGGGAGGAGCTTGAGCGCCTCCGCGCACTAGCTGCCAATGTCGCCATAGGCAATAAGGAAGCTGTGCGCCAACTGTTCATCGGATTGGTGCATCCACGTGAGACTTTGCTGCGATTCGGTGAAACCCGGGTCGTGATGGCAGAGGACCCTGATGCAATGCTCGGCCAGTTGTTCGCCAGGATGGTCGAGCGTGATTTCGCAAACAAGGATTATCACGACAAGTTGGTCGAGCGAGGGGTTCGCGAGCTGCTGCGCAAAGCAAACCTTCGGATGTATTTCAACGAAGCAGTAATCGGCAACGAAGATCTGCACCTGAACGTCCCGTTTGCTCACAAGCGTGGTGAGGATGTGCACCTTGCGATCAAACCCCTCGACCTCGCAAAGGATGAAGCCAGCAGAGTCTTCGATACCGGTGGTCGTCTTGTCGACCGCATCCAGCGTCTCAAGAAGCACAATCTTTTGCCGCCCGATATGCTGGTTGCTGTCCAGCGGCCCGACGGTAATGACCAGCGCATCTTGGGAGCCATTGATGAGATCGAAGGTGATCTGAGAAAGGCGGGTGTAGAAGTGGAGCGTGCGGACAACATTCGCGCCATCACCGAGTTTGCTAAGGCGGCTGCCCTTCACTGATTGCGTCGACCAGTGCGTCGCAAAAGACCATCGACTACGGAATGCAGAGCACGCTTCCAGCTTGCCGTTGATGCGCTGCGCACAGTATGAGGCGCAGCGCGTTGACTCGCCTGTCTCCCAGCGTGAGCATGGCATCGTCACCGCAATATCGGTGGCCGGGATTTGCAGCCCGAAAAGCGAGGCGCATCAGCGCCCACCCCGTTGCAGGGCGCTGGATCTCAACTCAACTGAGGAATCCCGCCATGTCATCCGAAAATCTCACCGCGCCTACGCGCACATCCGTCGACTTCACGCACTACTTCGGCCAGATCGCCGATACCCTGGAGTTGGGGAGCTCCACCTGGCTTACGTTCGAAGAACATCTGGCTGCCAACGACACGCCGTTCGAGGCGATTACGCTCAGCGATGTCATTGGTGCCATTCACTCCACCCGCAGCGCACACCCTCACGCACCGGGTACCTTGGTCAACCGGTTGATCGGCGTGGACGATGTAACCAGGACGGATCTGTTCCGGGTCATCCGCGAGCTGCTGCGCATCTATGATCTGCGTATTGTCGAACTGCTGGCACTCATCGACATCCTGGAACATTGCCCGGGAACCGTGGAAGATCTGACCATCAGGAACCTGCTGGCGTTGATCTCCGTTGTGGATGTCTACAACTCGCCGCTTACGCCCGCGGCTGTTACGGAGGCCACCAAGGCGGCTGCGGCGGTGCACTAGGGTCCTGCAGATGTCCGTGACTGCCCAGCTGGGGCGCGAATGATGGAAATGCGGCCCGCCCATGTTGTCGCGGGCTATGTGGAGAGTCGCCGGACCAACGGTCCGTCGCTACCGGTGGTGCTGCTACAGAACGTTCACAACTCGGGTTCCACACTGCCTCAGCCACTAGGGTAGTTCTGGAGATGGCTCATGCGTCGCATCAATGTCGCTTTGCTCGCTGCTGCCATCGCGGTCGCCGGAGCAGCGGGGTGTTCCCAGCAGAACCAGGAGGCACGCGAGAATGGTGTTCCTGTTGGCATGGCAAACCCGGCGTCCGAGTACTGCGTGAAACGCGGTGGCAAGGTCATGATCGAGAAGGACCGGGATGGCAACGAGCGCGGCATCTGCCACTTGCCGGACGGCAAACGGATCGATGAGTGGGAACTGTTCCGGCGGGACGCTCCGAAGAAGCCGAGCTAGAGTCCCGCGCCGCCAATCGGAAGGGGAGCTGGCTTCAGCCGGACCAACGGTCCGGCGCTACCCGTGCCTCACAACCGATGGTTGTGAGCGGCCTACTTGTTGTTCTTTCCGCCCTCTTTGGCCGCACGATCAATCGTATCGGCCACCACCTTCGGCTGGGTCATGAAGACGGCATGGCTCGCAGGCACTTTGGTGATCTGCGCATTGATGGCCACCCTTCTCGCCGCCGTGCAGCTGCTCCTGACCCGGTTTGCCGACTCAGCGCTGAGCCGGGTGCATGCCAGGCAGCGCAATCTGGTTTGCCGCACGGCGGTGCTCGATCACGCGGATCACCTCATAGTCGGTCTTGGCGCCGTTCTGGGTATGCCACTGGGTGACCTTGACCTCGCAGATCAGCACGTCGCCCTTTGAGAACGATGCCTCGTTGGCATCCACGGCGGAGTGGAACGCTGCATCGGAGATTCTTGCGTTGATGGTGTGGTTCCCATCTGACAGCCGCCACTTGTTGTCTTCCTTGAAGGCCAGCGAGACGATGGAGAACGCCATCGTCCGGGTGTCTTCCAGGAGTGGCTCGTCCGGACCGGTCGGCGCGCAGAAGTACCTGCGTTCTTCCTCCCGCACGATCAACGCGAATGAGTGGTCGTCACCCGCAGCGAATGTGTCGATTCCTTCCCGGTCCAGCGGCGCAAGAACACGGTCGAAGGCCTGGCGGACCGGAATATCGCGTAGCAGCACCAGCACCGGGTACTCCACCACCACGGCGTCCTCACCGGAATGAAGGGTGACCTGTCCTTCTTGCGTCATCTGGACGTGGGTGATCCTGCGCCCGTGCAGCCATTGCAGCACCTGGGCGACGCCGGTGTATCCCGTTTTCGCGGCCAGGCCCAGTGCGGTCAGTACCGCAGTGGCGTTGGCGATGGCGGTAATGCCCTCGCCAGCAAAGATGTCCTTCGCGGCCTGCAGCAAGCTGACGGATGTCGTGAAATCGACGCTGAAGCTGCCTGTCTTGAAAGAACCCTTTACATTGATCTGTGCCTTGGCGCGATCGCCCTGGAGTGCGCGCACGCTGGTGTCCAGAAGGTCGGCCATCGCCATCAAGGCAGGAGCCAGTTCCCTGGCATCCATCTCATGTGCAGCGAGCGCCGGGCCGTCATAGGTGATGCGGATCTGTGCCATGTCGTCCATGGTATCGCCCTGATTTCTGTCGGGTCACTCTGGGACGAGCGCGCCAGCATCGCCATAAGCGCTTACCCTGCGTTTGCGTAGGCAAAAAGAAGGCGCCGGATCTTCATCCGGCGCCTCGCGCAACACGGCGGCCATTGGCCGAACGCGACATTACTTCTGCTGCAGGAACGCCAGCAGGTCCTGGTTGACCTTGTCCTTGTGGGTCTCAGTCAGCCCGTGCGGCGCGCCCGGGTACACGATCAGCTTGGCGCCATTGATCTGCTTGGCTGACATGCGGCCGCCGACATCGATCGGCACGACCTGGTCGTCGTCGCCGTGGATGATCAGTGTCGGGACGTTGAACCGCTTCAGGTCCTCGCGGAAGTCGGTGGCCGAGAACGCGGCAACCGAGTCGTAGGTGTTCTTGATTCCGCCCAGCATGCCCTGCGCCCGCCAGGAGTCGATCAGCGCCTGGTTGGGCTTGGCACCGGGACGGTTGTAGCCATAGAACGGACCGCTTGCCACGTCGCTGAACAACTGCGCGCGGTTTTCAAGCTGGCCCTTGCGCAGGCCGTCAAAGACCTCGACCGGGACGCCGCCGGGATTGTCGGTGGTCTTGAGCATGAAGGGCGGCACCGCGCTGATCAATACGGCTTTTTTGACCCGGCCGGTGCCATGTCGGCCGATGTAACGCGCCACTTCGCCGCCACCGGTCGAAAAGCCGACCACCGTGATGTCTTTCAGGTCGAGCGTGTTGATCACCGTGGCCAGATCGTCGGCGTAGTGGTCCATGTCGTTGCCTTCCCACGGCTGGCTTGAGCGGCCATGGCCGCGGCGATCATGCGCGACCACGCGGTAGCCGTGGTTGGCCAGGAACATCATCTGTGCATCCCAGCTGTCCGAATCCAGCGGCCAGCCGTGGCTGAAGGTCACCACCGGGCCATCCTTCGGGCCCCAGTCCTTGTAATACAGCTGCACGCCATCGGCCGTGGTGATGGTGCTGGGGGTGTGGGCAATGGCGGTGACAGCGGCGGGGTTCACCGGTGCAGCGGCCTGCGCGGCGGCACCGGCCTGGACAGCAATGGCCAAGGCGGTGGTGGCCAGGGTACGGGTAAGCGTGTTCATCGGGTGGTCTCCTGCAGAGGGAAGGGGATGCGACAGGCGCTACATTGGACCCCTCGGGTGGACTCGGGATGGCTGAAAGTCCTTGAAATTTGACCGAGAGTACAAAGCGTCAACGAACTCAGAAGTCCCAGAACACCGGCACCCAGCGGAAGACGTCGCCATCGGCCGAGACGCGGCCGACCGACGGGAACGGCAGGTGGGTGGCCACCAGCATCTCGCCGGTACCGGCCAGTTCGTTGAGCAGGGTGATGCGCACCTGTGCGGCGCCTTCTGGATCGTGTTCGAACCCGTTGTGCCAGTTCGGCTGCTCGAAGCCCACTGCGAAAATGGCGTCACCGGCAAAGGTCAGTGCCTCGCCATTCGAGTTCAGGCGCACCACGCTGTGGCCGGGCGTGTGGCCGCCGGTGCGGTGCGCGGTGACGCCCGGCGCAATCTCGTGCACCTCGTCAAAGGTGCGCACGTAGCTGCCGTACTCGGCCAGGAAGTGGGTAGCGGTGGCGCGCAGCGCATCCGGGAAGCCTGGCGGCATGTTGGTGCGGGTGAAATCGGGCGCCTTCCAGAACTCCACTTCGGCGGCGGCCACGTGGATGCGCAGCTCCGGGTGCAGTTGTTCCTTCACGCCCTCCACCAGCAGGCCACCGATGTGGTCCATGTGCAGGTGGGTGATCACCACGTCGGTGATCTCGCCAAGGTTGATACCCGAAGCGCCCAGGCGCCGGATCAGCTGGCCGGCGCGCGGCAGGTTCAGGTCGGGGTCCATGCCCAGGCCGGCGTCGATCAGGATGTTGCGGTCCCCGCTGCGCACCACCATCACGTTCAACGCCCAGTCCAGCGCATCCGGCGGCAGGTACATCTCTTTGAACCACGGCGCGCGCTCGGCGGCGGAGACGTTGTGGCCCAGCATCTGGGTGGGCAACGGCAGCACGCCATCGCTGACCACCAGCACGTCGATATCGCCCACCTTGAGCGCGTACCGTGAGGGAACCAGTTCGTCGAGCGCGGGCGGGGGCGTGGCTACGGTGTTTTCCAGGGTGAACATGAGGAAATCTCCTTGGCGGGATCCACGGCAGGGGCGCCGTGCAGGATCAGCCTAGGGAAGGGCGCGCGCGGCCAGTAGATCCGGGCAAGGGCTCACACTGTTGCCGATCACGCAGCAATGGCGGCGCGTTTGGGGTGACGGCGAAACCACACGCGTGTGTCTAGACTGGGACCATGCCCGATCCCCCACCTGTCCGCCTGGCCGATATCAACATAGAGTCCTACATCTTCTTCGGTGCAGGCGCGGCGGTCGCGTGGCAGCTGGCCGACCCCGGCGTGGGGCGCGGCGTGGTCCGCCACAGCCAGACATTAAGGCGGCCGTTCTCAAGGCTGCGGGCCACCATGAGCTACATCTACGCGGTGTCGCTGGGTACGGACGAGGACCGGGCCAGCATTGCCCGCCATGTCAATCGCGCGCATGTGCCCGTGCAGGGCGAGGGCTACAGCGCATTTGATCGCGACCTGCAGTTGTGGGTCGCGGCAACGCTCTACCGCGGCGGGCTGGAGATGTACGAATTGTTCGTTGGCCCGGTGCCTGAAAGCAGCCGCGAACCGTTGTATCAAGAGGCGTGGGCCTTCGGTCGCACGCTGCAGGTGGCAGACGAGCAGTGGCCGCCTACGGCGGATGCCTTCGATGCGTGGTGGGAGAGCCGTCAGCCGGAGCTGCGCGTGGACGGGGAGGTCCGCGCCTATCTGCACGCCGTGCTGGGAAACGGCGCGCCGTGGTACCTGCGCCCGGCACTGCCACTGCAGGCGTTCGTCACCCGCGCATTGCTGCCACCGCACATAAGGCAGATGTTCGGCCTGCCGTGGACCGAAACAGACGAGAGGCGCTGGGCGCGCTTCCGGCGCTGGGCGCCGCGTCTGTATTGGCTGCAGCCACGCTGGTTGCGACACCTCCCGGCGCATTACTTCCTGGGCAAGTTGAGCCGGTAAAGGCCTGTATGACTGCTCCCCCATGAGCTGACGCCAGCAGCACTCGCCAGATTGACCCTAAGAGGTTGTTGTAGAACGTACTACGTTGATGGCAGGAGGTGCGTCGTGGCGATTACTGCCCTATCAAGTCGAGAGCTGAATCGGGATGTCACCAAGGCCAAGAAGGCCAGCAAGAATGGGCCGGTCTTCATCACTGATCGGGGCAGGCCTGCGCATGTACTGCTGAGCTTTGAGGATTACCAGCGCCTGGCCAGACAGCGTCGCAAGATCGCCGATGGCTTGGCGATGCCTGGCGCTGAAGATATTGACTTCGCTCCGCCCCGGGTCAGCTTGGCCATCAAGGCGGCTGAATTTGAATGATGTACGTCCTTGATACCAATGTCGTGTCCGAGCTTCGAAAAATCCGCTCGGGTAAGGCGGACGCGAACGTCATGGCATGGGCGGACAGCGTCGGAGCGACCAACAGCGCTGGTGCACGGCATGGCAGTGGTACTCCGCAACGTAGCGGACTTTGAATCGATCGGAGTTGCCTTCATCAACCCGTGGGAACCACTGGCCTAAAACGTCATTTGACGCGCCAGCCGAGGTGCAAGCACCCAGATGAGCGATTCATGGAAGCAGACGTGTCCCGGGAACGCTCTACTACGCCTTCGCCGTGTGTGGCGAGAAACCCCGAATGCAGTCGTTGGCAACGGGTTATGGCTGTATGAAGCAGAGAGGATGCGTTGCGGACGCGGGTTCGATTCCCGCCAGCTCCACCACATGTGCACCAGCCTTGGTGCCCAGCTGAAGGGGCTGCACTGGTTTCGACGTGGCGAGCAGTCAATGTGGACAGCCCGAGAGGCGACCGACGTAATCGGCGCAAACACTGTAATCGCCAATGCTGATTACTACGATCAGAACGAACAGGACACCCTGCTCGCAGCCTGATTCACGCAAGCGCACGTGATTACCGAACGCGCAACCACCCCGCCGGCAACGGCGGGGTGGCTTCATGCGTCAATTGGCATCAGAACTTCCAGCCCACCCGTGCGTAGTAGAACCCGCCGTTGAAGCCGTACGGTGAATGCACCGGGTACTCCGCACCTGCCACGCCGGACCACGGGTTCTTGGCCGGGGTGCGGTCGAACAGGTTCTGCGCGCCCAGGCTGAAGTACAGGCCCGAATCGAACTTCCAGCCCACTTCGGCATCCACGATCAACGCGCTGCCGCCGTAGATCGGCAGGCCGCCGTCCGCTGCGGAGATCACGCCGCTGTCCAGGTGATCCTCGTACCACGAGCTGTAGTAATTGAAGCGCAGGTTGGCGTTGAAGATCTGGCGCTGGTGATGAATGCTGAAGTAGCCCTTGGTCTTGGGCAGCGACTTCTCCAGCTTGTACACGCGCGCTTCGTCGATGAAGTCCGTGTTGAAGCGGTCGACCTCGGTCCGGTTCCAGTTGGCGGCCAGCGAGTACGTGGTGTCGCCCCCGAAGTGGGTGCTCTTGAAGCTGGTGACCAGGTCGACACCGGTGGTAGTGGTATCAAACGCATTGCCGAAGTAGGTCACCTGCGAGATCGAGGCCGCTTCCGGGTTGCCGCCGGCCACCAGCGCGGCACGTTCTTCCGGGGTCACCGCGAAGCTGGTGCTCAGCGCGATGCGGTCTTCGACCTTGATCTGGTAACCGTCCAGGGTGATCAGCCAATCGCCTTCGGTCCACACCGCACCCAGCGAAACGTTCTTCGACTCTTCCGGGGTCAGCGGCTGGGCGCCTTTGAGCTGGGCGATGGGATTGGTCGGCGGCAGGGTGGCGATGTCTTCCAGTGCGGTGCCACCGAACACGGTGCTGATCTGGCTGATGTTCGCCTGGCCGGGGGTCGGGGCACGGAAGCCGGTGTTGTAGGCACCGCGCAGCGCAAAGTGCTCGTTGAAGTCGAAGCGCGCGGTGACCTTGCCGTTGGTGGTGCTGCCGAACGAGTCGAAATCTTCGAAGCGCAGTGCGCCGGCCAGCAGCAGGCGCTCGGTGACCTGCGCTTCCAGGTCTGCATACGCGGCCCAGTTGCGGCGGTCGAAGGTACCGGCGGTACGCGTGCTGAACCCGTTGAAGCCGTTGGAGCCCAGCGCGAAGCCCTGTTCGGTCAGCGGACCGATCGCGGTGGACGGACCGTCGCCGGGACTGATCTCGAAGCTCTCTTCGCGCCACTCGGCACCCATGGCCAGGCGCAACGGTTGGCTGGTGAAGCTGGTGGCGATATCACGGCTCACGTCGATGTTGGCGCTCTTCTCGGTCTGCGTATTGCCGCCGGGGCGGAAGTACAGGCCGGCCGGCTGGTCCGGGCCGAGCGAGGCATTGACGGTGTTGTAGATGATGAACTCGATATCGTTGCGGCCCCACGACCCGCTCACGTCCCAGTACCACTCACCCCAGTTGCCCTTGGCACCGGCGTAGATGGAGCTGTCTTCCAGCTTGCCGCCGAAGCGCGGGGTGAACCCGCCCGGCAGGCTGGACAGGAACGTGTAGCAGTTGGCGGGCAGCGCAGCGACCGCGCCGCTCACCGTGCTGTACGGCAGCAGGTTGCCACCGCCATCGCGCAGCGCGATGGTCGGGCAGGCGCCGGCCCCGGTGAGGTTGCCGACCAGCAGCGTCTCGCCACCGTCGTTGGAATACACGCCCGAACGCGCGGTGGGATCGCGGAAGTAGAACCCGCCGTCCACGTCGCGCTTGGCGTAGTTGCCGAACAGGTAGAAGTCCACGCTGTCGGTGCTGAGGCCGAGGTTGGCGACCAGCTTGAGGTCGTCGTCCACCTTCGGCGATCCCCAGACCTGCGCCGGCTCACCGACACCCGGGTAACCGGCTGCGATGGCGGCTGCCGCGTCATCGCGCTGCACGCTGCGCGAGGTGTCGTCGACCTTGCGCCACTCGGCGGTCAGCGTGGCGAAGCCGCGCTCGGTCAGGGGCAGGCCGATCTGCGCCGAGTACTGGGTGGTAAGTCCGTCGCCCTCGTAATACTTGCCGGTGAACACTTCGGCGGTGCCCCCTTCGCGCAGTTTCTTCAGCCCGAAGTTGATGACGCCCGCGATCGCATCGGAACCATACTGTGCCGCGGCGCCGTCGCGCAGCACGTCCACCTGTTCCAGCGCGAGTGAGGGGAACACCGAGAGATCCGGGCCCTGCGCGCCATCAGAGAGGCCGTGGCCGAGGAAGGTGATGACCGCCGCGCGGTGGAAGCGCTTGCCATTGACCAGCAGCAGGGTGTTGTCCGGCGGCAACCCGCGCAGGTTGGCCGGTCGGATCAGGCTGGCTGCGTCGTCGATGGGAATGGTGCTGACGTTGAAGGAGGGCACCAGCACCTTCAGCTGGTCCAACGCGTCAGTTGCGCCCTGGTTGCGGAATTCTTCGCCGCTGATGATGTCGATCGGCACCGCGGAGGAAGAGACGGTGCGGGGCTTGGTGCGGCTGCCCAGAACCGAGACAGTGTCCAGGGTGGATGTCTCAGGTGTTGCCGGTGGGGTGCTGTCCTGGGCCACTGCGATGGAACTGGTGAGCAGCAGTGCGGCGGCCAGTGCCGCCTTTACTGCAGATGCCAAGGGCGAGATTGCGGTTGGAGCGTGAACACACTTGCCAATGCCGTCGTTCATGCATGCACCTTGCAGTCGGGTTGTAGGTCGGTGGTCTCGTCAGGTCTTCATCGGGTTGATGCTCCTTGCGTGCCAGAGGGCCTGGTGCGCTGCACAAAGAATTAACAGAACGTAAACAGTACTGCAACGTATCTTTCGTTTTGACGTCATATCCGAGACGGCGGGCACGTCGTGAGGCGAATATTCGCGTTATTCGCCTCACACGGTGAGGCGAATAAGGGGTTTAATCGCCTCAATAATCCGAAATGGGGTGGAGGGACATGCCGACGACGTGGATCTGGCAGCGACCGGATTGGCCAACGTTCCGCTGGGAGCAGGCGTCGCTGGCGCCACTGCTTCGGGCCTGCGTGCAGGCGCAGGGTCACCTGGTCGGATTGGCCAGCGCCGAAAGCGAGCGTGAGCGCGCCGACGACGCGCTCGACACGCTGCTGGCCAGTGTCATCACTTCATCGGCGATCGAGGGCGAGCGCTTGAACGTCGCCTCGGTACGCGCTTCGCTTGCACGACGCCTTGGCATGGATGCACCGGTGGCGATCAGCGCGCGCAGCGAGGGCCTTGCCGACCTGACCCTGGATGCCATCACCCAGCACGACCAACCGCTGGACCTGGCACGCCTGCTCCAATGGCACCGCTGGTTGTTCCCCGGGGATGACAGCGTTCTTCCGTCCCGGATCCGGGTTGGTGCCTTGCGGGGCACCGAGCCCATGCAGGTTGTCTCGGGGCGCATCGATCGGCCCACGGTCCACTTCGAGGCGCCGCCCCGGGAGGGTCTGGACACACAGGTGGAGGCCTTCATGGCGTGGTTCGCCGCGAGCCGGGATGACGCAACCCTCGATCCACTGCTGCGGGCAGGCATCGCGCACTTCTGGTTGATCACCCTGCATCCCTTCGACGATGGCAATGGTCGCCTCAGCCGCGCGGTGACCGATCTGGCGCTGGCGCAGGCCCAGCCGCAGGTGATCCGGTTCCACGCACTGTCGGCGAGCATCCTGCACGACCGGGCCGGCTACTACCGGGTGCTTGAGGCCGCTCAGAAGGGCGATCTGGACATCACCGCCTGGCTGGAGTGGTTCCTGGCCACCCTGCAGCACAGCCTGGTGCAGGCGATCCATCGCATCGATGCGGTGCTCGCCAAGGCGCGGTTCTGGCGGCAGCATCGCCAGCTGGTGCTGTCTGCAGCGCAGATGACGGTCCTCAACCGCCTGCTTGATGACGGCGAACGCGGATTCGAAGGCGGAATCAACAGCAGCCAGTATCAGGCGGTGGCCAAGGTGTCGCGCGCAACCGCGTCGCGGCACCTGGCGGAACTGGTGGAACTGGGATGCCTGCGGCGCCTGCCGGGAGGCGGGCGCAGCACCCGTTACCAGATCAGCGACCGCCCGTTGGCCGATCCCGTGTCGCAGGAACGCTGAGGCTCAGGGCGTTTCCAGCGACGCCTGCAGCGCGGTTGCCAGCGCGGCATCGCCGTTCACCAGTGCTTCCCAGCGCAGGTCCAATCCCTTGCGGTGGCCTTTGCGGACCAGCCTCAAGCCTTCCGGATCCACCGTGAGCGTGTAGCTTTCGTCGCCGATCCGGACTTCGCGGCGCAGCGGTTTGTCGAGGGGCGTCATGGCGGCCGGCACGAGGGGAGGGTGGCCGCAGCGTAGCGCTTGCCGTGTGCGGCCAGCGTTACGTCACTGCGGATCGCCCCGCTCAGCTGCGGGGCAACTCCTGCAGCGACTGTCGGATCGATCCGGCCAGGTCGCTACGGGTGAACGGCTTGGACAGGATGGCGACGTTCCGGCCGACTGCGCCGCTGGCGTCGATATCGCGCGGGTACCCGGAGGTGAACAGCACGCGCAGCCCCGGCTGGTGCGCCAACGCGCGCCGGGCCAGCTCCCAACCGGACATGCCCGGCATCACGATGTCCGAGAACAGCAGGTCGACCTCGACGTCGGTACGTTCCAGCAGGCGCATCGCCGACGCGCCATCGTGCGCTTCCAGCACGCGGTAGCCCAGTTGCCGAAGCGTGTCCACGGTGTAGGCGCGCACGTCGTCGTTGTCCTCGGCCACCAGCACGGTGGCTTCGTCCTGCGCTTCGTAGCCACCCAGTGCCGATCCCTCGGCGAGCGGCTGGCTCGGGAGCGCGGCGGTCGACCGCGGAAACAGCAGGGTGATCGAGGTGCCGACGCCGACCACCGAGTCCAACACCACATGGCCGCCGGACTGCTTGGCAAAGCCATACACCATGGACAGGCCCAGCCCGGTGCCGCGGCCGACTTCCTTGGTGGTGTAGAAGGGCTCGAACACCCGCGCCATCACCTCGGCCGACATGCCCTCGCCGTTGTCGCGCACGCGCAGCATCACGTACTGGCCAGCGGGCACGTCGGGGTTCTGGGTGGTGAAGTCCTCGTCCAGGTGGGCATTGTCGACCTCGATGGTCAGTCGGCCGCCATGCGGCATCGCATCGCGGGCGTTGACCGCCAGGTTGAGCACCGACGCTTCCAGCTGGCTGGGGTCTATCTCCACGCACCACAGGTCCGGGCTGTGCACCACTTCCAGCTGCACCAGCTCGCCAAGCGCGCGCCGCAGCATGTCCTGCATGTCGCGCAGCTGCAGGTTGAGGTCCACCGGCACGCTCTTGAGCGGCTGGCGGCGCGAGAAGGCGAGCAGGCGCTGGGTCACGTTGGCCGCACGCATCACGCCCTTGAGTGCGTTGTCCAGCGCGCGCGCTGAATTGCCGGCGGCATCGCCCAGCCGGTCGGTGAGGAGCTTTGCGTATTCGACGTTGCCGGCGATCACGGTCAGGATGTTGTTGAAATCGTGCGCGATCCCGCCGGTGAGCTGCCCGACCGCCTCGATCTTCTGGCTCTGGCGCAGGGCTTCTTCGGCCTGGCGGCGCGCGGTGGTTTCGACCGCTTCGGACACCACCGCGGTGATCGCGCCCTGGTGGTCAAGCAGCGGCCGGAACGAAAATTCGAAGGTGCGCACGCCGGTCGGCAGGCGCAGTTGCAGTTCGTGGCGGGACGCATTGCCGGCGGCCGCCTCGAGCACGGCCTGGCAGACGATGGCCGGCACGCCGTCGGTATCGGCGAACCAGGCCGACTCACAGTACACGGCGTCCCGCACCTCGTCCTTGCTGGCCAGGATGGCGGCCAGCGAAGCGGAATTGGTGTCGATGATGCGGCCGTCCAGGGTCAGCAGGTTCTGATGCTGGAAACTGGACTCGAACAATGCCTGCAGCCGGCTTTCGCTGCGGTGCAGGGCGGAGGTGCGTTCGCTTACCTGCCGCTCCAGCGATTCGTTGCTCGCTTTCAGCAGCGCCTGGGCGTCCTTGAGCTCGGTGATGTCGCGGGCCATGGCGTAGTAGCCCATGACCGAACCGTCGGCATCCAGCTCGGGGACGAAGTCGACCTGCGCGTGGCGCGGGGCGCCCGCGCGGCGGTGGGTGAGCGCCTCGAAGCTGACCTTCTGGCCGGTCAGTACCTTGTCGAAGTGCTCCTGCAGCAGCGCGAAGCCATCGTCCCCGACCAGGTCGCGGGCATGCAGCCCGACCACGTCTTCCGGGGCCAGGCCATGCCATTCCACGTACGCCTGGTTGGCAAAGCGGTAATGATGGCCGCGGTCCAGGTACGCAATCAGGGCCGGCAGCGAATCGGTGATCAGGCGCAGGCGCTGGCTGCTTTCCTGCAGTTCGCTCTCCACCCGGCGCAGGCGGCGGCGCTCTTGGGCTTCCTTGATCGCGCGCAGCACGGCTTCGGGCAGTCGCTGCAGGCGCGACTTGACCACGTAATCGCGCGCGCCGCGCTTGAGCGCTTCCACCGCCAACTCTTCGGTCAAGGTGCCGGAGACGAAGATGAAAGGCACTTCGGGCGCCAGCTCGCCTGCCACGAGCAGGGCCAGGTCGCCACTGAAGCCGGGCAGCACATGGTCGGCCAGGATCACGTCGAACTGCTGCGTTCCCAGCGCATCGCGCATGCCCTGGTCCGACCAGGTGCGCTCGACCGTGAACGGCAGGCCGGCGCGGCTGAGCTGCAGGGTGATCAGCTCCGCATCCAGCGCGCTGTCTTCCACCATCAGGATGCGGATCGACCTGCCGCTTGCATCGTCAGCCATCTTTTCGACTCTTGGCGCCGAACAGCGTGCCATGCGGCGGCGGTTGGTTGGTGATGCCCCAGAACATGCCCAGGCCCTGGATGGCTTCCAGGAATTCCTTGAAGTCGACCGGCTTGACCACGAACGCGTTTACCCCCAGTTCGTAACTGCGGATAAGGTCCTGTTCCTCGCGCGAAGAGGTGAGCATCACCACCGGCGTGCTGCTGATCGCCGCATCGGTGCGGATCTCGCGCAGTACTTCCAGCCCGTTGAGCTTGGGCAGTTTCAGGTCCAGCAGGACCACCACCGGTCCCCCGTGCATGGCGCCCTCGTACCGGCCTTCCGCCCGCAGGTACTCCAGCGCTTCCACACCGTCCCGCACATGGGTGACATCGTTCAGCAGCTGGCAACGGGCTAGTGCAGCCATCGTCAGCTCAGCGTCCTTCGGATTGTCTTCCACGAGCAGAATCGGCCGCAGATCTCTCATACTTTGTCTCCACTAGCAAAGGGAATGCTGAAATAGAATCTGGCGCCCGCGCCTACCTCGCCTTCCGCCCAGGTCCTGCCGCCGTGGCGGGTGATGATGCGGTGCACGTTGGCCAGGCCGATGCCGGTACCTTCGTACTCGTCGGCATGGTGCAGGCGCTGGAATACGCCGAAGAGCTTGTCCACGTAGCGCATGTCGAAGCCGCAGCCGTTGTCCTGCACATAGAACACGTGCTCGGTATCGGTGCGGTAGCAGCCGACTTCAATGAGCGGGTCGGGCGTATCGCGGGTGAACTTGATCGCGTTGGACAGCAGGTTCTGCCAGACCAGGCGCAGCATGCCCGGGTCTGCCTGAACGCGCGGCAGATGCGGTATCACCCAGCGGATGCTGCGGCCGTCGTACTCCATGTCCAGTTTGTGGCGGACGTCCTCGACCAGGGCGGTCATGTCCATTGCGATCTGACCCATCGTGGACCTGCCCATCTGCGAGAAACTGAGCAGGTCGTCAACCAGCGTGCCCGCCGATTGTGCCGATTCGACGATGGTGTCGAGAAATCTCTTTTCTGAATCGTTTAGTCTCTCGCCGGCCGATGCCCACAGCAGCTCCGAATACCCCACGATATGCCGGAACGGCGCGCGCAGGTCGTGGCTGACCGAATACGAGAAGGCTTCCAGTTCCTTGTTGCTGCGCAGGAGCTGTTCGTTGAGTGCGGCCAGTTCCTCTGCCTTGCGCAGCACGATGTCGACGATGGCGGTGCGCAGTTCCAGCGCGGCGTCGCGGTCCACGTCGTTCCAGGGCAGGGACTGGCGTTGCACCGTTTCCTTCCAGCCTTCGAACGACGTGCGCGGTGACAGCGGCAGGCCGGTGTCCTCCTTTCGCGGGTCGCCGCCCCAGCGCACGGTGCGGACCACTTCGGGACGGAACCAGAGCACGTAGCTGTCGTGGATCTGGGAAATGGAAATGGCCAGCACGCCGCTGGCGACATCGGCGAAGGCCTCGGCGGGTGCCCAGTCCAGCGGCAACCGGTCGGTACAGACCAGATCGCTGTCATGCTGCTGCGCGGCCAGCCACTGCACCACCGACATCACCTGCTGCTCGGTCGGGCATTCACCGTGCAGGATGCATTCGCCGCGATGCACGATCGCCGCGCCGGCGGACTGAGTCAGCGCCAGCAGGCTCTGCTGGTCGCGTCCCAGGGCGGCCATGAAATCCTGGTCGCCGGCCATGCGACCCAGCAGGCGGACCTGGAATGCGCGGCGGGCGATGCGCTCTTCGACCATGGCCGCGCGTTCCTTCAGCGAGATCTGCAGCGACAGGATCTGGCCAATGAACTCGCAGGCGGTGCGCACGTGGTAAGGCACCCGCTTGGGCGCCTGGTTGTGGCAGGAAATCAACCCCCACAGCTCACCCTCGCGCAGCAGCGATACCGACATCGATGCGCCCGTGCCCATGTTGCGCATGTACTGCAGGTGCACCGGCGAGACACTGCGCAGCATCGAAGGCGAGAGGTCGGTAGGCGGCGCATCGGCGTGGGCGGCCTCGCGCACCAGTGGAACGGCCTGGTAATCGCTGTCGGCGATCAGGCGGACGCGGTTCTGCCGGTACAGTTCGCGGGCCTGCGCGGGAATGTCCGATTCGGGAAAGCGCAGGTCGAGATAGCTGGGCAGGACACCGCTGCCATCCTCGGCCACCACCGCGCCGTTCCAGTCCTTGTCGAACTGGTACACCAGGGTGCGGTCGAAGCCGGTGAGCTCGCGGATCTGCACCGCGGCCAGCTCGCAGAGGTCCTGGGTACTGCCGACCCGCTCGATGGCGCCCATGAAGCGACGGATTGCCGGGTACAGGTCTTCCAGCGATCCCGGTTCACCGGCGACCGGCGCCTCGAGCTCGATGATCAGGTCGTTGCCGTGCCGATGGGCGAGCACGTGGTGCCGGCCGTGGTCACCGACCGGATGGGACCCGAGGAACTGTGAGCTGTCGGGCGCCAAGGCCTCGATGACCGGCCGGCAGGCGGCCAGCGTGCCGCCCAGCACCCCTTCCACCGGCTGGCCCAGCGGGTCGCCGAAGCGTTCGATCAACCCAGGGTGCGACAGTGCGCGCTCTTTGACATGAAGGCTTGCAGGGTCCAGGACGAGCAGCACGCCATACGGTTGAATGGCGCCCGGCGTACGAATCGGCTCTCTTGCACAACTGTTGAGATCCAACGCGGGTTCACTCACTTTCCAGGACGACATTCGTTGACCCCCATCGGGTACCGTTGGCAAAAGATGCTGCTGAAACACCGCAGGCCCCGTGCACCGGGCGTGGTAACCACGCCGCGGTTCGAGGCTCGCGCATATAGCTTCGCATATCAGTGACCCCGTTCCGTGAGGAAACGGGGCGGGAGCGGCCGGTCAGGGCGTCGGGCGTTCGTAGTCCTGCGGCGTGGCGGTGGTGTCCTGCTCGGGCATGTCCTTGTCCTTCCACTTCGCCTCGTCGTTGCGAAGTTTGTCCGGCGTATGCGCCTTCTGCTGGTCGTCCTTGCCTTCCAGCGGGTTGGTGTCAGGGGAGTTCATGGGCGGCCTCTAGCCTGGAGCGGGAGGTTTTCAGCTTGGGCCGGCCCAGGTGACGGCGGCGTCCGCAGCCGCTGCACGGCGCGGACACATCGCAGTCACCGTGTGGCCACGTCGCGCGCGGTATCCCTTGATGGACCTGCCCGAAGACCACGGTCGCCCGCTTTCTCCATGGATCAGATTTCCGAACATGCCGCGCCGGCGCTGGCGTCGGCGGCACGCGAGGTGCTGGCCCGCCAGCCCACGCTTCCGCTACCCGGACGCGGGCACACGCTGGAGCGTTGGCGCGCGCTGGCGGCCATTGCCGGTCGCGACCTGTGCGTGGCGAAGGTGATGGAGGCGCACTACGACGCCCAGGCGATCCTGGCCGACCTGGACCAGCGCGCGCTGGGTGACGGAACGCTTGCCGCGGTGTGGGCGGCGGAAGGCCCGCAGGCCACGCTCTGCTACGACGAGGAGACCGGCACCGTCAGTGGCGCCAAGCCATGGTGCTCGGGTGCGGGGCTGGTCGATGTGGCCCTGGTCACCGCACGCTGCGGGGACGGATCGCGGCTGGTCTGCCTGCGCACCGATGCACCGGGCGTGCTGCTGCAGCCACAGAGCTGGCATGCAACCGGCATGCGCGGCATTCCCAGCGGCATGGTGCAGTTTGACCAGGTACAGGCCGCACCGGTGGGGGCGCCCGGCGCCTACCTGTCGCGACCCGGCTTCTGGCATGGCGGTGCCGGCATTGCCGCGTGCTGGTATGGCGCCGCAGTGGCCCTGGCGTCTCCGCTGCAGCGCTCGGCGCGCGTGGAAGACGATGCCCAGGCGGCGGCGTTGCTGGGCCAGGTGGACATGGCACTGCAGTCGTCTGCGGCCGTGCTGCGTGAACTGGCCGCGTGGATCGATGCGATGCCCGCGCAGCCGCATCGCTTCGACGTCATACGGGCGCGCAGCGTGGTGGAGCGTACCTGCACGCAGGTGCTGGATGCGGTCGGGCGCGCACTGGGGCCTGCCCCCATGTGCCTGGACCCGGGCCACGCCCAGCGCTGGGCCGATCTCACCGTGTTCATCCGCCAGAGCCACGCGGATCGCGACTGGGCCGACCTGGGGCGGGCGGTCCAGCGCCAGGAGGGGCCATGGACCCTGTAACCGTGCGCATCGAGGGCCGCGGCACGCCCGAATCGGCGTGGCAGGCGTGCGCCTGGCTGGCCCGGTTGCCGCTGGTCGAGGCCGACGCGGTGCTGCGCGATGCCCGGTGCCTGGTGGTGGTTTCGCCGCACCCGGACGACGAGGTGCTGGGCTGCGGCGGGCTGATGCAGGCAGCGCTGGCCAAGGGCTGCAGCGTGCATGTGGTGTCGGTCAGCGATGGCGAAGCCTGTTATCCCGACCACCCGCAGTGGCCCGCGGCACGACTGCGCGATGCCCGGCGGCGCGAACTGGCCAGCGCCCTGAAGGAACTGGGCATGGACGCGACCCACGTCAGCGCGCTTGGCCTGCCGGACGGGGCGATCGCCGCGCATGAAGCCCAACTGGCCGCCCATCTGGTGGCACGCCTGTCGCCCCGCGACGTACTCATTGCGCCATGGGTCAACGACGCCCACCCCGACCACGAAGCGGCCGGCCGCGCCGCACGCGTGGCGGCCGCCAACGCAGGGGCGCGATTCCTGCAGTACCCGGTTTGGGCCTGGCACTGGCTGGATCCGTCAACATCGGCCGGCCCTTGGCCGCGCGCCCAGCGCATCGCGCTGGATGCGGACGCCCAGGCGCGCAAGCAGCGTGCGATGGCGGCCTTTGCCACGCAGACCGGTGCGGTGGACGGGCTGGACCGTGAGCCGGTCTTGCCCGGCCACGTGCTGGACCGGTTCCGTCGCCCCTTCGAGGTCCTGATCGGATGAACACCGCCGCCTACTTCGAGCAGCTCTATGAGCGTCCCGATCCCTTCCAGTACCGCAATCGCTGGTACGAAGCGCGCAAGCGGGCCCTCACCCTGGCCTGCCTGCCCCACCGGCGCTATCACAATGCCTGGGAACTGGGCTGTTCCAACGGTGTGCTCACCGCTGCACTTGCAGAGCGCTGCGATGCGCTGCTGGGTACCGACCTGAGCGCCGCGGCGCTGGCCGATGCGTCCGTGTCGACGCAGGCGCATGCCAACGTGCGGCTCGAGCAGGCGTGTCATCCTGCCCAATGGCCGACGGGACGCTTCGATCTGATCGTGGTCAGCGAAGTGGGTTATTACCTGGCCCCGCAGGAGGTGGTGAGCATGGCGGCACAGCTGCGCGGCAGCCTCGCCGACGGCGGCCTGCTGCTGGCGTGCCACTGGGTGCATCCGTTCGCCGAGGCGCTCACTTCGGCCGCACAGGTGCACCGCGCCTTCGCGCGCGGCCTGGAAGAGGCGTTCTGTTACCAGGACGCCGACATGCTGCTGCAGGGCTGGAGCACCGGCCCGATCAGCGTTGCGCGCTGGGAAGGGCTGCGATGATCGCGGTCATCGTTCCGGCCCACGACGAAGCGCATGCGATAGGACGCTGCCTGGCATCCATCGCCGTTGCCGCTGCCGATCCCCGGCTGGATGGCGAAGCCGTGCTGACCGTGGTGGCGCTGGACGCCTGTACCGACGGCACCGCTGCCGTCTGCGCCACGCACGGTGCGGTCACGCTTGAAGTGGCTGCGCGCTGCGTGGGTACCGCGCGCGCGGCGGCGGCCGAGCATGCGCTGGCGCGCGGGGCGCGCTGGATCGCCAGCACCGATGCCGACACCGAAGTGCCGCCGGACTGGCTGTGGCGGCAGCTGGGCTGCGGCGCCGACGCGTTCTGTGGCGTGGTCGAGGTCACCGACTGGCTCGATTACCCCGATGGGGTGCGCCGTGCATTCTCGCGGCGCGAGGCCACGCAGGACGGTCACCGGCATGTGCACGGCGCCAACCTGGGCCTGAGCGCGGCGGCGTACCGCGCCGTCGGCGGTTTTCCCGCGCTCAGCACCGGCGAGGATGTCGCCCTGGTCGAAGCGCTGGCTGGCAGCGGTGCCCGTATCGCCTGGCTGGCCCGGCCGGTGGTGGCCACCAGCGCCCGGCGCAGCGCCCGCGCGCCGCACGGCTTCAGCAGTTTCCTGCGCGCGCTGGAGCGCGAGGTACTGGGGGCGGGCGGGCCGCTGCGACCCTCGCAGCTGGTGCCGGAGTAATGGAGCAGCCGGCCGATCTGCTGGGGTGGGCGGCGACGGTGGTGCTGATCGCCACGCTGGTCAGGCAGATCGTCAAGCAGCACCAGGCCGGTTCGGTGGAAGGCGTCTCCACCTGGCTGTTCGTTGGCCAGATCACCGCCTCGGTATTGTTCATCGCGTACAGCGCGTTGCTGGGATCGGTCGTGTTCGTGGTGACCAATTCGCTGATCCTCATCACGGCAGTGGCAGGGCAGCTGCTGGCGGTGCGGCGGCGGAGGTCCGCCAAAGACCGCAACGGCACGCAGGAGCGGCGTCCTTAGCTGAACAAGTCAGGGTTGTGCGCCTGGCCTTCACGCGGCATGGGGTGTCGTGATGGTCCGTCTACCTGAATTCATTTAAGCTCAGGTGAAACCCAGGCCCCGTCACGTCCTCGTGGCGGGGCTTTCCCACCTTCCCAGCAGGAAACCACCCCATGGCGGCTTTGCAGCAGCGCACGATCGACCTCATCCGCAGCCACCAGGACGCCGTCGTGGCGCAGTGGGTGGCACAGCTGGCCGCTACCGGGCAAAGCCAGGACAGCCGCTTGTCCGCCCGCGAGGTCGACGCCCAGGTGCGCGAGTTCTGGCGCCTGTTCCAGGCCGCCCTGTCCACCTCCGGTACCGGCGTGGCCGGCAGCGAATGGCAGGAGCTTCGGCATTACCTCGAGCAGCTTTCGCGTGAACGCGTGCTCAAGGGCTTCACCTCGTCGGAAACCGCCAGCTTCCTGTTCTCGCTCAAGCGGCCGCTGTTCGAGCTGGCCCAGCAGCACCTCGCCAGCGATCCCCAGGCGCTCGGCGACCAGCTGTGGGCGATCTCCGAACTGATCGACGGCCTGGGCCTGCACAGCGTCAAGGTGTACCAGAAGACCCGCGAGGACGTGATCCAGCGCCAGCAGGAAGAAATGCTGGAACTGTCCACCCCGGTGGTGAAGCTGTGGGAAGGCGTGCTGGCGCTGCCGATGATCGGCACGCTGGATTCGCAGCGCACCCAGGTGGTGATGGAGTCGCTGCTGCAGCGGATCGTCGATACCGGGTCGGAAATCGCCATCATCGACATCACCGGCGTTCCCACCGTGGACACGCTGGTGGCCCAGCACCTGCTCAAGACGGTGACCGCCATCCGCCTGATGGGCGCCGACGCGATCATCAGCGGCGTGCGGCCGCAGATCGCGCAGACCATCGTCCACCTGGGCCTGGACCTGCAGGGCATCGTCACCAAGGCCAACCTGGCCGACGCACTGGCACTGGCGCTCAAGCGCACCGGCCAGATGGTCACCAAGGCCGCCGTCTGAAATGGATCGCATCCCGATCCTGCAGATGGGCGATCTGCTCCTGGTGACCATCCAGGTGGACATGCATGACCAGCTTGCGCTGACCCTGCAGGACGACCTGAGCGAGCGCATCCAGAACACCTCCGCGCGCGGCGTGCTGATCGACATCTCGGCGCTGGACATCGTCGATTCGTTCATCGGCCGCATGATCTCCACCATCTCCGCACTGGCCCGCATCATGGATGCCACGACGGTGGTGGTTGGCATGCAGCCGGCCGTGGCGATCACGCTGGTGGAGCTGGGCCTGACCCTGACCGGTGTGCAGACCGCGCTCAATGTCGAGCGCGGCATGAAGCTGCTGCAGCAGCGCATCGACGAAGACGCGCCATGACTGCCGTGCAGGGGTCGCTCCCCATCCTGGTCGAACAGGACGTGGTGCTGGCGCGCCAGGCCGCCCGGCAGGCGGCCGTGGCCTGCAAGCTGCGCCTGATCGACCAGACCAAACTGGTCACCGCTGCCAGTGAGCTGGCCCGCAACGCGGTCATCTATGGCGGTGGCGGCAGCATGGAGTGGGACGTGGTGGAATCGGGGCTGCGCCGTGGCCTTCGCCTGGTCTTCTCCGACAATGGCCCGGGCATACCCGATACCGCCCAGGCGCTGACCGATGGCTGGTCCTCGGGCAGTGGCATGGGCCTGGGCCTGTCCGGTTCGCGGCGGCTGGTGGATGAATTCGAACTGGACAGTGCACCCGGCAAGGGCACGCGGGTTGCCATCACCAAATGGATCTGAATTTCTCCGGCCGCGTCACCCGGGTCGTGGCCGTTGAAGAAGTCTCGCAGGTGGGCCAGGCCCGGCGCGAAGCGCTTGGCATGGCCGACGGCATCGGATTCGATGCCATGGATGCCGGCCGCGTGGCCCTGGCCGCCACCGAGCTGGCCACCAATGTGATCAAGCACGGGCGCGGCGGACGCATGTACCTGTCGGTGGTGTGCGGCCGCGGCGGCGAGGGCATCGAGCTGGTGACGCTGGATGCCGGGCCGGGCTTTTCGCTGGCCCAGGCGCTGCCCGACGGCTACTCCACCGGTGGGACGCAGGGCCTTGGGCTGGGTGCCATCCAGCGCCAGGCCGGCGTGCTCGAGGTGTGGTCCGACCACAAGGGCTGCGTGGTGGTTGCCCGGATCTACCCGAGCCGTGCCGCGCGCGACGTGGATGTGCCCTACGGTGCGCTGCGGCTGGCCATGCACCACGAAGACGCCTGCGGCGACGCCTGGCACCTGCGCGCGGACGCGCAGTCGGTGGGGGTGACCCTGATCGACGGTCTGGGGCATGGGCTGCCGGCAGCGGATGCTGCGCAGGCCGGCACGGCAGCGGCCGCCCAGCGCGGTGCCGCCCCTGCGGCGGACGTGATTACCGCGTTGCACGCCGGCATGTCCGGTACCCGGGGCGGCGCGGTCGCCGTGGCCCGGGTCGATGCGGCCACCGGGGCGGTGGACTTTGCGGGTATCGGCAACATCGCGGCGACCCTGTGCGAGCCTACGACGACCCGTGGCATGGCCTCTCACCCCGGCATCGTCGGGGTGCAGTTCCGCAAGGCACAACCATTCCATTTTCACGCGGCGGCAGGCACGCTGCTGCTCATGCACAGTGATGGACTGCAGTCGCGCTGGACCCTGCGCGACTACCCCGGCCTGTTCCACCGCCACCCGGCGCTGGTCGTGGCGGTGTTGCAGCGCGACTTCGATCGTGGCCGCGACGACACCAGCATCATTGCCCTGCGGCTCGGAGACCTGCATTGAACGACGTTGCCCCCCAACAGGAACTCCAGCAGCTGCGCGCGCAGGCCGACGCGCTGCGCGCCGAACTGGAGGAAACCAACCAGGGCGTGCTCGCCCTGTACGCCGAACTGGACCAGCAGGCCGAGCAGCTGCGCGAGGTGTCCGAACTCAAGAGCCGGTTCCTGTCCTACATGAGCCACGAGTTCCGCACGCCGCTGGGGTCGATCCTGAGCATGACCCGCCTGCTTGAAGATGGCCTGGACGGACCGTTGAACGACGAGCAGCGCCGCCAGGTGCGCTTCATCAGCGGCTCGGCCAGCGAGCTGCGCGAAATGGTGGACGACCTGCTGGACCTGGCCAAGATCGAAGCCGGGCGGATCACCATTTCCCCGGCCTGGTTCGACCTGATGGACCTGTTCTCGGCCCTGCGCGGCATGTTCCGCCCGTTGACCGAAGGCAACCAGGTCGACCTGGTGTTCGAGGATCCGCCGGCCCTGCCGATGCTGTACACCGACGACAAGAAGCTGGCGCAGATCCTGCGCAACTTCATTTCCAACGCGCTCAAGTTCACCCCGAACGGCCAGGTGGTGGTGTCGGCCTGCCTGGTCGACGATCAGTCGGTGCGGTTCAGCGTGCGCGATACCGGCATCGGCATCCCGCAGGACCTGTTGTCGACCCTGTTCGAGGATTTCGTCCAGGTCGACACGCCGCTGCAGAAGCGCCTGCGCGGCACCGGCCTGGGCTTGTCGCTGTGCAAGCGGTTCGCCGAGCTGCTGGGTGGCGATGTCGGCGTGACCAGCGAGCTGGGGGTCGGTTCGGACTTCCATGTGACCTTGCCGCTCAAGCTCGCCGCGGAGACCGCCGATGCCAACGCGTGACCGGATCCTGGTGGTCGATGACAACGCGGCCACCCGCTACGCGGTGCGCCGGGTGCTGGAGCACCACGGGTTCCGGGTGGAAGAGGCGGGCACCGGCGGCGAAGGACTGGCCCGGCTGAGGTCGGAGGATTTCGGCGCGCTTGTGCTGGACGTCAACCTGCCCGACATGAGCGGCTTCGATGTCGTGCGGCAGCTGCGCGAGGAGCCGCGCATGCAGCTGCTGCCGGTGGTGCACGTCTCGGCCGCATCGATCGCCACCGGCGACCTGATCACCGGGCTCAACGCCGGTGCCGATGCCTACCTGGTGCATCCGGTCGACCCGGACGTACTGCTGGCGACGCTGCGCAGCCTGCTGCGCGCGCGCCGTGCGGAGGAGGCGCTGGGTGAAGCCGAGGCGCGCTTCGGTGAGATCTTCCGCCAGATCTACGCACCGATCGGCGTGCTGGATGCCCAGCTGCAGGTGCACGAAGCCAATGACGCCTTCAAGCGGTTGCTGGGCGAGGGCAATGCTGCAGGCACCATCGAGTCGCTGCTCGAGCACCAGGTCGGGCCGATGAGCGCGATGAAAGTGGCGCTGGCCGAAGGCGAGCGCTGGCACGGCACGTTCGCCCTGCAGCTGCAGGGCAGTCGGCGCATGACCGAGTGGCGGGTCACGCCCTACAGCGCACCGGGCCTGGGCCTGGTGCTGGTGGAGGACATCACCGAGCGGCATGTGCGGGAGCTGGAACAGCGCCAGGAACTGGAAAGCGCCAACAGCGAACTGGCGTTCCAGATCGCCGAGCGCGAGCGCACCGAAATGGAGCTGATGCAGGCCCAGAAGATGGACTCGCTGGGACAGCTGACGGGCGGCATCGCACACGACTTCAACAACCTGCTGACCACCATCATCTCCGGCCTGGACATGATCGAAATGGCCGCTGACAGCGGCAAGTGGGACAAGGTCAGCCGCTACGTCGACATCGCCACGGCATCGGCGCACCGCGCGGCCGGGCTGACCCAGCGCATGCTGGCCTTCGCACGCAAGCAGCCGCTGGACCCGCAGCCCTTCGATGTGGTCGCGCGGGCCCACTCGCTGGAAGACATGCTGCGCCGCTCGATCGGCGAGAACATCGAGCTGGAGCTGGAGCTGGGCACGGAACCGCTGGTGGCGGTGGCCGATTCCAACCAGTTCGAGAATGTCATGCTCAACCTGGTCATCAACGCGCGTGACGCGCTGGCCGGGCACGGCCTGATCCGGCTGCGGGCCGGCCGCGTGCACATCGACCGGGACCACGAGCTGGCCCCGGGCCCCTACATCAGCGTCAAGGTGATCGACAACGGCAGCGGCATTCCGCTGGAGCTGCGCTCCAAGGTGTTCGAGCCCTTCTTCACCACCAAGCCGCAGGGGGAGGGCACCGGCCTGGGCCTGTCGATGACCTACGGCTTCGCGCGCCAGTCCGGCGGCAGCGCCCGCATTGCCAGCGAACCGGGCGAGGGGACCGAGGTCGAGCTGCTGCTGCCGGAGGGCCGGCAGCTGGCGGCGGAGCCGCAGGCCGATCCGGTCCAGCTCCAGCGCGGGGAGGCCGAGCGCATCCTGCTGGTGGACGACACCGACTCGGTGCGCATGATGGTGCGCGAGATGCTGGTCGAATCCGGGTACCAGGTGGTCGAGGCCATCAATGCCCAGCAGGCCCTGCTGGAACTGCATTCGGCGCGGGAGGTGCACCTGCTGCTGTCGGATGTCGGCCTGCCGGGCATGAGCGGCCGTGAGCTGGCCGATGCCGCGCGCGCGCTGCGACCGGCGCTGCCGGTGCTGTTCATCACCGGCTACACCGAAAGTGCCGCGGTACGCGATGAGTTCCTCGGTGAAGGCATGTCGCTGCTGCCCAAACCGTTCAGTGTCCACGAACTGCTGCGCAGCGTGCGGGGCATGTTCGGCGGGCCCTGACCGCGCCGCAGGTAGGGTATCCTGCGCGCCGCCGACCTTCATGCCGCGCCCCTCCCATGCCCATTTCCCATCCGCTGCGCCAGCAATGGCTCGGCAACATCCGCGGTGACCTGTTGTCGGGCACCGTGGTCGCGTTGGCGCTGATTCCGGAAGCCATCGCGTTCTCCATCATTGCCGGGGTCGACCCCAAGGTCGGCCTGTACGCCTCCTTCTGCATCGCGGTGGTCACCGCCATCGCCGGTGGGCGGCCGGGCATGATCTCGGCGGCGACCGGTGCGATGGCGCTGGTGATGGTCGATCTGGTCAAGGACCATGGCCTGCAGTACCTGCTCGCCGCCACTATCCTGGCCGGGCTGTTGCAGATTGTTGCCGGCGCCCTGAAACTCGGTGCGCTGATGCGCTTCGTTTCGCGCTCGGTGATCACCGGATTCGTCAACGCGCTGGCGATCCTGATCTTCCTGGCGCAGATGCCCGAGCTGATCGGTCGTTCCTGGCAGGTGTGGGCGGTCTGCGCCGCAGGCCTGGCGATCATCTACCTGCTGCCGCGGCTGACCCGGGCGGTGCCTTCGGCGCTGGTGGCGATCGTAGTGCTGACCGCCCTGTCGATCGGCCTGCACTGGGACATCCGTACCGTGGGCGACATGGGCGCGCTGCCCGACAGCCTGCCGACGTTCCTGTTCCCGGACGTGCCCTTGACCTGGGCAACGCTGGAGATCCTGCTGCCGGTGTCGGCAACGCTGGCCGTGGTGGGCCTGCTCGAATCAATGATGACCGCGCAGATCGTCGAGGACATGACCGACACCCCCAGCCAGCGCAATCGCGAGTGCGCGGGGCAGGGCCTGGCCAACATCACTGCCGGGTTGTTCGGCGGCATGGGCGGTTGCGCGATGATCGGGCAGTCGGTGATCAATGTGTCGTCCGGCGGCCGCGGCCGGCTGTCGTGCCTGGTCGCCGGCGTGCTGCTGTTGCTGCTGGTGGTGTATGGCGCGCCGTGGGTACGGCAGATTCCGATGGCGGCCCTGGTGGCGGTGATGATCATGGTCAGCATCGGCACCTTCCACTGGCGCTCGTTCGCCGAATTCCGCCTGCACCCGAAGAGTTCGTCAGCGGTGATGCTGGCCACGGTGGTGGTGACCGTGGCCACCCATGACCTGGCCAAGGGCGTGTTGACCGGTGTGCTGCTGTCGGCACTGTTCTTCGCGCGCAAGGTCGGCCGCCTGATGCGCGTCGAGGACAGTACCGGTGCCGACGGCGTGCGCACCTACCGGGTGCGCGGCCAGGTGTTCTTCGCCTCGGCCGGCCAGTTTGCCGAAAGCATCGATTACCAGCGGGTGCCCGCCCGGGTGGTGATCGACCTCACCGATGCACACTTCTGGGATCTCAGTGCGGTGGGCGCATTGGAACGGGTGCAGCACAAGCTGCGCACACATGGCGCGCAGGTGGAGGTGATCGGGTTGAACGCCGCCAGCCAGACCCTGGTGGAGCGCTTGGGGCGGCCGCAGCCCGGCGGACACTGACGTCCCGGCTGCGCGCACGAAAAAACCCGGTCATCGACCGGGTTTTTTCTTGTCAGTGCCTAGTGCCGGTTACCAGCGCATGCCCTTGAACGGGTTCCCGCTGGTGTCGCCCTTCACCTGTTCCAGGTAGTAGTTGTAATTGGTGGTCAGCGCAATGAACAACGACCACGCGGCGGCCAGGCCGCGGCCGATCGGATCTGGCAGGAAGGCCAGCACCACGCCCAGGACCAGGGTCAGCCCGAGGATGGTCAGTGCCTTGCGCCACATGCCCAGGATGAACAGGTAGATGCAGCCGAAGAACAGCGCGAAGAAGTTGAAGTTGACCTTGATCTTCTGGCCGAACGGCAGTGCCTTGTAGGCCGCCTTGAAGGTCGGCGTGTTGGGCGCGCCGTGGGCGTTGAAGAAATCGAAACGAAACTGCCACTTGGGGCTGTGCGATGAGGCGATGTTGGAGTCCATATCCACTTGCAAGTTGTGTAAACTGTTACATGATAGACGCTGCATATCGTTTTGCGCCAGTTTTTTGACGCGGCAAGGGGTATCACTCAGGCCGTTGAACGCACGGCAGCGCGCGCGCTGATCATGGCCAGAACACGGTGGCCGGCACGGATCCCTGGCGTTTCCACCAGGCGGAATCCAAGGTGGGCCAGCGGCAGTGCAACGGCGAGGGTGAGCAGCGCGCAGGCCAGGTAGGCCAGGTCGGGATGCGGCACCGCAGCTTGAATGCGGCGGAACACCGGGATCAGCACGGCGATCACGATCGGGTGGATGAGGTACAGCGAATAGCTGACCTGGCCCAGGTAGCGCGTGGCGCGGTTCACGATGACCGCCAGGTGCACGCGCGACAGCGCCACCAGCAGCACCGCATAGCTCAGCCCGAACAGCATCCAGGCCGGGCCGGATGCAATGCGGTCCTGCGCCGATGTCACCACCACGGCGATCCACAGCACCGTCGCCGCCAGCAGCACTACCGTGCCGAGGGCGCCGTGACGGTCCGCCTGTTCGTCATGCAGCCACGAGAACACGTGGTAAGCCAACAGTCCGTAGGCAAACACCGGCAGGTGGCGCAGCAGGCCATAGTCGCCGGTTGCAGCGCGGCCGGTGTCGCCGAATACGCCGGCATGGGCGAGCAGCAGGGCGGCGGTGGCCAGCAGGGCCGCAATGAGCGCGCGCATCGGCGTGGTCACCACCCGGTACAGCAACGGAAACACCGCATAAAACAGCATCTCCACGCCAACGGCCCAGCTGGCCCAGACAATGCCCTGCTCCCAGCCACGGAACAGATTGAAGGTGAAGGTCAGGTTGGCCAGGATCTCGCCAGGCGGATGACCGGCATGGCTGCCGCGGCCGTCGCGCCAGATCGAGAACAGCAGCAGCACCAGAAACAACGGCGCGATGCGGAACACCCGGTGCAGGTAAAAGCTCAGCAGGGGCGTGCCCGATGCCTGGTGGCGGGGCATGGTGTAGCACAGCGAAAACGCACTGATGACGAAGAACAACGCCACGCCGGTGCCGCCGGCGGCAAGCACGGCGCCAGACACCGGCCCGGCCGGCAGGGTCGGTGCCGGCATGGCCATGACATGGAAGAGCACCACATAGACCGCGGCAAGGCCGCGCAAGGCGTCGAGAAAGGCGAGTCGGTGCAGTGCGGCCATGCGGGCTCCCAAGGGCAGGCCCGCATGCTAGCAGCCTGCTGCGCGGCCGTGGCCTCGTCACACATCCGTCCACGATTTCCTATAGGGTGCGCATTCCGTGGGGCGGGGAGTCCTGCGGCATACTGGAAGGAACGAGATAGAGAACATGTCGAGCGTCGTAACGTTGCCGCAGCGGCCCGAAGCGGGTCCGCGCATCCTGCCGTGTCCGGTGGCCACCCAGGCCCAGCATCTGCTTGCCCAGCTCCAGTTTTCCCAGGCCGGCTCCCGCGCGCTGGCACGGGCGCCGGTTGCGCCGGATATCGCCCCGCGCAGCCCGTAACGCCCGCCTGCCGGCCACCGCGCCTCCACCTGCGGTTCGCCGGCGCTTGCACCCGTTTGCGCATTTGACCGGATTTCGCAGGCCCGACCGCAGGGCGGGGCCGGGAGGCCGCTGCACAGTGTGACAGGGGCCCAGGCCGAGCAAGACTGAATGCGCAGCCTAAGCGCCACGGGGCGCCGCGCCGTTTGGATCGATTGAAGAAATCTCCCGCCCCCATACTGATTCCTGAATGGGGGGGAATGCGGGGAAAGGCCCTTCGCACCCGGCTTACATTTGGCCCCCTATGCTGAGCCGCATTTTTCGCCTCAGCGCCGTGGAGAGTTCGTGGGTTCGGGTAGTCACACACATCAGCAGGGCGCCGCCCGTGGCCGCGCCGTGGCAGGACCCAACCGTGCCCTTGTGCGCGCCAGGATCGGGACGATCCACCGCCAGCCGGCCTTGACCGGCGCGCAGGATAGCCACGCATGAGTGTGCAGCACGTCAATGCGGTGCTGGATGCCGGGCGTTCCGTGCTGCCTGCCGAAACCCCGCTGGGCATGCCGGAGCAGAGCTTCACCGACGGTCGGCTGCAGGTGTCGCGCCAGCGCACCGCGCCGCGCATGATCGCGCTGCGCCGTTTTTATGTCTTTGGCGGCACCGCCGCGATGACCGTGGCGGCCACGGCGATGATGTGGAAGGTGCTGGCGGTCAACGGCGTCACCGTGCTGGAGGGCTGCCTGCTGCTGCTGTTCGTGGCGCTGTTCGCCTGGATCGCGCTGTCGTTTGCCGGCGCCTTGGCCGGGTTTCTCACCGCGGTGTTCGACCGCGGCTACAAGCTGGGGATCGACCCGGACGAGCCGCTGCCACAGGTGCATACGCGCACCGCGCTGTTGATGCCCACCTACAACGAAGACCCGCGCCGGCTGCTGGCCGGCCTGCAGGCCATCTACGAATCGGTGGCCAGCACCGGGCAGCTGGAGCAGTTCGACTTCTTCGTGCTCAGCGACACCCGTCGCGATGACATCGGTGCGGCCGAAGAGCAGGCGTTCGCCGAGTTGTGCGACGCGGTGGATGGGCACGCACGCCTGTTCTACCGGCGTCGTGGCGACAACAGTGGGCGCAAGGCCGGCAATATCGCCGACTGGGTGCGCCGCTTCGGCGGCGGCTACCCGCAGATGCTGATCCTGGACGCGGACAGCCTGATGACCGGCGACACCATCGTGCGCCTGGTCGCCGGCATGGAACACAACCCCGACGTGGGGCTGATCCAGACCCTGCCGGCGGTGATCGGGGGGCGTACCCTGTTCGCGCGCATGCAGCAGTTCGGCGGCCGCGTGTACGGCCCGGTGATCGGGCGCGGCGTGGCCTGGTGGCACGGCGCCGAGAGCAATTACTGGGGCCACAACGCGGTGATCCGTACCGAAGCCTTCGCCGGGAACGCCGGCCTGCCGCCGCTGCCCGGCCGGCAGCCGTTTGGCGGGCATGTGCTGAGCCATGATTTCGTCGAAGCGGCCCTGATGCGTCGGGGGGGCTGGGCCACCCACATGGTGCCCTACCTCAAGGGCAGCTATGAGGAAGGTCCGCCGACCCTGACCGACATGCTGGTACGCGACCGTCGCTGGTGCCAGGGCAACCTGCAGCACGCCAAGGTGGTGGGGACGCGTGGCCTGCACTGGGTCAGCCGCATGCACATGATGATCGGCATCGGGCATTACTTCACCGCGCCGATGTGGGCGATGCTGATGCTGATCGGCATTGCCATCCCGCTGTTCCAGGGGGGCATCGACTTCAACGACGTGCTGCATCTATCGCCCGGCGTGTACTGGCGCCAGCAGGACGAAACCCAGGTCATCCGCATGTTCGCCATCACCATGGCGGTGTTGCTGCTGCCCAAGGTGCTGGGCTACCTGGCCATGTTGATGGATTCGACCGAACGCCGTGGCTGCGGCGGCGGCATCCGCGCGCTGTTGTCCATGCTGCTGGAAACCATACTGGCGGCGCTGATGGCGCCGGTGGTGATGTACGTGCAGTCGCGCGGCGTGGCTGAAGTGCTGGCCGGCAAGGATTCGGGCTGGGATGCGCAGCAGCGCGACGACGGCGGCATTTCATGGCCGGCGCTGATCAAGGGCTACGGTGGGCTGAGCGTGTTCGGGCTGTTCATGGGCGTGCTGGCGTATGCGGTGTCGCCGTCGCTGGCTGCGTGGATGGCACCGGTGGTGGTGGGCATGGTGCTGGCCATTCCGGTCGTGGCGCTCACCTCTGACCGCCGCGCCGGTGCGCTGTTGCACCGCCTGCGGTTGATGGAAATACCGGAAGAAACCAGCCCGCCGACCATCCTGGTGCGCGCGGCGCAGCTGCGTCGCGCCGCCGCCGAGCGCGGCGGGCACTGATCCGGGGCGCATCTACCCCATAATGGCCCGGAATGATCTGGAGCCGGACGATGTCGCACCCGCTGGAAACCGTAGTCAACGAAACCGCTGCCAACCCGGAATGGGCCGTGATCTGGCTGCATGGCCTGGGCGCCGATGGCCATGATTTCGCACCGATCGTGCCCGAACTGCTGCGCCCGCATTGGCCTGCGATCCGCTTCGTGTTTCCGCACGCCCCGGTACAGCCGATCACCATCAACAACGGCGTGCCCATGCGCGCCTGGTACGACATCCTTGGCATGGACTTCCGTTTGCGTGCGGACAAGGACGGCGTCGCTGCGTCGGTCCAGGCGCTGGGCGCGCTGGTCGATGCGGAGATCGCCCGTGGCATTCCCGCCGAGCGCATCCTGCTGGCCGGTTTTTCGCAGGGCGGGGCGGTCATCCTGAGCGCGGCATTGCGCTGGACCCGGCCCATTGCCGGCCTGATCGCACTGTCCACCTATCTGCCGGACCTGCAGGCAGCTGCCGACGCACGCGTGGCCGACGGCATCCGGCCGCCGGTGTTCATGGCCCACGGCCAGCATGACCCGGTCATTCCGCTGGCGGTCGCGGTGGATACCGCCGGCGTGCTGAAGACGCTCGGCTTCCCGATCCAGTGGCATGCCTACCCGATGGCCCACGCGGTCTGCGCCGAGGAACTGCAGGCGCTGGGCGATTGGCTGGACGCGCGCCTGGCTGCGGCCTGAGCCATGAACGACCCGCGCCAGCAACCCTGGTTGCCGGAGCTGTGCCGCCTGCCCCGGCTGGGCGCGATGCTGGGCCTGGCCGAACTGGTGGTGGTGGTGGTTGCGCTGGCACCCGATGGCAGCCGGCAGTGGAGCCTGCCCGACTTCCTGTCGGCCAGTGGCCTTGCGCTGTGGCTGGCGCTGGCGGTCACGGTCAGCCTGTGCGCTGCGCGCACCGTGCTGTCGCGGCTGCCTGAAGCGGTCGGCGCGGCCGTGGCGGTGGCGATGGCGGCACTGATCGCTGCGGCGTGCACCGGTATCGTGCACGCGTTGTATGCGGTGCTGGACATGCGCGGTTTCACCGGGGAAGTGGGCTTCTGGCGCTTCACCCTGGGCTGCGCCACGGTGACCGCGTTGATCGTGGCGCTGGCGTTGCGCTACTTCATCGTGAGCGACCGCTGGAGCGCGCAGACCGTGGCCAATGCACGCGCGCAGGCCGATGCGCTGCAGGCGCGGATCCGCCCGCACTTTCTGTTCAACAGCATGAACCTGATCGCCAGCCTGGTCCGTCGCGATCCGGAGGTGGCCGAGCGCGCGGTGCTGGACCTGTCCGACCTGTTCCGGGCCGCGCTCGGTGCGGGCGAAGGCGATTCCACGCTGCAGGCCGAGTGCGAGCTGGCCGAGGCATACCTGTCCATCGAATCGCTGCGGCTGGGTGAGCGGCTGCAGGTGGAATGGCAACGCCAGGAGCCGCTGCCGATGCAGCTGCCGATGCCCCGGCTGGTGCTGCAGCCGTTGGTGGAGAACGCCGTGCTGCATGGGGTTTCACGGCTGCCGGGCGGTGGCGCCATCGTCATTTCACTGGCGTGCGAAGGCAACCAGCTGCACCTGCGGGTGCGCAATCCGGCGCCCGACCCCGAGGCGCGTGCCCTGCCGCTGATGCAGGGCGCCGGTCACGCGCAGCGCAACATCGCACACCGGCTGGCATGGCGGTTCGGCCCGGCCGCGCGGATGACGGGGGCATGGGCCGACGGCTACTATGCGTGCGACATCTTCGTGCCCGTCCAGTGAGGAAGCCTGCTTGAGAGTGGTCATCGCCGACGACGAACCGCTTGCCCGCGAGCGCCTGCGCAGCCTGCTGGCCGAGCAGCCCGGGGTTGAGGTGGTGGCCGAGGCCGAGAATGGCGAACAGGCCCTGCACGCCTGTGCCGAACTGCAGCCGGACCTGGTGCTGCTGGACATCGCCATGCCTGGACTGGACGGCCTGGAGGCGGCCCGCCACCTGGCCACGTTCGAGCCGCGGCCGGCGGTGGTGTTCTGCACCGCCTACGACGCGCACGCGCTGTCTGCGTTCGAGGCGGCCGCCATCGATTACCTGATGAAGCCGGTGCGCAGTGAGCGCCTGGCGGCCGCGCTTGAACGTGCGCGCACGTTCCTGGCCGGTCGCAACGGCCAGCCTGCCGCGCCCAGCCAGCAGGCGCGCACGCTGCTGTGCGCCCGCCTGCGTGGCAGCCTGCGGCTGATTCCGGTCGACGATATCCACTACCTGCAGGCCGAGGAAAAGTACGTGGTGGTGCACCACGCACGGGGTGAGGACCTGATCGAGGAGTCGCTGAAGTCGCTGGAGGAAGAGTTCGCCAGCCGGTTCGTCCGCATCCACCGCAACTGCCTGGTTGCCCGCCATGAGCTGGTGGAGCTGCGACGCAATGGCGCAGGCCAGGTACAGGCCGTGCTGCGTCATGGCAAGGCCCCGCTGGAAGTCAGCCGCCGCTGCGTGGCAACCCTGAAGCAGGACCTGAAACACCTGTAAAGCGCGCCACGACCAACGGTCGTGGCCTACCCGCTGTTGCCGTGGACGCGTGACCGGCCCGTCCGCCGCTGCCACCGCGCCCGCTGCTGCCATCGATGCGTGACGTGTCCCGTCCGCTGCTGCCATCGATGCGTGACGTGTCCCGTCCGCCGCTGCCATCGATGCGTGAGGTGGCCCGCCCGCCGCTGCCATCGATGCCTGACGCGCGGCGGTAGGTCACGACCGTTGGTCGTGACGCTCCCTCCGGCGATAATGGCGCATGGATACCCTGCGCATCGCCACCCGAAAGAGCCCGCTTGCCCTGTGGCAGAGCGAACACGTTGCCGACCGCCTGCGCCAGGTCCACCCCGGGCTGGAGGTGGTGCTGGTGCCGATGAGCACGCGCGGGGATGAAGTGCTGGACCGCTCGCTGGCGGCGATCGGCGGCAAGGGCCTGTTCCTCAAGGAACTGGAACTGGCCATGCTGCGCGGCGACGCCGATTGCGCGGTGCATTCGCTGAAGGACGTCCCCATGGAACTGGATGCGCCGTTCGCGTTGCCGGCCATGCTCACCCGGCACGACCCGGCCGACGGTTTCATCTCCAACCTGTACGCCTCGGTGGACGCCCTGCCGATCGGGGCACGGGTGGGCACCTCGTCGCTGCGCCGCCAGGCCCAGTTGCGTGCGCTGCGCCCGGACCTGGAGCTGCAGGACCTGCGGGGCAACGTCAACACCCGCCTGGCCAAGCTCGACAACGGCGGCTACGACGCCATCGTGCTGGCAGTGGCCGGGCTGGAGCGGCTGGGGCTGGGGCAACGCATCGTGGCGCGGCTGACCGCGCCGGACTGGTTGCCGGCACCGGCCCAGGGCGCGGTCACCGTCGAATGCAATGGCGACGATGCCCGGGTCATGGCGCTGTTTGCCGCCCTCGACGATGCGCGCACGCGCGCCTGCGTGGAAGCCGAGCGCGCCATGAACCGGGCACTGCATGGCAGCTGCCATGTGCCGGTGGCCGGCTACGCGCAATGGGAAGGCGAGGACCTGTACCTGCAGGGGCTGGTCGGCGGCGTCGCCGACGGCCGCCTGGTCCGCGCTGAAGCGCGTGGACCGGGACGGGATCCGGAGGCGCTGGGGAAGGCGGTGGCGCAGGGGTTGCTGGACGGCGGCGCCGGTGAGTTGCTTGCCGTCTGATGGAGTGTACCGACCAACGGTCGGTACCTGCCGGTTGAATCGCCGGTCGGTGCCAACCGTTCGCGTTGTGGGTAGGTGCCGACCGTTGGTCGGCACACGGCGCAGGAATTATTTGAACTTGTACACCACGTTCATGGTGGTCAGGGTATCGGTCTTGCGCTTGTCCTCGGCGACGTCGCTGTTGTAGCGCGCCTGCCAGGCCGCCTTCAGCGCGAGGTGCTCGTTCATGCTTACCGACACGCCGAAGTCGTTCTGGCCGAAGGTGTTGTACGAGCCCGATTCCACCAGCAGCGTGTTGATCAGGTCGGTGTTGGGGGTCAACGAATACTTCACGTCGAACAGACCACGACCGATCAGCCCGGTGCGGGTTTCATCGTCTTCGGTGTTGTGGGTGCGGCGCACACCAGGACCGATCTGCGCGTCCATGTAGAAGCGGTCGCGGTCCATCAGCCGGGTGCCGTAACCCAGACCGAACGAACTCTGGCGGTCGTAGGTGGCGAAGTCATCGCGCTCGTAACGTACCGTGGCGGTGATCTGGCGGTGTTCGCCCAGCTGCAGCGCACTGCCGGCGCTGCCGGTGTAACGGTTGGCGGTGGTGTTGCTGCGCTTGGTGACGGTGCCGTCCACGTCGTTGGTTTCGGTGTATTCCGAACGCGAACGCAGGCCGAACAGGTCCATGCTGTGCACCCAGTCGTCATCGGTGTAGCGCAGGCGCAGGCGGCCGTTGGCGCTTTCGGTGTTGCTGTTGCCGCGTGCCGACGCAAAGCCCAGTTCGCCGCCGCTGCCGCTCCAGGGCGAGGTCATCGCAGCCGGGTCGGTGGTGTCCTGGGCGAAGGCCACGGGGGCACTGAGCAGCAGGGAGGCAAACAACGTAACGCGCAAGGACATCTACGGTTCTCCGGATCAGGCGGGGGGAGGAGCAACGCGTGATGATACTTGATGCCTTCACGCCGTTTTTCCTTTTCGCGCCCGTGCTTTAGGAGAGGTTTGGTCTTTTCCCTGTTCAGGGCAGCGCGATCTGCAGCGCGGGGTCGTTGAAGCGGCTGTACTCCACGGTCGCGGTGAACGCCTGTCCCTGGGTCTGGCCGCGACGTTGGATACGCAGCGGCAGGCCCTGCGCGCCGATCCAGTACAGCAGCCCGTCGGGCGCTGCCGTGGCATGGTGCACGCGGTAGCGCCGCGCCGGGAGGCCCGCGATGGGATCCTCGCCCAGATCCTCGACGTTGAGGTCGGCGGCCACCGCATCGGCCGGCAACGGGCTGCGCCACTGCGCCAGCATTCCCGGCGGCACCGGGACCTGGCGGACCTCGCCACGGCGCTGCAGGAAGAACGTGTCGCCGATGATGGTCTGGGTACCCTCGCCGGTCTGCAGCCGGTAACGGTCCGGCGCCACGAAGTCCAACGCCGCCTCCAGCGTGCGTGGCCCGTCCATGCGCAGCGTGGCGTGGAAACTCTGCAGCTGGCCGAAGCGCTGGCTGGCCGCCAACACCGCCTGGGCCGCATCGGCGGCCGCCGGCACCGTCGACGCCGGGCCCGCAGCCGGGGAGGCGGGTGCTGGCGCGCGCCCGCAGGCGGAAAGCAGCAGGGACAGCACGGCAACGGCAATCAGCAGGCGCATGGCAGGAGCGGCGGGGGTGGGCAGGGGCTTCACGATAGCCGAAGTTCGGGTCCGGGCCGCCACAACGGCGGCGACTCGGACATAATCGGGTCATGGACCGATATGAACGTATCAACGCCCTGCATCGTCTGCTGAAGTCCGCCCGCTATCCGGTCACGGTGGCGACCCTGCAGGAAAAGCTGGCCTGTTCCCGCGCCACCGTCTACCGCGACCTGGCCTTCCTGCGCGACGCGCTGATGGCCCCGGTAGAGGGCGATGGCGAGGCTGGCTTCCGCTACCAGGACGACGAAAGCGCCCGCTTCGAGCTGCCCGGGCTGTGGCTCAGCTCCGAAGAGCTGCATGCGCTGCTGGCCTCCCAGCACCTGCTGGCGCGTACCGGGGGCGGCGTGCTGTCCTCGGTGCTGGCGCCGCTGCAACAGCGCATCGAGGGCCTGCTGGCGGCACAGGCCGGTGTCTCCAGCTGGCCGGTGGACCGCGTGCGGGTCATTCCGCACCGTGGCCGCAAGTTCGACGAGGCCAGTTTCCGCGCGGTGGCCTCGGCGGTGCTGGAGCGCAAGCAGCTGGCCTTCGAGTACCGCGCCCGCTCCACCGATGAGGCGACCAAGCGCACGGTTTCCCCGCAGCGCATGACCCACTACCGCGACAACTGGTACCTGGACGCCTGGGACCACGGTCGCGAAGGCCTGCGCAGTTTTGCCGTGGACCGCATCTACAAGGCCAGGGTCATCGACACCGTCGCGCGGGATGTGGACGACAGCGAGCTGGACGAGCAGCTGGGGGCGAGCTACGGAATTTTCTCCGGCCCGCCCAAGGGCTGGGCGACCATCGTGTTCAGCGCCAAGGCCGCACGTTGGGTGGCGGACGAGCATTGGCATTCCAGACAGCAGGGGCGGTTCCTGGCCGACGGCCGCTATGAGCTCAAGGTGCCCTACAGCGTCTCGCGCGAATTGCTGATGGACGTCCTGCACTATGGTTCGGACGCGGAGATCATCGAGCCGGCCATGCTGCGCGAGCAGGCCAAGTCGCTGCTGGAGCTGGCGCTGACCAACTACGCCTGACCCCGCGCCCGGCCGGCGCGGCGCGGGGTCGGGATACCCGCGGTGCCGGGCCTTGCGGTATGGTTGAACGCTGACGCAGCCCCCCGGATTCCGCCCCCCATGAAAAAGTACCTGTTGCTCCCGCTGCTGGCCGCCTCGCTGGCCCTGGCCGCCTGCGGCAAGCCTGCTGCCGACTCCAGCAAACTGGTGGTCGCCGCCACCGCCGTGCCGCATGCCGAGATCCTGGCCGTGGTCAAGCCGATCCTGCAGAAGGAAGGGCTGGAGCTGGACGTGAAGGTGTTCAACGACTACGTCCAGCCCAACGACCAGCTGGTGCAGAAGCAGGTGGACGTGAACTACTTCCAGACCGAGCCGTATCTGGACGCCTACAACCGCGACCGCAAGACCGACCTGACCAAGGTCATCGGCGTGCATATCGAGCCGTTCGGTGCCTACTCGCGCCGTTTCAAGACGCTTGAAGAACTGCCCACCGGCGCCGACGTGGTGATCCCGAACGATCCAAGCAACAACAGCCGCGCACTGATCCTGCTGCACAAGGCCGGCGTGATCACGCTGAAGGACCCCAGCAACGCACTGGCCACCCAGCGCGACATCACTGCCAATCCGAAGCAGCTCAAGTTCCGCGAACTCGACTCGGCCATGCTTCCGCGCGTGCTCGACCAGGTCGACCTGGCCCTGATCAACACCAACTACGCGCTCGACGCCGGCCTCAACCCGACCCAGGACGCGCTGGCGATTGAAAGCAAGGATTCGCCGTACGTGAACTTCCTGGTGGCGCGCCCGGACAACCAGGGCGACCCGCGTGTGCAGCAGCTGGCCAAGGCGCTGACCAGCCCGGAAGTCAAAGCCTTCATCGCCGGGAAATACAAGGGCGCCGTCCTGCCGGCGTTCTGATTGGCATCGCGTGCGAGCCGACCAACGGTCGGCTCCTACCACCTCTGGTAGGTACCGACCGTTGGTCGGTACGGTTCAGACGACCCGGAACCCCATCGTCGCCTCGACCGCCTGTTGCCAACCGGCGTACAACGCCTCGCGTTGTTCCACCGCCATCTGCGGTACGAAGCGGCGATCCACCGCCCACTGTTCGGCGATCTCCGCCCGGCTGGCCCAGAACCCGGTAGCCAGCCCGGCCAGGTAGGCCGCGCCCAGCGCGGTGGTTTCGGCCACCTGCGGGCGCAGCACCGGCACGCCGAGCAGGTCGCTCTGGAACTGGGCCATGAAGTCGTTGGCGATCGCGCCGCCATCCGCGCGCAGTTCGCTCAGCGCGATGCCGGCGTCGGCCTGCATCGCCGCCAGCACGTCACGGGTCTGGTAGGCCATCGACTCCACCGCGGCGCGGATGAAGTGTTCCTTGCTGGTGCCACGACTCAGCCCGAATACCGCGCCGCGCACGTCGCTGCGCCAGTAGGGCGCCCCCAGGCCGACGAACGCCGGCACCATGTACACCCCGCCGTTGTCCGGTGCCCGTTCGGCATACGCCTGGCAGTCGCTGGACTTGCCGAACATGCGCAGGCCATCGCGCAGCCACTGCACCACCGAACCGGCCACGAAGATCGAACCCTCCAGCGCGTACTCCACGTGCCCGTCGATGCCCCAGGCAATCGTGGTGAGCAGACCGTGGCTGGACGCCACCGCGCGCGTGCCGGTATGCATCAGCATGAAGCAGCCGGTGCCATAGGTGTTCTTGACCATGCCCGGTGCGAAGCAGGCCTGGCCGAACAGCGCCGCCTGCTGGTCGCCGGCGATCCCGGCGATGGGAATATGCTGATCGAAGAAGAACTGTGCGCGGGTGCTGCCGTATATCTCGCTGGAGTTGCGCACCTCGGGAAGCATCGCGCGCGGGATGTCCAGCAGCGCCAGCAGGTCATCGTCCCACGCAAGCGTATGGATGTTGAACAGCAGCGTGCGTGCGGCGTTGCTGTAATCGGTAACGTGCGCCGCGCCGCCGGTGAGGTTCCATACCAGCCAGCTGTCGATGGTGCCAAACAGCAGTTCGCCACGTTCGGCACGTGCCTGCGCGCCGTCTACGTGATCGAGGATCCAGCGGATCTTGGTTGCCGAAAAGTAGGCGTCCACCAGCAGGCCGGTGCGTTCACGGATCAACGGCTCGTGACCCTCGGCCTTGAGCCGTTCGCAGATGGCCTGGCTCTGTCGCGACTGCCAGACCACCGCGTTGTGGATCGGTTGGCCGGTGGCCTTGTCCCACACCACCGTCGTTTCGCGCTGGTTGGTGATGCCGATCGCAGCGATCTGGCGCGGGTCGACCTGCTCGCGATTGAGCAGCTCGGTGAGCGTGGTGTAGACGCTGGTCAGGATCTCCCGAGGATCGTGTTCGACCCAGCCCGGCTGCGGGAACAGCTGGGTGAACTCGCGCTGGGCCATGCCGGCCACGCGCCCGGCGCGGTCGAACAGCATCGCGCGCGAACTGGTGGTGCCCTGGTCGATGGCGAGTACGAACGTCTTTTCCATGCAGACACCCTGGGCCGTGACCCCCGGAGGATACCCGACGGGCCGCGCAGCGGTCGGCGCTACGGATGCGCCGCCGGCATCCGGGCCTCCGCCACGGTGGCACCCAGGTATGCCGCCAGCGCCGCCTGCTGCGTCGCGTCCAGGCGCAGGCCGGCATGCGAGCGCCGCCACAGCACATCCTCCGCCTGCGAGGCCCATTCGTGCGCCACCATGTAGTCGACTTCGCGTGCATGCAGCCCTGCGCCGAAAGGCGTGCCCAGGTCGTCGACCGTCCGCGCGTCGCCAAGCACCGCGGGCACGCGCGTGCCGTGCCGCCGGGCCAGGTCGTGCAGCAGCGACCCGGGCAGCTGCGGGTAGCGCGCCTGCAACGCAGGCAGCAGCGCGTCCGCGTTGCCGCCATCACCGCCCGTCACGGGCGGGCCCTCGGCGGTCCAGGCCGGCGCGTTGCGCCCCAGCGCCGTGGCCAGCTGGTTCACCGCCTCCTCGGCCAGGGTGCGGCAGGTGGTCAGCTTGCCGCCCAGCACGCTCAGCATCAGGGCCTGCTGCTGGTCAAGATGCAGTCGGTAGTCGCGGCTGACCTTGGCCGCGTCCAGGTGATGATCGGCCAGCAGCGGGCGCACACCGCTGTACTGCCACACCACGTGCTCGGGCCGCACCGGGTGTCGCAGCCACGCACTGACGGCCGTGCACAGGTACGCCACCTCGGCAGGCGCGGCGTGCACCTGGGCCGGGTCGCCGTCGTAGTCGATATCGGTGGTGCCGATCAGGCTGTAGTCCTGTTCGAACGGGATCACGAACACCACGCGTTGATCCGGCTGCTGCAGCAGGTAGGCGCTGTCGTGCGCGTACAGGCGAGGCACTACGATGTGGCTGCCCTGGACCAGGCGCAGCCCAATCGGCACGTCCATGCCGGCACGCTCCAGCAGGTTGCCCGCCCACGGACCGGTGGCGTTGACCACGGCCCGCACGCGCATGCGCTGCACCGTGCCGTCGGACTGGCGCAGCACTGCCAGCCAGTGGTCGCGGTGACGGATCAACTGTTCGCAGCGGGTCCGCACCCTGACATCGGCGCCACGCTCGCGTGCATCCATCGCCGTGGCGATCACCAGCCGCGCGTCGTCCACGCGCGCGTCGCTGTAAGTGAAGGCGGTGCGGAAACGCGGCTGCAGCGCCGCACCGCGCGGGTCCCTGCGCAGGTCGACCCGACGGGCGCGTGGAAAGGCGGGGCCGGCGTCGGCCAGATGGTCGTACAGCCACAGGCCGGCGCGCAGCATCCAGGCCGGACGCAGATGCCGCGCGTGCGGCAGCAGGAAGGGGGTGGGGGTGACCAGGTGAGGGGCCAGCCGCTGCAGCACGCTGCGCTCGCGCAGGGCCTTGCGCACCAGCGTGATGTGACCGAACTGCAGGTAGCGCAGTCCACCGTGGATCAGCTTGGTACTGGCGCTGGAGGTATGTGCGGCCAGGTCATCCTGTTCGCACAGGGTCACCGACCAGCCGCGACCCGCCGCATCGCGTGCGATGGCCACGCCGTTGATACCGCCGCCCACGACCAGGACATCCCGGATGTCGTCCATCGTCCGTTCCCCTTGCATCCGCCCTGAGTATCAACAGGCCAGCGGCAAGGCCAAATGAAAATGCCTTGGTCGGAAACGACAATGGGCCCCCGGAAGGGGGCCCATTGCAGGTGCAGGGGTCTTGCCTCGGCTGCTTAGAAGCGCGCACCGATACCGAAGCCCACGGTCCACGGGTCAAGCTTGGCCTCGTCGCCGGTGCCATTGCCGTTGACGGTCAGCTCCGGGCGCGAGTGCATGTAGCGCGCATCGGCACGGGCGAACCAGGTGCTGTTGATGTTCATGTCCACGCCGACGGTGCCGATGGCGCCCTTGGCGGTTTCCAGCCCGATGTGGCCGACGTCGCTGGCCAGCTTCTCGTTGCTGAAGTTCGATTCGTAGTAACCCACGCCGACGAACGGACGGAACACGTTGTCGGCCTGGCCGAAGTGGTACTGGCCGCTCAGCGCGATCGGCTGCTGTTCAACCGTACCCAGCTTGGCGTTGTTGGCGCCGCGCACGCGGTGGTCGAACTTGTCGGCTGCGCCCCACAGTTCCACGGCCCAGTTGTCGTTGATGTAGTAGCTGAAGCTGAGCGTCGGCGCCGGGCCGCCATCGACCTTGTCGATGCCTTCCAGCGGATCGTTCTTCGGCTGCAGCAACGCAACGCCGCCGACAACGGCAAAATGCTTGCCCGACGCGGTATCGGTGGTGCTGTCCTGCGCGAAGGCGGCAGGCGCGAAGGCAAGGGCAGTCAGGGTAGCCAGGGTCAGGGTGCGGATGGAGCGCATGGGGGAATCTCCTCAGGTATTTTTTTGTTCTGGGCCCCCTTTGCAGCGGGGCGAGGCAAACGTAGTCCCCGCAACATGAATCGAATCCGACGCACGTTAAATTTTAGTTTGTTCTGTTCAGCCTGCAGCGCGAAACCATTGCCGCGCCGCGCGATCATGCACGCCATGACATTCATGCATCTGGAGAGAGCGTGACGAACGCCGTGCATTGCATCGGCCTGCCTGCGCAGGTAAACGCGACGTGCCGCGTGCTGGTACTGGGCTCGATGCCGGGCGTGGCATCGCTCCAGGCCGCGCAGTACTACGCGCACCCGCGCAATCGCTTCTGGCCGTTGATGGCGGCACTTGCCGGCATGGATGCAGGCCTGCCCTACGCCGCCCGCGTGCGTGCACTTCAGCGGGCGGGCGTGGGCCTGTGGGACGTGATCGGTGCCTGCGACCGCCGCGGCAGCCTGGACACGGCGATCGTGCGCGGCAGCGAGGTGCCGAATGCAGTGCCGGCGCTGATCGCGCGGCTGCCGAACCTCCAGGCCGTGGCCTGCAACGGCGGCACGGCGCACGCCGCCTTCGTGCGGTTCGTCCTCCCGCGGCTGGACACCCGCGCGGCGTCGCTGCCGGTGTGGTCGCTGCCCTCCACCAGTCCGGCCAATGCAGCCTGGCCATTGCCGCGCCTGCAGGCAGCGTGGCAGCCGGTGGCCGATGTCCTGGCGGGCTGAGCGGGACCACCACCGGACAATACGGTACCGACTGGTGGCAGCTGCAACAGGCTGTCCCGGGACAGACGTATTGAAAATTGCCCAAGCTGGTTGGCGCTGGAGCCGCATACCCCCACAATAGGCGATTCCCTACACCAGATTGCCGGAGTTATCCCCATGGCCGAAATCAAGGAAGCACTTGTCCCCGATATCGGTGACTACAGCGATATCCCGGTAATCGAGGTGCTTGTCGCCGTGGGTGACACGGTCAAGAAGGACCAGGGCCTGGTCACGCTCGAGTCTGACAAGGCCACGATGGAAGTGCCGTCTTCGGTCGCCGGCGTGGTCAAGGACATCAAGGTCAAGGTCGGCGATACGCTGTCCGAGGGCAAGGTCGTGGCCCTGATCGAAGTGGCTGACGCGGCCGCAGCGCCTGCCCCGGCGGCTGCGCCGGCGCCCGCTGCCGCCCCGGCCAAGGCCGCTGCTGCCGCCGCCCCGGCCCCGGCCACCCAGAGCGCGCCGGCCGCTGCGCCGGCTGCCGGTGGTGGCCCGGTGGAAGCGCTGGTACCGGACATCGGCGATTACACCGACATCCCGGTGATCGAAGTGCTGGTCGCCGTGGGCGACACGGTCAAGAAGGACCAGGGCCTGGTCACGCTGGAGTCGGACAAGGCCACCATGGAAGTGCCGTCGTCGGTCGCTGGCGTGGTCAAGGAAATCAAGGTCAAGGTCGGCGACACCCTGTCGCAGGGCAAGGTGGTCGCCATCATCGAAGCCGAGGGCGCTGCCGCCCCGGCGCCGAGCCAGGCCGCCGCTGCCGCCGCCCCGGCTGCGGCCGAAACCGGCACCAAGGTGGAACCGGTCGCCGTACCGGCCCAGCCGGACAAGCTGGCCGCGCGCGAAATCGCCAGCGCCCCCTCGGCCGGTGCCCCGAGCAGCCCGCCGGTGCAGTTCAACGCCGACAGCGTGCTGCCGTCGAAGGTTCCCTATGCCACCCCGGCGGTGCGCGTGTTCGCCCGCGAGCTGGGCGTGGACCTCAACCAACTGACCGGCACCGAGAAGGGCGGGCGCATCACCAAGGCCGACGTGCAGAAGTTCGTCAAGTCGGCGCTGACCGGTGGCGGCGCTGCCGTTGCCGGTGGCGCGGTCGCCGCCGGTGGCGGGCTCAACCTGCTGCCGTGGCCGAAGGTGGACTTCAGCAAGTTCGGTGAGGTCGAGACCCAGCCGCTGTCGCGCATCAAGAAGATCTCCGGTGCCAACCTGGCGCGCAACTGGGCCATGATTCCGCACGTCACCCAGTTCGAGCAGGCCGACATCACCGACCTGGAAGGCCTGCGCGTGGCGCTGAACAAGGAAAACGAGAAGGCCGGCATCAAGCTGACCATGCTCGCCTTCCTGATCAAGGCCAGCGCCGCGGCGCTGAAGCAGTTCCCGGAATTCAACGCATCGCTGGATGCGGCCGGTGAAAACCTGACGCTGAAGAAGTACTTCAACATCGGCTTCGCCGCCGACACTCCGAACGGCCTGGTCGTTCCGGTGATCCGCGACGTGGACAAGAAGGGCGTGGTGCAGATCGCCCAGGAAACCGGCGAGCTGGCCAAAAAGGCGCGCGACGGCAAGCTGGGCCCGGCCGACATGAGCGGCGGCTGCTTCTCGATCAGCTCGCTGGGCGGCATCGGCGGCACCGCGTTCACCCCGATCGTCAACGCGCCGGAAGTAGCCATCCTGGGCGTGTCCAAGTCCTCGATCCAGCCGGTCTGGAACGGCAAGGAATTCGCCCCGAAGCTGATGCTGCCGCTGTCGCTGAGCTACGACCACCGCGTCATCGACGGTGCCCTGGCGGCGCGCTTCACCACCTACCTGTCGCAGGTGCTGGCCGACATGCGGCGCGTGCTGCTGTGAGGCTGGCCCGCGCGGTAGTGCCGGGCGCTGCCCGGCAGCGTTTCGTGCAGCAGGGCACGGCCCTGCTCTACGCCGCTGTGGTGCTTGCCGCTGCGCCGGCGGCGCATGCCGCGTGCACCACCGATCTCGGCCACGGCTGGCCGCCGGCGGTGGGCAACTACGGCCAGGCCGTGGAAACCCTGTTCCATGGCAAGGCCCAGCCCCGCCTGGCGCTGACCCTGCTGCCCAAGGGCGGGGTCGAAACCGCGGTGGCGTTGCTGCCCGGCACCCGCGAGGGGGAATGGTCCCTGCGCTACAGCCAGGCCGACAAGCGCGTGTACAACTGGAACAACAGTGCACGAGGCGGCGGTCTTGAACTGCGCGTGGACCAGGAACCGGACCAGTACCAGGTCGCCATTCCGGCGGCGCTCGCCCAGCGCCTGGCGCGCAGCTGGCGGCAGGCGCTCGATTCGGGCGTCCCGGCCGACCGCAAGGCCCCGGTGACCGATGGCGAAGTGCTGTCGTTCCAGGTGGACGGCGAACGCTACAGCGGCCCGCGCTGGGAGTGCGGCGCCGGCAAGCTGATGATGAAACAGGTGGCGCTGCTGATCGAAGCCAGCGACACCAAGGAAAAGAAGCTCGACCGTCGCTGGCAGGATCTGGACGAGTCGCTCGACGAACTGCAGGAACTGCTCGGTCGCAAGGCCGGCTGAGCACCAGGAGAACACGAATGGCCGCTATTGAAATCAAGGTTCCCGACATCGGCGATTACACCGATGTCCCGGTGATCGAAGTGCTGGTCGCCGTGGGTGACACGGTGAAGAAGGACCAGGGCCTGGTCACGCTGGAGTCGGACAAGGCCACGCTGGAAGTGCCGTCGTCGGCGGCCGGCGTGGTCAAGGAAATCAAGGTCAAGCTGGGCGACACGCTGTCCGAAGGCGCCGTGGTGGTGGTGTTGGAGGCCGAAGGCGCCGCCGATGCAGCTGCGGTCCCGGCGTCCGCCCCGGCCAAGGCCGCTGCCCCGGCCAGCAAGCCGCCGGTGACCCCGTCGCATCGCGCCCCGGCCGAGCCGGCCGCGCCGCAGCCGGCGCTGTCCAGCGGCAAGCCGGCCGACATCGAATGCCAGATGGTGGTCCTTGGCGCCGGCCCGGGCGGGTACACCGCCGCGTTCCGCTCGGCCGACCTGGGCGTGGACACCGTGCTGATCGAGCGCTACGCCAGCCTCGGCGGCGTGTGCCTCAACGTGGGCTGCATTCCGTCCAAGGCGCTGCTGCACGCTGCCGCGGTGATCGACGAAGTGGCCCACGCGGGCGATTTCGGCGTGGAATTCAGCGCGCCCAAGATCACCCTGGACAAGCTGCGCGGCTACAAGGAAAAGGTGGTCACCCAGCTGACCAAGGGCCTGGCCGGCATGGCCAAGCAGCGCAAGGTGCGCACCGTGCAGGGCGTGGCCACGTTCGTCTCGGCCAATGAGCTGGAGATCGTCGGCGACGACGGCACGACCCAGCTGCTGCGCTTCCAGCAGTGCATCATCGCCGCCGGTTCGCAGGCGGTGAAGCTGCCGAACTTCCCGTGGGACGACCCGCGTGTGATGGATTCCACCGACGCACTGGAACTGGCCGACATCCCCGGCTCGCTGCTGGTGGTCGGTGGCGGCATCATCGGCCTGGAAATGGCGACCGTGTACGCCGCGCTGGGCAGCAAGGTGACCGTGGTGGAGTTCATGGACCAGCTGATGCCCGGTGCCGACAAGGACCTGGTCAAGCCGTTGGCCGACCGCCTGAAGAAGCAGGGCGTCGAGGTCCACCTCAAGACCAAGGCCTCCGGCGTGACCGCGGACAAGAAGGGGATCACCGTGACCTTCGACGCCGCTGCCGAAGGCGAGAAGCCGGGGCTGGAGCAGGGCACCTTCGACCGCGTGCTGGTGGCCGTGGGCCGTTCGCCGAACGGGAAGAAGATCGGCGCGGAGAAGGCCGGCGTGGGCGTCACCGAGCGTGGCTTCATTCCGGTGGACCGCCAGATGCGCACCAACGTGCCGCACATCTTTGCCATCGGCGATATCGTCGGCAACCCGATGCTGGCCCACAAGGCCACGCACGAGGGCAAGCTGGCCGCCGAAGTGGCCTCGGGGGAGAAGAAGGAGTGGGTGGCGCGGGTGATTCCGTCGGTGGCCTACACCAACCCGGAAATCGCCTGGGTCGGCGTGACCGAAACCGAAGCCAAGGCGCAGGGCCTGAAGGTCGGCGTGGCCAGGTTCCCGTGGGCGGCCAGCGGCCGCGCCATCGGCATCGGGCGTACCGAAGGCTTCACCAAGCTGATCTTCGACGAGGCCACCCACCGCATCATCGGCGGCGCGATCGTCGGCGTGCACGCGGGCGACCTGCTGGCCGAGATCGGCCTGGCCATCGAGATGGGTGCCGAAGCCGAAGACATCGGCCACACCATCCACGCCCACCCGACGCTGAGCGAATCGGTGGCGATGGCCGCGGAGATCTACGACGGCACCATCACCGACCTGTACATCCCGAAAAAGAAATAAAGGAAACCCGGCGAAAGCCGGGTTTCTTTTCATTCGGGTAACTCACGACCGTTGGTCGTGAGACCGGTGCAAACAAAAAACCCGGCGTTGCGCCGGGTTTTTCGTGCGGTAACACACCAACCAACGGCTGGATCAGAACGAAACGCTGATACCGGCCACCGGGCCCTTGAATTCCTGCTTCAGGCCGATGGTGCCATCGCGGCCGCTCTGGTCCACGTCCAGACGGAACCAGTCGTAGCCGGCGAACAGGCCGAAGTTCTCGGTGAACTTGTAGTCCACGATCACGTTGGCGCGGGTCAGGTCGCCATCGTAGTCATCGAAGTTGCCCCAGTCGGTGTTGAGGTACTGGCCCTGCGCGGTGATCATCCACTTCTCCGAGGGGGTGATGGTGAAGCGTGCACCCACCACCGGTGCAATACCGTCCGCCTTCTCGTCAACGAACTGACCCTCGTACAGGGTGCCCAGGTCGGCGTAAGCCTTGGTGCTCACCTTGGCGTACTCGGCGCCCAGCTGCAGGCCCAGGTCGAAGGTTTCGGTGTCCACCACCGAGTAGTCGTACACCAGGCTGGCCACCTGGTACTTCAGCTCGCCCTTGACGAAGCTGCCGGCCGGGACGGTTTCGCCGCCGAAGCTGATGCCCTGGTCCAGGGTTTCGCGGCGGTCCTTGTCGTACTTGAAGTAGTTGAAGATCAGGCGCTGGCGGTCGCTGATGCGGAACAGGCCGTCCACGCGCGGCTCCCATTCCTTGCCGCCCAGGCCGAAGTCCTCGTCGAAGCCGACATCCTGGCCCAGCACGGTCGTGTTGCCACGGATGGTGTTGTCCGAATCGATGTTCATCGCGCCAAGGCGCAGGGCGAAGCGGTCGTCGCCCTCGGCCGCGCTGGCGGACGTGGCGTGGGTAAGGGCGGCCATGGCCAGCGGCAGGGCAAGCAGGGGAAGCAGACGCATCGGGGGTGTCCTTGCAGTGATTCGACGAAGTGCCGTCACTGTGCCGTAGCGTCGCGTCCACCATTCGTGAACGTATGGTGGAGGAAGTGTGTACCGTTCATTCCCGAGGGCCGGAAAAGAGCGGCCCCGGAGAGAGCTCGGGGCCGCTCGCTGTTGGCCTGCACAGGGGCGTCGACGAGGATCGAATGGACAGGCCGTACCATGGGACCGCGAACCCCGGCCAAAGTTCAATCTGCTGCGCCGCGACATGAATAGGCGGGGCGGCTGACGCGACCGGCCCCGTCCCGCCGGCAAAATCTGTGGCAATGCAGCAACTTGCGCCATCCGGGATGAACAGGGGGCGGTTGTCTCGCAAATTGTCCCCTTGCTATAATTCGGCGGCTCGACGAGGCAATGCACCCTCAGCCTCGGCCATCCTTCCCACAAACCATGCAGGACATACGTGTGCTGAACTCCGTTGACGCGGGTCGGCGACTGATGCTGCGCGCAGCGGTCTACCCGCTGGCTGCAGTGGCTGTCCTGGCCCTGGCCTTCCTGCTGCTGGCAGGTCCGGCGTACGCCCTCGGGGCGCTCGCCTCGGGCATTGCGGTGTCGGCCGGCGGCTGGGTCGCGGCGCGGATGGCGCTGGGGGGTGGGGTACAGGCGGCAGGCTCGGCCATGTCGCGGCTGATCCTGGCGGTGGTGGCAAAGTGGGCGCTCGTATTCGGTGTCCTGGTGGTGGGTTTCGTGGTCTTCAAGCTGCCTGCACTGGCGCTGCTGGCCGGAATCGCCGTCGGGCTTATGTTCCAGGTCCTGGCTCTGGCCAGGCGCTGATCCCATTTATTTAACTCAAGGTTCCGGACACATGGCAGGCGAGGCGCTTACACCCACCTCCTACATCCAACATCACCTGCACAACCTGACGTTCCATATGCAGGAAGGTGGTTTCTGGGCTATTCACGTCGACACCATCGTGACTTCGGTCCTGATGGGCCTGTTGATGGTGTTTGCCTTCTGGATGGCCACCCGCAAGGCCACCGCCGGCGTGCCGGGCAAGTGGCAGGCGTTCGTGGAGATCTGCCTGGAGTTCGTTGACCGCCAGGCCAAGGACACCTACCACGGCACCAGCAAGCTGGTGACCCCGATCGCGATCACGATCTTCTTCTGGATCCTCCTGATGAACCTCATCAAGATGATCCCGGCCGACTTCATCGCCCTGCCGCTGGAAGCGCTGGGCGTGCCGTACTGGAAGCCGGTCCCCACCGCCGACGTCAATGCCACCCTGGGCATGTCGATCAGCGTGTTCTTCCTGATGCTGTTCTTCGCGCTGCGTGCCAAGGGCCTGGGTGGCTTCACCAAGGAATTCCTGACCGCGCCGTTCGGCAAGTGGATGATGCCGTTCAACCTGATCCTCAACATCGTCGAGTGGCTGAGCAAGCCGATCTCGCTGGCGATGCGACTGTTCGGCAACATGTTCGGCGGCGAAATCGTGTTCCTGCTGATCTGGGTGCTGGGCAGTGCCGGCATCATGGGCGCCATCGCAGGCGGTGCCTTCGGCCTTGGCTGGATGCTGTTCCACCTGCTGGTGATTCCGCTGCAGGCCTTCATTTTCATGATGCTGTCGATCGTGTACCTGAGCCTGTCGGAAGACGCTCACTGAGTTTCCGCTTCACCCTTCATCCGTTTCATTACCCTTAGCTACTTAAGTTTCCGGAGATAACCCATGTACTTTGCCGTCCTGACCAACCTCGCCCAAGTCCAGAGCTCCACCGTCCTCGCCGTCGGCATCATGATCGGCCTGGCCGCGCTGGGTGCCGGTCTCGGTCTGGCCATCATGGCCGGTAAGTTCCTGGAATCGGCTGCCCGCCAGCCGGAACTGATCCCGGTGCTGCAGGTCCGCATGTTCATCACCGCCGGCCTGATCGACGCCGCGTTCATCATCTCGGTCGCCGTCGGCCTGCTGCTGGCCTTCGCCAACCCGACCATCGCTGAATTCGTTGCGCGTCTGCCGGCTGCTGGCTGATCCAGCGAAAGCGAAACGATCAGGCGCCTTGTGCGCCTGATCGCGGATGAAGGAACGGATGCGCCGCTCCTGCGGCGCTTCCACCCCATCACCCCAGATTGAGCGAACCCCATGGAAATCGGTTTTACCCTCGTTGCCCAGGCACTGGCGTTCGCCGGTCTGATCTGGATCATCGCGACCAAGATCTGGCCGCCGCTGATGAACGCCATCGAAGAGCGCCAGCAGAAGATCGCTGAAGGCCTCGCCGCTGCCGACCGCAGCCAGAAGGATCTGGCCCAGGCGCAGGAAAAGGTCAACGAAGCACTGAAGGACGCGCGCACCAAGGCCAACGAGATCATCGACCAGGCCCATGCCCGCGCCAACCAGATCGTTGACGCCGCCAAGAATGAAGCCATCGTCGAAGCGAACCGCCAGAAAGAACTGGCCCACGCCGAGATCGAGGCTGCCGCCAACCGTGCCCGTGAAGACCTGCGCAAGCAGGTGTCCGTGCTCGCCGTGACCGGTGCCGAAAAGCTGCTCAAGCGCGAAATCGACGCCAACGCCCACAAGGCGCTGCTCGACGAGCTGGCCTCGGAGATCTGATCGATGAGCCAGGCCCTCACGCTTGCACGCCCGTATGCCCGCGCCGCGTTCGCGACCGCGCGCGACGATGGCACGTTCGCGCCGTGGTCGGATGCGCTTGCGTTTTCCGCCCACGTAGCCGCCGATCCGCGCGTGGCGGCCCTGCTGTCGAACCCGGAGCTGGGCCGTGACGATGCCGTCGCGCTGCTGGCGCCGGAAACGGCGGGCGAGTCGTTCGGTCGCTTCCTGGCCATCCTGGCCGAAGCGCACCGTCTGCCGCTGCTGCCGGAAATCGCAGGCATGTACGACCAGCTCCGCGCTGAAGCCGAACACGTGGTGAAGGCCACGGTGACCTCGGCCGCCGAGCTGTCTTCCGCTGAGCTGGACGCCATCAAGGCCGCGCTGCGCAAGCGCTTCGGCCGAGAGGTCGAGGTCACCACCGCCATCGATGCGTCGCTCATCGGCGGTGCGGTGATCGACGCTGGCGACGTGGTGATCGATGGCTCGCTCAAGGGCAAGCTGTCGCGCCTGCAGACCGCGCTCGCTAACTGAATTCATTTAACGTCCGGCGTGATCGCCGGCACTAGGACTTGACGATGGCAACCACGCTCAACCCCTCCGAAATCAGCGAACTGATCAAGAACCGCATCGAGAAGGTCAAGCTGGCCGCGGAATCGCGCAACGAAGGCACCGTGACCAGCGTGTCCGACGGCATCGTGCGCATCTTCGGCCTGGCCGACGTGATGCAGGGCGAAATGATCGAACTGCCGAACAACACCTTCGCCCTGGCCCTGAACCTGGAGCGCGACTCGGTCGGCGCCGTGGTCCTGGGTGGCTATGAGCACCTGCGCGAAGGCGACGTGGCCAAGACCACCGGTCGCATCCTGGAAGTGCCGGTTGGTCCGGAAATGCTCGGCCGCGTGGTCAACGCGCTCGGCGAGCCGATCGATGGCAAGGGCCCGATCGCCGCCCAGCTGACCGCGCCGGTGGAGCGCGTTGCACCGGGCGTGATCTGGCGCAAGTCGGTCGACCAGCCGGTGCAGACCGGCTACAAGTCGGTCGACTCGATGATCCCGATCGGCCGTGGCCAGCGCGAGCTGGTCATCGGTGACCGCCAGACCGGCAAGACTGCCCTGGCCATCGATGCGGTGATCAACCAGAAGGATACCGGCATCAAGTGCGTGTACGTCGCGATCGGCCAGAAGGCGTCGACCGTGGCCAACATCGTGCGCAAGCTGGAAGAGAACGGCGCCCTGGCCCACACCGTGGTCGTGGCCGCCACCGCCTCCGAATCGGCTGCCATGCAGTACATCAGCGCCTACTCGGGCTGCACCATGGGTGAGTACTTCATGGACCGCGGCCAGGATGCCCTGATCGTGTACGACGACCTGTCCAAGCAGGCCGTGGCCTACCGCCAGATCTCGCTGCTGCTGAAGCGCCCGCCGGGCCGTGAAGCCTACCCGGGCGACGTGTTCTACCTGCACTCGCGCCTGCTGGAACGTGCGGCCCGCGTCTCGGAAGAGTATGTGGAGCAGTTCACCAAGGGTGAAGTGAAGGGCAAGACCGGTTCGCTGACCGCCCTGCCGATCATCGAAACCCAGGCCGGCGACGTCTCGGCGTTCGTGCCGACCAACGTGATCTCGATCACCGACGGCCAGATCTTCCTGGAAACCGACCTGTTCAACTCGGGCATCCGCCCGGCCGTGAACGCCGGTATCTCGGTGTCGCGCGTCGGTGGTGCGGCCCAGACCAAGATCATCAAGAAGCTGTCGGGCGGCATCCGCATCTCGCTGGCCCAGTACCGCGAGCTGGCTGCGTTCGCGCAGTTCGCCTCGGACCTGGACGAAGCCACCCGCAAGCAGCTCGAGCGCGGTCAGCGCGTCACCGAGCTGATGAAGCAGAAGCAGTACGCCCCGATGTCGATCGCCAACCAGGCGCTGTCGATCTACGCCGTCAACGAGGGTTACCTCGACGACGTGCCGGTCAACAAGCTGCTGGCCTTCGAAGAAGGCCTGCACGCGCATTTCGCCAACACCCAGGGCGAACTGATCGGCAAGGTCAACGCCACCGGCGGTTGGGACAACGACATCGAAGCGGCCTTCAAGAAGGGCATCTCCGAGTTCAAGACCACCGGCAGCTGGTAAGACGAATGTGTGGCGGGGCCTTCGGCCTCGCTTCACCGTTGAAGGTAGCGGGGCAGAGCCCCGCTCTACGGGAATAAGAGATGGCTAGCGGTCGCGAAATCAAAACCAAGATCAAGAGCGTGCAGAACACCCGCAAGGTGACCCGCGCGCTGGAGATGGTGTCGGCCTCCAAGATCCGCAAGGCGCAGGATCGCATGAAGACCTCGCGTCCGTATGCGCAGGCGATGAAGCAGGTGATCGGCCACCTGGCCCAGGCCAGCACCGATTACCAGCATCCGTTCCTGGTCCAGCGTGACGAGGTCAAGCGGGTCGGCTACATCGTGATCTCGTCCGACCGTGGCCTGGCCGGCGGCCTGAACAACAACCTGTTCCGCAAGATGCTGGGCGAAGTCCGCCAGTACCAGGAAAAGGGCGCCGAGATCGACGTGGTGACCATCGGCCAGAAGGCGTCGACCTTCTTCCGCCGGGTCAAGGTCAACATGGTCGGCAGCGTCACCCACATGGGCGACGTGCCGCACCTGGAACAGCTGATCGGCGTGATCAAGGTCATGCTCGACGCCTTCACCGAAGGCAAGGTCGACCGCGTGTACCTGGTCTACAACCGCTTCATCAACACGATGGTGCAGAAAGCCAGCTTCGACCAGCTGCTGCCGTTGCCGGCGGCCGAGAAGCAGGTGGCGCACCATGACTGGGACTACCTGTACGAACCCGACGCCGCCACCGTGCTCGAGCACGTGATGACGCGTTACGTGGAATCGCTGGTGTACCAGGCCGTGCTGGAAAACGTTGCCTCCGAGCATGCCGCGCGCATGGTGGCGATGAAGTCGGCCAGTGACAACGCCAACAAGCTGATCGGAACCCTGCAGCTGGTCTACAACAAGGCCCGCCAGGCAGCGATCACCCAGGAAATTTCCGAAATCGTCGGCGGCGCGGCAGCAGTCTGACGCGCACAGTCAAACGCATTTAATTTAGAGGATGCAGCAATGAGTCAGGGCAAGATCGTTCAGATCATCGGCGCCGTCGTCGACGTGGAATTCCCCCGCGAGTCGGTGCCGAAGGTGTATGACGCACTGAAGGTGGACAACACCGAAATCACGCTGGAAGTGCAGCAGCAGCTCGGCGACGGCGTGGTCCGTTGCATCGCGCTGGGCTCCACCGACGGCCTGAAGCGCAACCTGGTCGCCACCAACACCAACCGCGCCATCTCGGTGCCGGTCGGTGCCGGCACCCTGGGCCGCATCATGGACGTGCTGGGCCGTCCGATCGACGAAGCCGGCCCGGTGGTTGCCAGCGACAGCTGGGAAATCCATCGCGAAGCCCCGTCGTACGAAGACCAGTCCCCGGCCACCGAGCTGCTGGAAACCGGCATCAAGGTCATCGACCTGATGTGCCCGTTCGCCAAGGGCGGCAAGGTCGGCCTGTTCGGCGGCGCCGGCGTCGGCAAGACCGTCAACATGATGGAGCTGATCAACAACATCGCCAAGGCGCACAGCGGTCTGTCCGTGTTCGCCGGCGTGGGTGAGCGTACCCGTGAGGGCAACGACTTCTACCACGAGATGAAGGACTCCAACGTCCTGGACAAGGTCGCGATGGTGTACGGCCAGATGAACGAGCCGCCGGGCAACCGCCTGCGCGTCGCGTTGACCGGCCTGACCATGGCGGAATACTTCCGCGACGAGAAGGACGAGAACGGCAAGGGCAAGGACGTGCTGCTGTTCGTCGACAACATCTACCGCTACACCCTGGCCGGTACCGAAGTGTCGGCACTGCTGGGCCGCATGCCGTCGGCCGTGGGTTACCAGCCGACCCTGGCCGAGGAAATGGGCGTCCTGCAGGAGCGCATCACCTCGACCAAGAACGGCTCGATCACCTCGATCCAGGCCGTCTACGTGCCGGCCGATGACTTGACCGACCCCTCGCCGGCGACCACCTTCGCCCACCTGGATTCGACCGTGACCCTGTCGCGTTCGATCGCCTCGCTGGGTATCTACCCGGCGGTGGATCCGCTGGACTCGACCAGCCGCCAGATGGACCCGCTGGTCATCGGCCACGAGCATTACGACACCGCCCAGCGCGTCCAGCAGACCCTGCAGAAGTACAAGGAACTGAAGGACATCATCGCCATCCTGGGCATGGACGAACTGTCCGAAGAAGACAAGCAGGCCGTGTCGCGCGCCCGCAAGATCGAGCGCTTCTTCAGCCAGCCGTTCCACGTGGCCGAAGTGTTCACCGGCTCGCCGGGCAAGTACGTGTCGCTGAAGGACACCATCCGCGGCTTCAAGGCCATCGTCGACGGCGAATACGACCACCTGCCGGAGCAGGCGTTCTACATGGTCGGCAGCATCGAAGAAGCGGTCGAGAAGGCCAAGAAGATGGCTGAGAAGGCCTGATCATGAGCACCATCCGTTGCGACATCGTCAGCGCCGAGCAGGAAATCTTCCGTGGTGAAGCGACTCTGGTCGTGGCTACGGGTGAACTCGGCGAACTGGGCATCGCGCCCAAGCACGCCCCGCTGATCACCCGGCTCAAGCCGGGCAAGGTCGTGGTCACCCTGCAGAATGGCGAGCAGCTGGACTTCGCCATTTCCGGCGGCATCCTCGAGGTGCAGCCGCAGGTCGTGACCGTGCTGGCCGACACCGCGATCCGTGCCCAGGACATCGACGAATCCGCGGTCCGCAAGGCCAAGGAAGAAGCCGAGCGGATCCTGGCCAACCGTGGCGAGGCGATGGAAGTGGCCGAGGCCCAGCAGAAGCTGGCCGAGGCGGTGGTCCAGCTGCAGGCGCTGGAGCGCCTGCGCAAGACCCTCAAGCACTGACATCCCGCTACTGCTGCACACCAACAACGCCGGCTTCTGCCGGCGTTGTTGTTTCCGCGCCCGCCGGGCGCTGGGAATGACGGCACGATGGCAGTGTCCGGCATAGAATCGCAGTCAACGCCTTTCAGCTTCTTTTGATCCCCATGACCCACCCCCTGCACGTCATCATCCTCGCCGCCGGCGCTGGCAAGCGCATGAAGTCGGTCCTGCCCAAGGTGCTGCAGCCAATTGCCGGCCGGCCGATGCTGGCGCACGTGATCGACACCGCGCGCCGGCTGCAGCCTGAGGCCATCCACGTGGTGTACGGCCACGGCGGTGAGGCCGTGCGCGCGGCCTTCGCCGATCAGCCCGACCTGCAGTGGGCCGAGCAGCGCGAGCAGCTGGGGACCGGACATGCGGTGCAGCAGGCCATGCCGCAGGTTCCGGATGCGGCCCGGGTACTGGTGCTGTACGGCGATGTGCCGCTGATCCGGCTCGATACCCTGCAGCACCTGCTGTCCCAGCCCGGTCGGCTGGCCGTGCTGGTGGCGGAGCTGCCCAATCCTACCGGGTATGGCCGCATCGTCCGCAATGCCGAAGGCAAGGTAGGGGCGATCGTGGAGCAGAAGGATGCCACCGAGGAACAGCTGGCGATCCGCACCATCAATACCGGCATCATCACCGCCGATGCCATCGCACTGCGTACCTGGCTCTCGCAGCTGTCCAACAGCAATGCGCAGGGCGAGTACTACCTGACCGACGTGTTCGCGTCCGCGGCGGCTGACTACACCCCGGCCGACATGGCGTTCGCCGCCGATGCGCAGGAAGCCGAAGGGGCCAACGACCCGTGGCAGCTGTCCCAGCTCGAACGCGCGTGGCAGCTGCGCGAGGTGCGGGCGCTGTGCACGCAGGGCGCGCGCGTGATCGATCCGGCACGCCTGGACATCCGCGGCACGGTGACGGTGGGCCGCGACGTGCAGATCGACGTCAATGTGATCCTGGAAGGCACCGTGGAGCTGGGCGATGGCGTCAGCATTGGACCGTTCACCCGGCTCAAGGACGTGAAGCTGGCGGCGGGCACGGTGGTCAAGCCGCATTGCGACCTCGACGGCGTGGTCAGCGAAGGGGCTGCCGACATCGGTCCGTTCGCGCGCCTGCGCCCGGGCACGGTGCTGGCCGACGGCACCCACGTGGGCAACTTCGTGGAAACCAAGAAGGTGCGCCTGGGCACCGGCAGCAAGGCCAACCATCTGACCTACCTTGGGGATGCGGTGATCGGCAGCAAGGTCAACATCGGTGCCGGCACCATTACCTGCAACTACGATGGCGTGAACAAGTCGCAGACCACCATCGGGGACAACGCGTTCATCGGTTCCAACAGTTCGCTGGTGGCGCCGGTGACGATCGGCGACGGGGCCACCATCGCCGCCGGTTCGGTGATCACCCGCAATGCACCGGAAGGTGAACTGACCGTCGCGCGCGCCCGCCAGCAGACGATTGAAGGATGGCACCGCCCGACCAAGCGGTGACGCGGTGACGACCAACGGTCGTCACCTACCCGGCTGCGCATTGCGGTAGGTACCCACCGTTGGTGGGTACGCTTTACGCGGGCAGAAAAACAGCCACGCACAACCCGCCTTCCCGGCGGTTCTGCAGCGACACGCGGCCGCCATGCGCTTCGACGATCTCACGGGTCAGCGCCAGGCCCAGCCCGGTGCCGTTGCGCTTGGTGGAATAGAACGGCATCAGCGCGTTCTGCAGCACGGCCTCGTTCATGCCCTTGCCGCGGTCCAGTACCTCGATCCGCAGCCACTGCGGCAACCGGGTCAGGCGCAGTTCGACATCGTCGTTGGGCGGTTCGGCTTCGCTGCACGCCTCATGCGCGTTCTTGAGCAGGTTCAGCAGCGCCTGGCCCAGCTGCGCGATGTCCACGCGGCCCTGCACGTCGTCGGCAATCTCCGCCATGCGGAACGGAATCTGCATCTGCAGCCCGGTCAGGAACTGCTTCCACTGCACGTTCTGCAACTGCGGCTGCGGCAACTTGGCAAAGCGCGCGTACCCGCGGATGAATCCTTCCAGGTGCCGCGAGCGCTCTTCGATGGTGGAAAACACCTCGTCCAGCCGCTCGGTCCTGCCACGGCGCACCAGCTCCCCCCCGGAGTGGGCCAGCGAGGCAATCGGGGCGAGCGAGTTGTTCAGTTCATGGCTGATCACCCGGATCACCTTCTTCCAGGTCTGCACTTCCTGGCGGCGAAGTTCGGCGGTCAGCAGCCGGATCAGCAGCAGGTCGTGTGGACGGCCGTTGAGGTGGAAGTTGCGCCGCGACAGGTGATAGACCTGCTCGTCGTCCTCATCCCCCTCGTCGGCGTCGTCGCCTGGGCCGCGTACCGCGAACAGGCTGTCGCCCCCGCGCTCGATCGCGTCGCGCAGTTCCAGCGGCATGGTGCCCAGCACGTGCTGCATGGCCTGGCCTTCCAGCTTCCAGCCGTTGTGCAGCAGCTTGCGCGCGGCCAGGTTGGAGAACACCACGCGCTGCACGCCGTCGCCGCCATTGGCCAGCAGCAGCATCGACACCGGCGTGTTCTGCACCATGGTGTCCAGCAGCAGCTCGCGTTGCACCAGGCCCTGGCGCTGCTCACGCAGTACATCGCCCAGTTCACGATGCGCCTGCACCAGATCGCCCAGCTCGTCGTTGCCCGGCCAATACACGCTGAAGTTGTATTCGCCATCGCGGTAGCTGCTGGTGGTGCCCGCCAACGCACGCAGCAGCGAGCGCACCGGCGCGGTGGCACGGCGCAGCGTCCACCACATCAGGGCCAACAGCAGCACGCTGGACACCAGCGTCACCAGCCAGCCCTGGTCCATCCAGTAGGCGAGCAGCCACGGACCGGCCGCAGCCAGCGCCAGCACCGGCAGCAGGCGCAGGAACAGGCGGAAGGTGAACGAGGTGCGCTTCATTCGCGCGGAATGCCGTAGCGGTCCATGCGCCGGTACAGCGCCTGCCGGCTCAGGCCGAGTTCGGCCGCGGCCTGGGCAATGATCCCGTGGCTGTGCGACAGCGCCGACTCGATCCGGCTGCGGTCGGGGTCGGCAACGGGCACGACCGCGCGGGGTGCGGTGGCCGCGCGCGGCAGGTTCAGGTCGACCACGTCGATGCGCTCGCCCTGCGCGAGCAGGCCGGCGCGCTGGATCACATTGCGCAGCTCACGCACGTTACCCGGCCATGCGTGCCGCTGCAGCGCGGTGGCCGCGGCGCTGGACAGCGGTTTGCCATCGCCGAGGAAGCGCTCGGCCAGCGGCAGGATGTCGCCCGGGCGTTCGGCCAGCGGCGGCAATGCCAGCTCGACGGTGTTGAGGCGGTAGTACAGGTCTTCGCGGAACTGCCCGTCGCGGATCATCGCCGGCAGATCGGCGTTGGTCGCACTGATCACGCGTACCTTGACTTGGCGTTCGCGGTTGGAGCCCAGTCGTTCGAAGCGACCCGTTTCCAGCACCCGCAGCAGCTTCATCTGGCCACCCAGCGACAGGTTGCCGATCTCATCAAGGAACAGCGTGCCGCCGTCGGCGGCCTCGAACTTGCCCTCGCGCGCCTTGTTGGCGCCGGTGTAGGCGCCGGCTTCGCTGCCGAACAGTTCGGCCTCGATCAGCTCGGCGGGAATGGCGCCGCAGTTGAGCGCCACGAACGGACCCTTGGCCACCAGCGAATTGGCCTGGATGATCTCGGCGATCTTTTCCTTACCCGCGCCGTTGGGACCGGTGATCAGCACCGGCAGCTCCGAACGCGCGACCTGGCAGGCCAGGTTGACCACGCGTTCGCTGGCCGGGTCGGCCACCACCGCCCCGCGCAGGTCGTAACGGGCTTCCAGCGCGGTGCGGTCGCGTTGTTCGCGGGCCCGACGCCGGTCCAGTTCGTTCCGGGCTTCGGACAGTTCCAGCAGGTTGTTGACCGTGGTCAGCAGCTTGCGGTCGTCCCAGGGTTTGGCCAGGTAGTCGGCGGCCCCGGCCTTGACCAGGTCCACCGCGCTGCTCAGATGGGTCCAGGCGGTGAGCAGGATCACCGGCAGGTCGGGGTGGCGCGCGCGGATCTGCTGGAACAGGGCTTCGCCTTCCTCACCGGACGTGGTGTCCTCGGTGAAATTCATGTCCTGGATCACCAGGTCGACCGGCTGCTGCTCCAGCACCGCCAACCCCGCCTCCGGCGACAGTGCGTGCACGGCCTCGATGTCGTGCAGCGAGAACAGCACCTCCAACGCGGTGGCCACGCTGGCGTTGTCGTCAATGATCAGGATCGAGGGCATGCGGCAGCGGGAGACCGGAAAGTAGGCAGAGAGTACCCGAGCACCGGCCCCACCGGCAGGGTGGGACCGGCAGGACCGGTCAGGACCGGCGTGGCGGCGACGGCGGCGACGGCGGAGCGGGCGGCGCTGGGGCCTGCACCGCGCGCCACGCGGCAGTGGGCACGCTGACCACCTCGACCCGGCCGGCGCGGCGCACGGTCACCGGCAGGCTGGCCTTGTCGCTGGCACCGAGGGTTCGGGTGAGGTTGTCCACGCGCTCCACCGGCACCCCATCCACGCGCAGCACCTGGTCGCCGGCCTGCACGCCGAAGCGCGTGGCCGGCGAGGCGGCGGTGATGGTGACCACGCCCTGTTCCGATTCCACGGTCAGGTGGGCGCCATCCTGGCGCCAGTCCATGCGTGAGGATTCGGTGCGCTTTCCTTCGGCGCAGGCGGTGGTGCAGGCCAGCAGCAGGCCGAGCAGGGCGATGCGAAGCGGTGTGGTCGGCATGTCAGGCACTCCGGGTGGCAACGGCGGGAGGAACGGCGGCGGCGCGATGCGCCGGCCCAAAAACGGCCACCTGTCCCAGCAGCCACAGCAGCATGGCGCCTATGGGCAGGTAAGCGATCGGCATGCGCGGCAGCTCGTAGGCACTCATCAGCCACAGGTTGATGGAGTACGCCAGCAGCATGCCCAGCACGATGCCGACCGTGGCCAGCAGGAAGTTCTCGGTCTGGAAGTAGCGCAGGATCTGGCCGCGGGTAGCGCCGAGCGCACGGCGGATGCCGATCTGCTTGGTGCGCTGCTGCACCCAGAAGCTGGCCAGGCCGACAATGCCCAGCGCGGTCACCACCAGCAGCGCGACGCACACGGTGATCAGCAGGCCGACCATCGCGCGGTCGTTCTGGAAGTACTTGGTGCGCTGTTCTTCATAGGTGAGCTTGCCGCGCACCATGCGGTTGGTGTCCACCTTTTCCAGCGCAGCCACGGCGGCGTTGAGCACTTCCTGTCGACGGGAGGGGTCGGTGACCCGGATCAGGTACAGGCCCATGTCATAGTTCACCCGCACCGGCAGGATCATGGAATAGCCGGTGTCGGCCTCCACCGTCACTGGCCGCGCCAGCTCCTTCACCACGCCGACGATGCGCAGCGGCATGCGGCCGCTGTAGACGGTCCTGCCCACCGCCTGGCCGTCCGGGAACAGCTTGTTGGCCGCCTTGCTGCTCAGGATCACCGCCGAACCGCGCTGTTCGATGGTGGCGTCCTTTTCCACGTCTTCGAGGTTGGCGAATTCGTCGCCCTCGAAGTCGCGGCCGGCGATCAGCTGCAGGCCCATGGTGTCCAGCGTGCCTTCGCTGGCGAAGTACTGCGCTGCGTTGAAATTCGGTCGTTCCTGGTCGGGGATCAGCGACAGGCTGGTGTTCCAGGAATTGCGCCGGAACGGCAGCTGGTTGATCGGCACCGCGTTCTTCACCCCGGGCAGGGCGCGCAGCGCGGCCAGGTCTTCGCGGGTGCGTGCGGTGGCGTTGACCTGGGTGCCGATGCCGCCCAGGCGCACTTCCAGCAGCTCCTGCTCGGCGATGCCGCTGGGCTGGTTGATTTTCTCCAGGCGCTGGCCGATCAGGAACAGCGCGTTGCAGACGATCGCGCAGGTCAGCGCGATCTCCAGCACGATGAGCGCAGCGGCGGTCTTGTGCCGGCGCAGCGTGGTCAGGATGGGACGGATATCCATGATGTGCTCCGGATCCTTACTGCGATTTGAGTTGGATGGCGGGGGTGACCTGCATGGCGCGCAGCGCCGGCAGGAAACCGGCCAGCAGGCTGGCGGCCAGGGTCAGGCCGAAGGTGAGCAGCAGCATCCTGCCGTCCAGCGTGGCCAGCGTGGCGTAGTCCACCGGCTGCTGGCGCACGGCATACAGGCCCAGCAGGGCCAGGCCCAGGCCGAGCACGCCGCCGGCCAGGCCGACGGTGCCCGCTTCCACCAGCGATTGCAGGAAGATCTGCCCGCGGCTGGCGCCCAGGGCGCGGCGTACGCCGATCTCGCCACTGCGGCGCAGGAACTTGGCCAACAGCAGGCCCACCGTGTTGATCAGGCACACCGCCAGGAAGCCCAGCGCCAGCCACAGCTGCAGGCGTACGTCGCTGGGCACCACCTGCTTGAAGTCCAGCCACTCCATCACGTTGCGCAGGCGTACGTTCGACGGACGCTGGAAGCGACCGGCCGCCTTCTGCTGGGCCGAGTAGTTTTCCAGGTACGCGCGGTAGTCGGCCGCGTCCGACGGCGAGGCCAGCTCGACCCAGTACTGCATCCACACGCACGGGGCATTGAGCGAGGTTTCTTCGCCGTTGGCGTTGTCCCAGCAGTTCATGTTGCCGCTGCGGCCGAACTTGAGATCCAGCGCGGTGGAGACGGGCACGTAGACGTCTTCGCTGTCGCCGTAGCGGCCGGTTTCCAGGTCGTAGAAATGCGGGTTGGGATTCCACTCGTCCAGCACGCCGACCACGTTGAAGGTGTTTCCATCCAGGCGTACCGGACGGCCCACGCTGTTCTGGCCGTCGAACAGCTTTTCGTTGAGCTTCCGGGAGATGACCACGACACGGCCACGTCCTTCGTCCTGGTCCGCCTTCCAGCCTTGGCCGTACTGGAACGGCGTGTCGAACATGGCGAAGAAGTCGGTCGAGGTGTAGCGCGCGTCGATGGTGAACGGACGCAGCGCACTGTTGTCCGGCTCCACGGTGGCGCCACCGCCGGTCATCAGGACCTGGCGCACGGCCTTCTTTTCGCGCAGCAGGGTTTCACCGTCGTAGCGGGTGACCTGCTCTTCGGGCTCTTCGCTCGGCTGGTAGCCGATCATCGGGCGCGGGTCGACCTGCACGTTGAACAGGCGGTCGCTCTTCTGTGGGATCGGGTCACCGGAAAGCACGTGGAACACGGTGAGCGTGGTCATCGAGGCGCCGATGCCCAGCGCGATGGCAATCACCATCAGTGCGGTCAGCACCTTGTTGCGCCGGAAGCTGCGCAGGGCCAGTCGGAAGTAGTAGGCGAGCATGGAGGCGGCCTCAGTCGTTGACGGTGGCAAGCGCAACGCGCGGGGTGGCCAGCACCGGTTCGCGCACCAGGTCGGTGGCCTGGCCATCGACGATGTGCACGTTGCGCTGGGCGCGCGCGGCCAGTTCCGGGTCGTGGGTGACCATGACGATGGTGGTGCCGGCGGCGTTGATCTCTTCCAGCAGCTCCATCACCCCGCGCGCCATCTGGCTGTCCAGGTTGCCGGTCGGTTCGTCGGCCAGCAGCAGGCGGGGGCTGCCGGCCAGCGCACGCGCGATGGCGGCGCGCTGCTGCTGGCCGCCGGACAGTTCGGACGGGTAGTGCTTCATGCGCGAGCCCAGGCCGACCTGCTGCAGCGCGTGCTCGATGCGCTGCCTGCGCTCGGACGCGGCCATGCCGCGGTAGCGCAGCGGCACGTCGACGTTGTCGAACAGGTTCAGGTCGGAGATCAGGTTGAAGCCCTGGAAGATGAAGCCGATCTTCTGGTTGCGCAGCTTGCTGCGCGCGTCATCGCCCAGCTTGCTCACGTCCTGGCCGTCGAGCAGGTAGGTGCCGCTGGTGAAGGTTTCCAGCAGGCCGGCGATGTTCAGGAAGGTGGTCTTGCCCGAACCGGACGGGCCGGTCACGGCGACGAATTCGCCTTCGCGAACGTGCAGGTCCAGCGACCGCAGGGCATGGGTTTCCACCTGTTCGGTGCGGAACACCTTGGCGACCGAGCGCATCTCAAGCATGGCTGTATTCCTCTGTATGGGTAGGGTGGATCAGTTGACGGACACGCGCTCGGCATCGCCGAACAGATCGCTGCCGGACACCACGACGCGGTCGCCGGGTTGCAGGCCGGAAAGGATTTCCACTTCGCCCAGGCTGCTCACGCCCAGGCGGACCGGGCGGCGGATGGCGACGTCGCCATCCATGACGTAGGCCTGGCCGTTGCCTTGTTCGACGAACGGGCCGCGTTCGACCTTGATCACGTTGCGGCGGGTATCGAGCACCACCCGGGCCTGCATGCGCTGGCTCTGGCGCAGGCCCTGCGGCTGCTTGTCGGTGAAGCGGATGCGGGCGTTGACCTCGCCGGCCACCACTTCCGGGGAGACCGCGCTGATTTCGCCGGGGAACGGCTGGCCGCTGCCGCTGGTGAGCTGGGCCGGAATGCCGATCGACAGATCACGGGCGAAGCTTTCCGGCACCTTGATCTCGATCTCGAAGCGCGACAGGTCGACCACGCCCAGGATCGGCGCATTGGCCGCCACCTGGGTGTGCTGGGTCGCCTGCACCTGGCCCACCTGGCCGTCGAACGGCGCGCGCAGGGTCAGGGCATCCACCTGGCGCTGCACCTCGTCCACCACCGCGCGCTGGCGGTCGGCCAGCAGGCGCTTGTTGCGCGCGTCCAGGTCGGCGCCCTGGCCCTGCAGGCGGGCGTCGGTCCGGGCGTTGGCCAGCGAGATGTCGGCCTTCTTCAGGGTGTCGTTGGCCTTGGCCAGGTCGATCTGCGGCACCGCACCGCCGTCGTACCCACGCTGGTAGCGCTGCAGGTCGCGCTCGGCGGCCTGGCGTTCGATGTTGGCCTGGTCGGTGTCCTTGCTGGCCTTGGCACGGGCCAGGGTGGCGTCAAGCAGGGAGCGGCTGGCTTCGGCTTCCAGGCCGGCCAGGGTCGCGCGCTCCTGGGCCAGCTTGCTGCGCAGCTCCGGGCTGTCGATCACCGCCAGTTCCTGGCCTTTCTTGACCACGTCACCGGCGACCACCTTCAGGTCCACGGTACCGGCGGAGATGGCGTACAGCACGGGGCTGTTGGCGGCGATCACCTTGCCGTCGGCGGCCAGGTCGCGGACCAGGTCGCCCTGCTTGACCTCGGCAATGCGCACCCGCGCGCTGTCGAAGGACCGGCTGGCGCCCAGCCAGGCGCGGGCGGCGAAGCCGATCGCCAGCAGCACCACCAGCGCGGCGATGCCCGGCCACAGCCAACGCTTCCACGGCGCCGCCGTGGCCGGGGTGGAGAAGGTCTGGTCCTGTGCGGAAGTGTCGCGGATCATCGGGCTCGGTCGCGGTTGGGTTGCGATATACCAAGCACGCCGCGTGCCAAGTTTTAGCCATTTAAAAACAATAACTTGCGAATGTGACCCGACTGTCCGGGTGTCCGCGGACACGGGTCCGGACACTTTTGTTAAGCGGACAGCGGCAGGGCCGCAGCGCGGCCCACGCTAGAATGGCGCATCGACAGCAGGGATTCGAATCTATGTGCGGGATTGTGGGGGCGATCGCGAATCGCGATGTGGTACCGGTGCTCATCGAAGGACTGAAGCGGCTGGAATACCGGGGCTATGACTCCTCCGGCATCGCGGTGCTGGACCAGACCCAGGCGCAGCCCGACGTGCGCCGCGTTCGCCGCACCGGCCGGGTAGCGGAGATGGAAAAAGCTGCCGCGGCCGAAGGCTTCGACGCCAGGCTGGGCATCGGCCACACCCGCTGGGCCACCCATGGCGGCGTGACCGAAGCCAATGCCCACCCGCACACCAGTCACGGCGTGGCCCTGGTGCACAACGGCATCATCGAGAACCACGAAGAGCAGCGCGAACGCCTGCGTGCGTTGGGGTACGTCTTCGAGTCGCAGACCGACACCGAAGTCATCGCGCACCTGATGCACCACAACCTGAAGAACGGCGACAGCCTGCTCTCGGCGCTGCAGCGCACGGTCAAGGAGCTGACCGGTGCCTACGCGCTGGCGGTGATGAGCCGCGCCGAGCCGGACCACTTCGTCTGCGCGCGCATGGGTTGCCCGCTGCTGGTGGGGCTGGGGGAGGGCGAGAACTTCGTCGCCTCCGACGTGTCGGCCGTGATCTCCTCCACCCGCAACGTGATTTTCCTGGAAGAGGGCGACACCGCCGACGTTCGTCGCGACGGCGTGCAGGTGTATGACGAACACAACCTGCCGGTGGACCGTGGCGTGCACCAGTCCGACGTGTCGCTGGCCTCGCTGGAGCTGGGCCCGTACCGCCACTTCATGCAGAAGGAAATCCACGAACAGCCGCGCGCACTGGGCGACACCATCGAAGCGGCGATCGACGCCGGTGGTTTCCCGGCCGAGCTGTTCGGCAAGAACGCCGAAGCGGTGCTGTCGGGCATCGAAGGCGTGCAGATCCTGGCCTGCGGCACCAGTTACTATGCCGGCCTGACCGCGCGTTACTGGATCGAGTCCATCGCCGGCCTGCCGTGCAGCGTGGAAATTGCCAGCGAATACCGCTACCGCGCTGCGTACGCCAATCCAAAGCATCTGATCGTCACCATCTCCCAGTCGGGCGAAACGCTGGATACGATGGAGGCGCTGAAGTACGCCAAGTCGCTGGGCCATCTGCACACGCTGTCGATCTGCAACGTGCCCGAGAGCGCCATCCCGCGCGCCAGCGAACTGGTCTGCTACACCCGCGCCGGCGCCGAGATCGGCGTGGCCTCGACCAAGGCCTTCACCACCCAGCTGGCCGCGCTGTTCCAGCTGACCGTGGTGCTGGGCAAGCTGCACGGGCGCGTCGACGCCGCGCAGGAAGCCGAGTATCTGGAGCAGCTGCGCTTCCTGCCGGGCAGCGTGCAGCATGCGCTGAACATGGAACCGCAGATCGCGATCTGGGCCGAGCGTTTCGCGCGCAAGAACAGTGCACTGTTCCTGGGCCGTGGCCTGCATTATCCGATCGCGCTGGAAGGCGCGCTCAAGCTGAAGGAAATCACCTACATCCACGCCGAAGCCTACCCGGCCGGCGAGCTCAAGCACGGCCCGCTCGCGCTGGTGGATGAGGACATGCCGGTGGTGGTGATCGCGCCAAACGACAGCCTGCTTGAGAAGGTGAAGTCCAACATGCAGGAAGTGCGTGCGCGCGGTGGCGAGTTGTTCGTGTTCGCCGACCAGGACAGCAACTTCGTCGAATCCGAAGGCGTGCACGTCATCCGCACCCCGCGCCACGCCGGCGTGCTCAGTCCGGTGGTACACACCATCCCGGTGCAGCTGCTGGCGTACCACACCGCGTTGGCGCGCGGCACTGACGTGGACAAGCCGCGCAACCTGGCCAAGAGCGTGACGGTGGAGTAACGAGCGAGCCTGGTCGATCCAGGGTAGGTGCCCACCGTGGGTGGGCACGCTTCAACGAAAAGGGGCGGCCAGGCAGGGCCGCCCTTTGCCGTTTCTGGCGTCGGGAAAACTTTAGTCGAGTCCGCCTGCGACATTCAGCGTCGGTTCTAGTCGAAATGCCATTCTCGGGGTGTCAGCCGCTGGCTGCGTCAATCGGTCCCACCACGCAAGGCGTGTGGCTTCACCCAGTCTGCATCAGGAAAAAGAATGAACGTCCGCGAACTTCTGCAATCCAAGAAAGACTCCGTTGTCACCATCGACGTCGAAGACACGATCGGCGCCGCCGCCCACAAGATGAGCGCGCACAAGATCGCCGCGCTGGTGGTGATGAAGGATGATGTGCCGGTCCGGATCATCTCCGAGAAAGACATCGTGCGCAGCCTGGCCGACGACGGCCCGCAGGCGGGTCGCCGGGTCATCGCCACGCTTCCCTCGGCCGGTCTGGAAGGCATCGCCCCCGAGGCGACCCTGAAGCAGGCCATGGCGCTGATGACCTACTCGCGCCACCGCCACCTGATGGTGACCGAAGGCAGCACGCTGGTGGGCATCCTGAGCCTGGGTGACATCGTCAAGAACCTGCTCAGCGAGCTGGAGCTGGAGAAGGCGGTGCTTCAGGACATCTACATGGCCGCGCACTGACATCGGCGACGAAATGGGGCGGGCTGTTTAGCCCGCCTCCGCCTTTCGATGCGGCTTTCCAGTTGTCTCGCGCATCAATCGAAGCGCCAACTCAGCTTCAGCCAGGTCTGCCTGTGTCAACTGTTGCGCGCCCGGCGGAAGGAACCACCCTCTAACGCAGCTGATGTCTCTGAGGGCGATCTGGATATGGCTGTCTCTGTGGAATCCCGAACATGGGGCGATCTCCGGGCCTTGTCGGAATGCACCCCGTACGGCTTGGTAGTATTCGAGGCCAAACGCTCTTCGGAAGTTGGAGTGAATGAACTGGAACACTGCCCGGTCCAAGCTGCGCAGTAGAACATCCTCGTCGCCAGGATCGACAGGGACGTTCATCGGAACTCCCTGGCCGCTCAGGAAATTGGTTGCTTGAAAATGCAGGTAAGCGTTCTCGAATTCAAGACGGCCGGCCTTCGTAGTCATGTCCAGACAGCGCTGAACGCTGAAGACGCACCCGACTACAGCCGGCGTTGCGATTGGCTTCGCTGTGAGTCTGCGTAACGGTGCGGTGGCAGCAGCCTCGGCGAATGCCAGCGCCCGTTCTTCGTCTCCCTCGAAAAGATAGAAGCCCGGCCCGAGCCAGTCGTACTGGTTGTTGCTCGGCGTGGGCTTCAGTCGTCCGGACACCAGACCATCCCTTACCGTTACATCACAGCCGTGATAGCCGATCTGCAGGTGGTGATGGATCATCTGTAACAGCGCTTCAGTCGGCCTGATGGAGTGAGCAGGCCGGCATCACGCATGACGTCCTGCGCCTCCTCTGGCGTCATGTCGTACATTCTCCGAATCCTCTCTTCGTCGCTGAGGGTAAACAGCTCCGCGATCGTCATCCTTACGCGCCGGCCTTTCATCCTGGCGGCGGGCGTCTGCTTGCTCGACTTTGACATGGTCATGAACACAGGATACGCGCGTCTACTGGATATCTTTTGACCCTGAAGCCGACGGCGGTGATGCGTCACGCCATGCGGCATTGAAAGTGCTTGAAAACAGCGGAAGGCGCCGTGTTCAGTTGGTGTTGTTCGGCTGCGACGACATTGGCGAAAGAGTGTCGTAAACAGCAGTCCTTGCGGGCGCAGCTATGTCATTCCTCCTGCTGCGTCCTCTCCTGAGTCGTCTGTCATATTCGCCAGGTCACCCACGAGCAGGCGATAGGCATCTTCCTGAGCGAGACCTGCAGGCTGCCGCAACACCCAGGAAGGATGCACCGTTGCAAAGCCCCGCGTGCCATCTTCCAGCGTATGCCAGCGGCCGCGATCACGGCCCAGGTTGAAGCCGGGGCCAAACACGGCACGCGCTGCACTGGCGCCCAGACAGACAATTACTTTCGGGTTTACCTGTGCAATCTCCGCCAGCAACCATGGCCGGCACGCGTTGATATGAGTGACCTGAGGTTTGGAATGGATGCGCTTCTTGCCGCGCCGCTCGTAGCGGAAGTGCTTCACCGCGTTGGTCAGGTACAACGTGCTGCGGTCGATGCCCAGCTCCTGCAGCGCACGGTTCAACAACTGCCCGGCCGGGCCGACAAACGGATGTCCACTGAGGTCTTCGCTGTCGCCCGGCTGTTCGCCGACCACCATGACCTGCGCATCCTGCGGGCCCTCGCCGAACACGGTCTGCGTGGCCGGCTCCCAGAGCGGGCAGCGGCGGCAGCCGGCGGCCGCTGTCCGCAGTTCGTCGAGGGAGTCGCCGGTGGCAGTGGCCGGGCCGCGCACGGGAATGTGCTGCTCGGGAATCCGCCGCTGCGGCGCCTGCGCCTCGCGGTCGTGCATTTCCTGCACGCGGTCGCCTGCGTCACGCACCAGCGTAGGCAGCAGGCTCGCCTCCGGCAGGTGCTTCCAGTATTTGGCCGGCATTTCCTGCTGCATCATCCGGGTGTTCAGGCGGGCAGGGTTGAAGATGTTGGCGTAGTAGGTGCGCCACAGCTCTTCGCGGGCATCTTCCACCGGTGCGTCTGCCTGCTTGCTGCCGGGTCCGAACGCCAGTTCCTGTCCGTCCCAGCGCGCGCTGCGATACGGCGTGAGGATCGCCCAGCGCATGCCCGCAAAGCGGCGCGCGAAGAACGGCGCGACCCGCTCCACGATGAAGTGGTCGGGCTCGAACCAGGCGATGAAGGCATCCTCTTCGCCCGGGACCTCGCGGAAACGCACGAAGGCTTTCATCTTGTGGCTGTCGCGGCGCACCGCCTGGGCCAGGGCCATCGCCCGCAGTACGTCCGGATCGGCCGGGTTGGTGAGCAGGCCGCGCTCGCCGTGGGTGATCCGCCACAGCATGCGGTACAGCAGGGAGTGTCGCTGCGGGTCGCGGTGGCACAGGCAGGTGGCGGCCAGTTCGAGGAACGCCTTCGGCACCGCAATGGTGGTGCGCTCAACGTCGGGGGCCGACAGGGTGGCGAGCGCAGGCGCATCCAGCAGCGACCCTTCGCCATCCTGCAGCCAGTCCAGCTGCGCCGGCGCGACGCAGTGCTGCAGCGCCCGCCGCGCGGCCTCACGCCAGGACTGCACCGACCACGACGGGTCGAGCCGCACACTCCACCGGGTCATGCGGCGGCGTCGGGGAACAGCGAGGCCTGGCGCGGTGGTGGTGCCAGCCGCGCGCGCAGCGCGGTGGGGTCATCCAGCGCGCGACGCGGATGATGGTCGGCCAGCTGCACGAACGGCAGCAGCTTGCTCATCGGTGCGCGCAGGCGGGCCACGTCGGCCACGCGCAGGCGACCATGGCGGCGTGCCATCAGCACGCGTTTGACGTTGCGCACACCCAACCCCGGCACGCGCAGCAGCATTTCCTTGGAGGCAATGTTGAGATCGACCGGGAAGCGTTCGGGGTGGCGGATGGCCCAGGCCAGCTTCGGGTCGATGTCCAGGTCGAGCATGCCGTTCTGCGTGGTATCGGTGATTTCATCCACCCCGTAGCCATAGAAGCGCAGCAGCCAGTCGGCCTGGTACAGCCGGTGTTCGCGCGCCAGCGGCGGTGCCTGTACCGGCAGCAGGCGGCTGGCGTCGGGGATCGGGCTGAAGGCGGAGTAGTACACCCGGCGCATGCGGTAGTTGCCGTACAGGTTGTCGGCGGCCCCCAGTATCTGCTGGTCGCTGGCGCCGTCGGCACCGACGATCATCTGGGTACTCTGCCCGGCCGGTGCGAAGCGTGGTGCGCGGGCGCGGCCGGTACGTCTGGCGGGCGCGGCAGGGGCGGGTGCCGCGACGGGGGTGGGTTTGGCCTCGCTGGCCGCCTTGGCTTCCTTGGCCTCCTCGATCCGCCAGCGCAGCTCGCCCATCGCACCGCGGATGGACGGCAGGGATTTTTCCGGGGCGAAACTGGACAGGCCTTCTTCGGTGGGCAGCTCGATGTTGATCGACAGGCGGTCGGCATGGCGCCCTGCGGCGGCCAGCAGTTCCGGCGAGGCCTCGGGAATGGTCTTGAGGTGGATGTAGCCGGAGAAGCGATGGTCCTCGCGCAGCTGGCGCGCCACTTCCACCATCTGCTCCATGGTGTAGTCGGCATTGCGGATGATGCCGCTGGAGAGGAACAGGCCTTCGATGTAGTTGCGCTTGTAGAAGTCCATGGTCAGCGCCACCACTTCGGCCACGCTGAAGCGCGCGCGCGGCACGTTGCTGGAGACGCGGTTCACGCAGTACGCGCAGTCGTAGATGCAGAAGTTGGTCAGCAGGATCTTCAGCAGCGAGACGCAGCGGCCATCCGGGGTATAGCTGTGGCAGATGCCGGCGCCCTCGGTGCTGCCGATGCCGCCGGAGGCACGCGAATCGCGCTTGCCCGCTCCGCTGGAGGCGCAGGAGGCGTCGTATTTGGCGGCATCGGCCAGGATCGCCAGCTTGCGGATGGTTTCCATGGAGGAACGGTAGGGGGGATCAATCTCACGTTGTGAGACTGGGATGGGGGGTGGCTGAAGGGTTCAGGGACGGTGGGGGCCAGCCACGCAGGGCGTAGCGATACGGAGTGACGGGCGACCCTTCCGCTCAGCGTTCGAAGGTGACCTTCACAGAGTCGGCGCTGTAATCGGCCGGGCCGTGGAAGACCACTTCAATGTTGTTGCCGTCCGGATCGATGGCGAAGGCGGCGTAATAGCCCGGGTGGTAGGGCCGCTCGCCCGGGGCGCCGTTGTCCTTGCCGCCGGCGGCAAGGGCGGCGGCGTGGAAGGCGTCGACGGTGGCGCGGTCGCGGGCCTGGAAGGCCAGGTGGTGGCGGCCGGTCAGCTCGCCGGCGGCGGCGTCGCTGCTGGCGGTGGAGACGAACAGCTCGTCGGCCCAGAAGTAGTCATCGCCTTCGCCGGCGATCGGAATGCCCACGGTGTCGAACACCGCCTGGTAGAAACGGCGGCTGGCGGGCAGGTCGCGCACGATCAGTTGCAGGTGGTCGATCAGTCGACCGCGGTGCAGTTCCATGGTGTCCATGCGATGTCCTTCGGCTGGGAAGGAGCGCAGGTATACCACCGGAGGGATTCAGGGAGCGTCTTGGCCCGGTTACGACCAACGGTCGTAACCTACCGGCCTCCCGGCGGAGACGGGCGGGTTGCAGCAGCGGCGCCGCGCATGCCTGGCGGATCACGCCGCCGGCCGCGGGCAACGGTGGGCCACGACCGCCGGCCGCGGGCAACGGTAGGCCACGACCGTGGGTCGTGGCCCGCCCAGGCGATCAGGCCCGCGGGGTATTGGAGATGATTTCCACCCAATAGCCGTCCGGGTCCTTGATGAAGGCCAGGTGCTTCATGCGGCCGTCTTCCAGGCGCTTCTGGTAGGGCACCTGCAGGTCGTCGAAGCGCCTGCAGGCCGCGTGGATGTCCGGCACGGACACGCAGATGTGGCCGAAGCCGCGCGGGTCCTGGTTGCCATCGTGGTACACCGGGCCGTCCTGCGTCTCGGTGCCGTGGTTGTGCGTCAGTTCCAGTACGCCCGGCAGGCCGGCCATCCAGAGGCGGCGCGCGCTGTCATCTTCCGGGACGGGCGTGCCGGCCGGCAGCAGGGCCAGGAAATACAGGCTGAACTCGGCCTCGGGGAAATCGCGCTGGTCGAGCAGGCGGAAGCCAAGCACGCGGGTGTAGAAATCCAGCGACGCGGCGGCATCCTTCACCCGCAGCATGGTGTGGTTGAAAACGAAGCCGGTGGTTTCGGCCGGCGGCTGGGCGGCCACGCCGGGCTGGGACTGCAGGGACGCAAGGCTCATGGGGGGATCCTGTGGAGGGCCGCGCAACGCGGCTGGCCGTTCATTTTAGCGGCGCAGCGGCAAGGCGACGTAGAATGCTGCATCTTCCTGGCCCGTCGTCGACATGTCGCAGCGTGAATGGGTGGCCGCCGCCATCCGCAAGATCGAAGCCGATTTCAACCGCTCGGCCGACACCCACCTGATTCCGATGGACCTGCCGGGGCACCCGGGCATCGAGCTGTATTTCAAGGATGAATCCAGCCATCCGACCGGCAGCCTGAAGCATCGCCTGGCGCGCTCGCTGTTCCTGTATGCGCTGGCCAATGGCTGGCTGCGCGAGGGGCGCCCGGTGATCGAGGCCTCCAGCGGCTCCACTGCGGTGTCCGAGGCGTACTTCGCCCGCCTGCTGGGGTTGCCGTTCATCGCGGTGATGCCCGCCACCACCTCGCCTGAAAAGATCGCCGCGATCGAGTTCCACGGGGGGCGCTGCCATCTGGTCGAGCGCGCCTGCGGCCTGAACGGCGCGTCGGAACGGCTGGCGCAGGAAACCGGCGGCCATTTCATGGACCAGTTCACCTACGCCGAGCGCGCCACCGACTGGCGCGCCAACAACAATATTGCCGAATCCATCTTCAAGCAGATGGCCGAGGAGCCGCACCCGGTACCGGAATGGATCGTGTGCAGTCCCGGTACCGGGGGCACCGCCGCCACGCTGGGGCGCTACGTCAGCTACCGGCGGCACGACACCCGCATCCTGTGCGCGGATCCGGAAGTGTCGATCTTCTTCGACGGCTATCGCGCTGCCCTGGCCGGCGAGCCATGGCGCGAGCTGACCTGCACGGGCGGCTCGCGGGTGGAAGGCATCGGCCGGCCCCGGGTGGAGTCCAGCTTCATTCCGACCAGCGTGGACGCAATGGTCAAGGTGCCCGATGCGCTCAGCCTGGCGGCCATGCGCCATGTCAGCCGGCAGCTCGGGCGCCGCGTAGGCGGTTCCACCGGGACCAATTTCATCGGCGTGCTGCATGCGGCCGAGCGCATGCGTGCGGCCGGGCGCAGCGGCTCGATCGTGACCATCCTGTGCGACAGCGGCGAGCGTTACGCGCACAGCTATTACAACCCGGACTGGTACCCGCGGCAGGGCATCGACGTGGACCAGGCCGACGCGGTCATCGCAGCGGCAGTGGCCGGGCAGGGCCTGCCCGAGCTGCCCAGCGCCGCACTGGAAACCCTGTACTGAGCCACGCCCACCGGTGAACCGCCCCGAATCGGTGGCGCTCAGGCCTTGTGACCGGCCGGACCCAGTGCCATATGGTGAGGGAATGCCGCGCATGCGGCCCCGTTGCCTGGAGATGCCTGTGACCCCCGCCAACCCCCTGCTCGATTTTTCCGGCCTGCCCCGTTTCGATGCGATCCAGCCCGCGCATGTCGGCCCGGCCATCGATACCCTGCTGGCCGAGGCGGAAGCGGCAGTGAAGGCGGCCGAGACCGTGCAGCCGGTGAGCTGGGCCACCTTCGTCGAGCCGCTGGACGATGCCACCGAGCGCCTGTGGCGTGCCTGGGGCCAGGTCGGCCACCTGCAGGCGGTGGTCAATACGCCGGAGCTGCGCGAGGCGTACAACACCAACCTGCCCAAGGTGACCCGCTTCGGCAGTGCGCTGGGCCAGAACCTGGCGCTGTTCCAGCAGTACCGCGCGCTGGCGGCTACTGCGGAAGCGGCGCAGTACGACCCGGCCCGGCGCAAGGTGCTGGACAACGCACTGCGCGATTTCCGCCTCGGCGGTGCCGAGCTGGATGACGCCGGCAAGGCCCGCTACAGCGCAATCCGCGAGGAACTCTCGGCGCTGTCGGCGACGTTCTCGCAGAACGTGCTCGACGCCACCGATGCGTGGTCGCTGCATATGGAAGACCGCAGCGAATTGGCCGGCCTGCCTGGAGACGTGGTGGTCGCCGCCCGCGCTGCCGCCGAAAAAGCCGGTCTGCCGGGCTGGAAGCTCACCCTGCAGATGCCGTGCTACCTGCCGGTGCAGACCTACGCCGAACACCGGCCGCTGCGCGAGGCGCTGTACCGCGCCAACGCGCTGCGTGCCTCGGAATTTGGCGATGCGACGCTGGACAACAGCGCGAACATCGACCGCATCCTCGCGCTGCGCGCCGAGCTGGCCGCGCTGCTGGGGTTCGCCAGCTACGCCGAGTACTCCATCGCCACCAAGATGGCCGACGACGCGCCGCAGGTCCTCGGCTTCCTGCGCGACCTGGCGGCACGCGCCAAGCCGTATGCACAGCGCGACCGTGCCGAGCTGGAGGCCTTCGCGCGCGATGAACTCGGTCTTCCGGCATTGGACGCCTGGGACCTGGCATTCGCCGCGGAAAAGCTGAAACAGGCGCGCTACAGCTATTCCGAGCAGGAAGTGAAGCAGTACTTCACCGAACCGAAGGTGCTGGCCGGTCTGTTCGATGTCATCCACAGCCTGTACGGCCTGCAGGTACAGCCGGACCAGGCGCCGGTGTGGCACCCGGATGTGCGCTTCTTCCGCGTGGTCGACGCGCAGGGCGCGCTGGTCGGCCAGTTCTACCTGGACCTGTACGCGCGCGAAGGCAAGCGTGGTGGGGCGTGGATGGACGACTGCCGCAACCGTCGCGAGACCGCGCAGGGCGTGCAGACGCCGCTGGTGTACCTGGTGTGCAACTTCGGCAAGGGCGCCGAGGGCAGGGCATCGACCTTCAGCCACAACGAAGTCACCACGCTGTTCCATGAAATGGGGCATGGCCTGCACCAGCTGCTCACCCGCATCGGCGAGCTCGGCGTGGCCGGCATCAACGGGGTGGAATGGGACGCGGTGGAGCTGCCGAGCCAGTTCATGGAGAACTTCTGCTGGGAGTGGGACCGCGTGCAGCAGATGACCGCCCACGTGGACAGTGGCGAGCCGCTGCCGCGCGCGCTGTTCGACCGCATGCTGGCCGCACGCAACTTCCAGAGCGGCATGTTCACCGTGCGCCAGCTGGAATTCGCGCTGTTCGACATGCAGCTGCACAGCAGCTTCGACCCGACCCAGGACAGCGTGCTGCAGCTGCTGGAACGCGTGCGCGACGAGGTGGCGGTCAATCGCCCGCCCGAGTGGAATCGCTTCCCGCACCAGTTCAGCCACATTTTTGCCGGCGGGTATGCGGCGGGCTATTACAGCTACAAGTGGGCCGAAGTGCTCAGCGCCGATGCGTATGCGGCGTTCGAGGAAGCACCGGGGCAGGTGGCCGAAACGGGCAGGCGCTTCCGCGATGAGGTGTTGTCGCGGGGCGGCAGCCGCAGTGCAGCGGAGAATTTCGCCGCGTTCCGCGGGCGCGCACCGAACGTGGACGCGTTGTTGCGCCACAACGGTATGGCCGGTTGATGCGAGGCGTACCGACCAACGGTCGGTACCTACCGGGGATTGGGGCAGGTGCCGAGCGTTGGTGCACACGTACCGCTGATCAAGGTAGGTGCCGACCGTTGGTCGGCACGGCGGTGAATCACTCGGCGTAGATCATCGTGCGGCTCATGCCGCCATCGACGATGTGGTCCTGCCCGGTGATGAAACCGGACAGGTCCGAGAGCAGGAACACCGCGAGCGCACCGATATCTTCCGGTTGGCCAACACGCCCCACCGCATGTTGCGCGTGGTCGCGGCGCGACAGCTTCGGCGCACGCCGCCGTGCCGGGGCCTGCCAGGCGTCGGTAGTGATCCATCCGGGGCTGATGCTGTTGACCCGCACCTGCGGTCCGCTGCTGATCGCCAATGCGTGGGTGAACGCCACCAACCCGCCCTTCGCGGCCGCATAGGCTTCGCTGTCCGCTTCGGACTGCCACGCGCGGGTCGAGGCGATGTTGAGGATGGCCCCGCCGCGTTTGTCGGCCGCCTGTTCGCGCAACGCGGCCAGCGCATGCTTGCTGCACAGGAAGGCGCCGTGCAGGCTGGACAGGCGGCGCTGCCATTCGGCCAGTGGCATCTCCGCCAGCGGCGTGCCATGCGCGCTGGCAATGCCGGCGTTGTTGACCAGGCCATCGATACGACCGAACCGTTTCAGCGTGGCCCTCACCAGCGCCTGCACGCTGCGTTCGCTGGCCACGTCCGCGCGCTGGAATGCGGTGCGCTCGGGCAGTGCCCATTCCTTCAGGCAGGCGCGGCCGGCGTCGGCGTCCAGGTCGGCGATCATCACGCTGCCGCCAGCGCCCAGCACCGCCTGCGCGATGCCGCGGCCCACGCCCTGCGCGCCGCCGGTGACGATCACCACCCGATCGCGCAGGGGCTGTGCCGGCCAGTCGCTGATCGACGGGGTCAGTGGCATCGCGGCGTGTCCTTGCGCCCGAGCAGGCGGGTCCAGCCTTCGATGCCCAGCGTGTCCAGGGTTTCGATGTTGCGCTGGACGATCACGTCCGGGTCCGGGAACGCGGCGACCGCCCGCTCCACGCTGTCCTCGCGCAGCAGGTGCAGGGTCGGGTAGGGCGCGCGGTTGGTGTAATTGCTCACATCATCCGGGGCCACACCCTCGAACTGGTACTGCGGGTGGAAGCTGGCCACCTGCAGGATGCCCTGCAGGTCCAGCGCCTCGATCGCCGCGTCGGCGTTGTCGAGGAAGTCGTTGTAGTCCAGGAAATCGGTGAGCACGTCCGGGTGCACGATCAGCGTGGTGTCGATCTGCTCGGCCGGGGTGTCGCGCAGCAGCACCAGTTCCTCGGCCAGTTCCTCCACCAGGGCCTCGACCGTGGTGGCATCGCTGAGCACGAAGCGCACCTGGTCTTTCACGTACACCGCCTTGGCGAACGGGCACAGGTTCAGGCCGATCACGATCTGCTCGAGCCACGTGCGGGTCTCGGCGATGGGGTCGGGCGCGTCGCTGCCGTCGATGGCGGGCGTGTCATTCATGGCCGATCAATCGCGGAAGTTGTCGTACTGCAGCGGAACCTCGAAGCTTTCCTTCTTCAGCAGGGCGATGGCGTCCTGCAGGTCGTCGCGCTTCTTGCCGGTCACGCGCAGCTTGTCGCCGTTGATCTGGGTGTCCACCTTGAGCTTGGCTTCCTTGATCTTCGCCGCGATCTTCTTGGCCACCTTCTGCTCGATGCCCTGCTTGACGGTGATCTTCTGGCGCGCGCCGGCCAGGTTGGTTTCGATGTCGCCGAATTCCAGGCAGGCCGCATCGATCTTCCGCGCGGTCAGGCGCTGGCGCAGGATGTCGGTCATCTGCTGGAGCTGGAAGTCGCTCGGCGCGGACTGGTTGATCACGCTGTCCTCCAGTACGAACTTCGCGTCCACGCCCTTGAAGTCGAAGCGGGTGGACAGCTCGCGGTTGGCCTGGTCGACCGCGTTGGTCAGTTCGTGGATGTCCACTTCGGACACGACGTCAAACGAGGGCATGGGGATTCTCCTGCGGGTGAAGTCCCCATTCTAACCAACCGCGCATGCACGCCCCGGCATGGGCGGCGATAATGGCGCATGGATACCCAACGCTCCCCTACCCGCGCCGTGGCCTGGATGTTGCTGGCGGTGGCCTGCTTCTCGCTGATGGACGCGGGCATGAAGCAGCTGTCGGCCAGCTATTCGACCCTCCAGGTGACCTTCCTGCGCGGGGCGGCGTCGCTGCCGTTCGTGCTGGTCTGGGTGCTGGCCACGGCCGGGCCGCGCTCGCTGATCCCGGTGCGCTGGGGCCTGCACCTGCTGCGCGGGGTGCTGGGCATGGCCATGATCGGCTGCTTCGTGTTCGCCCTGCGCAGCCTGCCCCTGTCCACCGCCTACACCATCTACTTCGTGGCGCCGCTGCTGATCGCCGCGCTGTCGGTGCCGTTGCTGGGGGAGCAGGTGGGCCCGCGGCGCTGGATCGCCATCGGCATCGGCCTGGTCGGGGTGCTGGTGGTGCTGCGTCCCGGCGTGGGCGGGTTCATTTCCATTCCCGGGCTGATGGTGCTGCTGGCCGCCACCGCGTATGCGGTCGCGGCGATCACCGTGAGCATGCTGACCCGCACCGATACCCCGCAATCCATGGTGGTGTGGTTCCTGGTGCTGCTGGCGCTGGGCGCCGGGCTGCTGGCGATCCCGGACTGGCAACCGCTGCAGCTCGGTCATGCGGGCCTTATCGCCGGCATGGGCCTGGCCGGGGCCGGCGGCCAGGTCGCGCTGACCCGGGCCTTCCAGCTGGGCGAGGCCTCCATGATCGCCCCGCTGGAGTACACCGGGCTGGTCTGGGTGATCGGCTGGGACCTGCTGTTCTGGGGTGCGCTGCCCGACCGCTATACCTGGCTGGGCGCGGCGATCATCGTGGCCTCCGGGCTGTACCTGCTGCACCGCGAGCGGGTCCGCAAGGTGACCGCCCCGCAGCCGCTGGACCACCCCTGAGGCCCGCCGGGCGGGCGATGACATCGCCTTATAAGCAAACGGAATATGATTCGCTGCTGCCGCGCGGGCCAGGGCCGTCCCGCGCTGGTAGGCTGCACGCCCCCTCCCGTCGATGCCCCGGTTGACCGCGAAGTGATCGAGTTCCAGCGCCTGCACAAATCCTATGCCGTCGGGGGCCGCGCGATCGCCGCGCTGCAGCCGCTGGACCTGACCATCGAGGCCGGCGAAGTGTTCGGCATCATCGGCCATTCCGGCGCGGGCAAATCCACCCTGATCCGCTTGATCAACCGGCTCGAAGAGCCCAGCGGCGGGCGCCTGCTGATCAATGGCGAAGACGTCACCGCGCTGGACCGCGACGGGCTGCGCGCGCTGCGCCGGAAGATCGGCATGATCTTCCAGCACTTCAACCTGCTGTCCTCGCGCACGGTGGCCGCCAATGTCGCGTTCCCGCTGGAGCTGGCCGGCACCGCGCGCGCGGAGATCGAGGCGCGGGTGGCCGAGCTGCTGCAGACCGTGGGCCTGGAGGCGCATGCCAGCAAATACCCGGCGCAGCTGTCCGGTGGCCAGAAGCAGCGTGTCGGCATTGCCCGCGCGCTGGCCACGCGCCCGCAGATCCTGCTCTGCGATGAAGCGACCAGTGCCCTGGACCCGCAGACCACCGCGTCGGTGCTGAAGCTGCTCGGCAGGATCAACCGCGAGCTGGGCCTGACCATCGTGCTGATCACCCACGAAATGGACGTGATCCGCCGCGTCTGCGACCGCGTGGCCGTGCTCGATGCCGGCCACCTGGTCGAGACCGGTCCGGTCACCGAGGTCTTCCTGCACCCGCAGCACCCGACCACCCGGCGGTTCGTCAACGAGTCCGAACAGGTCGACGAGGGTGAGCTGCACAAGGACTTCGATGCCGTGGCCGGGCGCATCGTGCGCCTGACCTTCCTCGGCACCGATACCTACGAACCGGTACTGGGGCGGATTGCCCGCGAAACCGGGGTGGACTACAACATCCTGTCCGGACGCATCGACCGCATCAAGGACACCCCGTATGGCCAGCTGACCGTGTCGCTGGTGGGCGGCGACGTGCAGGCCGCGCAGGCCGGCTTCGTGGCCGCCGGCGTCCACCTGGAGGAACTGCGCCGATGAACCTGGCTACCGCAGGCGGTTTCTTCCGCCATCTCGACGCGGGCAAGTGGGCCGACATCGGCCAGGCCACCGTCGACACCCTGCTGATGCTGGCCGGTTCGCTGCCGCTGACCCTGGCCATCGGCCTGCCGCTGGGCGTGCTGCTGTTCCTGACCGGGTCGCCGCAGCTGCACCGCAAGCCGGTGCTGTATGGCGGGCTGGCGTTGCTGGTCAACCTGCTGCGCTCGGTGCCCTTCATCATCCTGATGATCGTGCTGATTCCGATCACGCTGTGGATGATGGGCACCTCGCTCGGCGTGCGCGGCGCGATCGTGCCGCTGGTCATCGGTGCCGCACCGTTCTATGCGCGCCTGGTGGAAACCGCGCTGCGCGAAGTGGACCGGGGCGTGATCGAGGCCAGCCAGGCGATGGGTGCCACCACCTGGCAGCTGGTCAGCCGCGTCCTGCTGCCCGAAGCGCGGCCCGGCCTGATCGCCGGCGCCACGGTGACCGTGATCGCGCTGATCGGCTTTACCGCGATGGGCGGTGCGATCGGTTCCGGGGGCCTGGGTGACCTGGCCTTCCGCGACGGCTACCAGCGCTCGCATACCGACGTGGCGCTGGTCACCGTGGTGCTGCTGCTGGTGCTGGTGCAGCTGCTGCAGATGCTGGGTGACTGGCTGGTGGCGCGTTACTCGCGCAAGTAATCCTGAAGCGCGGCTCCGGTCGGTCCAAACGCCGGCCGGATGATTACATGCGGATTTGAAATGACGTTGGCCGGCCTGATCACCTTACGTTCGGCACTTCGTAGCCAAGACGGTCCACCTGCTCGCGGTGCTGCGGCACGCGCTTGAGCTTGTCGGTGTTGACCCCGTAGTCGTCGCGCAGGCGGGTCGCCAGCTCCTTGTACAGGTCCTTGTCCATGTCCGGCGTGCGCGCGAAGATCCACGCCATTTCGCGGCCCGGGTAGCCCAGCATCGCCCAGGAGTAGTCCGGCGCCACTTCCAGCACGCGGGTGTGGGTGGGCACCACCTTGTAGAACCAGGTCCGCCAGTTGTGGTTGCCGCTCTCTTCGTCCACCGATGCACGCACGGTGATCTGCTGCACCGGCTCGGAGAAGCCGTCGCGGAACGAATAGGTGATCGCCACCTTCTGGTCGCCGCGCAGGCTGTACCGGTTCACGCTGGCCACATGGCCGCGTTCAACCGGGTTCGGCACGCGGCCGATCACGTACCAGGTGCCCATGAACCGCTGCAGGTCGATCGGCGCGCTGGCCGGGGTGCTGACCGACGGCGCAGGCGTTGGCTTGCTGTCGCCAAATGCACAGGCGGACAGCAGCGACAGCGTCGACAGCAGCAGGACAACGCGAAGCGGGCGGGTCGAAGACATGCGGCGAAAAGCTCCAGTGGTGGTACGGGCCGTGGGTCGGTCAGGGTGGCTGCAGGCATGGTGGGTGGGACGGAAGAGAACGTCAATGGCGGGAATGCGAAGGTCGCAGCCTGTGAGATGGCAGCACGGCAAGGTGGCGCATCACTTTCGCATGGAGCCCTGTCATGACCCTGTCGTCTTCGCGCCGTTCCGGCACCCCGCGCTCCAGCGCCCGTGCCCTGCAGGCTCCCGATCCCCGCGTCCTGCGGGGTATTCGCCAGCTGGTCCTGGCCGGTCTGGCCCTGGTCCTGGTGTGGCCGGCCGCACGTGGCAGCAGTGAATGGCTGGGCTGGTTGCCGATGTGGCTGGTGGCCATGCCGTGCCTGGCCTGGTGGAGCCTCTACCGATTCCGCCTGCCGGCGACGTTGCTGGCCTGGCACGGGCAGCGGCGACGGGGGCCGCAGGCACGGCGCCGCGCCCCGCTGCGCCCGCGCCGGGCGCGCCCTGACCTTCGACAGGGGGGAGCCGGGCAGGCCGTGTGATAGCGTCGGGGGGATATGACCGACTGGAGCCGCAATGTCCCGACTCGCTTCCGCCTGCCTGATGGCAGGCCTGTTCTCCGCTGGCATGGCCGGAACCGCCATGGCCGCTGAAACCCCTGCAGATCCGTATGCCTGGCTGGAAGATGTCACTGGCGACAAGGCGCTGGACTGGGTCAAGCAGCAGAACGCCGCATCGGAAGGCCGCCTGGCCCAGACCCCGGCGTTCAAGCAGATGGAAGCCAGCATCCGCGAGGTGCTCGACTCGGACGCCAAGATCCCCGGCGTGCAGAAGATCGGCGAGTACTACTACAACTTCTGGAAGGACAAGCAGCACGAGCGCGGCGTATGGCGCCGCACCACCCTGGAGGAGTACCGCAAGCCCGCGCCGGCGTGGGAAACCGTGCTCGACCTGGACGCGCTGAACAAGGCTGAAGGTGAAAACTGGGTGTGGCACGGCGCCGAGTGCCTGCGCCCCGACTACAGCCGCTGCCTGATCGCGCTGTCGCGCGGCGGCGCCGACGCCGACGTCACCCGCGAATTCGACCTGGCCAACAAGACCTGGATCAAGGACGGCTTCTTCCGCCCGGAATCCAAGGGCGGGCTGGGCTGGATCGATCGCGACACCGTGTTCGTCTATACCGATTTCGGCAAGGACAGCATGACCACCTCCGGCTACCCGCGCGTGGCCAAGCTGTGGAAGCGCGGCACGCCGATGACCGCCGCCAGCGTGGTCTACGAGGGCAAGCCCGATGACATGTACATCGCGGCCATGCACGACGATACCCCCGGCTTCGAGCGCAACCTGGTCAGCCGCACCCTGGCGTTCTACAACAATGAACTGTACCTGCGCGCCGACGATGGCACGCTGACCCGGATCGATGCGCCGAACTCGGCGGAAAAGGGGCTGCGCCGGGAGTGGCTGACCCTGGAACTGCGCGAACCGTGGACCGTGGGCGGCAAAACCTACGCCGCCGGCTCGCTGCTGGTGACCCGGCTGGATGACTTCATGGCCGGCAAGCGCGACTTCGACGTGCTGTTCGCCCCCACCGACACCACCTCGCTGGCGGGGTCGAGCTGGACGAAGAACCACCTGGTGCTCAACGTGCTGGACGACGTGAAGAGCCGCCTGCAGGTGCTCACCCCCACCGCGAAGGGCTGGGAGAAGAGCGACTTCACCGGCGCGCCGTCCTTCGGCACGATCGCGGTGGGCGCGGTGGACGCCGATGAAAGCGACGCGGTGTGGATGACCGTCACCGACTACCTGACCCCGACCACGCTGGCCCTGGCCGAGATCGGCAGGCAGCCGGAAGTGCTCAAGACCATGCCGGCGTTCTTCGATGCCGACGGCAAGGTCATCGAGCAGCACTTCGCCACCAGCAAGGACGGTACCCGCGTGCCGTACTTCGTGGTGCACGCCAAGGACATGAAGCGGGATGGCGCCAACCCGACCCTGCTGTATGGCTACGGTGGCTTCGAGATCTCGCTGACCCCGTCGTATTCCGGTGGCATGGGCCGCGCCTGGCTGGAAAAGGGCGGCGTGTACGTGGTGGCCAACATCCGCGGCGGCGGCGAATACGGCCCGCGCTGGCACCAGGCGGCGCTGAAGCAGAACCGGCACAAGGCGTATGAGGACATGGCCGCCGTCGCGCGCGATCTGGTCAGCCGGAAGATCACGTCGCCGAAGCACCTGGGCGTGCAGGGCGGCAGCAACGGCGGCCTGCTCACCGGCAACATGCTCACCCAGTACCCGGAGCTGTTCGGGGCGGTGGTGGTGCAGGTGCCGCTGCTGGACATGAAGCGCTACAGCCATCTGCTGGCCGGTGCGTCGTGGATGGCCGAGTACGGCAATCCGGACACGGCCGACTGGGCGTACATCCAGACCTTCTCGCCGTACCATCTGTTCGATCCGGCCAAGACCTACCCGCCGGTGCTTTTCACCACCTCGACCCGCGATGACCGCGTCCACCCGGGCCATGCGCGCAAGATGGCGGCGAAGATGATCGCGGCCGGCAAGGACGTGACCTACTACGAGAACATCGAAGGCGGCCACGGTGGCGCGGCGAACAACGCGCAGGCCGCCCACATGTCGGCGCTGGCGTACGCGTTCCTCTGGGAACGCCTGAAATAAGCAGTGTGCCGACCAACGGTCGGCACCTACCGACGGCAGCCGCCGACCGTTGGTAGCCACCGACCGTTGGTCGGTGGACGTCTCCGGGTGGTGGGGCGTCTGGTTGGCTCCACCCCTTTTGAACGCCGCGCGTAATGCGCGGCGTTTTTTTGTACCTACCGGGCGGTAGGCGCCGACCGTTGGTCGGTGCGTTTCCAGCTTTCCAGGCCGCGCGCGATCCGTGCCACCGCCTCTTCCAGGCGCGGAATTTCCTGCGTATACGCCAGGCGCACATGCTGGTTCGCGCGGTAATGGCCAAAGTCCAGGCCGGGGGTGAATGCGACGTGCTCGGTGTCCAGGAAATGGGCGCAGAACGCCTGCGCGTCATCGGTGAACGCGCTGACGTCGCAATACAGATAGAACGCGCCCTCCGGTTCCACCTCGATGCGGAAGCCCAACGCGCGCAGCGCCGGCAGCAGATAGTCGCGACGTGCCTGGAAGGCATGGCGGCGCTGCTCGAAGATCGCGATCGTGTCCGCCTCGAAACAGGCCAGCGCGGCATGCTGGGCGATGCTGGACGCGCTGATGTACAGGTTCTGCGCCAGTTTCTCCAGCTCCGGTACGGCCTGCGGCGGTGCCACCAGCCAGCCCAGCCGCCAGCCGGTCATGCCGAAGTACTTGGAGAAGCTGTTGAGCACGAAGGCATCGTCATCCACCTGCAGCACGCTGGCCGCGTCCATGCCGTAGGTGAGGCCGTGGTAGATCTCGTCCACCACCAGGTGTCCACCGCGGTCCTTCAGCGACTGCGACAACGCCGCCAGCTGCGCCGCGGCGAGCACCGTGCCGGTCGGGTTGGCCGGCGAGGCCACCAGCGCACCGACGCTGGCCGCGTTCCAGTGGGCGTCCACCAACGACGGGGTCAGCTGATAAGCGGTCTGCGGGCCGACCGGCACCAGCTGCGCGGCACCTTCCACCAGCCGCAGGAAGTGGCGATTGCACGGGTAACCCGGGTCGGCCAGCAACCAGTGCCGGTCCGGGTCGACCAGCAGGCTGCTGGCCAGCAGCAGCGCGCCGGAGCCGCCCGGCGTGACCAGGATCCGGTCCGGGTCCAGGTCCAGGCCATGGCGGGTGCCATAGAACGTCGCGATGGCGGCGCGCAGCGCCGGCAGGCCGCGCGCGGCGGTGTAGCGGGTGTGCCCGGCGGCCAGTGCGGCCTGGCCGGCACGCACGATCGGGTCGGCGGTGGTGAAATCGGGTTCGCCGATCTCCAGATGGATCACATCATGGCCCTGCTGCTCCAGCGCCTGGGCGCGGGCGAGCAGGGACATCACATGGAAGGGGGCGATGTCGTGGCTGCGGCGGCTGTAGTTCATGCGCCCATGATAGGCGAGCGCCCGCGGGCTAGACTGGACGCCCACCATTGCATTCGCGGGCAAGGAGCCTTATTTCGTGAATCCCACCGTCTCTTTCCTGGTTGCCAGCCTGATGACCGCCTCCGTGCATGCCGCCCCCGCGCTCACCCCACCCGACGCCGAGAAGCATCCGCACGTGGTGACGGCCCCGTTCGGTGCCACCCGCACCGATGATTATTATTGGCTGCGCGACGACAAGCGCGAAGCACCGGCAATGCTGGCCTACCTGAATGCGGAAAACGCGTACACCGACCAGGTGATGGCGCCGCTCAAGCCCGTGCAGGACACGCTGTACAAGGAGATCGTCGGCCGCATCAAGCAGGACGACGCCAGCGTGCCTGCGCGTGAGCGCGGGTACTGGTATTACACCCGTTTCGAGACCGGCAAGGATTACCCGATCCAGGCGCGCCGCAAGGGCAGCATGGAAGCGCCCGAAGAGATCCTGCTCGACATCAACCAGATGGCGGCCGGCAAGGGCTACTTCAGTGTCGACGACGCCGAGGTCAGCCAGGACAACCAGCTGCTGGCCTGGGTCGAGGATGCGGTGGGTCGGCGCCAGTACGTGATCCGCTTCAAGGACCTGCGCACCGGCGAGGTGCTGCCGGACCGCATCGAGAACGTCTCGGCCAACGTGGTCTGGGCCGACGACAACCGCACCCTGTTTTACGTGGAGAACGATCCGGAGACTCTGCTCACCGTGCGGGTGAAGAAGCACGTGCTGGGGACGCCGGTGAGCAGCGACGTGCTGGTCTACGAAGAAAAGGACGACAGCTTCTACATGGGCGTCGGCCGCACCCGCGACGACAACTACCTCACCATCGAACTGCACAGCACGGTCAGCTCCGAAGTGCGTTACGCGCCGGCCGCCGACCCACGCCAGTTCACCGTGCTGGCACCGCGCGCCCGCGATGTGGAATACGACGCCGATCATTTCGCCGGGCGCTGGGTGATCCGCACCAACGACGCGGGCGCGAAGAACTTCAAGATCGTCACCGCGCCGAGCGACGCCACCGCACGCAGCCAGTGGACCGACTGGGTCGCGCACGACGACAAGGTGCTGGTGGAGGGCTTCGAGCTGTTCGACGGTTTCACTGCCATTGCCGAGCGCTCCAACGCGCTGGAACGGGTGCGCCTGCTGTTCGCCGATGGGCGCCAGGACTACGTCAAGGCCGATGAACCGGCGTACTCGATGGGCCTGGCCGCCAATCCCGAAGCGGACACGCCATGGCTGCGCTATGCCTATACCTCGCTGACCACGCCGACCACCACCTATGAGCTCAACACCGTCACCGGTGAACGTCGCCAGCTCAAGCAGCAGCCGGTGATCGGCTATGACCCCACGCAATACACCACCGAACGGGTCTGGGTGACCGCACGCGACGGGGTCAAGGTGCCGGTGTCGCTGGTCTACCGCAACGGCTTCAGGAAGGATGGCAGCGCCGCGCTGTACCAGTACGCCTACGGCAGCTACGGCATGTCCATGGATCCGGGATTCAACCAGACCGTGGTCAGCCTGCTCGACCGCGGCGTGGTGTATGCCATCGCCCACATCCGCGGCGGTGAGGAAATGGGCCGCGCCTGGTACGACGACGGCAAGCTGCTGAACAAGCAGAACACCTTCAACGATTTCGTCGACGTCACCCGCGAGCTGGTCCGCCAGGGCTACGCCGCCCCGGACCGCGTGGCCGCGTCCGGTGGCAGCGCCGGCGGGCTGCTGATGGGCGCGGTGGCCAACCAGGCGCCGCAGGACTACCGGGTGATGGTGGCGCAGGTGCCGTTCGTGGACGTGGTCACCACCATGCTGGACCCGACCATTCCGCTGACCACCAACGAGTACGACGAGTGGGGCAACCCCGAGCAGCGCGAGTTCTACGACTACATGCTGACCTACTCGCCCTACGACAACGTCGCGCGCCAGGCCTACCCGTCGCTGTTCGTCGGCACCGGGCTGTGGGATTCGCAGGTGCAGTACTGGGAGCCGGCCAAGTGGGTGGCGCGCCTGCGTGACCACAACACCGGCAGCCTGCCGATCGTGTTCCGCACGAACATGGAAGCCGGCCACGGTGGCAAGTCCGGCCGTTTCCAGCGCTACCGGGAGCTGGCCGAATCGTACGCGTTCGTGCTGGACCAGCTGGGCGTGGACGCCGCCTCGCACTGACCCGGCCCAGGGCCGGGGCGCCGTGCTGCAGGCGCCGCCCCGGCCCGTTCATTGAATCGGCACACGGGCCTGCTTTACCCCCGTTATACTCGGCCAATGAGCATCCCCCATCGCAATCGCATCCTGATTCCGTTGGCAGCGCTGGCGCTGCTGTTCCTTTCGGCCTGCGGCAACAAGGGCCCGCTGGTGATGCCGCAGAAGCCGGTGCCGGTGGAAGACCAGGCAGTGGAACCCGCCACCGACGCGGCGACCGTGCCCGAAGCCACCAATGCCACCGACGACCCGCCGGTGGTGCCGGATCCGGTCGAGCCGCAGCTCGACAATGCCAGTGACGACGACGGGGATGAGTAAGGCCGCTTCCGCCGCGCTGCGCTTCAGCAAGATGCACGGCGCGGGCAACGACTTCGTCGTGCTCGACCTGCGCGATGGCACCCCGGCGCCCACCCCGGCGTTGGCCGCACAGCTGGCCGATCGCCACACCGGCGTCGGCTGCGACCAGATCCTGACCATCGAGCCGCCGCGCGCGGACGGCTCGGTGGCGTCCTATCGCATCTGGAATTCAGACGGTTCGCAGTCCGAACAGTGCGGCAACGGCGCGCGTTGCGTGGCCGCCTGGCTCGTGCGGGACGGCGCCGCGCAGGGCGAACGCTTCACCATCGACAGCCCCTTGGCCACCCATGCCATCGAACGCATCGGCGATGACCACTACGCGGTGGCCATGGGCGTGCCGCGCTTCGAACCGGAGCAGGTGCCGCTGCTGGGTTTTGCCCGTGCCCGCGAGGAATACCTGCTGCCCCTGCAGGGCGATACCGTCCGCTTCGGCGCGGTGTCCATGGGCAATCCGCATGCGGTGATCGAAGTCGGCCTGGTCGATGCCGCTCCGGTGGAACGGCTGGGTCCGCTGCTGCAGCAGCACGCCACGTTTCCGCAGTCGGTCAATGTCGGCTTCGTGCAGGTCATCGACCCGCAGCATGCCCGCCTGCGCGTGTTCGAGCGCGGCGTTGGCGAAACCCTGGCCTGCGGCAGCGGCGCCTGTGCCGCTGCGGTGGTGATGATGCAGCGCGGTCGCCTGCAGCGCGACGCCAGCGTGTCGCTGCCGGGTGGCGAGCTGCGTCTGCGCTGGCCCAGCGACGATGCCCAGGTGGTGATGTCCGGCCCGGCTGCATTCGTCTTCGAAGGGGAGTGGAACGCATGAGCGAGACCGTCGAGAAGATTGGAGCGCACGAGGTCGCGGCGTGGCTGCGCCGGCACCCGACGTTCCTGAAGCAGTTCCCGGACCTGGCGTTGACCCTGGTGGTGCCGCGCGATGACGGTCCGACCGCATCGCTGGCCAGCTACCAGCTGGAAGTGCTGCGCGACAAGAACCGCGAACTGTCGCGGCGGCTGGCCGACCTGGCCGCCAATGCGCAGGTCAACGAACGCCTGGCCGTGCGTACCCATCAGCTCACCCTGGCGCTGATGAAGCAGGACAACGCCGCCGACACCCTGCGGGCGATGGCGGCTTCGCTGGAAGAGGACTTCGCCGGCGACCTGGTTCGCCTGGTGGTGCTGCACCCGGTGCCGGGCCTGGAACAGGCGCCGTGGTTGCAGATGGTCGAGGAGGGCAGCCCGCTGCTGGCCTCGTTCCGTGACTGCCTGAAGGACGGTGAGCCGATCTGCGGCCGGCTGCAGCCGGAAAAGAACGCCGTGCTGTATGGCGGACGTGTCGACGAGGTGCAGTCCAGCGCGTTGCTGCCGCTGCCCGGCGTCGGGCTGATCGCGGTCGGCAGCCACGATGGCAACCGCTTCTATCCCGGCATGGGGACGTTGTTCCTGCGCATGATGGGCGAAGCGCTGGTCGTGGCGCTCAAGCGGTTCGATCCGGCCTGAGCCTGCCCGGACGAGCGAGCACATGAACGCCGTCCAGGACTTCCTCGGCTACCTGCAGGTGGAGCGCCGTGCCTCGGCGCACACGCTGGACGCCTACCGGCGCGACCTGGAGGCGCTGGGCACCTGGGCGTCTGCCCATGAGGCCCGGACCGAAACGCTGGATGGCGCGCAGCTGCGCCAGTTCATCGCCGACGAACACCGCCGCGGGCTGGCGCCGAAGTCGCTGCAACGGCGGTTGTCGGCGTGCCGCAGCTTCTACGCCTGGCTGTTGAAGCACCAGCGAATTGCAGCCAGCCCCGCCGCGGGGCTGAAGGCCCCGAAGGCGCCGCGCAAGCTGCCGCAGGTCCTCGATGCCGATGAGGCAGTGCGCCTGGTCGAGCTGCCCACCGATGCGCCGTTGGGCATGCGTGATCGTGCGCTGCTGGAGTTGTTCTATTCCTCCGGGCTGCGCCTGAGCGAACTGTGCGCCCTGATCTGGCGCGACCTGGATTTCGCCACGGGCCTGGTCAACGTGCTCGGCAAGGGCAACCGCCAACGCCGCGTGCCGTTCGGTTCGCACGCCCGCGAGGCGCTGTCGGGGTGGCGTGCGGAAAGCGGCGGCGGTGACGGCCAGCCGGTGTTTCCCGGGCGCAAGGGCGGTCCTATCACCCAGCGCGCGGTGCAGATCCGCATCCGACAGCTGGCCCAGCGCCAGGGTCTGTTCAAGCACGTGCACCCGCACATGCTGCGGCACAGTTTCGCCAGCCATATCCTCGAATCGTCGGGTGACCTGCGCGGCGTGCAGGAGCTGCTGGGGCATGCCGACATCGCCACCACGCAGATCTACACCCACCTGGATTTCCAGCACCTGGCCAAGGTGTACGACGCATCGCACCCGCGCGCCAAGCGGCGCCGGCAGCCCGATGACGGTGCGCCGTCGGGCGGCTGAAGGCGCCGCCGCTGAACGGCAGCTTCACCTGCAGGGTTGATGGCAGCGGCGGGTGGCCCCATGTCCCTCGAACGCACCCCGGAGGCTCCATGGATCCCAGTCAGAATCCCACCGTATTTCACGCCACCACCATCGTCTGCGTCCGTCGCGGCGCGCATGTGGCCATTGCCGGCGACGGCCAGGTCACGCTGGGCCACACGGTGATGAAGGGCAACGCGCGCAAGGTGCGCCGACTGGGCCGCGACGGCCAGGTACTGGCCGGGTTCGCCGGTGCTGCCGCTGACGCGTTCACCCTGTTCGAATTGTTTGAAGCCAAGCTGGAGAAGCATGGCCAGCTGACCCGCGCCGCGGTGGAACTGGCCAAGGATTGGCGCACCGAGCGACGCCTCGGCAAGCTGGAGGCGCTGCTGGCCGTGGCCGACACCGAGACCTCGCTGATCATCAGCGGCACCGGCGATGTGATCGAGCCGGAAGACGGCATCATCGCGATCGGTTCCGGTGGCTCGTACGCCCTGTCGGCCGCACGCGCGTTGATGGCGCACACCGAACTGGACGCACGCACCATCGCCAGCGAGGCGATCAACATCGCCGGTGACATCTGCATCTACACCAACCGCAACGTCGTGGTGGAGGAGCTGTAACGCGAAGCGTTGCAGCTTGGTAGCGCCGGCCGTTGGCCGGCCCAGGCGGTGTCGGATGCCGGCCAACGGCCGGCGCTACCTCACCGTTACGTCGTGACCCGTGACCGCCTCAGCGCGGGATTCCTCCAGCAGGCAAAGCATCGCCTGCACGGTTCCCCCCATTCCCTGTGAGCACCCACCCCATGCCGCACAAGATCGAAGTTTCCTCCGCCACCATGACCCCGCGCGAAATCGTGCAGGAACTGGACCGGCACATCGTCGGCCAGCACGACGCCAAGCGCGCGGTGGCCATCGCGCTGCGCAACCGCTGGCGACGCATGCAGCTGCCGGCCGAGCTGCGCGATGAAGTCATGCCCAAGAACATCCTGATGATCGGCCCGACCGGCGTCGGCAAGACCGAGATCGCGCGCCGCCTGGCGACGCTGGCCAATGCACCGTTCGTGAAGGTCGAAGCCACCCGCTTCACCGAGGTCGGCTACGTTGGCAAGGACGTCGAGCAGATCATCCGCGACCTGGCCGATACGGCGGTCAAGCTGTACCGCGAGCAGGCCAAGGTGCGCGTGCGCAACCAGGCCGAAGAGCGCGCCGAAGACCGCATCCTTGATGCGCTGCTGCCGCGCCGTGCCGGTGGCATCGGTTTCGACCCGGAGGCGGCGCGCAACGAGCCGTCGGCGCAGGACAATGAAACCCGGATCAAGTTCCGCCGCATGCTGCGCAACGGCGAGCTGGATGAGCGCGAGATCGAGCTGGAAGTCAGCGCCAATGTCGGGGTGGACATCATGACCCCGCCGGGCATGGAGGAGATGGGCCAGCAGCTGCGCCAGATGTTCTCCAACCTGGGCGGCGGCAAGGCGCAGAAGCGTACGCTGAGCATCAAGGCGGCGCGGCCGCTGCTGGTCGAAGAAGAAGCCGGCAAGCTGGTCAACGAAGACGATATCCGCGCCGCGGCGATCGAGGCCTGCGAGCAGCACGGCATCGTGTTCATCGACGAAATCGACAAGGTTGCCAAGCGCGGCGACAACGTCGGTGGCGGCGACGTCTCGCGCGAAGGCGTGCAGCGCGACCTGCTGCCGCTGGTGGAAGGCTCCAACGTGTCGACCAAGTACGGCACGGTCAAGACCGACCACATCCTGTTCATCGCCTCCGGCGCGTTCCACCTGGCCAAGCCGAGTGACCTGATTCCGGAGCTGCAGGGACGTTTCCCGATCCGGGTGGAACTGGGCGCGCTGAGCAAGGACGATTTCGTGCGGATCCTGACCGAACCGAAGGCGGCACTGACCAAGCAGTACGAAGCCCTGCTGCAGACCGAAGGCGTTGCGGTGAACTTCACCCCCGATGCGGTGGACCGCCTGGCCGAGATCGCCTTCCAGGTCAACGAGCGCCAGGAAAACATCGGCGCCCGCCGCCTGCACACGGTGCTGGAACGCCTGCTCGATTCGCTCAGCTACGAAGCGCCCGACCGCGACGGCGAAACCATCGCCATCGACAAGGCGTACGTGGACAAGCACCTGGGCGAGCTGGTCAAGGACCCGGACCTGAGCCGGTACATCCTGTAACCGGTTCGACGGAACGGCCCACGAAAAGGCGACACTTCGGTGTCGCCTTTTTTGTTGCGCAGCCACGCAGGGCGTGGCGCTACGCGGCGTTACGCCTCGTCGTCGGTCGGCAGTGCTTCCGGCGGTGAGCCGGGGACGAACACGCCCGGCACCACGAAGGCGCTGAAGATCGCGTCCAGGGTCTGGGTGCCGTCGCGCTGCAGGTCGAACAGGTCCGGCTCCAGCATCGCGCTGTACAGCACACCGGTCAGGCTGGTGCTGATGATGCGCGCCACGGTGTCCACCTCCACGCCGGCGCGCAGCTGGCCCAGGTCGCGCGCGCGCTGCAGGGCCGCGGCGAAGATCGCCAGCTCCTCGCGCGACATCTCGCGCTGCATGTCCTGCATGGCCTGGCTTTCCACCGACAGATCGTTGCGCAGCATGATCTCCAGCATGTTGCGCAGCCGCTCGTCTTCGGCAATTTCCTGGAATGACACCAGCAGCGCCGAGCGCAGGTCGCGCACCGGGGTGGTGCGCTTGGACGATGCCGTGCGCCGCAGGCGCTCGATGAACGGAATGCGCTCGCGGTCGATCATCGCCGTGAGCACTTCCGACTTGTTCTTGAAGTGCCAGTACACCGCGCCGCGGGTATAGCCCGCACGCTCGCCGATCATCGCCAGGCTGGTGCCGGCGACCCCGGATTCGTGAAAGCAGGCCTGGGCCGCATCCAGGATGCCCTCCCGGGTGGCCTGCGCCGCTTCTTTGGTTTTTCTGGCCATGGCGCTTGTGCACGTGCTGGATGAAACCGGCATGAATTGTACCCGTTTACAAACAAACATGCATGTATGTATATTTACCGCCCACTGATCCAGGCCAGGACCGCGCGCACCCGGACGCGCGGACCCGGCGCGGGATCACCCCCTGCATGGCTGGCGTGTCGTGGCCCGGTATCCCGGTTCGTCGATGGCAGGTCAGCCCATTTCTTCCTGCTTGCCGCGAGTCCCCGCCATGCCCTCACTCCCGTACCGTCTTCCCGCGTTGTCGCTCGCGGTTGCCCTGGCCCTTTCCGCATGCGGCGGCGGTGAACCGCAAGGCCCGCAGGGCGGCCCCGGCCAGGTCACCGTCGCCACCCTGAAGGCCGGCCAGGTCAGCCTCACCCGCGAGCTGCCCGGCCGCACCAACGCGTTCCTGGTGGCCGAAGTCCGCCCGCAGGTGAGTGGCATCGTCGCCAAGCGTCTGTTCACCGAAGGTGGCCTGGTCACCGCCGGCCAGTCGCTGTACCAGGTCGACGACGCCAGCTATCGCGCGCAGGCCAACAGCGCCCGCGCCCAGCTGGCACGGGCCGAGGCCACCGCCAATGCCGCCCGCCTGAGCGCCAGGCGCATCAGCGAGCTGGCCAAGGTCGACGCGGTCAGCCAGCAGGACCTGGAAAATGCCGTGGCCGCGCAGAAACAGGCCGAAGCCGATGTCGGTGCTGCCAGGGCCGCGCTCGACGCCGCCAATGTCACCCTGGGCTTTGCCCGCATCACCGCGCCGATCAGCGGCCGCATCGGCAAGTCCTCGGTCACCCAGGGCGCGCTGGTGAGTGCTGGCCAGGCCGACGCCCTGGCCACCGTGCAGCAACTCGACCCGATCTACGTCGACCTGACCCAGTCGGCCAGCGAACTGCTGCAGCTGCGCCGCGAGCTGGCCAACGGCCGCCTGCAGGACAACCAGACCCTGCCGGTCACGATCCTGCTCGATGACGGCAGTGAATTCGCCCACAAGGGCACGCTGGAGTTTGCCGAAGTCAGCGTCGACCCCAGCACCGGCAGTTACGCGCTGCGGGTCAAGGTGGCCAATCCCGACCAGGTGCTGATGCCCGGCATGTACGTCCGCGCCAAGGTCGGCAGCGGCGTGCGCGACAACGGCCTGCTGGTGCCGATGCAGGGCATTGCCCGCGACGCCAAGGGCGACACCACCGCCATGGTGGTCGGCAAGGACGGCAAGGTGGAGGTACGTCCGGTCAAGGTCAGCCGCGCAGTGGGCAGCGCCTGGCTGGTCGAGGACGGCCTGAAGGCCGGTGACAAGGTCATCGTCGAAGGCCTGCAGAAGATCCAGCCGGGCATGCCCGTGCAGGCCACCGAAATGGGCGCCGCGCCGGCCACGCCGTCGGCGCCTGCCGCGGCCGCCGCGCCGGCCGAAAAGCAGTAAGCGGAGACCCCCATGGCGCGTTATTTCATTGATCGACCCATCTTCGCGTGGGTCATCGCGATCATCATCATGCTGGCCGGTGCGCTGGCGGTGGTGAAGCTCCCCGTCTCCATGTACCCGGAAGTGGCTCCGCCTGCGGTCGAAATCAGCGCCAGCTACCCGGGCGCGTCGGCCAAGGTGGTCGAAGACTCGGTGACCCAGATCATCGAGCAGAACATGAAGGGCATCGATGGCCTGATCTACTTCTCCTCCAACAGCTCGGCCAATGGCCAGGCCACCATCACCCTGACCTTCGAAAGCGGAACCAACCCCGACATCGCCCAGGTGCAGGTGCAGAACAAGCTGCAGCTGGCCATGCCGCTGCTGCCGCAGGAAGTACAGCGGCAGGGCATCAACGTGGCCAAGTCCAGCAGCGGCTTCCTGCAGGTCATCGGCTTCGTCTCCAACGACGGCAGCATGGACGCCACCGACATTTCCGACTACGTCGGCTCCAATGTGGTGGACCCGCTCAGCCGCGTGCCCGGGGTGGGCAACATCCAGGTGTTCGGTGGCAAGTACGCCATGCGTATCTGGCTGGATCCCAACAAGCTGCACACCTACCGGCTGTCGGTGGACGAGGTGACCGCTGCGATCACCGCGCAGAACGCGCAGGTGGCCATCGGCCAGCTGGGCGGTGCGCCGTCGATCAAGGGCCAACAGCTCAACGCCACGATCAACGCGCAGGACCGCTTGCAGACACCCGAGCAGTTTCGCAACATCCTGGTGCGCGGCGGCACCGACGGCAGCGAGCTGCGGCTCGGCGACGTGGCCCGGGTCGAACTGGGTGCGGAAAGCTATGACTTCGTCACCCGCTACAACGGCAAGCCCTCGTCGGGTATCGCCATCACCCTGGCCACCGGCGCCAATGCGCTGGACACCGCCAACGGCGTGCGCGCTGCACTGGATGACCTGAAGCAGAACTTCCCCGCCGGCCTGGAATCGGTGGTCCCCTACGACACCACGCCGTTCGTGCAGGTGTCGATCAAGGGCGTGATCAAGACCCTGATCGAAGCGATCGTGCTGGTGTTCGTGGTGATGTACCTGTTCCTGCAGAACTTCCGCGCCACCCTGATCCCCACCATCGCGGTGCCGGTGGTGCTGCTGGGCACGTTCGGCATCCTGGCCGCGCTGGGCTTCTCGATCAACATGCTGACCATGTTCGCGATGGTGCTGGCGATCGGCCTGCTGGTGGACGATGCCATCGTGGTGGTGGAGAACGTCGAACGGATCATGTCCGAGGAAGGCCTCTCGCCACTGGAAGCGACCCGTAAATCGATGGGCCAGATCACCGGCGCACTGGTCGGCATCGGCCTGGTGCTGTCGGCGGTGTTCGTGCCCATGGCGTTCATGAGCGGCTCCACCGGCGTGATCTACCGGCAGTTCTCGGCCACCATCGTCTCCGCCATGGCGTTGTCGGTACTGGTCGCGATCGTGCTGACCCCGGCGCTGTGCGCCACCATGCTCAAGCCGCTGAAGAAGGGCGAACACCACGTCGCCCACAAGGGCTGGGCCGGCCTCTTCTTCGGCGGCTTCAACCGCGGCTTCGACCGTTCCAGCGAAACCTACCAGCGCGGGGTCAAGGGCATCCTGGCGCGGCCGTGGCGCTTCATGGCGATCTTCGCCGCGCTGGTGGTGGTGATGGGCCTGCTGTTCGCCCGCCTGCCCAGCTCGTTCCTGCCCAATGAAGACCAGGGCATCCTGATGGCGCTGGTGCAGACGCCGGTCGGCGCCACCCAGGAACGCACCCTGGAGGCGATGTACAAGCTGGAAGACCACTTCCTGAAGAACGAGACCGAGGCGGTGGAGTCGGTGTTCTCGGTGCAGGGCTTCAGCTTCGCCGGCATGGGCCAGAACGCGGGCATGGCGTTCATCAAACTCAAGGACTGGAAGGAGCGTGACGCCGACCAGGGCGTGGGTCCGATCACCGGGCGCGCGATGGGGGCGCTGGGCCAGATCAAGGACGCCTTCATCTTCGCCTTCCCGCCGCCGGCCATGCCGGAGCTGGGCATTGGTTCGGGCTACACCTTCTTCCTGAAGGACAACAGCGGCCAGGGCCACGAGGCCCTGCTCAACGCGCGCAACCAGCTGCTCGGCGGCGCCGGGCAGAGCAAGCTGCTGGCCAACGTGCGTCCGAACGGCCAGGAAGACACCCCGCAGCTGCGCATCGACGTGGACGTGGAAAAGGCCAATGCGCTGGGCCTGTCGACCAGCGCGATCAACAGCACCCTGGCCGCCGCGTGGGGCAGCAGCTACATCGATGACTTCATCGACCGTGGCCGGGTCAAGCGCGTATACGTGCAGTCCGATGCGCCGTTCCGCATGAACCCGGACGACTTCAACCTGTGGTCGGTGAAGAACAGCGCCGGTGAGATGGTGCCGTTCAGTGCCTTCGCGACCAAGCGCTGGGACTACGGCTCGCCGCGCCTGGAACGCTACAACGGCGTGTCGGCGATGGAAATCCAGGGTGAGCCTGCACCGGGCGTGGCCTCGGGCGATGCCATGGCCGAGATCGAGCGCATCGCCAGGGACCTGCCGCCGGGCTTCGAGATCGAATGGACGGCGCTGTCCTACCAGGAACGCCAGGCCGGTTCGCAGACGCCGCTGCTGTACACGCTGTCGCTGCTGATCGTGTTCCTGTGCCTGGCTGCGCTGTATGAAAGCTGGAGCGTGCCGACCTCGGTACTGCTGGTGGCGCCGCTGGGCATCCTCGGGGCCGTGCTGGCCAACAGCATGCGCGGCATGGAGCGCGACATCTACTTCCAGGTGGCGATGCTGACCACGGTGGGGCTGACCAGCAAGAACGCGATCCTGATCGTGGAGTTTGCCAAGGAGAACCTGGAGAAGGGTGCCAGCGTGCTGGAAGCCACCATGCACGCGGTGCGCGACCGCCTGCGGCCGATCATCATGACCTCGCTGGCCTTCGGCCTGGGCGTGTTGCCGCTGGCCATCGCCTCCGGTGCGGGTTCCGGTGCACAGCGCGCGATCGGCACCGGTGTGCTCGGGGGCATGATCGTCGGCACCCTGTTGGGCCTGTTCTTCATTCCGCTGTTCTTCGTGGTGGTGCAGCGCCTGTTCAACCGCAAGGCGACGGAGTCCACGCGATGAAAACCACGCATCTTTTCCTCTGTCTTTCCGTGCTGCTGCTGTCCGGCTGCGGCACGCTGGAACCGCGCAGCACCGAGGTCGCTCCGGCGATCCCGGCCCAGTGGCCGGCCACGGCTTCCACCGCCGCGACGGTGGAGGTGGCCGACATCGGCTGGCGCGACTACTTCAACGACCCGCGCCTGCAGGCCGTGATCGCCCAGTCGCTGGACAACAACCGCGACCTGCGCGTGGCCGTGCTGAACGTGGACAAGGCGCGTGCCCAGTACCGCATCCAGCGTGCCGACCGCGTGCCTGCAGTGGGTGTGCAGGGGCAGATGACCCGCAGCGGGGGCGACGCCCCGGTCACCGAGCAGTTCAGCGCCAACCTGGGCGTGGTCGCATTCGAACTGGACCTGTTCGGCCGCGTGCGCAGCCTCAGCCAGGCCGCCCTGCAGCAGTACTTTGCCGAAGCCGCCAACCGGCGCAATGCGCAGCTGGCGCTGGTGGCCGAAGTGGCCAACGCCTGGCTGACCCTGGGCGCCGACCGCGAACAGCTGACGATCGCCCAGGCCACCCTGGACAGCTACGAGCACTCATTGCGTCTTGGCGAGGCGCGGTACCAGCTCGGCGGCGTGTCGGCGCTGGAGCTGAGCCAGACCCGCACCCTCGTGGAAACCGCGCGCACCGATGTCGCCCGTTTCCAGGGCCAGCTGGCGCAGGACCGCAACGCGCTGGTGCTGCTGGCCGGTGGCCCGGTGGACGAGGCACTGCTGCCGGACGGCGAGGCCACCGACGTAGCGGCGGTACGCGCCCTGCCCGGCGGGGTGCCCGGTGAGGTGTTGCTGCGGCGGCCGGACGTGATGGCGGCCGAACACACGCTGCTGGCAGCCAACGCCAACATTGGCGCTGCGCGCGCGGCGTTCTTCCCGTCGATCAGCCTGACCGGCAGCGTCGGCTCGGCCTCCTCGGAGCTGTCCGGGCTGTTCGAGTCGGGGACGCGGGCGTGGAGCTTCATGCCGACGCTGAATGTGCCGATCTTCCAGGGCGGCAAGCTGCGCGCTGGACTGGGCGTGGCCACGGCCAACCGCGATATCGCCCTGGCCCAGTATGAGAAGGCGATCCAGTCCGGGTTCCGGGAAGCGGCCGACGCGCTGGCGCTCAACGACAGCCTGGACGCGCAGCTAGCGTCGCAGCGCGCGTTGGTGGCTGCCGCCGAGCAGGCGCAGCGCCTGTCCCAGGCGCGCCATGACGCCGGCCTGGACAGCTTCCTGACGCTGCTGGATGCACGCCGCACCGCGTACAGTGCACGGCAGTCGCTGGTGGCCACGCAGCTGGCGCAGCAGTCGAACCAGGTGGCGCTGTACAAGGTGCTGGGTGGCGGCTGGTACGAGCGCGGGGAGATGGCCGTCCGGTGATGGCATGCGTGTCCACGCGGTGCCGGAACCCGACGCGGCCGTCAGCGACCTGCGTTGCCGGCCCGCACCTTGTCCAGGGCGGTGCGCGCATCGCGCGCCATCTGCTCATACGTGCGGCGGATGTCTTCCAGCCGTTCTTCGTCGAGCTCCTCCAGGTCCAGCAGCTCGTTGTTGGCCTGGGCGGTCACCCGGATCAGCTCGTCCAGCTTGATCTGGATCGCGGCGGTATCGGCGTTCTGGCTGTGCTGGATCAGGAACACCATCAGGAAGGTAATGATGGTGGTGCCGGTGTTGATCACCAGCTGCCAGGTGTCGTTGAACTTGAATACGGGGCCGCTCAGGCCCCAGATCACCACGATGCAGAGCGCACCGAGGAAGGTCCACGGCGTGCCCGCCGCATAGGACGCCTTCTTGGCGACCAGGTTGAAAAGGCTGCGGAGTTTCATCTGCACCGGGACGAAATGGCGTTGGCCCATCATGGGCCGGGGCGGCGTGTAGGCGCCGTGCAGCCCTCCGGTATCCGCGACGCAATCGCTCAGGCGCGGGCGGTCAGGCGCGGGCGGGCATTCAGGTCGTGCCGGCTGGTCAGGTACACGTGCTCCCAGACCTGCTCGATGAACTCGCGGGTCTCGTCCTCGGTAAGGCGCGGCATGATCTGGAACTCGAACTGCTTCTGGAACCTCTCGTGACGCTCGAGGTCGCCCGCGTGCGGTTGCGAAATCAACGAGTCGCAGGCGAACTTGATCCACGGAACGTAGTGCCCGAATGACGTCAACTTCAGCTTTCCCTCGGCGTGCTGGGTTCGCCAGTAGCTGACCTCGGCGTCAACGTCGATCACGGCGGGAATGGACAGTGGTACAGAGGACATGGTCGCGTCGATTCACAGGGAAGAAGACACCGTGATCATGCGTAACATCCAGTGCATGGGGTGTCACGGCGGTGTGCAGCGGGCGTGCGTTTGGACCTTCGCACCTGAAGTGTTAATGACCGTGCCGCGTGCAGCACCCGCCCGCGGTGACGCGTTCAGCCCGCACCGTGCGCAGGCGCGCACGGTGCATTGCACTCACTCGCCGATGTCTTCGTTCCAGATCTCTGGATGCGCCGAGATGAATCCGCCCAGCAGCTCGATGCACTCCTGGTTCTGCATGTCGATCACCTGCACGCCGTTTTCGCGCAGCCAGTCGATGCCGCCGTGGAAGGTGACCGACTCGCCCACCACCACGGTGCCGATGTTGAACTGGCGCACCAGCCCGCTGCAGTACCAGCACGGGGCCAGGGTGGTCACCATGATGGTGTCCTGGTAGCGGCGCTGGCGGCCGGCCTTGCGGAAGGCGTCGGTTTCACCGTGCACCGAGGGGTCGCCTTCCTGCACGCGGCGGTTGTGGCCGCAGCCGAGCAGGCGGCCGTCGGCGTGGTACAGCGCCGCGCCAATGGGAATGCCGCCTTCGGCCAGGCCCTGGCGGGCTTCGGCGATCGCGGTTTCAAGCAGGGCGGCGTAGTCGGGGGTCGTGATCATGGGGAGTCCGTTCAACTGAAGGGGGCATCATAAGGTGCCGCAGGCAGGCAAGCGGTGCGATAATCGGGCCATGAGCGAATCCCCCTACAAAACCGGCACCACCCATTTCGGCTTCCGTGACGTTGCCGCCTCGGACAAGCAGAAGCTGGTGGGCGAAGTGTTCACTTCGGTCGCGCGCAATTACGACCTGATGAACGACCTGATGAGCCTGGGCATCCACCGGGCGTGGAAGCGCTACTACGTGGCTACCGCGCAGGTGAAGCCGGGCGACAGCGTGCTCGACCTGGCCGGCGGTACCGGCGATATCGCCGTCCTGCTCAAGGAACGGGTCGGCGAGGAGGGGACCGTGGTGGTCGGCGACATCAACGCGGGCATGCTCACCGTGGGCCGGGACCGCCTGACCAACCGCGGCGTGGTTGCCGGGCTGGATTTCGTGCAGCTCAACGCGGAAGCGCTGCCGTTCCCGGATGCCAGCTTCGACCTGGTCACCATCGCCTTCGGCCTGCGCAACGTGACCGACAAGGACGCGGCGCTGCGCGAGATGTACCGCGTCCTGAAGGTGGGCGGCCAGGCCCGGGTGCTGGAGTTCTCCGAAGTCACCGCGGACTGGTTCAAGCCGATCTACGATTTCCATTCGTTCAAGATCCTGCCGAAGCTGGGCCAGCTGTTCGCCCGTGATGGCGCCAGCTACCAGTACCTGGCCGAGAGCATCCGCAAGCATCCGCCGCAGGAAGCCCTGAAGACCATGATGGGCGAGGCCGGCTTTGCCCGCTGCCACTACAAGAACCTGACCGGCGGGATCGTCTCGATCCATTCCGGCTACAAGGTGTAGAGCGGGGCTCGGCGCCGCCGGCGCTGCCCCGCCGCGGCGGGGCATTCCGTATTCAGCTTCCCGGAGGGGTAAACTGGCGGTTTCACCCTGATCGGTCCCGATTCATGCGATCCCCGTTCCTGCTGATTCCCCTGGCCGTCGCGCTTGCCGCCGGCTGCTCCAAAGAGCCCGCCGCCCCGACCGCGGCCCCCGCCGCCCAGCCGAGCGCCGCCAACACCGTGAAAGCCGTCAATCGCAGCCACGATGAAAGTTCCTACGCCGAACCGGACAAGGTCGTCATCAAGGACCTGGCGCTGGACCTGAAGCTGGACTTCGACAACAGGCAGATCGGTGGCACCGCCACCTACGCCCTGGAGTGGAAGGACAAGGCCGCCAGACAGCTGGTGCTCGATACCCGCGAGCTGACCATCGAAAAGGTCGAATCCGTGTCCGCCGATGGCAAGACCGCGCCACTGCAGTTCGCGCTGGCGCCGGCCGACAAGGTGTTCGGCAGCAAGCTGACCATCGAGGCCCCGGAACAGCCGGGCAAGGTGCTGGTCACCTACCACACCGCGCCGACCGCGTCGGGCCTGCAGTGGCTGGAGCCGTCGATGACCGAGGGCAAGCAGCTGCCTTTCATGTTCAGCCAGTCGCAGGCGATCCACGCCCGTTCGTGGGTGCCGTTGCAGGACACGCCGAGCGTGCGCTTCACCTACAGCGCGCACGTGACCTCGCGCCCGGACGTGATGGTGCTGATGAGCGCCGACAACGACCCCAAGGCGGCGCGTGACGGCGATTACAGCTTCAAGATGCCGCAGCCGATTCCGTCCTACCTGCTGGCCATCGCCGCCGGTGACCTGGTGTTCGAACCGATCTCCGGCCGTTCCGGCGTGTGGGCCGAGCCGAGCATGGTCGGCAAGGCCGCCAAGGAATTCGAAGACACCGAGAAGATGATCGGCGCCGCCGAGAAGCTGTACGGCGACTACCGTTGGGGCCGCTACGACATGCTGGTGCTGCCGCCGTCGTTCCCGTTCGGCGGCATGGAGAACCCGCGCCTGACCTTCGCCACCCCGACCGTGATCGTGGGCGACAAGTCGCTGGTCTCGCTGGTCGCCCATGAGCTGGCGCACAGCTGGTCGGGCAACCTGGTGACCAACTCCAGCTGGAAGGACATCTGGCTCAACGAAGGCTTCACCACCTACGTGCAGGGCCGCATCACCGAGGCGTTGTATGGCCAGGAAATGGCCGAGATGGAGCGCGAGATCGACCAGAACGACCTGCTGGCCGAGGTCAAGGACATGAGCCCGGCCGACCAGGCACTGGCCCTGCCGCCGCTGACCGAACGCGATCCGGACGAAGCGCTGAGCAACGTGGCCTACGTCAAGGGCTCGTGGTTCCTGCAGTTCCTGGAACAGCGCTTCGGCCGCGAGGTGTTCGATCCGTTCCTGCGCGGCTGGTTCGATGACCACGCCTTCCAGAGCGCCAACACCGACCAGTTCGTCGAGTACCTGAAGAAGAACCTGCTGTCGAAGAAGCCCGGTGCGGTCACCGACGCCGAGCTGAAGGCGTGGCTGGACGAGCCGGGCATTCCGGCGTTCGCGACCAAGGCGCGTTCGCGCAACTTCAGCATCGTCGACACCGCGCGTATCGCCTGGCAGGGCAGCGGCACCCTGCCGAACTCGCAGATCACCAATGAATGGGGCACCCAGGAATGGGTCCACTTCATCGATGGCCTGGGCAAGACCCTGCCGGTGGACAAGCTGGCAGCGCTGGACCGCGCCTACACGTTCACCGGCACCGCCAACGGTGAGATCGCCATGCGCTGGTACCCGCTGGCGATCCGCAGCGGCTATGCCGAAGCCAATGAAGCGGCCGGTGCCTTCATCGAGCGCGTGGGCCGCCGCAAGCTGATCCTGCCGATCTACGCCGAGCTGGTGAAGACCCCGGAAGGCCTGGCGTTTGCCAAGGCTGCCTTCGAGAAGGCCAAGCCCAGCTACCACCCGATCACCACCGCATCGGTGCAGGACATGCTGGACAAGGCGACCCCGGCCGCACCGTAACTGCGGTTGCAGTGCAGCCAGGCATGAGAAGCGGCGGGGGCGACCCCGCCGTTTTTTTTGCGTTTGCGCTACCGGTAAACTCGGCGTTGCACCCGAACCGGACGTCCCGCAATGAAACCACTGATCCTCGCCGCTGCCTGTGCGCTCGCCCTGGCTGCCTGCACCAACCCTGAGGAAGAACGCAAGGCGCAGGACGCTGCGGCTGCCGCCGCCAGGGCGCAGCAGGAAGAAAAGGCCGAAGGCGTGGCCAAGCAGTACGACATGGCCGTGGCCGCGCAGGATTGGGAACGCGCGCGCATCCATGGTGGGTCGCTGCTGGACCAGTACAAGGACACCGACGTGGCCGCGCGCATCGAGCCGGGCTACGCCGAGGTCAAGGCCAAGGCCGAAACCGCGCGTGAGCTGCGCCGCATGCAGGCCCTGTGGCAGTACAACCAGGTGCCGGTGGGCAGCAAGGGCGCCCAGGTGTCGGCCTCGATCTACAGCAAGGAGCGCGTGGACGTGGACGGCAGCGGCCCCAAGCCGGTGCAGCTGGTCTTCCGCGACCATCCCGAATGGAAGCGTCACGCCTACCTGGTGCTGCAGGCGGGTGATTTCCGCTGCCCGCAGTGCACGGTCAAGGTCACCGTGGACGACGGCAAGCCGATCAGCATGGCCGCCTGGCGCCCCAAGACCGACGAGGCCATCGCCATGTTCATCACCGACCAGAAGGCGCTGTGGAAGCTCGCACGCAAGGCCAGGTCGATCAGCATCGAGTTCCCGGTCAAGGCCGGCGGCACCCGCACCGCCGTCTTCGAAACCGGCGGCGTAGATGCCAGCCGCATGCCGAATTGGTGGAATTGATCGCCCGGTGACGCAGCGTGCCGACCAACGGTCGGCACCTACCGATATCGCACGCCCCATACGAACCGATGTCCCACCCCGGTATCGCACGCCCCGTACGAACCGATGTCCCACCCCGGTATCGCACGCCCCATACGAACCGATGTCCCGCCCCGGTATCGCACGCCCCATACGAACCGATGTCCCGCCCCGGTATCGCACGCCCCATACGAACCGATGTTCCGCCGCGGTATCGCACGCCCCGTACGAACCGATGTCCCACCCCGGTATCGCACGCCCCGTACGAACCGATGTTCCGCCGCGGTATCGCACGCCCCGTACGAACCGATGTCCCGCCCCGGTATCGCACGCCCCTTACGAACCGATGTTCCGCCGCGGTATCGCACGCCCCGTACGAACCGATGTCCCGCCCCGGTATCGCACGCCCCGTACGAACCGATGTTCCGCCGCGGTATCGCACGCCCTGTACGAACCGATGTCCCACCCCGGTATCGCACGCCCTGTACGAACCGATGTCCCACCCCGGTATCGCACGCCCCGTACGAACCGATGTCCCACCCCGGTATCGCACGTTCCATACGAACCGATGTCCCCCCGGTAGGTACCGACCGTTGGTCGGTACGGCAGGCGCCGGTAACCCCTCTGGGGTAACAGCCCCCTTCTGTTAAGGGGGCGCGCCGACAGGCGCGGGGATAGGAGACATGCCTCGGGGCCCACCATTCGCACCGCGAATGGTGGACGAGCAATTCAAACAGCAGATTCGGTTACGCCGAAAGGGCGTACCCGAACTGCTGTTTGAATTGCTCGTTGAACTCGTCAAAGGTGAACCGCTGGTTCTGCGTGCCCGGATGTTCCACCTTCAGCGCGCCCATCAGGTTGCCCATGCGGCCGATGGTCAGCCAGTCGTAGCCCTTCTCGATGCCGTAGATCAGGCCCGCGCGGAACGCGTCGCCACAGCCGGTCGGGTCGACCACGCGGCGCTCGTGCGCCGGCGGGATGTCGTAGGTCTTTTCCGGGGTGTGGATGACCGCGCCCTTCGGGCCGCGGGTGGTGATGTAGGCCTTGACCCGGCTCACGATCTCCTTTTCATCCCACCCGGTGCGTTCCTGCAGCAGGTTGGACTCGTAGTCGTTGACCACCACGTAGTCGGCCTGCTCGATGAAGGTACGCAGCTCCGGGCCATTGAACAGCGGCATGGCCTGGCCCGGGTCGAAGATGAACGGCACGCCGGCCTCGAAGAATTCCTGCGAGTTCTGGATCATGCCCTCGCGGCCATCGGGACCGACCAGCCCCAGGGTCACGCCCGGCACGTCCTTCACATGATTCTCGTAGGACCGCATCATCGCGCCCGGATGGAAGGCGGTGATCTGGTTGTTGTCGTGGTCGGTGGTGATGAACGCCTGCGGGGTGAACAGCTCGTCGATCACCTTGATCCGGCTCAGGTCGATGCCCAGGCCCTGGAAATACTCGCGGTACGGGCCGAAGTCGGACCCCACCGTGCCCATCGGGATCGGCTCGCCGCCCAGCAGGTGCAGGTTGTAGGCGATGTTGCCCGCGCAGCCCCCGAACTCGCGGCGCATGCGCGGCACCAGGAACGAGACGTTCAGGATGTGCACCTTGTCCGGCAGGATGTGATTCTTGAACTGGTCCGGGAACACCATGATGGTGTCGAAGGCAAGAGAACCACAGATCAAAGCGGACATCGATTAAGGCCTATGCGAATGGGGTTTGAGGCCCGGTGGGCGGGCAACGAAACGGCGCCATGAGGCGCCCAATGGCGCAAAGGTTAACGGGTGCGGCGCCGCAGGGCCAGAACCCCGGCTGTCCGGATCCGGCTGAATGGCCGCCAAGGCTGGCGTTGGGGCAGATTTCTCCTTGCTCGCGCACAGGGGGATTGCTAGGCTTGTCGACCTCGAATTCTGCCCAATTTTTCGCCATCCGGCGCTGGGCGCGGCACCCCTCAGGATCAACTCCCAGATGTTCAAGAAACTGCGTGGCATGTTCTCCAATGACCTGTCCATCGACCTGGGCACGGCCAATACCCTCATCTACGTGCGCGGGCAGGGGATCGTGCTGAACGAACCGTCGGTCGTGGCCGTGCGCCAGGACCGTGCCATCGGTGGCACCCGCTCGGTGGCCGCCGTCGGCGCCGAAGCCAAGCAGATGCTGGGCCGTACCCCGGGCCACATCACCACCATCCGCCCGATGAAGGATGGCGTCATCGCCGACTTCACCTACACCGAGGCGATGCTCAAGCACTTCATCAAGAAGGTGCACAAGTCGCGCTTCCTGCGCCCGAGCCCGCGCGTGCTGGTCTGCGTGCCGGCCGGTTCGACCCAGGTCGAGCGCCGCGCCATCAAGGAATCGGCTGAAGAGGCCGGCGCGCGTGACGTGTTCCTGATCGAAGAACCGATGGCCGCCGCGATCGGCGCCGGCATGCCGGTCACCGAAGCGCGCGGCTCGATGGTCATCGACATCGGCGGCGGCACCACCGAAGTGGCGGTGATCTCGCTCAACGGCATCGTGTATTCGGCCTCGGTGCGTATCGGCGGCGACCGGTTCGACGAGTCGATCACCAACTACGTGCGACGCAACCACGGCATGCTGATCGGTGAAGCCACCGCCGAGCGGATCAAGGTCGAGCTGGGCTGCGCCTACCCGCAGGCGGAAGTGATCGAGATGGAAATCTCCGGCAGGAACCTCGCCGAGGGCGTGCCGAAGATGATCAAGATCAACTCCAATGAAGTGCTGGAAGCCCTGCACGAGCCGCTGTCGGGCATCGTCAGCGCGGTCAAGCTGGCGCTGGAGCAGACCCCGCCGGAGCTGTGCGCCGACGTCGCCGAGCGCGGCATCGTGCTGACCGGCGGTGGCGCCCTGCTGCGCGACCTGGACCGCCTGATTTCCGAGGAAACCGGCCTGCACGTGCAGGTGGCCGATGATCCGTTGACCTGTGTGGCCCGAGGCGGCGGCCGTGCCCTGGAGCTGGTCGACATGCACGGCAACGAGTTCTTTGCGCCGGAGTAAGTCGTACCGTCGCTGTTTCGTGGACGCGCCCCTGCGGCGTGATGCCCGCCGCGTGCCCCGCCACGCCGGGCATCGCAGCGCCGGGGCGTTGTCGCATCCCCGTACCGCGGGGCTCTGCCCTGTCGTACTCCGCCCCTTGATCAGTCGAACCTCCTCGTGCCGCCCTACGCCGGTCCACCCGTAGCCTCCCGCCAGGGCGATGCCAGCAGCCCGCTGCGGCTGCTTGCCTACCTGGCCCTGGCCATCACCCTGATCGTGCTCGACGACCAGGCCGGCTGGCTGGCGCGTGCCCGCGCCCAGGCCAACGTGCTGGTGCAGCCGGTGTGGGCGCTGGCCGGCCTGCCGGGGCGCCTGGGCAGCCAGGTCAAGGACAACGCGGCCAGCCATGGCCAGCTGGTCGAGGAGAACCGCGAGCTCCGCAACCAGCTGCTGATCGCCAATGCGCGGCTGACCCGCCTGCAGACCGCCGCGCTGGACAACGCGCAGCTGCGCGAACTGCTCAACGTCGCCGAGCGCAGCGGTCTGGACGTCCAACTGGCCCCGATCCTGGATATCGACCTGGATCCGGTGAAGCAGCGCCTGGTGCTGGCCGCCGGCAGCCGCGACGGCGTGCACATGGGCCAGGCGGTGATCGACGCCGGCGGGCTGATGGGGCAGGTGATCGCCACCACCGGCGGCACCGCCACCGTACTGCTGCTGACCGACCCGGACCACGCGGTGCCGGTCACCGTGGCCCGCAATGGCGTGCGCCTGATCGTGTACGGGCGCGGCGACACCCTGGAGCTGCGCGACATTCCGCTCAGCGCCGGCGTCGAGGTCGGCGATGAGATCGTCACCTCCGGCCTTGGTGGCCGTTTCCCGGCCGGCTTCCCGGTCGGCAGGATCACCGCACTGCGCCCCGACGACACCCATGCCTTCCTGGTCGGCCAGCTCGACCCGGCGGCCAAGCTCGACCGCGGCCGCGACGTCCTCCTGTTGAGGCCGGGCGCCGCAATTCGCGTGCCCGTGGCACGCGAACTGCTTCAGCCGGATTCACCTGCGGCGAATCCGGCTGCCGGGGGGGCATCCCCCCTCAACCCCGCGCCGTTGGCGCGCCCCCTTGAGCCGACTGCGCCTGCGGCGCAACCGGCCCGCGCATCCCACCTCAACCCCGCGCCTTCGGCGCGCCCCCTTGAACACCAAGGGAGCTCTCCTCCAGATGCATCTTCGGTAGCGCCGACTGTTAGTCGGCCCACGGAAACCGTGCCGCAGGCGGCCCAACCTGCACCCCCGCCCTCCACGCCGGAACCCACCCGATGAGCCGCCTGCGCGACAAACCGTGGGTGCTGCCGGTCAGCATCGTGCTGGCGCTGCTGCTGGGCCTGCTGCCGTTGCCGGAACTGCTGCAGCCGCTGCGTCCCTACTGGCTGGCGCTGGTGCTGGCGTACTGGGTGATCGAAGCGCCGGACCGGGTCGGCCTGGGCGTGGCGTTCATCTGCGGCGTGATCGCCGACCTGCTGTATGGCGGCGTCCTGGGTGAACAGGCGCTGCGACTGGTCATGCTGACCTTCATCCTGCAGCGCTTCCGCGCGCGCATCCGCTTCTTCCCGATGTCCCAGCAGGTGCTGGCGATCGGCGGGCTGCTGTTCAACGACCGCATCGTCAGCGCGGTGGTCCATATCGCCGTTGGCGAACCGACCCTGCCGTGGTCGTACTGGTGGGCGCCGCTGCTGGGCATGGGCCTGTGGCCGCTGGTGTTCGTGCTGCTCGACGCGGTCCGCTTCGGACGTCGCGGGCGCTGACATGTACGTGCGCCGCCAGGCCAAGAATCCCCACGCCGAAGCCGAACAGTTCCGGCGCCGCGCCGCGCTGGGGTTCCTCGGCGTGCTGGTCTGCCTGCTCGGCCTGGGCGGCTGGTACTTCAAGCTGCAGGTGCTGGACCACGACATCTACGCTACGCGTTCGGAGGCCAACCGGATCAAGCCACGACCGGTGGTACCCGGACGCGGCATGATCTATGACCGCAACGGGCGCCTGCTGGCTGAAAACGTGCCTGCCTTCCGGCTGGACATTACCCCGGACAAGGTCAAGGACATGGACGCCACCCTGGCCGGGCTGGCGAAGATCCTCACCCTCAGCCCCGAAGACATCGAGACCTTCAACAAGTCGCGCAAGGCGCGCCGCAGCTTCCTGCCGGTAACGCTGAAACTGCGCGTGACCGATGAGGAAATGGCGCGCTTCGCGGTCGACCGCTGGCGCTATCCGGGCGTGGAGCTGGAACCGTACCTGACCCGCCGCTACCCCTACGGCGATCTGTTCGCGCACATCATCGGCTACGTCGGCCGGGTCGATGACAAGGACCTGGAGATGCTCGGCGAGGGCAATGCCGCGCTGACCCACATCGGCAAGTCCGGGCTGGAGCGCTATTACGAGACCCAGCTGAGCGGCAAGGTCGGCTACGAGCAGGTCGAAACCAACGTGCAGGGCCGCGCCATCCGCACCATCGGCCGGGTCCCTGCCCAGTCCGGCAGCGACCTGCGCCTGTCCATCGACGCCGACCTGCAGCGCGCCATGGTGGCCGCGTTCGGTGAGTTCGAAGGGTCGGCCGTGGCGATGGACCCGCGTACCGGCGAGGTGCTGGCCATGGTCAGCCTGCCATCGTACGACCCCAACCTGTTCGTTAACGGCATCTCGCACACCGACTTCAAGGCGCTCAACGACAACCCGTCGCGCCCGCAGTTCAACCGCCTGGTGCTGGGTGGGGTGGCGCCGGGTTCTACGATCAAGCCGCTGATCGGCCTGGCCGGACTGGACAGCGGCACCCGCCGCCCCGAAGACCGGATCTACTCCAGCGGCATGTTCTACCTGCCGGGCACCTCGCGCGGCTGGGGCGACGCCAACCGCAGCGGCCACGGCTGGACCGACCTGCGCAAGTCGATCACCCAGTCGGTCAACACCTATTACTACAAGCTCGCCCTGGACATGGGGATCGAGAAGTTCGATCACTACATGGGCTACTACGGCTTCGGCCAACCCACCGGCATCGACCTCACCGGTGAGATCGGCGGGATCCTGCCGTCGCCGCAGAACAAGGTGAAGGCGCGCAAGGAGCGCTGGTACCCGGGCGACACGGTCAACGTCAGCATCGGCCAGGGCGACTGGAAGGTGACCCCGCTGCAGCTGGTGCATGGCGTGGGCGGCATCGCCAATGGCCAGCTGCGCACCCCGCACCTGGTGATGCAGCAGCGCGAAGGCTTCGACGCCGACTGGGTGGCCACCCCGGCCGGTGCCAGCAAGCCGGTCAGCCCCAGCCCGGGCAACCTGCAGGCGGTGCGCGAAGGCATGATGGGCACCATGCGCCCTGGCGGCAGTGGCGCCCGCGCTGCGGCCGGCGCGCCCTACACCATTGCCGGCAAGACCGGTACCGCGCAGGTGATCAGCCGCCGCGGCACCGCCGCGGTGAATCCCAAGAGCCTGCCCATGCACCTGCGCCACCGCTCGTTGTTCGTCGGCTTTGCCCCGGCCGAAAATCCGGTGATTGCACTGGCCATTGCGGTCGAAGGCGGCGGCTACGGCGGTTCGGCGGCGGCACCGATCGCGCGCAAGCTGTTCGACGCCTGGCTGCTGGGCAAGATGCCCGATGGCATGGAGTCGCTGGACAGTGCGCGCGGTACCACCGCCATCGGCATCACCGCGTTCGAAGGCGACAGCACCGCGCGCGAGGCCGGCGACATCGCCGCCGCGGCGCTGGACGGGGTGCCGGTGCAGGTCGGCCTGCCCGAACCGGTCCCGGCGCCCGTCCCCGTGCCCGGCACGCCCCTGGCCCCTGCTGCCGCCCCCCCGACGCCACCGGAGCGCAGCCGATGAAGGTGTTCCTGCGCTGGGCGACCGACATGGTCGTCCGCTTCTGCAGCACCCTGGACTGGGTGCTGTGCCTGGCCCTGGGCGCGCTGATGCTGATCGGCCTGTCGGTGCTCAAGAGCGCCGGCGGCGACGGCCTGGTGTACGCACAGGCGGCACGCTTTGCGGTGGGCCTTGCCGCGCTGTGGATGATTTCGCGGGTGTCGATCCTGCGCATCCGCTCGGCCACGCCCCTGATCTATGCGATCTCGATGATTCCACTGCTGGCCGTGTTCGTGCTGGGTACCGGCAAGTACGGCCGCCAGTGGCTGGACCTGAAACTGTTCTACCTGCAGCCGGCCGAGCTGCTCAAGGTGAGCCTGCCGATGATGGTGGCCTGGTACCTGCACCGCATGCCGCTGCCGCCCCGGTTCACGACCGTGCTGGTCAGTGCGGTGATCATCGGCGTGCCGACCGGGCTGGTGATGCTGCAGCCGGACTTCGGGACCGGCGTGCTGATCGCCGCCAGCGGCGCCTTCGTGCTGTTGCTGGCCGGCCTGCCGTGGTGGTGGGTGGGCGTGGCGGTGGGCGGGGTGGCAGCGGCGGCACCGGTGGCCTGGATGTGGCTGCTGCGGCCGTACCAGAAGGACCGCATCATGATGTTCCTGGACCCGGAAAGCGATGCGCTTGGCGCGGGCTGGAACATCATCCAATCCAAGATCGCGATCGGTTCCGGCGGCCTGGATGGCAAGGGCTGGGGCCAGGGCTCGCAGTCGCACCTGAACTTCATTCCCGAACAGACCACCGACTTCGCCTTCTCCGTGCTCAGCGAAGAGTTTGGATGGATCGGCGTGGCCATCGTCCTGGCGTTGTACCTGGTGGTCATCGGGCGCTGCCTGTGGATCGCATCGCAGTCGCGCGATTCCTATTCCCGCCTGCTGGCCGGGGCCACCGGCCTGGCCTTCTTCGTCTACGTGCTGGTCAACGGCGGCATGATCTCCGGCCTGCTGCCGGTGGTGGGCGTACCCATGCCGCTGATCAGCTACGGCGGGACCTCGGCGGTGTCGTTGCTGGCCGGGTTCGGCCTGGTCATGGCCGCGCGCAGCCACAATCCGGTGCACGGCGGCTACAGCTGACGCGGCGGCAAACCGACGCGACCCCTTATGTATAGTCAAAACAACGGCAACCTGAGCGCCGTGTTTTGCGCAATCGGGGCTTTGGAACGATATGAATATGCCGAAACCGGCAGCGCTGGTGCGGGCCGCGTCAACATGGCGGCAACAAAATGAGATGTTGCTCACAGAACTGAATGCGCTTGATCACGATCAATGGACTTGTCGTAAACGGCCTGCACAATGGCGGCCCGCAGCAGCTGCGCAGTCAGCCAAGTGACGCGTCCGAGCGCTGCGGGACGTAGTTGACCTGACGGGTACAGGGGGTGCGACGTTGCGCTGGGGAGTAGCGCGTCGCGCTGGTATCGACCTGGTCGGTAATGCCGGTCGCGCCCATGGGGATGGGGGCGCGACCGGCCATACCTTGACCCGGGATTTACACGTCGTCTTAACGAACGGGTTCCTGTCTACGCAAATCGTTGGGATTCATGGTGTTAGGGGTTTTATTTCATCTTTGACCTGCTAACCTGCGGCGATGATTCGACGCACTTTGGCCTGCATGCTTACGCTCGGTTTGGTTGCCTGCGCGACCCAGCCGCATTCCCCGTCACCGCCGCCGCAGGCGTCGGGTGCGCCCAACAAACCCGGGGCCGCGCACAAGGGGCCGGCCGAGGCCGCGCCCGAAGCCGCCGCCGCCACCGCGCCGCCGGTCGACCTGACCCCGGTGCCGTTCGAGATCGCCCGGGCGAACTTCGTACGCGATACCGCCGCACGCTATGGCATCCCGGCCGCGCAGGTCGACGCCACCCTGGCCCAGGCACAGGTGCGCGACCCGATCATCGCGGCCATGTCGCGCCCGGCAGAGCGGGTCAAGCCGTGGAACGAATACCGGCCGATGTTCATCAGCCAGGCGCGGATCGACGGCGGCAGGAAATTCCTGGCCCAGCACCGCGACGAACTGATGCGGGTGCAGGAACGTACCGGTGTACCTGCCGAAGTGATCGTGGCGATCATCGGCGTTGAAACCAGTTACGGGGCCAACACCGGCAGCTACCGGGTACTCGATGCGCTGTACACCCTGGCGTTCAACTATCCGCGCAGCGGCGACCCGGCCAAACTGGAACGCGAAGTACGCCGTGAACTTTATTTCCGCGACGAACTGGCGCGCCTGTTCGCGCTGAGCCGTGACGAAAAGCTGGACATCCTGGCGATCAAGGGCAGCTACGCCGGCGCCATGGGCATGGGCCAGTTCATGCCCTCCAGCTACCTGGATTTCGCCGTGGACGGCAACGGCGATGGTCGCCGCGACCTGTTCAACAGCTACGACGACGTGTTTTCCTCGATCGCCAATTACTTCGTCAGGAAGGGCGGTTGGGTGCGCGGCGGCCCGGTCGCCGTGCCGGCCACCCTGGCTGCCGGACGGACCCCGTTCGATCCTGTCGACTGGACCCCGACCTGGACGTTGCCCGACCTGGCCCAGCGCGGTTACCAGCCCAGCGCACCGGTTCCCGTCGGGTTGACGGCGACCCCGATCACGCTGGAAGGCAGCGCCGGCAAGCAGTACTGGCTGGGCTTCCAGAACTACTACGCGATCACCCGTTACAACCTTTCCAAAATGTATGCGATGGCCGTGTACCAGCTGTCCCAGGCCATCGCCGGACAGGAGCTGCCGCCGGCATGAACGCATTCGCACACTGCAGATGGCTGGTTCCCGGCCTGATGATCCTGGCGCTGGCCGCCTGCAGCAGTGCGCCCAGCAAGCCGCCCACCGCCAGCGCGGGCGCGGGCAAGCCCGGGGGCACGCTGGTGCAGCGCCCGGGCAAGGGCGCGCGGCCTGCGCATTGTCCGGAGGGCTCGCCGTACAAGGCCGCCACCGAAGACCCCAGCACGCGCGGCGACTATCGCGCGGGCGGGCTGTACAAGCCCGGGGTCAACGACAGTACGCCCACCTACATTCCCAACGTGGCCTGCATTCCCGAACCGGAGGTGGTGGACCTGCCGCGTTCGCCGGTGGGCAACAAGACGCCCTATGCGGTGCTGGGCAAGCAGTACCAGGTCATGGACAGCACCCGCGGTTATGCCGAGAAGGGCACCGCGTCGTATTACGGCGCGAAGTTCCACGGCCGCCTCACCTCCAACCGCGAGGTGTACGACATGTACGCCTTCACTGCCGCACACAAGACCCTGCCGTTGCCGAGCTTCGCGCGGGTAACCAACCTGGACAACGGCGAATCGGTGATCGTGCGGGTCAACGACCGCGGACCCTTCCACGACGGCCGCGTGGTCGACCTCAGCTACGCCGCCGCGGTGCGCCTGGGCATCACCCAGCGCGGCACCGGCAACGTGGAGGTGCGCGCGCTGCAGCCCGGCGATGACAACCTGCTGGCCGACAAGCCGTCGCGGCGCGAGCGCCGCGCGGCGGCCACGGCCGCAGCGGTCGTGGCCGCCACGCCCCCGCCCCCGCGCAGCGCCAGCGAGATGGACCGCCTGGTGGGCGCGCTGCCGCCCAGCCCTGCGGCCGCGCGACCCGCCGCAACCCAGGCTGCCTCGCTGGAGACCGGCCCGGTCACCGTGAGCAGCTTGCCGCCGGCAGCGCCGGTGGCCGCCGCGCGTCCGCTGCCGGCGGCCGTTTCCGCGCCGTCGCTGCAGCAGCAGGTCGGCAACGTGCTGCTGCAGGTGGCCAGTTTTGCCAGTCGCGAAAACGCCACCAAGGCGCTGGGCCAGCTGTCCTCGGCGGGCATCGTGGGGGCCAGCATCAGCGACATCGTGAGCGGGGGCCGCACGTTGTGGCGCCTGCGCGTGCCGGCGACCGACCATGCCACGGCGTCGGAACTTGCCGGCCGCATTGCCGGTCTGGGATTCGGTGCGCCACAGATAGTCAAAGAGTAAACGGCCTACAATGGCCCACCCCTGTACCCCCTTGGCGCCTTCCTGGAGCTTGCTGTCCGATGAAATTCCGCTTTGCCGCTGCTGCCCTGGCCACGACGTTGTTCGTGGGCATGGTCTCCGCCCAGACCCCCTTGCCGACCCCGGCCCCGGCCCCCGCGCCCGCCGCGGCTCCGACTGCCGTGGCGACGCCGCCGGCGCCCAAGCCCAGCGTGGCCAAGGCCTGGATCCTGATGGACTACGCCACCGGCCAGGTGCTGGCGGGCGAGAACATCAATGAACAGCTGGCGCCGGCCAGCATCACCAAGGTGATGACCTCCTACGTGGTCGCCGCCGAAGTGAAGAACGGCAAGGTCCGCACCGACGACCAGGTGATGATGAGCGAGCGCGCCTGGCGCGAAGGCGGCGCCGGCACCGACGGCAGCTACAGCGGCTTCCCGGTCAACCAGACCGCACGCCTGGAAGACATGGAAAAGGGCATGGCGATCCAGTCGGGCAACGACGCGGCGATCGCGCTGGCCGAACACGTGGCCGGCAGCGAAGAGGCGTTCGCTTCGCTGATGAACAGCTACGCCGCCAAGATCGGCATGAAGGATTCGCACTTCGTCAACGCCCACGGCCTGAGCGCCGAAGGCCACCACACCACCGCCTACGATTTGGCACTGCTGGGCCGTGCGTTCGTGCGTGACTACCCGGAAACCTACGCCTACAACAAGGTGAAGGAATTCACCGTCGGCAACATCACCCAGCCCAACCGCAACCTGCTGCTGTGGCGCGACCAGAGCGTGGACGGCATCAAGACCGGCCACACCTCCGAAGCGGGCTACTGCCTGATGAGCTCGGCCCAGCGTGGCGACCAGCGCCTGATCGCGGTGGTGCTGGGCGGCGCCTCGGAGAAGCAGCGCGCCGATGACAGCCTGGCGCTGCTCAACTGGGGCTTCCGCTTCTTCGAAACCCATCGCATGTACGAGCCGGGCAAGGCCGTGGCCGAACACAAGGTGTGGAAGGGCAAGGCCGATACCCTGCAGCTGGGCGTGGCCCAGCCACTGCTGGTGAGCGTGCCGCGCGGCCGTTACAACGACCTCAAGCCGAGCATCGACGTGCCCAAGACCCTGGAAGCCCCGTTCACCGCGGGCCAGCAGGTCGGTACGCTGAAAGTCACCCTGGATGGCAAGGTGGTGGCGCAGGCCCCGCTGGTGGCAGTGGCCGCGGTGGAAGAAGCCGGCTTCTTCAAGCGCCTGTGGGACAGCTTCTGGATGTGGTGGGAATCGGAATAACGGTTCCCTGGTTCGTCCTGGAAATGCAAAAAAAAGACCGGCTCGCGCCGGTCTTTTTTCTTTTCGGTGTGCCCACCAACGGTGGGCACCTACCCGCAGATCGCTATAGCGATCTGCTGATCGTGAACGACCCGTAGATCGGCGACTGGTCCTGCAGGTCGAACTCGCGGGTGCTGTGGTAACGGGCGAGGGCGAACTTCCAGCGGTTGTACATCACCGCCAGGCCGTAGCCGCCCTGGGCGACCCAGTTGCGCTTGTCCACGCTGTGGCTGTTGCGGAAGGTGTTGCCATCCAGGGTGATGTCGCGGATTACCCAGGCCGCGTCGGTGGTGGCGAACAGGTGGAACGACCATCCGGTCGGCTTGCCACCACGGGTGGGCGCGGTGTTTTCGCCGGCCGGGCGCAGCGGCGTGCTGCCGAAGTCGTCCGGCAGCTTCCAGCCCACGCGGACTTCGCCGCCGGCATTGAGGTGGGTAGCCAGGTTGCCGACCGCGCCGCCGTAATGGCTGATCGCATCCCAGCCCCAGCCGGCCAGGTTGTCTTCGGCATCGCCCCAGCGGTGCATGCGCTCGTGGGTGAGCATGACCACCGGCTCGTTGTGCAGCTGGTTGTCCCAGCCCTGGAATTTCTCATCGCCCAGCAGGTCGTGCACGGCATCCTGGACTTCCTTGCCCAGTGCCCATGGCCCGACCACGCCCAGGGTCAGCTGGGTGGTCTGCAGGTAGTCGCCACGGCGGGCGTTGTAGCCGAAGCTGCCCACCAGCACGCCGGCGTAGGGCCGGTCGTCCTCGATCACGTCGCGACGGGTGAAGTCCTTGGGGGTATAGATCTGCTGGGCGAAGCTGAACAGCATGTTCTGCTGCTCGAATTCGCCAGGTGCCAGGCGCTCGAGGTGGCGGTTCACCCAGCGCGCCAGGCGCGGCAGGCAGGGGTCGTCGGTGTAGTCGACCAGGTTGGGCGAGACCAGGGTGATCTGGGCGCCGTTGGTGTAGCCCTGGTCCTGGTCGGCGCCACCGAACAGATCGTTGTCGACGCGGAAATTGACCTGGGGCGGGTGCTCGCGCATGGCGTCGGGCCCGCATTGGTCGGCTGCCTGTACCGCAGGGGCGGCAGCTGCAAGGACGCCGGCAAGAGCGGCCGGCAACGCGTATCGCTTCAGAAGCATAAGGTTCCCGCTGATGGTTTATTCATTTTTAAGCGGGAGCAGGGTATGCAGGGCGTGATGCCCTGACCAGCGCCGCGCACGCACTGGTGCGTCTTGTTCGTGAAGACCGATTTTCACGTAGCGTTGGGCGCCGCTGTGGCCACGTTCGCGCAGCGCTTGGGTTCAGACGCATCCGTCCCCATAATCGCGGACATGGAAATCAAGTCTGACAATCCCGATCACGGCTTCCAGTTCCCCGGTCAGTTCGAGCTCAGTGCCATGGGCCCGGCAAACATCGGTCTGGAGCACGAACTTCCGCACCTTCTGCAGCAGAAGGGCATCCAGGTGCTCAAAGAGCGCATCACCTGGAAGACCTCGTCCAACAGCAAGTATGTGGCGGTCAAGTTGGTCTTCATGGCCGAAAGCCGCGAACAGCTCGACCTCGCCCATGCGGCGTTGCGCGACCACCCGGAAGTGAAGTGGACGCTGTAACCCAGTGCGAAACCCAGGCTGCTCCGGGCCAGCGCCCGAGGCAGCCGGCCATCGTGCGCGACCTCGGGCGCCAGCCCTACGCGCCGGTGTGGCATGCAATGCAGCGTTTCACTGATGCGCGTACCGACGACACCGCGGACGAACTGTGGGTGGTCGAGCACGATCCGGTGTTCACCCTGGGCCAGGCCGGCAAGGACGAGCATGTGCTGGCGCCGGGCGACATCCCCGTACTGCACGTGGACCGTGGCGGCCAGGTGACCTACCACGGGCCCGGCCAGATCGTGGTGTATCCGCTGCTGCAGCTGCGTCGGCTGGGGATCGGGGTGCGCGATTACGTGTGCCGGATCGAGCAGGCGATCATCGACACGCTGGACGAATGGAATATCGGCGCTGAACGGCGCGATGGCGCGCCCGGGGTGTACGTGGGCGGGGCCAAGGTCGCCGCGCTCGGCATCCGCGTGCGCCGGGGCTGCACGTTCCATGGCCTGGCGTTCAACGTGGCGATGGACCTGGAGCCGTTCCACCGCATCAATCCCTGTGGCTACCAAGGGCTGCAGGTCACCTCGGTGGTAGACTTGGGGGGACCGTCCGGCATGGCGGCCGTCACGCCGGTACTGCTGGGCCACCTGGCCCGCCAGTTCGGACTGGACCTCCAGCCTGCCACGGACCTGCCCGATCTGACAGACCATGACTGAATCCACTGCTCGCATCATTCCCCTGCAGGTCGTGCAGGGCGACACGCCGTCCGCCGCGCCGTTGCAGGCGGGGGTCAAACAGCTGGGCGGTGACAAGATCGGCCGCTCGCCGGTGCAGTTCGCCGACGCACCGGTGCTGCGCAAGCCGTCGTGGATCCGGGTGCGGATTCCGTCGGGCAACGCGGTGCAGACGCTGAAGGCCAAGCTGCGCGAGAACCGCCTGGTGACCGTCTGCGAGGAAGCCAGCTGCCCGAATATCCATGAGTGCTTCAGCCACGGCACGGCCACCTTCATGATCCTGGGCGAGGTCTGCACCCGGCGCTGCTCGTTCTGCGACGTGGCCCACGGCCGGCCGAAGCCGCCGGACGCGGGTGAGCCGGCCAGCCTGGCCCAGACGGTGGCCGACATGGGTCTGAAGTACGTGGTGGTGACCAGCGTGGACCGCGACGACCTGCGCGACGGCGGTGCCCAGCACTTCGCCGACTGCATCGGGGCGATCCGCGCCAAGTCGCCCAACACCCGCATCGAGGTGCTGACCCCGGACTTCCGTGGCAAGGGCCGCATGGAGCGGGCGCTGGACATCCTGGCGACCAACCCGCCGGACGTGTTCAACCACAACATCGAGACCGTGCCGGACCTGTACCGCAACGTGCGGCCGGGTGCCGATTACCAGTGGTCGCTGACCCTGCTGAAGAACTTCAAGGCGCAGCATCCGTCCATCGCCACCAAGTCCGGCATCATGCTGGGCCTGGGCGAGGACATGGACCAGGTGCGGGCGACCCTGCGCGACCTGCGCGCGCACGACGTGGACATGATCACCATCGGCCAGTACCTGCAGCCGACCGCGCACCACCACCCGGTGCTGCGCTACTGGACCCCCGAGGAATACAAGGAACTGGAGGTCTACGGCTACGAGCTGGGCTTCAGCCACGTGGCCTCCGGCCCGATGGTGCGCTCCTCGTACCACGCGGATGTGCAGGCAAAGGGAGCAGGCGTCGCCTGAGCCTTGGTTCTTCTCCCGTCTGATTGGAGCGTGCGCTTCCTTCAGACGCGGCTGCCGGTGGGGCGAGCGCGGGGCCGCCATGCCCTTGCCTGCGAATGTCCCCCGGCGTCGGCCTGCGGCCGCCCCCTCCTCCTTTACTTCGCCGCAAGGGCATGGCGGCCCCGCGCTCGCCCCACCGGCGTCGCACTGGCTTCGGCTTTTCCATCGCCACCCGCAAGCCGAGCCCCGTCGCGGCCCGTAGGTCCCTGGCAAAGTCAAGGAGGAGGGGGCGGCCGCAGGCCGACGCCGGGGGACATTTGCATAGGGGCCTGCCGGCCGCGGCGGGGCCCCCAACGCTCGCGACGGCCCTGCCCGAAGACCGTCAAGCCGCTCCAGCCTGAATGCCTACCGACCGAAGATCGGTCCACGCCACCGCGCGGCTTCGCCCGTAAACCGCATTCCCCGCGGCAACACCCCGTCATTCACAATTTGATACAGCCCCGCGTTTAGGCTGGAAATCCGCGTTCTGTAGTGGCGGATGACAAACCCCGCAACTTTCGGCACTGTCGTGTGGTCTGATCCGCACGCAGTCTCTCCCCTGGCAAGGTGCCATGAGCAAGTCGATGAAATTCAAAGCCCCCGCATTCCTGATGGCCCTGGCGCTGAGCGCCCCCCTGGCGCTGGCGGCGTATGCCGATTCGCCCGCCTTGCCGTCGGCGGCCACGGCCGACCAGGTCACCACCTCCAAGCTGGTTTACGGACTGCTGTCGGACAGCCGCTACGCCTACCGGCCGCGCGCGCTGGATGCGGCCACCTCCAAGGACGTGTTCAAGCGTTACCTGGAGTCGCTGGACGGCAGCAAGCAGTTCTTTACCCAGGCCGACATCACCACGTTCGCCCCGTTCGAGGCCAACATCTCATCGGCCATCCGCGGCGGCGAGCTGGAGCCGGCGTTCCAGGTCTTTGCCGTGTACAAGCAGCGCGTGGGCGAGCGGGTCGGCTATGCGCGCAAACTGCTCAAGCAGGACTTCGACTTCAGCAGCGACGAGCGCTTCGAGTACGACCGCAAGGACGTGCCGTGGGCCGCCAGCAGCGCCGAACTGGATGACCTGTGGCGCAAGTCGGTGAAGAACGACTGGTTGCGGCTGAAGCTGGCCGGCAAGCAGCCCGCCGAGATCCGCAAGACGCTGGACAAGCGCTATGCGCAGCTGGAGAAATCGGTCAACGAGCTGAAGGGCGAGGACGTGTTCCAGTTCTTCCTCAACGCCTATACCAGCGCGGTGGATCCGCATACCGATTACTTCACCCCGCGCACCGCCGAGAATTTCAACCAGGCCATGTCGCTGTCGCTGGAAGGCATCGGCGCGCAGCTGCAGCGCCAGGACGACATGGTGGTGATCCGCGAGATCATCGCCGGTGGCCCGGCCGCGGTGAACGGCACGCTGAAGCCGGGCGACCGCATCGTCGGCGTCGGGCAGGGCAAGTCGGGTCCGGTCGAAGACGTGATCGGGTGGCGCATCGATGACGTGGTCGCCAAGATCCGCGGCAACAAGGACACCCAGGTGCGGCTGGAATTCATTCCGGCCGAAGAAGGGGTGGACGGCAAGCCGCACATGCTGGTGCTGACCCGGCAGAAGGTGCGCCTGGCCGAGCAGGCCGCCAAGGGCGAAACCCTGACCATCCCTGCAAAGGACGGCCAGCCCGAGCGCCGCGTGGGCGTGATCAAGCTGCCGACCTTCTACCAGGATTTCGAAGGCCGTCGTCGCAATGCCGCCGACTACGCGTCGGCCACCCGCGACGTGGCCAAGCTGCTGGCCGGTTTCAAGACCGACAAGCTGGACGGCGTCGTGCTCGACCTGCGCAACAACGGCGGCGGTTCGCTGGACGAGGCGATCGAGCTCACCGGCCTGTTCATCGAGCAGGGCCCGGTGGTGCAGGTGCGTGAATCCGGTGGCCGGGTGACGGTCAACAACGACCGCAGCGAAGCGGTGGCGTGGGACGGTCCGCTGGCCGTGCTGATCAACCGCGGTTCGGCCTCGGCGTCGGAAATTTTCGCCGGCGCGATCCAGGACTACGGTCGCGGCCTGGTCATCGGTGAAACCACCTTCGGCAAGGGCACCGTGCAGAACATCGTCGACCTGGATCGCTGGCCGAGTGGCGAAGCGCAGCGCTTCGGGCAGGTCAAGCTGACCATCGCGCAGTTCTTCCGTGTCAGCGGCAGCAGCACCCAGCACAAGGGCGTGGTGCCCGACCTGGCATTCCCGGCCAGCGTCGATGCCACCGAGTACGGCGAGAGCACCTACGACAATGCACTGCCGTGGACCCGCATCGCCGCCGTGCCGCACACCCAGTACGGCAACTTCGGTCCGCTGCTGCCCAAGCTGGAAAGCCGTCACGCCTCGCGCATCGCCACCGACAAGGAATTCCAGTGGTGGAACGAGGACGTGGACCAGTTCCGTACCGAAGCGGCCAAGAAGTACATCTCGCTCAATGAGGGCGAGCGTCGCGCCGAGCGCGAGCGCCAGGAAACCCAGCGCAAGCAGCGCCAGGCCACCCGCAAGGAACTTGGCCTGGACCTGGATCCGCTGGCCGACGATAGCAACGACGATGGCCTGACCGGCAACGAGCGTGACATCGTCAAGGACGCGGCGCGCGAGAAGGCGGCTGAAAAGCGTCCCGACCCGCTGCTGCGCGAGTCGGCGGCGATCCTGGCCGACGCGGTGAACCTGCTGGCCGAAGACCGTCCGCTGTCGGCGCAGGTGCTGCCGCAGTCGACCGCGGTGGGCCGCTGGGCGGATTGATTGGTCCGCCGGTAGCCGGCGCACGACCAACGGTCGTGCGCTACCGGATTGCGTTGCGCCGGACCCGGTCGCCGGACCCCGCCGGTACGTCCCGGTCGCCGGACCCCGCCGGTACGTCCCGGTCGCCGGACCCCGCCGGTACGTCCCGGTCCCCGGACCCCGCCGGTACGTCACGGTCCCCGGACCCCGCCGGCACGTCACGGTCGCCGGACACCGCCGGTACGTCACGGTCCCCGGACCCCGCCGGCACGTCACGGTCCCCGGACCTCGCCGGTACGTCACGGTCCCCGGACCTCGCCGGTTGATCTCGGTCGCCGGACCCCTCCGGTAGGTCACGACCGTTGGTCGTGCCCCGGTGAACCCAGGAAAAACGGAAGGCCGGCGGAGACGCCGGCCTTTTCCGTTCTAGACCCCACGCATACGTCGCCGCGCCTATGCTTGGGCGATCATCCTCCTGCAGGAGCCCCCATGCGGCTGTCCCATGCACTCCCGGCCGGCCTGCTGGCCCTTTCCCTGTCCGCCTGCGGCGGCAAGGCCGCCGACAGCACGCTGCTGCGCGAATCCTTCGATTCGGGCGACACCTACTCGCGCACCGTGCCCGGGACCCCGGCGCAGGCCTGTGAGGCCGCGCGGCGCACCCTGCTCGGCCAGGGCTATGCCATCGCACGTGCCGACGCCGATACGGTGGAAGCGAACAAGAACTTCCAGCCCAGCGAAGACTCGCACGAACAGCTGGTGCTGCGCATCTCCTGTGCGGCGCGCGGCGAGGAAGCGCTGGTGTTCATCAGCGCCGTCCAGGACCGGTATGCGTTGAAGAAGAGTCCCACCTCCGCCAGCGTCGGCGTGGGTGCACTGGGCTCGGTGTCGCTCCCGTTCGGCAGCAACGACGACTCGCTGGTGAAGGTCGCCAGCAGCACCGTGCAGGATGCGGATTTCTACCGCCGCTTCTTCGCGCGCCTGCAGCAGTATCTGCCGGCCGCCAAGGCCAGCACGCCCGAACCTGCGCCCGTGCCGCCCGTGCCGCCCGTGCCACCGGTGCCCACACCGCAGGCGCCCGTGCCGGAGCCGGCGCGCGAGCCCGCCGCCGCGCCGCCACCTGCCGGGTCCCCCATGCCCGATCCCGCGGCGGCGGCACCCGCACCGTCCACGTCGGCCCCCACCACCGCCAGCCCGCTGCCGCCTACGCCCGTCCGGGACACGCCGGTCCCCACCCACTGAGCGGGTATTCCCCCGTGCCACGCGCGCGCTCCTGCCTTCGCGCCCGGTCGCGTGCCGCGGTGACGGTCCTGGCCGCCCTGCTGGCACTCCCGGCGTCCGGCGTGGCCGCAACGCCGCCCGGCTGCGTGCAGTCGCTGCTGCAGCAGCTGGGCTGGACCCTGGACGCGGCCGACATCGACGCGCCACAGGTGCACGGCGGCCCCGTCTGCGACCGCGACACCCTGCAACAGGCGCAGGCTGCAGGTGATCTGCGCGCCCAGTGGCCGCGCGCCTGGCCGCCTGCGCAACGCGAGCGCTTCCTGCGCAGCCTGCTCGACGATCCGGCAACCCGCTGCGCCCATGCGTTCGAGCTGGGCAAGGCGACCGCGCGCGCGACCACCCGGTTGCAGGACAATCCGGGATTCCGGTTTTCCGGGCTGCAGCTGGGTTGGATCGGTTTCGGCAGGGGCGGTGCCCAGGCGCAGGGGTGGCAGGGGTTCCGCAGCCTGGGGCGTGGCTACCAGCCGGCCGGGCGCAACAGCGATGCCCTGCAGGCGTTCTACGACGGCCGCGTACGCGGCGAGTGCGGCGTGGGCCGCCAGGTCGCGCAGCTGGCGACCCAGCGAGAGCTGTTCGGGGACGCCGCTTTCAATGCCGCGTTCAGCCCTGGCGAACTCTCCATCGGCACCTTCCTGACCCTCCACGACACGGACAGCATCCTGCTGGGCAGGCACGCCGGCGAGATGTTCGCCGACGGCAAGGCCGTACGCACCTCGCGCCTCGGCCGCCAGGCCTTCGTCGGTGCGCCGGGCTTCATCGAGCACGTGTTCGATCGCCAGTTCCTGGACGACATCAACAACCAGGCCGAAAACTTCGTGATCGTGTCGGTCAGCGCGGCCGCAGCCGAGGCCCTGCGTACGCACGGCGGTTTCGCCCACTACGACCGCCTCAACCGCCGCATCTGGGAACTGGCCAGCCAGATTCCCGGGCCCGGCCCACGCCGCTTCGAGCGGCTGCTGTTCGAGCGCGACCCGACCCTGCGCGCGGCGCTGCCGCCGCGGCAGCAACCGGTCCTGGCTGAACTGGACGCGCTGCTGGACGATCCGTTCTACCAGGGCTTCGTGATTTATGTGCACCCGCGCGGTATACGTGCGGTGGGCTATCACGTGGCACGCCTGCTCGACCGCAATCCGCGCACGCCATTCGCGTTCGAGCTGGGCCTGCACAACCTGCACACCACGCTGTACCACCGCTGGGTCGATACCCGACTGCAGCAGTGCGCGGCAGCGTCGACATATTCGCAACCCGAGCAAAGGTGAGTCATGGAAATTGCAATGATTGGACTGGGGCGCATGGGCGCCAACATGGCCGAGCGGCTGCATCGCGGCGGTCACCGCGTGATCGGCGTGGACCCGGGCGACGCAGCGCGCGCCAGTGCTGCCGAGCGCGGTGTCGAGGTCAGTGCGTCGGCAGCCGAGGCGCTGGCGCAGCTTTCCGTGCCGCGCGTGGTGTGGCTGATGGTGCCGGCCGGCGAGGTCGTCGACCAGACCCTGGCCGCGCTGTCGCCGCACCTGTCCGAAGGCGATGTCGTCATCGACGGCGGCAACTCCTACTACAAGGACTCGATGCGCCGTGCCGCCCAGCTGCAGGAAGAGGAGGTGACCTACCTGGACTGCGGCACCAGCGGGGGCGTGTGGGGCCTGCAGGAAGGCTACAGCCTGATGATCGGCGGTGATACCGACGCCGTGAAGCGGGTCGAGGCGATCTTCCGTACCCTGGCGCCGGCACAGGACCGCGGCTGGGCGCATGTGGGACCGAGCGGGGCAGGCCACTTCTGCAAGATGGTCCACAACGGCATCGAGTACGGGATGATGCAGGCCTATGCCGAAGGCTTCGCGCTGATGCAGCGCAAGACCGAATTCAACCTGGACCTGGGTGAGGTGGCCCGGGCCTGGCAGCACGGCAGCGTGGTGCGTTCCTGGCTGCTCGATCTGAGTGCCGACGCGCTGCAGCGTAATCCGCAGCTGGATGGCATTGCGCCGTTCGTATCGGACTCGGGCGAAGGGCGCTGGACGGTTGCCGAAGCCATCGACCTGGATGTCTCCGCACCGGTGATCACCCTGTCGTTGCTGGAACGGCTGCGGTCGCGCGAGAAAAATTCCTTCAGTGACCGCATGCTGTCGGCGCTGCGCAACCAGTTCGGCGGCCACGCCATGATGAAGGAGTAGCGCCGCGCAGGGCGTGGCGCTACGTCGGGCAGGTCAGCGCAGATCCACGCGCCGACCACGGTCGGCGCTTTCGCGGCCTGCCTCCAGCAGTCGCATCAGCTGCAGCGCCTGCTCGGCGCTCACCGGTGGCTCCTGTCCGCCCAGCACCGCGTCGCGGAACGCGGTGTAGAACTGCCGGTAGTCGCCCAGCACGTTGTCCACGCTGCGGCGCTGCAGCTTGCCGCCATCGTCGATCCAGAGGTGCTGCCCGTGCACCGGATCCAGTCCCCACCCCGGTGCACCCGGGGCGATGCCCTGGCGCAGCTGGTCTTCCTGCACATCGCGACCGTCCTTCAGGAAACTGCCGTGGCTGCCATGCACCGCGAAGCGCGGCGTCGATGCGGCGACCAGCGAACCGGCATGCACGATCGCGCGCAGGCCGGGATAGTGCAGGACCGCATGGAAATAGTCATCGCTGCGCGCGCCATCGCGTTGTGCGTCGATATCGGCGCTGATCGCTTCCGGCCAGCCGAACAGCTGCAGCATCTGGTCGAGCAGGTGCGGGCCCAGGTCCATCCACAGCCCGCTGCCGGGTGCGTCGCTCTCGCGCCAGCGGTCGCGCACCTGCGGGCGGAAACGGTCGAAGTGCGAATGGCATTCGGCGATGCGGCCCAACACACCGGAGGCAAGCACGCCGCGCAGGGTCAGGTAGTCGGCATCGTAACGGCGGTTCTGGAACACACTGACCACGCGCTCGGCACTGCGCGCGGCGTCCACCACGCTGCGCGCTTCGGTCATGTCCAATGCGAACGGCTTGTCCACCAGTACATGCTTGCCGGCCTGCAACGCGGCAAGCGCGAGCGGCGCATGCTGTTGGTTGGGCGTGGCGATCACCACGGCGTCGATGGCCGGGTCGGCCAGCAGCGGTTCAACCGCCGCGTGCACGTGCACGTCGGTAAACGTGCGCAGCAGCCGGTCGCGTTGCGAACTCACGATGCTGTGCAGGGCCAGCCCGGGCGTGTGCTGCAACAGCGGCGCATGGAACACGCTTCCGGCCAGGCCGTAGCCGATCAGTCCCACCTGCAGGGTCGTGGTCATGGTGTCGTCTTCCGGTGGCGTGGGATAAGAATAATTGCAATTGATGCACTGCGGAAACATGAATCCCAAGGGGTGAAGCTGACTGGTTCACGGCGATTTGATGTCATTGCGACGCCTCGTGTACGCAGCCGCGCCGACACTGGGCACACACACCAGGAGACACCGCACATGACCACCACTACGCGTAACCTGCTTGCTGCTTCGCTCGCCTTCGGCATGCTGCTCGGCACCTCCGCGGCCATGGCCAAGGATCCGCCGAAGACCACCGACAAAACCGCCATGACCCACGCCGACATGCACGACTCGGCTGAGCCGGTCACCGACACCTGGATCACCACCAAGGTGAAGAGCGACCTGCTGGCCAGCAGCAACGTTCCGGGCACCAAGGTAGAGGTGGAAACGGTCAATGGTGTGGTGTCGCTGTCGGGCACCGTGGCCACCAAGGCCGAGCATGACAAGGCGATCACCACCGCCAAGGGCATCAAGGGCGTGAAGAGCGTCGATGCCAAGGCGCTGAAGGTGGCCACCGCCGCTGCCACGCGCTGAGTTTCGCAGCACACTGGACATCGGGGCGCGCCGCAGGGCGCGCCCTTTTTGCTGGGCGGGGAGGGTGTCCGTTTCCGTCCCGTATTCACGTTGGTGTGGGGTATATTCACGCCATTGATGAACCCGGCCGGGGAGGCCGAGTAAGCCATGCCGTCGATCGGGTCGTCGTTGGGACACCTGCGTGTCCTGCTGGTGGAAGATTCGCCTGAAGATGCCGCGGCGATGAGTCGGCAGATGCTCGAGGCCGGGCTGCAGGCCAGCTTCGAGCGGGTCGAAAGCGCGGCCGAACTGCGCGAGGCGCTGCTGCGCTTCGCCCCGGACGTGGTGTTGTCGGAGTTGAGCATGCCCGGGTTCGCCGGCAGCCAGGCGCTGGAGATCGTGCGCGGCTGGCACGCGGATGTGCCCTTCATCTTCGTCTCCGGAACGTTGGGCGAAGAGTACGCGGTGGCGGCCCTGCACCAGGGCGCCAACGATTACATCATCAAGCACCAGCCGGCACGCCTGCCGTCGGCCGTGGCGCGCGCCGTGCGCGACGCGCGCGGCTCGGTCGACCGCGAGCGGGTGGAGGCCGAACTGATGCGCGCGCAGCGGCTGGAAAGCCTGTCTCTCCTGGCTGCCGGGCTCAGCCATGACCTGCGCAACATCCTGCAGCCGCTGTTGATCATGCCCGAGCTGCTGAAGGCCCGCACCCAGGACCCGCAGCTGCACCACCTTGCCGACGTGATCGCCGAATGTGGGCGGCGCGGGCACGAGATGGCCGAGTCGATGCTGTCGTTCGTGCGCGGTTCGCGCAATGCCAGCGAACGCATCCTGGTCACCCACCTGTTCGAGGCGATCGAACTGCTGCTGCGCAGTACCTTGCCCTCGCGGGTCAGCCTGCACCTGGACGTGGCCGACCCTGGCCTGGCGGTGGACGCCAATTACACCGAGCTGCAGCAGGTGCTGCTGAACCTGGCGCTCAACGCGATCCAGGCGATGCCCGATGGCGGGCGCCTGACCCTGCGCGCCGAGCCCGATGCCGATCCCCACGGTCAGGAGCGGTTGCGCCTGTCGGTGACCGACGAGGGCGTCGGCATGAGCGCGGAGGTGCTGGCGCACCTGTTCAATCCCTTCTTCACCACCAAAGCCAACGGCACCGGCCTGGGGCTGATTTCCTGCAAGCGCATCATCGAAGGCGCGCAGGGCAGCATCCAGGTGACCAGCACGCCGGGGCAGGGCAGTTGCTTCGTGCTGCTGTTGCCGATACGCGCCGAGGGCCTTGAGGAGGCACCGCCGTTGCAGCCGGTGGCCGCCGGTACCGGGCAGTCGATCCTGGTGGTGGATGGCGAGGCGACACGGCTGTCGCTGCTGGGCAACGCGCTGTCCAGCCAGGGCTACCACTTGCAGTTGGCCTCCGACGGTGGCGCCGCGCTGCGCTGGCTGCAGCAGGAGGCGATGCCGGCGCTGGTGATCGCCGATGCGGGGGACAAGCTGCTCTCTGCCAGCCACCTGCTGGATGAAATGGCCGCATTGGGTTATCGCGGCCCGGTACTGGTGCTGGAGGACGCGGACGAACCGGCGCCGCTGCAGGGCTTCCCTGCAGGCGTGGACGTCCATGTGCTGTACAAGCCGCTGGAGATGCAGCAGGTGTTCCGCTCGGTGGCCGAGGCGCTGTCGTAAGCGAAGTCAGGTCACGACCGTTGGTCGTGGCGCCACGGACGACCGGCCAACCGTATGCCCACCCTGTTGGCGGGCACCTTATCTACCCGGTTTCCCAGGGAAACCGGGGCAGGCTCGCCACCGCCTGCTCCAGTCGCCGCGACCAGTTGCCGTGGATTTCCGCATACAGCGGGCTGTCCCCGGCCAGCCGCATGCGGTGGCTGATGCGCAGGTCGCCGGTGCGCAGCAGCACCAGGTCCACCGGCAGGCCCACCGACAGGTTGGAACGGATGGTCGAATCCAGCGACACGATCGCGGTGCGCGCGGCGTCGTCCAGATGGGTCTGCGGGCGGATGATGCGGTCCAGGATCGGCTTGCCGTACTTGCTTTCGCCGATCTGCAGGAACGGGGTTTCCGGTGAGGCGGCTATGGCGTTGCCGAGCGGGTAGATCATGTACAGCCCGGGATGCTCGCCGCCCACCTGGCCGCCCAGGATCAGCGTGGCCTGGGTGTTGACCCCGTCATGGCCGTGTTCCGGCGTGCTGCACTTGACCTGGCTGTCCACCAGCACCCGCCCGACATACTCGGCCACCTCGAACAGATGCCGATAGGCCAGCAGGTTTTCCGGCCGTTGTTCTTCGACGTCGCGGTGCAGGCGCGAGATCAGCAGCTGGGTGGTGGCCAGGTTGCCGGCGGCCATCACCACGAAGCTCGCCTGGCCGGGGAACTCGAATTCGTGCAGCTTGCGATGCACGCGAACGTCGTCCAGCGACGCGTTGGTACGGGTATCGGCGGCGAAGACCAGGCCCTCGTCCACCGCAATGCCGACGCAATAGGTCATGTCGGTGTCCTATGATGTGCACCCCGATTCTATGCGGTGACCCTGTGGGTCCCGTGTGGATTCGCCCCACGTACGCTGAATACCATGACCACTGTGCTCCTCAGCCTGGGCAGCAACCTGCAGCCGCAAGCGCATCTTCACGCCGCGGTGGCCGCGCTGCGCCAGCGTTTCGGCGACATCCGGGTGTCCCCGGCCTACCGCACCGCGGCGGTGGGGTTCGACGGCCCGGCCTTCCTCAACAACGCGGTGGCGCTGGACACCGGGGTGCCGCTGCCGGCGTTGGACGCCTGGCTGCACGCGCTGGAAGACGCCCACGGCCGCGACCGCAGCGGTCCGCGCTTCAGCGACCGGACCCTGGACATCGACGTGGTGTTCTATGGCGACCTGATCGTCGAGGGCCCCGGCCACCTGCGCATTCCGCGCCCGGAGCTGAAACATGCCTTCGTGCTGAAGCCGCTGGCCGACATCGCCCCGGACTTCATCGACCCGGTCAGCGGCCTGACCCTGGCCGCCCTGTGGCGGGCGCACCCCCAGTTCGCCGACCCGTTCGAGGTTGTCGCGTTGTGACGACCAACGGTCGTCACCCACCGGCAGGAGGCATCACCCGGTAGGTATCGACCGTTGGTCGATACGCGGTCGGCATCACGTCAACATCCGCCCCCCGTCCACCCGCAGCGTGTGCCCGGTCACGAACGGCGCATCGTTGACCAGCCAATACACGGCCTCTGCGATCTCCTCCACCGTGCCGGTGCGGCCGAGCGGGGTGCGCGCCAGCAGCGCCTGCTGGGCATAGTCGTCCTTGCCCTGCTCGGGCCACAGGATCGCGCCGGGCGCGACGGCATTGACCCGCACCTTGGGCGCCAGCTCCAGCGCCAGCGAGCGGGTCAGCATTTCCAGCGCCGCCTTGGCCGCGGCGTACACCGGGTGGTCGCGCATTGGCTGGGTGCCGTGCAGGTCGGTCAGGTTGACGATGCAGCCCTGGTGACGGCGCAGCTGGGCGGCCGCGGCCTGGGCCAGCAGCAGCGGGGCGCGGGCATTGACCGCGAACAGGTCGTCCCACTGCGCGGCGGTGATCTGGCCAAGCAGGGTGGGGTAGAAGTTGGAGGCGTTGTTGACCAGCGCGTCGAGGCGGCCGAACTGGGCCACCGTCTGCTCGACCAGGTCGGGCAGGGCCTCGGCATCGCGCAGGTCGGCCTGGAGGGCCAGCACGCTGCCCGGGCGCAGCATGTCCAGGTCGAAGGCCATCTGCTGCAGTTCGGTGGTGGAGGTGTGGGCGTGCAGCACCACCGACCAGCCGCAGGCGTGGAACTGGCGGGCGATGGCCGCGCCGATCCGGCGCGCGCTGCCAGTGATCAGCACGACGGGTGTGGTGGCGGTCATCGGGGCTCCTTGCTGCTCGGCTATGCTGTGCATTGTCACCGCAATCGCCTGCACCATGCATTCCTCACTGCCCACGCCCGATACCGACGCCCTGGCCCACAGCGATGAACTGGCCGCCGCCCTGCGCGCGGAGATCCTTGCCCTTGGCGGCGCCATGCCGTTTTCCCGGTTCATGGAGCTGAGCCTGTATGCCCCCGGGCTGGGCTACTACAGCGCCGGTGCCAGCAAGTTCGGCGAAGCAGGCGATTTCACCACCGCACCGGAAATGGGGCCGCTGTTCACCGCCACCCTGGCCAATGCGATCGCCCCGGTCATGCAGCAGCTCGGCCCGCAGGCGCGGTTCCTGGAGCTGGGCGGCGGCAGTGGCGCATTCGCCGAGATCCTGCTCAAGCGCATGCTGGAACTGGACGCGCTGCCCGAGCGCTACGCGATCCTGGAGCCCAGTGCCGACCTGCGCGAACGCCAGCGCGAACGCCTGCAACGGGCGCTGGTGCCGCCGCTGTTCGCACTGGTGGAATGGCTGGACCGGCCGTTCGATGATGACTGGGACGGCGTGGTATTCGCCAATGAAGTGATCGACGCCTTGCCAACGCCACGGTTCGTGGCGCGCGACGGCATGGTCTATGAGGAAACCGTGGAGCTGGATGCAGACGGTGCCTTCATGCGCGGCGCGCAGCCCGCCGACGCCATGCTGACCGCCGCCGTGCGCCACCTGGAGCGCTATCGCGAAAAACCCTTCGCCGATGGCTATCGCTCCGAGCTGCTGCCGCACCTGCCGTACTGGATCCAGGCCGTGGCCGGCGGGTTGAAGCGGGGGGCGATGCTGTTCGTCGACTACGGATATCCCCGCAACGAGTTCTACCGCGACGACCGCGATGACGGCACCGTGCGGGCGTTCTACCGCCACCATGTGCACAACGACGTGTTCCTGTGGCCGGGGCTGCAGGACCTGACCGCCTCGGTGGATTTCACCGCCTTGGCGGAAGCGGGTACCCATGCCGGGTTCGAGCTGGCCGGTTACTGCAGTCAGTCCAGCTTCCTGCTCGGCAACGGGCTGGATGGATTGTTGGCGCTGGCCGAAGGCCGTGCCGATGAGATCGGCAAGGTCCGCCTGCGCGACCAGGTCAAGAAACTGACCCTGCCCAGTGAAATGGGCGAGCGATTCCAGGTGATGGGTTTCCAGCGCGACGTGGATCTGGAACCGGCGTTCGCGTTCGGCGATCTGACCTGGCGGCTCTGAAATGACCGCGACCGGGATGTTGAAGCCGCTGCGCTTCCCGCGCGTGTGGCTGGGGCTGTGGTGGTTGGCGATCGCGGTCACGATCGTGGTCTGCCTGATCCCGCCACCGCCGCTGGCATTGCCGCAGAACAGCGACAAGGTCGAGCACTTCCTGGCGTACTTCCTGCTGGCCTCGGCGGCGGTGCAGATCTACCGCACGCGTGCGGCGCTGCTGTGCGCCGGCGCCGGGCTGGTGGTGCTGGGGGTGGGCATCGAGTTCCTGCAGGGCGCGCTGACCACCACCCGCATGGCCGACCCGATGGATGCGCTGGCCAACAGCATCGGCGTGGTGGCCGGCATGGCCATCGCGCTGACGCCGTTGCGCGATGTGTTGTTGCGGCTGCGCGGGTGATGACCAACGGTCGTCACCTACCGTCACCCGGACGAACCGGTAGGTGCCGACCGTTGGTCGGCACGCATTGAACCGGCAGGTGCCGACCGTTGGTCGGCACGCATTGAACCGGTAGGTGCCGACCGTTGGTCGGCACGCATCGAACCGGTAGGTGCCGACCGTTGGTCGGCACGCATCGAACCGGTAGGTGCCGACCGTTGGCCGGCACGCACTCAACGCGGCACCAACTCCAGCGTATCCAGCACCCACATCGTCGGGCGGGTGTCGCCGGTGAAACGTACGCACAGATCCTGCCGGCCCTTCAGCGAACGCGGCAGCGCTGCTTCCAGCGTGATGAAGCCATCGGCGCCCGGCGCGGCCGGCAGCGGCACGCTGGCCAGCGGCTTGCCATCGCACTGGGCGTTGAGGATGTCCATCTCACCGTGCGCGCTGCGCGCCGGCACGAAGCGACGCTGCGGCTCGTCATGGGCCAGCTGGAAGTAGTACGGAATCTGACCGGCACGCACCCGCAGCCTGCCGATGCCGTCGACGTCCGCGCCTTCCCACAACCAGCACGGGTTGAAGATGTTCACGTTGAAGATCGCGCGCGCGCCATCGGCCGGGCCGTCGTCTTCCAGCCGCAGCAGCAGCTTGCCTTCGCCCGGGCACATCGCCAGGTGCTCGTCGGTCCGGATCAGCAGCGACTGCGCGGTGATGTCGAAACGGCTGGCCGCCTTGGCCAGCGCCTGCCCGTCGAAGAACGTGGCGGCCTGCACCCCCACCGGCAGCGGCCGGGTCAGCGGCGCGGTGTAGCGGGGCGACGCCGCGGTGACCGGGCTGCCGTCCACGCTGTAGCGGATCTCGTAGTTCAGCGGGTTGCGAAGCGCCAACGTCGCGGTGCCGGCCTTGCGGTCGTCGCTCACATCCGCTTCCACGTCGAAAGGCGTCTGCGCATACGCGATGCCCATCGCCTGCCAGCGCTGCAACTGTGACGGCAGGCGGGCCAGGAAGTCGGCGAAATCGCGGCGCTCGCGCGGCGACCAGCCGGTTTCGGCGACCGCGGCCAGTCGCGGGAACACGTTGTGGTGCAGGCGCGCAACACTGCGGGTGTGCTCGGTGAACATGTTGGCCTGCAGGCCCAGGATGTGCTGCTGCTTGTCGCGTGCCAGGCTGTCGGGCACCGGCTCGAACCCGTACACGCGGCCCAGCGGGGTGGTCAGCGGGCGGCCCGGCGGCTCGTTTTCCGAATGGGTCTGCAGGTAATCCATGTACATGTCGGTGACCGGCGACATCACCACGTCATGGCCTTCGCTGGCGGCCTTCAGGCCGCCCTCGGTACCGCGCCAGGACATCACGGTGGCTTCCGGCGGCAGCCCGCCTTCCAGGATTTCGTCCCAGCCGATCAGGCGGCGATCGTGCTGTTCGAGGAAGGTTTCCAGCCGCTTGATCAGGTGCGCCTGCATCTCGTTTTCGGTGCCGGCGCCCACCTCGCGCATACGTTCCTGCACGCGCGCGGAGGCTTCCCACTGGTCCTTGACCGCTTCATCGCCGCCAACGTGCACGTACTTGGCGGGGAACAGCGCGATCACTTCCTCCAGCACGTTCTCCAGGAACTCGAAGGTGCTTTCCTCGGTGTTGAACAGGTTCGGGAACACGCCCCATTCGCTCAGCGGCTGCAGCGGCGTATCGATCGTGCCCAGCTCGGGGTAGGCGGCAATGGCGGCGGTGGCGTGGCCGGGCACGTCGACTTCCGGAATCACCTGGATATGCCGTGCAGCAGCGTAGGCGATCACGTCGCGGATCTGGTCCTGGGTATAGAAGCCGCAATACGGGCGCGGGGCGCCGGTGGCCGGGTCGCGGCCGCCATCGCCGGCCGGAATGCGGCAGCTGCCCACCCCGGTGAGCTTCGGGTAGCGCTTGATCTCCATGCGCCAGCCCTGGTCGTCGGTAAGGTGCCAGTGGAAGGTGTTGAGCTTCTGTTCGGCCATCGCGTCGAGCACGCGCTTGATCTCGTCCAGGCTCTGGAAGTGGCGGGCCGAATCCAGCATCAGGCCGCGCCAGCTGAAACGCGGCGCGTCGTCGATCTTCAGTGCCGGCACCACGCCGTTGCTGCCGCCGGTGACCAGCTGCGACAGGGTGGCCGCGCCGTAGAACAGGCCCGCTTCGGTGGCCGCCTGCACGGTCACGCCGCGCGCATCGCTGCGCAGCTGGTACCCCTCGGCGCCGGTCCTCAGCGCGCTGTCGATCACGAAGCGGATGCCGTCGCTGCCACGCGCGGTGGACAGGGACAGTGCCGGGCCACCGCTGTGCTGCACCTGGGTAGCGAACAGGGCGGCCACGCGCTGGGCGGCGGCGCCCTGCGCACGCAGTGCGGTAGCGGCGGTGACGGTGTAGCCGGCGCCCTCCAGGCGTTGCAGCTGGGCCGGCGCGGGTATGAGCGGCAGCGAGCCGGGCAGGGCGCGCGGGCCGTCCGGTGCCTGGGCGTCGGTGGCATGGGCCAGCGGCGCGAGGGAAAGTGCCAGTGCCAGTGACAGCAGCGACGGCGAGGTACGACGGGTGCGGATGGGCATCGGGTCATTCCTTTGTTGCGGATTCGTTGTGCCGGCATCTGCCTGGCAGCGAAGCAAAAACGGGCCCGGAAGTCCGGGCCCGTTCTACAGGTTACGCGTGTGACGTTGGAATCAGAACTTGAAGTGCAGGGTGGCCATGTAACGACGGCCGCTCTTGTACTTGCCGGCAATATGTTCCTTGTCGCCCAGGTACTGGAAGTAGGTCTCGTCCAGCAGGTTCTGTGCGTCCAGGCTCAGCGACCAGTTCTCGTTGAAGGTGTAACCGAAGCTCGCACCCAGTTCGGCATAGTCGTCCACGCTGGCCGGTGCTGCACCGGCGACGTAGCCACCGGCCAGGTAGCTGTCGCGCCAGTTGTAGGTCAGACGCGCGTTGATCGGCCCCTTTTCGTAGTACGGGCTGATGGCAACCGAATTGCGGGACTGGTAGGGCAGGGGATCGCCACTGTTGTTCTCGCCGTTGGCATACGTGTAGTTGGCAGTCAGGCCGAGGCCGCTTTCACCAAAGGCCTGCTGGAAGCTCAGGTTGAAGCCCTTCACGTGGCCGCTGCCGGCATTGCGCGGACGCTGGATGCTGTAATCGCAGTATCCGTCAGCGGTGCAGCCGTTGGTGCCCACGATGTTCTGCCAGGTGGCCGGCGAGGTATCACGGATCGAGTTGTACTGACGCTCGATCGTGGCCGAGGTGTCGATGTAGTTGTCGATCTTCTTGTAGAACACCGACCAGGCCACGACCGACTGCGGCTGGAAGTAGTATTCGGCCGAGGCGTTGTAGTTCCACGACTCATACGGCGACAGCGCCGCATTACCACCACTGCCGGTCAGCTGGGTGTCGTTGAGGAAGGTGTTGTTGACCATCTGGTTGTATGGAGCCCAGGCGATTACCTTCGCTGCCGCGAAACGGAACACCCAGTCATTGTCGGTGTCCCATGCCAAGCTCAGCGACGGCAGGACGAAGTCCTCCGACTTGGTCTGGGTCTGCCATTTGCTGTCCAGGTCATCCAGGGTCGGGGTGCCGCCGTAGACGAAACCGCTGCCCTTCGTCTTGGAGTCCACGTAGCGCACGCCGACGTTGCCGCGCAACGGGCCGTTGGAGAAGTTCAGCTGGGCGTAGGCGGCGTTGTTGGTCTGCTGCAGCGCCCAGCTGTTGTTGAGGTAGCTGGACGGATCCGGATTCGCGTAGTCCAGCGGGCTGCCCTTGACCCAGTTCAGCACGTTGTCGCGTCCAGCCTGGACGTGGTGGGCCTGGCTGTCGCCAAAGCCGTAGCCGTCGATATCGGTCAGGCCGATGGTGCCCACGTCGGCCAGGCTGCCCGGGCGCACGCCACCATAGACGTTGAGCTGGAAGTCTTCATCATGCTTGCCGTGGCGCACGCCGAACTGCAGCTGGTTGAACACGCTGTCGAACTGGACGTTGAAGTCCAGCTGGGCGTAGGTGTCCTTGCTCTCGGTGGAGAAGATGCCGTTGTTGCCGAACCAGCCGCCCGCGGAGTTCCAGTTGGCCGGATTGCGCGCCGCGTCCGGGTTGTCGAAGGACAGGCCCTTGTCGATGCTCCAGCTGTAGGCACCGTTGTAGAACGGCTCGATGAAGTACTGGGCCAGGTCCTTGTTCTCGGACTTGCTCTGGCCAACCTGGCCACTGACGCCCCAGGTGTCACCACGCCAGGCACCGCGCAGGTCCAGACCCTTCGTGGTGACTTCCGATTCGCGCACGTTGTTGTCGTAGATGACCGTGCCGCTGTTGGCGGTCGCGCTGGCATTGGAATGGCCGCTGGTTGCGACGCCGTTGCGTACGTTGCCGAGCTGGTCCACGGCCCCGACAGTGCCCGGGTTCCAGGTCAGGAAGGAATACATCGACTGGTTGTAGTTGTCGAAGTTTTCCTTGATGTACAGGCCGCTGAGGTTGAATTCCAGTTCGTCGGTCGGCTTGAACTGCAGGTTCACCACGGCGCTGTCGCGCTTGCGCTCCTGCTGGAACCACGCGGCATTGATCGAGTTTGGCACATCGACATCTCCGGCCACGCCGGTGGCGTTGGCGAAGGTCGACGCCTTGGCGTAGCCGAACACCTCGATGCCCTGGCGGTCCACGGCCTCTTCATAGTGCTGCGCCGACACCGCGATGCCGAAGGTCTCGTCGTCGTTCTTCCAGCTGTAAAGCGCAGAGGCATTGGGCTTGCCTTCGCTGGCCTGCTGGCTGTAGCTGTAACCAATGGAGGCGGCCACTTCGTTCTGCTTCAGGTCGAGCGGCTGACGGGTGTGCATGAGCACTGTGCCGCCGAGGCTGCCTTCGGTGAGGCGGGCTTCGGAGGACTTGAGGATCTCGGCACGGCCCAGGATCTGCGGCGCCAGCAGGGTGTAGTCGAAGCCGCGATTGGGCTGTTCGCCGTACAGCCAGATGGCCTGCGCCACCGGGTGGTTGTCCAGGAAGGTCAGATTGAGGCTGGGGTCGGTACCGTCGATGCTGACGCGCTCGCCCTGGCCGAAGCGACGGTCGAGCGTCACACCCGGAATCTGCGAGAGCGCCTCGGCCACGTTGGTGCTGGGGAACTTGCCGATGTCCTCGGCGGTGATCGCTTCAGATACCCCGACATTGTTGCGCTTGGTATCCAGCGAGCGCTCGAGACTGGCGCGGATACCGGTGACGGTTACCGTGTCCAGGTCGGTGGCGGTGGGCTGTGCGTCCTGCGCGTGGGCGCCGAAGGCGATACAGCTGAAAATGGCTGCCGAAAGCAGGCTCTTGCGGTGGTTCATGATGTCTCTCCTCATCAATCGTTGTGCGCCAGCGACGGCGTGCGGTTTGCGATGCGTGCGACCTTTGCCCAGCGCCCGTTGCCGGAACGCGCCTTGCTTTTTCAAACGTCGGTTCGGCCGAGATACCAGCTTGCGGCGCCGATGACGCCCAACTGCCCGTGCTCGACCACCTTCACGGGAATGCGTTCCAGCGCCTCGCGCATCGGCCCCTTGTTGAGGTAGCGGGCGACGAAGGTGCTGTTCAACAGGAATTCGCGGATCTGCGGCAGGATCCCGCCGGCCAGGTAGACCCCGCCGTGGGCGCCGTACTGCAGGGCCATGTCGCCGATGGTGCTGCCGAGCAGGCCGCAGAACACGTCCAGGCTCTGCCGCGCCAGCACGTCCTGGTTGTTCATCGCCGCGGCGGTGATCGCATCGGGCGTTGCCAGCACGGCCGGCTGGTCTTCGATCGCGCACAGCGCGCGGTAGAGGTTCATCAGGCCCGGACCGGACAGCGCGTGTTCGACCGACACATGCGCGTGTTCGCGCTGCATCTGCCGCACGATCGCCATTTCCAGTTCGGTGCTGACCGCCAGGGTCGGCTGGCCGGCTTCGGTGGCCAGCACCACAGCGCCCTGCGCGGTGGGAATCCACAATGCCGCACCCAGCCCGGTGCCCGGGCCGACCACCAGGGTCGGGCCACGCGGCGCGGTGGCCGGGCCGGTCAGCTGCAGCACGCCGCTGGCGTCCACCTGCGCAGCGGCATAGGCCACCGCCTCGAAGTCGTTGACGATGTAGACCGCTTCCAGGCCCAGGTCGGCTTCGATCTGGCGCGCCGACAGCGGCCATGGCACGTTGGCGGTGATCACCGTGCCGTCTTCGCGGGCATACCCGGCGGTGGCCACCACGCAATGCGCAGGACGCTCGCCGTCGGCGATGAAGGCCTGCAGGATCGCGCTCAGCCCGGCGTAGTCGGCGTTGCGGAACTTGCGGTACTCGAGCAGCTGGACCGGATGGGCCGGGTCCGGGCTGGCCTGCACACGGGCCACGCGGACATGCGTGCCGCCCACGTCGGCCGCCAGGAACGGCGGCGGCGCGAGGGGGGCATGGGCCGATACGGCGTGGGCGGCTGCGGTCACACGGGCTCCCTTGGGATACGTACGGCCAGGTCTGGCCCCGGCGATTGAGCGGAGTCTGTAATCGTTTTGACAACGATGTCAACGATAACCTCACACTTTCGATGCTGCGCCGCAGCGACCTACGTCACAAGAAAACGTTTTCAGCCCTGCACCGTCAAGATTTCGTAAAGCCGTTGCAATCACTGGTCGCGTGAAGGCGCGACGGGGGCTGGCGGCGTTTCTGCGCAGGTGCAGCACGGGGTTTTCCGCCGCAGCGGTAGAAACCAGTTGTTGACAAAGCCGGGTAGCCCATCGAATAAATGTGACAACGTTGTTCCCAGCCACTCTTCCGACGCCGCCCGCGTGCCGTCGATGCAGGAGCCTTCCAGATGTCTGTCGTGCCTGCTGCTACCGCGCGTTCGAGCGTGGCCACCTCGATCCTGATCATCGGGGTGCTGTTCTTCCTGATCGGCTTCTTCACCTGGCTCAACGGCCCGTTGATCACCTTCGTCAAACTGGCCTTCGAGCTGGACGAGGTCGGCGCGTTCCTGGTGTTGATGGTGTTCTACCTGTCCTACTTCTTCCTGGCCCTGCCGGCCTCGTGGATCCTCAAGCGCACCGGCATGAAGAAGGGCCTGAGCCTGAGCCTGCTGGTGATGGCGGCCGGTGCGGTGGTGTTCGCGCACTTTGCCCAGCAGCGCTGGTACCCCGGCGCGCTCAGTGGCCTGTTCATCATCGGCAGCGGCCTGGCCCTGCTGCAGACGGCGGTGAATCCGTACATCAGCATCCTTGGCCCGATCGAGACCGCCGCGCGTCGCATCGCGCTGATGGGTATCTGCAACAAGATCGCCGGCATCCTGGCCCCGCTGCTGATCGGTACGCTGGTGCTGCACGGCATCGGCGACCTCTCCGAGCAGGTCGCCGCCGCCGACCCGGTGGCCCGCAACGCGCTTCTGGACACCTTCGCCGCCAAGATCCAGATGCCGTACATGGCCATGGCCGGGCTGCTGGTGGTGCTGGCGGTGGGCGTGCTGTTCTCGCCGCTGCCCGAGCTGAAGACCGCCGAAGCCAATGCAACGCCGGCGCGTGCACCCGGCCTGGCCGAGCGCACCAGCATCTTCCAGTTCCCGCACCTGTGGCTGGGCGTACTGTGCCTGTTCGTCTACGTGGGGGTTGAGGTAATGGCCGGCGACGCCATCGGCACCTATGGACACGGCTTCAACCTGCCGCTGGACCAGACCAAGCTGTTCACCTCCATCACCCTGGGCGCGATGCTGGTGGGCTACGTGGCCGGCCTGGCGCTGATTCCGCACCTGGTCTCGCAGCAGCGCTACCTGAGCATTTCGGCCAGCCTGGGCGTACTGTTCTGCATCGGCGCGCTGTTCACCCACGGCTATGTGTCGGTGGGCTTCGTCGCCGCGCTGGGCTTTGCCAACGCCATGATGTGGCCGGCGATCTTCCCGCTGGCCATCCGTGGCCTGGGCCGGTTCACCGAAACCGGGTCGGCGCTGCTGGTGATGGCCATCGCCGGTGGCGCGATCATCCCGCAGGCATTCGCGGTGCTGAAGCAGCACGTCGATTTCCAGTGGGTGTTCGCGGGCCTGATGGTGCCGTGCTACCTCTACATCCTGTTTTACTCCCTGCGCGGCCACCGGATCGGCCTGCCCCGCGACGGGCAGTGATCGGCGATCATGGACGCCCAACCGGTGAGCCAGGAAAAGAGCATGCGTAGAGCGACCATCAAGGATGTCGCCGAACGGGCCAAGGTGTCGTTGAAGACCGTGTCGCGGGTCATCAACAACGAACCGTCGGTGATGCAGGCCACGCGCGCGCGCGTGCTGCGCGCCATCGCCGAGCTCGATTACGAGCCCGATCCGGCCGCGCGCAACCTGCGCACCGGTACCACGCTGGTGATCGGGCTGGTGTACGACAACCCGAATCCGTACCACATCATCGGCGTGCAGAACGGCGTGCTTGCCGCCTGCCGCGAAACCGGCTTCGGGCTGCAGATCCATCCCTGCGATTCCAGCTCGCCGATGCTGGCCGAGGAACTGGCCGACTGGGTGCAGCGTTCGCGCCTGGCCGGGCTGGTGCTCACCGCGCCGATGTCCGAGCGTGGCGACCTGGTCGCCGCGTTGACCGCGCGTGGGATCAAACTGGTACGCATCATTGCCGCCACCGCCGATCCTCAGGACGGTGCCTGCGTGTTCGTGGACGACCGCGAGGCCGCTTACGAGATCACCGAACACCTCATCCAGCTCGGCCACCAGCGCATCGGCTTCCTCTGGGGCGGTACCTCGCACCGCTCCAGTGGCGAGCGCCACGCCGGCTACGAGGCGGCGCTGCGCGACTATGGCATTCCGCACGACAAGCACCTGGTGGTGCAGGGTGACTACACCTTCGACGACGGCTTCCGTGGCGCGCGTCGGCTGCTGGCGCTGCGCGAGCCGCCCACGGCGATCTTCGGCTCCAACGACGAGATCGCCGCGGGCGTGCTGGCGGCGGCGAAATCGGCGGGCATGAACGTTCCGTACGACCTGTCCATCGCCGGCTTCGAGGACAGCCCGTTCTCGCGCCAGTCGTGGCCGCCGTTGACCACCGCCAAGCAGGCCACCGAAGACATCGCCCGGCACGCCGCGCGGCTGTTGATCGCGCAGCTGCGCAGCGATGCCTACGACGATGCGCCGCTGCAGCTGCAGAACCAGGGCTTCGTGCCGCAGCTGATCGTGCGCGGTTCCACCGCCCCGATGCGGCCGCTCGCTGCCCGCCCTCCCACTCCTGAAACCACCTGAGCCCCGCATGTCCCTGCCAGCCCCGCACGACACCCTGATGTTCCGCGAAGCCGCCGAAGCGGCCGACGTGATCGCTGCGCAGTTCGCGCGCAACGAAGCGACCGTGCAGACGCTGGCCGCGACGCTGCGCGCGGCGCCGCCGCCGTTCGTGGTGACCTGCGCGCGGGGCAGTTCCGACCATGCCGCCACCTATGCCAAGTACCTGCTGGAGACCAAGCTGGGCCTGGTCACCGCGTCGGCGTCGCCGTCGGTGGGATCGGTGTATGAATCGCCGCTGCAGCTGCGTGGCGCGCTGTACATCGTGATTTCGCAGTCGGGGAAGAGCCCGGACCTGCTGCGCAATGCCGAGGCCGCGCGCGCGGCAGGCGCACGCGTGGTCGCGCTGGTGAACGTGGAAGACTCGCCGCTGGCACAGCTGGCCGAAACGGTCATTCCGCTCGGTGCCGGCGCCGAGCGCAGCGTGGCGGCGACCAAGAGCTACCTGGCCTCGCTGTCGGCCATCCTGCAGCTGGTGGCGTACTGGAGCCAGGACGCCGGCCTGATCGCCTCGCTGCTGACCCTGCCCGATGCACTGCGGCAAGCCTGGAACAGCGACTGGTCCGCGCTGACAGATGGGCTGGTCCCTGCGCACAACCTGTTCGTGGTCGGCCGCGGCCTTGGCCTGGGCGCGGCCCAGGAAGCGGCGCTGAAGTTCAAGGAAACCTGTGGCCTGCACGCCGAGGCCTACAGCTCGGCCGAGGTCAAGCACGGGCCGATGGCCCTGGTCGGTCCGGGCTTCCCGGTCCTGGCCTTCGCCCAGCCCGATGAAACCGGCGCAGGCACCCGCGCGGTGGCCGCCGAGTTTGCCGCGCGCGACGCGCAGGTATGGCTGGCCGCACCGGACGGCGACCTGCCGTTGCCGCAGGCCCCCCATCCTGCGTGCGCGCCGCTGCTCACCGTGCAGGCGTTCTACAAGGCCATCAATGCGCTGGCCCTGCGCCGCGGTCACAACCCGGACCTGCCGCCGCACTTGAACAAGGTCACGGAGACCGTCTGATGAAGACCGTCCTGCGCAACGCCCGCATCCTCACCGCCGACGGCTTCCGCGATGACCTCGCGCTGGTGATCGAGGAGGGGCGCATCACCGCGCTGGTGTCCGACGCCGCGCCTCAGCTGGGCAGTGCGGCCGAACAGGTCGACCTGGGCGGCGGCTGGCTGCTGCCCGGGTTCATCGACGCGCAGGTCAACGGCGGCGGCGGCGTGCTGTTCAACAACGCGCCCGATGTGGAGAGCCTGCGCACGCTGGCGGCCGCGCATCGTCGTTTCGGCACCACCGCGCTGCTGCCCACGCTGATCAGCGACGACGTGCAGGTGATGCGTACGGCCATCGACGCTACCCGCGAAGCGATCGCCGCAGGCGTGCCCGGGGTGATCGGCATCCACCTGGAAGGTCCGTACATCGCACCGGCGCGCAAGGGCACCCATGACGCCAACAAGTTCCGCGTGCCCGACGCCGACGAGATCGCGATGGCGGCCTCGCTCGGCAACGGCGTGACCCTGCTGACCCTGGCCCCGGAACGGGTGCCGCTGGAGAGCATCCGCGCGCTGGTGGAGCGTGGGGTGATCGTGGCCGCCGGGCATACCGCGGCCACCTATGAGGAAGCACGCGCCGGGCTGGACGCGGGCATTCGCGGCTTCACCCACCTGTACAACGCGATGTCGCCGCTGACCGGGCGCGAACCCGGCGCGGTCGGTGCCGCGCTGGAAGATCGCGACAGCTGGATCGGCATCATCGCCGACGGCGTGCACGTGCATCCGGGCAGCCTGCGTGTTGCGTTGGCGGCCAAGCCGACCGGCAAAGTCATGCTGGTCACCGACGCGATGTCGCCGGTGGGTGCCGACAGTCCCAGTTTCGAGCTGTACGGCGAAGTGATCACCGTGGTCGACGGCGTGGTCCGCAACGCGGCCGGGTCGCTGGCCGGCTCGGCGCTGGACATGGCCACCGCCGTGCGCAACGCAGTGCACCTGCTCGGACTGCCGCTTGAAGAAGCCGCGCGCATGGCGTCGCGTTACCCGGCGCAGTTCCTCAACGTGGACGACCGCCTGGGTGAGATCGCCGAAGGCTACCAGGCCGACCTGGTGCTGCTGGACGAGGCGCTGCAGGTGCGTGCGACCTGGATCTCCGGGCAGCGCGAGGACGCATGAGCGCATCCTCCGCTGCGCGCATGGGCTCCATCGATGCCCTGCGCGGTTTGACCGTGGCAGCGATGCTGATGGTCAACAATCCCGGCGACTGGGGCCATGTGTATGCCCCGCTGCTGCACGCGGACTGGCACGGTTTCACCCCGACCGACCTGATTTTCCCGCTGTTCCTGTTCATCGCGGGCGTGTCGATGGCCTTCAGCCTGGCGCCGCGCGCTGTCGACGCAGCCGCGCGCCCGCTGCTGGCCCGTACCCTGCTGAAGCGCGCACTGCGCATCCTGCTCGCCGGCGCGTTGCTGCACGTGTTGGCATGGTGGCTGTTCGAGCTGCCGGCGTACCGGCTGTGGGGCGTGCTGCAGCGCATTGCGGTGTGCGTGGCGGTGGTGGGGCTGCTGGCCATCCACACCCGCGCGCGTACGCAGTGGGCGGTGCTCGGCGGCCTGCTGCTCGGGTACACGGCACTGCTGCTGGGTGCCGATACGCTGGCGCCGTGGCTCAATCCGGTCAGTCGGGTGGATACCGCGCTGTTCGCACCGTTCCTGTACAAATACGACGCCGTGACCCGACTCGGGCACGACCCCGAAGGCCTGCTCAGCACCGCCGGGGCGTTGGCCACTACCCTGTTGGGCCTGATCGCCGGCCGCTGGCTGCGCGCGGGGCGGGGGGGGGCGCTCGGCGGCGTGGCGCTGATGCTGCTGGGAGCCGGGCTGTTGCTGGCACCGCTGCTGCCGTTCAACAAGAACCTGTGGACGCCCAGCTACGTGCTGTTGACCGGCGGCCTGTCGATCGCCGCCCTGCTGCTGGCCCACCTGCTGGTCGACCGCTGGCACTGGCCTGCACTGGGCCGACGCTTCGGCGTCAATGCCATCGCCGCCTACCTGGGCTCCTCGGTGATGGCGCTGGTGCTGGTCGCCAGCGGGGCATGGGCGGCGTGCTATTCGCTGCTGCTGCGGGCGCTTCCCGCGGCGCCCGCGCTGGCCTCGCTTCTCTGCGCGGTGGGCTTCGTCGCCTGCTGGTGGGGCGTGGCGTGGGTACTGGACCGGCGCGGCGTGTACCTCAAGATATGACGCCCCGGCAGGGCGCGTTCTTGACGTGACCATCACGTCGGCCAACAGAAAGTAACGGCGCCGGCCCTACGGGGGGAACCAAAGGACCGTTGCAGTACGCCACCTCACTCGTTGAAAGGAAGGGTGTATGCAACTCCATGCCTCCGTGCCGGCCCGCAATGGGCTGGCCACTGCTGTTTCATGCTGCCTGGCCGCGCTGCTGTTGAGCGCTACCGCGCCGTCGTGGGCTGGATGCGACAACATCGCACCGACGACCGGTCAGACCGTCACCTGCACGGCCACCGCGCCCAATCCGCAGCCTACCCCGGTCGCCAGTGTCCCGGGATCGAGCACGGTCACCATCAATGTGCAGACCAGTGCCCAGCTCGCCGTCGCCAGCGGTGCAGCGATCGCGCTTGACGGGGGCAGCGGCCACCGCATCGACAACGGTGGCACCATCAGCAGTACCGCAGGCGCGGGCATTGTGACCAACGCGGAGACCAGCATCACCAACCGCGGTGCCATCAGCGGCGCCAGCGGCATCATCTTCGGCGCTGGCGCAGACCGCCTCGACATGCTCGGCGGCAGCATTTCCGGTGGCGTGCTGATGGGTGCGGGCAACGACGCGCTGGTCATCCGCGACGGGACGATGGACCGCATCGACCAGGGCGAGGGCGAAGACACCCTGGACATCAGCGGCGGCACGGTCAGCGGTGAAATCGACCAGAGCCGCAACCCGGACACCTTCGTCATGACCGGCGGCACGATCGGGTCGCTGGTGCAGGGCGATGGCTTCGACCAGTTCCGCATGACCGCCGGCCATATCGTCGGCGGCTTCGACGACGGCGATTCCGCGGAAATGACCGGTGGCCGCATCGGTCGGGTCAACATGAAGCTGGACGACAACATCTTCCTCATGTCCGGCGGCAGCATCGATGCCAACCTGGTGACCGGCCTGGGCAGGGACCGGGTCGAGCTGACCGCGGGCGACATCGGCGGCAACATCAGCGTCAGCGGTGGCAACGACCGGGTGGGCATTGCCGGTGGCTCGGTCGGCGGCAACGTGCTGACCAGCGTGGGCGATGACACCTTCGAGTGGACGGTCGGGGGCGTGATCCGCGGCTTCGTGGATATGGGCGAGGGCGACGATTCGGCGTCGTTGACCACCCTGGGCGATGCACAGCTGGGGGAATTCATCCGCCTCGATGGCGGGCTGGGCAACGATCTGCTGAACATCGCCGGCACCACCCACTACCGCAAAGGGGTATCGCGGCTGGTCAACTGGGAGCAGGTGTTTCTCACCCAGGCATCGATCCTGGTCATGGACGGCCCGCTGGTGCTGGGTGACGCCGTGTCCGGCACCGGTGAGCTGCAGAACTTCGCGTTCATTTCCGCAGGCAGCGGCCAGGGGCGCATCGAGGCGGCCGCGCCCGGCGCCCTGGTCAATGTCACCAACGCCGGTCTCATCGACATGACCGCCAACAGCACGCCGGGCGAGACGTTCACCATCGTGGGCAACTACGTCGGCCAGCCTGGCGGCAGCCTGCGCCTGCAGACCGTGCTGGGCAATGACAGTTCGGCATCCGACCGGCTGGTGATCGAACGCGGCGCGGCCACCGGGTTTACCCCGGTGCATGTCAGCAACGTAGGCGGCAGTGGGGGCAGCACCGTAGCCGACGGCATCATGGTGGTGCAGGCGCTCAATGGCGGCGTTACGGCGGCCGGCGCTTTCGGCCTGGCCAACAGCGTTACCGCGGGCGCTTACGAGTACTACCTGTTCAAGGGCGGGGTGAGCGCAGGCACCGGCGACAACTGGTATCTGCGTTCCACCATCGTGCCCGGTCCGGTCGCCGCGCCGGTAGTGGTCATCCCGAACCCGCCGCCGGTGGTCCCCGGCGAGCCGCCGCAACCCACGCCGCCACCGGTGCCGGTGCCCAGCCCGCTATCGGTCCCGCCCACGCCCCAGGCGCGGCCGGCACAGATGGCGGTGGTGCCGATCTATCGCATCGAAACCCCTGCCTATGCGGTGATGCCGCCGCTGCTGCGCGAAGCCAGCATGGCCAGCCTGGGCACCTTCCATGAGCGCCAGGGCGAACAGCGCCTGCTGCGGGGCGACGGTAGCTTCCGTTCGGCCTGGGGGCGATTGATCGGGCAGAGCCATGAACAGCATTGGGCCGGCGATGCACAACCGGGGTTCGACGGCGATTTCCTGGGCGTGCAGGCCGGTGCCGACGTATACGCCAGCGACGACGATACGCGTGACCAGGTCGGCCTGTTCGTCGGGCAGACCCGTGCCAAGGGCAACGTCACCGGCTTCGCGCTGGGTTGGGAAAACGTCGCCGTTGGCCGCTCGCGTCTGGACGACAGGCATGTCGGCCTGTATTACTCGCGGGTCGGCAGCGCCCACGGCTACTTCGACGCGGTGCTGATGCGCAGCCGCTATGACGGCGACAGTGTGTCCAGCCGCGGCATCGGCGTGGACATCGAGGGCGACGGCACCACAGCGTCGCTGGAAGCGGGCAAACCGCTGCTGCGCTTCGGCAGTTCGGCCTGGTGGCTGGAGCCGCAGGTCCAGGTGATCTGGCAGCAGACCCGGGTCGATGACACCCGCGACGCGGTCGCGGTGCTGCGGGTAGACAACGACGATGCCTGGACCGGACGCGTCGGGCTGCGTCTGGCGGGCGACTACAGGCTGGCCGACAACGGCTGGCAGCCCTACGTCAAGCTCAATTACTGGCACGCCTTCAGTGGCCAGGACCGCATCGATATCGGTGGCGATCCGCTGGTGAGCGAACAGAGCTACCGCGCACTGGAGGTGGGCGTTGGCGTTGTCGCGCGGTACAACGCCAACGTCAGTGCCTTTGCCGTAGCCGACTACACCCGCGACCTGGACAGCCACCGGTTGAAGGAGCGGCGGGTGCTGGAGGGCAACATCGGGCTGCGCTTCGACTTCTAGCCGACGTCCCCCCCTGGCATGCGCAGGCCGGGTCGCCGTTCCGGTCAGCGCGCTGCGGCGATCGCCTTGATGCGGGCCTGCGCAAGTGCTTCACCCACCGCCGGTCCCTGCAGATGGGCCAGGTCGAGGTCGCGTGCCTGCACCGACAGCGCGGCCTGGTGCAGGCGCTTGAGTGTTTCGCCCTGCGGGTAAGCGCGATCCTCGAACCCCAGGCGGCCGCGCGCGTCGGCTTCGCAGCACAGTGCGATCTTCGCGATGCGTTCGGGACGGCGGAAGCCATCGCAGCGGCCCAGCAGCTCCAGCACCGTGCCATCGCGCAGTTCGTCGATGCGGTGCACGTTGAGATGATCGCGGCAGACCGCCTCGGCCAGTTGCCGGTGGTCCAGCGGCACCTTCAACCGTTCGCACAGCCCCCGCAACGGCGCCAGCCCGCGCTGCTCATGCATCACATGGCGCGGCCACTCCGCGTCCGGGGTCAGCGCCTTGCCCAGGTCATGGGTGAGGGCGGCAAAGCCGACCTGGTCATCGCCGGGCGCGAGCCGGGCGGCCATGTCGCTGACCATCTCCTGGTGTACGCCGGTGTCGACTTCGGGGTGGTACTCGGCACGCTGCGGCACCCCGTACAGCGCCTCCAGTTCCGGCAGTACCGCACCCAGCGCACCCGCTTCGTGCAGCGTGCGCAGGAACGCCGACGGTTGCGCCGAGCCCAGCACGCGGCGCAGTTCCTGCCAGACGCGCTCGGGCACCAGCGCATCCAGCTCGCCACTCTCGGCGATCTGCCGCATCAGCTGCATCGTCTCCGGGGCGACGGTGAACCCCAGCGGCGCGAAGCGCGCCATGAAGCGGGCAGCGCGCAGCACCCGCAACGGATCTTCCACGAAGGCGGGTCCTACATGCCGCAGTACCCGCCGCTCGATGTCGCGCACGCCGCCGTACGGGTCCACCAGCGCGCCGGTGGCTTCATCGCAGGCGATGGCATTGAGAGTGAAATCGCGGCGCTGCAGATCTTCTTCCAGCGTGACCGACGGGTCCGCATCGACCACGAAGCCCCGGTAGCCGCGGCCGGATTTTCGCTCGGTACGCGCCAATGCGTATTCCTCACCCGAGTCGGGGTGCAGGAATACGGGGAAATCCTTGCCCACGGCCTTGTAGCCCAGCGCTTCCATTTCCGGCTGGGTGGCGCCCACGACGACCCAGTCGCGGTCGCCAGGCGGGAGGTCGAGCAGGCGGTCGCGAACCGCGCCGCCAACGAGATAGATCTTCATGGCCGAATGATGCCACGACCGGCCTGCCACCGATCCCCCGCAGAGCCTCGGCTCAATCGCCGCCCTTGTCTGCGTCGGTTGGGCAGGCGAACGCCTTGCGCTTGGCCTGCAGGCGGCCGTTCATGCGGTCGGTGACCGGCAGCGCGTCGCCGTTCAGACGCCAGTCGTAGATCACGCTGAACGCAAGAATGCGTGCAACGTACTCGCGGGTTTCCTTGTAGCTGATGGTTTCAATCCAGATATCCGGATCGAAGCCCGGCCGCTGCGACTGCCAACGCGCAGTCGGCGTCGGCCCGGCGTTGTAGGCGGCGATGGTCACGTAGGGCAGGCCCTCGTACTTGTTCATCAGCTGTCGCAGGTAAGCGGTGCCCAACGCGATGTTGGTATCCGGGTCATACAGGCTGGCCGCGCCGCCATAGTTGGACAGCCCAATGGACTTCGCCACGCTGGCGCCGGTGGCTGGCAGCACCTGCATGAGGCCCATGGCATTGGCCGGCGAACGCGCCTTCGGATTGAAGATGCTCTCGGCACGGATCTCGGCGGCCACCCAGGCCGGGTCGATGGCATTGCGCGCGGATTCGCGGCGGATCGCATCATCGTGGTGCAGCGGGAAGCGCAGGCTGTACAGGCGCTGCTCGTCCGGGGTCTTGCCGAGCGAGAACACCGCCCGGTCGAACCAGCCGTTGTCGCGCGCCACCTCCACCGCGATGCGGCGCTGTGAGGTGTCGAAGCGGGTGAGGGCATCGTTCCATTCCGCCACGGCCCAGCCGGCGCGCTCGATCTTGAACAGCTCCATCGCGCGCACGATGGCGGGGTCGCGCGCCACCGCAGCCTGCGCCTGTTTGCTGTCGGTCGGCTCGATGGGGCACAGCGTGTACGTGCTCTGGCCCAGCTGGTCGGCAGCGAGGAAGCCGTGGAAGGTGGCCGAACGCGCCGCTTCCTTATACAGCGGCTGTGCCTCGGTGCGCTTGCCGGTCTTTTCCAGCATGCGCGCTTCGAAATAGCGCCAGCGCGAATCCGCGCGCTGGGTCGGGCCCATCTTGCGGATCGCGGCCAGGGTGGCCGGCCAGTCGCCGCGCGACATCGCCTCGCGCGCGCGCCATTCGTGCAGGCGCTCGTCATAGGCGGAATCCGGGACCGCGTTGAGGCGGCGTGCCGACTCGGGACCATAGGAGGCTACCGTCCACAACGCGATCTGGTACTTCACCGCCGCTTGCTGGGCGGCGCTCAGCTGCAGCGCATTGGCGTACTGCGGCAATTGCTGCTCGGTCGCATCCGGGTCGGCCTTGGCCAGCTTGGCCAGGCCGTCGGTAGCGATCCGCCGACTGCGTTCATTGCGCGGCCAGTTCAGTGCGCTGGCATTGGGCTTGTCCACGAATGCTGCATAGGTATTGGCCAGGGCCAGGTCGGCGGCCGGCAGCCCGCGGGCTGCACTGCGCATCACTGCGGGCTCCTGCGCGTCGGCAGCGGCGTCGATGCGTTCCCAACGCAGCGCCGCGCTCAGCCCACCCTTGGCGTCCAGTACCGCAAAGACCGGGTCGCAGGCGTCGGGCAGGGACTTGCCGGTGCTGCGCCAGATCGCCTGGGCGTCGCTGGTCCATTGCGCATCGGCCTTGCCGGTGGCCTGGCGCGCGTTGAGCTGCGCGCAGCGCAGGCCGACATTGTCGGTAGGGGCCCAGTTCGCCAGCAGGGTCGGCCAGTCCTCGCGGCGCGCTACCGCCGGCAGCCACACGCTGCGGAAACTGCTGGCCACCGCCTGGCCGTTGTACCGCTTCAGGAAATCCTGTGCCTGCGCGGTGGTCACCGTATCGATGTTGCGGCGCAGGTTGGCGTATTCCAGCCATCCATACAGCGGGTGGCGCGAAAGCGCGGATGCCTGGGCGGGGTCGAACTGACCGCGCTCGGCATTGTCGATGGCGGCCTTGATCTGCGCGCGCTGCGCGTCGAGGTTCTGGGCGCCCGCCGTGGCACCCAGTCCCAGACCGGCAAGCAGGGTGGTGGCACTCAGGATATGCAGGGGGAATCGGTTCATGCCGAAAGGATAGCGGGCGCCAGTGAACGCCGGTGTCGGCAAGCCCACTCGATCCTGAACGGATCGTATCGGCCCCCTGAACAGGCAGCAAAAGCGGGCGTGATGATTCGAGCGAAAGCCATGTCGCCTGTCGAGGAGTCTGCTCGCGAGAGGTCAAGAGCTACGCGTGGTTTCGGCGAATCACTTCCCGCTGATGCGCGTGTTTATGTGTGGTATCTAGACAAATGGGGAAGTGCGCCGGGTGGAGGGACCGTGGACAAAGAGCTCTGTTCTTGGCGAGCGCGAACGATAGGCAACTTCAGTGGAACGAGATCCATAACGTTTCCCTGATTGGAGATTTCTGCAAGTAGCGGGGTCTTTCAGAAAGCGCTTCTGGAGAGCTATTGGGTTTACGAAGGGGGGTTCTCCACCGGGCTTGGGAGGAGGTGGTCGCGCTCATGCTCTGGGTTGAGCACGAGGCTCCATACGGCGCTGGCCCTTAGCGTTCAGGAGGTTGCGCTGGTCTTTGGCCGTTCATCGGGCGTAATACGCCGTCGACTGCCGCTTTTGTAAAGTCTGCGTGAAAGCGTCGATTTCATCACGCCTTCATCTTTACAGGTTGTTTACAAAGGAGACGCTGCCGCGCTTCGAGGGGGAGGTGACGGCGGTCCAGCTAGCCATTCCTTTGGAGAGAGAGCGAATGAACGACCTGCATTACCGCCCGTTGGCGGCTGCCGTAGCGCTGTGCCTGCTGTCCGTCCCCGCCCTTGCCACCGCGCAGGATGCTCCCCGCAGTACCACCGACCTGGATCGGGTGGAAGTCACCGGTACCCGCATCAAGCGGGCCGAGGTTGAAGGCCAGGTGCCGATCCAGACCCTTACCCGCAGTGAGATCGAACGCACCGGCCTGAACTCCATCGGCGAGGTGCTGCAGCAGCTCACCGGGTCGGGTTCGGCGCTCAACGCCAAGTTCAATTCCTCCGGCAACTTCGGCTTCCCGCCCGATGGCAGCGGCGTCGGCGCCGGTTCGGCCCAGGTCGACCTGCGCCACCTCGGCGCCAAGCGCGTGCTGGTCCTGGTCGACGGCATCCGCTGGGTCAATGAGTCCTCCGCCTCGGGCGTGGGCGCGGCCACCGACCTCAACACCATTCCGCTGGCCATCGTCGAACGCATCGAAGTCCTCGAAGACGGCGCGTCTTCGCTGTACGGTTCGGACGCCATTGCCGGCGTGGTCAACATCATCACCCGCCGCGAGTTCGATGGCGGCCAGGTCACCCTGAACTACGGTGAGTACACCAAGGGCGACGGTACCCAGAAGGGCGTGGACCTGGCCTGGGGCACCAGCGGCGACCGCTACACCCTGTTCCTGGGGGCCAGCTGGACCAAGCAGGACGATGTCAAAGCCAGCACCCGCGAACAGTCGCGCTTCCCGATTCCGGGCACCGGGTTGTCGTTCGGCAGCTCGGCGACGCCGACCGGCCGTTTCATGTTCACCGACCCCAACACGGGCGAAGCCTATAACATCACGCCCAATACCGGGGTCACCAATCCCACCTTCAACGGAGTGGGGGGCTGCGACCGCACCGACGACTACCACTGCTTCGCCACGGCGGACCGCTTCAACTTCGCCGAGTACAACCTGCTGCTGACCCCGTCCGAACGGAAAGGGATTTTCGGGCAGTTCCGCTTCGATATCAGCGACGACGTGCAGTGGTACATCAAGGCCTTGGCCAACCGCCGCGAGTCGACCAACCAGGCCGGTCCCGAGCCGCTGTTCTTTGGCCCGGACGGCGCTACCGGCAACCCGCTGGCCGACAACATCGTGATTTCCGCGCTCAACCCCTATAACCCGTTCGGTTTCGACCTGGATTCGTCGAGCAACCTGAGCATGATCGGCCGCCGGCCGGTCGAAGGCGGGCCGCGCATCTTCGAGCAGGAAGTAAACACCACCTATTTCGCCACCGGCCTTACCGGCCTGTTCCAGGCCGCCGATCGCAGCTGGTCGTGGGACATCAATGGCGCCTACAGCAAGAACAAGGCCGAACAAACCAACTACGGCAGTTACAACATCTACAACGCCAACATCGCCCTCGGTGACCCGGCCATCTGCGCGGCCACCCCGGGCTGCGTGCCGTTGAACATCTTTGGTGGCCCCGGCACCATCACCCAGCCGATGCTGGACTGGATCCAGCCGGTGGTGCGCGATCGCAGCCAGAACGAACTGACCCTGTTCACCGCCAACCTGAGCAGCGACCTGTTCACCCTGCCGGCCGGTCCGCTGTCGTTCGCCACCGGTTACGAATACCGCAAGTACGAAGGCGAGTACCAGCCGGACCCGATCACCGTTCGCGGGCATTACAACGGCGTGCCGTCGCTGCCGACCTCCGGTTCCTACGACGTCAACGAGGCCTACCTGGAACTGGCCGTGCCGATCTACGCCCGCGCCGAGCGCAATGAGCGGCTGGACCTGAGCGTGGCCGGCCGGTACTCGGACTACTCTACCTTCGGTGGCGAGTTCGTGCCCAAGTACGGCCTTCGCTGGCAGCTGAGCAACGACTTCGTGCTGCGTACCAGTTACGCCGAAGGATTCCGCGCGCCGTCGATCGGCGAGTTGTACGGTTCGGCCGCGCGTGCCGACCTGCAGTTGTTCGATCCCTGCTCGGTGGGCCTGGGCGGCACGCCGCCGCGTGGCAGTGCGGCCAATTGCGCCGCACTGGGCGTCCCGGCGGGCTTCCAGCAGGCCAATTCGCAGATTTCGGTGACGACCGGTGGCAACGACCAGCTGGACCCGGAAACCTCGCGCAGCTTCACCGCGGGCTTTGTCTGGAGCCCGTGGTTCGGCAGTGATGCGGCGTGGTCGGAGCGCTTCGACGTGGAAGTGACGTTCTACCGCCACACCATTGAAGGCGCGATCCAGGCGATCAACGCGCAGACCCAGCTCGACCTGTGCGTGGACACGCTGGATCCGCTCTACTGCGGCGGCATCACCCGCGCCTCCACCGGTGCGGTCAGCGGCTTCAACAACCGCCTCACCAACCTGGGCTCGATCAAGACCGACGGCTGGGACGTGGACCTGTTCTGGACCTTCCCGCAAAGCGACGTCGGCCAGTTCAAGCTGGCGTGGCAGAACACCTTCGTCGGTCGTTACGAGGCGGTCGGTGCAGCCGGCCAGCGCCAGCCGCAGGAGCCGGGCGTGGAGGTCACCGACAGCTCCATCCCGGAGTGGACCAGCAACGCCACGCTGAGCTGGACGCTGGGCAACTGGAACGCGTCGTGGACGGTACGCCACATTTCCAAGCTCACCGAGCAGTGCGGCGATGCGGCGGCATTCCCGGTGTGCAGCGACCAGGCTGCCGGCACCAACGAACTGGCAGCCACCACCTACAACGACATGCAGGTGGGCTACAAGTTCGACTGGATGAAAGGCCTGCAGCTCAGTGCCGGGTTGAACAACGCCTTCGACAAGGATCCGCCGATCTGCCTGTCGTGCTCGCTCAACGGCTACGACGCGTCCACCTACGACATCCCGCGTGGGCGCTACTGGTACGTGCGCGCGGACCTGCGGTTCTAGGATCTGGTGATCCACGACGCAGGAAGCCGGGCGATGCCCGGCTTTCTGTCTGGTGCCGTGCACCCGACCAACGGTCGGGTGCTACCGGGGATGGCGGTCAGAACGACCAGGTGAAGGTGATCGAGCCGTTGCGGCCGTCGCCGTAAGCACCGTAACCATTGATCTGCGAGAAGTATTCCTTGTCCAGCAGATTGTTGAGGTTGGCCTGCACGCTGAACTGCGGGGCCAGGCGGTAGCGTACGAACGCACTGACCAGCGCGTAGCTCTCCTGCTCGATGCGGCCGTAGGCCGGCACCGGGTAGTAGATGCCGTTCTGCCAGTTCACGCCGCCACCGACGGTCAGGTCGCTCAGCGACTGCGGGGTGTAGCTGGTGAACAGCTTGATGGTGGTCTGCGGCAGGTTGGTGTTGATGTCCGCGCCGTTGATGTCCTTGGCCACGTAACGCGAGGCACCGAAGGTGGCGTTCCAGCCCGCTGCCAGCTCACCGTTCAATTCCAGCTCGAAGCCACGGCTTACCGTGCCGCGCGCGGCGATGTAGGCAAACTCGTTCGGGCTGCCCTGCACCGGAATGGTGGTGGCCTGGCCCACGTTGTCCTGCTCGATGCGGAACACCGCGAGCGAGGCGTTCAGGCGGTTGTCGAACCAGGCGGCCTTGACGCCCACTTCGTAGCTCTTGCCGTCCACCGGATCCAGGTAGCTGCCGTTCTGCTGCTTGAGCGTCTGCGGCTGGAAGATCTCGGTGTAGGCGGCGTAGGTCGACCAGGTGTCGTTGAGGTCGTAGACCAGGCCGGCATAGGGCGTGGTGACCTTGTGCGAGCGGTCGGCGCCTTCGCCTTCGCTCTTCCAGTCGGTGTAACGCGCACCGAGGATCAGCTTCAGCGGATCGGCCAGCGACAGGCGGGTGGCGGCATAGCCGGCCTTCTGGGTGATGGTGCCTTCGCTCTGCAGCGGCAGGGTGTCCAGCCAGTTGGGTTCCGGGAAATCGGCAACGCCGCCCAGGTAGTTGTCCAGCGGCGCCCAGCCCCCCTGGTAGTCACCATAGTTGGCGTAGCGGCGCTTGTTGTAGCTCAGGCCGGCCATGACCTGGTGCTCGCGGCCGAACAGCTGGAACGGGCCTTCGACGTAGCCGTCCACCGCATCGACCTTGCGCTCGGTGTTGTAGAAGCCGGCCGACGGGGTGACGCCGGCGCCGGTGACCGGGTCCAGCAGCGAAGCACCGGAGGTCCAGTCGTTGTAGGCCGGGTAGAACAGCTTGTCGTCGGCCTTGGTCTCGTCATGGGTGGCGCCCACGCGAACCTTCCAGTCGTTGGCGAAGCCGTGTTCCAGGGTGGCGAACAGGCGCTTGCTGGTGGTGTCCCAGTAGGTCCAGCGCGGGTTGGCGCTGAACGATTCGTCGAACGGGGTCGGCGAACCGTCGGAGAACAACATCGGGAAGCCGCCCCAGGTCACGCCGTTGGCGCGCTTCTGCTGGTAGTCGTAGCCCACGCTCAGCTGGGTGTCTGGGGTCAGGTCGGCGTCGATCACCGCATAGCCCAGCGTCTTGTGCTGGTCGTAGCCGTCCATCTGCGATTCGGTATCGAGGTAGCTGCCGATCACGCGCGCGCGCACCGAACCACTGGCATTCAGCGGGGTGGTCACATCCACGGTGCTGCGGGTGCGGCCCCAGCTGCCGACGTTGACCGACACGCTGCCGGTCAGTTCGGCGCTGTCGGCGTGCTTGCGGATCAGGTTGACCGAGGCCGACGGGTTGCCCGCGCCGGTCAGCAGGCCGGTGGCGCCACGCACCACTTCCACGCGGTCGTACAGGGCCAGGTCCAGGCCGGAATCGCCGTAGCTCCAGTTCTGCACCATCTGGGTGGGCAGGTTGTCGTACTGGTAGCTGTCGATATAGAACCCGCGCGAGTAGAACTCGGTGCGCTCGGTGTCGGACTGGGTGCTGCTCACGCCGGTGGTGTTGGCCAGCACGTCGATGATGTCGTCGAGGTTCTGGTCCTCGATGCGCTGGTGGCTGATGATGCTGACCGACTGCGGGATCTCGCGCGGGGCGAGGTCGAAGCGGGTGCCGGCCGAGGTACGGCGGACCGAGTAGCCCTCGGCGCGCTCGCCCTTGACCACGATCTTGTCCAGGGTGGTGGCATCGGCCCCCACGTCCTGCGCGAAGGCGGGCGCCGCAGCCAGGGTGGCCAGGGCGATCAACAGTGCCTGCGGCAGGCGGCCTTGCGGCAGGGTGCGGGACAGCACAGCAGTAGTACGGGTCATCAGGGTTTCCTGGCGGCGGCGCGCACCAGGCGACGATCCTCGGATGCCGGGCGCTGCGGACAAAGTGGGGGCAGTCGGCGGCTGGCGGGTGCTGCGCTGGCAACACGGGCGGTGGCAACTGATCGCCGCAGCGCCTCCCTGGCGCGAACGGGATCGCGATATGGTAATGCGAATCAGTCCCATCCGCAATGTCCACCGGGCGCAGAAGCGGTGAGGCCCGGGCCCGACCCGGGCTTAACCAACGCGGGCCTACGTTGGGTGCACCGGGCCCTGGCCCCGACCCAAGGAACGTTCCGATGATCGCCAAGAACACCCTGTGTCTCTGGTATGACGGCACCGCCGAAGAGGCATCCGCGTTTTACGCTGCCACCTTCCCGGACAGTTCGGTGCAGGCCGTGCATCGCGCGCCGTCCGACTTCCCGTCCGGCAAGAAGGGCGATGTGCTGACGGTGGAGTTCACCGTGGTCGGCATTCCCTGCATCGGCTTGAACGGCGGGCCGGCGTTCAAGCACAGCGAGGCGTTCTCGTTCCAGATCGCCACCGACGACCAGGCCGAGACCGACCGCCTGTGGAATGCCATCGTCGGCAACGGTGGCCAGGAAAGCGATTGCGGCTGGTGCAAGGACAAGTGGGGGCTGTCGTGGCAGATCACCCCGCGCGTGCTGACCGAGGCGTTCAACAGCACCGACCCCGCCGTGGCCAAACGCGCCTTCGAAGCGATGATGACCATGAAAAAGATCGACGTGGCCAGGATCGAGGCAGCAGTACGCGGGTAACGACACGGCAGGTATCTCGCAACGGGTGCCTCGGCGTATCCTCGCGCGATGACTACGTCGCGCCTCTCCAGCTTGTTCCCCGTCCTGGCCGTGCTCGGCTCGGTCACTTCGCTTGCCGTGGGTACCTCGTTCGCCAAGCAGTTGTTCCCGGTGATCGGCGCGCAGGGCACCAGTGCGCTGCGCGTAGGCTTCTCCGCACTGGTGCTGCTGGCGGTGTTCCGGCCGTGGCGCTGGACCACCACGCGCGCCGATGCGGGTGCGATCTTCCGCTACGGCATCACCCTGGGGGTGATGAACCTGCTGTTCTACATGGCGCTGCGCACGATTCCGTTCGGCATCGCGGTGGCCATCGAATTCTGCGGGCCGCTGGCGGTGGCGATGTGGTCCTCGCGGCGCCCGATCGATTTCGTCTGGGTGGGGTGTGCGGCCGCCGGCCTGCTGCTGTTGCTGCCCCTGGGCCACGGCGAGCCGCTGGACCTGACTGGTGTGCTGTACGCGCTGGGCGCGGCGGTGTGCTGGGCGCTGTACATCATCTTCGGCAAGCGCGCCGGCCACCTGCATGCGGGACACACGGTATCGCTGGGCCTGTGCGCGGCGGCGCTGGTGGTGGTGCCGGTGGGCGTGGTGCACGCCGGCATGGCGTTGCTGGATCCGACGATCCTGCTGTTCGGGCTGGGCGTAGCGGTGGTGTCCAGCGCGATCCCGATGTCATTGGAGATGGCGGCGTTGAAGCGCTTGCCGAAGGAAACCTTCGGCATCCTGATCAGCATGGAGCCGGCGGTGGCCGCGTTGTTGGCGATGGGGTTGCTGGCCGAGCACCTTACGCTGCTGCAGTGGGCGGCGATTGGCTGCACGGTGCTGGCGTCGGTGGGGAGCACGTTGACGGCGAACCGGCGGGCGCCGGCGCTGCCGGACCCGGCGGGGTAGCCGAGGGGGTAGAGCCGACTGTTAGTTGTGATCTCTCAGTAGGTTGTTCATCCGGGACATCTTTGGAAAATGGTGGTTACCACACCTGTCCACGCCCAAAGAGCCCGGATGAACAACCATAAAAATGCCCGTTTGACGCCCTATAGTCGAGAA